>BNJS01003262.1_pt1 | contig 507297 bp, 723 predicted proteins | sample 8540461 | NCBI WGS metagenome assembly BNJS01 (sample SAMD00202454, study PRJDB9452) | human saliva metagenome | isolation source: human saliva | place: Japan
CTGAACCTCCCACGACTGAAGTCGTATGGTTCCAAAATCTTTAAAAATATTTAAAAAAATTTTTCTAGAAGTTTGATAGCTTTTACACTACCCTTATTCTTTTAGGTGTGTTCAGTTCACCTCTATTGTATAGGACACTTAAGTCCACAACTTTACTTTTTCTTAGAATATTTAATGCTCCATTACAATCTGCATTTATGAGTTTACCTGCGCTTGTTTGATATAGTCCTCTTTTTATTCTTTTTCCACTGAATATATATTCTTGTAGATTTTTCTTTATCATATATTGGAATTTCATCTCCATCAAAGAAACTTGCTTTTTGATGTATAACTCTCTTCTTGTAGTTTAAATTCTATTCCATATAGTTTACATAGATATATTAATTTATCTCTTAATTTTTTCCATATGGTATATTTACAAAGTTCTGATTATTTATACTTCCAATATTTGAATTTCTTTGAAAATCTTCATTATATCCTAGAACTATTTTTCCTATATCATTATTAAGACAATAATTTACAATTGTTCTTGCTGCTTTTTGAAAGATAATCATTTATACGATTATTTCTCTTTCTAGTTATTCTCTTTTTGTCTTAATGTTGTGCGCTCAATCTTTTGCTTATCTTTTTATACTTTGTAATTTTGCATTTATCTTGTTATAGTATTGATTAATAGATTTTTAATTTTTCTACCATCTATTATGAATGAAGCTCCAGTATTTGTAACACAAAGTGCAAAGATTATCTATACCTAAATCAATTCCTAGTACGTTATTTTTCATTTAATTCCTTTGAACTTCTTCTACCTCATAAATGTATTGAATTTCAAAGTACCTAGAACGTTGTTTTTGGTATTATTCTAATTTCTTTTTATCTTCTTGTCTTTTTAATACTGATGGCAGCTTAACTTTAACTTCCTGATGAGTTTTCTTAAAAAGAATTTGAATAAGGAACTATCAGAATATCATCTTTTTAATCTAACAAAACCTATAACAAGAGTCGTAAAACCATCTTTATCAAGATAATTAGGTAATTTTTATTTTTACCATTATATTGACCATTCTTAGCAAGTTTTAAAAAGTGCAAAGAATGATTTAAAACTTTCATCTACTTCTTTTCAAAAATTTGTTGAGCCATATTAGAATTTAACTTCTTGTAATTCTCACTATTTTTAAGCATTTTATAGTTTTTCATTATAGCTTAAATACTTTTTTTATTTTTTTAAAATAGTGTTGTCTAACATTATATATAGCTTGATTCTTTAAATTCTTAGCTATATGGCACAAATATTTTAAATTTCTAAACTCTTTTTTTGCTAAGATGTTTTTACTTGTTGTTTTTAATGTTAAATACATATATAATCACCTCCTTTTTCATCAGAGATATTATACCATATATTCTACATTCAGTCTACTAAAAAAAGTAATGTTTTTTTATTTGTTTTTAAATATTTTTTTAAAGTTTTTAAAACCCCACAACAGTGGGAAGTGTCGTTCACATAAGTGCGCTACTACTTATGCAGTTCTCTTGGCATATACACTCCTTAATAAATTAAGGAGATTAGCCTTGAACTTCTTGTTATCTCTAACAAGCACAGACTATATCTTATCCATAGTGTATCTCAACACCTTAGGCGAAACCACTTCCAATACCAATCGCTTGTATTGTACTCCCCTCACGAGGGATAGTCGTTGAACTTTCCTTTTCAGGCTTAGCTGCTGATTGTCTATTATCATAATGTTTAGGATTTAACCTTGCACCATCTAGTATATTTTTTCTGCTTTCGCTACCATCACACCTATACCATCACTTAGGTATTATGTTGTGGTTATACTAGCTTTAAGAGTTCCCAGCAATTCAGTTTCTTTGTTGCACGGTTTTGCTCCGTGTCTACATACAAGTTTCCCTATATGCTTACTAAAATCTTCGTGCAATTCATCTCATGACTAAAGTCACGAGTGTTCTTGCACTATTTAATAAAATCCACCTCTTTTTAATTTTTAAATTCTTGACCTTTTTGTCATAATTAATTATAGCACATAACTAAAAATAAAAGAGAAATTCTTACAAAAAGTAAAAAAATAATTCATTACTTCTCAGATAAAAAATTCTTTTGAGCAACTTCAATAAATTCTAGTTATATATAACGATTACTTGCCAGCCTATAATGGTTCTAGAGGCTCCACAAAGGCTCTTTCACCATTATAGGACGTCGCAGTAATCTTATTAAAAACTATAAATTATCTGTCTCAAAGAAAATTTTTTTAATATTTAATTAAAATGTGACTTACTTATTTTTACTTTTTTTATTGTTTGTAACAACCCCAATATTTATATTTCTTTAGTATATTCTTTTTAAAAAAATGCTTGTTCAGTCTTAGTTAAATAAGGTTTTTAATTTTTTTCATAAACTTCTTTATGATAAGTATTTAATTGTTCTTTTTTTCTTCTTTAGTTAAAAGACTTTTTTTACTATACCATCTAAGTCTATAGGTGCATAAGTAATAGTTTCAAATTCTAAGAATTTACCATGTTCAGTTTCATAAAGCTTCTTTTACTAGAAGTTCATTTTCTATTCTTATTCCATGGCTACCTTCAATATATGCCCCTGGCTCATTAGTAACTATCATTCCAACTTCTAATCTTTGAGGATTATATTGAAATCTTATTCCATGTAGTCCTTCATGTACATTTAAGATATGTCCTACTCCATGTCCTGTTCCACATTTATAGTCTATTCCTACATTCCATAAAAATTGTCTAGCTAAAATATCTAAGTTTGTTCCTGTTGCTCCAAACAAGAATTTTTGCTCTCGATAGTGCTAACATTCCTTTTTAAAAACTAAAGTATTATCTATTTTTTTCTTGTTTTTCCAACTTTTTCCTAAGAAGAAAGTTCTTGTTATATCAGTAGTACCCTTTTAAGTATGTTCCTCCTGAGTCAAGTAAATACACTCCATCTTCTATTTTTAGTTGAATTTTTTTCAGGTGCTGAATAGTGCATCATAGCTGCATTTTTTTCCAAAAAGCTGAAATAGTATGGAAACTTAAATCTATATATCCTTCTATTTTTTTCTCTTAGAGAATTAATTTTTTTCTTCAGCAGAGAATTCTGTGATATTTCCCTTTTTTTATAGTTATTTTTTTAAGCCAGTACATAAATTTAACTATAGCTACTCCATCTTGAACATGAATTTCTTTTTGTGTTAGCTATTTCAGTTTCATTCTTATGTGCCTTTAAATATGTACTAGGATTCATAGCATTGATTAAGTTATTCTTACTGATAGCTTCATAGATAGCATAGCTAGTTTTATTAAAAGTCAACTAAGATATTTCCTTTTTAATTTTTTTATATCTTCAAAAGAATTCAAAATATCCTTTAACTTCTACTTTGTTATCTTTAAAAGTATTTTTTTAGCTCCCTCATTTAATTTATTTTTCATCAATATATAGGCTTGCTTTCTTTTTCAGAAATCACTGTAAATGATAGAGCTACAGGGTTATGTTGAACATCGTCACCTCTGAAATTATATATCCAAGCTATATCATCTAAACTTGAGATAATATTATAGTCTGCATTTTTTTCTTTTTAAACTTGCTCTTATTTCTTTTTACTTTTTTTCCTTATATGATTTTTCCTGTATATTTATCTTCTAAAATAAATATCTTTTTCAGCTGCTAAATCTGGTCTTTTTCTTCCAAACTTCTGCTAATAAATCAAAATCAACAATCTTAAATTTTTTTCTTTGAAAGAATTTCATTCACATCAGAAGATAAAAAGTATCTTTGCATCTATTCCTATTTTTTGAATTTTCTGCTAACTTAGAAACTATGTATTCCTTTATATGTAGGAACACCTGTATTACCTTGTTTAAATAATTTTATTTCACTACCTTTTTAATTGATTTTTCAGCTTGGATATGATATCTTCCATCTGTCCATAGGCAAGCTTCATCATTGAATATAACTAAAATTCCCTGCTGAACCAGTAAAAACCTGATAAATATTCTCTTCCTTGAAAATAGCCACCTATATATTCACTTTGATGATAGTCAGAACTTGTTACAATATAGGCATCTACTTTGTGCTTTTTTTCATACTTTTTCTAGCTTCTTCAATTCTTTTGTTGATTTCCATTCTAAAGCTCCCTCCAATTTAATGAGTTTTTCTTTTTATTCCACTGTTACAGATTTTTGCAAGATTTCTAGGTTTATCAACATCAAAAACCTTTTTTTCTAAAGATGTATAGTAAGCTAAATATTGTAGAGCAACAACTGCAAGAACAGGACTTAATAACTCTCCACTGTCTTTGATTTGAATTACATCATCTACAACTTCAGGAACTAAACTTCCTTCTTTACAAACTCCAACAACATAAGCTCCTCTAGCCTTAACTTCTTTTATATTTGATACAACTTTTTTTCATCCATTTCTAAGTTAGTAGAGATAGCAACAACTAAAAACTCCTTGTTCTATAAGGGCTATACTTCCATGCTTTTAACTCCCCAGCAGCAAGAGCTTCAGTGTGAATATAGTTGATTTCCTTTCATCTTCAAGCTACCTTCTCTAGCAACTTTTTTTCATCTATTCCTCTACCAAGATAGAAACCATTTTTTTACATCTTTTTATTCTCTTAGCAATTTCATGTATCTTTTTCTTTTTCTTTTTATAAGTCCACTTATATTTTCTTTTACTAAATTTATATCAGAAATATATTTTATATAATCTTTTTTTCTTCTAATTTTTCCAAGTTTTGCTCCCATATATAGAGATAATAGATATAGAACTAAAAACTTGTGAACTATATGCTTTTTGTAGAAGCAACTGAAATTTCAGGTCCTGCAAGAGTATAGATAACATTGTCTGCTTCTCTTGTTATTGTTGAACCTAAAACATTAGATATTGCTAAAGTCTTTTGCTCCTTTTTCCTTTGCATATTTCATTGACATTAAAGTATCAATAGTTTCTCCTGATTGACTTACAAAAAAATAGCTAAAGTCTTATCAGTTATTACAGGGTCATTGTATCTGAATTCAGAAGCTATATCTGTAAATACATCTATTCCCAATAGTTTTTTTCATAAAAATATTGTCCTTGTAAACCTGCATAGTAAGCTGTTCCACAAGCAACTATATAAATTCTGTCTATATTATGTAGATTTATTCCTTCTAATTGCTCATCAAAAATTTACATTCTTTTTCTTTATCTGTGTAAACACCTAAAAGTTTTTTTCAAAAATTTCAGGTTGCTCTTCAATTTCTTTTTATCATAAAGTGAGCATATCCACCTTTTGAAGCTTGTTCAAAGTTCCATTCAACTTTTCTTAACTTCTCTTTTACCTCTTTTTCATCTTTATCATAGACAGTTACATTATCTTTTGTTACTAAAACAACATCTCCATCTTCAAGATAAATGATATCTCTTGTGTATTTTTAATATAGCTGATACATCTGAAGCTATAAAATTTTGATGTTCTCCAAGTCCAACAATTAAAGGACTATGACTTCTACAACAAATCATTCTATCAGGAAATCTTTATGAATTATAGCGAAAAGCATAAGTTCCTCTTATTCTTTTTTTAAAACTTTTTTTAAGAGTTGAGTATAAATCTCCATCATATAGTTTTTGAAAATAGTTGAGCAACTACTTCTGAATCTGTATCTGAACTAAATTTTACACCTTGTTCCATCAATTCTTTTTTTGATTTCTGCATAGTTTTTCAATAATTCCATTGTGAATAAGTGCAACATCTCTGTTTTCACTATAGTGAGGGTGAGCATTTCTATCTGTAGGTACTCCATGAGTTGCCCATCTAGTATGACCCTATACCTGTACAAGAAAGAACTTCAAATTGTTTCATATGATTTCTTAAATTATCTAATTTTTCCTTCTTTCTTTTTCTATTTGTATCCCTTTATCAGTTACAAAAGGCAATTCCCTGCTGAATCATATCCTCTGTATTCAACCTTTTTCAAGTCCTTCTAATAGAACCTCCACCGCATTTGTGTTAGTTCCTGAATATCCAATTATTCCACATATTAAACCTCCTAAAAAAATTTTTCATTATAAAATAGGAGACTGTTACAATTATTTCTTTGTTATACAGATCACTCTATGTTTTTTTGTTAATAATGGTTGTAACCACCTTTGAAATATCCGCCGAAAATTCGATAATTTCAATCCTCGTCAACTCAAAAATAGAGTTCTGGCGCTTCTTTTACATAAATCTCCTACCTTAAATTATATTATAGTTTGAATAATTTAGCAAGTTTTTATAAGTTTTTCCATGAAAAAGAGCAGTCATTTGCTCTTTTTACCCTCTCAATATATCCAACAAATCTGTGAAGAAATATATTGTATTTCTTTTTATTTCCATTAGTATAAATTTTTTTCCATTTCCCATTAATTTTTTTATATTACTTTGAACAGAACTATAACTTACATTTAAATCTTTTTCTAATGTCTTTATCATAGATACAGGACGTTTAAATACAGCTCTCACATAATCAGTTTTTTTATATTATTTTTTCTGCATAATCGCAAAACTTCATTATAAAGTTCTTCAACCTTTCTTAGTTTAGTTATATCTGCTTTGTTTTTATCACAGATTCTAAAAAGAAGTTTATCCAATCTTCCCATTTTTGGTTCTTCAGTTCTTAAATTATTTAACATTGAATAATATTTAAAATTTATTTTTCTAATTCTTCACTTACAAAAAGTGGGTTTTAGTTATAACCTTTTTTTATCCAATAAATATAACATTATTAGAATTCTTCCAACTCTTCCATTTCCATCTAAAAAAGGATGTATACTCTCAAACTGAGCATGAATTATAGCTATTTTTATTAAAAGGATCTGTATCATCTTTAAAATCATCATTAATATACTTCTCTAAATTTGACATATATTCATCTAACTTATCAGGAGATGGTGGAATATAACTAGCATCTTCTATTCTAGAAGTTGAACCCTATCCAATTTTGAATTTTTCTATACTCTCCAGGAGAACGATTCTTTTCCTCTTCCATCTTTCAAAAATTTCTCTATGCAATTCTAATATCATTCTTGTAGATATTGGAATTGTTCTTAATAATATTTCTCCTTTAGTTAAAAGCATCTATATAATTTTTAACTTCTAATGTGTCTAAATTAAATTTTTTTGAGTAACATCAGCTTCCATAACTTCATCAAAAGTTGTTTTGAGTTCCTTCTATTCTAGTTGATTGAACAGATTCATTTTAAAGAAAAACCACATTAAATCATCAGAAATTATATTTCTATCTAACAAAACTGAAAATTCTGTTATTTTACTTCTAGCTGAAATAACTTTTTTTATATAATCTTAAAAGAGAACTATCATCTAAATTTAAAGGTAACATTTGTGGATAAAATATCTTTTTCATTTTTCCTCCTTATAATTTTTAATATTAAAAAAATTATAAGGATATATAATAAACTTTTTATTATTTTTTTCAAGAATTTTTTTAATAATTTAATTAAATTAAATTATATTTATTTTTTTATAAATCTTCTAAAGTGAACTACTTATTACTCACGGCTAATACCCTAACAAGTGCAAGAGCCACGAGTATTCTAACACACTTAATAAAAAAAGAGATTCTCAATTGAATCTCTTTAACTTACTATAATATGGTGCCTGAGGCGGGACTTGAACCCGCACACTCCGAAGAATTCCAGATTTTTGAGTCTGGTGCGTCTACCAATTCCACCACTCAGGCATTTTTCTGGCGCACCTGGCAGGAGTCGAACCCACAACCCTCTGATCCGTAGTCAGATGCTCTATCCAATTGAGCCACAGATGCATATCGAATACTTAATAAGAATACCATATTATTTTTTTATGTCAATCTAAAAAAATAAGAGTTGTACATTTTATTTCATGTACAACTCTTATATTTAAAGACTATTTTTTTCATCCACAAAAACCTAGTTCCTTTTGCTCTATGACAAGCAAAAAAGTGAGCTTCTCCAACTTTTTTTCTAATTTTTGGAGACTCTTTTTGAACAGATTTCTGTAGCATAGACACATCTTTTTTTGCAAATCTACAACCAACTCCTGGATTGATAGGTGAAGTGATTTCTCCTTCAAGTTTAATTCTTTCCATTTTTCTTTCTGATATTAATTGTAGGTATTGCTGATAATAAAGCCTTAGTATAAGGGTGAATAGGATTTTTTTGAATAAGTCCTTTGATGGAGCTTTTTCAACAAGTTCTCCCAAATACATAACTGCTATATCATTTGAGAAATATTTTTACAACTGATAGGTCATGTGTTATAAACATATATGTTAAACCCTAATTTTTTTCTTGTAAATCTTTCATCAAGTTTTAAAACTTGTGCTTGTATAGACACATCAAGAGCTGATACTGGTTCATCACAAACTATGAATTTAGGATTTAAAGCTAGGGCTCTAGCTATACCTATTCTTTGTCTTCTTCCTCCATCAAGTTCATGAGGGTAAGTGTTGACAAGTCTTTGGCTCAAACCAACTGTATCCATTAATTCTTTTTACTCTGTTATTAAGCTCTTCTTTAGTTTTTACATTTATTATGAATAATTAAAGGTTCAGCAATAATTTCACTGACTGTCATTCTTGGATTTAAAGAAGCGAATGGGTCTTGGAATATTATTTGCATTTCTTCTCTTAATTTCTTCATTTCAGCTTTAGAATAATCTCTTATATTTTTTTCCTTCAAATATAATTTCACCATCAGTTGCTTCTAAAAGCCTTAGAATAGTTCTACCTGTTGTAGATTTTTCCACAACCAGATTCTCCAACAACTCCTAAAGTCTTACCTTCTTCAATAGCAAAATTTACATTGTCTACTGCATGTAATTGTCCTTTTGGAGTCTGAAAATATTTCTTTAAATTTTTAACTTCTAATAATACTTTACTCATTTTCTTCCTCCCAATTTTCCTTGAATTTTACTAAACCTTCTGCTATCAGACATTGTACTTTGTGTCCTTTTGAAATTTCACTAACAATAGGAGCTCTTTGAGAACATAGTTCTGTAGCATGTGGACATCTAGGATTAAACTTACATCCTGTTGGTAAGTTTGTTGGATCAGGCATAAGCCCTTTTATAGGTACTAGTCTTGTTTTTTCTTCATCCAAACTTGGAATAGATCCAAATAATCCTAAAGTATATGGATGTTTTGGATTTTCAAAAACATCTTCAAGAGTTCCATACTCAACAATTTCTCCAGCATACATAATTGCCACTTTATCACAAACTTGAGCAACTACTCCTAAGTCATGTGTTATAAGTAACATTGATGTTCTAAACTTATTTTTTTAAATCTGTCATCAAGTCCAAAACTTGAGCTTGAATTGTAACATCAAGAGCTGTTGTTGGTTCATCAGCTATTAAAAGTTTTTGGGTTACAAGCAAGTGCTATAGCTATAACAACTCTTTGTTTCATTCCTCCAGAAAATTGATGTGGGAAATCATTTTTTTCTGGCTCCAGGAATTCCAACTAGCTCTAGCATTTCAGCTAGCTTTATTCATTGCTTCTTCTTTAGAGATATGTTCATGTATTTCAATAACTTCCGCTATTTGTTCCCCAACTGTCATAACTGGGTTCAATGATGTCATTGGATCTTGGAATATCATTGAAATATCGTTACCTCTAATTTTTTTCTTATTTCTTCTTCAGGTATTTCTAATATACTTTTTATCATTAAATTTTTATAGAACCACTTTTAATTTTTTTCCAGTAGGTCCTGTAATTAATCTCATTATTCCTAGAGCAGTCGTAGTCTTACCAGCTCCAGTTTCTCCAACAAGTCCTAGAGTTTCCCCTTCTGCTATGTCAACACTTATACTATTAACCGCATGGACTGTTTCGTCATCTTTTACATACTGTATCACTAAATCTCTAATTTCTAAAAGATTTCTGTTTTCCATCGTTTCGCCTCCTAATAATTATTGTTTCAATCTAGGGTCAAGAGCATCTCTTAATCCATCACCCTAATAAGTTAAGTGATAAAAATTGTTATCATTATTGCTACACCTGGGAAAGTAGTTACCCACCAAGCATATCTTAAATATTGTCTTCCTCCTGATAACATTGAACCCCATTCTGGTGCTGGAGGTTGTATACCTAATCCGATGAAACTTAATCCTGCTGTTGATAAAATTGCTCCTGCAACTCCTAAAGTACCTTGTACTATTACTGGAGCTAAAGAGTTAGGAATTATATGTTTTAATATAATTCTTGTATTACTTGCCCCTATTGCCTTAGCAGCTTCTATAAATTCTTGATCTCTTATAGAAAGTACAGAGGCTCTAACTATACGAGCAAAGTTTGGTATATATGAAACACTGATTGAAATCATCAGGTTCAACATACTAGGTCCTAATGCAGAAACTATAGCTATAGCAAGTAATATGCTTGGAACTGCTAAGAAAATGTCAACAACTCTCATTATAACATTATCTATAACTCCACCAAAAGTAACCTGATACAGCTCCTAAAAATTCCACCCTACAACAACAGATATAGATATTGCTAAAAATACCAACTTTTAATGATACTCTAGCTCCATGTATAAGTCTTGCAAATATATCTCTTCCAAACTCATCTGTACCTAGCCAGTGTTTTCCATTAGGTGGCATAAGTCTTTCAGCTAGATTTTGTTTTATTACAATAGTATCATAATCTGCAATAACATCTGCAAATAGAGCTAATAAAACTAAAACTACAAGGATAACTAATCCCTAACATAGCCATTTTATTTTTTTCAACATTCTAAAAACTTCTGCCCATTGGCTTTGTTTTTTATTTTTTGTTTTTTCCATTTCGCCCTCCTACTTATATTGTGATTTAATTCTTGGGTCTACGAAAGCATATAATAAGTCAACCAATAAATTAACCACACTATATACAACTGCCAAAAATACAACAGATGCTAAAACAGTAGGTGTGTCTTTTTGTCTTATAGCATCAACCATAAGTCTTCCAACACCAGGCCACGAGAATACTGATTCAGTTAGAACCGCTCCTCCAAGTAATCCTCCAAATTGTAGTCCTACAACAGTGATAATAGGAATTAAGGCATTTTTTAAAGCATGTTTATTAATAACAACTTTTTCAGCAACTCCTTTAGCTCTTGCAGTTCTAATATAATCTTGTCTTATAACTTCAAGCATAGAAGATCTAGTCATTCTTGTTACTATTGCTGCAGAACCAACTCCAAGAGCTACTGATGGTAGAATTACACTTCTAAATCCATCAAAATCCTCCTGATGGGAATATTCCTAATTTTACAGAGAATAATAGAATTAGCATAAGTCCTAACCAGAATACTGGCATAGAAACTCCTAAAAGAGCTAAAACCATACTAAAACTGTCTGTAAGTGAATATTGTTTTGTTGCTGATATTATTCCAACAGGTATTCCTATAACTATAGAAATTATTACTCCTAATACAGCTAGTACAACTGTATTTGGGAAATCTTGCAAATATTTCTTCAAAAACTTCTCTACCTGTTGTATAAGATCTTCCAAAAATCCCCTACTATAGCATTTTTTTACAAATCTTAAGTATTGCATAAAGAAAGGATCATTCAATCCCATTTTTTTCTCAGTGCTGCAACTGCTTCTTTAGGAGCACTTTCTCCTAAGATTAATTGAGCAGGGTCACCAGGAGTTAAATACATGATTGCAAAAAAACTAATAATGTTACTCCTAACATTACAGGAATTAGAAGAACTAATCTTTTTTTAATATATATTTATACATTGTTTCACCGTCCCAAAACTATAATTTTATAAAAAGAGCTAGAGATTCCTAGCTCTTTTTCATTCTATACTTATTCTTTTGTTACTCCATATATTTCTATGAGCATTTTGCTGAATCTAATTTAAAGTTTTTTTAATGTTCTTTTTGTGTTACAACATTTTTGTAGAGGATAAATTATCATATACATAGGAATATCTTTTTCTTATGATTTCTTGTATTTCTTTATAGATAGCCTTTCTCTTTTCAGGGATCAAGTTCAGTTTCTTTCCTTCTTCTAATAATTTATCAACTGTTGGGATTAGAGTAGAAAGATCTATTTCCTGCTGCTCCCATAGTAGAAGTGCTTATTAATTCATACATACCATAGTCTGGGTCTCTTGTTACAGTTCCCCATCCTAGTAAAGTACATTTCATGATCTCCTCTTGCTGTACCATCTAGGAATGCTCCCCATTCAACTGTTTCTATTGCTAAGTCTATTCCAATTTGTTTTAATTGGTCTTGTAATATTACAGCTGTGTCTCTTCTTACAGGGTTGTCATTTACCCAAATTTTTTTGCTTTAAATCCATCTGGATATCCTAGCTTCAGCTAATAATGCTTTTAGCTTTTTCTATATCTTGAGTGATATTTTTTTCAACATCATAATATCCCCATACATTTGGTCCTATTATAGAGTTTGCTGCTTCTCCAGCTCCTAAGAATACTGTATCAATTATAGGTTTTTTTGATCTATTGCATAAGATATAGCTTCTCTTACTTTTTGGATTGTCATAAGGAGCTTTTTTTCATATTGAATCCAAGATAAGTCATTGAAACTTGTGGTCCTTCAATTAGAAACGAAATCTTTCATCATCTCTTTAATTTATTTTTTTATCTAAACCTTGAATATCATAAATTATGTCTAATTCTCCAGTTTCTAATCCCTATAGTTCTGTTAGTTTCTTCAACTATATTTCTGTATACTACATTTTTTTAACAGGTGCTTCACCTTGCCAGTATTCAGGGAAAGCTTCTAGAGTAACTCTGTCTCCACTTTGCCAAGAAACAAATTTATATGGTCCTGATCCTACTGGGTTTTTGTCCAAATTTTATCTCCAGCTTCTTTTGTAGCTCTTTTCACTTAAAAATAGCTATAGTTAGTATGTGATAAGTTATTTAAAATAGCTGCCATAGGTTTTTCAGTAGTTACTTTTTACTGTATAATCATCTATAAACTTCTACTCCATTTATTCCTGCTAAAATGTGAGAAACTTCAGGTGATGCTAAAGCTCTTTCTAATGAGAATTTAACGTCTGATGCTTTCATTTCATCACCATTGTGGAATTTAACTCCTTTTTCTTAAATGGAAAATGATAGTCTTATCATCAGGTCTTTCCCAAGATTCAGCTAACATAGGTTGAGGTACTCCATTTGTCATCAAGATCCATCAATCTATCATAGATTTGTACTCTAATATTTGATGATGGATTATCATTTGATGCATGAGGATCTAGCGACTTAGCATCTGCTCCTTGTCCTATAACCAAAGTATCCTTACCAGTATTAGCTCCAGTAGCTGCTTCTTTCTTGTCACCACTTTCCTCCGCATGCTACTAAAAAAATAACATACTTAAAAATAATTGTTACTAATAAACCAAACTTTTTTTCTTCATGTTGCCTCCTTATAATTTAATTAGTTTTATAGTTTTAAAAATTGTTTATATACTTATTATATCATTTGTATATTATATTATTTATAATATTAATTGTCAAACTTATTATCTATTCTTTTACCACACCAAAAAAATTGTATGTTCTTGAGCTGGATCTAGCTTAAAGTTTTTTTAATATTCTTTTTGTGTTACAACATTTTTGTAAAGGATAAGCTATCATATACATAGGTATATCTTTTTCTTATTTTTTTATTTGAATTTCTTTTATATTTCTTTTTCTCTTTTCAGGATCTAATTCTACTTTTTCCTGCTGCTAACATTTTTATCCATTTCAGGGATCTGAGTAAAAAGCTCTATTTCCTGCTGCTCCCATAGTAGAAGAACTTACTAATTCATACATATCTGGATCTCTTGCTGTATTTACCCAACCTAGTATGTACATTTCATGTTCTCCTCTTGCAGTTCCATCTAGGAAAGCTCCCCATTCAAGAGTTTCTATTGCTACATCTATTCCAATTTGTTTTAATTGATCTTGTAGTATTACTGCTGTATCTCTTCTTACAGGATTGTCATTTTACCCAAAGTTTTTGCTTTAAATCCATCTGGATATCCTGCTTCAGCCATTAATGCTTTTGCTTTCTCTATATTTTGAGTAAATTTTTCTACATCATAATATGCAAAAATATTTTTACCTAGTATAGAGTTTGCAGGTTCTGCTGCTCCTAAGAATACAGTATCAATTATAGGTTTTTGATCTATTGCATATGATATAGCTTCTCTTACTTTTTGGATTATTATAAGGTTCTTTTTTTAGATTGAAAACCTAAATAAGTCAATGCTAATTGAGGTTCTTCAATGAAAGTAAATCTTTCGTCCTCTCTTAATTTAACTTTATCCATACCTAAGATATCATAAACTACATCTAATTCTCCAGTTTCTAATCCTATAGTTCTGTTAGTTTCTTCAACTATACTCTTAAAAACTACATTCTTTATTGATGGAGTTCCTTGCCAATAATCAGGAAAGGCTTCTAAAGTTATTTTATCTCCACTTTGCCAAGAAACAAATTTATATGGACCTGTTCCTATTGGATGTTGTCCAAATCCTTCTCCAGCCTCAGTTGTAGCCTTTTTCACTTAATATTGCTATAGTACCATTAGATAGATTATTTAAAAGTGCAGCCATAGGTTTTTTTCTGTAGTAACCTTTACTGTGTAATCATCTAATACTTCTATTCCATTTATTCCTTCTATTATATAGAAAATTTCTGGAGCTTTTAAGGCTCTTTCTAAAGAGAACTTAACATCAGAAGCTTTCATTTCATCACCATTATGAAATTTAACTCCTTTTCTTAAATGAAAGATAGTTGTATTATCATCTGGTCTTTCCCAAGATTCAGCCAACATAGGTTGAGGTACTCCATTATCATCTAATTGAACCAATCTATCATAGATTTGTACCCTAACTCTTGAAGAAGGATTATCATTTGATGCATGAGGATCTAAGGACTTTACATCCGCCCCTTGTGCAACAACTAAAGTATCCTTTGCTGTACTATCTTTTTTTTCAACATCTCCACCACAAGCCACTAAAAATAAAATACTCAGAATCACCAATGTTAATAAACCCAACCTTTTGTTCATAATGCCTCCTTGGATAAGATTATTTTTTGTTCTCTTTATACACTGATTATATTATTTATATGCTCTAATGTCAAATTTTTTTATAAATAATGTACATACAATAAATAAATATGAATTTATTTAAAATTTTTAAAATAAAAAGTTAAGTATGAATTTTTTTATTGATTTTTAAATAAAAAAAGAGAATATTCTTAAGATTTATTCTTAAAATTATTCTCTAATTTCTTTTTTATCAAGTTATCAACTTGAATTTTTTTAAAAAAATAAGTGCACTAATTTTTAAAAAAATTATTTGTTTAAATGTTTTAATAATCTTTCACTTAAAGTTGCTATGTTTGCCTTTAAGATTCTCATAACTTCCACTTCAGAAGCTCCTTTTTAAAGTTTTTTTAAAGTTCTAGCACAAACTTTAACTTTTATTGGACTACCATTAACATTTAAAGTTGTTACTTGTAAATTTGGTTTCCATACTCTTCTAGTCAATCTATGAGAGTGAGATATTTGGTTTCCACTGATTAACCCAGTTCCTGTAATTTCACATCTTTGCATCTTGACACCTCCTTGATTACTTTTTTTATATAATACATTGTATTTTTAACATTAAATTTTATAAAATGCAAGTATAAATAATTTTTTTAGAATTCTTTTTTTATTTATTAGAAAAAAAGGAGCTATTAAAAAAATTTTAATAGCTCCTTATCTTATTTAAAATATTTTTTTAGAATCTATATTGTATTCCTGTTGAGAAAAACAGAGTCTCTTCCTTTATTACTTTCTATTCTGAAATCTATGTTTCCATAAACTCCAAAAAGCAGGACTTATTTCTCTAAACACTCCAAAAACCTAACCATGTTGTATGTTTAGCTTGTTTTTACTCCATAGTATTTTTTTGACTTACATTACTTCCAGTAAATCTTCCTTCATAAGCAAGATCTCTTTTATCTGTGTTTATTGAATGACTTATAGATGTATGTAGTCTGTATTTATCAGCCACATATTCTGCTCTTGCTCCAACTAAAAAAATTTGTTGCTCTATATGTCTTTTTTTATCAGCTTTTTATTCCCCAAGTTGCATTTGATTCATCAAAACTTCCTCTTCTTAAATAATCTTGAGAAATTCCTATATAAGGTGTGAAACCAATTAAATTTCTTACCAAAGTTCTATATAAGTCGATAACATTTTATCATGATGATTTATCTTTTCCTTCAATTCTATCACCTGTTGCAGTTAAAAGTTCTCTTTCAACTTTTGAAGAAACATTAGTTAGTCCTAATCTAGCAGCAAGATAAAAAAATCATTTCCTAAATCTTGTTTACCATATAGAGATAGTCCTACCATATCACTCTTTGATTCTCCAGCATATTTATTAAAAATCTGCATGGGCATAAGAATAATTTAATGCTACTCCCAGAGTAGTTGTAGCTGTAAATCTTTTATCTACTCCTGCTTGTCCTCCTACAACTCTTGTATCAGCTGAAGCATAACCTTCTCTTTTTTTAATTTTTCCAGCTCCTCCTAAAAGCAGAGAACCATACTTCTGTATCCTCATTAGAATTTTTTTAAATTATCAATTCTTGAAAATCTATTAGATAAGTCTCTATTTACATCTTGGGCTTGAGATAATGTCAATGCTTGAGCTGAGGCATATATTTCTCCAGACATTATTTCTGTTGCACTTGTAAATGTTGAAGAAGCCATAGTTTGTAAAGTTCTAGCTGCTAATACTTTCATCTTTCAGTAGCTATTCCTTTTTTTCAATTTTTGTTATCTAAGTCTTCAAAAAAACTTTTTCAACATTTTCAGCTACATTTTTAGATGAAGCACTTGCTTCTTCTCCAACATAATCAACAACATTTTGTCTTGATAATGTTGCAACTATTTTGACCATCTTTTATTTCAGCATTTGCTGTTCTCATTCCATTAGTTTCAACTGTTGCTTATATTTCCTTCAACTGATTGTCCTTCCATTACAGTTGCTATTTCATTTTTAGTTATATAATCATTTGATAATATACTAATATTAGCATTTTTCAATTCTGATAGTTTCCCTAAAACTTTAACTGAATTCTTGAAAACCTACTTGTGTATTTGAACCATTATAAGCAACATAGTCTCCACCTATAATAGCTGTGTTTCCATTAAATTTTCACATTTCCATAATTCTTTTACTTTTTATTCCACTAGTGAGTTATTTTCTTGTGGATCTACAGTTCCAATCAAGTTAAAAGCTAGAAGAATCATATCCTACTATAGCTTTTAGGATTAAGAACTAAAGTTCCTCCCGTTCTTACTGTTATTGGACTTGAATGAATTTGATGAATTTCCAATGTTCCTGCTGTAACTGTACTTCCACCACTAAAAGAGTTATTTCCTGTTAAATGAAGTGTTCCTGCTCCTAACTTTCTCCAATCCACCATTTCCATAGATGTCATTATCAAAATATGAAACTTTTCCTACTGGAAGATTTGCCTTAAATATACTTGTATCTCCATATTTACTTATGTCCATAAATGCTCCTGGACCTTTTTAAAGCTCTTTTTTTCATTTAGCATTCCCCAACCATAAGTACTATCTGGGAACATAGTAACATTTCTCAAGTTAGCTTCAGACATAGTTGCTGGATTTTTGAGTTAATTCTGTCTTATCTGTTGTAGTAAACAAAAGTTTGACGAATTTGATCAGCTGTCATCCAATCATATTTATCATATACTAAAGCTGCTGCTCTTGTAACTTTTGGTGCTGCAAAAGATGATACCTATTGGTATTTCTATGATTTAAATATCCCCATTGTAGCTTTCTTTTACTCCTCTTTCAGTAGCTGAAATAGACCAGTATGCTGCTTCACTTTCCAGCCTTTTGATAGCTTATCAAGTACATTGTACTTTACCATCTTTTTCTGGACTTACACCAACAACAGATATCCAACCTTTTTTTCCAATTTGTTGTCAAAATATGGTAATCCTGCTTCTAATGATGAGCTTTTTATTTTTGATCATTTCCAGCACTCCACACAAATAAGCCACCTTTATTTTTCTACTGCGTCTCTAAAATAAGGGTAGCATATAGTTTGGTTGATCTGTTGAATTCATTTTTTTGCAAAAACTGCATGAGGTAAATATCCTTCTCCTTTATAAGTACTATATTTTTGAATCATCATAAGATTCTCCCTTAGTACCAAAAAGACTGATTGAATATCTTTACACTTTGACTTTCCAAATCTAGCCATTGCATGCTTCATAAACCTCTTGTGTTGCAAAAAAATTCCCTGCTATTCTTTTTTTTGAGTAGTTCCATTTTCTATGTATTTGATAATCCCAACCAATACTTCCTAAGATAACACCTATCTTATTATTAGCTTTATTAGTCGAACCTAAAAAAAGTGATGCATGATTATTTGGTGCAGCTTTTTAAATCTCCAACAACTTCTAAAACTTGTTCTCCATGTTCTGAAACCAGTTGGTCTTATAGTTGTTGTAATTATAGTTTTACCACTTTCTTGTATATATGGATGATTTGGATTTTCATTTACTATTTCTACACTTTCATACATATATGTCAATGTTTTATTTCTTCTTGCAGTTATTGAATTTACCATCATCATCTTCAGCACTATTAGCTCCAGATCTTACTGGATCTACAAAAGTTACTATCCAGTACTGCAACTCTTTACTCCATTACCATCTATTGTACTAGTATCTTTTGGTATACTAGTACCTGAATTTTTGTGCAGTGTAAAGGTTAGTTTTTTAGTGCCGACATATTAGTCTTATCCAGATTTGTTCCCACTATAGGGAAAACTATCTTCTGCTACTTTTTGGAGTACTTGGTGTACTTGGATTAGTTCCAGGTTTTTACTGGTAAGTTACTTGAACCTCCACCACCTCCACCGCCACCGCAGCTAACGAACAAGACAGAAGCTAAAAGCAATTAACATCATTTTACTTTTTTTAAAATTCCTTTTTTTCATTTTTTAACCTCCCTCATCTTATACAAACTTATGTAAAAAAAACTCCCCCTTTATGTTACCTTATATTTTAACACAAATTCCTTTTTCATCTCAATTTTTTTATTTAACTTTTTCTATTATCTGTTAAATTTTTTAAAATGTTATAATAAAAAAACAAGGAGATGATATTATGAGAATTTTTTTGTATGTGATGCTTTTAGTTCTGAAGTTTTTTTAAAGGTAATCAAGCAGGAGTTGTAATTTTTAGATGAAAAAGAAAAATTTCCCTGATGAAAACTTCATGAAAAAAATATTGCTGCTGAACTAAAAGCACTCTGAAACTGCTTTTTGTAAAAAAATAGATAATAAAGTATTTAAAATTAGATACTTCACACCAACAGATGAAGTTGATTTATGTGGCCATGCCACAATTTCAGTCTTTTTCTACTTTTAAGAAGTCTAAAAAAATAATAGACTCTGGAAAATATATTGCTGAAACTTTAGCTGGAAATCTAGAAATAATAGTGGATAAGGACTTTATTTGGATGGATATGTCCCTTCCAAAAGTTGAATATTTTTTTAATTTAGATGAAATTAAAGAACTATACTCTGCTTTTTAACTTAGACTTAAGTCAAGCTCCTAAAAATTTAGTTCCTAAAATTGTAAATACAGGTTTAAGTGATATTATAATTCCTATTGAAGATAAAGAAGTCTTAGATAGTTTTTATTATAAATAAAGAAAAAAAGTAATAGAACTTTCTAAAAAAAATATAATGTTGTAGGAGCTCATCTTTTCTCTTTAGATAAAGAAAAAGAATTTCACTGCTTTTTTTGTAGAAACATTGCTCCCTTAGTTGGCATTGATGAAGAATGTGCCACAGGTACTTCAAATGGTGCTTTAACTCATTATCTAAAAAGAATATAATATCATTTCTGCAAAAGATATAAATAGCTTTTAGACAAGGAGAGGCTATGCAAAGAGCTTCAACTATTTTTGAGTAGATATAAAGAAGATGGTGCGACTATACAAGTTGGTGGAAATGCTGTGATTTCTTTTTGAGTGTAAGCTTTACTAATAAAAATTATGGCTGTTGCAAAAGTTTAATTTGCAACAGCCTCTAAGATTTTATTTATATTCTATTTTTTTATTTCTTTTCCACAAAAATGCTATACCCATATATGTTATATCTTTTTACACCATTTTGTTTTTAGTGATACATCATATTTTTTTATTCTCTATTTGTTCCAAAGCTTCTTTTTGACACTTCTTCTAACTTTTCTATATTATCTGTTGATTTAAATTCCATTATAAAGGCTCTTTTAGTTTTTATTTTTTTGGCTCTATTACAAAGTCATATCTTCCTAAGCCACTTTCTATATTTGATTTTTGTGATGTACTCACCTTCTAAATATAGTCCCATCCCCATAATCAATCCATGGTAAAAAAAGCTTCGTTTCCTTTCTTAGTGTCATTGTAGCTAACTGAAGTCAGTAATATCTCTTGTAATCTTTCTTCATATTCATCTATTCTATTTTTCTGTTAAGGCTTCCATTAAATACAGTAATTTACTTCCTCTACCAAAGTATTTTTTTCTAAAAAAAGTATCTCTAAAAAAAGCTCTTTAATTTCCTTATTTGGTAATCTTAAAACATAATTCTTTTTGATCTATTTTTTTCTTCTACTGTTAAATAACCACTGAATAACATCAATTCCCACAATTCATCTTCACTTAGCAATTTTGATAAGTCTGATGTCCCTGATATGTTTTTGTTTTTAATCCTTCTCCATTAAATAATCTTTCAAGAGCTTCTATTGTGTTCTTTGTTATATTTTTTTAATACATCTTTTATCAAATCATTCCCTGATGTATCCACCCAATAAGCTCTCAATTCTTTGAAATCTAAAAAGTTTAGTATGCTCCAAGGATTGTATACTTCACTATCTCCAAATCTATATCCATCATACCAATCTTTTTACATTTGATATTTCTTGCTCTATTCCATAATCTTTAAGACTTTTTTTCTACTTCTTCTTCTGTTAAGCCATAGCTATCTGTGTAGACATCACTTAATATTGTATAAGTTCTTAAATTATTTAAATCTGAGAATATTCCAGCTTTTTATTACTCTTATTATTCCGGTTAGAACTCCCATTTGTAAATAGCTATTATCTTTTTAACACTGAACTATAAAAAGTTTTTAAAGAAATCTTTTTGCTTTTTTCATAATATCCATTTATATAGGCTGATACTAATGGGCTATCATATTCATCTATCAATACTACTACCTTTTTTTATTATATTTTTTTCATATAGTATTTTTTTGTTAAAAAAATTTTAGTGATCTTCCTAAATTAGATAAATTTGTATTTTTCATTGATTATTTTTCTTAAATTTATCAGAATCAGTTTCTACTAATTCATTTTATTAAGTAGTTATATTCAGAAAAACAGTTCAGAAACTATAATAGTTATTTTTCTCTTCCATTTCTTCCCAAGTTAAAAGCTTTTTAAATCTTTTTAATGATAAAAAAATATAACTGGGTACTGTCCTTGTTCTTTAAAGGCTTCTGTTTTTTTCTATATATAAATCTTTAAATATTTTTTTATTTTTCTTCTCTATTTTTTTATATCAAAGAAGTACTTTTAACATAGACATATTTAATGTTTTTTTCCAAATCTTCTAGGTCTTGTAAACAATTTTTACTTCTGAGCCATCGTTTATTATTTCTTCTATAAGTTTTGTTTTATCAAAATAATAAAAATCTCCCTCTATTATTTTTTTAAAGTCGCTTACTCCTATTGCTAACCTTTTCATAACAAACCTCCTTTTTTTCAAAAACTTTCTTTTTTTAATATATTATACAAAAAAAGAGTCCTTGCAAATTTACAATAACTCTCATAATTTTTTTATTTTTATCCTCCAAGGTATGCTTTCTTTACTCTATCATTATGTAGTAAATCTTTTGCATTTCCTTCAAGAACTATTTCTCCTGTTTCTATAACATAAGCTCTATCTGAGATAGAAAGTGCCATTTTTAGCATTTTGCTCTACCAATAGGATAGTAGTTCCCTTTTCTTTTTAATTGTTTTTATAACTTCAAAAAAATTTCTTTAACAAATAGTGGTGAAAGTCCCATTGATGGTTCATCTAAAAATTAAAAGTTTAGGTCTGCTCATCAAAGCTCTTCCCATAGCAAGCATCTGTTGTTCTCCACCTGATAGAGTTCCTGCTAATTGGTTTTTTTCTTTTCAGACATTCTAGGGAAAAACCTTATAGAAGTTTGCTCTGTCTTCTTCTTTCTTTTTCAGCACTATCTTTTTATTGTGAATTGTCCTAATTTTTAAATTATCTTTAACTGCAAGTTTTCGAGAAAATTCTTCTTCCTTCTGGAACTTGAGCTATACCTAATTTACAAATATTATGAGCTTTTTTTCTTTTAATAAATCTTTTTCCTTCAAATATTATAGAACCACTTTTTTTGGAGTTATAAGTCCAGATATAGTCTGTAATGTAGTTGTTTTACCTGCTCCATTAGCTCCTATAATAGATACAACTTCTCCTTCGTTTATTTCTAATGAAATTCCTTTAAGAGCTTGTATATTATCATAGAAAACCTGCAAGTCTTTTTACTTCTAACATTGCCATTATTCATCTTCCTCCTTACCTAAATATGCTTCTACAACTTTTTGGATTATTAATAACTTCTTGTGGATCACCACTTGCTAATATTTGTCCATAATTTAACACAACTAATCTTTCACAAATACCTAATACTAGTTTCATATCATGTTCAATCAATAAAACTGCTATTCCAAACTTATCACGAATTAATTTTTATAGTATTCATTAAATCTTCTGTTTCTTTTTGGGTTCATACCTGCTGCTGGTTCATCTAAAAGAAGAATTTTTAGGTTCTGTTGCCATGGCTCTGGCAATTTCTAATTTTTCTTTGTTCCCCATAAGGTAGATTCCCAGCATGCATATTTGCATACTTATCTAAATCAAATATTTTTTTAAAAGTTCCATTGCCTTTTCCTTAGCTGCCTTTTTCTTCTTTCCAGTAGCTTGGCAAACGGAACATACCTGTTAAAATTCCATATTTCATACGGAAGTTATATGCAACAACAACGTTATCTAAAACGGATAAGTACTTAAATAATCTTATATTTTTGGAAAGTACAGAGCTAAACCTTTTTTTACAAGAGCCGAAGTTGATGTTCTAATAACATCTTCACCATCTAAAAGTATATTCTCCAGAACTAGCGTTATACACTCCTGTTAAAATATTAAATACTGTTGTTTTTCCTGCTCCATTAGGGACCTATTAAACCTATTAACTCTCCTGATTTTTATTTCTAAATTAAATTTATCTACTGCCTTCAATGCTCCAAAACTAATTGAAATATCTTTTTGCAACTAAAAGAGGTTTTTTTATTTTCCATTATTTTTCACCTCTTTTTTTGATTTGTTAGTAAAATAAGAAATTATTTTTACTTATTTGGAATTCTTCTCTTCCAAGTAAACCTTTAGGTCTAAATAGCATCATTATTATTAATATCAATGGATAAACTATCATTCTGTATTCTGCAAAAACTTCTTAATACTTCAGGTAAAATAGTAAGAACTATAGCTGATAATATTGAACCTGTGAAACTTCCCATTCCTCCAAGTACAACCATAACAAGTATATTTATTGAATAGTTATAGTCAAATTGTTTTGCACCTAAAATTCCTAAGTTATGTGCATAGATTCCACCTGCTATACCTGCAAATATTGCTGATAAAACAAAGGCAAAAAGTCTTGTAGTATGTTGTATTTATTCCAGATGCTCCACTAGCTATTTCATCTTCACGAATAGCAAGAACTGCTCTACCATGTCTACTTGTCATAATAGAATACATGAATATAACTGAGAATATAGTTATAAAAGTATATAAGTGTGAAGTTATTAACTTTAGGTATTCCTGTTAAACCTTGAGCTCCACCTGTAAATTTAAAATATTCTATTAAAAACTCTTATAATTTCCCCAAAGGCTAGAGTTATGATTGCAAGATAGTCTCCTGTAAGTCTTAAAGCTGGTATACCAATGATAAAACCAATTATACCTGCTACTATTCCTCCAACTATTAAGGCTACTATATAACCTGAGTAACCTGAAAGAAAACCTGACTTAGTTAAAAGAGCGGCTGTATATGCACCTATTGACATAAACCCAGCGTGTCCTAGAGTTATTTGACCCAAACAACCAACTGTTATATTCAAACTAGCTGCTAAAAATAACATTTATTAAAAATTAATATTATAATTCCAATTTGATATCTACTTATGAATCCTGAATTTATTAAAGAAAAAGAATAAAATATACAATTAGTAAAATTGCATAAGTAGCTATATAACTTAATTTTTTTATTTTTTTATCCATTATACTTTCTCCTTTACATTTTTTTCCAAGTATTCCAGTAGGTTTTAAATAATAAAACGATAATTAATATTGAAAATACAAAAGCATCTGCAAGTTGTGATGATAGATATGCTCTTGTTAAACTTTCAACAATTCCTAATATGAATCCTCCCATTACAGCTCCTGGTAATATTCCTATTCCACCTAAAACTGCTGCAACGAAAGCTTTTTATTCCAAGCATAGAGCCCATTAAAGGTTGAATTTGTGGATAAGCTGAAACATATAGAACTGCTGCAACTGCTGCAAGTCCACTTCCCTATTGCAAATGTAAGTTGTATTGTTCTATCCACATTTATTCCTACTAAAGCTGAGGCTGAGTAATCTTGACTTGTTGCTATCATAGCCTTTCCATATTTAGTTTTTTTCATAAATAATTGTAAAGCTATTGATAATATTACAGTTACAACTATAGTTACAACTGCTCCAAAACTAATTTGTACACTATCTCCTAATTTTTATTGGATCTTGAGTGAAGATTTTTAGGAAAAGATCTAGTGTTCGGTGTAAAGATTTTCATAAATACATTTTCTATAAATAAACTAACTCCTATAGCTGTTATTAAGTTTGAAATTCTTGGTGAATTTCTTAGTGGTCTATATGCTATTCTTTCTGCTAGACAACCAACTATTGCACAAATAATTATTGCTGGTATAACTGAAACCCATACTGGTAAACCCATAGATGACAATGCTGGTATTGAGAATAACGAAACATACGCACCTATCATTATTATATCTCCATGTGCAAAAATTTATAAGTTGTGCTATACCATATACCATTGTATATCCCAAGGATACTAGGGCATAGATACTTCCAATTTGTAAACCATTAATTATCTGAAGTAAAAACTCCATTTTATCCTCCCATTCTATTATTCATTAAAAGAGAAAACAATTTCTACTAAATTATATTTGTTCTCATAAAGATTTTTAAGCTTTTTTTATTGATATGAAACAGCCTAAAAGTCTTTACTTAATCCATTAATAAAAGCAGAAATTGTTTTTTTATCTTCAATATTTAAATTTTATTTAGATATTACAGAATCAAATGTATAATCTCCATTTATGATTTTTGATTATAGTTATACTTTTTAATAGGGTTATTCTTTTTCATCAAAAGTTAAATGTCCTGTGATTCCTTCAAATTCTAATTCTTTTTATTGCTTTAGCTACTGCTTCTTTATCTGTAGTTCCTGCTTTTTTTCTATTGCAGCTTTTTAAAATATATGCAGCATCATAACTTAAAAGCAGAGAATGCAGAAGGTTCATCATTATATTTTTTTCTTTATAGTTCTTTATAAAGTTTTTGTACTTTTTCATTGCTATCTTTTTGTTGAATAGTGATTAGCAAAGAATACATTTTCTATTGCAGCATATGATGATGGGTCAACAGTTTTTACAACTCCATCCCAACCATCTGGACCAACTATAACTGATTTTATTCCAACTTCTCTTGCTTGTATAGCTATTAAACCATCTTGCTCATAGTAATCTGGTACAAATAGAACATCTGGATTTTGTTGAGCTATTTTAGTTAATTGAGCTTTGAAATCTTTATCTCCATCTGAATATCCTTCTCTTGCTACAACTTGAATTCCTTGTTTTTCAGCTTCGGCTGCAAATGCATTTGCTACTCCATCTGAATAGTCACTTGAGTTATTAGAGATAATAGCTACTGTTTTAGCTGCTAATTTATCTTTAGTGAATTTTGCTAAAACTTCTCCTTGGTAAGGATCTGTGAAACATACTCTAAATACATTTGAACCAGCTTCTGTTATATTAAGTTGAGTTCCTGTAGGAGTTATCATAGGTATACCATCTTGAGCTGCAACTTCTGCAACTGCAACACTTGGTTTAGATGTGATATCACCAATTAAAGCTACCATTCCCCAATCTACAAGTTTATTGTATGCATTTACTGCTTCTGTAGAATCTCCTTTTTCATCTAAAAGGTTTAATTCAATTTGTTTTCCTAATATTCCACCATTTGCATTGATTTCATCAACTGCTAATTTAAGTCCGTTAGTTGCTGATATTCCATAAATTGCAACTCCTCCTGTTAATGGTCCAAGAGCTCCAATCTTTATTGTTTCAGCTTCAGCTGTTGCTGGTTTTTCTGCTGCTTTTTCTCCTCCACAAGCTGCTAGTAAAAGCGAAGCTCCAAGTAAAGTTGTTACTAATTTTTTTCTTCATTTTATTTCCTCCAAATTATTTTTTTATATTTAAGGCATACTATACCAAAAAAGAAATTTGTAAAGTGTTTTTTTAATATTTTTTTGTATCAAAAAGACAGTTTATTTAAACTGCCTTTTTTTATCGAATGTTATTTGGACTAAATTTTAGGAACTTCTTTTGAAGTTATGTATATAAACTTAGAATTTACAAGATTATCAGTTTCTATAGTAAATTTAGATGTTTCATAATTTTTTTATCATAATAATAATCCCCATCAGAACCTGTTTTTTTACTTGGATTCATTTTTAATTCTTCAACTACTACTTCTAATGTTTTTTTATTAACTCTTCATCATTTATTCCTGTTTTTTTATTATTGAGAATATTCCATCTAAACGATCTTTTTACAACTTGATATTCAGGATAGTAAGCTCTGTCAAAACCTTCTTTATTAGGGACATGATGTATGAATATTAATTTCGTAAACTTCATCTTTAAATATTTTTGAATGTTACTACCTCCGTATCATATGAACTATTATTATATACTTTTTGAAAAAAAGAAATATAATGACCATCTCCATCTTTTTCCAAAAAGATAATTTATTCCAGTTTCTTTAAAGAAATTCTCTTCAGTAAATTTCTTTTTCTATTTTAACAAGATCAACTTCTTTTTTTCCCTCCACAACCTAATAAACAGAACAAACTAAAAACCAACACTAAATTTAATAAGACTTTTTTTCATTTCTTTTCACTCCCTTCTATTATCTTAAAACTTATCTTAAGCAAGCACTTCTTCTTAATTCTTTTTTTCAAGTTCTTTCAATCTAGTTTAAATCCCAAATTTTCTCTTTCTTTCTTATTATTTTTTTATTGAATATTATTTTTAATTTTTTTATTTTTTTAAATTTTTTTCCATCTTGCTTTAAGAAAGGCATACAAGCTATTATAAAGAACACTATATGTGTTTGTACCCTCTCCTCCTAAAACTCCAGGAATCCCTGTACTTATAAAAAAATAAGTGGCTTATTTTTCTGAAACATAGCCAACATAACCAAATGCTTCTACTGTTTCATATTTTTAAATTAGAAAGATTTTTCTTCTTTAAGAGAATCTGCCTCTATTTTTAATCATTTTTTTCTTCCTGCTTCTAGATCTGGTACTCCATTCATTATTATCTCATCTTCAAATACTACTACATCCGCTTGAACAGAATACTTATAAAAAAACTTTCTATATTTCTCTTTTTTTGTATTTTTTTCCTTTAATTCTTCCTTAGTTGGAAGAGTTTTTTTGAAACATAAAAAGGATCATTTCCTCTTTGTTCTTCCTGTTTTTTTGTAAACTTTTTTTCTAGTTCTTTTATACGATAATCAATGAAATCATCAACAGAAAGTACATCAATAACTTCTATTTTTTTATATTTTTTTAGCTAACTCTTGTTCTTTTTTTACTCATAGTCATAGGATCTGTTCCATAGGTTATTTTTTTATTTCATCTTTAGGTACATTATAATAATCAACAATTTGTTGCACTATTGTTACGATTTCTTCAGCAACTTTAGGATCTTTATTAGGGTCCTCCACAACCTAATAAAGCAGAATAAACTAAAAAAACCAATACTAAATTTAATAAGACTTTTTTTCATTTTTTTCACTCCTTTTTATTTCTTAGATTATACATATTATAACATTTATTTTTTTATAAGTCAACAATCTTTTTTTATAAAAAGATTATATATAATCTTATTTTTTTAAAAAGAGAAAGGAGACTATAAAGTCTCCTTAAATTCTCATTTTAAGTTTTTATAGATTTTTATTAGAATATAACTCTAAGTCCAAGTCCACCTCTAACATTGCTTCCTTTTGTATCGTAACCTACATTAGCTGTTACTCCAATTCTTTGGTTATCTATACCGATATTAAGGTCAGATTTTACATTTCCTCTTCTATCTTCTTTTTTTCACCTCTGATATTGAACCAATCAGCAGATGTTCCAGCTACTCTAGCTTTATTTTTTTAGGATTTGCTAATATTCCTAATTCATTTTCATAAGCCACACTTACTGCTGCTTTTTAATGATTTAGGTCCAAAGAAAGCTTTTATATGCTAGTTCTGTTCCTATTTCAGGTTTTTATAGAAATATAATCGTTTGATTTAACTTCTAATTTAACTTCTCCTGATTTTTTTCTTTTTATCTTAGACATTCTTCCATATTCTAGTCTTAATCCTGCATAAGGTTTTTAATGTGAAGTTTTTCTGATAATCTAAATTCTTTACTTAAATCATTTTTTTAACTCCAATTCCATAAGAATAGTATCTAGATTTTTGCATTGAATATTTCACTTACAACTAAGAATCTTCTATGCATTTTTATTATGTCCTACAAATATATCTCCAGCTATTGTCCAATTTAAGCTATTATTTTTCATCAAATGGAACTGATTTAAACATTCCAAATTTTTCCTAATAACATTTCTTCTTTTTGAATTTCCTATATCATCGAATTTATATTTGTTATGAACTATACCTGCATACCAACCAAGAGATTCTCCAAGTCTTACAGTTTCATCTTCATGAACATATGCAACTCCTTGAGCATTATATTTATAATCTATAATACCAGCAGTATCAGTTTTGTATTCTCCATTTGTTCCAAATACTTTAACTTTATTAGCATCTTTTGTTGGGTTAGACCATTCATTTCTTAAATAAGAGAATTCTTTATTTAAGAGTTTCCTGTTTCATAAATTCTTTGTTGCACATTAGCATATTGGTGTCCCATCATTTCATCATATGCTTGTGTTAAAAGAATTTCTTCATTATTTCCTATACTATTCAATAGATTGAACACACGTTTTTTTCTCTAGAATCAAGAGCATTCATATCATATCTTTGTTCCAATCCATCTGCAAAGTTCCAAGCATTATGTGTAGTCTTTACAAATGCTGTATAAGGGATTTTAGTCATAGCCACACCTTTGATTTGACCATAATTGTCTATAACAGGTGTTGCCATCCAAGTTAATGAACCAGCTATAGATGTTAACTTAAAGTTTCTTCCTTGAATTTGTTGTAAGAAAGGAGTTATTACATCATCTTTTACAAACCATTCTTTTTCTATTTGTAAGTTCAGAATATTCAGTTCCTACTATTAATTGGCTGTTAATAGGAGGTGTTGCTCCATTGATATCTATTGGTTTTGTTCTTCCCAATGTATCTACATAGAATCCAACATCAGACATTCCAAGGTTTGAAGTAGCTGAACCTATAATTTTTTCAATTAATTCTACTTCAGCATCAGAAACAGTTACTCCATTTCTAGTAAATATAGGTTTTCCATTTTGGATAGTTATACTTACTCCTTCATATGACTTATTAACTCCACCTGCTGCTGCTAATTCTTGTCCTCTTGGATCAGATTTTAATTTAGAGTTAACCTCAGCTTCTAAAGCTGCAAGATCTGCTGCACTTATATCCTTATAGCTAACACCGTAAGTTCCTCTACCTCTTACATTTATTCTGAAGTTTCCATAGTTTTTAATAACTGAGTTTCTAACTACAACTCCAAAACTTTCATCGGCATCTATATCAATGTTACCATGATTTTCTAAAGTTGAACCATTCATTACAGCAACTCCAACAAGTCCTACAACATTATTGTTAACCTTTTGAACTCCGTTAACAATTTTTCCTGCATAGGCATCTGCTGTTCTTATATCTCCTTTATTTACAAATGTAGCACCTTGATCAACATATACTCCCACCATACTTTGTATTTTATTAGTGTCTGTTGCTCTGCTTCCATCTAAAATTATTTTACTATTGTTTTCAACTTTAGTTCCTGCACCTTTTTCCATACATACCTATAGATTTGTCACCATATATTCTTATTTCATTGTCATTTATGATGTGACCACCATTGTCTGCAGCCATTCCTATTCCATAAGTAATTTTTTTGTAACATCTGTATATGTTTTTTTCCAGTTACTGGATCTATAGAATCAGTTTCTCCTACTAAAATTCTACCTTTATTTGTTGCTTTTTCCTCCTGGTGCATATATTCCTATACTTCCTTTAGAATTAGATAGATCTATAGTAGCATTGTTTGTTAGATCTCCTCTATTAGTTCCATTTCCTTTAATATAGAAAGCTATTACACGATCAGAGCTAGAAGAGATATTTCTTCCATTTGTAAGACTAGCTTGTCCATTAGAATACAAGAATACACTGTCAGCCCCTAAACTAACTGCCCCTGTATTTGTACTTGTATATTTATTTGTAGTTGCAGGACTTTCATTTTCAAGGATAAATCCAAATGATTTTTGCTCCAACTGTTATTTTAGAAGCATTATCAGTTATATTTGCTCCATTTAATCCATAAACTCCAACAGGTTCACTATTTTTTACAGTACTTGTATGAGGAGCTACATTAATTTCTCCTTTTAGAAGAACTGTTCCTGCTTCTTTATAGATTCCTATTGCTTCATCTTTTACTTTAATCTTAGTTGGAGTAGCAACTTCAACACCTGCACTTGTTGCTGAGAAGATACCTATAGATTTTTTCCCAACATTTATTGTACCAGAATTATGTTTTATAGTTGATGTTCCACCTTTAGTGTAGATTCCAACTGTTTTTTTCGGCTGGAACAGAAGATGTTGTATCAGCCACATCTATATCAGCTGTATTTACAAAAGTTTGATTTCCTTTTAAGAATACCCCTAAAGTCTTTTTACCAGATATAGTTAATTTTCCATTATTAGTAACAGTTTTTAATAGGGCTTACAGTTGCATCAGAGTATATTCCTATTGAACTATTTCCACTTAAAAGTAATTTTACTGTTATTAGTTAATGTAGAATTTTTTTAGCTAGTAATCCTTTAGCACCTTCTTTTTGTACTTACTATATCATTTACATTTGAAGTAAAAAGTAGCATTATTCATAAAAAAATACCATTAGAGTTTTTTTACCTATATTTATCTTTTTTTAACTCCATTTAATACTGGTGTAGAACCTTCAACATATACTCCTGCAAATGGATCACTTGTTACCGCTTTATCAGGAACAGTTATATCTATATCAGCTCCTGCTCCATTCATATTTGCCATACTATTGTTTTTTTAAGAATAACATAGTATTTTTGATGAGCAGTTAAATTTCCATAATGAGAAGTAAAAATAGTATTATCCAAATATGCTAAAACACCTTTATTATTGTAATTAGCTGTACCTTTTTGTCACTATTTCACTGTTTTTTTCCGTAGAAAACTATTCCTTTTTTCTCCCACTGTAATAGTTGGTGCAACTGAAGCTGTTCCATTAGTTAATTTAGTATTTTCGGCATAGATTCCAACTGCTGGTGCATTTCTTAAACTCTTACCTACAGTTATATTCCCTGTATTTATTACAGTGTTTCTATTTGTTGCTGTAACTCCTTTTTCCTCTAGTATAAATTCCAACTGAACCATCACCTAAAAATAATATTTGATTTATTATCCATAGTTAATGTTTTTAAAGTTTTTTTGATTCAGCATTATATGCATTAGCTTCAGCGATTTCTGCTGGAGTTCCTGTAGTAGGAACATCAACTTTTCCATTTATTGCATAGATACCAACATTATTAGTTGCTCCTGTTACAGATTGAATAGTTCCTCCTGCTGCAGTATTTAATTTTTGAGCATTTACTAAATACATTCCTGTTGAACCTTTTCCTAAAGCTTATACTAGAAGTTGCTGTTGTATCTATTTCTAATTTATTAGGATACTCATTATTTGATTTATCTTTAAATTTAGGACTGTCATCTCTGTATATTCCATAAATTCCTGTTGATGATTCTCCTAATTTTATAATTTTATCATTTTTTTCAACTCTAGCTGATTCAGCATAGATAGCTGTAGACTTCTTAGAAGTTGTAAAATCTATAGTTCCTTCATTTATTATTTCATAGTCATTACCCTTATCCCAAGTAATTCCAACTTTTGTATTTTTTTATTCCTTGAGCCATAAGACCTATATTTTTCTTCTTGTGTATAACCTGGATCTGCTATTGCAGTTACTGTACTAGTTAAGTATGTTTCTCCATTAATTACATGAGTTGATACCATCTTAGGTTTTAAGCTTTTTTTGGTGTTGTTACTTTAGCTATACCTTCTTTAAGTCTAATTTCTTCAGCAACATTACCTTTGTTGTTAAATATCCAGTTTTTTTACTTCAACTACAGCTCCTCTTTCACCATAGACTCCGATACCAGTTTTTTTGATAAATTAATAGTAGCTGTTCCACCCTTAAATGTAGAACCTTCAGTAACATAAGCTACTAAACCACCATTTAAATCAATAGTTGGTGAAGCTAATTCTGTTCCACCATTTACATAGAATCCTGTTGAACCTTCTCCAAGAGTCATTTGGTTTCCTTCATATTTTATAAAACTCTTCTTAGAGACTGCTGGTGTTGCCGGTGGTACTGCTGGAGTATCTGGAGCACTGAAGATACCAACTGCTTTTTGTACCTGTGTTTTATATTTGCTTTAACAACATATGGTGCTGCAAGACTAGTTCCTTGTTTTTTTCACTATAGATTCCTATTGCTGGAGCTATATCTGTTTTTAGTTTTATTATCTACTACTGTATTTCCTACAGTTATTGTTTTTGTTGTATGTAGATATATCTGTATTTCCTTTTAAATATAGACCTACAATCCCATCTCCAGTTGCTGTTCCTTGTTTAAAATTTAAGTCAGGAGAAGCTGCTGTTAATTTTGCTACATCTGTTGGTGATAGTGTAGTATCTCCTTCTAAGTATACTCCTACTCCATAACCAAAAAAACCTTTCCTAAAACTGAACTTGCTGCGAAAACCTGTGTTTTCATTTTTTTATGAAATAAGCTATATTTTTTTGTAGATGTTCCTAAATTAATTTCATCTGTGGCAACAGAAGTTACTTGAGCCCCTTTAGAAAGATATACGGCTATAGATTTTGTTACAGTATCTGCCATCGTTACTTTTTTCCAACTCTAGAAACTGTAGAAGCTGGAGCATAGATTCCTATTGATTCTGTTCCACCTTTAATTTCTATCTCTTTATTAAAAAGCTATTAACTTAGAAAGCAGCTGGATTTATAGAACCTGTAGGTAGTGTTGTGTCATTTTTTTAAATATATACCTACAGATTTTTTTGCTTATTAGTTATTATTTTACCATTATTTTGAGCTGTTAAAGTATTATCTCCTGTTACTCTAGCATACATTCCAGCTGATTGTTCTTTTTTTACTTCTATTGACTTTTCCAGTCTTATTTTTCAAATGTGGTAATATCTTGTCCATACATTCCTACAGCTTTTTGTTCCATTCATAGTTATAGTTCCATCATTGATGGCCTCACTTCCATTATCTCTTGCATAGATACCTATACCATCATTTTGTTCTATTTGAAACTATTGTTCCTTTATTTTTCAGCTGTAGAACCAGATACAGTAGTACTTCCTACTGGATGAACTATTCCATCAACCGCTGCTAAGGCAACTTGTGTATTTGTTGTTAATTTTTTTCCATTAGCAATAGTTACTCTAGAATTATTTGCAGCTAGTAAAGCTATAGTAGAAGCATTTTTTTATCTCCTTTAGTTATAGTATAGTCCGCATCTAATAGAGCTTCTGCTCTATCATTTGCATAAACTAAACTAGAATTTGCTCCCATGTTTTTCTTTAATATTTACTGATACTGCTTTTCCCATTAGCATTTTTTTACAAAAAAATTCCTTTAATGTTGTTGTTGCATTTCCATCTAAATATGCAAAAGTTGAATCTTTACCAATTTTCTATATTTAATTTTCCATGATTTGTAAAAAGTAGTATTAAACTTATCTTTATCTGCTGAATATATTCCAACAGAATTTGCTTTTACAAAAAAACATTAGAGTTATTGTTAAAGTTTACTGTTGCTGCTCCATCTGAAAAATACTCCAATATTTCCCTTATTACTATTAGGAGAATCTACTTCTATTGTTCCACTATGATTAAATGTCATTCCTGCACTTTTTAACTACAACTGCATGGGCTAAATCACCACTTGTTGTTATTTTTTTCCTGTACTTTCGTTGTTAAAAGTTCCATTTTCTCCATAGAAACCTAAACTACCTTCATAATTTGTAGAACCTGGTACAGGAGTATTATTACCTGTAACTGTTATTTCTCCTCTATTTGTACCTTGTCCTGATAACATAGCATAACCTATAGATTTTTTTACCTGTGACAGTTATTGTTGCATCTTTATTTATATCAATTCTAGCTATTTCTGGAACTCCAACATAATCTTTATTGGCAGCTATTCTAACTTGTCTTTGATAAGCACTACCATTAGAAAGAGCTCCATAGTTCTTTTCACCTTCTACTACTACTGTTCCACCACTTACTAAAGTAATACTTCCACTGGCTTTATTTCTAAGTCCAAAACTATCTGTTGAATTTTTTTCCTAAAGTTACTGTTCCACCAACTTCAACTGTTTCAGTACCTATTGTTACTCCTGTATATTTTTAATTTATTTACTACATTTCCATGAGCATCTTTTTTTCTGTGTAATTAATAGTTGTATGCGTATCATTAACTCTACCATGATCATCATAATAAGCTTCTACTACTTTTTGGTGTCACTCCATCAGCTTCAAATTCTTGTTTATCGTCAGTCGTGTATTTATAAACTTTAGCTCTTACAGGTCTAGTTGCTTCTCCTGAGTATACTCCAACAGAACCTTCAACTTTACCTACTACTCCTCCTGTTGTTCTATTTTGCAAGAGCATCACTTGCTCCATCTTTAGTTTTAGCTTCAGTTGATATAGTTCCTACTCCTATATTTATATTCCCATTTACTTTAACTTCTTGGATACCATTTAGAATACTAACTCCTGCTGAATCATCTCCATGAATATCTATTGTTCCTGTATTTAAAATACCACTTACATTTTTCTTCATCAGATCTATTAGCAAGTAAACCTCCTACAGGAACTGTTATACCAAATTTAGTTTTACTATAACCTGTATTATTTGGATTTTTTTACTACTGTAATTCCAACATTGTTTCTTCCATTCAAAGTAATAGCACCTGTATTTTTGAGCAAATTGCATGTTCACTCCACCATCATTATGATATATATCAGTATTTACCTCTGGACGAAGCATTATTCCAGCACTTGTAGGAGCATTCATTGTTATAGTTCCTTTTTCCTTCATTAGATAGAAACACTCTAGTATAATCATCAGAAGCATCAAAATTGTTAAATGAAATTCCTGCATGTTCTGTATTACTATTTCCCTCTCCTATAATGGTTCCTTCATTGTACACTGACATTTTGTAAATATTTTTCTTTAGTTCCTCCATGTGTACCTTGAACATCTATACCAACATTTTTGAGAATTTTTGTAATCTTATAGTCCCATCCTTGAAGTAAAAATTATCTCCTCCAGCGAAATGACCTTCATCTACCATAAATGCTCTTGTATCTTGCTTTTGTACATTTATATCTAAATATTGAAAAAAACTGTATTTTTTTGGCATTAGCTTGCCAAGTTGCGATATAATTATTAGTTGTTACACTATGAGTGTTACGATTTGTTTCCGATGTTCCATTGAATCTACCATCATAAGCTGTGGCTGCAACAGGACCACTATACCTTCCAAATAAAGTTGAACTTCCTGGAAGTCCTCCAGCAGTTAATGCAAAGTTCACTGGTGTTACATTAGGTGGATTTACAGTTATATTTCCAACTTTTTCTACCTTTAATACAGATATAGTTGGATTAACACTTAAATTAGGATCCCCTGGTATTTCTAATACTGGTGGTTTAGGTAATTCTACTTTTGGAGCCTCAGTTGGTTTATTTACATTTGGTTTAACCACTGGAGCAGACAATGTAGCTGGTGGTGTAACTGAAACAGGTATATCTAACTTATCTTTTTTAACTTCTTTAGGTGAAACTCTTGCTAATATTTCTATTTCATTAAGTGGTTCTCTTATCTTTCTAAGATCAACAAGTCCCCATTCTCTTCCACCATTTGTTGATGCATCTATTGAAAGATCTCTTTTTAAGTTTGCACCACCTAGTAAGCCATTTGTTATTTGCCAAGTATTTGTATTTTCATTTCCAGGTGTTATAGGACCACCATTAACAGTTTTTTTCCAGCAAGTACATCTAAGGCATTTCTTTCTTCCCAATTTCCTCTTCTATAAATACTTTCATAGACATATTTTGGTGGTTTGTCTCCTCTTCCCTTATACATTCCACTCATACTATTATAGACATAATTTATTCCAAATTGCCAAGAAGCCCAAGGTGATTTTTACTACTTGATTTCCTTGTTCCATCAATTTAACTAATTCTAATCTTAAACCATCTATTTCTTTTTTGGTTCTCTCTTCTTGCATCACTGACTTTCGTTTGTAAACTTTCTACTGAATTTCTTAAATTTTCTCTTGATGCCACTATCTCTTGTGTAGACATAACTTCTTCTGAAAATGCACTTAAACCCATCATTAAGAAAAGTATTGCAAGACCTATTGAGTATTTTTACACTTTTATATCTCTTTGCAATAGAACGTAAATTTTGTTCTACTGCATGCAAACTATTTTTTTGTCATTTTAATTTTTTTCCCTCCTCATACTTATATTACCTCTAATACAAGTACTATCTTTGAACTAATCTAAATTCTACTCTTCTGTTTTTGTAATCTTCCTTCTGCTGTCTCATTAGTTGCTACTGGATATTCTTCTCCCTTAGCTTCTATTCCCCACTATTCTATCTTCAGGTAATCCAAATTCTATTAGCTTAGCCTTTTACTGCTTCTGCTCTTCTTCTTGAAAGTCCTATGTTATATTGGTTACTTCCTACTGAATCTGTATGTCCTTCTATTGTTAATTCATAGTTGTTTTGTTCAATGAAATCTTTTTAAGTTGTTTAACATTTCAAAATATTGAGGTTTTTACTACTGATTTGTCAAAATCAAAGTTTAATGCTCTTTCATCTAATACTATTGTCATTTCTTTTTGGTGCTTCTATATTTGTTATATCTATATTCTTTATTTCTAGTGCATTTATTCTTATTGTATTTTTCACGCATTTGTGTTGTTGTTAGTGCTTGGACTGCTAATGCTGGTGAGAAAATACAAATAAAAAGTAATAATGTTATTATTGTTGTTGTACTCTTTCTCTTTGCCATTTTTCAGCCTCCTTTTCTAATGATAAGTATTCTTCTGTATATTCAACCTTTTCCTTCTTCTACTAACTTATCTACATTTTCTGAAGGTTTTACTGCTTTATTATTTGCTAAATAAGTTTCTATATTATCTAATCTTGCTGTATTGTAATTTTACTACTTTTTGATCTGTACATGCTACTAATGATAAAACTCCTAATACTAATGCTAATTTTTTTCATATTTTTCTGTTCTCCTTTTTTTATTAATAACTTACTCTTCTTTCTAGTTCTCCAACATTCTTTTTCTAAATTATCAAGCATTTCATTTGTCTTGTTATAGTTTTTCTATCTTGTCATTTATTTCTAACATTCTTTTTCTTTTATTCTTTGGATTTCTTCATCCATTTTTTTCAGATTCTGTCATATTTTTTTCTTGATTTTTTTGGAGTTACTTCTTCTTGTGCCACTGCTACTTCTCCACCTTCAACAGCTGCACCTTCTACTACTTCCCCATTTTTCTGTAGTTTGATTAGCTATATCTTGAACTGATTGAGTTCCTTCTTCAGCTTGTCTTTTTGGCTGCTTCTTCTGCTTCTTTTTCTCTTTCTTTTTGAACTTTTTTTCATATTCTTTTTAATAGTCTTTTTCTTTGCTTCATCATCATTTTCTTCTGCATAAAGCAAACGAACCTACTAAAAGAACTCCTAATAATGCTGTTAACATTAGTTTACTTTTTCATCTATATTCCCCTATTATTGTTGTACAGGTTCTACTACTGGAGTAGCTTCTTCTATAGCTTCAGTTGTTTTTTTATATCTTCATCCATTATTTGATAATATCCTGCTACTTCTGCTTCTTCTCTTGCAACACTTCTTACTACTCTTTCATAAAAATCTAATTTGTCTAGTGCTTCTTTTCTTGTTGCTTCTAATTTTTTTCTGCTTCTGTCTTTGGTTTAGCTTTTTCTGCTTTCTTTGCCTTTACCATTGCTTCTATTTCTGCTAATGAAGCTGCTTCAGATGTAGATATTCCTAATTCTTTTGCTTCTTGTTGTAGTTTAAGAGTTTCTGTATCTTCTTTCTTTATTTTCTTTCTCATACCATCTAAGATTTCCATTGCTTCTTGCTCATCTTGAGGATTTAAAGCTATTGCCTCATCTTCAGCATAAGCTATTGATGACAATGCAAATAAAAAAATAGAATAGCTTTTACAAACTTTTTCATTTTTTTCCCCCTTCTATTAGTTTAAAACTTCTAGTAATTTTGTTAATTCTACGATTTGTTGTTCTTTGTCAGCGATCTTTTGTTCAAGTTTGTTGTAGTATTCATCAAATCTCTTTAACAACTTCTTGTACTCATCTCTATGCCATCTTATTTTTTTGAATCTTGTTTTAATTTAGCATATAGTTCTTCTCTTCCTAATTGCTTTTCTTTTAATTCCTTTACTTCTTTTTCAAGATTTGCTTTCTCTTGAATAAATTCTTCTTTTCTTTCTGCTTCTTTTTTTGCATTAAAAGCTTGATATTCGGCTTCAATATTCTTAACTTCATTTATTACTTCTTGAGCCACAGTATCTGTTGCTTCTGCTGAGTAGGAAAATGCTCCCACTACTAACATTGCACCTAAAAATAAATTTACCTTTCATAGTTCCCCCTTTAAATTTTTTTATAAAAAAACATTAATTTTTTTACTAGGTTTAGTATACCGTTTTTTTATAGTTTTGTCAATAAAATTAAGTATTTTCAATGAAAAAAATACATTTTTATTAAAAAAAAACATCCCTAATTCCTCAGGGATGTTTATAAAAATTTATTCTCCTACTATACAGTAGTTATTTCTTTTTTTCTTTTTTTAGCAAGTAATTCATCTATTTCTTTAATATATTTATCAGTTAAAGTTTGAACATGAGTTTCTTCTTTCTTTAATTCATCTTCAGAAATAGGATTTTTCTTTATCTTTTTCTAATTTCTTTAAATGGTTATTGATATCTTTTTCTAATATTTCTAACAGCAATTTTTTTCCATTTTTCAGCTTCATTTTTTTAGCAAGTTTTACATATTCTTTTCTTCTATCAGCAGTTAGTTCTGGTAAAACAAGTCTTATTACTCTACCATCATTATTAGGAGTCATTCCTAAATTTGCAACAAGTAATGCTTTTTCTATTTTTAGGTATTAAAGTTTTATCCCAAGGATCTATAACTAAAAAGTCTTGCTTCTGGAGCTGACACTGTTCCAACTTGGTTTTAAAGGAACTTCACTTCCATAGTTTTTCTACTTTTTACTGCATCTAACATAGCCACATTTGCTCTACCTGCTCTTATAGATGTAAATCTTTCTTTTTACTGCTTCAATAGTTTTTTTAACATTTTTCTCTTCGCATTCTTTTTACAAGTTTGTCACTAGCTATACTCATTTTTTTCCTCCTTCAGTAAATTTAATTTAATCTGCTACAACTGTAGTTCCAATATTTTCTCCCATAATAACTCTCTTTAAGTTTCCTTCAATTAAAGAATTGAAAACAATTATAGGTAATTTATTTTTCTCTACATAGTGAAATAGCAGTGGCATCCATTACTTTTTAAATCTTTTGCTAAAACTTCATTATATGTAACTTTTTTTCATATTTTTTTGCATCTGCAAATTTTTACAGGGTCTTTATCGTAGATACCATCAACTTTTGTAGCTTTTTATAACAACATCTGTCTCCATTTCTATTGCTCTTAAAAGCTGCTGCTGTATCTGTTGTAAAATATGGATTTCCTGTTCCAGCTCCAAATATAACTACTCTACCTTTTTCAAGATGTCTTTGAGCTCTTCTTTTGATGAAAGGTTCTGCAACTTTTGGCATTTCAATAGCAGTTTGTACTCTAGTAGGAACACCTAATTTTTTTCAATTGAATTTTTGTAGTGCTAAAGAGTTTATTACAGTTGCAAGCATCCCCATATGGTCCCCTGTAACTCTATCTACTCCTTGTGCAGCACCTGAAATACCTCTGAATATATTTCCACCTCCTATAACAATAGAAACTTCAACACCTAAGTCAACAATTTCTTTAATTTGTTTTGCATAAGAAGTTATTACATCAGATGAAATTCCAAATTCTTGTTCTCCCATCAAAGCTTCACCACTTAATTTCAATAAGATTTTCTTGTAAAAAGGGCTTTCCATATTTTATTCTCCTCCTCTAAAATTTATAAAAAAATAGAGGATGCAAAGTTGCATCCTCATAAATAACTATCCATTGATTTGAGCAACAACTTCTGCAGCGAAATCTTCTTCTTTCTTTTCTATTCCATCTCCAACTTTGAATCTTTCGAATGATAGAACTTTTAATATCTCCTGCATATTGTTTAACAGTTTCTTTGTTTTCAGCTCTTACATAAACTTGATCTACTAAACAATTTTTCTTCATAGAATTTGTGCATTTTTTTCCTTCTAATATTTTTTTCAATTATATTAGCTGGTTTTTCCTTCTTCTTCTAATTGTTTTTCTAGCTATTTCTTTTTCATGTTCTAAGTCAGAAGTTGTAACTTCTTCTTCTGATAAATATTTAGGGATCCATAGCTGCTACGTGCATTGCTATGTTTTTTTAGCTTTTTCTAAGTTTGCTTCTGTAGCTTCTCCAGACATTTCAACAATTACTCCAAGTTTTTCCACCTAAGTGGCTGTAAGTTTGTACGAAACCATCTTTTTGCAACTACAACAGCTAATCTTCTTAAGCTCATGTTTTTCTCCGATTTTTAGCTATTAATTCAGTTAAAGCTTCAGAAACTTTTTTTGTCTCCTTCAATTTGAGCTTCATTTAATTCTTCTAATTGATGAGCATTTCTTTCTAAAAGCAAGTTTTACTAATTTTCTTCCGAATTCTTTGAATTCTTCATTTTTTTGCAACGAAGTCAGTTTCAGAGTTGAACTCTAAAATAACTGCTTTCTTGTGATCAGGGAGTAACTGCATCGAATATTAATCCTTCTGCTGCTATTCTTCCTGCTTTTTTAACAGCTTTAGTTATACCTTTTTTTCTCTTAGGTAGTCTATTGCCTTTTTCTATATCTCCATCATTAGTTTCTAATGCTTTTTTTACAGTCAAGCATTCCTGCTCCTGTTCTTTCTCTTAATTCTTTTTACTAAAAGCAGCTGTTACTGTAGCCATTTCATAACCTCCTATGATTGATTGTATTAACTATATTATTCTACTGAACCTTCTTCAACATTTACTTCTTCTGATTGAGGTTCTACATGTTCATGTCCTTGGTTTCCTTCAACTATTGCATTAGCTATAACAGAAGTAATTAATTTTACTGATCTTATAGCGTCATCATTTTGCAGGGATAGGGTAAGTTATTAAATCAGGATCACGTTTGTATCTATCATAGCAAATACAGGGATTCCTAATAAATGAGCTTCTCTAACTGGTAATTCTTCCATTTTTAACGTCTACTACATATATAGCATCTGGAGCTTTTTTCCATATCTCTGATTCCAGATAAGTTTTTTTAGATAATTTAGATAATTCTTTTTCTGAATTCTGCAGCTTCTTTTTTTAGTGTAGTCAGAATCTAAAGTTCCATCTGCATCCATTCTTTCTAATTCTTTCATTCTTTCAATTCTCTTTTTGATAGTAGAGAAGTTTGTTAGCATTCCACCCTAACCATCTGTTGTTGATGTAATACATTCCAGATCTTTCTGCTTGTTCTTTAATAGCTTCTTGAGCTTGTTTCTTAGTTCCTACGAACAAAACTTTTCCTCCATCTTCAGCTATTTTTTTCTCATTTCTTCATAAGCTTCTTCTATTTTTCTTTTAAAGATTTGTGTAAATCAATTACATGAATTCCATTTCTTTCTGTGAAAAATATACTTTTTTTCATTTTTGGGTTCCATCTTTTAGCTTGATGTCCAAAAATGAACTCCAGCTTCTAATAATTGTTTCATTGATACAACTGACATTTTTCCTCCTAAAATTTTTAAATTTGGTTATACTTCCATCAATCTCAAAACTAAAGCCATCTAAATTTAGAGCACCTTGCTTAGAAATAATTGATGTGATTATTTAACGCTTATAGATTTTATCATTTTTTTCAAACTTTGTCAATTAATCCAATAGCTTTTTATTTTTTTCTTCTTTTTTTCTTTTTAATATCTCTAAAAAAATTTTTTTGCATTTTTCTTTAATATTATTTTTCAAAACCATCTAACCAATCCTGTGCTAAATTGTAATTTTTTTGTCTTTCTTTAATTTAAAAATTTTTTTAACAATATCTAGCAAGAAGTCCCCTACTTCTATAAGTAGAGGATGAATTGCTTTTTTTATTTTTCTTGAAATTGTTTCTAAAAATATGATATAATTAAATCAGTTAAAAAGTAATAAAAAAATGAATATTTTTTTGGAGTAGAAGTTTTACAGTGTTGAGTGTTGGTGGAGCAAGTAAGGAGGAGGAAATGAAGACAATTAAAAAGCATATAAATTCAGAATATATCCTACCTTGGAACAAGTAATCTTTTTCTCAAAAAAAACTTTGGTTGTGTTAGAAAAGTTCATAATCTTATGTTAGATGATAGGAAGAAAGGTTATGAAGAATATAAATCAACAGGAATTAAAACTAAATATCCTACTCCTGCTAAATATAAAGAAGAATATCCTTATTTAAAAAGAAGTTGATAGTTTAGCTCTTGCTAATGCACAATTAAATTTAGAAAAAGGCTTTTTAAGAATTTTTCTTAAAAAAATAAAGATTTTGGTTTTCCAAGATATAAATGTAAATCTAACCCAGTCCAAAGCTATACTACAAATAATCAGAACACAATATATATTAAAGATAGTTACATAAAAACTTCCTAAATTAAAATCGCTAGTTAAAAATTAGACTACATAGAAAAAAATAGAAGGTATAATTAAATCAGTAACAATAAGTAAAAAAACAGTCTTGACCATTATTTTTGTTTCAATATTATGTGAAGAAGAAATCGAAGAATTAGCAAAAACTAATAAAAAAATATTGGAATAGATTTAGGAATAAAAGAATTTTGCAACAATGAGTGATTGTACAAAAGTAGAAAATTTAAAAGCTAACAAAAGAATATGAAAAATTAAAAAAAGAGAACAAAGAAAACTATCAAGGAGATGTAAACTAGCTAAAGATAGTGATAAAAAAACTATCAGATAGTAAGAACTATCAAAAAAACAAAAAGAAAAAAAGTAGCAAAAAAATACATAATAAAATTAAAAAAATAAAAGAAAAGACTTTATAAATAAGTTGAGTACAAAAAAATTATCAATAACCACGATATAATCTGTATAGAAGACTTAAATATAAAGGGAATGTTAAAAAAATCACAAATTAGCAAAAAGTATATCAGATGTAAGTTGGAGTGAATTTGTAAGACAACTAGAATATAAAAGCAAATTGGTATGAAAGAAAGATTATAAAAGTACCTACATTTTTATCCAAGTAGTAAGACTTGTTCAAGTTGTGGTAATATAAAAGAAACACTAAAATTATCAGAAAGAATATATCATTGCGAATGTTGTGGACTAGAAATAGATAGAGATTACAATGCAAGTATAAATATATTAAGAAAAAGGATTAGAAATATTAAGAGAAGAAAAAGTAAGTTAAAAAAAGTATATCAGGGTAGGGACTACCCGAAGAGCTTAGTAAATATATGTGGCTAACAAAAGCACATACTTCCCAAGAAGCTTCCACTTCTATAAGTGGGAGTAGTTCACCATACCATTAGTTGTCAGTTCAGGTGATGTTGTAATTCCTGTTATTTTTTTCTCCATATCCTGTAAAAGCAATATTTCCTATCACTTCTGAAAATTCATTTTTTTATAAATTGTATTTTTTTCCCATTTATATTCATTTTTTTATCACTTGGAATTATCCAATAACAATCATTTAAAGATAAACCAAAAAGAAACATCAATATAATCCATTACATTTTTTTGTTTTTTTGCTATTTTTTTCAAAAACCTTATCTATTAAAACCCTATTTTTTTAGGTGCTTTTTCTTGTTTCTATCCATTTTTGAATACCACTTGAATTTACCTCTAAATTTAAAAGGAAATAATTTTTTTGATTTTTTTCATTAATATCCTTTAAGAAAAAAAGTTATATGTTTCCCCATCTTCTCCTTTTTTTCAATAGAAAATATAAAAGCTTAGTAGTTCTTTATCTTTTTAGTTTTAGGCAATATTCTTTTTCTAATTTTTTTCAAACATCTTATCCCCTTTCTTTATTGTGAAATAATTCTATTCTTTCTCTTTCTTTATTTTTCTAATTCTATCCCCCATTTAACAAATTCTTTGATATTTTTCAGATGTTAAAAAAATTTATATATTTTTCCTTTTTTTCTTCTTTTTGGAATTAAAATAGGAGCCAAATTTTTCTTTTTAAACAACTATGAATAATTAATAATCTTCCAGTTCTTCCATTTCCATCTCCAAAAGGATGAATCTTTTTCAAATTTTATATGTTGATCTAATATTGCTTCTATTTTTTTCTTCATCTGTTTTTAGCATTATTTAGTCTGTATTCTAAATTTTTGACACCAATCTTCTATAACTGTAGGAACTAAATATGAAACTAGTTGTCTCAATAACTGAGCCTAAAAATAATATTTTGTATCTTTTTAAATTCTCCATTATCTTCTCTCAAATTTTTCCATAATATACCTATGGTAATTTTTAATTAAATCAGTTGAAATTACTCTATCAGCCTTTAAAAAGTAATTCAAAAAGCTTTTTTTATAATTTTTTTGACCTCATAGTATTCTCTTTCTGTCATTCCTTTAGGAATATAATTGTGAATAAGAATAGAAATGGTATCACCTAAAGTCAAAGTATTTCCTTCAATAGCTGTGGAGTGATGTGCTGCTCTAACTAATAAATCATCTATATATTCATTTGTCATTTTTTTCTACAATAATATTCATTTTTTCCCCTGATATTACTTTTACATTTTTTTACATCTATATTATATCATTTTTTTCCAATAAAAAGAGAAGTTTTTTTAACTTCCCTTAAATAGTTCCTTCTGCTTTTTATTTTTAATATCATCTAATTCATTTTAAAAAAAGAAAAAGTTTTTTTAAATGCTTCTTGTAATAGCTTAACATCATCTTTATCTAAATCATAAATTTTATCACCATAGATTCTATATTTTGAAATTTCTCTAATTTTTCCTTATTTTTCACAAATGCTTTTTGCATAGGTTGGATTTTTTTGGTATTTAGTACAATTTATTAAAGTGTTAGAACACTCGTGGCTCTAGCACTCGTTAGGGTGTTAGCCGTGAGTAGTTCTGAGTAAATCCACCTCTGTACTTTTTTACCAGCTTTTTTTACTTGTTATAGGAGCTGCTAATAAAAGTACTATCTTTTTTTAGATAATTCACTTAATACTAGTGCATAATGCTTTTCCTGACATTTCTCCACCAACATTATTAGTCTTAAAATCAACTAAATAAACCCCTAAAAACCTCATAAGTCATCAAATCCCTCCTACAAAAAAATTAGGCATACCCTAAGATATGCCTACAACCATAAGGCTTTACTCTAATGAGTGATGTTAACTTATAATACCATAAAAAATCTACATGTGTAAAGTTTTTTTATTTTACCTTTTTCCACGGTGGTAGTTTTTTTATATTTTTTTCTAGCCATATCTATATAAGCAACTATATCCTTACCTTTAATTCCTGATTGAGCCAAACTACTAGCTATTTCATTTATTTCTACTTGTGACAAAGGGTTATTTTTGAAATTTCCACTAGTTTAGCTAATTTTTTTCATTGAATTCCAATTCTTTTTTTCAATTCTTTATTAACTTCTTCTAATTTTTTTGTGTATTAGATAATTCATCTGTTTTTGTCTTTTTAATTCTTTTTGTTTTTACTAGTCACAGCTGATAAAAGCAGTAATTGAACCTGCTACCCCAGCAACTTCCATCAAAAATTGCAAAAGCAAAAATTATTTGACTTTTTAATTAAAGAAATGTTATATAGTAAGTATAAAAAAACTAATCTAAAGGGGGATAAGAAAGATGAAAAAAATATAATTAACCTGTTTGCTTCTCTTTTTTTGTACAATAGTATTATTGGGGCTTATCTTTATCATGGGCTTTATAACACCTCTTTCATATATGATTTTTAGGTTTATACACTTTTATTGAAGGAAAAAAATAATTCTAACATTAATTTTTCTTTGGTACTTGGTATATTATGTTCAAAGCTCCTTTTTTTCTACAGATGAATTTATTAGAGAAAATAACAATAAATAAAAAAAGAGAATGTTGTGCAACATTCTCTTCTTAATTTTTTTAATAATCTGGGTTCATCATATATTGAACTATATCATCAACAAGTTCTGCAGTTTTTTTCCATTAATATCATTTAATGGATTAAATTCAGTTATATCTGCTGATGTAACCGAATAGTTTTTTTAAATGCAAACTTCAATGATTTAAACATTTCATCAGATGACATTCCATTTCTAACTGGTACAGATACTCCAGGGGCGACTTCTGGATCGAAAGACATTCATATCTATACTGATATGTAGGTTATCTACTTTTTAGATAATCTTTAACTTCTTCTAAAACATTATCTATTCCTTTTCTTAAAAATATCATCGTAGTAAACTATTTTTTTACTCCAGTTTTTTTCTATAATTTTTTTCTTTCTTCTACTTCAATTTCTCTCGCTCCAAAGATAACTATATTTCTGCTATCTACTTTAGCTCCTTCATAGAAACAGTTTACAAGTTCTCTATCTCCAAGTCCTTGAATTAAAGCTAGAGGCATTCCATGGATATTTCCTGTCAATGTACTTTCAGGAGTATTCATATCTCCATGAGCACTTATCCATAAGATTCCAATTTCTTTTTCTAAAGAAACCCCAGCCACACTTCCTAATGAAATTGAGTGGTCTCCTCCAACAAGTATTGGTCTATATCCATCAATAACTGCTTCATTAACTCTCTTAGCTATCTTTTTCACAAGTATGTAAAACTGTATTTTTTTGAATTTCAATTTCTTATCGTTGAAATCTTCTTTTTTGTCTTTCAACTGTGATTAATTCCATTTCATCAAAAAGTATCTGGATATGCTTGAATTAAATCATCAGGTCCAAACTCAGTACCTGTCTTATTAACTCCAAGATTTGTTTTGTACTCCAATAAGTACATTTTTTTCATCTTTTTCAGTATATAAGTAAACAGCGTCTTCTTCTTCAATTACATTTATAGTTTCAAGTTCTGGATCTTCCATACCTTGAATATGTAAATCTGCTTCTTTTTAATTCTTCTATATGATCTATTATATCTTGACTGATTCTTTCTCCAGCAATGATTATTGGTATACCAGGTGGATACGCCATTATCATTTCACCAGAAATCTTTCCTACACTTTCCTTGAATGGAACTTTATTCTTTTCACTGTAGAATGCTTCTCTTGGCATCAATACTAATTCAGGTGTTTCAGGAAGTTTTATATTATTTTTTTCTAAAGTTTTTTTCCTTTTCCAAAGAATCTCTTACTGATATCTCTTAAAGCATCAAGTAATCTATCTATACTTTCTTCTGTGTCACCTATAGTAACAAGTCCTAAAGTATTGTAGTAATCTGATAATTCCATTTGGATATTATAGTCGTCTACAAGTAGGCTTTCAAGTTCTCCACCCTTAAGTCCCTAATTCTTTAGCTGATATAGTTATTTTTGTGGGATCAAAAGCAAAGAAACCTTCTTTTCCAACAAGTTCTTCTCCAAAACAGTAAATTCCAGGGATTCTATTAGCTTCTCTTCTAAAGTACTTAGCAAGCTCAATAGCCTTAGTAAGTAATTCTTGCCCTTCAGTAGCTATTTGTCTTCTTGCACAGTCAAGAGATGCCATCAATGGATAAGATGGAGATGTTGTGTGAAGTAAACTTAAAATTTGTTTTACTTTTTTTCAACATCAACTCTATCAGAATTTACATGTATAACAGACATTTGAGTCATTGAACCTAAAAATTTTTATGTGTACTTTGAGTACAGATATCTGCTCCTGCATCAACAGCTGATACTGGTAATTCATCATGGAAATGTAAATGAGGTCCATGTGCTTCATCAACAATTAAAGGTATGTCATAGCTATGAACTATATCTGCTATTTTTTTAGGTCTGTTGCCACTCCATAATAAGTTGGATTTATTAAAAAGTACAGCAACTATATCAGGATCTTGTTTCAACATATTTTTCAACTGTTTGAGGTTTTTACCCCTAAAGCAATTCCTAAGTTTTTCATCTATTTCAGGATTCATGTACACAGGTTCAGATCCACTTAGAATAATCCCTGCTGATACTGATTTATGTACATTTCTTGGTACTAATATTTTTTTCTCCAGCTTTGATAACTGACATTATCATTGCTTGTATTGCTCCAGAGTTCCATTTACTGCAAAAAGCTATGTTTTTACTCCATAGGCATCTGCTAATAACTCTTGAGCTTCTTTTATACAACTTTTTTGGATGATGTAATCCATCAACCATTTTTAAATATTGTTACATCTATAGAAAACGGAGCCTCCCCATAAAGTTATAAAACTCTTTATCTACTCCTTTACCTCTTTTTATGTCCAGGAACATGAAATGGAAGTATATTTCTTCTTACATATTCATCTTTTTAATACTGTAAATAATGGTGTTTTTATTTTTGATCTAATTTTTGACATATCAACCTCCCTTGTAACTTTAATTTTTATTTTTATTTTTTTCAATACGAGATATTTTTATAATTATACTAGCTAAATGTCAATAAGAAAAAAAATAAAAAGATAGAGCTTTTAACCTATCTTTTTTAAATTTATTTGATAATTATTAAATAAATCCTTTATAGTCTCTCATGACTAAATGAGCATCTATTTGTTGTATAGTATCTAATGCAACACCAACAACAATGATTATTCCTGTTCCACCAAAAATAAACTGGAAGTCCCATAGAAGTAAATATTACATATGGTAGTATAGAAATTACTGCTAAGAATAATCCTCCACCCCATGTAATTCTTGAAGCAACACCTTCAAGATATTCTACTGTTTCTTCTCCTGGTCTGATTCCAGGTATAGTTCCTCCACTTTGTCTTAAGTTTTCTGCAACCTTTTTCAGGATCGAAAAACTAAAGCTGTGTAGAAAAAAATGAGAAGAACATTATTACTAAAAGCATACAATATCATATATACTGGGTGATTTTGCCCAAATATTATAGATAAAGTTGTTTTTAATTGTAAGTCTGAAGGAAGAGCATTTACTATTACTCCAGGAATTAACATAAACACAGATGCAAAGATTACAGGCATTACTCCTGCTGTATTAAGTCTTAGTGGTATAAAAGATTTCTCTCCTATTCCACTTTTTTTGAGCTAAATCCTTTTTCCAACATAATGAATAGGAATTTTTCTTTGCCCAAGTTGAAATAATACTATTCCAGCTATTGTCACTGTAGCAAGGAATGCTACCAATACAAATAGAGGAATTAAGAATTTATCTCCTTGCATTTTTTGAACTGTTTGTATAACACTTGAAGGAGCTCTTGATATTACATTTAAGAATATAATAAGCGAAACTCCGTTTCCTATTCCTTTGACAGAAATTTGTTCTCCTACCCACATTAAGAATACAGTTCCAGCTGTTAGTGTAGTTATTGTTCTTACAAAAAAGCTTATTCCTGGATTATAAACAAGCCCAACAGATTGTAGCCAAAGACAAACTCCAGCTCCTTGAATAATAGCAAGTGCTATTGTCAAGTATCTTGTCCATTGAGTTATTCTGTTTCTTCCAGATTCCCCTTCTTTTTGAATTTCTTCAAGTTGAGGAATAATAGATACAAGTAAACTTACAACTATTGACGCGTTAATGTAAGGGATAATCCCTAATGAGAATATAGATATTCTTGTGAAGGCTCCTCCAGAAAACATATTTATATAACTAAGTACGTCACTTTTTAGAAGCCATCGAAGCAAGTCTATCCACATCTACACCAGGAGCAGGAATTAAAGTTCCTACTCTGGCAACCAAGAACATTAATAATGTGAAAATAATTCTTTCTCTAAGTTCAGGAATTTTTACTATACTACTTAATCTAGAGCTAAATTTCTCCATTAAAGTCATATATACACCTACCTCAGATTAATATTATTTATTACTTTCTGCTCTTTCAAAACCTTTAACTTCAACTATTTCAACTGTTCCACCTTTTTGCTTCAATAGCAGCTTGAGCTGATTTAGATATTTTATGTACTTTAACAGTTAATTTTTTTGTTAAGTTCTCCATTTCCTAAAACTTTGATTCCATCTCTTACTTTTTTTGATTAAGAATTTATTGAATAAAGTTTCTAAAGTTACTTCTTCTCCATCTTCAAAGTTATCATTTAATAAACTTAAAGATATAACTGTATATTCTTTTTTTGAATATAGCGTTTGAGAATCCTCTTTTTGGAACTCTTCTATAGATAGGCATTTGTCCACCTTCAAAGTAAGGTTTTACTCCTCCACCTGCTCTTGAATTTTTGACCATTGCTACCTTTTTCCAGCTGTTTTTTTCCCCAACCAGATGAGTTTCCTCTTCCTATTCTTTTTTTCTGTTCTTTTTTTAGGAACTGAAGGTGTTAATTCATTTAGTTTCACTATGCTTGCACCTCCTCAATTTTTTTAACAAATAAGAAATTTGAGCTAATTTCCCTTTTTAATTCAGGTGTTTCATTATGTTCTACAACATCATGCATCTTCTTAAGCCCTAGTGACTTTGCAGTCGCTATGTGATTAGGCTTTCTTCCGATTATGCTTTTTACAAGCTCTATTCTAAGTCTTGCCATTTCATCTTCCTCCTAGCTTAAGATATCCTTAACTTCTAATCCTCTTAAAGCTGCTATTTCTTGAGCAGTTCTAAGTAATTTTAATGCTTCCACAGTAGCTCTTGCTACGTTATGTTTATTTCTTGACCCTTTAATTTTTAGTTAAAATGTCATGAACCCCAACTAATTCTAATATTTCTCTTGAAAGCAGAACCAGCTATTACTCCAGTCCCTTCATATGCTGGTGCCATCCATAAAAGTAGTTGCTCCCCATCTTCCTGTAATTTCATGAGGTATTGTATTATTCTTTAAAGATATCTTTACGATATTCTTTTTTTGCAGCTGCAATAGCTTTTTCTTATAGCATCAGGAACTCCGTTTGCTTTTTCCTAGTCCTAATCCTATTTTTACCTTCTCCATCTCCAACAGCAGCTAATACTGAGAAAGATATTGTTCTTCCTCCTTTAGTTGTCTTAGAAACTCTAGATATCTTCAATAATTTTTTTCTTGATATTGATTATCTTCTCTGTTCAACAAGTGAAATCCTCCTCTCTCTAGAAATTAGAAGCTTAATCCAGCTTCTCTAGCCGCTTCTGCAAGAGCCGCTACTCTTCCTGTATATTTATATCCCTGATCTATCGAAAACGATAGCATTTATTCCTTTTTCTTTAGCTCTTTCAGCTATTGCTTTACCAATGGCTTTTTGCCGCTTCAACGTTTCCACCATTAGCAATACTTCCTTTTTAATGCTTTTATCTATTGTAGATGCAGATACTAGAGTAACTCCATTTACATCATCGATTAATTGAGCAAAAAAATGTTAGTATTTGATCTAAAAAAACTGAAAGTCTAGGTCTTTCTGGAGTTCCAGAAATCTTATTTCTTATTGACATTTGCTTTTTTTGTCTTGATGCTTTTTCTATCAACTTTCTTAAACAACTGTCTTACCTCCTTTTTTTAAGCTATTTTTAAGACTTTTTTTACCTTCTTTTTCTTCTAATATGTTCATCAGCATATTTAACCCCTTTACCTTTATATGGTTCAGGTGGTCTCTTAGCTCTTATATTAGCTGCAACTTGACCTACTAATTCTTTTTCGATTCCATCTATATGAATAGTAGTATTCTTTTTCAACAGTAAAAAGTAATTCCAGGTATTTCATCTATGATTACTGGATGAGAAAATCCTAAAGATATTTCTAATCCTTTTTCCTTTAGCTGCTGCTCTATATCCTACCCCTACTAAAGTAAGAGTTTTTTTCTGTATCCTTCAGAAACTCCTTTAACCATGTTGTTGATTAAAGCTCTAGTAGTTCCGTGTATTGATCTTATGAATGGTTCATCATTAGGTCTTTCAAACGTAATGTGACCATCTTCTAATTTTATAGTTATATTTTTTTATTAAATTCTTTAGTTAATGTACCCTTTGGTCCTTTTTACAGTAACAACATTGTCTTTTACTGAAAAAAATCAACTCCAGAAGGCACAGCTATAGGGTTTTTTTACCTACTCTTGACATTAATGTACACCTCCTAAGTTTTTTTATTACCATACAAATGCAAGGACTTCTCCACCAACTTTTTTTCAGCTCTAGCAACTTTATCTGTAATAACCCCTTTTTGAAGTTGAAACTATTGCTATTCCAAGTCCAGATAGAACTCTTGGCATATCTTCCACTGAAGAGTAAACTCTTCTTCCAGGTTTAGATATTCTCTTTAATCCTTTTTATAACTCTTTCTTTTCCTGCATATTTTTAAATATACTCTTATATTTTTTTCTTATTTTTCTTCATCAGTAACAATTTTTGAAATTAGAAATATATCCTTGCTCTTTTTAAGATTTCAGCTATTCTTTCTTTCATCTTTGAGTGAGGTATATCTACTTTTTTTCATGCATAACTGCATTAGCATTTCTTACTCTTGTTAACATATCAGCAATTGGATCTGTTAAATACATCTATTTAAATCCTCCTTCCTTTGATTAATTACCAAGATGATTTTTTTACACCAGGTATAAGTCCAGCACCTGCAAGTTGTCTAAACTTAACTCTTGATATTCCGAATTCTCTCATAAATCCTCTTGGTCTACCATCTAATTGACATCTATTTCTTTTTCTAACAACTGAAGAATCTTTTGGTAATTTGTTTAATTCAAACATAGCTTCCATATCTCCAGCAGCGATTCTTTTCTTTAATTCAGCTCTTTTTTCAGCATATTTGTCAACAAGTTTTTGCTCTTTTTAACATCTCTTGCGATCATTGACTTTTTTCGCCATCTACTTTAACCTCCCTACAATTACTTCTTGAAAGGCATTCCAAAAGCCTTTAGTAATGCTCTTCCTTCTTCATCTGTTTTTGCAGAAGAAACCATAGTGATAGACATTCCTAAAAGTTTTTCAACTTTGTCAAAATCTATTTCAGGAAATACTAATTGGTCTCTCAATCCTACTGAATAATTTCCTCTTCCATCAAATGAGTCACTTGGAACTCCTTCGAAGTCTCTAACTCTTGGAAGAACTACGTTTACTAATCTATCTAAGAAATCATACATTCTTTCTTTTCTTAAAGTAACTTTTTGCACCAATAGGCATTCCTTCTCTTAATTTGAAACCAGCTTCAGATTTTTTTAGCTTTTTCTCAATAATGGTTTTTTTGTCCAGTGATTAAAGTTAAATCAGCCATAGCAGCATCTATTAATTTAGAGTTTTTGAGTAGCTTCTCCAACTCCCATATTAACTATGATCTTTTTCTAGTTTAGGACAATCCATGATATTTTTTTAATTTCTAATTCTTTCATTAATTTAGGAACCACTACTTCATTATAGAATTTGTGGTATCTTGAAACATATTTATCCACTTATGCTTTCCTCCTTTCTTATATTATTTCTCCAGATTTTTTTGAAACTCTTACTTTTTTTCCATCTCTAACTTCATATCCAACTCTTGTTGGTTGTTTAGTCTTTTTCATCAAACAGCATAACTTTTTGATGAGAAGATTGCAACTTCTTTTTCTACAACTCCACCTTGTGGGTTCACTTGAGATAGCTTTTAAATGTTTTTGTTACTATATTTATACCTTCTACGATTATTTTTTTCCTTTTTTTAGGGAAAAACTCTTAGAACTTTACCTGTTTTCTTTTTTTATCTTTTTCCAGATATTACATAAACTATATCTCCAGTTTTTTTACATGTAATGATTCAGGAACAAATTTAATTTTAGGTCTAGCCATGTTTCTTATAAGCCTCCTCTCTCATTATATAACTTCTATTGCTAGAGATAAGATTTTCATAAAGTTTTTTTCGCTCTTAATTCTCTTGCAACTGGTCCAAATATTCTTGTTGCTTTTTGGTTCGTTGTTATTATTAATTACAACTCCAGCATTATCATCGAATTTTATGTATGAACCATCGTCTCTTCTAGTTTCTTTTTCTTGTTCTTACTATAACAGCCTTTACTACATCTCCCTTTTTTTAACGTTACCACCAGGGATAGCTTCTTTAACTGATGCCACAACAATGTCACCAATTCTTCCAAATCTCTTTTTAGATCCGCCTAAAACTCTTATTACCATAAGTTTTTTTAGCCCCTGAGTTATCAGCAACATTAAGGATAGTTTGTTGTTGTACCATTAAAATATCCTCCTCTCACTAAATGTGATTATCTTGCCTTTTCTATGATTTCTACTAGTCTCCAATTTTTTTATCCTTAGATAAACGTCTAGTTTCCATTATTCTTACTTTATCTCCTACTTGAGCTACATTTTTCTTCATCATGAGCTTTAAATTTAGTAGTTCTTTTTACTCTTTTTCTTGTATATAGGATGAAGTATCATTGTTTCTATAGCAACAACTATAGTTTTTTTCCATTTTGTCAGAAACAACTATTCCTTCTCTTACTTTTCTTTCGTTTCTCAAGATTAACCTCCTCTTTATATATTAAAGAAATTATTATCTTTCATTTAAGATAGTGTTGATTCTTGCAATTTCTCTTCTAACTTCTCTTATTTTAGCTGTATTAGTTAGTTGACCCTAATGAAAGTTGGAACTTCAAGTTGAATAATTCTTCTTTTTAGCTCTTTACACTTAACAACTAGGTCTTCACTAGTCATTTCTCTTATTTCTTTAGCTCTCATTAGTTTTTCACCACCATTTTCTTTTTCTTCTCTTTTTAACAACTTTACATCTGATTGGTAATTTCATAGCTGCTTTTTCTTAAAAGCTGCCTTAGCTTTTTCTTCAGTTACTCCTGAAACTTCGAATAATATTCTTCCAGGTCTTACTACTGATACCCAACCTTCAACGTTTCCTTTACCTTTACCCATTCTCACTCCAGCAGGTCTTGCTGTGATTGGTTTGTCAGGGAATATTCTTATATATGTTTTCCCTTCTCTTTTAAATGTTCTGTTGATAGCAACCCGACAAGATTCTATTTGTCTGTTTTGTTATCCAAGATGGTTCAAGAGCTTGTAATCCATAATCTCCAAAAAGCAACAAAGTTACCTTTATGAGCTGCCCCTTTCATTCTACCTCTGAACATTTTTTTCTGTGTTTTTGTTCTCTTTGGCATCAACATAATTAAGCTTCCCCTCCTTCTTTCTTACTAGGAAGAACTTCACCATGGAATATCCATACTTTAATTCCTAAAAGCTCCGTAAGTTGTGTGAGCTGTTGCTACTGCATAATCTATGTCTGCTCTTAATGTATGTAAAGGAACTTTTCCTTCAACTGCCCATTCAGATCTAGCAATTTCAGCACCATTTAATCTTCCTGAAATCATTACTTTTTATACCTTTAACTTCTGGAGATTTCATAGATCTTGATATAGCTTGAGTCATAGCTTTTTTTGTAAGCTATTCTCTTTTCAATTTGAGCAACTATCGATTCTGCAACTAATACAGCATCTCCATTTAAGTCTTTTTATTTCTTGTACTTTAACAGTTACTTTTTTTAGCTGTTAATTTTTTTCAAGTTTAGCTCTAAGTGCATCTATTTCAGCACCTTTTTCTTCCAATTATTAATCCTGCTTTTTCCAGTATGTATATGTACAACTACTTGTGAAGGAGATGTTCTTTCGATTCTTACCTTAGAAATCCCTGTATGGAAGTAGTTTTTCTTTATAAATTCTTTTATTTGCACATCTTCATGGAAGTATTTTACATACTCTTTTTTTATCTGCATACCAATTAGAATCCCAAGCTCTTGTAATTCCAAGTCTTAGTCCTCTAGGGTCTACTTTTTTTGTCCCACAGTTTTACCTCCTTAATCTTATTTTTTTCAGATACTGCCACTGTTATATGAGCTGTTGGTTTTCTGATTATATCAGCTCTTCCCATTGCTCTTGGCATAACTCTTTTTTTAAAACTGGTCCTTGATTTATCATTATAGTTGACACTACTAATTTTTTTCTTCATCCATTTTGAAGTTATTTGTTGCATTTGCTACTGCTGACATCAAAGTTTTCTTTATAATTCTAGCAGCTTTTTTATTTGTAAATTCTAGAATATCTATCGCATCTAGTGCTGATTTACCTCTCACTAAGTCAGCTACTAATCTAGCTTTTTCTAGGAGATAGTCTTACGAATCTAGTTATTGCTTTAGCTTCCACTAGTCCATCCTCCTTCTTTTTAATGAATTTTTATTTTTTTCTTCTTATCTACACCATGTCCATGATATGTTCTAGTTGGTGCAAATTCTCTAATTTATGTCCTACCATTTGTTCAGTTACGTGAACTGGGATATGTTTTTCCATATATACTCCAAAAGTTAATCCTATAAAAATTTGGGAATATTGTAGATCTTCTTGACCAAGTTTTGATAACAGCTTTGTTGTTGTTAGAAGCAACTGCTTCTTCAACTTTAGCCATTAAATGATGGTCACAAAAGGTCCTTTTTTTAATGATCTTTGCCATTACTAATTAGCCTCCTCTCGCAAATTATTTTTTTCGTTTCTTCTTCTTACGATAAATTTGTCAGAAGTCTTTCTACCTCTTGTTTTAATACCAAGTGCTGGTTTTCCCCAAGGTGTTAAAGGTGATTTTCTTCCAACTGAGTTCTTTCCTTCTCCTCCACCATGTGGGTGATCTACTGGGTTCATTACAGCTCCTCTTACGTGAGGTCTTTTTTCCCCATGTGTCTAGCTCTTCCAGCTTTACCGATACTTACTAAGTTGTGTTCTGAATTTCCAACTTCTCCAACAGTTGCCATACATTCACCATGTATTAATCTTAATTCTCCTGAAGGTAATTCAACGTGGCAGTAAGTTCCTTCTTTAGCTACAAGTCTTGCAGCAGTTCCAGCAGATCTTTACTAATTGTCCACCTTTACCTTTTTGAAGTTCTACGTTGTGAATTTGAACCCCAACTGGCATATCTTTTAATTTAAGTGCATTTCCAGGTTTGATATCAGCTTTGCTTCCAGCAGAAACTATATCTCCTTTTTTTAGTCCTTTAGGAGCTAGTATATCTTTTTTTCTCCATCAAAATAGAATAATAAAGCGATATTTGCTGATCTGTTAGGGATCGTATTCTATTGTTGCAACTCTTGCAGGAACATCTAATTTATTTCTTTTTGAAATCTATAATTCTGTATAATCTTTTGTGTCCTTTTTGTCTGTCTCTACAAGTTCTGTGACCATAATTATCTCTACCATACGCTGATTTTTAGAGGTACAGTTAAAGATTTTTTTCAGGTCTTACTTTATCTAATTCATCATTTACTATTCTAGACATATGTCTAGTACCATTAGTAATTGGTTTCATTTTTTTCTAATAGCCATTTTTTTATTTTCCTCCATTGACCTATATATATCTTTAAAGCTTCTTATACTTCTTTGAAGTAAGTTATTGTGTCTTCTTTAGCTAATTTAACAATTGCTTTTTTTCTTAGCTTGAGTCTTATAAAGTCTCATACCATGTCTTTTTAGTAATTGGTTTTTTTGTTTATTGTAGCTACATCTTCAACTTTTACATTGAATATAGTTTCTATAGCTTTTTTTATTTCTATTTTATTAGCTTTTTGGATGTACTTCAAAAGTATACTTATTGTATTCTTTTCTTAAAAAGTTCTGTTTTTTTCTGTAACAACAGGCTTTTTTGATTATATCATAAACATTCATTATCCTAGTACCTCCTCTACAACAGCTAATGCTTCTTTTTGTAAGAATTACTTTTTTTCTTGTTTTTAGTAACCAGTAAACACCAATTTCATTTGGTTGTAAAATTACTGCGTTTTTCTAAGTTTCTTGCTGACAAGTATAAATTGTAATCTTTTATTAAATCTCCTACTACGAATAGTTGTTTTTTTGTTTTGCATCAACTTTATTTACTAAATTTACTATCACTTTTTGTTTTTAGGTGTGTCTATTCCTTCATAGTCTAACACTAATACATTTCCAGCTGCTACCTTTGCAGATAAAGCTGATCTTAATGCTAGATTTCTAACTTTTTTTATTAACTTTCTTTTTCATATGATCTTGGATGAGGACCAAATGTAACTCCTCCACCTACCATATGAGGCGCTCTTATTGAACCTTGTCTTGCTCTACCAGTACCTTTTTTTGTTTGAAAGGTTTTTCTTCCTCCACCTCTAACCATTGCTCTAGTCTTAGTAGAAGCTGTACCTTGTCTAGCAGCTGCTAATTCAGCAGTAAGTACTTCATGAAGAACTACTTTATTTGGCTCAATCCCAAACACTGCATCATTAACTTCAAAGAGTACCAGTTTGATCTCCTGCTAAGTTATATACGTTTAAAACTGCCATTGTTTTTCCTCCTCTTTCTACTATCCTATTACTTTCTTCACAGCTGGTTTAATTACTAAATAACTGTTTTTTTAGCTCCAGGAACTGCTCCTTTTTATTAAAAAGTAAGTTGTGTTCAACATCAACTTTAACTACTTTTAAGTTTTTGAACTGTTACTGTTGCGTTTCCGTGTTGTCCTGCCATTCTTTTTACCTTTTTAGAACTTTACCAGGCCAACTTGACATCCCTATTGATCCACCAAGTCTGTGGTTTCTTGAAACCCCGTGTGAAGCTCTATTTCCACCAAATCCGTGTCTTTTTCATAACACCAGATGTTCCTTTACCTTTTGAAGTTCCTGTGATATCTACATATCCAACTTCTGCTAGAACATCAACTTTGATTTCTTGTCCTAATTCATATCCTTCAACTGTTTCAACAGCTAATTCTCTAACGAATCTTTGAGGTTTAACCCCAGCTTTGTTGAATATTCCCATTAAAGGTTTTGTAGTATTTTTTTCTTTCTTTTCATCAAATCCTAATTGTAGTGCTACATATCCATCTTTTTCTTCAGTTTTCTTTTGAAGAACAAAGTTAGGACCAGCTTCTACAACTGTTACTGGAACGAATTTTCCATCTTCAAAAATTTGAGTCATTCCAATTTTCTTTCCTAAAATTCCAGACATTTTTAACCTCCATCAAATAATATATTGGTTGATACAACCTACCCTTGTGGTTCTATTTTTTACCGCAAGAATAAAATCAACTTGTACTATTCTGTAAGTATGATGCTTACGCATCATCTCCCATAAATAAATACCAAGAATAGAATTAAACTTGTTTAATTTCTATTCCTACACCAGCTGGTAAGTGAACTGATGTTAACGAACTAATAGCCTTATCTGTAGAATTTACTAATTCTATCATTCTTCTGTGCACTCTCATTTCGAATTGCTCTCTTGAATCTTTATTAACATGCACTGATCTTAAAACTGTATACTTTCTGATTTTTGTAGGTAAAGGCATAGGCCCTGCTACAGTAGCTCCACTTTTTCTTTGCAGCCTCAGCTATTCTTTTTTTGCTGATTCATCAAGTAAAGTATAATCGTATGCTTTTTAAATAGATTCTTAATTTGTTAGAAGCCATTTATATATTGCACCTCCTTTAAATTAACTACATAAGATAATTCTTATGCACTCTAAAGAGTATATCACAACTTTTTTTAAAAAAATCAAAGATTTTTTTAAAATATTAAAAAAATTTTTTTATATTTGATATCTCTATCAATTTTTTTATGTACTCTTTCTCAGGTTTTAAAAAAATATTTTTTTCTTTTTTTATAACTAAAAAAAGTCAGTTATAATTTTAAATTTACAACTGACTTTTTGTATATATTAGATAGGTAATTTATGAATAATTATGAGAAAAATAACCATACATAGAGTTGCAAGTGGTTGTGTAGCTCCATAAGATATTGCTGGTTCATCAGAATCTAGTGCATCTATAGCTGCTCCTAAACCTGGTGCTGATGTCATTCCACCTGTTATAGCTCCTGATAATAGAGTCCAGTTTACATGGAAAACATAGTGTCCTAACAAGAATCCAAATAGAACAGATAAAAATAGCTACAAGTGCTGAAACAACTGCTATCATAATTCCATCTCCAGTAACAGCTTCAACAACACGGAAACCATAGTTTAATCCTGTTCCTGCTAAGAAAATTGATAAGAAATATGTTCTCATTTTTCCTAAAACAACAGAATCCATACGGAAGTTGATAGGTCCAATTTTTCCAATAGATCCTAAAATCAATGCAACTATGATTGCTCCACCAATACTTCCTAATGAAAATGTTCCTAGAGGTCCCATTGCAATTTTAATACTTCCTAAAAAAATATCCTAAGAATGCTGCTATTGAGAAACCTACGAAGTCCATTTTTAACTTCTGGAATAGTATTTTTTTCTGAATCTTTAACATTGCTTAAATCTATTTTTCTTTTTGAGCAAAAGTATTTTTCTTTTTTTCTTTTTTCAACATCAAATCTAAACATTCTTGGAATGAAATTAATACCTAAAATTAAGAATAATACTCCAAATGGATATCCAATTGAGTGTCCTACTCCAACCCCAGCTTTTTGCTTCAGTTACATATATTTCTGTATCTTCTGCTGATAGACTTGTTGTGTTTTTCAACTGTCATTTTTTTCTGGAATTGCTTCATTTTTTTAATTTTTGCATCTCTTTCTTTTTGCATTATTAATTATAGCTAATATCTTTACTTTTTGTTCCTTCATCAAGATTTTCAAAATTAGCTGCCGAATGTTTTTGATTCAGATTCTGAAGATTCAGTTGCTGCTGCAAGTCCTGCTGAACTTGTTAAAGCTCCAGTATAAGTTCCTGTTATTTGATATGGACTCATATTCTTTAATGCTTTTTGAAAAAAACCATAAGATGCTACTGCACCAACAAATGGAATAAATATAGCTAAAATTACAAATTGTTTTTCCAAACTTAGTAATAGCATATTTCATATCTTTAGCTGCTAAAAGCCCTGTTCCAACTATGAAAATAAGTAGTGATAAATTCATTATAGAGCTATCTATAATATTTCCCTTTAGTACATTTTGGGCTTTTTGTAAAAAAATTTACTACCTTCTGGAATTGTTACTGCATACTTTTGTTAGAAAATATCCAACAAACAGACCAATGAATAAAGTTCCAGTAATTCCAAAATTAAATTTCTTAAACTTTATGTCTCCAAATAGGTTTCCTAAAGTCATAGTGAAAAAAATAATAAAACTAATGAATTAAAAAAATAAAACCGACCAAATCGAAATGCATAAAAATCCCTCCTTAAGTAAAAAAATTTAAATTTGTTATATATTATCACATTTTTTTCAATAATTTCAAAAACTTTTTTTATTTGCAAAATTAATAATTTGCTGTTTTTTATTCTACTATATCAAAAAAATATTTGTTATAAAATCTAACAATTTTTTTATTGTTATCAAAATTAAGAAAAAAAATAAAAAAAATTATATTTTTATTATAAAAAAATTTTTTTAATTTATTGAAAATAAAAAAACTGATTGAAGTTTTCACTCAATCAGCTTTTATAATTTAAGTTTTTTTAAATTAGAATATAACTCTTAGTCCTAATCCACCTCTAATATTTTTTTAGCTTTTTGTATCATAACCTACATTTCCAGTTACTCCGACTCTTTGGTTATCTACTCCGATATTAAGGTCAGTTTTAACATTTCCTCTTCTATCTTCTTTTTCACCACGGATATTAAAGTAATCAGCACTTGTTCCAGCAACTCTCGCTTTATTCTTTCCATTTGCGACTCTTCCTAACTCATTTTCATAAGCTATTGTTACAGCAGCTCTCAAGGCTTTATTTCCTAGGTAAAGTTTATATGCCAATTCTGTTCCTATTTCTGGTCTTACAGATAAGTAGTCATTTGATTTAACTTCTAACTTCATTTCCCCAGATTTTTTTCTCTTATCTTAGATACTCTTCCATATTCAACTTTCAATGCTCCATAAGGTCTTACTGAAAGTCCTTCACTCAATCTAAATTCTTTTCCTACTTCATTTTTAACTCCTACTCCGTAAGTGTTGTATTTAGATTTTTGCATTGAATACTTCATCAACTACTAAGAATTTTTCTATGCATTTTATTATATCCAGCAAAAAAATATCTCCAGATATTGTCCAATTTAAACTATTGTTATAATCAAATGGAATTGATTTAAAGATACCAACTTTTTCCTTGTAATTGCTCTTCTTTAGAATTTCCAATATCTTTAAACTTAAATTTGTTATGAACTATACCTGCATACCAACCTGTTGATTCACCAAGTCTTACAGTTTCATCTTCATGAACATAAGCTACTCCATAAGCATTATTTTTTTATAGTCTATTATACCAGCTGTATCAGTCTTGTACTCTCCACTCATTCCAAAAGTTTTTTTACCTTATTAGAATCTTTTAGATGGGTTAGACCAAGAATTTCTTAAATAAGAGAATTCTTTATCTAATATTTTTTTCCAGTTGCTTGTATTCTTTGTTGAGTATTAGCATATTGGTGTCCCATCATTTCATCATAAGCTTGAGTCAATACTGCATCTTCATTTTTTTACCTATACCATCCAATTTAGTAAATAATCTCTTTTTCAGCTGAACCAAGAGGATTCTTATCGTATCTTTGTTCCAGTCCATCTGTAAAGTTATATACATTATCTTCAGGATTTACAGTACGTTTATAATCTATTTTACTCATTGCTATACCTACAATTTGTCCATAGTTATCTAGTACTGGTGTAGCTACCCTAAGTTAATGAACCAGCCATAGCTGTTATTTTTATAATTTCTTCCTTGAATTTGATCTAAGAAAGGTTTAATTACATTTCCACTTACTACCCATTCTTTCTTATTAGTTTTTTTCTGAGAATTCAGTACCAATAATCAATTGACTGTTTACAGGTGGAGTTACTCCATCAAAAAGTAACAGGTTTTGTTCTTCCTAATGTATCCACATAGAATCCTATATCAGACATTCCTAGATTTGGTTGATTACCAATTAATTTATTAATCTTTTTCTACTTCACTATCTGGTACTGGTACTCCATTTCTTGTAAATGTAGCCTTACCATTTTTTTACAGTAATTTTAACTCCTTGATAATCCTTATCAGTTCCAGAAGCTTGCCCTAATTCATGTCCTTTAGGGATCTGTACTAATCAGATTAGCATTAATTTGTCTTTCTAACTCAGCTATATCTGCTGGTGTCAGATCTTTCCAGCTAATTGCTGTACCTCCTGTACCTCTTACTCTGATTTCTCCATAGTTTTTTTAATTACTGCTCTTCTTATTAAGTTTCCATTAGCATCTGTTTTTCCTCTGATTATAACTCCTGTACTATTATCAGCATCAATGTAGATTTTTTTCCTGTTGCTTCATTTATAAGAGTTGAACCATTCATTACAGCGACACCAACAAGTCCTGTTACATTGTCATTTATTTTTCCATTTCTTCCAGCATAAGAATCTGTTGTTTTTATAATTCCAGAGTTTACAAAAGTAGCTCCTTCATCAACATAAACTCCTGTTAAACTTCCAATTTTATTAGTTGCTGTAGCCTTACTTCCATCTAATAAGATTTTTTTTCCTTTGTTTTTCTACAACAGTTCCAACACCTGCTCCATACATACCTATAGATTTATTGTCAGATACTCTGATTTCTCCTCCAGTTTCATTTATGATATGTCCGCCATTGTCAGCAGCCATTCCTATACCATAAACAATTTTCTTAGAATCAGAATATGGTTTTCCTGTTGTTGGATCTATATCATCAGTAGGTCCTACAAGAATTTTTTTCCTTTATTTGTTGCTGTTCCTGCTGGGGTATAAATTCCTATATTTCCTTTTTCCTGTTGAGAAGTTTATTGTTCCATTATTCAATAACTCTCCTCCATTTTTTTAACATAGAATCCTATTAAATGATCTGAGTTATTTGAGTTAATAGTTCTATTATTAGTAATATTAGCCTTTCCATTAGAATATAGGAATACACTATCATTTCCTAAATTTACAGGTCCTGCATTTGTATTAGTATAAACATTTGTTTTTAGTTGAGCTAGTATTATTTAATATGAATCCATAAGATTTTTTTCTCCAACTGTAATCTTAGAAGCTTGATCAACAACTTTTTGCTCCATTTACGGCATATACTCCAGTAGGTTCAGTGTCTTTTGCTGTTGCCACATGCTTATCAATATCTAGTTCTCCATTTTACAGTAAGTTTTTCCACCTTCTTTATAGATTCCTATAGCTTGGTCTTTAACATGGATTTTTTCCACCATTCATTTCAACATTTGAAGGAGTTTTAGAATAGATACCTATTGATTTTTTTCTCCGACTTCTATTGTTCCTGATGTATGTTTTTATATTAGAAGTTCCTTCAGCAGTATAGATACCAATAGTTGGTTCTTGTGAATTTGCTGAATCAGCTATATTTATATTAGCTTTATTTTTCAAAAAGCTTGTCCGCCTCTTAAGAATACTCCTAATGTTTTTCTTACCAGATAATGTTAATTCACCAATATTAGTAACTTTTTTTAGTGCTATTTGCATTAGAATAAATTCCAACTGATTCTTTTTCCACTTAAAGAAATCTTACTAGTATTTGTGAAATTAGCATCTTTTGCCACTATTCCTCTTGCTCCATCTTTTTGTTCCTTCTATTGATACAGCTGTTGAAACAAAGTTAGGGCTTGTATTTTCTAAGTAAATTCCAGTAGAATCTTTTCCTAATTTGATTTTTTTGTACACCAGTTAATTGAGAATTTCCACTGATATATGCTCCAGTATATCCATCTGCAACATCTATATCAACTTTGTTTCCTCCACCATCTAGTTTAGCAGTACTATCTTTTTAAATATAACATAGTATTTTTGTGTTGCTCCTAGATTTCCTAACTTAGAAATAAAATTAGATTTTTTTCTAAATATGCTAGTACTCCTTTATTTGAGAAGTTTACTGTTCCATCAGCAGTAATATTTGAGTTTTTACCATAGAAAGCTATTCCATCATTTCCAACTCTTACTGCTGAAGTAGTAGTTAAGTTTGTATTTTTCAGCATACATTGCAACTGCTGGATAATTCTTTTTCATTAGTAGTACCTTTATTTTTCTACTATCTTATCTCCTACTGTTATATCTCCTGTATTTACTACAGTATTTCTATCTGCATTAGTTGTTCCCTTTCCTTTACTATATAAACCAACTGCTCCATTTCCTAATGTAATCTTAGTAGCCGTTGTCATATTTAAAATTTTATAGTTTGCTGGAACACTATAAGCTTTTGTTTCTTTAGTAGTTTCCTTATCAACTGCTCCATTTATAGCATAGATACCAACATTTTTTGTAGCTCCAGATGTAGAAGTTATTTGTGATCCTTTATCATTTGTAACAGTTTCAGCATTTATCAAATACATTCCTGTTGATTGATCTCCCAAACTAATTTTAGAAGCTGCTGTTGTTTTTACTTCTAATTTATTAGGATCTGTTCCTGCAGGGGCTCCATCATATTTTTCTAGTGTCTTTGTCATAGAAACCATAGATGGCTGTTGAATTCTTACCAACATTAATAGTTCCATTATTTTTAGCTCTTGCAGAATTTACATAAATAGCTGTTGATTTATCTGCAATAGTAAAATCAATAGTACCATTGTTTACGGCTTCAAAGTTTCCTTCATCCCAAGAAGTAAGAGGTGCTGGTGCAGTTGGATTCTTAACTCCTTCTGCCATAAGTCCTATATTTTCTTTAGCAATATGAGAACCATCATTTTGAGATCTAACTGTTCCTCCAGCTGCTACATAAGTTTCTCCATTTATAACATGTGATAAAACCATTCTAGGATTTAATTGTTTTTAGACCTGCAACTATAGGTACTTTTCCTTCTTCAGAACGAACTTCTTCCGCTTGGTTTCCATTATTTTTAAAAGTCCATCCTGTTGTAATTGCAGTAGAACCTTTCTTTGAATAGATTCCTACACCTTTAATATTATTTCCAATTAATTCAACTGTTGCATATTTAGCATCAATTGTTGTACCTTCAGAGGCAATAACTCCTACTCCTCCTGTTCCTTTTTAATTTAATTGTACTTCCAGTAATAGTAACTTTTTCCAGCATTTGCTCCTTCTTTTTGCAGTTATGAAAAACACCTGTTCCTGCTGTTGTTTCATCTCCTGCTTCTATAGTTCCAATATAGTTAATATGACTGTCTTTATCAGCATAAATTCCTACTCCATCAGCTCCAACTTTAATTGGAGTTGCTATATTATATGCTAGTTCCAGTAGGATCTCCTTGTGCCTTAGCATAAATACCTATTGCATATTTTTGGTGCTGTCGTATTAACTCCTACACTATTTCCTACTGTAATTCCCTTACCATAGTTTGCAATATCTGTATTTCCATCTAAGAATAATCCTATTATTCCATTTCCAGTTGCTCCATCTAGAGTATAGTTTAATTCAGGTGTATTTCCATCAATTTTTAGCTTCATTAGAAGTTTTTTTCCTTTTAGATATACCCCTACTCCATATCCTTCAACCTTTTCCAATTTTAGTTCCTGCTAATGCACTATAATCTTTAGTTGTTGCATTTTTTTACCATTTACATAATAAGCAACTCTATTTTTGATTTACTTTTTCCTAAGTTAATTACAGCACTAGCTAGTATCCGCTACTTTACCACCTTCTGATATATATACAGCAGAAGAACCATCACTATCATTTTGTATCTTTTTAATTTGATAGTTCCTACTTTAGAAACAGTTGACTTAGGAGCATAGATTCCTGCTGAACTTTTTACTATTGATATTAATAGTTCCTGCATTATGTAAATCAACATCTGCTAGATTTCCTGTTTTTGTTTTTCAGCATACATTCCTACTGATTCTTTTTGTCCCTATATTAATAGTTCCTGTATTTTTTTACACTAGCTTTTCTTACCAGTTGTTCCTTGTGCAAACATTCCTATCAATGATGTATAATCTTTTTCCAGTTGGATTTTCTAAAGATATTGTTCCAGCATTAAGAGCTGAATATGTATTTCCATTATCTTTAGCAAAAAAATTCCTACTGATTGTGGTGCTAATAATTTAATTACTCCAGTAATAGATGCATTTGTTCCTTTTGCTGTATCATCAGCTACAAATATTCCTACTCCACTTTCACCTTCTATGTTTATAGCTTTCTTGTTTGTAACTTCTCCATCATTTTTGAGCTAACATTCCAACTGATTCTTTTTGTTTTTAACAGTTATAGTTCCATCATTAATTCCTGTTGAATTTTTTTATTAGCAAGTATACCAATATTTTTCATTATCAGTTGCTGTTGTAGAAGATAATGTAATAGTTCCAGTATTTTTCAGCACTTACATTTGTTTTTGTCAACATTTTTTTGAGTCATTTGTTACCATCATTCCTACTGATTTTTTTACTATTAACATTTATACTAGCAGTATTCATTAATTTTTAAAGTAGATCCTGCTGTTGTTATTGCTCCATCTAACAATCCTAACATACCTGCTGATTCTTCAGCTCTTGTTGTTATTACTGCATTTGTTCCTTCATTTTTTTCCTACAATATTTTTTTACTATCTTCAGTTAATTTTTACATAAATTCCTGCTGATTTTTTTCCATTAGCATTTAAGATTTTTCTTATTAGTTGCATTAGCATTTTTCAGTGTACATTACTGCTGATTCTTCAGCTGAAGTAGTTATAGTTCCTGTATTTTTCTATATTTCCTTTTTTTACCCTAACATGCCTGCTGAACTTTTCTTAACAGCTTCTATAATTCCCTTATTAATTGCTAATGCATTATTAGCATCTGAATAAATTCAACTGATTCTTCCTCAGCTAGTTCAATTTTTTTCCATCTGTATCATTTAATAATGTTGAGTTATTTTTTTCCAAATAATCCTGTTGAATTTTTTCCAGCTAAATTTATAGTCTTTTTTTATTTGTTACAGTTGAAGCATCTCCAGCCATACCGACAATTTTTTTCTTTAGTTCCTTCAATTTTTTTCCCTTATTTGTTACTGTTGAACTTGCTGCACCATACATTTCCTGTTGAATATTCTGTTCCTAATGTTATTTTTTTCCTGCACTTTCATTAGTTCCTTCTGAAGCACTTAAAGCTATTCCTACTAGACCATCTGTATCAGTTGCTGGAGTCACACCTTGAGTTTTTTTATTACTCCTGTATTACTAACTAGTGAACCAGCATTTCCTATAATACCAGCTGTTTTTTTATAGTAGTCAGAATTATTCCACCTGTTGTCCCTGTTCCAGTATTTGTTACTTTAGCATTTTTTTAGCTAATATACCAGCTGAACTTTCTTTATTAACATTAATAAAACCGCTGTTTGTTACATCTGAATTATCTCTAGCCTCCTTATTTTTCAGCATAGATTCCTACTGAGTTTGTTTGATCTACATTAATAGTTCCACTATTTGTTGTAATTAATTTCCCTGTTCCACTATCAATTAAACTATAGATAGCAGCTGATTTTTCAGGTGGTGGAGTTGGAGCTGGAGTTGCATTAGTTAAAGATATTGTTCCAGCATTGCTAACTGTTATATCATCTTTTTCCAGCTATTTTAGCATAAATTCCTACTGAACTTCCTTCTTGTGCTGTTATTGTTGCACCATTACTATTTGTCACATTTCCATTTACAGAAGAAATGCCTGTTGAATTAGCTTTTTCTAAAGTAATAGATCCAGTATTTGTTACTGCTCCACCTGCACTTGAAATTCCTGTGTTAGAAGTTGTTTTTCATAGTAATAGTTCCACTATTTGATGCAGTTGAATCTTTGTCAACTGAAATACCAACTAAATCTGCTCCTGTATTTCCTTCTATTCTTCCTGAATTTATAACTTTTGATTCATTTGTTGCTAAAATTCCTGCTGAACCTGTTCCAGATATTTCTATCCCTTCTGTTCCTGTTCCACTATTTGTTATTTTAGATTTGTTACCTATAATTCCAACTGATTTTTATTCCAGTCATTTTTTTACTAATCCACTACTTAATACTTCTGATTGCCCACCTGTATTATTTGCGAATATTCCTGCTGACTCATCTTGAGCAACTTTAATAGTTCCAGTGTTTTTTTAGTAGTTAACTTTCCACTTTCTATTAAAGAATACATTCCTGCTGATTTTTCCAGTTCCATCAGCTACAATTTCTATTTTTTTCCCTCATTTTTTTGATGTTTTTATCTGTAGCTGCTACTGTTGCCTTTGCATACATTCCTGCTGATTCTTTTTTTATTTACATTTATTTCAGATGTTGTTGTTGAGTTTGTTAAATCAGAATCTTCACCATACATTCCTGCTGATGAAACCCCACCTAAACTTATTTTTCTTAGTGTTTATTAAAGTAGAACCTACAAGCCCTAACATTCCAACTGCTTCTTTATTATCCATTGTAATAGTTCCAATGTTATTTCCTTTTTGCAGCTTTTTGCATAAATTCCTATACCCTTATCAGTTCTAGTAGATTTTTATAGTACCTTCATTTTTCTGCTACTGCTCCATTTGCATTTGCAATAAGACCAACATTAGTATCTGTTTCTAATTTTTTCCCACTTGCAATTTTAACAGTTGCACCATCATTTGCTACTAAAACAGATGTTGATGCTGCACCTCCATTTGTTATAGTATAGTCTTGATCAAAAACAGCTTTTTGCACCTGATGTAGCATAAAATAGGCTTGCTCCTTTATCAAATTGTGTTATTGCAATTTTATCAGTTGTTCCATTATTCAAATATTTACTCAATGGAACATCATTAGCTGTAGCTCCATTTAAAAAGTCCAAAAGTTGAATTTTTTTACCTAATTCTACTGTTAATGTTTTTTTCCACTTTCAATCTCAAATGTATTATTAAATTTAGATGCATCTGACGAATATAACCCTACTGCTCCTTCACCTATTGTTAATTTTTGAGTTATCTCCAAATTTTTACATTAGCATTTCCATCTGAATAAATACCTATTGTTGTTCCTTTATCTGTACCTGTTCCTGTTCCACTGGCAGCTATTTCTATTGGAGCTTTAATATTTAATGTTCCTAATGCATTTTTTTAGCATATACTCCTACAGCATTAGTTCCTACACTAATTTTTTTGCATCTGTTCCACTATGTTCAAAAAGTATATTTTCCATCAGCATATACCCCAATATTTCCTTTTTCCTTCTGTTTTTTTATTTTTTTCCTTTGTTTACAAAAGAAAGATTTGATGCTGTATTTCCAACTAGTGCAACTGCATTAGCAAATTTTTCCTGTTGAAGAAATTGTTCCTTCTTTTTCATTAGTGAAAGTTCCTTTTTCTCCATAAAAACCCTAAACTAGGAGTTGTTTCTGTATTTCCTGTATTACCAGTTACAGAAATTGTTCCCTTGTTAGAACCTGTTCCACTTTTTTTAAAAACATAACCTATTGCTTCTTTACCAGTTACATTAATTTCAGTATTTTCTTCTAAATTAAGCGCTACTCCATCTAAAAACAGCTCCATAACTTTTTTTGTTCCAGTAACTTCAATTTTTAGCAGTTGTTTTGTTATCAGCATCTGCATCTGTATTATTTTTTTATTGTCTTTTAAAGTGATACTTCCTGTATCTTTTTGCAAAAAAACTCCTGAACTTCCAACTCCACTTACTGTAATCTTACCACTAACTTCTACAGTTTCAGTCCCAACTGTTTTTTTCCACTAGTATTTGTTAATCCATGATCGTCTTTTTAGACCATTCAAAAACAGGTCTTGTTGGAACTGATGTATAAACTCCAACAGAACTATTTCCAGTTACATTTATAGTACCTCCAGCATAGACACCTTGTATATTATGAAGATGTCCTATACCAATTGAAGAAGTTCCACCTACATTTATAGTACCTGTATTCTTCATATAACTCATATTTTTCTTTTTTTGAGCTCTACTTGCAATTTGACCTCCAGCTAATGTAGTAACATTATAATTTGAATAATTTTTTTAGAAGCAACTGCTTTTTCCAGAAGCATCCTTATTTTTGAACAGTTAACATTCCAAAACTACCATCATTATTTATATATATCTTCCCACTTGATGCATTGTAGGCTGTCATCATATTCAAACCTCTTCTATTAGAGGTATTTCCATCTGCGTGTGGATTTTTCTGGTCTTAATTGAATTCCTGCACTTTTTTTCTGCATTTAAAGTTATCCTTCCTTCATTAATCATTTCAGTTCTAGTGTTATTTGTAGAAGCATCAAAGTTATTAAAACCAAAAAGCTACCTGATTTTTCTATACCTGCTCCACCATTTCCTATAATTATTCCTGCATTAGTAACTTTTTACATTAGCTACAGTATTTATATTATTATATTTACTCTCTGTATTTACTCCATAAGCTACATCATCATACCTAGTATGTGTCCCTTGAACGTCTATTCCCACATTTTGAGATTTATTTAGATTTATTGTTCCTTCATATCTAAATGGAGCATAAGTAGTATTTTTTTCATCAATACCTTCATCAACCATAAATGCACGGCTATTATTTATATTTACATTTACATTTACATTTACTTCATCAAGGTTTTTTTGAATAACCCCAAGTAGATATATAGTTCCTCTAGGTGGATTCAATGAGGAATTTATTGAATCTACATTTATAGTTGTTCCATTCAGATTCTTATTGTAGTCTCTATTTTGAAAATTAAGATTACCTTCACTGCTCAATCCTGCTTTTAGGAAGTATAAAGTCAACTGGGACTACATTTGGTGCTGTTACATTTATAGTTCCAACACTTCCAGGTGTAGTTATACTTAAAGGTGTAATACTAGGTGGTGTTACATTTATAGATATAGTTGGTGCTGTAACAGTACCTGGCGTACTTGGACTTACTGATATACTTGGTGCAGTTGGAGCACTTGGTGCATTGACATTAATTCCAATAGTTGGTGCATTTGGTGCATTTGGTGCAGTTATATTTAATGGGCTAATATTAACTGTTTCTATTTTTAGGAAGTTTAATTTCAGGAGCTGGCAAAGGTGTATTTACATTAGGTTTTTACAATAGGTGCTTTTATTCCTTCAACCTTAGGTTCCTTTATATTTAATGGTACAGCTTTTTTTATTAACTTCCTTTGGAGAAATACGAGCAAGTATTTCAACTTCATTAGTAGGTTCTTTTTATTTTTTTAATAAATCTACTAATCCCCAACTTCTACTTCCATTTGTTGATGAATTTATTGCTGTATTTTTTTCAATCTTCACCCCACCACTTGATGTACTACTTACATTTTTTTCCAAGTAGCTAATGAATCATTTCCTGGAGTTAATGGAGTTCCTCCTACTTTTTTTGACTTTCAAGAGCATCCATAGCATTTCTTTCTTTCCAATCTCCTCTTAAATATTCGGCAGTATAAATGTATTTTTTTAGACTTATCTCCTCTACCTTTGTATTCTCCTTTTGCTTTTTTCATGGAAATAGTTTGCTCCAAATTGCCATGATGCCCAAGGTGATTTTACTACTTGATCCCCTTGTTCCATCAGTTTTATTAATTCTAATTTTTGAATCTTTTTATTTCTTTTTTTGTTATCATTCTTCAATTCATTTAGCTTTTTTTGAACGCCTCCAACAGAAGTTTTTAACTCTTCTCTTGTTGCTACTTGAGTAGTTAAATTTTTCTGTATTAACTTCTTCAGAAAATGCACTTACCCCTAACATTAAAAAAAGAATTGCTAAACCTATGGAATATTTTACTGACTTATATCTTTTAGCTATCGAACGCAAATCTTTTTCAATTTTATGTAGATTGTTTCCCATTTTTTTATTTCCCCCTTTTTACATTTAATGTTAAGATTTATCTATTTTTTTCAATCTATACCATTCAAAATATATTTCTTTCAATATTATATGATATTATTTTAATAATTTCAATAAAAAAATATTAATATTACATGTGTAATATAAAAAGGACTGACCTCAGTCAATCCTTTTTTTCATTCTTATCTTCTGTTAGTTCTCATCCAAGGTGGAATATCAATTTCATCATCGGGAACATCTTTTTTTCTTTCAACTTCTCTAATTGGTTCACTAGGTTTAACTGTTTCCATTCTAATAAATGTTTCATTATTAGTTTCTATTTCATCTTTGAAATTATTTGCCATGATAGTAATTTCAATTTTATCTGAGAATTCAGGTACCATAGTAATTCCAAATAATACATCTTCTACTTTCTTTCCAGTAGCTTGTCTTATTACTTCAGTAACTGTTTGTGATTCGTTTAATCCAACGTCTTCAGAAGTTCTTAAGTTGATAAGTATCTTATCTGCTCCTTTGTATAGATTTTTTTCTAATAATGGAGATTCTAATGCTTTTTTCAGCAGCTTTTTATAGCTCTATTTTCTCCTTCTCCTTCTCCATATCCTAAAACAGCAACTCCTGAATTTTTTTAATACTGATTTAATATCAGCGAAGTCAAGGTTTATAAATCCTTGTCCTAAAAACTAGATCCACAACCGCTTTTTATACCTATTCTTAAGATATTATTTGCTTCTTTTAAAAAGCATTAAGCATAGTTATATTTTTTTATCTGGTAAATCGAAAAGTTTATCATTCGGTATAATAACTAAACTATCTACATTTTGTCTTAAAAGTTCTATTCCACTTTCTGAATTTCTTTTTCTTTTTTCACCTTCAAAATTGAAAGGTCTTGTTACAACTGCAACTGTAAGAACATCTAATTCTTTTGCTGCTTTTTTGCAATAACTGGAGCTGCTCCTGTACCAGTACCTCCACCCATTCCAGCAGTAATGAATAACATATCTGTTCCTTTTTAAAAGTTCTTGAATTTTTTTCTATATCTTCTTCTGCTGCAAGTCTTCCTATTTCAGGTTCAGCACCTGCTCCTTGTCCTTTTGTTAATTTTTCACCAATTTGTAATTTTCTATGAGCTAATGATTTTTCTAAATCTTGCTTATCTGTATTAGCTGCTATATACTCCACTCCTGTTACTCCTGAATAAAGCATGTCATTGATGGCATTTCCTCCTCCACCTCCAACACCTATTACCTTTATTTTTAACAAGATCTTTTATTTCTTCTGACATAAATATCCTCCTTATTTTTCAGCTAGAAAAAGTTCCCTTAGCCATCTTATGATACCCTTTTTTTCTTTCTTTTTTTCTTTTTTTCTTTAGATCTGCTACCATCTATTGTTTCTAAAAATCATCTATTTCTTCTTTTTACACTATCTTCTTTTTTTATCTTTTTATTATATCTCTTCTTGGAATTGGTATATTTGCTACTTTTATACTTTCTATACTATCCTTGTATTCTCTTTCCATATCTTCTAAGAATATACCTATAACAGTTGCATCACTATAAAAGTTATTTTTTTATACCCTTTAAAGGTATAGGTAACATCTTTCTTACAAAAATAACCTGATTTGCTTGAAATTTGTTCTGCTACCCCTTCTATATCTACAGTTCCTCCTGTTAGAACTATGCCTCTAGCCAAGACTCCATTGAAACCAGATTCATCTATTGTTTCAGTTATAAATTGTACAATATCATTTGTTCTAGCAGCTATAATATCCTTTATTTGTTGTAAAGGTATTTTTTCTTGAACCACACTTTATTGTTTCATTTTGGGCCGACAGTTTTTATTTTTTTAATCTTAATATTACTTCTTCGGCCTCTTCTCTAGTTATTTTTTTAATATTAATGATAAATCAGAAATATAGTGTAATTCTCCTAGTGATTTTGTTTTTAGCATAGAGAACTTTACTATTTTTTTCAGGATTATAACGCTTGTTGAGCCATAGCCAATATCTACATGAGCTACTCCCATTTTTTTCTTGTTTCATCATCTAAAGTTCCTTTAGCTGAAACATACGAATTTAAATATATCTTATCAATATCTACTCCAAGACCATACAGGACATCTCTAAATTGCCTTACATAATCTTCTGATACATACACAAAGTGTATATCTGCCTGTATTTCTTTCCCTTCCATACCTATAGGTTGTTTTTATTATTCTTGGTCCATCAACCTTTTTATTATATACTTCTTTATAGAGTATCCTAAACTTATCTTCATTTTCTCCAAAGATTTGTCTTTTAGCTTTTCTCAACAATTTATCCATATCAGCTTCATCAATTATCTTTTCTTTATCAAAAGAAACTCTGACATTCACTGTTGAGGATCCTACCCTCGGACCACCTAAAAGCTAATGAAAGTTTTTGTTATTGGAGATTCAATACTTTCTATTTTACTTATTGCTGTTCTAATTCCTTCACTCAAAGCACGTACATCATAAATATCTGATTTTTCTCAATCCATTATGCTTTATCTTAACATAGTCAGTAACAGCTATTTTGGTAAAATCTGAACTCATTTCTCCGATAAGTAACTTTATAGTGTCATTACCGATGTCCAAAGCCACTTTTTCTTATTACATCATCTCTCATTTATTATCACCTAAATATTTTTATTATATAGTCATTAAATCTTAAATCTATGTAGTCTATTTTTCCTTTCCTTTGACATATTAAAATAAAGTTGTTGTGCTATCAAATATCTTTTTGTTCTGCTTTTTCTTTATTAATTTCGTCATTCTCTTCTATTCTATTAGTTTTTTTATTTTTTTACTCCATCAGTCAATATTATAACAAATTCTTTATCATTTATCTTGTATATTTGAGAAATATTTTTTTAAATATTGCCAAATCTGATATTTCATTTAAAAAAATTCTGTTATTTCCTTGATTTTCATCTTCACTATTTGCAACAATGAAAGGCACTTCTTCTACATCTTTTTTTCATTTAAGTAAGCAAAAATTGCCCCAACTTTATCTACTAAATAAATATTTTTTTCCTATAACTGCATAGTAAGATAAGTCCTTCTCTTTGACATCAATACTAATCTCCCCTAAGGATTTTTTCGTAATTGTTACATCTTCAACCCTTACATCTTTTTTTGTAAAAAAATTCTTTTATTGCATTGCTATCTATATAAATAATATTCTTATTATATAATTTTTTTCACTCAGTTTTTGTCAATTCAGGTTGTAACATCTTTGCACTCTCTTGAATATTCACTTTATTTATATTAAAGTAATCTAATCTAAAGAAATTTTGAGGTAACATATATACTAAATACATTATTATATTCAATATCAATAATCTTATTACTTTCATTAAGTTTCCCCAATTATTTCAAAAATGTTTCAACTGTCAATCTAACAACATCATCAAAAGTATATCCTTGAAGAGTTGCTAAATCAGGAATTAAACTTGTTTTTTGTCATTCCTGGTGAAGAGTTTACTTCTAAAAGTAAAGTTTTTCCTTCACTTAGTATAAAAATCACTTCTTGAAATTCCTTTCATTTTAAATTCTTTATGAATTCTTTCTGCTATTTTTCATTGCTTCCTTATATGATTTATCTTCTATTTTTTTGCTGGGAATTCATGAATTGAACCACCTTTTGCATATTTTTGAATCATAGTCATATAGAACATCTGCTTTGAGGAATTATTTTTTTAATACTCCTAAAGCCTTTCCATTTAAAACTCCAACTGTCAATTCTTCTCCAACAATATAGTCTTCAATTATAGGTTTTCTAAGTTTTTTTAAGAGCTTCCCCTGCCTCTTCTTTTATTATTACATAAAAAAATAGTCCTTTACTTGAACCTTCATCAACAGGCTTTATTATTACTGGAAATCTTTCTATAGAATCTAAATTTCTATATGATTTTTGGCACTCTTATTCCAATATTTTCTGCAATTTGCTTAGTCTTATTTTTTTATCCATAGTCAAAGCACTTGCAAGTACCCCTGAACCTGTATATTTTTTTCCTAAAATATCTAATACTGCTTTGTATCTTACCATTTTCTCCGTTCCCACCATGTAGAACTAAGTACGCTAAGTCATAGTCATTTTCAAGAAAAAGCTGTTACTTGATTATTCTCATCTAGTACAACTCCATATGCATCATAACCTTGTCTTTGTAAACTTTCTAAAACTGCTTCTCCACTTCTTAGAGATATTTCTTTTTTCTGATGAAGTTCCCCCATAAAAACTACTATTTTTCATTTTTTTCTTTTCGCCTCTTATTTAACAATTATTATTTCTTCTTCTAATTTTACCCCAAATTTTTTTCAAATACTGATTTTTTTAACCAAAGTTAAAATATTTGTAATATCTTCAAATGTAGCTCCACCTAAATTTAATACAAAGTTAGGATGTTTTTCTGCTATTTGAGCATTACCTATTATAGTTCCCTTTTAGACCACATTCTGAAATTAATCTCGCTGCGAAGTCACCTTCAGGGTTTTTTTAAATGTACTTCCTAAACTTGGTTTTATCTAAAGGATGTTTACTTTCTCTTAATTCTTTTTATTTCTTTTTACTCTAGCTTCATCAAAGCCATCATCAAATTTAAAAGTTGCACTTAAAAACTAACCAGTTTTTTTATCTTGAATTTCTGTTTTTCTATATGCTACTTTTTAAATCTTCTTTTTTTATTTCTCTTATTTGATGATTTTTCATCAAATACTTCTATTGATGCTATTTTTATCAAATATTTCTGTTCCAAAAGCTCCACCATTCATATATACAAGTCCTCCAATAGAACCTGGTATACCAAATAGGCTTTCAATTCCAGAATAATTTTTTTATCTCTCATAAAATCTGTTAAGTCTTTTAGGTTTGCACCTGTTTCAACTCTAACTAGATTAGATCCCTAAATCTTCTATCTTATTTAATTTTTTTGTACAAACAAAAGTCTTATCCATAAAGTTATCAGTGAATAAAACATTTGTTCCATTTCCTAAAATAAAAAAATATTAGTATTTTTCTTCATTCTTATATACATCTATTATTTCTTCTTTTTGATTCAAGTATGATCAGTCTTTTAGCCTTTCCTCCGACTCTCATATTTGAATAATTTTTTTCATTTCTTGATTATCAAAAATTTTTCATCAGACATTCCTTCCAATTCCTCAGCAATTTCATGAGCTAAAGTTGATATATCTCCGGCTCCCATAAAAATATATGTAGAGTCTTTTTACTCTAGTTACATATCTTTTTACATCTTTCCATTCATTCATAAGTTCCACATTACTATGATTTATATGTTCTTTTAAAGTTTCACTTGAAACATTAAACTCATTCTTTTCTCCAGCTGCATATATAGGTAAAAGTATTACCTTATCCACATCTGCAAAAAGCATCTTTAAATTCATCTAATAAGAAGTGTACTCTACTGTATCTATGAGGTTGAAATATCGCAACCAATCTTGAACTATCCACACTTTTTTTATAGCTTTTTAAAGTTGCCTTTATTTCAGTTGGATGGTGAGCATAGTCATCAACTATTCTAACTCTCTTAGTTTTACTACCATAACCATTTTCTAATTCTTGATCATATAGTACATCATATCTTCTTTTTGAACCTTTAAATTGATTTAAAGCTTCTTGAATTTCATCTTTATTAAGTCCAAATTTTTAATGCTAAATAGATTACAGGTAAAGAGTTTTTGTATATTGTGTTCGCCAGGAATGTTTAGAGAAAAATTCTCCTTTTAACTCTTTATTTACATAGACTTCAAAAAAATAGTTTTTTTCTGTCTACTATTCTGATATTTTTTTAGCATATATATCTGCATTTTCATCTTTTTATCGAATATGTTGTTACAGATTTTCCTTCAGGTAATTTTTGAAATTGCATCCATCAAATTTTTTTAGAGTCCATACATATTATAGATTCCTTTTTGTGTATGTAAGATGAATTCTATAAAAGATTTTTTTAATATTATCTAAATTTCCATGTACATCTAAATGATCAGCATCTATATTAGTAATTACTGAGTATTCAGGATTCATAAATAAAAACGAGTTATCACTTTCATCTGCCTCAGCTATAAAATATTCACTTTTTCCAGGTCTAGCATTAGATTTTATTTCTGGTAAAATTCCTCCTACAACTATTGTAGGATCTTTTTTTAGCATAACTGCTGAAAGCATAGAAGAAGTTGTAGTCTTTCCATGAGTTCCTGCTATAGCTATACCAGTTTCTCTATTTAAAAGTTTAGCTAGCAATTCTCCTCTTTTTTAAAAATTTTTTTATACCATTTTCTTTAGCATAAGCATATTCAGGGTTAGTTTCTTTTATAGCCGTTGAAGCTATAACATAGTCAGCTCCTTTACATTTTCTTCATCATGCTCATTGTAAACAGTTATTCCCATTGATAGAAGTTCTTCTGTTACATAGTTAGAACAGATATCTGCTCCTTTTACGTCATAACCTTTACATTTCATTATTTTTGGCAAGGCCACTCATACCTATACCATTTATTCCAATAAAATAAATTTTTTTCCATTGCCTTAATTCCTCCAAATATCGAGATATGCTATAAGTTCTTCTGCTGCATTAGGCTTTCTCAATGGTTTTAACCTAATTCTCATCTTTTTCAATTTTTTTCATCATTTCTTATAACTTCAAGAGCTTTTTTTATTGCTTCATCTAGCTCATCTTTTTGTATAGACATAAGCTGCATTGTAGTCCTTAAGAACTTTTTGCATTTTCATATTGCCCAACCTTTATTGAACCATAAGGAATTATGATTGAAGGTTTTTCAAGTTCTATAAGTTCAGATATTGTCAATGCTCCTGCTCTACATACAACCAAATCAGCTGCAGCCATAATATTTAACATATCATTAAAAATAAGGTTCTATTCTATCATTCTCTTTCTTTGTTTTTCAAAACCTTTTTTTAATTCAGTAAAATTATTTCCTGTAGCCCAATAAATTCTAAGATTTTTTTCAGCACAGATTTTTTTCCCAATACTTCATAATAGTATTATTGATATCTTGTGCTCCCAAACTTCCACCTGTAATCAATAAAACTTTTTCATTAGCTCCTACACCTAATTTTTTTGTCTTTCACTAGCATATCTTAAATCTTCTATGCCTCTTCTTAGTGGATTTCCTGTTACTTTAAATCTATCTTGAGATTTAATAGGAATATCATCATAAGTTTTATCAAAAGGCAAGAAAAAGTCATCTTTGCCATTTTATAAAATAATTTATTTGCTGAACCTATATTTACATTTTGTTCTTGCAAATATATTTTTCTAAGTAAAATTGCAGCAATAATTGTAGGTACTGATATGTAATTTCCAAAACCTATAACAGCATCTGGTTTCTCTTCTTTTATAATCTTATATGCTCCTCTTATAGCTTTTTAAATATTTTTCTTATATTCTTAAAACCTTTAGGAACTGATATATCAAGACCTATAAATCTATGCCCACTTTCTGGAACTATTTCATGTTCCATACGCTCTGTGCTTCCAACAAATACTGCTTCCACACCTTTTTAATTTTTAATCTGTCTGCAACAGCTAGAGCAGGATATATATGTCCTCCTGTTCCACCTGTTGTAAGAATTACTTTTTCTCATTTTGTACACCTACCCAAAAATTTTTTTAAGACTAACTCTTTAAAAACTTTCCTCTATGTTCAAAAAGAATTAAATTGATCGTAACTTGATGTTGCTGGAGAAAGTAGTATCACTTCATCAGAATCTTTTTGTAAATCTCTTTTTCATATCTAAAAGAGAATTTTCTACAGTTTCTAATTTATGAATTTTGCTAGCCTCATAGCCTACTTTCTTCAATTCAGTTTCAATCTTATCTGCTATTACCCCTATTAAATATACTTCTTTTTATATTTTTCTTTAATCATCTCTGCCAATGGTGCTAAATCTACTCCCTTATCATAACCACCACAGATTAAGATACTATCTTTATTTGCTTGAATAGCAAAATTTTGTAGAATCTACATTTGTTGCCTTTGAGTCATTTATGAATTTTTACATCTCCATAGTTAAAGAACAATTCTGTTCTATGTTCTAAAGGAGTTGCTACCATTAAAAAAACTCTTTTTAATTTTTTTCTCTATCTATATTTAAAAATTTCAGCAGTGGCAACCATAAATAAAGTATTTTTCTAAATTATGTATACCCTTTAGACTCAATTTATCTGCTTTCAATTATAAAATCTTTTCCTACATAAATTTTTATTGTCTTCAACATAGACATTTTGCTTCTTTAGATTTTTGATACAGAAATTCTTTTTTAGCCTTTATCTGTTTAGCTCTTTTTTCGATTTCTACATCATCAATATTTTTCTATAAAATATTGATTTTTCATCTTGATTTTTTTGCTATATTAAATTTTTGTATCATAGTATTCATCAAAACTATTATATCTTTCTATATGGTCTGGTCCCATGTTGATTATCATAGAGATATATGGTCTAAAAATTTTCAACATTTTTCTAATTGGAATGAACTAAGCTCTAAAGAAACAAAGTCTAAATCTTTTTCATGTAATAGAGCTTCAGACAGTGATCTTCCAATATTTCCAGCATAGCAAGCTTTATATCCTGCATGATTTAATAGATCTGATATTTTCGCTGTAGTTGTACTTTTTTTCCATTAGTACCAGTAATTGCAATAATTTTTTTGTTTTTAAATTCTTTTCTACCATATAGTTGTATGCAACTTCTATTTCATCTAAGACTTTAATTCCTCTTTTTTTGAACTTCTTTAACAAAATCATTGTATGGTATTCCAGGACTTTTTAATAAAAAAACTCTATGTTATCTAAATGTTGCATAGCTTCTTCAGATGTCATAGCTTTTTTTATCATCAACTAAAAATAACTTCATAACCTTCTGTTTCTAACAGTGCTTTTTGCTCCTGTTCCGCTTATCCCCATTCCATAAATCATTACTTTTTTTCATTATAGTATCCCTCTCATCTTAATTGTTCCTAATGCTATTATTCCAAATATAAGTGTTGCTATCCAAAATCTTAAAGTAACTTTTTGACTCTGGTATATTCATCAACTCAAAATGGTGGTGAATAGGTGCCATTTTAAATATTCTTTTTCCTCTTAATTTAAATGAACCAACTTGAAGTATTACTGATAGTGCTTCAAGTACAAATATAAATCCTAAGATTGGCAATAACAATTCTTGTTTTAAGATAATTCCTATAACTCCTAAAATTCCTCCAAGAGTTAGAGAACCTGTATCTCCCATAAATATTTGTGCTGGATAACAGTTATACCAAAGGAACCCTAGTCCTGCACCTGTTACTGCTGCCAAGAATACAGATAGTTCTCCTGAACCAACAGTATAGAATAAATGCAAGTGAGAACTCAATTCTGTATGTCCTGTAAAGTATGCCACTACCCCTAAGATAGTTGAACATATTATCATAGGCATTATAGCCAGTCCATCAAGTCCGTCAGTTATATTAACTGCATTTGATGTTCCCATAAGTATAAGTTGAATTAAAATAAACATTCCTATTGCTCCAATATAATATGGATGAGCACTTATAGGATTTATTACTGAAAAATCTATCATAGGTCTACCTGTGAAACCAATATAGTATAGGTACGCCCATACCATTAGTCCTATAGTACCTTGAAACAATAATTTTTTTCTTTCCTGCTAAACCTTTTTTTGCTGACAGTAAACTTTCTATAATCATCAATAAAAACCTATTGCTGCAAACATAAGCATAGAAACTAAAAACAAGTAGAATCAACTTATTTGCTAAGTCATTTATCAATAAACTTGTTAAAAGTACTGAGGCTATAATCAAAACTCCACCCATAGTTGGAGTACCTTTTTTTGAAAAATGTGAACTAGGTCCATCATCTCTTATTTCTTCACCGAATTTTTTTAACTTTTTAAATATTTTTATAAATGGTTTCCCTGCAAATAAAACTATACAAAAAGATATTACAAAAGCTAAAAAGTTCTTAGATAAATTGATCTCAAAAATTCAAGTTTTGCAAAATACTCTGCTAAAAAAATACAACATGGCTGTCCCCTCACTCTTTCACTATTATATCCTCTAAGGCTGTTCCTCTTGAGGCTTTCAATAAAATTACTTTTTTTCCATTCTGATATTTTTTTAAACTTTCCACTATTCCTTCTTTCGTTGGATAGTACCAAAATCTATATTCTTCCGACTTATTTTTTTCATAAATATATCATAGGCTTTTTTTCATTCTTTCACCATATAGATATATCAATTTTATCTTTTTTTATCAAGTAGGTAGTTTAGAACTTCCACATGATATTTCACTTCATCTTCTCCCAATTCTAGCATATCTCCTAGAATGGCTATCTTGTATTTGTCGTCATAGATTTCATTTAAAGTGTCTATTGCTGCCTTCATAGAAGTAGGACTTGCATTGTAAGCATCGTTGATATAAATATCTTCTCCCACTCTTATTTCTTGAAATCTCATACTGCTTATTTTTTTATGTCTTTTTAAACCTTCTTTTTATTTCTTCCTCACTAAGTCCAATTTTTCTTTTGCTAATTCTATTGCAATAGCTGTGTTAGAAATATTGTGTTTACCTAGTAAAGACATTTCATATTCTTTTTCCATCTAAAGTAAATTTACTTCCTTTATCAGAAAATTCATAGCTTTCTATTCTAAAATTATTATCTTCATTGAAACCTATTTTTATTCACATCCAGCTTTGCTAAATATACATCATCACCACAGACAAAAAGTATTTTTCTTTGTTTACGAACTCTAAAAAGCTCTGTTTTAGCTTTTAAAAACATTATCTCTTGTCTTTAAAAAAACTCTATATGTGAATCTCCAATATTTGTTATTATTGCATAGTCAGGGTTTGAAATTTCTCCTAACCTTCTGATTTCTCCAAGAGAACTCATTCCCATTTCTAAGACTACAAACTTTTCTTCATCTGTAACATTTAAAAAGTGTATAAGGTAAACCTATGTGATTATTGTAGTTTCCTTCAGTTTTTTTAAAGTCTTAGCTTTTTTTAGAAAGTAGAGAATAAACTATATCTTTTGTACTAGTTTTTTTCCATTACTTCCTGTTATTCCTATAACTTGTATATCTAATTTATTTCTGTATTTTTGTTGCTAAATCTTGCATAGTAGCAATAGTATCAGAAACTTTTACTATTCTTTCATCTGCTATATCTGTATTGTCAGCAATAACAAGGCTAGCTCCCTTATCTAAAAACATCTTTAACATAAGAGTTTCCATTGTTTATTGCAAAAAAATAATGAACCTTCTGTAACTTTTTCTACTATCCATTACAACATTTTTTTATTTGAACTTTCTTTGAAAAATTCTTCAAATATTAATTCATTTAACTTTTTCTCTTTTTAATACTTCTGAGAAGTCTTTTTAAGTTTTCACAAACCAAAGTTTCATTTTCTATCTATCTTTTTCCATATCTTTCAAGCCATAACCAGTCTTTACAAGAACAGTTTTTTTAATTTAGACTTTAAACCTGCTCCTATATCTGAGGCCTTATCTCCTATCATATATGATTTTTTTCTCTGTCGATATTATATTTTTTTCAATTGCATCTTCTAGCATTTTTGTTGTTAGGTTTTCTACAATCACAAACTTTTTTTATACTCAGCTAGTCCATCAGGGTGATGAGGGCAATAATAGAATTCTGTTATTTCAACAGCTTCTTCTTTTTAACTTTTTCATTCATATTGTTGTTAAAAAGCCTTTAAATCTTCCTCTGTAAAATATCCTCTAGCAATACCTGATTGATTACTTACAACAATTAAAAATATATCCTAAATTTTTTTAAAAAGTTTTTTTAAAAGCTTCTACTGAACCTTCTTCAAAAACTAAATCTTCACATTTGTAAATGTAGTCTTTTTCTACATTTATCGTTCCATCTCTATCTAAAAAAATTGCTTTTATTCATTTTTTTTATCTCCATAGATTTTTAAATTGACATTATATTATATCATAAAGATGGAAATAAGTATCTATATTTTTTTATTTTTTATATATTTTTATAAATAAATTTATTCTCTTATTTTCTTTTTAATACAAATAAAAAAAGGTACTGTCGCATATTATAATCTTAATTCAAAAGTAAAAAAACAAGAAATTTACTCAGTAATGAGCTATTTTTTTACTTTTTTTATTATTTTGCAACAGCACCTTGAATATTAAATTTTTTTACTTTACTAAAGTTAACATCATTTTTAAAAATTTTTGAGTTTCTGCTTCAACAGCATGAGGAACATTAGCAGGTAAAACTGCACTTTCTCCTTTTTTTACAACAAAAGGCTTTACCATCAACTATATATTTTCCTTCTCCATCTAAAACAGTTACCAATGCATCACCTGGTGCTTTATGAGGATCTAATGATTCTCCCTTCCAAAAATGACATAACAGTTATAACTAAATTAGCTTTTTGCTACTAAATTTTTTTACTAACAATTTGTCCTTCTTTGTAGTCAACACAATCAGCAAGACTAAATGCACTTGCACTTTCTAACATTTTTTTAAAGTTTGATTTTTCCATTGTTTCATCTCCTATCTTTTTCTCCAATTTCAATAAGTTTTTAAAGTATCTAAAGATTTTTACAGAATAATTATTATTAGCTAAAACTTCTAAAAAGTCTCCACTCTTAATAGATTTTTTTATTATTTTCTATAGATATTTCTCCATTTCCATTGAAACAATAATAATATCTATTTCCTAACATAGCTTCAGCAGTTATTTCTTCATTTTTTTAGCCAGCGAAAATAAAGATACGTAACTATTGGTTTCATTTAAAATTCTCATACTTACAACTTCAGCTTCTTTTTGAATTTATAAGCTCATTGAAATTAATAGCTTTTTGCCACTTCTATTTTTTACCATAATGCACCTCCATTTTTATTTATTTTTTTATGTTATTTTCTATTATTTCTATGGCTTCTTTAGCCCAACTAACATCTTTAGTCTTAAAAAGTATCTTATTATCTTCAAAAGAAAAAAATTCTATATATTTATTAGAATTATCATATAATTGAATTTTTATCAAATTTTAAAATAATTTCTTTTTAAATTTTTTTAGAGATTCATAATATCTTTTTTTCAACTACATCATTTTTCTATGTAATGTCCACCTTTTTCTACTCTATTTTTTTATTCTTTCTTTTTGCTATTTCAGTACTACTAACACCAACATAAAAATAATTGTAATTCATAACCAAGTTCTTTTTGCTCTATCAATAGTTTTTCAAAAATACTTTTTTTCCAGTTAAAGTAGTCTCTTCATTAAATGATTTACCATATAGAAAACATTCATTTCTTAAATTTATTGCCATCTTAGCAGCTTTCAGTTGGTCAGAATTATTTCTCCAATCACCAATTTCTCTAACAATTTCGTCAGTATTAATTCTAATAGTATTTTTTTATATTTTGATTTATCATTGCTAAATTATATAAAGTTGACTTCCCTGCACCATTAACACCTGCAAAAAGATAAAAGATTTTTTTCATTAAAATACTCCTTTTCTTACAACCTCTTCTTGTTGATATTGTAAAATTAAATTAAGTAAGTCAATATAAAAAAATTTTTTTCACTGTCATTTTTTTGAATTTTTTTATAAGATTTTTTTAATAGTTTCATAATCTAAATTAGTAAGACATTCTTTTTAAATTTTTCAATTTTTTTATTTCCATTTTTTTACCTCCTATAAAAATTTTTTTATTTTATTTCTATATTTTTATTATACTATAGCTTTCTATGAAAAGCAAAAAAAACACCATTAACTGCAACTAATGGTGTTTTTAATTTTTTTATAACTCTTTTACTTTTTTTCTATAACTCTATCTGCAATTTTTAGAGAATGTTTCTTCTGGATAAGCACTTTCTCCCTTTGTCATTCTTGCAATTTGTTTTTGTCATAGGAAGTTCTCCTAAAAGTTCAACATCATTTTCTTTTTAAGAAAGTTTGGATATCATTTTCATCTGTTAAATATATTTTATTATCACAACAATCACAAGTTATATAACTCATATTTTTCAATTAAACCTATTACATTGGCATTCATTTTTCTTGCCATCTTTATAGCTTTTGTAACTATCATAGAAACCATATCTTGCGGTATAGATACCATAATTAGTCCTTTGATATTAAAGCTTTTCATAACAGTTAAAGGTACATCTCCTGTTCCTGGAGGCATGTCTATTAAAAGATAATCTAAATCGCTCCAAACAACTTCATTCCAGAATTGCATAACTGCACCTGCAATAACTGGTCCACGCCATACAACAGGTTCATTTTCATCTATCATAAGATTTATTGAAACTATTTCTATTCCATCTTCTGTTACAACAGGATACATATTTTTTCCATCAGTCGCCATTTTTTGTTCACTGACATTCATAAGTCTTGGTATACTAGGTCCTGTTATATCAGCATCCATAACTCCAACTGAATATCCTTTTTTTCTTAATTCCTTAGCAAGAAGTGTAGTAACTGTAGACTTTCCTACTCCTCCTTTACCACTCATAACAGCTATAACATTTTTTTATATTTTTTTATCATCTTTCACCTTAGGTGCTTCTTTTTTGTATCATCTCAGTCTCCTTAAATTACTAATTTCTTTATAATAGTTTACTCTTTTTAGTAGACATTTGTCAATCTTATGTACTTTTAAATATTTTGACTAAAAAAAGTTCTTGCTTTTTTTAAAATAACAAGCCTTATAATAGATAAAAAAATTTTTTTAGGAGATTATATGAAGAATTTAAAAAAAGAAATTATATATAGCTTTTTGGTTTTTTTAGCAGTGACTTTAGCAATACTTGGAGTATTCATTCCTGGTTTACCAACTGTTCCTTTTTTTACTTGTGGCTTTATTTTTGTTTTTGAGAGATCATCTAAAAAAATATCATGATATGATAATGAATAATAAATATTTTTGGTCCTGTATTACAAGATTATTATTCAGGAAAAGGTTTAACTTCTTCAGTTAAAATAAAAGCTATATCATTTTTTTATCTTGTGGAATGATTTTTTTCTATTTACAAAATTCAAAAATATACATGCAAGAATAGCATTGGCTGTTGTTTGGCTTGGAGTGGCTATTCATATTATTCTTTTTAAAAAAACAAAAAAAGACCAAAAATAAAAAAAGTAACAAATAAATAAGCACTCTTTCAAAAATACTTTTTCACACATTTAGCTTTAATTAAGTATGTAGACAATATTAGAAATATGTTGTAAAATATAAGCAGTAGTAATAGAGGGGACTATTGCATTTTTTTATTTGCAAATAGTCCTTTTGTTTTTATAAAAAAATTTGGAGGTAGGGTATGAAGAAAATTCTATTATTTTTTTATTTTTTTAGCATTAGGAGTATTTTTCTTTTTGCAGCACCAAGTTATGTGGATTTAAATAAGATACAAAGGGACGGTTATCAAATAGATGTTAATGATAATGAAAGTCTTGCTTTTTTTCACAAGAAGGCTCTGAAATGAATCTCGTTGTAACTATTTATTTTTACAAATGATGGAAATCCTCAAACTTTAAGAATTGCATTCAAAACAATGTTTGCACCAGCATTTGGATTGGAGTATACAGATGAATTCCAAACTAATAGAGCTTATATTCAAAAAAAGTTTTTGGAGAAAATCGTAATGGCATAATTTATGGATATAATATTGTACCAAAGAGACAAAAAGAGAAAAAGGTTGCTTCTTAAATGTTTTTTTCTAATAACACCACAAGAATTACAAAAATAAAATTTTAGAAGAGGTTGCAAATACTGCATTAAACGAAATAGAAAGTTATATAAAGTAAAGGAAGGAGATCTTTTTTGAAAAATAATTATAAAAATTAGGATTATTTATTTTATTATTATCAATACTAACAGCTTGCAGTGATATAAAGGAAATGGTAAAAAGAGATTTAGAAATAGAAAGAAGACGTGCAGTAGCAGATAGTAGAAATAATCCTTATTAATAGTTGTTATTCCCTAATTCTGGACCAGAAATAACAACTATAAGTACTCCAGCACCATTTACAAGAGCACAAAGAAGGGTATATATTGAAGGAGCAACAGTTGGTTTAGAAAAAAAGCTATAAAATCTAAGTTACTTCACTATAAAAATCTAAGTTACTTCAAAGGAATTGGAAAACTTCAAGTAGAGCTACTGGTAATGAAACTTTCGCTATTGTCTTTGATCAAGTGAACCACTCACACTTATAGAAGTGGGAGCTTCTTGGGAAGTATGTGCTTTTTGTTAGCCACATATATTTACTAGCTCTTCGGGTAGTCCCTACCCTGATATATTTTTTTCTAACTTACTTTTTTTCTTCTCTTAATATTTCTAAACCTTTTTCTTAATATATTTATACTTGCATTGTAATCTCTATCTATTTCTAGTCCACAACATTCACAATGATATATTCTTTCTGATAATGTTAGAGTTTCTTTTTATATTACCACAACTAGAACAAGTCTTACTACTTGGATAAAATGTAGGTATTTTTTTATAATCTTTCTTCCATACCAATTTGCTTTTATATTCTAGTTGTCTTACAAATTCACTCCAACTTACATCTGATATACTTTTTTGCTAATTTGTGATTTTTTTAACATTCCCTTTATATTTAAGTCTTCTATACAGATTATATCGTGGTTATTGATAATTTTTTTGTACTCAACTTATTTACAAAGTCTTTTTCTTTTTATTTCTAATTTTTATTATGTATTTTTTTGCTACTTTTTTTCTTTTTGTTTTTTTGATAGTTCTTACTATCCGATAGTTTTTTTATTGCTATCTTTAGCAAGTTTACATCTCTTTGATAGTTTTTTTGTTCTCTTTTTAATTTTTTTCATATTCTTTTGATAGCTTTAAATTCTCTACTTTTTGTACAATCACTCATTATTGCAAAATTTTTTTATTCCTAAATCTATTCCAATATTTTTTTATTAGTTTTTTTGTAATTCTTCTATTTCTTCTTCACATAATATTGAAACAAAATAATGATTAAGACTATTTTTTTACTTATTGTTACTGATTTAATTATACCTTCTATTTTTTTCTATGTAATCTAATTTTTAACTAGTGATTTTAATTTAGGAAGTTTTTATGTAGCTATCTTTAATATATATTGTGTTTTGATTATTTGTAGTATAGCTTTGGACTGGGTTAGATTTACACTTATATTTTTGGAAAACCAAAATCTTTTATTTTTTTAAGAAAATTCTTAAAAAGCCTTTTTCTAAATTTAATTGTGCATTAGCAAGAGCTAAACTATCAACTTCTTTTTAAATAAGGATATTCTTCTTTATATTTAGCAGGAGTAGGATATTTAGTTTTTAATTCCTGTTGATTTATATTCTTCATAATCTTTCTTTCTATCATCTAACATAAGGTTATGAACTTTTCTGACACAACCAAAGTTTTTTTGAGAAAAAGATTATTTGTTCTAAGGTAGGATATATTCTGAATTTATATGCTTTTTTTAATTATCTTCATTTCCTCCTCCTTACTTGCTCCACCAATACTCAATACAAAAAAAACTTCTACTCCAAAAAAATACTCCTTTTTTTATTACCTTTAACTGATTTAATTATATCATATTTTTTTGAAACAATTTCAAGAAAATAAAAAGTAATTCATCCCCTACTTATAGAAGTAGGGGACTTCTTGCTAGATATTGTTAAACTGTTAAAAAAATGGATAAAGTTGAGGGAGAAGAAATTGCAAAGATAATAAAAAAATATTGAAACTGATGAAGATGATGAAGGAGTTGAATTAATACTAGAGAAAAAAATGAAACAATACAATTAAAAAAATATAGCAATATATCACTTGGATTAATGAAAAATAAGAATGAAAAACACTATTGATTACAATTAATAGTGTTTTTTTATTTTTTTGCTATTATAATTCAAATATAGTATAATCAAATAAATACAAAAAAACTAAGGAGAGATTTAAAATGGAAAAATTTTTTTCTTTGTTTGAAAAAAAGAAGAAAAAAATGAATGTAAACCCTTTATCAAATGGGTTGGAGGTAAAGGACAGCTTATACCTGAAATAAGTAAATTATATCCTGTTGAATTAGGAAAAACCATAAACAAATAAAACTATTAGGGATAATGTAGATATTTTTAATAAAATCTTTAAAAAGAAATGGAAAATCAATATATTCCTATGAATAATGAGGATAGAAAAGTTTACTATTATGAAAGAAGATCTGAGTACAATAATTTAAAAAAATCAATATTGAAGAAAAATAATATAAGAAAAAGCAGCTTTATTTATTTTTTTCTAAGTGAACTACTCACGACTAACACCCTACGAGTGCTAGAGTCGAGAGCTTCATAAGATAACTGAAAAAAAGTAAGTTATCTTCTAAGAAGTTTGGTTTTAAAACCCTTATTCTTTTTGGCTAGTCCACAATAGCCACTACTAGATAAGACTTGCGTCTACACTGCTACTTTTTATCTGTATATTATATTTAAAAAAAGAACAACTATACAGAACAGTGAATATTTTTACAAGGCTACTGTTTACTAGCCTTAACTCCATATATTCAGTTGCTAATGTTTTTAAATATATTATACACTAAAAACTAGTAAAATTGCAAATTTTAGTATAACATTTTTCAATGTTGGTGTTATTCATACCCTACGAGTACATGTCTCACGGCTAACACCCTAACGAGTGCTAGAGCCACAGTGTTCTAACACATTTAATAAAAAAATAAAAATATGCTATACTATATTAAACAATCCATGATAAAGGAGGGAATTTATGAAAAGACTAGCAATAGGACTAAGTGACTTTTAAACATTTAATAGAAGAAGATTTTTTTATTATTTTTGATAAAACAAAATTTATAGAAGAAGTAATAAAAAGATGGCTCACAAGTAAAAATTATTTGCAAGACCTAGAAGATTTGGAAAAACTTTAAATATGTCTATGTTAAAGTACTTCTTTGATATAAAAAAATAGAGAAGAAAAATAAAGAAATATTTAAAGATTTGTATATAGAAAAAAACAGAAGCCTTTAAAGAACAAGGACAGTACCCAGTTATATTTTTTTATCATTAAAAAGATTTAAAAAGCTTTAACTTGGGAACAAATGGAAAAAAAGCTATAAAATCAGTAATTTCAAGATTATTTTTCAGAGTATAAATATTTATTAAATGATTTAGATAAATTTGATACTCTTACATTTGAGAATATTCTTCTGAAAAAAATACTGAATTAGAAGATTTAAAAGAAGCATTAAAAATTTTTTTAACAAGAATACTATATGAAAAAAATATAATAAAAAAAGTAGTTGTATTGATAGATGAATATGATAGCCCATTAGTATCAGCCTATATAAATGGATATTATGAAAAAGCAAAAAGATTTCTTTAAAACTTTTTATAGTACAGTATTAAAAGATAATAGCTATTTACAAATGGGAGTTCTAACTGGAATAATAAGAGTAATAAAAAGCTGGAATATTCTCAGATTTAAATAATTTAAGAACTTATACAATATTAAGTGATGTCTACACAGATAGCTATGGCTTAACAGAAGAAGAAGTAGAAAAAGTCTTAAAGATTATGGAATAGAGCAAGAAATATCAAATGTAAAAAGATTGGTATGATGGATATAGATTTGGAGATAGTGAAGTATACAATCCTTGGAGCATACTAAACTTTTTTTAGATTTCAAAAGAATTAAGAGCTTATTGGGTGGATACATCAGGGAATGATTTGATAAAAGATGTATTAAAAAAATATAACAAAGAACACAATAGAAGCTCTTGAAAGATTATTTAATGGAGAAGGATTAAAACAAAAACATATCAGGAACATCAGACTTATCAAAATTGCTAAGTGAAGATGAATTATGGGAATTGATGTTATTCAGTGGTTATTTAACAGTAGAAGAAAAAAAATAGATCAAAAGAATTATGTTTTAAGATTACCAAATAAGGAAATTAAAGAACTTTTTTTAAAGATACTTTTTTTAGAAAAAAATACTTTGGTAGAGGAAGTAAATTACTTTATTTAATGGAAGCCTTAACAGAAAAATAGAATAGATGAATATGAAGAAAGATTACAAGAGATACTATTGACTTCAGTTAACTACAATGATACAAAGAAAGGAAACGAAGCTTTTTTACCATGGATTAATTATGGGTATGGGACTATATTTAGAAGGTGAGTACATCACAAAAATCAAATATAGAAAGTGGCTTAGGAAGATATGACTTTGTAATAGAACCAAAGAATAAAACTAAAAGAGCTTATATAATGGAATTTAAATCAACAGATAATATAGAAAAGTTAGAAGAAGTATCAAAAGAAGCTTTGGAACAAATAGAGAATAAAAAAATATGATGTATCACTAAAACAAAAGTGGTATAAAAAAATATAACATATATGGGTATAGCATTTTTGTGGAAAAAGAAATAAAAAAATTAGTTATAAATAAAAACTTTAAACTGTTACAAAATTGTAACAGTTTTTTTCTTGCTATTGTAAATTTTATCTAAGAGAAGAAATTAATGAACTACCAATAATGGACTATAGACATAAAAAAATAGTAAAGAAGATATTGTAAATACTTTTTAAACTTCTTTTTTAATTTCAATGGAAAAAGAGCTTGACAATCGTGAGTTTTTAGTGATACCATAGAAAAAAATAGAGAAGTTAAAAAAATATAAATTATAGGGAGGAAAAAAATGAGGGTAGAAGATTTTATTAATCAAAATAGAGATAAGATAGTAGATGTTCATTGGAATGAAACTATACAACAGTATGTAAAAAAAATTTATCTCTATCAAAAGTTTTATTAAATGAATTAAAAAAAGAGGAATATTTTTAATTTATCTTCAAATTTTTTTGAAAATATTAATAATGATATAAGGAATTATATAGAAAGTGCTGTCAATCCTATTTATCAAATAGCAATAGTTGGGGCTATAAAGGCTGGTAAATCTACTTTAATTAATACTTTGATAGGAGATGATTTAGCCTCTGTAAGTGTTACCCCCGAAACAGCAACTTTAACAAAATTTAGATATTCAGAAAAAAATTATGTAAAGATAAAGTTTTATACTAATGATGAATGGAATAAAATTTGGGAAAAATGCAAAAAAGGAAGCTACTCAATTTTTTTAGCAGAATATAAAGAATTAAATTCAGAAAGTGTAAAAAGAAAGTTTACTAGGGAAAGAAGAACAAGAAAAAAACTTTTCAAATATAGATGAATTAAAAAAAGAAGTTGAAAAAAATGGACTTCATCTCAAAGTAAGGAACACTACTTTGTAAAAAGAAATAGAAATTGGGGTAAATACTTTGAACCTACCTCCGCAAGTTTGTTTAGTTGATACTCCTGGACTAAAATGATATTGTAGATTATAGATCTGAAATAACTAGGAACTATATTGATTCTGCTAATGCTGTACTAGTATGTGTGAATGCAAAAACTTTGAGAAATGAGGAAGCTCTTACTCTTGCTAGAGTATTTTCAAAAAGCAAGATATAAAAAGATAAAATATACGTTTTAGGTACACAAATAGATACATTTAATTCCTTAGATGATTGGGAGAAGCAAAAAAGTTGGATAAAATCTTTAAAAAGAAAAAGAATATTTTGAAAATGAAATTTTTGGCTAAAAAAATATATTAGGAATCAGTTCATCAAGTTATTCAATAGCTAAAAAAAGTTAGATATTGTTAATATATCAAATTTGACAAAAGAAGATAAAAAAGTCTTCCATTTGATGAGTTATATGAAATAATAATGGAGAATGACCACAATGAAAAAAATAAATAAGATACGCGAATTAAAAGAAAAAAATTAATCAAAGATTCAAATATAGAAAAAGTAAAAAGATATTATTAGTAATCAATTACTAAATAATTTTAATAAAACTATGTTAGAAGATTTTTATTGGAAAATATAGATTAATAAAAAGAAGAAATGAATAATTTTAAAGAGGAGCATTTAAAAATTATTTTTTTAAAAGCCAAAAAAAGATTTTTGAGAAACCTTTCTCAGAGTTAGAAGAAAAGATAAAGAAAGAAAAAGAAAAAAAATAAAAAAATTAGAAGAAACAAATGATAGACTAAAAGGAAAAAAATAAGAGAAGTAGGAAAAGCATTCAATAATGATTTTTAAAGAAATGGAAAAAGCATTTGATGAACTTAAAGAAAGAATTGATAATGTAAATATTGAGTAATGGGGGATGAAATATATGGGATTTTTTTCTGCAGTGTTTAGTGTTGCAAAAGAGTGCTGTAAAAATCTGTTGTAAGTACAGTTGCAGGTGCTGTAGCAAGTGGAATCGGTGGTCTTGTATCAGGGGCAGTTAGTTGGATAAAAGAAAATATATTAGGTTTAAATGAAACACCTAGCTATAACCCAGAAACTGCAACAGTTGATGAAACAAAAAAAGTTAATGAATTAATTGAAAAAAATGTATTGAAGGTTATAATAAAGAATCAAAAACAATGTGATAATGAAACAAAAACAAATTATAGAAGGATATTTTTAAAGAAATAACAAAAAAATTAAAAGAAATAAATGAAGAAGAAGAATTTTTCTATAATTGAGGACTATATATTTGATATATTTGAAATGAGAGTAGAAGAAGTTAAAAAGAACTTTAGATAATGTCTATTCAAAGCAAATATCTAATGTCTTTTTCTCTTAATAATAGTAATTTACTAGATATATTGAGAATGGATAAGGGAATAGAAAAGAAAAAAATTAAATAATCTAGCAAAGTCAACACTAAAAAAAGCTTATGAAAAGATAAAAAGATGTTTCAAAAAGAAGCAATAAACGAACAACAAAAGATTTATTATGGAAAAAGCTTTTTAGTGTATATAGAAAATAGGCAGAATCTATTAGAAACTTCAAAAAGAGAAACTGAAAATATATTAGAAAAAGCCAAAAAAATGAAAAAGGGAGAAATCTTAGAAAAAAACAAGCCAAATATGATAATATTATAGATAAATTAAATATGTTAGGCAAATTAATGGGGGATTAAATATGTTTTTTAAAAAAATAAATGAAAAAAATTAGATATGATAATTGAAAGACAAGGAGAAAATTTAGAGGAATATCAACTAATAATGGAAGAACAAGCAAGACAAATAGAAGAGTATCAAAAAAATCTTAGCTAATAATAAAGTAATATTAGAAACAGAAAGACAATTAAATAAGGAATTATTTGAAAATCAAGAAAGTAAAATAAAAGAATATCAAAGAATAATAGCTAATATCCAAAAAAAACTAATAAATATATTATAGATGAACAAGAAAAAAAGATGGAAACGTATCAAAATCTTATAGAAGATTTCAAAAAAAATATTGGTTGATATTAAAAAAAGAATAATCAGGAAATTTTGGAAGAGCATGAAAAACAAATAAAAAAATAGAGAAATTAAATAATGATACCATAGGATATCAAAAAAACTCTTAATGAAAAAAATTCCTCAAAGAAAATATGAAGAAAACTGAAAACATAATAGAACTTTTTAAGTCAAGTTCTTTTGAAAGATTTATTAGATAAACATCAAGGTAATATACAAGAGTTAATTAATAAAATGAAAAATAAAATATAAATAGAAAAACTTTTAAACTGTTACAAAAATTGTAACAGTTTTTTTCTTACTATTGTAGATTGATTATAGTATAATCAAATAAATACAAAAAAACTAAGGAGGTTTTTTTATTTTTGAAGAAGTTAGATAAAGAAAAAAATTCTTGCACTTGCACCTAATTCATCTGCTGTTGCAAATGCAAAGAAAATTTGTAGCAGTGGATCTTTTGTAAAATTAGCACACTCATCTGATGATACTTTCTATATGGGAGAATGTAAAGGAAGTGGAAAATCAAATTACATAGTTTCTGCTGATTTTGTAGACGAAGAAAAATCCTGTTATGAGATGTACTTGTCCAAGTAGACAATTTCCTTATAAGCACGGTTTAGCCTTATTGTTTGAAATAGCTGATGGAAAAACTTTTTGAAGAATGTGAAATTCCTGAAGATATTTTTAGCAAAAAAAGAGAAAAGAAAGAAAAAAACTAAGGCTAAGAAAGAAAAAAAGAAAGTGCTGAAGGAACTGTAAAAGAAAAAGAAAGCACCTTCAAAAAGTTTCAAAAAGCTGCTAGAGCAAAGAAAATTAACAAACAAATCGAAGGTTTAGATTTAATTAAAAAAATATAAGTACTCAACTTTTTAAAAATTAGGACTTTCAACAATAGGAACTGTTTCTTTAAAAGAATATAAAGATGTTGTTAAACAACTAGGTGATTACTATTTACCTGGTCCACAAATTCTATTCCAAAAAAATTAATTTTAGAAATTCAAGAATATAAGGAAGACCAAGATACAGTACACTATCAACAAGCTTTTAGAATGTTTGAAAAGATTGAGAGCAATAGAGAAAAAAAGGTAGAGAATATTTAAAAAGAAGAGCTTGAAAAAAAGAAAATCTTGAAATGAGTGACAACACTCTATATGAAGATTTGGGTGGAGTATGGAAGCTAGAGCAACTGAATGACTTAGGTTTAAAGAAAGAAAATGCAAAACTTATACAATTAGCATTTGAAGTAACTTATGATGAGGCTAGTAAAATCTATACTGACTATGGATATTGGATAGATATAGAAAGTGGAGAAATATCATATACAGCTAACTATAGACCTCTTTCTGCTTTTAAAAATATATTAAGCAAGACGACTCTAATTTCTCTTTAGTTACAGTACCTACTTTAACTTATTATCCAGGTGGATTGAATAAAAAGAATAAGATGGGCTAGTGCAAACTTTGAAGAAAAAAAGATAAAAACTTCTTTTTAAGAAAAATAAAAACTTATGCTAAAAAAAATATAGAAGAAGCGACAAAGATTGCTAAAAAAATGAATTAAAGAATATTCTAACAGATAATCATGTAGCTTTACTTTTTAGAGTTTGAAAAAGATTATGTTTGTAGAAGAAGAAGGAAGTAAAAAAATACATTTTAGTGGATAAAAATCAAAAGATGATAGAGCTTAGAAATAATGGTTCTAAAGAATTAACAAAAAGTTTTTCTATGAGCTTTTTACCAAATGAATGTTTAGAAAAATCAAGTTATGTTTGTAAAATTATTCCAAAAAGACAGAACTATCTATGCAGAAGCACATAGTATCATAACAGATGATAAAATTGTTCGTTTAGGATTTTTAAGGAGGAGTAGAGAATGAATTTTGAACCTTTATACGAATTAAAAAAAATAGACTTGAAAAATGTAGCAGTTGTTGGAATTAACTTAGCTAAAGATGACTTCCGTCTAAAAAGAGCTGTTGAACAACTTAAAGAATATAGTACTGCTGCCAAGGTATTTAAACAAATATATGATATGGGAAATGAACTGATAAACACAGATGATGAAGATAAATGTGATTTATTCTTAGATTTACTTGCTTTACTTGATGCTGTTCTTTGTACACAGGCAACAACTTATTCAGGTGATGAGCCTCAAGAAATAAATACTATTACCAAGAATAAAGATTTCTATAAGGAACTTCATTACAGTGAGTTAAGTCCTCTTGTCTCTGCCTTTTACTAGAGAAGGTGGAGGAAGATTAAATATAATAATGGATACCATTGAAAGTAATCCTGAAATAATGAATGATTTTTAGAGTAAAAAGCTTGTATGATACACGGGCTTTCTGATAAATACTCTGAAATTGCTGATAGAATGGTAGACGAGCTTAAAAAAAACAAGGAAAAGATATAGTCCCTATATTAAAAGATGGTTTTTGATCCACAAGGTAAGAGAAATATGGTCTCTAGACTTGAAATTATTGCCTCTATTTGCAAGGAAGAAGAAAATGACTTCTATAAATACTGTATAGAAAATGGCTCTAAAGAAGTGAAAGAAGATGCAATAGGATATTTAAGTTTTGACCAAAGCAATATTGATTATCTTTTAGATTTAACTAAAACAGAAAAAAAGGTAAACTTAAAAAAATAAAGCTTTTGAAGCACTTTCATATATGAGTGATAATAGAGCTGCTGAAGAATGGGGTAAATTCCTTAAAAAGAAAAACTTTGGATAATCTTGAATATTTAAGAGGAACAGATCAACAATGGGCATTAGATTACATAAATGACTTTATAGAAAAATTATGTAACAGAAACAAAAAAATAAGACATTAAAGACAGCTGAAGAAAGAAAAAAACTGTTGAATATGATATTCTTAAAGTATCTCCATTTATTTTTAAAAAAATAGAAATGAGAAAAGTTTGTTATTCTGTAAAGAATTGTATCCTTACAATAAATACGAGATAAAAAAAGAATTTTTAAATTTCTATATAGTAAAAAGACTTAGATAAAGAGTAATTGACACAATTAAAGAACTATCAAAAAGAGTATGAAGGGGAATTTTTTTACAACAAGAATTCTTAATTTCACTTATTAAAGATAAGGCTGAAACTGTTTATAAAAAAATTTCTCTAAGTATGCAGGAGCAGGAAAAGGAAAAAGAAGAAGTAAGAGCATTATTTAGTACTTTCATCAGAGGAAATTACTCTAAAAAGAAAGAAGAACGTAAGATACAAGAAGACTTTAGAGATATGTTCCAAGTAATTTTACGTATGCATTATAATGAGGAGAATAAAGGAATATATTTTAGAATGGCCAGATACTATCGTTGGCTATCCTATACAAATAAAGTTAGATGGCTTCGATAAGAAGTGGTATGACATTATCTTGAGTACTAGCACAGAGATAACAGGAAATTGGGATTATTATAGTTCATCTCATGGAAATTTTTAGATATTTATACAATCCAAATATAAAGGGACTAAAAAGAAAAGTTTGGAGAATTTTTACTATAATATAACACTTGTTCGTACACCTTATCTTTCTGATATAGAATTTTTTTAAATAAATTAGAATGGAAAGATTATAAAGATTTTTCTTGTAGGTAAGATGGATATAGGAAAAAAACATATATTTAATCTCTTATAGATTAAATTATATTTCTGATTTCATAGATAAAAATTCCTATATCAGAAGAAGATTTAAAAAGCTCAAATTGAAGAATTATTGGAAAAAAATATAAAACTATTCAAAAAAATCAACAAGAGATTTATGCCAAACTTGGCTAGATAAATTAAATAGTGGAGTAAAAAGTAAAGGACTTATAAAATTCTATATTCATTAATCTAAAAATATAAGATTTTTAAGGAGAAGGGTAAGATGAATTTTTGAACCTTTATATGAATTAAAAAAAATAGACTTGAAAATGTAGCAGTTGTTGGAATTAACTTAGCTAAAGATGACTTCCGTCTAAAAAGAGCTGTTGAACATCTTAAAGAATATAGTACTATTGCTAAAGTATTTAAACAAATATATGATATGGGAAATCAGTTAATAAGTACAGATGATGAAGATAAATGTGATTTATTCTTAGATTTACTTGCTTTTAGTTGATGCTGTTCTTTGCACTCAAGCTACAACTTATTCAGGTAATGAACCTCAAGAAATAAAAACTATTACTAAGAGTAAAGACTACTATAAAGAAATTCATTATAGTGAATTAAGTCCTCTTGTCTATGCTTTCACTGAAGGAAATTTGTTCATTATACAAGATGCTATTAACAATAATGCTGATATATTTGATGATTTTTCGTCTAAAAAGCTATATGATAAAAAGGTCTTTCTAATAAATATTCAAAGGTTATTAATCTAGCAACAAAAAAATTAAAAAAACAAAGAAAGGAAATAGTTCCATTGCAAAAGATGAATTTTTTTCCCTGGTATAGAAAAAGAAATACTTGCTAGATTGGATATTATTTCCCACATTGCTAAAGAAGTTGAAAATAATTTTTACAAATATTGCATTGAAAAATAGGTCTAAAGAAATGAAAAGAAATTGTAATAGAATCTTTAAAAATATAGCCAAGATAATATTGAGATTATATTTTAGATTCAACTAAAAAGATTTTTTTGAAATACTTTCATATATGAGTGATGATAGATTAGAAAGATAAAAAAATGGAGTAAAAAGTAAAGGAGTTATAAAAAAATGAGTAAAAAAAGAAGAAGTTCAAAGACTGACAGCAGAGCAACTATTCCAAGAAGAAATAGATGCTTTAATCAAGGCAGAAAAAAATCCTATACCTACTGGTTGGAAGATGTCTCCAAAGTCGGTATTAACATATATTTGTGGTGGAAAAGTTGGTAAAAAAACTATAGTTCCTAAGTATATTGGAAATAAAAAGATTAGTTGAAATAGCTATTTCAACTTTAGTAACAGATAGAGCTTTACTTTTTAATTGGAGAGCCAGGAACAGCAAAATCTTGGTTATCTGAGCATTTGACTGCTGCAATAAATGGAAATTCAACAAGAGTTATTCAAGGTACAGCAGGAACAACAGAAGAACAAATAAGATATTCTTGGAACTATGCAATGCTTATTGCTGAAGGACCTACAAAGGAAGCCTTGATTCCAAGTCCTATATACAGAGCTATGGAAGATGGAGCTATTGCAAGAGTGGAAGAAATATCTCGTTGTGCCTCAGAAGTACAAGATGCTTTAATCTCTTTATTATCAGAAAAAAGGTTATCTGTACCTGAACTTAATTTAGAAATTCCTGCTAAAAAAAGGTTTCTCTATAATTGCAACTGCTAACACAAGAGATAAGGGAGTTAACGAAATGTCAGCTGCCTTAAAACGTCGTTTTAATATTGTAGTTTTACCAAGTCCTAACTCTCTTGAAGCTGAAATAGATATAGTTAGAACAAGAGTTGAGCAACTTGCTAGCAACCTAGACTTAAATGCAAAATTACCAGAAGATGAAGTTATAGAAAAAGTTTGCACAGTGTTTAGAGAACTTAGACAAGGTCTTACTTTAGATGGAAAAACAAAAAAAATAAAAAAACTACTACTAATGTACTTTCAACAGCAGAAGCTATATCTCTACTTGCAAATAGTATGGCCTTAGCTGGAAGTTTTTGGAGATGGAGAGATATCTGACTATGATTTAGCGGCTGGTCTACAAGGAGCTATTGTTAAAGAAGATAGTAAAGATGGACAAATCTGGACAGAATATTTAGAAAATATTATGAAAAAAAGAGGTTCTGAATGGCTAAACCTTTACAAAGAATGTAAAGAACTTAATAAAACTAGCAAATAAAAGGTGGGAAAAAAATATGAAAAAAACAAAATGAGAATAAACCTCATATTTTTTTGGAGTTAGGCATTTTTTTCACCAGCAGGAGCATATTATGTAAGAAAATACCTAGATGAAGTGCAACCCAAAGTTGTTTTTAATAGAAGCACCTTCTGATTTTTACTAATTTAATAGATAAAATCACAGCTAAAGAAGTTGTTCCTCCCATTGCTATAATGGCCTATACTTTGGAAGCACCTATACAGACTATTATATATCCTTTTGCAGAATTCTCACCTGAATATCAAGCTATTCTATGGGCAAAAAGAAAATAAGGTTGAATGTAGATTTTTGTGATTTACCTTCATCTGTTTTTCTTAGCTATACAGAATAAAGGAGAAAATCCTTCTGAAGAAAGTTTAAATAGCTATATTCATAGAAAGATTGATGAGTTTTTCAGAAGATAGTGATAGTGAAGTTTTTTTGGGAAAGAGTTATGGAGCAAGCAGCCAATCATCAGGCATATCGTAGTGGAGCTAGAGACTATGGAACAAATCTAAGAGAACTTACTTTAGCAAATACTAAATCAGATGCTGAAAATATTATAAGAGAAGCCTATATGTGTAAGCAAGTTGCTGAACTATGTGAAGAAGGCTTTAAGATAAATGAAATAGCTATGGTTGTTGGAGCTTTCCATATAGAAGGGATAGAAAAAGGCAATTTCCTAAGTGATGAAGAATTTAATCTATTAAAAAAAGTAGAAACAAAAAAAGACTTTAATGCCTTATTCTTACTATAAGTTATCAACTTATTCTAACTATGGAGCTGGAAATAAAAGCTCCTGGCTATTATGAACTTCTATGGCAAGGCTTAAATAAGGAAGATATATATTATGCAGTTTATGGATATTTAAGTAGATTAGCTGACTTTCAAAGAACAAGTGGAAATATGGTATCATCTGACAAATTATTGAAGCAGTACAACTTGCAATTTCTTTAGCTAATATACATAATAGTAAAATTCCTACTCTTAAAGATATGCAAGATGCTGCTATAACTTGTATGGCTCAGGGTAGCCACTCAGAAATAATCTTAGCTATGGCAAACACAGAAGTTGGAAAGAAGATTGGAAAAAAATACCACAGGACTCTATACAAACTTCTATACAATCTGATTTCTATTCTATATTAAAAAGAATTGAAACTTGAAAAAAATATCAAACATTGACTGCTACAGAATTGAGATTGGATTTAAGAGAAAATATAAGAGTAAAATCTGAAAAAAACTTGCTTTCTTAGACTTAGAACGTTCTTATTTTTTTCCATAGATTAAGAGTTCTTAAAATTTCTTTTTGTTAGCTTTTCTTGATAAGGTACAAGATAATAAAACTTGGGCAGAAGACTGGGTTTTACAATGGACTCCTGAAGCAGAGATAGAAATAGTAGAAGCTATTTTAAAAGGAGACACTATTGAATTTTGCAACTGCTTTTTGAATTAAATCAACGAATAGAAAAATTCAAGTTCTATATCTATGATTGCAGAAATTGTAAAAGATGCTTTTTTTATTGTGGACTACCTAAGAGTTTAGAACAAGCATTTCAAGCTTTACAAAGTTGTATGGCTGATGATATTCCTATCAATGAGATTGCTAAAACTTCAACTACTCTTTCTATAATGTTACGTTATGGAGATATTAGAAAATTAGATAGAGATGTACTTATTCCAATACTTGAGCAACTATTTTTTTAAGAGCTTGTTTAATCTTACCTACTGAGGCATTCTGTGATGCTAATGCAGCTATTGAACTTGCTGAAGCTATAATAGCCTTACATAATGTGGTTGAAAATCATGACTTTTTAGATAGAGAAAGATGGTATGCTCTTCTTACTGAAGTTGCAAAAAGAGATAATTTAAACACTAAAATATCAGGGCTTGCTATGGCAATCTTGCTTGAAACTGGAAAAATTTCTAATGATGAACTTGGATTAGAGGTTGAAAGAAGATTATCAAAAGCTATACCTGCGGATTTAGGAGCAAGTTGGTTTGAAGGACTATCAATGAAAAAAATCACTATACTCTAATTGCTAGGCTTGGGCTTTGGGAAAAACTTCAAGACTATATCTCAGCCTTAGATGAAGATGAGTTTAAGAGAGCCTTAGTATTTTTAAGAAGAGCCTTTGCTGATTTTTCTTCTAATGAAAAACATGATATAGCTGAAAAATATGGCTGAAATATGGGGATTAAATAAGATTGCTGTTAGTGAAGCTATGAATAAAGATTTAAAAGAAGAAGAAGTCAAAAATAATTTCAAGCCTTGATGACTTTTGATTTTGATGATATTTAGGGGAATGATGGACTATAAAGAAGATATAAAACGTTGGAGATTAATATTAGGAAAAAGATACTCAAGACACTTTCTCCTCTATGAACTCTGAAGCTATTTCTTCTCTTAGCGAAGAAGATTGGCTTATGGATAGAGCTTTAGATGCCATTTATAATCCCTCAGGAAAATTTATGGGTGATGCTGCCTTAGGTGCTGGAAGAGGACCTTCTAACCCTCAAATAAGTAAATGGCTTGGAGATGTTAGAGATTTATTTGATAAAGAATTAGTTAAAATTATTCAAACTGATGCTATGGATAGATGTGGTTTAAAAGCAATTAATTTTTTTGAGCCTGAAATATTGGAACAAGTTGAGCCTGATATAAATCTTGCATCTACAATTATGCTTTTTAAAAGATCAAATTCCTAAACATAGTAAAGAAAGTGTAAGAGCCTTTATCAAAAAATAGTGGAAGAAATCAATAAATTATTGGAAAGTGATATAAAAAGAGCTGTGAGAGCTGCACTTAATAAGAGACAACATTCTCCTATCCCTTCAGCCTCAGCACTTGACTTTAAAAAGGACTATCCAAAGAGGAATAAAAAAATTATAATAAAGAATTGAAAAAAATCATTCCTGAACATTACTATTTCTTTGAGAGAGCTAGTACTAGTCCTTCAAGTAAATTTACAGTTATTTTTAGATATAGACCAAAGTGGTTCTATGGGAGAATCTGTTATATATTCTTCAGTAATGGCTTGTATCTTAGCAAGTATGGCTGCACTAAAGACTCGTATTGTTGCTTTTTGATACTAATATTGTGGATTTAACAGAAAAAAATCTGATGATCCTGTTGATTTACTATATGGTTTCCAATTAGGTGGTGGTACTGATATCAATAAGTCTATCACCTATTGTATGAATTATATTGAAAATCCTAAGAAAACTATATTTTTTTCTTGATTTCTGACCTTATGGAAGGTGGAAATCGTGGAGGAATGTTAAGACATTTACAAGAAATGAAAGATTCAGGTGTAATAGTTGTTTGTCTTCTTGCAATTTCAGGTGATGGACAACCTTACTATGATTCACAAATGGCTGGAAAAAAATCTCTTCAATGGGTATTCCATGTTTTTGCTTGTAATCCTGAAAAAAATTACCTCTTTTACTTGAAAGAGTCTTAAAAAGGATTAGATTTAAATTCTTTCCAAGAAGAATTTAAGAAAAAAATAAAAAAAGACTAGGGGTTTTAATGAGCCCCTAGTTTTTTTATATTATTTTTTTATTGAATTCATCTAAAACTTCTTTTGAATCTTTAAAGAAATTAAGTTTTTCCCCAAAGCTCTAAATCTCCAATAATAGCAAAACGTTTTTTTAGCACGAGTAGCAGCAACATTTAAAAATATTTGCAGCTTGTGCAGCCCATTGAGCAGCATTTTCAGATTTCTTGTCACAACCCTAATAGCAGTATCACAGAATCGGCTTCTTTTTCCTTGAAATTTATGGACTGTACCAAGACAATTTTTCACACCAATCTTCTACCTTTTTTTCATCCCTGATCTTTTAAAAAGCTTTTTTTAATATCATTTTTTAAGTCCATTAATGACAGTTGTAAATGGAGAAATTACATATAAATTTTTTTAAATTCTTTGTCATCAAAGATTGCTATATTTCTATCTTTGATACTATTCTTAATAATTTCAATGACTTTTTTTCCTTGTTCTTCTACATAATGATTTTTTTATTACCTTTTTTTCAGTTCCTCTAACATCTATAAATTCATTTTTTTCTAAGACATACTTTTTTTATCTTTCTTATCAGACATACATTTATTTATCATTCTATTATCATAAGAAATTCTATTAGATATATCAAACATTGGTGATAGACATCTTCTATGTACAACTAAAGGACAACCTACTTCTGTTTCTCCAATCTTACCATAATATAAATTTGCAGAATCAGCCAGTGTTTGTATAGATAAACTAGGTGAAGTATATCTATATATATTACTTGCAACTTTAAATTCTTTTTTTCCAACTCATTTATTCCATTTTTTTAATTGCTCTATTACGAATTAAAGTTAATGGAGTTGTCATAACAGGTTCAACTTGTAAAGGATCTCCAACAATAATACATCTGTTAGCTCTATACAATAACCCCATTGCACTAAAAAGGTGTAGCTTGTCCAGCCTCATCAATAATTGCCATACCTAGTTCATTTTTCTTCAAAATCTTTAAAGACTCTTGAAACAGAAGCAAATGTTGTTGATAGAACAGGAATTAATAAATTTAAAGTATGAAAACATTCTTTGAATGCTTCTTTTTCTTTCTTTATCAGAATAACCTAATTTTTTTGACTACTTTTTTTCTATCTTGTAATTCTTTAAATATCTTCAAATTTTGCTTAATTTCACTACTATTTAATATGAAAGCTTTAATTAATTGTAATGAACTTGCAAATAATTCTTCTCTTAATTTATTGAACTCTTCTATCCCCCAAGGACAAATAGCTTGAGATTCTGCATTATGAGCTATATCATTATAGAACCTTTCTTCCAAGCATTTTTATCCATTGATTTTTTTGTTCCTCCTTATCTCCAACTAAATATGTCTCAATTATTTCTTCATTAATATGCTTTTAAACAATTAAAGTCATTTATTTTTAGTTTCCAAAGAAAGTCTATCCTTACTTTTTTTCAGTAACATCTTTAGATGTTGATATTATTCTTTATTAAGTTCCACTATCCTTCTTTTTACATTCTAAAAATTTTTTTGGATTTTTTTCTCCAAAAAAAGTAGTTTTTAGTATTTTTCGTAAATATAGAATACGAACTTTCTAAATTCTTCTTTTCTTTTTTTCTACATCTTTTTAAAAATCAATTCTTTTTTTGCTCTATATCCTTTAGATTTTTTTCAATATCTTCTGATAGATTCTTCAGATTATTTTTCATAAACCTTAATGTTTTTACCTAACTCTTCTTTTTTTATAAATTGATTTACATAATAATTGAGTCTTTTTCTATATTTTTATAACTTCCTCATATTTAGCATTAAACTTTTTCTTTAGCTTCTTCTAAATTTGGAATATCTTCTAATTTGAATTTAAAATCATCAATTTTTCTTTCCTACTTCAGGAACATTAGGTAAAATTTCTAATAGTTTTTTTATATTTTTTTACCTTTTTCCATAAGGAGCAGAAATCAGTCCCCATTTTTTTATCTTTTTCATCTGTTTTTAGTTTTTTTCTAGTTCATCTTTTTCTTTATTTTTTTAAAGATTTCATCACTAGCCAAAGTAAAATAAACATCATCTCTCTTATTGATATCAAATAATCCACTTAATGTCTCATCAGTAAAAACATCTTTTTGCTGTTGGTAACTCTTTTGATATATTCTCAACAGCTGCATTATTATTACTAGCTACAATTATTCCCAGTTTTTTTAATTCATCAGGTATTTTTAGAGTATTGGTTATAGTTTTTTTACCTCTTTTTATATCCACTTTTTTTATATCTTTTAAATCTAACTTAGAGATTATGTTAGCCTTTTTCTACTATAGTGTCAGCAATAATTTCCTTTAATAAAGTAGTTTTTTTCCAGTACCAGGTGGTCCATTAACTGAAAAAAATATTAGGAGAATATTCTTTACTAGTACATATATTAATAGCAACAGCTTGCATTAAACTTGGATTATGCTTAGAAGGCCATCTCCCCAAAGGCATATTCTTAGGCAGAGTTATTTCTTGTATAAATTCTACATCATCATCAACTTTATAACAGTCTTTTCTATCTAATTTTTGAATAGATAAGATTGTTTAAAAAAATGATTTTTTTCACTTATCTTTTGTTTAATATTTTCTAGATCTTCTGTGTAGAAGTCCATTTGAAGAAAAGAGCTCTTATCATCATCATTTGGATAAAATAATTTAAAATAAAAGACTTTTTTTCTTTTTTCTAAAATATCAACATCTAGCTCTTTAAGTAAAAAAATCTGTAAAATTTTTGTAAGTTGTTGTTTAGACTTTCAATATCTTGATTACTATAACTTTTTTTAATGTTTCTTCCATTCTAAAATTAAAAAGTATCTATTTTTTTCTTTAATATTTTTTATAATCATCAGAAAGAAGATTTTTTTAAGAAGAATATAGACAAACTTTGAAATAGAGAAAGAACCTTCTTGGTATTTTTTTCTGAATCAACCATAAAACTAAAAAAATAAAAGATTTACCTCCATCTCCATCAACAATATCTTCCTCTATCCCTATTTTTCTCATATAAATAAGTATTTTTTTATATTTCCAAAACCAATTTCTATACTACAATTTTTTTATACTTATCTTCTACTATTTCAAGTAAATTTCGAATTTCTTTACCATTAAAATAGCTGATTTTTTTAATATTTCTGATAAATATTTTTTTCTTTTTTTCTCCATTTTTAAATATTCTTCCTTAGTAAAAATTAGAACCTTCTAAGCTTATTGGAGTCAATAAATTAAGCTCTTTCCAAAAATTTAAAAATTCTTTTTAATTTCATTCATACTAAACCTCCACCTTTAATTTTTTTAAAATTTCTTCTTTACTATCAATTAATTCTTTTTAACTCTAATTTATTTTTCATTTATTTTTATTTAGTACTATTTCATATTCACAAGCAATCTCAATACATATTTCTCGTGAAGGAATAGGAATTCTGAGATCTTTTTAATTTTTTTATAGATAAAGTTGCATTATCTTTATCTTTAGCTTTGATACTATAAGCTTCTTTTTAATATTTTAATCCCTTTTTTTACTAGAAAAAAAGAGCAGCTAAATAATAAGGGTCTATCTCTTTTTTTATCAACTTCAATAATAATAAGGTTTCCACTAGCTATAACTTTTTCCTCACCTAGATTTTTTTAACTATAGCTAATTTAGGGTGATTTGCCATATTTAGATAGTAAAATATATTCGTTTTTTTACAAGAAATTTTTTTCCTGATTTTTCAGGAATATTTTTTTGAGATAAGTTTCAATATTTTTTAAAATCAATAAGTCCATCATTTATATCAGATATAGACAGGTATATATTTGAAGTCTTTTTCAGTGGCTCTATACTTTTTTTCTAATTCTTCTGATGATATTTGACTTCCTCTCATAATATTTTTTTAATAAGCTTTTTTTAATGGGATCCCTCTTATAGTTTTTTTGAAGGATCTATACTTGAAGGAGCTATATTTATATCAACACCAAGATTATAGTAATTTTCTGAAAAAAATCTTTTATTTCTTTTGAAGTAGCTACTTTTAGAATTAGTATCATTATTTAATAAATTTATTATTTCATCAACATCACTATCTCTTAATATAGTAATTTTTTTCTTTAATTTTTTTGTTTTTTTCCAAAATTAGAAGCATCAACAAACCTTATTTTTTTATTCCCTTTACTGAATACAATAAGAGCCAACGAAGCATTTACATCAAACATTATCCTTTTCAGGTAATAAAATAATAGCTTCAATATATCCCTCTTTTATAAAATATTCTCTTATTTTTTTCATTATTATTATAATCATATAATATTTCACTTTCAACAAGGGAAAGAGCTTTCCTTCATCTTTTAATTGTTCTTCTACTATTTTAATATAAGATAACCATTCTAAAGAAGTACTTTCTTTAATTATTTCTAATTTTTTTAAGATTTTTCAATAACTTTTTTTGAATTTTTCATTAAAATTTCCTTTATGATTCTCAATAAGTTTTTTTCTAAATCTCTACTAAGATTTCTTCTATAACTTTCAGTAACTTCTTCTTTTTCCTCTTTTTATTATATTGATAAAATTCTGAAATATATAAAGAATTAAAAAAATAATTAGAAATTAAAAGCAAGATTTGAAAAATATTTTTATCTACTTTTTTTGTTTTAGGGACTATATTCAAAAAGCAGGTTTTATCCTAAATAATTCAGCACAAGCCCCTATTTCTATATCTTCAGATTCCACTTCTTCAAAATAATTAAGAGTTATGTCACTAAATTTAATGTTATCAGAAATTAGACTAGCTCTTAATATAGAGATATTTCTAGCAAGAAAAAAATCTTCTATTCCACGAATATTTATACTGGGAGAATTTAAAAAAAGCTTTCTATTGCAAAATTTCCTAATTCAGAATAAAAAAATTTAAAAATATAATCATTATCTTTAATATCTAAAAGTTTAAAAGAAAGTTTTGATAAACTATTAGGTAAAGGACTCATTATAATTTTTCTTTTTCTTTTTCTGATTTTTTTATTTAAATAATAATTAAAAATCAAAAGGCAAATAAAATAAAAAGCTAATAATTCATCTTCATTGAATCTATTCATTAAATCAAGAATACGATTTTTCAAATTTAAATTTAGGCTCTTTAATATAATTTAATCCAATATTTTTCAGGAAACTTTAGTGAAGCTAAGTCTAATCCTCTCTCCCATGTTGGATCTTGTAATTTCAACAAAATATATGCAGTTAAAATCATTAATTCTTCTATATATTCATAACAATAAGTCCCTTTTTTTCTAAAAAGTATTCTATCTTCATCATAATTATAAGTTTTCTTAAAATATTCCTCTAAAGAAGTATAAGAGTCAGGGTCAGGTGGCAAAAAAATAATAGTCATATAAACTCATGATCGACTTCTTGAGGTATATCAATAAAAAAAGTTTCTTTTTTTCATGTGATACTTCAATACGCTCTACTTCTCCATTTTCTTTATTATAAATAGGAATTACTGAAATAGGAAGGGTTTCTTCTCACATAATATTTCATATTGTTCTAATCTTTCATTAAAATTAATTCTGAAGTCATCTTCATAATATTTTTTTATATTTTTTTATATATTTTTTTATATATTCAATTCTATTATTATAAGATAACAAATGATCTTCAGCTTTTTTTCAATTCTTTCTTTTTACTTCCCATATTCCATAATCTTTTTAGTTTTTTTCATATAAAGTAGTTTCAACTTTATTATAATTTATAGCTTTTTAGTTTTTCATAATATTCCTTATCTATTTTTTTCATATAAATACTCCTATATTAATTTTATAAGATATATTATAGCATATCATTAAAAAGTTTTTAAATACTTTTTTTATTTTTTTAAAAAAAGTTGTTAAAACTTAAATTTAATTATTAGTTTTTTTATTGGAAAATAATAGGAAATAATATTAGTATATTCTTTCTTTAAAAAAATATTTGACAAATAAAAAAATCAGTATGTTAAAATTCAGTCATACATAAAAAGTTATTAAAACTTATTTATAAAAAAATTTTTAAAAAGTAAATAAAACTTTTTAAGGGGAATTAAAATGAATTGTTTTTATCATCCAAATACGTCAGCAGTGGCAACATGTAGAGATTGTGGAAAGGCTATATGCAGAGATTGCACAACAGAAATGAAAGATGGTAGTCTTTTATGTCCTAGTTGCTTAGAAAGTTTAGGTCTTTATCAACTAAATTGGTTAAAGAAATTTAAAAAGACTTATTGCTGGTGGAATTATAGGAGCTGCCTTTTCTATTTCTTGTCATTAAAGAAGCTGGTACAGCTGGTATACTTTGAGGGATTTATCATAGGATTCTTCATAGCTTGTCTTCCTGTATCATACTTTGTTTTTTGGGGAGACTCCTGACCTTTATGTTCCAACTTCTTTAGAAAGTGCTGGGAAGTTAGAATTATTAAAATTTGGTCTTTCTTTTTATAACATCACCTATTGGTCTAATAAAAGGTCTTAGTGAATATAAAAAAATAAAAGCTGCAGCAGAATCTAATTTAAAAGCGAGAAATCATTAAAGATCTCTGATGGTATTCTTAATGAGAAGCTCCAACTTATAAACTATAAAAAAATCAAGTTGGAGCAACTCTCATTAAAAAAATGATTAGCTTAAACAATATGAAGAATTTTTTTATCTGAAAATTCTGAATATCTTAAAAAGATAAAAATTATAATGTATGAATAAAAAGAAAAAGGAGAGGAAGTTATGAAAAAAATACTATTATTTTGTTTGTTTCTTGTTTTTAAGTTTAGGAGCATTTGCACAAAAAAATCAAAAAGTGACGGAAAACCTCATTTTGACAAGATTTTTATGGGAATTGTGGGATGTAGAGCAGGATAAAAGCATATTCAAGAAGAAATTTAATATTTCAAGTTGTAAAAAAATAGATAATGATTATTACTTAACAGATAGTTATTATCCAAAAAGAATGGAAGAAAAAAATAAAAAAACAGCTGACAGAAGTAACTATCAAAAAAATTAAAAATTTATAAAAAAATTTATATTTAATGGATAATAACGGGAATATTTATGGTTATGATTTAGCAAAAAAAGAAACCTGTTCTTATTGATAAAGACCTAAATATATTAGAGTATTTCAAAATATACGAGCAATAACTTTGATAATTCTGGTGAGAAGCTCCAACTTATAAATAAAAAAATATCAAGTTGGAGCAAATCTCATAAAAAAATTGCTTAGCCTAAATAAAAAAAGGAGGATATATGAAAAAGATATTATTATTTTTTTAGCTTTAAGCTTGGGTGTGTTATGTTTTTGTAGCTTGTGGGGAGCTAAAAAAAAGAGCCTGAAGTTGTTAAATTTATTATAGATAAAATTAATAGTGATATTGAAGCCATCAAAAAAATACTCCAGCTAAAGAAAGAAGGCTAGATGTAACTTCTTTAAGAATAAGAGAAGTAGAGTTAGCAAAAAAATATAAAAAAATAGAGGTTACAGATGTAATATCAAGTAAGGAGTTTATAGAAATATATCTAAAAAAATTTAGAAGAAAGAAATAATGAATTAAGACAAGGAGGAATGTTTAGTAAAAGCTAATGTCCTAACTCCTCCAAGCCCTGAACAAATAGAAGAGTTTAAGAAAAAAATAAAGATGTTGTTTACTATAAATTTGTTATTTCGGCTGATATAGTTAACCTTGAGGATATATTAAAAAAAATTTCACCCTGAAATGAAAGATATAATGGAACTTGGAAGAGTACATAGCGATATACTAAATTTTTTTAAGTGAAGAAAATAAAGAAAAAAATTAGAATATGAATCAGTTGAAGGATATGGATATTTTTTTATTTTTAATACAAAAAAACTGGGGAATGTAGTTATGCTAGTGATCTCAAAGGAATTTCTGGAGAAACAGGTATATTAGGTTTTTCTTTTCAGCAAGAGGGCACGATAAATATAATCTTTGGACAGCACAAAAAAATTAAAATAATTTAATGAATAAATAAAAAAAATAGGAGGAAATTTTTATGAAAAAAACTATATGTATTTTTGTCTATTTATAATTTTTTTAGTTTAGGAATGTTTGCACAACAACTAAATACTGATGGAGAACCACATTTTGATAAACTTGTAGGAGTAAAATTTGTCAAACCTTATTATCCTAATGGTGAAAATTATGATTTTTTTACTTAATTATACAATAACAAAAAAAGGAAATGATTACTATCTTACAGGTAAATGGGAAAATCCAGGAACTAGTGAAATTGAAAATGTAAAATCTAAATTAAAGGTCTATAAAAAAAATCTTTCTTAAAAAGTGAAAATGGAGATATTTTTTTGCATATGATATAAAGAAAAAAATACCTTAGCTCTTATGGGAGCTGAAGTAGCTCCTCCACCAGGTGTTGATCCAGAATTTGAAGTGTTTATATATTTTAGAAAAGGCTCAAAAAAATAACAAAAAAATAGTTATAACTAGAAAGGGGTAAAAATGGTAACAAAAAGCTAGAGAATTAATTGATATTACCGACCTTGAATATTTCGTAGGTTTAGAAAGAAAGTATTTTTTGCTTTGAAACAAGTGATGACTTAATTAGAGAAAGATGTGAGAAAGATTTTTCTAGAAGCGAGTAACTACAGTAAAAAAAGAAAATGCATGAAATTTCATTAACGTTTAATAAATTTATAACCTTTGATTTAGAAGGGGTTATAAAAAAATAAGAATGCTAATACCATTAGAATATCTTCGTGAAAAAAAGATGGTTACACATATTGTGCTATTGAAACACCTGAAGCTAAAGAAAAAAACCTTTCTTATCTAAATACTTAAATAATGCAACATTAAAAATCAATAGACTATAATTATGGAAGAAATGAAACTACATATAATGACATGGCATCTGTTTTTAGATGAAATCAGAAAAAAATTTCCAAATACACTTTACTATGGGACTAATATAGATTTTTACAGAAGATTTCTTTGAAAGCTTTTACAAAAAAACATATAGAAAAAAACTTGTGATATATTTAGCTAACACACATTTTGAAGAAGTGGAAGTAAAAAAATATGGAAATTCCTATTCTATACTTTACAGGGATTTAGCAGCTTTTTAAAAAAATCAAAATCCAAACTATAATGAATTTGATATTTCAGAAAGCATACGTCATATTTTTTTACAAAAGTTAGCTTACCTTTTGAATTTGAAAATTTAGAAGTGGATAATACTCGTTTTTTTCAGAAACAGATTCATTATTTAATTATAAATTAAGTGCTCTTATACTAGAAGATGAAGTATTTGAAGATTATAACATCAGTGAAGAGGGAATATCTGAGGATGAGTTTGATAGAAGGTTTTTTTATACATGAGATCTGTTATAGATTTTTATAGATGATATTACCTCTATTCCAGATGAAGAATTTACATTTGAAATGGCTAGAAATATGTGTAACTACTATGGAGTAGGTAATAAAATTTATGAAAGAACTAAAAGCTTTGCCTCAAATGTTAGAAAGTACAATATTTTTTTAAAGTACTTTTTTTAAAACATTACATTGCATTATTCCTTTTTTTATAAAAAAATTATTTTATAATAAAAAAAGAAGTAGAAAAAGCAAAAATCAAATATGTAAAAACAAAAAGGCACATATTCAACGTGCCTTTTTTTAGCTTTATCTTATTTATTTTTTTCAAAAAAATACTTCTTTTACAGCTTGAATTTTATCTTTTTAAATCCTTCTTCATATTTTTTTAATTTCAGTTATTGCATCAATATATCTTTGAGCAATTCTATTTTTGTTCTTCTATTGATGGGACAGGAATAGCTATTTCTTCTAATTTTTTTATTGATAGACTAGAAAAAAATTTACTCCTATATAAGCTTTTTTTAATACTTTTACTCCAATATCTGTCGTAAAAGAAAGCAGCCAAATACCAAGGATTTAATTTTTTTCATTAACTTCAATTATAGCAAAGTTTCCACTAGCTATAATTTTTTTCTATTTTCAGGAATTTGAGCAACTACAAACTTATATGGTGGATTTCCTATTTTTAGATATTAAAAAAATACATTATTTTTTTATACAAAAATTTCTCTTGTTTTTTTCAGGAATTTTTTTAAGATAATCTTCTATATTTTCATACTCAATAAAAGCCATCGTTTATATTGGATAGAGTTAAGTATATATATGGCGTCTCCTCATGACTTCTTAAATCTTTCAATTCATCTAAAGCTTATTTGACTTCCTCTTATAATATCTTTAATAATTTTTTTATCAATAAGTTCTTTAATTTTTTTACTATTTTTCAAATTCTGGAATAACTTCTATATTTTTCGATTACATCAAGATTATAATCATTTTCAGAAAACTCCTCAATTCCTTTAGAAATTGAAATTTCACTATTATCATCACTATTTAAGAATTTAAAAATATCTCTTATATTATTTTCTTCTAATATTTTTCTTAGTTGGGTTTAATCTATCACCTTTTTTTCTTCTCTCTTTAGTGTAAAAAAATTAGAGGCATCCACAAATTTTATTTTTTTATTTCCCTTACTAAATACAATTAATGCTAATGAAACAGAAGAGCCTATTAATATATTTTTCAGGTAGTAGGATAATAGATTCAATATAGCCATTTTCAATAAAATATTTTTCTAATATTTTTTTATTTTTTTAGGATTAGATAATGTATTTATTTTTAACAACAGAGAGAGCTCTACCATCATCTTTCAAATGATTTATGGTTAATAAATTGAATAACCATTCTAACGAAGTTTTTTTCTAAAAATTTCATTTTTGAAAAATTAAAAATCATTTTGAATCATATTTCTATATTTTTTTCTTCATCATTTTTAGAATATTCAAAGGTTAATGAAGGAGCTAGAAGTATTTTTATCTAACTTTTTCTTTTTTTGTTCTACTCTAGTTTTTTTAAATATTCAAAATTACTTTTTAGGTCTACCTCTTTCATCTGTTAATAATTCTAATTCTATATTATTATAAACTTCTGGAATTAATGATATATCAATGTCAGAAGATTTTTTTATTGCTATAAATAGTTATATTAGAATTTTTTTAAAAAGAACTTTCTATTAGAAAACTTGAATCCAAATCTTTATCTTCTAAGATTAAAAATTTTATCATTATTTTTTTAATATCCAATAAATTTAAATATAATTTTTGTTGAGCCCTCAAAAAAATTACCTTTTTATCATTATAATCTAAATAATTAGAACTAAATAATACAAAAAGCTAATAGTTCATCTTTTTCCAAATTTATTTATTAATGGATTAACATAAGGTATAAAATCTCCACCATTATCTTCTTCAAAAAAATTATATATTTAGCCCATTTGATGTCATAAGATAAATTTGAATCTTCTTTTTGAAAGAAGTTTTTTTGTATAGTATAGGATCCTGTAAAATTACAAGAAGAAGTGCAATATCTTTAGCTCCTATATAGATAGGGTTCTCTACTTTCTTTGATATTTTTTTCTAGCGTTTTTTTCTAAAGTAGTTTCAACATCACTATAATTTATTGTTTTTTTAATTTTTTTCATAATATTCTCTATCTATTTTTTTATATCTCTGTCCTCTATTTCTTTATATGTTTCTATTCTTATATCTTCCATAAAATAACTCCTTTCTAAACTTTGATATAAAAATTATAACACATTTATTTTAAAATGTAAATAATCTTTTTTTAAATTTAAAGATTACCTATAATCTTTAAATTTAAAAAAATTAATTTTTGAATACTTTACTAAATAGCAAAAAAATAATTTTTACTATATTATATATTGACTTACAAAATATTTTTGTTATATAATAGACTTAGATATAGTAGCTTAGAAATAGAGGTGAAGAATATGGAAACTTATAGAAACTATAATAGAGAGGATTTTTAATAAAAATTCTTTCAGCTAAAATTACAAGAAAATTACTTAGAACAGCTACTGTACTAGCTGCTTTTAGGTATATTAAACAAAACATTTTTTAAATTATAAAAAAAATAATGGTGTTGAGAGTTTTCAACACCATTATTTTTTTATTTAGTTTTTCCTATATTTGCCAAAATACCATTTACAAATTCATAAGACTTTTTCATTGCCATATTCTTTAGCTAACTCAACTGTTTCATTAGCAACAACTTCAATGGGAGTATTTGCTTTCAAAAAAACTCATAAGTTGCTATGATTAATAAAGTTCTTTCTACAAGTCCTATTCTTTCATAAGCCCAATTTTTGAGTATTAGTTTTGATAGTATCTTTGATATTATCATAATTTTCACTTATTCCTTTAACAGAAGTTTGTAAAAACTTTAATTGATTTTTCACTCAAAGTTGAAACAAAATCCTCATTGTTAGATAAGTAAATATCAAAAGCTTTTTCTAATTCTTCAGAAGTTGATTCAGTCGCTTCAACTCCAAAAAAACTAATTTGAAAAGTTCTTCTCTCACAAGTCTTATTCCAGCTTTTTGTTTTTTTAGTTTCTTCTCCAAAAAAATTTCTTTCATTTGATTAATCCTCTTTTAATCTATTTATAATCATTTTTTTCATATTTTTTTGTAAATGAAGAATCTCCTAACTTATAGCCTATAAAAAGCAAATGCAAAGATTACAATAGCTTTTTAATATACCATAATTGACTACAGTTAGCCCAACTATGAAACCTAAAAATAGACCCGTAGACTTTTTCTCCAATTATTAATTATTTTTTTACTAATAGAACTTCTAAAATATTATCTGGCAACATTAGTTACTCACCTCTACATTATCGCCCTCAACATTTACAGCAGGGACTTCATTAGAAGTTTCATCATTTGCTTTTTCTTTTTCTCTTGCTTCAATTTTTTTAATATATTAACTACAACTTTATTAACATCTACACCTAGATTTTTCCATTAAGTCTGTTTTTAATTAAATTTTTGAAGATATGAAATCTTATTAGCTATATTCATTTTTAGCAAGCAACTCACATTTGATATTAATTAAGAACTTATTTCCTTTTTAATTCACTAACTGTTTTTTTATCCCTGTTATATCAGGGATCTTTTTCTCAATAAATCCATAACATAATTATTGATCGTAGTCTTTGATATTTTTTTAATATTCCATTTTCAGTCTTTCTTTCATAATCTTTTTTTCTTTCAAATAGACTAAAAAAATTTGATAAGACATATAAAAAGATATAGAGCAGCTAAAACTAAAAATAATCATCTTATATTGGAAACTTGTTACTGCTTCCACATAAGGATTATCATATACAATTTGACCTGGTAAAAGTATGTAGTTTAAAGCTACTAGAGATATTAGAAATATCCCTATCCAAGCAAAGAAAAAAATATTATTTTTTTAAACATAATATATACCACCTAAAATTAGTCTTCGTACACTTCAGTTGTTTCTTCTTCAGTTACTTCTTCTACTTTAATATTTTTGAATGTAAACATTAACTTCAACAACTTTTTAGTCCACTTAATTTAGATACTTCTTCTAAAAACTGCTTTTTTTGAACATCTTCAGCAACTTTAGGAATTCTATAACCATATTTTTATAACTACATAAACTTCTATACTACATTCTACTTCTCCAACTTCAACTTTAACTCCATTAGTAGGTCTTTTTACCAAGCATTTTTACTAACTTCATCAACAACTCCACCAGCTAATTTGTAAACACCTTCAACATCTCCTGCTGCTTTTTGCTGCTATAGTTTTTTACCACTTCATCTGCTATTCTTATATTTCCTAATTCTGACATAAAAAAACACCTCCATAGTTCTTCTTAAGCGTTAATTTTAAATACTTCTTTAAAAAAATTAAAACTCTTATATTTTTTTATTTTTAACATAAAATGAACAGTATTACAATAGAAAAAAAGAGAACCTTTATAGTTTTTTTATTCTAAAAAGTTCTCTAAAAATTTAATTAAATATTACTTTGCATATTCCACTGCTCTTGTTTCTCTTAGAATAGTAACTTTAATTTGTCCTGGATACTGCATAGTATCTTCTATTTTCTTAGCTACTTCTCTTGACATTAGAGTTGCTCCATCATCACTAACTTTATCAGGATTGATTACTATTCTTAGTTCTCTACCTGCTTGAATAGCATATGATGATTCTACTCCATCAAAAGAGTTAGCAATTTCTTCAAGATTTTCTAATCTCTTAATGTAGGCAGTTAAAGTTTCTCTTCTAGCTCCAGGTCTTGATGCAGATACAGCATCAGCAGCTTGAACAAGAATAGCTTCAACAGTTTCAAATTCAACTTCATTATGGTGAGCCATTACAGCATTTACAACTTCTTGTTTTTTTCACCAAATTTCTTTACAAATTCTCCACCAACAATTGCATGTGAAGTTTCTATTTCATTTACTAGAACCTTACCTATGTCATGAAGTAGACCTCCTCTTTTTGCAAGCTCCACATTAGCACCTATTTCAGCGGCCATTGTTGAAGCAATTTTTGCAACTTCTATTGAGTGAGTCAATACGTTTTGACCATAGCTTGTTCTATATTTTAATCTACCTAAAGTTTTTTTATAATTTCAGGATGCATAGATGGTATAGAAAGTTCTATTAAAGCTTCCTCACCAGCAACAACTATTTCTTTTTTTCTACTTCTTTTCTGCATTTATTTACAATTTCTTCTATCTTACCTGGATGTATTCTACCATCAGTAATCAGTTTTTTTCTATTGTAAGTCTTGCAATTTCTCTCTTAACTCCATCAAAACATGATAGTACAACAGCTTCTGGAGTATCATCTATAATAACATCAACTCCTGTTAGAGCTTCAATTGTTCTTATATTTCTTCCTTCTCTACCAATTATTCTACCCTTCATTTCATCATTAGGTAGGTTGATAACAGATACTGTTGCATCTGCTACATAGTCTGCAACTGCTTTTTCCTATAGCAGTTGATAGAATTTTTTTGGCTAATTTTTTTCTTTTTCTTCATCAAGTTTAGTTTCAAACTCTCTTATAGTTATAGCCATATCATGAGTGAGCTCTTCTCTTATCTTACGTAATAAAATTTCTCTTGCATCAGCTTTAGTAAGTTCACTCACTCTTGAAAGTTCTTCTTCTTGTTTAACTTTTTAATTCATCAATTTCTTTTCTTTTTTTGCTTCAAGTTCATTATTAATTTTTTTCTAATTCTAAACTTTTGTTTTTCAGCTTTTTTTCAATTTTTTTCCATCTAAAATTTCTTCTTTTTTTACTATTCTAGCTTCTTTTTTTGAGCTATTTCATTTTTTTAAATTTCTGGCTTCCTTTTCAACCTCTTCTTTTTATTTGGTAAGCTTTTTTTCTTTAGCCTTTAATTCAATTTCTTTAGCTTTAGAACCAGCATCTTTTTTCTGCTTCCTCAACAATTTCTTTAGCTTTCAATTTAGCTTTTTTTCTACTTCATCTTCTAAATCATTTAGCTTTTTCAATTTGTCTGTCTATAACAGATTTTTTTAAAGAATACTGTAAAGACTAAAGCTAAGGCTAATATAGTTAAAGCCTAAAAAAATATCAATAAATTCATACACTACCCCTTCAGACTACTTTATTTGAAACTTTTTTTAATGCTTCTTCCTCATTTTTGTATATTTCAAATATTTCATCCAGACCAATGGTTTCAAATATAGTTTGGATATGTTTATTAAGATTTACTATCTTAATATCTCCTCCTATTTCTCTAACCGCTTGTAACTTTCCTCTCAAAATTCCCATAGCTAGACTGTTGATATGGATAAGTCCTTTAAAATCAACAATATACTTATTGATATCTTTTTCAATAAGTCTACTAAAAAGTCTCTTTTTAATTTAGGGGCAACAAAAAGCATCTAGTTCTCCGTTAATCTCTATAATTTGTATATCATCTTTCATTCTTTCTAAAAATTTCAAAGTTATTTTTCCATTTTTATACTGCCTCCTTAATTCTTTTTCTCTACCTTAATAATAGTACCTTTTACTTTTTCTTTTTCAATCTCAAAAACATCCACTAACTTTCTAGCAATTGATAAACCAAACCCACCATCTTCTTTACTATCTAAACTTTCATCAAAACCTCTACCAAAGTCTTCAACAGTTAAGAAAATAGTATTATTATAATAATTTAGCACTACTTCTATCTCACCTTGACTATCGCTATAAGCATGCTCTACTGCATTAGTAGTTAGTTCATCTACAACTGACAGTAGTTGTATTTCATCTAACTCACTTATATTGTGTTCCCTGAGATAAACTCTGATCATAGCTCTAACTGTGGATAAACCCTCTAAAAAAAGATGGAATAAATATTTTAACTTTATTTATTTCTTCATCAAAAATTGTTCATAGGGCTCACTCCTTTTCTTTTTAGGTCAAATATTAACCATTTCTTATTTTTGTTTGTCATAGATAAAGATCAAATCAAAATAATAAGTATCTTCGTTCATATTCAGAGCTAATATCGAACTAGGATACTCAGTTGTATAAGATGGCTGAGACACAAATATATTCAATTTTGTAAAGTCGATATTTTTGTAATTTTTTTCTAAAAATATATCTGTTTCTATAACTATCTTTTTGTGTTCTCTTTAATGTAAGCAAGATTATTTTTCACTTAAATTACTCTTTATCTTGTCTTTAAATAAAATCAATGCTTGTTTTTTTCATTTTGAGAAAAAAACCTTTTTGTACATAGTTATTATTAGAGCATGATATTAATAAAAAAACCATTGCAATTAATAATATAATTTTTTTCATAATAGACACCTCTACCTTTTTTTATCATATCACATAAAAAAATAATAAAATCAAGACTTGATATTAAACAATGTGTCTACTTTTTTTAACAACTTCATCTTCTGAAACCTCTGAAAGATTAAACCACACATATTCTTTATCAGCCTTAAACCATGTGAATTGTCTCTTAGCATAATGTCTTGAATTTAATTTAATTTTATAGCTTGCTTCTTCAAGACTACTAAGCCCATTAAAATAATCTATAAGTTCATTATAGCCAATTATATTTAAACTATATAATTTTTTTCTCCATATATTTTGTAAAGATTTTTCTACCTCTTTAACTAAGCCTTCTTCAAACATTATGTCAACTCTTTTATTAATTCTATCATAAAGTTCTTCTCTGTTTCTTTCCAAGGCTATCTTTAAAAAGTTAAAATTATTGTTCTTAATATTCTTTTTTTGAAAGCTCTGAAAAATTTTTTTATTAGTCAACATAAAAAAACTTCAACAACTCTTTCAAGTCTAACTCTATTGTTAGAGTGAATTTCTTTTGTTGCTTCCTCATCATATTTTTAAAAAGCTAGTTCAAGCAAAGTTTGATTATCTAAACTTGCTAAATATTCTCTAGTTTTTTTATCTGCTTCTGGTAAAACAGATAGTCCATTAGTCACTGAATTTATATATAGTCCTGTTCCTCCAACTAACATAAAATTCTTTTCAGGATTTTGATTCAATATCTTGTTTACATCTTTTTCAAAATTCCCAACACTGTATTTTTGCTATTGGTTCAACTATATCTATTAAATGATGTTCTACTCCTTGCTTTTTCTTTTTCACTTATCTTAGTAGTTCCAATATTTAAGCCTTTATAGACTTGAGCAGAGTCAGAAGAAATTATCTCAGCATTCAATAATTTTTGCTAAATCTATTGAGATTTTTTTGTTTTTCCAACTCCAGTAGGTCCTGCTATAACAATGGCATTATTCAAAATACTCAAACTCTACATCTGCTATTTTTTTACAGTATCTCCATCTTGTACACCAAATTCTTGTAGAGCTTCCTCCATTCCTAAATTTCTCATCATATGTAAGAAAGTAATAAGTGATTCGTCATCCATACCTATTACATATTTTTGCTAAAACATCATCTACTATTCTTCCACCAACAACTATTGCATCTTCTTCATCTCTTGTGATTTCGAAGTCTTCTTTTTCTATCTTCAATTCTTTTTAATAATTTTGTGATATCTACTTCTTCTTCTAAAGGTTCTCTTTCAATTTTAGATAACATATCATATGTTTTTATATAAAATTTCTTTTTAGACCTTCATTTAAAAAGCACTGATACAGGATAGATTTCAATTCCTTTTTCTGCTAAATAGCTTTTTGAATTTTTTTCAAATTTTTTTCCATATCCCAAATTAAATCCATTTTTATTAGCAATAACTATTTGTTTTTTTATTTGCTAATTTTTTTCACTGAATTTTTCTTAATTCCTCATTAATTTTTTTCAAAATCTTCAATACAATCTCTACCTTCTATCTCAGCAGCATCAACTATATGATAGATCATTTTACATCTTTCAATATGTCTTAAGAATTTATCTCCTAGTCCTACACCTTCATGAGCACCTTCAATAAGCCCTGGTATATCTGCTATAACAAAAGATTTTCCTTCTTCTAGTCTAACAACTCCAAGTTTTGGCTCAAGAGTTGTAAAGTGGTAGCTTCCTACCTTAGAGTTTGCAGCTGAAACCTTATTTATAAAGCTTGATTTTCCAACTGATGGATATCCAACAAGAGCCACATCAGCTAAAAGTTTTAATTCTAGCTTAACTTTTATCTCTGCTCCTTCTCCACCTTTTTCTGCAATCTTTGGAGCTTTTCTTACAGAGTTTTTAAAGTGCACATTTCCATATCCACCCTTTCCACCTTTTAGTAAAACTCTTTGCTCACCATTTTCATTCATATCAAGAATTAATTTTCCCTGTTGTGAAGTCTCTAACTTGTGTACCAACTGGAACTTTAATAATTAAATCTTCACCTTTTTTTCCATACATTTGCTTTCTTTTTGTCCATTTTCTCCATTTTTGAGCTTTAAATAATTTCTTAAATTTAAAGTCAATAAGAGTATTGATATTGGAATCAGCTACAAAGACTACATCTCCACCTTTTTCCTCCATCTCCACCATCTGGACCTCCAAATTGAATAAATTTTTTTCTCTTCTAAAAGCTGCTGAACCGTCTCCACCATTCCCAGCTTTTAACTGTTATAATAACTTCATCTATAAACATTATTTACCTCACTTTTTTTAAATTTTTATAATAAAAAAAGAATATTTCTAAACAGGCTACTTTGACGTATTAATATTGAAAGAGCCTTTGTGGAGCTCTTGAAATATTAATGGCTGGCAAGTAGCCAATTAGAAAAATTAAGTTAATTATAAATTTTTTTATTCTTTTTATTATACCAAATTTTTTTATACATCTGCTATTTTTATTTTTTTCAAGAAACTTCAATTCTGATGACAATAAATTATCATTTTTCATAATTAAGAATTAAATGAAAAAAAGGAGCATCTTTTTCTAACAATTCTAAAAAAAATTCTGTCCCCCTCCCAAAGATTTAATTTATATATTTCAGATTTATCTATCCATTTTAAATCTCCCTCTGAACATTCTTGGATTTCTCCAGAAAAAAATTTTTTTAGAAGTATATAAATACATATCTAGTGGTTCATCATCATTATAATTAAAAATTACTATACCTCTGTGAATATAGTCTATTAAATCTAGTCCTGTCTCTTCTTTTTACTTCTCTTATCAAACATTGCTCAGGAGTTTCACTTTTTCTAATTTTCCTCCCACTCCTAACCATTTATTTTTTTATTTATATCATTTTCTTTCTTTGTTCTATGCAACATAAGATATTTATTTTTCTTTTTCTAAATAACATAGGGTTGTTATCATATATTTCCTCCCTTACAAAAATATTTCAAATTCTTCCTGCCAATTATTAGAAATATGCTCAAAGTAAAAATTCAAAAAGTTTTTTTCTAGGCTTTCTTCAACAAATTTTTACTATTTCATCATAGTTATCATTTATTTGAGCTTCATTTAAACTATTGTAATATTCTAATCTATCTTCATTTTTTTATTATACAGATAGGATATCCTGCTTTCATAAGTTCAAAATTCATTACCAATCTACCTGTTCTTCCATTTCCATCAGAAAAAGGATGTATTTTTTTCAAAATTAGCATGAAATTTAGCTATTTTTTTCAATAATATTTTTCATTTGAAGAAAAAAATAATCTTTTAAAATTTTTTTCTAAATCTTCTTCCACAAAAAAATAGGATCAGATGTTTCAAAAGTTGAACCTACTATCTTGTTTTTTTAAATTTTTTTAAATTGTCCAGCAATCTCAGGATCAACTGGTCCCAAAAATAAGACTATGAAATTCTTTGATAAGTCTAAGAGATAAAACTTCATTTTTCTTTAATTATATTATTCAAAAAAATTAATAGCATATTCTTGTCCCTTAACTTCAAGATGGTCTTTTAAAGATTTTTCCTTTTACAGTTACCCCGTATTCTAATATAACTTCTGTTTCCTGTCTTGTAAGAGAGTTACCTTCAATAGCATTAGTATTATATATAAAATCATTTCTTAAAATATTTTTCAATTCTAGAAAGTATAGATTTTTTTGAATAGATCTTTTTGAGTTTAAAAAAAACTTTTATAAAGTTCTATTTTTTTCATTTTTCTTCTCCTTTTTAAAGATTTTTCTACATTATATTATATTACATATTTTTAAAAAAAGTCATATGTATATGAATATTCATTAATCTCTTATAGTATGCTATAATTAGTTACTTTCTACACTAAAAAGGAGATATATTTGAAACAAAGTCAAAATTAATATATGAAAATAAAAAAAGTCAGGCATATGTGATAGTCCTGACTTTTTTGCTTTTATAATTAAAAAAAATAAATATATTTCAAGATGTTCTTTCTTTTTGATGATGTTATAATGATACAACATCATCGCTAAGAGGAGCTGTAGTTTGAACTCCTCTTCTGATTGATTCTATTTTCTTTTTGAAGTTCGTCGTATTCTCGCTTGTCAAATGAATACGCTTTTTTTACCCTAAGTTTATTCCACTAGTAGAAATTGAAGGTCCTTCTTCAAGCATTTTTATACTTTTCTGAGTTTCTAATTCTTTCAGCAATAGCCTCATCTATTTCAGCTTCAGAATTAGCTTTTTTTATAAAAAAATAATAACTTAATGAACCAAATAATGTAAAAATACCTAATCCAAAAAGTCCAAACAAATCATCGTTATTATTACTCATTTTTCATTCCCCCTCTAAAATATAAATTATGTTTTTGATTATATACCTTTTATGTAAAAAAAGTCTATATTTATGGTAAAAATAAAAAGAAAAACTTTTTGGGGAGTATAAAGTGGAAAATATTTTACTAGAAGCATTGAAAACAAGTAGTATCGATTTTTAATATAGATTCAGATGAGAAATATCAATATGAGTTAATAGCCAATGGAGAAGAAAAAGATTGTTACAAGACTTAGAAAAATACTTTGAGGATTGTGATGAATTTGTAATCTCTGTTGCTTTTATAACTATGGGAGGTATTTCTCTTTTTTTGGAAGAATTAAAAAAATCTTGAAAATAAAGGAATTAAAGGAAAAAAATTTTAACAGGAGATTACTTGACTTTCACAGAGCCAAAAAGCCTTAAAGAAACTTCTATCATATAAAAAAATATAGATTTAAAAGTTGCAACTAATAGAAAACATCATACTAAGGCATATTTCTTTTAGAAAAGGGAAATATTTGGACTTTAATTGTAGGAAGTAGTAACTTAACTCAAGGAGCTTTGACTGTTAATTTTTGAATGGAATATAAAGGTAAATTCTCTTGAAAATGGAAAGATAGTTAAATCAGTTTTAGAAACTTTTAATAAAGAATTTGATAATTTAAAAACTTTAACAGAAGAAGATATAGAAAACTATCAAAAAAAGATATGAACAACTTAAAAACTTAATTGAAGCTAATAATCAAAAATATAGATTTGAATGAAATTAAGCCTAATTCTATGCAAGTACAAGCCTTAAAAAAATTTGGAAGAAACAAGAACAGAAAACGATAGAGCCTTGCTTATCAGTGCAACAGGAACTGGAAAAACCTATCTTTCAGCCTTTGATGTGAAACAAGCTAAGGCAAAGAAAATACTTTTTGTAGCACATAGAAAAGTTATTTTAGAAAGATCTAAAATTAGTTATCAAAGAATTTTTAAAGAATAAAAAAAGCTAGAAATTTTTGATTCTAATTTTTCAAATAAATGATAAAGATGAAGTAGTTTTTTTGCTATGGTACAGACTTTAAATAAGGAGAAAAAAATTTGAATATTTTTTTCCAAAAGACTACTTTGACTACATCATTATAGATGAAGTACATCATGGGGGAGCTAAGACTTATCAAAGTATTTTTTTGAATATTTTTAAACCTAAGTTTCTATTGGGTATAACTGCAACTCCTGAAAGAACAGATGACTTTTAATATTTATCAACTATTTAATTACAATGTCGCCTATGAAATCCGTTTACAAGATGCTATGAAAGAAGAACTGCTTTTGTCCTTTCCATTATTTTTGGGATTTCAGATATTGTAATTGATGGTGAAAGCATAGATGAAAAAAACATCTATAAAAAAATCTTACTTCTGATGAAAGAGTGAGACACATTTTTAGAAAAAAAGTAAGTATTATTCATATAGTGGAGAGAAATTACATTGCCTAGTTTTTTTGTTTCAAAGGTTGAAGAAGCTAAAATATTAGTTGAGAAATTTTTAGAACAAGGTGTAAAAAGCCCTTGCTTTAAGTTCTGAGAATTCTGATAATGAAAGAGAAGAAGCTATAAGGAAGCTAGAAGAAGGAGAAATAGAATATATCATATCTGTTGATATATTCAATGAAGAGTGGATATACCTTGTGTCAATCAGGTGATACTTTTTAAGACCTACCACTTCTGCAATAGTATATATTCAACAACTGGGTAGAGGTTTAAGAAAGCATAAAAAAATAAAGCCTATACTGTAGTTTTTAGATTTTATTGGTAACTATGAGAAAAAAATTTCTTAATTCCAATAGCCATATCTCAAAATAATAGCTACGATAAAGACTTTATGAAAAAGATTTCTTATGAATGCAACTGACTTTTTAGCTGGGAGAAAGTTCTATAAGTTTTGATGAAATCTCAAAGGAAAGAATTTTTTTGAAAATATCAACAAGGTTAATTTTTTTCTAATAGAAAACTTATAGAAGAAGACTTTTAAATTACTTGAAAAGTCAATTAGGTAGAATTCCTTATCTATATGATTTCTATATAAAGAATATGCTGTCACCCACTGTGATTTTTAAAGTACAAAAAAAGATTATGATGAAGTCTTAAAAAAATATAGCACCTAAATATAGAGCAGGTTCATTAAATAGCATTGAAAAGAAATTTTTGATATTCCTATCAACTTTCTTTACTCCTGCAAAAAGAGTACATGAGATGTTGATATTAAAAGAATTATTTGTTAAAGAGAAAATTAAATATAGGAGATATTGAAAAGCATATTGAAAGATAAATATTCTTTAATTAATCAAAAAAATAATATAAAAAAATGCTTTTTGAACATCTATCTAAAGAAATATTTATTACTCTATCTACAACAAAGACTTTTGAGCCTGTGCTATACAGAAAAGAGATTACTATTTCTTAGATGAGAATTTTTAAAAACTCATATAGTAGCAATTCATATTTTTAAAAATTTTTAATAGATGATTTAATAAAATATAATCTAGCTTTTGCTGAAAATAACTACAATAATTTTTGCAAAAGAAAGTATAAAAACTTTTTGGAGAGTATACTAAGCAAGAAGCATTTTGGTATCTTAATTTGAATTTTTAATAATGGCTTTCCAAGTTAGTGGCTACACTCCTTTTGAAAATGAAAGAAAACTTTTAATTTTTCATCACTATGGATAATTTATCTGAAAGAGCTGACTATTCAAATGAGTTCTATGACAGTCAAACTTTCAGTTGGTTTTCAAAAATCTAGCCGTTACTTGAAAAAAAGATAATAAAGTAACTATTGAAGGTAAAGATTGCCGAAAAATTTCTATGAGATAAATGTTTTTTTGTAAAGAAAAAAATAATGGAGAAAATTTTCTATTATTTAGGAGATGTTGAAAAGGTTCTATCTGCTAAAAGAAATAAAGGATAGTCAAGGGAAATCTATGGTTAAATATTTTTTTAAGTTGAAGAAAGATGTCAAAAAAAAGAATTGTTAGACTACTTCAATATGTAAAAAAATATTTGACAGAATAATAAAATAAATTCTATAATGTAAAAAAATAAGTTAATTATTTTAAAAACAATAAATTTAAAAAGGGAGATGTTTAAGATGAAAAAGAGTTATTAACACAACAAATGCACCAGCTGCACTAGGACCTTATTCTCAAGCTATTGAAGCAAACGGAGTTTTTATATGTTTCAGGACAAATTCCTTTTGTTCCAGCTACAATGACATTAGTTTCTGAAGATGTTGAAGAACAAACAAAACAATCTTTAGAAAACATAGGAGCTATCTTAAAAGAAGCTGGATATGATTTTTAAAGATGTTGTTAGTGCAACAGTTTACATCAAAGATATGAACGATTTCACTAAAATAAATGGAGTTTATGACAAATATTTAGGTGAAGTTAAACCTGCAAGAGCTTGTGTTGAAGTTGCCAGATTACCAAAAGATGTAAAAGTTGAAATTGGAGTTATAGCTGTTAAATAGAATTATTGAGCAATAGATTAAAGAGTGAGTAAGATAGTTATCCGAAAAGCTCTTTTTTTAGGTAAAAAAGCAGGTTGTAACGGCAATTACAACCCACATAAAATTAAATCAATAAAAAAACAATTAAAAAAATTAAAATTAATTGTTAAACTGACATTTTTTTAGATATTAATAATAAAAAAATAAAATTATTAAAAAAATATCAGAGTGTAAACTGTGTGCCTATTCAAAAATCTTCACCTCCAATTTGGCTAATGATTCAATAGGGAGGCTTTTTCTATTATACCATTGACATTTAAAAAATAAAATATTATAATTGATTTAGATATACAAAGTTATATCTGTGTAGACTGTATGTAAACAGAGGTAAAACATCACTAACGGCAATTGGTGATGTTTTTTTATTTTTATTGACAATAATAGCCTATATATAGTACCATAAGAATAAGAAACAAATAGGTGCTTATTGGCTTAATAAAGGAAGTTGGGTGAGAATCCCACACAGCAAATGCTACTGTATGGTGGACGAAATTACAATAACCACTGGGAAACTGGGAAGGTGTAAAAGTAGGTTGAAACTAAGTCAGGAGACTTACCATTATTAATATTTTTTTGATTAGGCATCTTCTGTTTCCTAATCTTTTTTTATTTTTATTCATAAAATATTACATATTTAAGAGGAGGAAGTATGAAGAAAAAATTTATGTTATTAGCTTTAATTGTATTAGGAAGTGTGAGTGCTTTTGCAGAAGAAACTCCTGTTTTGGAGCTTAAACAAACAGTTGTAACTTCTGATAGTTTTGGAACTTCTGTTCGTGAAACAACTAAAAATATGACAGTTGTAAATGCAAAAGAACTTAAAGAAAAAGGTGCAAAAACTATTGCTGATGCACTTAGAGGAGTACCTGGAGTTGTTGTTAGAGAAATGGACGGTTCTTCTCCAACAATAGATTTAAGAGGTTCAGGAGCAACAGCACAATTTAATACTGTTATTTTGTTAGATGGGATACCTGTAAGTGGGCTTGCAGGATTTAATTTGAATTCTGTTCCAGTTGAAGAAATTTCAAAAATAGAAGTTCTTCAAGGAGCAGGTGCAGTTATGTATGGAGATGGAGCTATTGGTGGGGTAGTAAATATAATCACTAAAGCACCAACAAACAAAACTGTATATGGTGGAGCAGGATTAGAAGTAGGTTCTTGGAGAACTATAAGAGAAAAATGTTCATTTAGGTGGAAAAAGTAGGAGATAAACTTCTATTAAATGCTTCTTATTCAGGAAGTACATCTAAAGATTATAGAGATAGAAGTCCCCAATATGAAAACAAGAAAGATAAAACAGATAGTCTTTTGGTTAAGAGGAAAATACTTATTAGATAATGGAAGTATTGCAATCAACTATAATCATAGTGAAGATAAAGATTACTATACAGGTTCTTTAAGCAAAGAACAATTTGATAAGAACCCAAGACAAGTAGGTTCTTGGAGTGGTTATACTTATGGTATAAAATGATATTGTCAATGCTAAATACAATCAAAAATAAATGATAAAATTGATATTTTCCTAACAGCTGGATACTATCATAATAAAGATAAATTCCAAAATAATTCAACTTCTGAATATTTTTTTAAGACCAGAAGTTAAATACACTTATGCAAAAAGATAGTTATGTTACATTAGGGACTTGATTATAGAGATGGAAAAAAAGAGATTTTTAAAGATGATGTCTTTGTAAATGGAGTAAGTCAAAAAGCTCCTGATGATAAAAAGAGAATCATTTGCAGGTTATATTACAAACAAATCAACTTTTTGGTAAGTGGCAATTTACTCAAGGTTATCGTAGAGAAAAAGTTAAATATGAATATAGTTCAAAAAGTTTACAATCCTATGACTTGGCAATTAAGTGAAATAAAACCTCAGTCAGCTGACTATGCAAGCAATGATAGCTTTGAATTTGGAGTAAACTATCTATATTCTGATACAGGAAATGTTTTCTTTAACTATACAAGAGCTTTTAAGAACTCCAACAATACAAGATGCTGGAGCTTGGTATGGACCTGTAAAAAAACTCAAAAGAATGATATCTTTGAAATAGGACTAAGAGATGCTTACAAGAATACTTCTGTGGCAACTTCTGTATTCTACATAAATTCTAAAAATGAAATTTATTATGATAAGACTAACCCATTCAGTTCTAATAACCAAAACTTTGATGGAAAAAGTTAGAAGAATTGGAGCACAATTATCAATGGCACACTATTTTTGATAATTTAACATTGAGAGAAAGAGTTTCATACATAGTACCAAAGGTAACAAGTGGAACTTACGATGGAAAAGAATTTGCAGGAGTATCAAGATGGACAGTAAATGCAGGAGCAACTTATAAGTTTACAAAAGGACTTACTGCTAATGTAGATGCTTATTATCAAAAGTAATGCCTACGCAGAAGATGATTTTTGATAATTACTTCTCAAAAAGGAAATAATTATATAACAGTTGATGCTAACCTATCTTATGCTTTTTGAAAATGGAATAGAGCTTTATACAGGAGTTAGCAATCTATTTGATAAAAAAATATGCAGATGCTGTAACTTCAACTAGAAGTTCTTGGGGAGCTGGACCAAGAAAGGTTTACTACCCTGCTAATGGAAGAAGCGTATATGCAGGTATTAAATATACATTCTAAAAATAATATAGAAACAGTTCGTTACTAAACAGATTTTTTTATTGGCTACTTGCCAGCCATTAGTGTTTCAGAAGCTCCTCAAAGGCTCTTTCAACAATAATGGACGTCGCAGTAGCCTATATTTATAAAGGAGAAGAAAATTGAAAAAAAATTATTTTTTTATTTCTAATTTTGCTATTCTCTTTTACTATTGTAAATGCTAAGGGAGCACAAGCTAAAAAAATATAATCGTATTGTATCTTTAACTTTAAATGGAGATGAGATGCTATTTGGACTTGTTTCTGAAAAATAGAATAGCAGGTTTAAGTGGAAAAAAATTAATGAAGATAAAGAAATTTCTAATATTGTAGATAAAGCTAAGAAATTTCCAAAAGTAGAAAGCTAGTGAAGAAGTTCTTAATATCTTTAGAACCTGATTTAATAATAGTAGCTGATTGGTTGTCGAAAAAAACAGGTTATCTTTCAGAATTAACAGGTGCAAAAGGTATATATACTCAAGACAGCTAATAGTTATGAAGAACAAAAAAAGTCAATAAAAGATTTAGCAAACTTAGTAGAAGAAAAAGAAAAATGGTGAAAAAAATAATAGCAAATATGGATAATAGGTTAAAAAGCTTTACAAAATAAGATAGCTAAAAAAATATAAGGGACCAAAACCTAGAATTCTTATGTATACTACATTTGGTTCAACAAGTGGTAAAAAAATACAACTTTTTGACGACATGGTGAGATTGATAAATGGGATCAATGTCATATCTGAAGCAGGAATTAATAAGTACCAAGATATTTCAAAAGGAAAAAGATAATAGAATTAAATCCTGATATTATTATAGTTCCCATAGCTAAAAAAAATATGATAATGTGGCTAAAGTTTCAAAAATTATTTTTTTGAAGATCCTAGCTTAAAAAAATGTAAAAGCTATAAAGAATAAGAAAGTTTACTTTTGTACAATATAAAGATATTACAGCAACTTCTCAATATATGATAGATAATATTGAAAAACTTAGGAAAAGTTGTATATCAATTCAAGGAGTGATAATGAAATATAGAATTAATTTCAATCTTTTTCTATTTTTTTCTTTTTAATAGGAATAATAATTTTTCTCTTTTTTTATGGAGCTGTCAGAGTTCCAATTTCTGATGTTGTAAAAAAATATTATTAAATAAAACAGGACTATTTAATTTAGAAATAACTAAGAAAAAGCTATGTTCCAATAGTATTTTTTTGTTAGATTTCCAAGAATTATGGTTGCTGTTATAGTTGGAGGGGCTTTAGCATTGTGTGGTTGCACAATGCAAAAGCCTTTTAAAAAAAATCCAATAGTTGACAGTGGTATTATTGGTATATCAAGTGGAGCAAGTTTAGGAGCTGTTATAGCAATTTCATTAGGTTTCACTGCAACAAATATCTTTGCAATGCCTTTATTTTCAGGAGCTTTTGCCTTAATAATCTCGGCTATTATCTATAAGATTTCCACTTTGAGAGGAAGAACTGATAACTTACTTTTTAATTTTATCAGGAATAGCTATAGGTAGTTTTGTAGGAGCAATCACTTCTGTTATTTTAACAAGCCTTGCAGAAACAGAGATGAAAAGAATATATCTTTTGGGCAATGGGAAGCTTGAATGGTAGAAGATGGGAACATTTTTCTTTTTGGATCTGATACCTATTGCTATTTTATCTCCTATTTTTATTTTTACTATGGAAAAAGAATTAAATATTCTGTTGTTAGGAGAAGAAGAAGCTAAATCTTTTAGGAATAAATATCAAAAAAATAAGAGCTAAAATTTTTAATTATCATAGCTTTACTCACAGCTATATCAGTTTGTATCAGTGGAAATATAACTTTTGTAGGTTTGATAGTTCCACATATTTTTAAGAAAAAAATAATAGGTTCAGATAATAGAAAGCTATTAAAAGTCTTCATTTTTTTAGCAGGAGCTTGTTTCTTAACATTCAGTGACTTACTATCAAGAATAGTATTAGCACCTAAAAGAAATAAGTGTGGGAATAGTAACTGCACTTATAGGAGCACCATATTTTATATATTTAATAGTAAAAAAATTAGAAGAGAGGGAAAACCCTATGAAAAAAATATTTTTAGAAGTAAAAAAATATATCATATTCTGTTGGAGAAAATAAAAATATTAAAAGATATAAGTTTTAAATGTCAGTCAGGGAGAAATTATAGGTATAATTGGACCTAATGGTTCTGGAAAAAAACTACTCTTTTTAAAGAGTATAAATGGTATAAATTCAATAAGTAGTGGAGATATTTCTTTCAATAATAAGAGCCTTAAAGAATACAGTGAAAAAGAGTTGGCAAGAGATATTTCTTTCATGAACCAAAAACACTAATATTGAATTTGACTTCCCTTGTATTGACATTGTTGTTTTAGGAAGATATCCTTATTTAGAAAGATTTCAAGAATATTCTAAAAAAAGACATTGAGCTTGCAGAAAAAGTATATGGAACTTACAGATACTTTTAAAATTTAGAGATAAATCAATATTGCAACTATCTGGCGGAGAAAGACAAAGAGTGTTATTTGCAAAAAAATTCTTACACAAGAAAGCCAAGTGATACTTTTTAGATGAGCCTACTGCTAGTCTTGACATGAGACATGAAGAAGACTTATTAAAAGAAGTTTCAAAAGAAAGAGCTAAAGGATAAAATTGTGATATTAGTAATCCATAATTTGAGAACAGCTATTAAATATTGTTCAAGGCTGATACTTCTATCTAATGGAAATATTGTAAAAGATGGAAGTGTTGAAGAAGTTATCACAGAAGAAAAACTTAAATAATGTCTTTGGAATAAAAAAACTAAGGTATACTATAATGAAATTTCTAAATCTCTAGATTTTCTGTATAATATAGAAAGGTAAAATATGTATAAATTATTAAATATGGCAGATTTCTGTTCAAATGAAGAGCTTGAGAAAAGATATGCAATATCTTTCTAAAAAAATATGGCTTTTGATGGTTTTGAGCTGATTAAATTTTTTTGATGGAGACAACTCTGTATTAAAAGGAATATATAAAGGGTTATCATATGAGATTTTTTTCCCTTCATGGATGGAATTATATTTAGAAGATTTTTACTTCTTTGTATGGTGAGCTTAAAGATGACAAAATACTTTAAATCTCTTTGTGGAGGACATAGCAAAAAAAGAATTAATTGAATACTATAAGAAAAGAATTGGAAAGAGCTAAAGAACTAGAAGTTGAATATGTAGTTTTTTTCCATGCTTGTAATGTAAAAAGTTACAGAAGCTATGACTTATGATTTTTAAATATTCTGATAAATGAAGTTTTAACATGCTGTTATTTCAATAATTAAATGAAATTTTTTTGAAGATGGAGAATATAATTTTACACTTCTATTTGAAAATCTATGGTGGTCTGGTCTTAAACTTACTAATAAAGAAGAAATTGAATATCTTTTTAAATGGAGTAAAATATAAAAAAATGTTGGTTTTTATCTTGGATACAGGACATATGATCAACAACAATAGAGATATCAAAAAAATTCAAAAGAAGGAATAGAATATATCAAAAAAAGAATTTAGAAAATATAGGTGAGTATAAAAAAATCTAATATATGGAATGCACCTTAACTACTCTTTGTCAGGAGAATATGTAAATAAGGCTATAAAAAGAAAAATAGAGAAAAAAACTTAGACATAGAAGAAATAATGAATAATGTCTATCAACATGTAGGCTCTATTGACTATCATGATCCCTTTGAAGATAAAGAAATTTTTGGATATCATAAGATCTCTTCCTCTTAAGTATCTAGTCTTTGAGTTAATAGGAAATACACAAGAAGAATTAGAAGAAAAAAATTCAAAGACAATGTAATATATTTAATTTAAAAATTCTATTGCTATTAATACAAAAAAATATAGTAAAATTAATCACCACTAATTTAAATATAAAAGGAGGAAATTAATGAACAGAGACGCAAAATTTATCAATTTCTCAGAAGTACATGAATTAGATTATATTTTTAAAAATATGGTAAGGAAACAAGTAAAGAAAAACAGAGATCTTCTAAAAAGAATTTGGAAAAACAAGCTAAAGAATTATTAGGAAAAAAACTATGTTAGAACATCAAGACCTATACAAATATATAGAAGATAACTCTCTAGCTGAAAAAAACTTAAATAAAAAGAGGTCGTTGCATTTTTTTCTTAATGCAACGACTTTATTTTTTAGATAACATCTCCTGAAATAAAAATACTATTTTCTTTTCATTATATTAATTTCTATTTTTTTCTCCCTTTTTCAAAAACCATTTTTCATCTTTTTCATATCTATTTGTCAAAAAAATAAATATTTTTGATTCTCTGAACCAATTAGGTTTCTTTTTGCATCAATTTTAGAAACTTCAAACTTACCGTCTATTACAAGATCTCAAATTATTTATTAAATCATTATCTAACATTTCTATTTTTCCAGTAAATAAAATTGTCCCTATGTTATTCACTTTTTAAAAAGAAAAAGCTAAGGATATAAGTCCTTCTTGTAAAGTTGGCTCTCCACCTAAAAAAATGTTACTCCTTCAATATCATATTTATCTTTTTGAATCCAGTATTATATTAAATAGTTCTTCAACTGTTATTATATGCCTAATTCTTAATGCTTGTAATTCTGGATTGCAACAAGCTTTTACATAATATATTACATCCTTGAAACCAGATTGCAAGACGTTTATATGCATTTCTCAGTTTCTGTACAAGTGTTAATATAGGCTATATTTAATTTTTATTCAGTTTGAAATCTAAAGTTAAGTTCTTTTTCTCCAACATTAACATAAATTTTATTTCCTCTCAAACAAGATAAATCATTTCTATTTTTAAATAAAAAAACATTGCTAAATCATCAAGTAATTTATCATTTAAAGCATTTAATATATCTCTTCCACCCTTAGCTGTATCTGCACTACCGACTATATACTTTAGAAACTCTTCTTCATTTTTCAAAAATAAGCTCCATACGATATTTTTCTTTGATACTTTCTTTAATAGGTTTCAACTTAGATTTTGCTATTCTCATACTAAATTCTTCATTTTTTTAATGAAATTAAAAGGAATAATATTACTGTAACCTATTCTTCCTAGTAACTCAGGTCTTTGAACTTCTTCATTAAAAATATTTTTTTACTATTTCTATAAATTCTCTATTACTATCATCTGAATCTGGAGAAACTTGACTTGAACCTAAATTTGAAGTAAAAATGATTATACTTTCACTAAAATAAACTGTTTCTCCTTTACTATCAGTTAAACGACCATCTTCAAGAATTTGTAAAAAAATATCAAGAATTCTTGGATTTGGTTTCGCTGCTTTTTCAATTTCATCAAACAAAATTACACTAAATGGTTTTTCTTTTATGGCATTAGTAAGTTGTCCACCTTCTTCGTAACCAACATATCCAGGAGGAGCACCAATAAGTTTTTGATCTGAGTTTTCTTGTGCATATTCACTCATATCAAAACGAATACAAGCATCTTCATCTCCAAATAAAAATTTGGCTAAAGTTTTTGATAATTCAGTTTTTCCAACCCCTGTTGGGCCAACAAAAAATAATACTCCTTTTGGCATCGAACGACTAGAAGCCTTATGAATTCCTGTCATTCCCATGTATGCTTTTTACTATAACTTTTTTCAATTTTTTTGAATTGCTTCTTCCTGCCCAATTACCCTTTCTGCAAGTCTTTCTTTAATATTTTTTTACTTCAGAATAAGCTAATTTTTCTCAAGGATTATCTTTTTCTCCATATTTAAACAAAAGGTATAATTTATCAAAACTCATTTTCTCTTCTTTTTTGAGAAAAGCTTTGCTAATTGTATTATTTCTCTATTTGTAAAATCATTAAGCATATCTATATACTCATTGATTTTTATCGCAATCTATTAATTCTTTTCCTTTTTTTCAACATTTACATTAAAATAAGGGGATATTTTTTTCTAAGAATATCTTCTCTTTCTTCACGATCAGGTTTTTGGTAATGTTACAATACTTACTTCAGGATTGGATTGATAAAATGAAATAGGAAACATAGATAATTTATTTGTTATAAGAATAACTGTACTTTCATTCACTTCCTCTGATTTTTTGTGACTTGTATTCAGGTATACTCTCTTATTGCTTTTACCAAGAATTATTATTTCTTCTCTTTCTTCTGTTGATAATTGTGAACCCGAAAAAGAAAAATCTGCCCAATTTAATACAAAAGCTATTCTTTTATTCTTATTTAATAAATTTTTTTCATAATTATACTAAACATATTTTTTTAACTTCTCTTGTATCAATTTTTGCTCAACTATTTCACTTATATCATCATCAATATAAGTTTCTCCTTGGACTTCAATATTATCAACTAATTCTAAACCACTTATATCATCTTTTAGTTCCTTCTACTTTATCCCAGCATATTACATTATCATAGTCCATTTCATCTAATATATTTTTAAGATATTCCTTTAAATCTAATATCTGACCTTTTTTTCATCTAAATATATGTCTCCAACATTACCCTCAATAATTATACAATGCTTTATTCCTATTTCTCTTTTTATACGATTAAATACATTTTTTTAGAGACATTATTACCCCCTATTTTTTATTATAATTAATAGTTTGATATTTCATTGTTGAATTTTTTTATCTGGATTACTCCAAATTTCAGTTTCCTTCTCAATTTTTCATTCCATATATTTCTTTTTAAATCATTCATAAATGGTTTTTATATCATCTTGACATGCTTGTCCTTCATAACCATCAAATTTATATACAAATTTTTCCATCTAAATAGACTTTAAATTCAGCTTTTGCACCGCTAGGTTTTTGAGCAACTATATTTACCTGATTATTTTTTTCTATCAATCTTTATTGCATCTTTGTTAATTAAAAAAACCTCTTTTCCTAATTGCAGTTACTATGATTTTTTTACACTTTCATATCTTATTTTTTTCATCAATGATTTCTTTATTAGCTTCAGATCTAATTTTTTTGTAATCTCTTTAGCACTTGTATCTTGCTTATTAACTATTTTTTTCGATAGTTGTTTCTTCAATTTTTCTGCTTTCTTAATTCTTCTTTTATCTCTTTAATTTCTTGTTTTTTTCTATTGAATTATAGTGTTTTTCCTCAGCATTTATTTTCATTTCTTCAGCAATATTCCCTAGTTCTTCAAAAAGAACACTCTGGATTATTAAGCCAAGCGAGATAAACATATTGCTTCATTATTACATCTTCCATATTGTCTATTTTTTTGAATATCACTACTAAGATTTGATTTTTTTAGAAGATGATTTCCCCTTTGAGAATTTATTCTTTCAAACATTAATTCATTTAACAATGCTTCCATTTCAGCAACTTTAAAATTTATTAGATTCTCTGACATCTCTTTTAAATTTCTTGCTTCATTAATTAAATTATAGTCATCCCCATACTCACCTCTATAATTAGAATCAGCATATTTTTTACTTTATTTATTAATGACTTAATGTTGTCCTCTATTTTTCTTTTTACTTTTTAAAAATCTCTTCTTTCAATGCATCTGTTTGAGAATTTAGTAATTGTGAAGAACCACTTTCAATATTTTCTAGTATTTTTATCTAGCTTATAAAGTTGTTCGTTAGCTAACTCACATATACTTTGGCATTCAATTGAAATAAATTGATAATCAATTTGACTTACATGACTCACTGTCTATCCTCCCTAATTTTTTTCTATAATATCACACCATTTTTATTTCCTTCTCAGAATAATTAACTTTTCTTTTATTCTCTGGATGTTGAAAAATTGTTCCTGCATTTTTCTTAATATATTTAGACTATTTATTTCCCCTTCAGTTAAATATTTTCTCTTTTTAATTCAGCAATTAATTCAACAGTTTTTTTAGCTTGCTTAGGAAATAATTTTCTTAATTCAAATTCTAAACGTATATGCAAATCACATACTGCATCTTTTAAATTTTTGAATTTTTTTAAAAGATTAGTTATATATGATTTATTTATTTTTTTAGGATTTTTTAGAGCATTTTTCAATTTCAATAAATTCTTTTTATTTCTGTGTATCTTTTATAAAAAGAAAATAAGTTATCAAATTCGTCTATAGCAAACTTTTTTTATATTTTTTTCTAATTTTTTTGATACTATTGCTAAATGTAGAAAAATTCTTTTGTAAATTCTTCATTATTCATATTTAATCTAACTGAATCTTCTAAAGTATTCTTTATTCCTGTTATAGTTTTTTTGAAAAACATTTTCTAGTAAAATACATTCCTTTGCTAATTCAGTTTGAGGACTTATTACTTCACCTTTAAGTATTTTTTTGAAATAAAAATTTCAAATACATTGGCGATAACTAAAATATTTTCTATTCCATAATCTAATTTTTTTCTAGAGCTTTATATATCTCTATTTTTAGTTTCTGATTCATTTAGAGTTTTTTTGAAATTTTTTTCTAAGTAAGTTAGTTCATTATAACTCAAAATTTTTATTTAATTTTTGAGCCAACTCATCTTTTTTCAGCAATATTTTTTTCAATGTGACTTCCAAACATAAATTTTTCAAATAATTTACTTGCTTTCTGATAAACTATATCCTTCCAAAATTTAGAACTTTTTGAACCCTTCATTAAGCTCAATTAAAAACAGCTATTTTATCCTCTATTCTTTTTTTGCTTTTCTATATTTTTTTAACTACAAATTCTTCTATATATTCTTTTTTGTGATATATCTGATATTTTTATTATCTTACATTGTCTTAAGGGCTCCGTATCTTCTAAAGATTTTAAAAATAAAAACTCTAAAATTTCTTTTGATAAATTCTCTGTTAATTTTTTTCTGTAATAATTAAATTGATTTTACATTTACCATTGAACCCATCAACATTTATAAAAAGCTTCCAGGTAAAATACTGTACAGACTATTATTTTCATAATAACAAGAATAGGCATCTATATTATATTTTTTTAAAAATTTCTTCTGTTATTTTTGGTTCTACAGAATATTCACTTTTTCATAGCCATTCCTAAAGTCATAGATAACTGATTTTTTTAGTTTCCATAAGCTGATCCCATTGAGAAGGATCATTAACCTTTACTATATTCTTTACATCTGAATATTCATAGTCTTTAAGATTTTCAGATACATCATTATCAGAAAATCTATACTGTTTTTCTTTAGCTATAATCTTTGACAAATCATCTACAGAATAATTAGCTTTTATATACAAATCTCTCATTTTTATTTTTTTACTATTAAAGATAATTTTTTTCTTCGTCTATATCAATTGCCACTTCTTTCTTTAATTCATAAGAGAAACATTCTACTGGAGAATGTTTATATTCCGATATAACTTCTTTTTTTCTTAAAGTTATAACTTGCCATATTTTTAGATATAAAATTTTCTATATCTCTATTATTTAAAATTGTTTTTTGAGTCCTCTATACTTTGTTTCTTTTCATCCTCATCTAATTCATCTAATGAAGTAGTCCATTTAGATTCTGTATTTTTTCATTACATAGTCATAATATACTCTTAACTCTTTTTTTGTTGATGTCTCCTGTTGGAATTTCTCCATTTTTTTAATCAATTCTTTACCATGTTCCGTAATCTCAAAAATCTGTAAAATGATACTCATCCCAGTATTCTGGATAAAATCTTCTATCATTTTTCATTTTTATAATATTATAATGATACATATTAGAGAATTCATCACAAAATATGTAAGATATGTCAGCTGGTATTCCTAAACTTTGGAGTGTTTGATTTATTTTTTTCATTATTATTAGACTTATCTATCAATTTCCAATATTATATAACTAATTCCAGATGCTCTTCTAGTTTCATAATAAGAAACATCTATAGTATACTGATATATTGGAAATCTCCATGTAATATCTGTATTAAGGAAACTTTTATTTGTCATTTTTTTCCTCCCTATTATATCTTCTGCTTGTAATATTCTCCCTTCATTTGAATTGTTTTTATAATTTCCTTATAGATTTTTATATCCAGTTCTTTATGACCATTTATATCAGGTAAATCTATACTAGTCTTACTCAAAAAAATCTTGTGCGCCAACTATTATCAACATACAACGTGCTCTCGAAAGTGCAACATTAATTCTTTCAAATTGATCTATAAATTCTCTATTATGTCTTCCTTTAGGATTTCTAACCATTGAAAGAATTATAATATCTCTTTCATCTCCTTGAAAATCATCAACTGTATTTATAATTAGTCTTTCTTCTCTTTTTTTGAAAAAAATTTTCAAATTTCTCACCTTTAATTTTTATTTTTTATTTGTTTCGCTTGGTCACTATAAGTGCAAATAACTCCTATACTTTTTTTCTCTCATCACGATTTTTTTCTCACATACTAAATCTCCTTTTTTTAACATATTTCCATATTCTTCATTTATTAATTTTAATAGTTTAGACACTACTTCTGCTTCTTGTTCATTAATAATAGAAGAGGAATCTTCATTTCTTGATTCATATTCATTACAATTTACAAAATATACATGATTCTCAGGATCAATTAGTATTTTATTTTTTTCTTTAATTAAAAGTCCATGTTGTTTAATATCATTTTTGATTAGTTAATCCAATCTCTAAACCTTTTTCCATCTGTTTTATAGAAATGATTAAATACATCCATAATATCACTATGACAACGATATTGTTTATTTAGCATTATTTTTTATATGAATCTGGAATCTTTTCAAATAATTCTTTAAAAACTTTTTTTCATATAACTCTTGATATTCTTTATTTCTTTGATAATTAATAATCGTTGGATCAAGATTTTTCAAAAATCATTTTCTTTTTAAGTGTTTTTAAATCATATAATGGAGGTAGTTGTCTATGGTCTCCTACTAATATTACTGTCTTCCCATAAAGTGTAGATATTAGTAATTCTAAAAAGAAGATTTACTAACTTCATCAATAATAACAACATCAATACCTACATTTCTAATATTTACATCTCCTAGATTATATTCTCTTAATTCTTCCATAGCGTCTTCAGTAAAATTATCTCTACTTGTACAAGTTATTCCAAAAATATTAGCATTAATAAATAGTTTTTTGTAAAACTTATTCTATCTTCTTCTAATATTTTTTTCATCAGCTAGATACTTGCATATAGATTCATACATAGGAATTTTTTTAATTTATTTTTTCTTCTTCAAGAGATCCTTGATTTGCTTCAATATCTTTCCATTTTTTTCAATAATTTCTATTGCATCATCAAAATTATTTTTCTTCATACTCTTCATATATTTCAAATTCCTCAAAAAAATCTTTTTAATCTCTCTTTTTAAAACTTGACCTTTTTTTCCTTAAAAATCTGTATATGAATTATCATTTTCTAATTCTTCTTTTTTTAGATGACAACTCATCTTTTTTCTTCTTTGTATCAGCTATTTCTTTTTATCATATTTTTCAATTTTTAGCATCAAGCTCTTCAATTTTAGGAGCAATCTCTTCTCTTTCTTCAGAAATAAAATTATTTATTTTTAAGCTTAATCTCCATTAGTTCTTTGATTATTCCATTTTTATTAGTGGAGATTTCATTTGCTGGAACTAATGATACTATATTATATTTTTGAGTAATCAATGTTATCTTCTGGTTCATTATTTTTTTAACCTAATAAGATCTTCTTGCAATTTTTTAACTTCTTTTTCTTTCCCAGAAAGAGGAAGGTAAGTATCAGGATCTACTAGCTTTTCTATCTTTGATTTCAACTCTTGCTTTTTGTGATTCAATAGAAAATTTTTTTGTTCATTTTCCTCTATCAATTTAAATTCTTCCTCAACTTGCTCTATATCAAGCTCATGTATCTTCTTTATTTTTTTCTAGATTTAAATAATTAATATACAAGTAATTCTCTGAGCTTAAACTAATTAAAATTTTTTTCTTTTATCATCTATTTCATCATTGAAATTTCCTTTTTTTCAATTTCTGATAATAAAATCTCATATTTATTCTTTTCATTTTCACATACTTTTCTTGAATCACGTTTTTGTTTGAATTTTAGTATCACATTTTGATATTTCTTGTTGAAATTTCTTTTTTTATTCTCTATATCCTTACATGATTCTTTTTAACTCTAATAATCTTTTTATATCTAAATTTTTAAATCTTGCATTTTTATCATTGAAATCATTTTTTTCATAGTTTTTAAAATTATTGTATTGTTTTATTTTTTTCTATTAAGAACACTAGAAATATTAAAATATAAATTATCCACTAGTTTTTTAGGACTATAGTTTGTTTCTTTTGTCAATGTTGAAGAAGGAAGTAATCTTAATGCTCTAATTTCTGGAATTTTTAGGTAATCTTTCAAATACATTATCTATTGCTTTATGAGTTTCACTTGAAATTAATACTTTTCTTCCTTGTTTTATATATTGAGCAGCTATTTCAGCTATTACTTCTGTTTTTTTCCTGTTCCAGGAGATCCTTGTAATAAAAATAATCCCTTACTTCTAACAGCTCTTTTAACAGCTTCTTTTTGTCTATCATTTAATCTCTCACTAAAATATTCAATTTCTTGAATTTCATTTTCATTTTCTGGAAGTTTCTCTGCTTCAAAAATAAGAAGCTAAAAATGGATTCTTTACATAACCATCATATAAAGAATATAATGCTTTCTCTTGTCTCTCAATTTTCTTTTTCTGCTCTATTATCATATATTAGGAAATTTAAGTTCTTTAATTCTTCATCATTTATCTTTTTATCATCAATTTTTAAAAATAAATATAAAAAAATATCTTTGAGATAATTCTTCTTTTGTTACTTCTACTTCTTTCTTTTTTTCTTCTTCTAACTCATCTTTTTCTAGACTGCTTCTCTTGTGCAATAGAAGGCTCTAATTCTTGTCTAATTTCTTTCTCTTTTTGCTATACAGAAATTTTTTTAACTTTTTTTATCTCTTTCTATCTTTTTATCTTTTATATATTCTTCTTTTTAATTTTTTTCATTTCTTTCAATATAAAAACTTGAAATATCTATTTTTTTGATATTTCCTCTTTCTCATTTTGAGCTATTTTTTTCAATTTCTTCTTTATTTTCTATATTTTTTTATCTTTTTTTGTTTTTTTATTTGATTTTTTTATTTTTCTAAGATTATTATATTTATCTTTAATTTCTTTTTATTTGTTTTTTGAATTTCTTTTTTTAATATCTTGATCTTTATTTTTCTAAAAATATCAGTTTCCAAAGTATTATCCAATTGCTTAAAATATTCTTCTTTTTCTTCTTTTTTTCTAATTTCTCTAATTCTTTATTCTTTTCTTTTTTTAGCTTCTGAAACTTTATTCTCTATGATTTTTTTCTATATCTATCATTTATAGAAGTCTCTTCTTGTTTAATTTTTTTCATTAAATTTATTAATAATTTTACTACAATCTGGATAGATATCTTCTACTTCAAATGCAAGCCTATCCCCTATATATAAATTTTTTATTTTTTTCGTTTTTTTCATATTTCTAGGCTCAATTGGAGATAAGGCTACACTATCTCTACTAAATTTTTCTTAGTTCCCTTTCATAGAGACTCATTTTTCCCTCTTCCACTGAATTCTGATTTATTTCTGATAGATTTCTACTAATTTCAACTTTTTATTAAACTAATTTCTGTAGAATTTTCTACCTTTTCACTTAAAAATTACTTCGTCTCTTTTTTTCAAAACTTTTAATTCCATCAAGTAAAAAGCTCAGAGTAATCTTTTAAATTTTTTTATATTCTGAACGACTTATTGAATATGCCTTTTTTTACCTCAACCTTATTTATTTTTTCATTTTTTTAGATTGTTCTTCAAGATAGTATCCACGAAATTCAATATAATCTTCCCAGTCATTTAAAAATAGGAATTACATCATCTAACTCATGAACAGGATAAGTTCTTTCTGTTAAATTTATCACCATGTCATTATCTAAAAATAATGGATACTCTTTTTCCAGCTTCAACTTCATAATGTACTCTACCCTATATTCTTTTAAGTGCATATACTGCATTACAGCTTATTTTTAGTTTCTATTGGTTTAGAAATAGAATTGTCTATTAACTCTATTCCTTTTTACAACAAATGAAGTAAATCCATTTGTTAAAAAAATCTCCTACAAAAAAATATATCCAGTTCTTTTTGGAATGATAGTTGAAAGAGCTATTGTTTTTTTCTGCTCTAATATACATATTACAAATAGCTTTATAACCATTGTATTCTGTTGTTACTACTCTAAAAACTTGGTGCAGAAACATAATAAGTTGCCTTAATTTTTGGGAAAGCATAATCTTACAAATTCTTCAAATTCTATTTCTTCTTTTCCATAGAACTTTAATTTTCTTTTGGATTTTTCTTAAATTGCTCTTTTAAAGATTCTCTATAAATATCATCTCTATTTATACTTCCTATCTCTAAATTTATAGAAAAATCAACAGCAAGATATTTTTTTCTTCCCCTTGTTCATTCATTTTTCATTCATATTAATATTCCCCTCTTAGTATTTTTTTATTTTTGAATATGTTAAAAAAATTTATCTATATTTTTTTCCTATTTAATACATTATAAGCTTTTTATATAATAATTTCAATAATAAAAGTTTTTATTGATACTACTTTTTTTATTTAAAATTATCTTTATATACTTAGTTTATTTATTGAATATAAAAGATATATTTACAAAAATATATAGGGGATATTATAATATAATTGGTTCAGTATACAAAAAAACTTATACAAGACAATTAATTCTGCAAAAACTAAAAATTATTTAACTTTTTATAAAAAAATGAGGAGGAGAACTTATGAAAAAAAATTTTTTTAAAAGGTATTTTTTTGTTTGCTCTTATGTTGGTATCTGGGGTAATCTTTGTTAGTTGTGGAAAAAAAGGAATTAACAGGTTTACACAAAGAATTTGATATTATTTTTGATGGAATTAAAGAAGAAGTTACAACTGAATTTAAAAAAACAGTATGACAAGTCTGAAGAAGAAATTAAGAATTCATCTCAAAATGAATTAGAAGAAAAAGCTTCAACTTTTTGGTATAGAAGTTATATATGAAGCTTTCAATCAGGCTTCATATGATGTAGTAAGTATTAATGATATGGGCGATAAGGCAGAACTTAAGATAAAAGTAAAAGCTGTTGATTTCTTTGAAGCCTTTCAACAAATAATGACAAATACAACTGAAGATAGATCAAATCTTCTAGATGAAATACAAGGTTTAGTTAAAAAAAGTAAAAAAAGGAAAAGCACCTGTTATTGAACAAGAAATGGATATTGAAATGGTAAAAGAAAAATGACACATGGACTATCTCAGAAAGACAAAAACATGTTTTAATGAAGAGAATGATGGGTATTAAAAAAAGGTACTATTTTCGATAACTAAAAATTTTTTAAAAACTTTCTATAGAAGCATATTTGTCCATAGAGAAAAGGAAATAACAAAAATAAGTTATTATGTATTCATAACAAGGCAGCCAAGTTAGAAAAGAAAAAAATTAAAATTATGGAGGTAAAAAGTTATGAATCAAAACGAAAAAAAGAAGTAATGGGAAAAATTTGCTAAAAAGTTGGAAAATGCTATAAAAAAAGAGAAGTTGCTGTGACAAAGGAAATAGAAAATGACAAAGCTCTAATAAAATACTTAGAAGCTCAAAAAAAGCAGCAGGAGCAGCTTTAGATACTACAGCCTATGAAAGCTATGATGCTTGGATAGACACTATAAAGAAACAAATAAAGAAATCTGAAAGCACTCTTACAAATATAGAGTTTAAAAAGGTTGAGTTAGAAGCAGTCAATCAATACTTAGCATAAAAGTAACAAATATCAGCTGATAATTAAGAAAGAACTATTGTAAATCACTATGATTTGCAATAGTTTTTTTATGATTAAAAATAAAAAAACTAGAGATTTCTCTCTAGTGATATTTTATATATGGCTGGGGTGGCTGGATTCGAACCAACGCATAACGGAGTCAAAGTCCGTTGCCTTACCGCTTGGCGACACCCCAATAGAATTAAAAAAGCCTAAAGGCTAGTATATATATGGTGCGGAGAGAGAGACTTGAACTCTCACGTCTGGGACACTAGATCCTAAGTCTAGCGCGTCTGCCAATTCCGCCATCCCCGCAAAAAAATGGTGCGTCATACAAGATTTGAACTTGTGACAACACGATTAAAAGTCGTGTGCTCTACCAACTGAGCTAATGACGCAAATGGGGTGACCGACGGGGATCGAACCCGCGACAACCAGTGCCACAAACTGGCGCTCTACCAACTGAACTACGGTCACCATTATAAGTTTTTTGGAGCGGGAAACGAGGGTCGAACTCGCGACATTCAGCTTGGAAGGCTGACGCTCTACCAACTGAGCTATTCCCGCACTTCAATGGTCGGAATAGCAAGATTTGAACTTGCATTTCCCTGCTCCCCAAGGCAGGTGCGCTACCGGGCTGCGCTATATTCCGACTTATGTATTTGATACTTCGTTATTATAGCCCCTTTTTATGATAATGTCAAGAACTTTTTTTATTTTTTTAAAAAAATTTTTTTAATAAAAATAAGAATCAACTTCTCCTTTATAGAGAAGTCAATTCTTATTAAAAGATTTATTTAATTCTTTAGAGAAAGTATTCCTTTTTCTATTTCTTCAATTTCTCTTTTTATATCATCATTTAAAGTTCCTTGTTTATCTATAGAATCTCTAGCAGAATTCAGATATTTTTTTGAGCATTATCTTTGTCACCAATTCCAAGATAACAATGAGCTAGCTCTAAATCCTCTCCATCTACAACATCATCTTCATCTAATGATAGCTGTCTTGACTCCAAAAAGAACTTCTATAGCTTCTTCATATCTTCCTAAGCCTCTTAAACATCTACCTATAGAATATAGATACCAACTATCGTCATTTAAGTCATAAGCTTTTTTAAATGAATCTAGGGCTTCTTCATACCTTTTTAAAAATCTAATAAAATTGTTCCTCTCATCTCAAAAATCCAAGCATCATTTTGGCCTAATTCAAGAGCTTTTTCAAAATGTTCTAGTGCTTCTTTTCTTGTTTCTAAATTATAACCTAACTGATAACCAATTTGTGAATATATCCATTCATCTTCTCTCCCTAGTTCTTTTGCTATATTTAGATATTTAAGAGCTTCTTCTGGATGTGGCTCTTCTAATCTTCCATAATTCCAAGCTATTTCAGAATTAATAAAAATTCTTTGATTAATTCTATCTTCATCAACTAGAGTCAAAGACTTTTCTAATCTTTCAAGGGCTTCATGAGTTTTTCCACTTCTACCTAAGTTTAAAGCTATCTCTGTGTTAATCCATTCATCGTTTCTTCCTAACTCTTCAGCTCTCAATAAAAATGGAAGGGCTTCTTCATAATTTTCTAAATTATCATAAATAGTAGCAACTTCTGATATTGCACCCTATATCGTCTTTATCCAATTCATAAGCTACTAATGCATATTCAAGAGCTTTTTCATAATCTTCTAAATTTTCATAACACATTGCTAGTTCAAGATTTGTCCAAACATCATTTCTACCTTCTTCTTTAGATAACATAAGGTATTTAATGGCTTCTTCATAGTTTTCTAAGTTACGATGACAACAACCAAGTTGACCATGAGTAAAAGCTAAGTCTTTATCTTCGTCATTTAAACTTAAAGCATATTCAAACTTTTCAATAGCTTCTTCATATTTATCCAAACCTGCTAAACAAGCTCCATATTCTATATTTATCCAAGCATCATTCCTACCAAGTCTCATTGCTTTTTTTATATATTTTATAGATTCACTATATAGTCCTAAAGCTCCATAATGCCAAGCTATTTCTGACATGATAAGCGGATCTTTTTTATCGAATTTTTCAGCTTGTAAATAGTATTTCAATGCTTCTTCATATTCATCTTTTGCCTTATAACAATGCCCTATTTCAGCATTTATTACAGCATCATTTCTACCCCATTTTTTAGCTTGAGTGAAATCTTCTATAGCTTCATCACACATACCTAATTTTCTTTTACACCAACCAAGCCGAGCATAGATATATGATATATCTTTATCATCATTTTCAGCTTCTACTTCTAAAGCATGATTTAATTTTTCAATTGCCTCTTCATATCTTCCAAGTTTTGACAGACAATATCCAAACTCAGTATTTGTCCAAGCATCATCTTGACCAAGTGCTTCAAGTCTTTCTAAATATTTCAAGGCCTCTTCATATCTATCTGTAATATCGTAAAGCCAAGCTATGTCTGACATTATAAATATATCATCTTCAGATAATTCAAGAGCTTTTAAATAATATTCTAAGGCTTCTTCATTTTTACCTAGATTCTTATAACATATTGCTATTCTTGTAAAAAGCCAATCGTCATTTCTACCTAAGTCTTTAGCCTTAAAACAATTTTTCAAGTGCTTCTTCAAATTTTTTCCTTGTTCTGATAAACTGTAAGCTAACTCTGAATATGCCCATTGATTATCTTTATTTTTCAGCTAACTGATTTTTTTAAGTATTTCTTCAGCCTCTTCATATTTTTCCATATCTGTTATATGTCCAAGCTAAGAAAGAATCTGTTTCTATTCTTCCTTCTTCATCATAGGCATATTTTTTTAGCTTTGAGAGCATATTCTATAGACTTTTCTGAATTTTGATTTTTCATTTTTCAAGTTTTTGCTAAGTTTCTATATATTGCTATTAAAAAAATCACAAGTGCCATTATCATCAGGATCTAATTCATATGCTTTCAAGAAACATTTTTTTCTGCATTAATATAGTCTTCTAAGAAAAAAATAAGAAAAACCAGCTCTCCAATTCCAAATAAGACTATGTCCTTCTTCGAATTCTATAGTTTTTTTAATATTTCTAAAAGCTTTTTCATATTCTTCTATATTGTTGTAGGCTCTTCCTAATTCTCCCATTAATTCTGTATTTAATCTTTCTGCTGGCAAAGCTTCTATTAAGTCTATTATTTCTTGATATTTTTTTCTAAGTCATGTAATCTTTCGATTTCCTCTAATAATGTTTCTTTCAAATCATCACTCCTTAGTTTTATATTATAGTTCATCTATCATATCTTCTAATCTATCTAATTCCTCTTCATATTTTTTTCCTTATACACCATATAATTTTTTCCTAATTCAGAACAAATGAAAAGCTTTTTCATCAACCCTATCATGACCATTTTTCTTCTTCATCTGCTTCAATTAATTTTAATGATTTTTTTCTAATCTTTTTTTATAGTCTCTTCATGTCTTTTCAAGTCTTCCTAAACATTGACCTATTTCAGTGTTAAGCCATTCATCATCTCTACCTAATTTTTTTCAGCTTCCAATAGATATTTTTAAACCTTGTTCAAAATCTTCAAACTCATTACATGTCCAACCTGCTTCTGAATAAAAGCCATATATCTGTATTAAGAGTATCTTCTTTAGCTTTTTCCTATAAAATGACAAATATGTGTTAAGAGCATTTTTAAAATCTCCTGAATACATATAAGCTCTACCTAAAACATAAATTAATCCCTTATCTATCTTATCAGCTGGTAGATTTTTAATTTCTCTTATAGCCTTATCATATTCTCCATCTTCTTCAGAAATATCCATTTTATCCCAAAATTCTGGTATCTCCTCTTTAATTTTTACTTATGATCTTATTATATTCTTTATTTTTGTCTGAAACTATCTATTTTTATCCCAAAATTTTTTTGATCCATAACTTTTCACCTCTTAGGTAATATTATAGTTCATCAATCATATCTTCTAATTGATCTAATTCTTCTTCATATTCATCTATGAATTCGTCAGCAACATTGTCTGCACCTTCTCTTGCAAGTTCTAAATATTTTTTTCAGCATTTTTTTCTTATCTTTTTAATCCTATATAGCAACGAACAAGTTCTACATCTTCTCCATCTGTTACATCTCCTTCTTGTTCAGAGATTCTTCTTGATTGTAAAAGAACTTCTATTGCTTCTTCATATTTTTTAAGAGCTGCTAATGCTCTACCTCTATTAAATAGTTGTTGTCCATCTCCACTAAGAGCAAAAGCTTTTTGGAAAGTTTTTTCAGCTTTTTCATAATTCGCTGCTTCCAACATATAGATATTTCCTAAAGCTTCAAGAAGAACAGGATTTTTATCTTCTATTTTAGCTTGTTCTTCAAAATACTTTAATGCTTCTTCTTCTCCTTTAGTAGTTTTTAGATTGTGGTAAAGGTGAAGATATATCCATCCATCATTTCTTCCTAAATCTTTTGCTGTATAGAAATATTTAAGTGCTTCTTCATTTTTTCCTTGTGCAGCATGTAAATATCCTAATTCAGAGACAATAAAAATCTTTTTCATTTACTTTTTCATCACCATTTTCTGCTTCATCTGCTTCAATTAATTCTAATGATTTTTTTCTAATCTTTTTATAGCTTCTTCATATCTTTCAAGTCTTCCTAAACATTGACCTATTTCAGTGTTAAGCCATTCATCATCTCTACCTAATTTTTCAGCTTCTAATAGATATTTTAAACCTTGTTCAAAATCTTCAAACTCATTACATGTCCAACCTGCTTCTGAATAAAGCCATATGTCTGCATTAAGAGTATCTTCTTCAGCTTTTCCTATAAATGATAAATATGTATCAAGAGCATTTCCTAAATCTCCTAAGTACATGTAAGCTCTACCTAAAACATTGATTAATTCCATATCCATCTTATCAGCTGGTATCTTTTTAATTTCTCTTACAATCTTATCATATTCCCCATTTTGTCCAAAAACCATCAATTTTATCCCAAAAATTTTTGATCCATAACTTTCACCTCTATTATTATTTTTTTGTTTATTTTATTTATAAAAAAAGGTAGTATAATTAACCTATACTACCTTTGTAAAAGATAACTATACCAATTAAATTTTTGTCAATTATTTCTATTTTTTTCTTAATTTCAAAATCTAATTCCAGTCTTTCCCCATATCTTAATTTGTTTCTCATACCTTGAACTACATCATCAAGCTCTGTCAATGCTCCCAAGATATTTTTTTCTTCTGTTGTAGACTCAATAACTTTATTAATTCCACCATTTTTTTAATAACTATTCTTCTATCTCCCATAAGAGCAAGAATAGGATCATGTGTTGCCATTAAAACTATCTTATTATTTCCAACAAGTAAATCTAAGGCTTTTTTTCTATCTATACCTGCATTTTCAATTTCATCTATAAGAACTATTGGAGATGTACTTAAAATTGCTGTATCTGATATCATCAATGCTCTTGATTGCCCTCCACTTAAACTTGTTATTGGAGTATCTATAGTAAATTTTTTTCTCCTGCAAGCTCATTAGCTTGATTAAATATTTTTTCTATTACACTTTCTCTATCTAAAACTAATCTACTTTCAGCATGCAAATCTATGAATTCTCTTACAGTTAAGTCCATTACAAAGTTCATATTTTGAGAAAGTTGTGCAACTAATTTATAACTAGGAGAAAATCTTTTTTTAGCGTCCATCAGTTCTCCATTTACAAGAACTGTTCTCTTTGTTGGAGTATCTCCTTGAGCTCCCCATTCTATATCTGCAAGTAGTCTACTTTTTTTCCTGAACCTGTAGGTCCTACTATTGCAACAATTTCTCCTGATTTTATTACTAATTCTTCATAGCCTTCTTTTTCACCTTTTTTGTTATATCCTGGAAGTAACGTTATGCTTTCAACTTTTTGCTCAGTAACTCCAAGTATATCAAGAAGGTCGAAGTCCATTTCATCTAATTCATTATTATCTATACTCATTTCCTCTCCTTAATGCGATATAATAAAAAAAACAGTTCATTGCTAGCTAAATTTTCTTAACGATAAAAAAATCAAGAATTCGCTGTACTTTCGACCAACTCGCTAACAAGTTAGCTCAAACATGTCGAGATTTACTCGGCTCATTCTATTTGATTTTTTATCTAAAATTTAGATGCAAATTCGCTTGTTTTTTTATTTATATTTCAAGATTCGTCAATATTAATTATTTTCTTCAAAATTTATTTTTTTCTGATATTTCCAAGTTGGTATTCGTTTTCCTATTCTAGTTTCACCCTAAACAATATGAACATACTGCTGATGGTAATGGGAATCTCAATTTTCTTTTCCAACACTGTATCTATTTCTTCATTGTCATCCATTATTAAAGAACCAAATTCATAAGTTCCTTGTCCTGTTAAACCATTTATATGGATAATAGCTGCCTTAGGGTTTACTGTTTGCACTCTTGAAGCAAAAAAACTTCTCTTTCTGCTTGAGAAACTATATCTCCTTTGTAATAACAACTATATCTGCTAGTTTAAGCATATATTCTATTTTTAGGAGTATTTATTCCACTTAGGTTATCTATTACACACACTGCTTTAATATCTTTTAAATAAGGCGAACATCTATTACATAATCCAGCACTTTCTGTGATTAATAAGTCCACTCCATTAGTTTGTCCCCATTGTACAACTTCTTCTATATTACTTGCAAAAAGTGGTCTGGACAAACTGAACCTGATAATCCTTTTTACAAGTATTCCTGCTTTTTTTCATATAAAACATCATCATCTGTGTAAAGACAGTCAAACTTAACTATACCAACTTTTAATATTTTGTGCCTTTTAAACTTTCTATTGTTTTAATAATAAGTGAAGTCTTTCCAGATGAAGGTAGTCCTGATACTGTTATAAGTTTCATTATTCAGCTGCTCCTTCCTTAAATGTTTCTTCACATTTTTTTAATTAATTCTCCCATATCATTTGAGTAGATAAAGTCCCAACCAACCCAAAGCATAGGTCTACCATTTACAGGATTTTTACTTCTGGGTGTACACTTGGGAATAATCCTTGATTAGCTAGAGTATCTCCAACTGCTTTTTCCACTCATAAATTTAATAACTTTTTTTCTAATTCTTTTTGCCTTTGAAGCCTTAGTTAACATAAATATTGGAGATATAATTGTCCTTCTTTTTGACTATATAACTTCTTTTTGGTCCTTTTTCTGGTACCATCTTAGAGAAGAAATAAGGCATTATTGTTACAACTGGCTCTTTTGCTTCAACCATTTGTGCAGGGTGTAAGTTAGAAAGTAAAGAATGTCCTAAACTTTTTACACCTTCAAAAACCATATAATTTATAGATATGGATTAAGATTGAATTGAATAAGTCAAAGTCTGCTATAGGTAATGAAACAGATTTTGCAAATTCAGGCTTCAATAAATCTCCCCAAGATCTAGGAACTTCTCTACCATTTAAAAGCTGCTTTATTAACGATAAATATAGCTGGTACAACTCCTATCATTGAGTAATCTCCATGTGGATCTTTTAAATGGATATTTTCATTATCAAAATCTGTATTGTATTTTTCAATACCTGTCATATCTTTAAATATACCTTGTTCTTTGAATTTTCCCATTAAGTCTTTATCAAAGAATAAGTCGAAACCAGCTGAGATGAACATATCTGCTAATTTATCTATATCATTTTTATCTATTACTTCATCTTTTATCCAACCAAGTCCTGAGTAAGCAGCTTTTAATTCATATTTAACTTTTATATCTTTGTTATCTGCTAAATATTTTTCAAAACCTTCTAATAAAGGAATTCTAACTGGACAAGGTAAAAAGTCCCATAAGTGATGCTTCTTTAACTCCTTCATCTTCTCTTTCAACAGAAGCTATTGCTTGTTGTAACATTGGGATAAAAGCATCCACATCTTCTTTTTTAATCATCATTGCTTTTTCCAAAGTGATTCCTTGTTCTTCTAACTTTTGTAAAACTGCAGGATTATCTAATCCTTTGAATCCAATATTTGTAAAAACAGGAATTGTTTCTGGGTATTTTTCCACTATTGATTTTATTGACATTGATTTACTAATATACATATTATACTCTCCTTTTATATATAAACTCTTCTTAATGTTCTTTATTATTTTTAGTAAATTATACTCTCTTTGTAAACTATTTTCTGTAACATTTGTTACAAAATATAAAAATAAGTGGCTGTTGCAAAATTTTTAATTTTACAACAACCTCTTATTTAAAAATTATTAGTTGAAAAAGTGTATCTAAAGAAGATATTTCTTTTTCTATTTCTTTAATTTTTAGCTTTTATAGCATCATTTACAGCTCCACGCTCAGTTATAGACTCTCTAGCTGAATCTAAATATTTTTGTGCATTTTCTTTATCACCTATTCCTATATAGCAATAAGCAAGTTCAAAATCTTCTCCATCTACTACATCTTCCTCAGCTAATGATATCTGTCTTGATTTTAAAAAGAATTTCTATAGCTTCTTCATATCTTTCTAAGCCTCTTAAACATCTACCCATAGCATATAGATACCAACCATTATTATCTCTAGCATAAGCTTTTTTTAAATGATTCTAAAGCTTCTTCATATTTTTCTAAATCTAATAAAATTACTCCTTTCGTTTCAAAAATCCAAGCATCATTTCCTCCTAATTCTATAGCTTTGTCAAAAATATTCTAAAGCTTCATTTTTTTGTTTCAGAATTATAACCTAATTGATAAGCAATTTGTGAATACAACCAAGCATCTTCTCTTCCCTAAATCTTTTGCTATATTTAGATATTTAAGTGCTTCTTCTGGATATGGTTCCTCTAATTTTTCCATAGTACCAACCTAGTTCAGAATTTATAAAAAAATTCTTTGATTAATGTCATTTTGATCAACCATAGTCAAAGACTTTTTCAATTTTTCAATTGCTTCTTTTACATTTCCACTTCTACCTAAGCTCACAGCTATTTCAGTATTAATTCCTTCATCATTTCTTCCTAATTCTTGAGCTCTTAATAAAAATGGAAGTGCATCTTCATATTTACCCATATAATTATAAAAGCCAACCAATTTCTGATAATACATTCACTTCATCTTTTATCCAATTCATAAGATATTAATGCATATTCAAGGGCTTTTTCATAGTCATTTAAATTTTCATAACAAATTGCTATTTCAAAAATTTATCCAAGCATCATTTCTGCCTTCTTCTTGAGATTTAATATGGTATCTAAGAGCTTTTTCATAATCTCCTAATAGGCGATAGCACCAACCAAGTTGACTATAGGCAAAAGCTAAATCTTTTTTCTTCATCTAAACTTAAAGCATACTCTAATTTTTTTCTATAGCTTCTTGAAATCTATTTGAATTTGCTAAACAAGCTCCATATTGTATGTTTATCCAAGCATCATTTCTTCCAAGTTTTACTGCTCTTTCTGTATATTTTAGACCTTCCTTATATTCTCCTAAAAATACTATATACCCAAGCTATTTCTGATACAAGATCAAGATCATTTTTTTATCATATTTTTTTCAGCTAACAAATAGAATTCCAAAAGCTTTTTTTAAATCAGATTTTTTTCTTGTAACAATATCCGATTTCATCATTTATCCAAGCACTATCTCTACCATTTTTCTTTTAGATTGAATATAATGTTCAAGTGCCTTATCATAATCCTCTAATTGACGGTAACTCCAACCAAGTAAGCTATGAATATGTGCTATATCTTTTTCCTCATCTTCCACTTCTAAGGCATGATTTAATTTTTTAATAGCCTCTTCATGTCTTTCAAGTCTTGATAGACAATATCCAAACTCACCATTTGTCCAAGCATCATCTTGACCAAGTTCCTCAAGTTTTTTTCTAAGTATTTTTAATCCTTCTTCATATTTTCCTAAAACATTGTAAAAGCCAAGCTATATCCGACATTGAATAAGTATCTTCTTCATCAAGTTCAACAGCTTTTAAATAATATTTTAATGCCTCTTCCTTTTCATCTAAATTCTTATAACATATTCCTATCTTTTGATAAAGCCATTCATCAGCATAATCTAATTTTTTTCTAGTTTTAAAAAAATATTCTAATGCTTCTTCATATCTTTCTTGTTTAAATAAACTATAGCCTAACTCATAATTCCTTCTACGTCTCTTTTTATTTTTTTGCTAAGATAGGTCTAAGTATTTCTTCAGCCTCTACATATCTCATATGTCTGTTATATAAGCTAGCTAGAAATATTTCTGTATCTATTTTATTTCCTCTAGTTTTAGCATATTTTTTAGCTTCAAAAAGCATATTCTATAGCTTTTTCTGAATTTCCATTTTCCTCTTCAATTTCTCCTAAGGCTATATATGTTCCCACTAAGAAATCGCAAGCCTTTTTTCATCATCTGGTTCTTGCTCACACACCTTTTAAAAAAATGCTTTTCTGCCTTTTGTATAATCTTCTAAGAAAAAGTAAGAATATCCTATTCTCCAATTCCAAAGTGCAGTATCTCCTACTTCATTTTCTATACTTTTTAATATTTCTAAACCTTTTTCATATTCTTCTATGTTATTGTAGGCTCTTCCTAATTCTCCCATTAATTCTGTATTTAATTGTTCAGCTGGTAAAAGCTTCTATTAAGTCTATTATTTCTTGATATTTTTTTCCATTTCATTTAAGTTTTCAATTTTCTCTAATAATTTTTTTCTTTCAAAATCTTTCACCTCTTATATTTTTAATTTTTTTCTTATATATCATAACATTTTTTTATATTTTTTATGTAACATATGTTACAAATAAAAAGAGGCTATTGCAAAATTAAAATTTTCAATCCTAAAGTAAAAATAAGTGAGTTACGAATGGAATTTTTTAGATAAAAAAATCAAATAGAATGAGCCGAGCAAATGCAGGAGTGTTTGAGTGCAACGAGTTTCCTGATTTGCAGCGAATTCTTGATTTTTATCGTTAAGAAATTTACTCAGTAACGAACTATTTTTACTTTTTGTTAATTTGCAACAGCCCCCTATTTTTTTACATAAATTTATTTAATTTTAAAAAAATTGATCTAGTGAAAGTATTTCTTTTTCTATTTCTTCAATTTTTTTCTTTATAATAGTCATTTAGAATTCCACGTCCAATAATAGCCTCTCTAGCTGAATCTAAATATTTTTGTGCATTTTTCTTTATCACCTATTCCAACATAGCAAGAAGCAAGTTCAAAAATCTTCTCCATCTACTACATCTTCTTCATCTAATGATATCTGTCTTGATTTTAAAAAGAATCTCTATAGCTTCTTCATATCTTTCTAAACCTCTTAAACATCTACCCATAGAATATAGATACCAACCATTATTATCTTCGGCATAAGCTTTTTTGAATGATTCTAAAGCTTCTTCATATCTTTTTAAGTCTAGTAATATTATTCCTTTCACTTCAAAAATCCAGGCATCAGCTCTTCCTAAGTCTTTTGCTACATTTAAATACTTAAGTGCTTCTTCTGGTTGGTTTTCTTCCAAGCTATAAAGCCAAGCTAATTCAGAATTTATAAAAGATTTTTTTGGCTAATATTATCTTCATCAACCATAGTCAAAGATTTTTTCAATCTTTCAATTCCTTCATTAATCTTTCCACTTCTACCTAAATTCATAGCTATTTCAGTATTAAGCCATTCATCATCTCTTCCTAGTTCTTCAGCTCTTAATAAAAATGGAAGTCCATCTTCATATTTATCCATACAATCATAGATCCAACCAACTTCTGATAATGAACGTATGTCTTCTCTATCTAAATCATAAGCTATTAATGCATATTCAAGACCTTTTTTTCATAGTCTCCTAAATTTTCATAACACATTGCTATTTCAACATTTATCCAAGGATCATTTCTGCCTTCTTCTTTAGATTTAAGATGATATTCAAGACCTTTTTTTCATAATTACCTAATTGACGATGACACCAACCAAGTTGACTATAGATAAAAAGCTAAATCTCTTTCATCCCTCATCTTCTACTTCTAAACCTAAAAGCATATTCAAATTTTTTTCAATAGCTTCTTCGTATTTATATAAACCTCCCAAACAAGAACCATATTCTACATTTATCCAAACATCATTTCTTCCAAGTTTCATTGCTTTTTTTATATATTTTTAGTCCTTCATTATATTGACCTAAAACATCATAATGCCAAGCTATATCTGACATAAGATAAGGATCTTTTTTGTCAAATTTCTCAGCTTGTAAATAGCATTCCAATGCTTCTTTTGTTTCATTTTTTCCCTTATGGCAATATCCCATTTCAACATTTATCCAAGCATCATTTCTACCCCATTTTTTAGCTTGCTTGAAAGCTTCTATAGCTTCATCATACTCACCTAATTTTCTTTTACAAAATCCAAGTTGGCTATAAATGTACGCTATATCTTTTTCCTCATCTTCTACTTCTAAAGCACGATTAATTCTTTCAATGACCTCTTCATATCTTCCAAGTCTTGATAAACAAAATCCATACTCAGTATTTGTCCAAGCATCATTTTCTTCACCAAGCTCATTAAGTCTTTCTAAGTATTTTAATGCTTCTTCATATTTTCCTAAAGAATCATAAAGCCAAGCTATATCCGATAATGAATACTTATCTTCTTCATCCAGTTCAACTGCTTTTTAAATAATATTTTTAAAGCTTCTTCTTTGTTATCTAAATTCTTGTAACACATTCCAATTTTTTTCTATAAGTCCAAGCATCTTCTTTATTTATTTTTTTCTACAGCAAAAAAATATTCTAATGCTTCCTCATACTTTTTCTTGTTCAGATAAACAATAGCCTAATTCAGCAAGTGTCCACTCATCATCTTTATTTTTTTAGCCAACTGATTTCTAAGTATTTCTTCAGCTTTTGTATATTCCTCATATCTATCATATAACCAAGCTAGGAATGAATCAGTTTCTACTGTCCCTTCTTCATCATAGACATATTTTTTTAGCTTCATAGCATATTCTATAGCTTTTTCTGAATTTTTCATTTTTAACTTCAAGTTTTGCTAATTTTGTATATGTTGCTATTAAAAAAATCAGAAGTGTCATTGTCATCAGGATCTAATTTGTATGCTTTTTAAGAAACATTTTTTTCTGCATTCACAAAAATCATCTAAGAAAAAAATAAGAATAGCCAGCTCTCAATTCCAAATTAAACTATGCCCTTCTTCAAATTCAATAGTTTTTTAATAACTCTAAACCTTTTGCATAATTTTCTACATTATTATAGGCTCTTGCTAACTGTCCTATTAAGTCTGTATTTAATTGCTCAGCTGGTAAAGCTTCTATTAAATCTATTATTTCTTGATATTTTTTTCTGCTTCATGCAATTTTTCCTATTTTTTTCTAATAATTCTTCTTTCAAAATCTTCACCTCTTATATTTTTTTACTTTTCTTATCTATTATATCATTAATCTATTTTTATATAATATTATTGCAAAAATAAAAAAATTGCAATCCTAATAAAAATAAGTGAGTTACATTTTAATCAATCTATAGAAATTTTTCTTTGAGTAAGTATAACATAATTTTTCAATAAGATTACTGCGACGTCCTATAATGGTGAAAGAGCCTTTTGTGAGCTCTAGAACCATTATAGGCTGCAAGTAATCGCTATATATAACTAAAATTTATTAAAAATTCCTCAAAAAAATTTCTAAAGTCTACTCAGTAACGAACTATTTTTACTTTTTATTAATTTGAAACAGCTCCTTTTTATTTTAAAACTATTTAATATTTTTTTCAAAATTGGAGTAAAATATATATAATAATTAAGGACATGAGGTGAGAAAATGTATAAGCATGTATTTGGATCTGTTCCATCAAGAAGATTAGGAATATCTTTAGGAGTTGACTTAGTTGTAAGTAAAAGTTGCAATCTTAATTGTATTTTTTTGTGAGTGTGGAGCAACTAAAAAATTCAACTAGAAAGACAAAGATTTAAAGATATGAATGAAATACTTGAAGAAATATCAACAGTATTGAAAGATATAAAGCCTGACTATATAACATTTTTCTGGAAGTGGAGAGCCCACTTTAAGTTTAGATTTAGGTAATATTTCTAAGGCTATAAAAGAAGATTTAAAAATATGAAGGTAAGATTTGTTTAATTACTAATAGTTTGCTTCTAGCTGATGAAAAATCTTATGAAAGAGTTAGAATATATAGACTTAATTGTTCCTACTTTAAATACATTAACTCAAGATATTTTTGAAAAAAAATTGTTAGACCTGACTACAGGACAAGTGTGAAAGAAATTAGAAAAAGGCTTCATCAATCTAAACAAATCTAATTATAAAGGAAAAAAATTTGGATAGAAATTTTTTTATTCTTGAAAAATGTTAATGACAGTGACAAAAAAATTTTTGTAGATATAGCTAATTTTTTTAAAATCTGAAAATATTAAATACGATAAAATTCAATTAAATACTATTGATAGAGTTGGAGCAGAAAGAGATTTAAAAGCTATAAGTTTTGAAAAAATTTCAAGAGCTAAGAAGATTTTTAGAGGAAAATGGACTAAATAATATAGAAATAATAAAGAGCTTAGGTGAACTTGAAGAAGGTAAGAAAAATTCAAGTAAATCAAGAACTTTTTAGATAATATGAAACAAAAAGAGATTATATCAAGAAGAAGAGATCAATAAGATTTTCAAAAATTAAAAATTTCGAAAAAAATTGTTGACAAAGTTTTAGATATAGTGTATTATAGTTGATGTCCTTGAATGACACGAGCCGCTTTTAGCTCATCTGGTAGAGCAACTGACTTGTAATCAGTAGGTGATTGGTTCGACTCCGATAAGCGGCACCAGTGCCCCGTTCGTTCAGTGGTTAGGACATCAGATTTTTCACTCTGGAAACAGGGGTTCAATTCCCCTACGGGGTACCATTACAATTAAATACAGATGGTTGGGTTCCCGAGCGGTCAGGGATCAGACTGTAAATCTGACGGCTCAGCCTTCGAAGGTTCGAATCCTTCCCTCAACCACCATCTAAAAAAACAATCAACTACACTTCGGTGTAGCTTTTTTTATTTTTTTCTACTTTGTGATATAATAATAAAGAAGGCTAAAAATAAGAAAATGGTGATTGTATAGCTATGGAAAAGATATTTGAATATGCAAGAAAAAAATAATATTTCAGACATACATATAATTGAAGACGAAAGAATATATTTTTAGAAAAGATGGAGAAATCGTAGCATATGAAGATAGTCAAAGCCTTAGTAGAGAAGATATCTTGAAAAATCTGCTCAGGAAAAATTTGAAGAAGATTTTGCTTACATTGACTCTAAAAATCAAAGATATAGGATAAATTCTTTTTTTCACTAAAGGAAAGTTAGCTTTTAGTTATAAGAGTAATTAATGATGAAGCTGTAAAGTTAAAAGGTGAATTCATCAATAAAGTTATTGATGAAAAAAATCTTAGCTCTAAAAAGATGGCTTAGTCTTAATAAGTGGAATTACTGGAAGTGGTAAATCTACAACTCTTGCTAATATAATAGAGAAATTTAATGAGAGTAATAAAATTAAAATCTTAACAATAGAAGATCCCATTGAATATTTTTTTGAGAATAAAAAAAGCTTTAATCATACAAAGAGAATTAGGAACAGATGTTGAAAGTTTTGAAAAAAAGCTTTAAAAAGTTCTCTAAGACAAGATCCTGATGTTATTGTATTGGGAGAAATAAGAGATGAAGAAAGTCTATTCTCAGCTTTAAAATTAGCTGAAACTGGACATCTAGTTTTTTTCTACTTTACATACTATGAATGCTGTTGAAAGTATAAATAGACTTATTTCTATGACAAAATCTGATAAAAGAGATTTTGTAAAGGAGCAACTAGCTTCTGTTTTGAGATTTGTTTTTTTCTCAAGAGCTATATAGAGATAAGAAAAACTAAGAAAGTTAAAGTTATTTTTGAAATTTTAAATAACACTAAGGCAGTGGCAAATTTAATTGCCAATAATAAATTAAATCAAATTCCGAGCCTTATTGAAAGTGGAATTGAAAAACTATATGATAACAAAGGAAAAAAATATTTTTAAGAAAATAGAAATAGAGAGTGATTAAACTGTTAATAGAAACGAATGTAGAAATAAATTTAAGGAGTATAGAAGAATTTACTAGAGTAATGGCTTCTGAACTTCTTGAAGATAGAATTCTTTTTAATATCCAAAGAGAAGAAAATTTAATTAAGATAAAAAGTAAGCTCTGAAAAACTTAAATAAGAATACAGAATTTTCATATAGATTTAGAGAATAAGATAGAAGACCAAATTTTTAACTATGTGTAAAAATAAGTCTATTAAAAACTTTTTAAATAAAAAAATTATGCTTGGGGTTCTCTTATGGGAGTACGTCCAACTAAAGTTTTAAGAAGACTTTTAATCAATGGTTGTGGCTATGAAGAAGCTAGAAAGATTTTTAAAAGACTTCTACTTAGTTACAGATAATAAAAATAAATCTTATGGAAACTGTTGTAAAAAGAATTGGAGCTTTTAGACAAAGAGCATATAAATCTATATCTGGGAATACCTTTTTGTCCAACTAAATGTAAGTATTGTTCCTTTGCTTCCTATGAAATAGGTGGTGGAGTTGGAAGATTCTATAATGATTTTGTAGAAGCACTTTTTAAAAAGAAATTCAAATAATAGGAGATTTTCTAAAAACATATAATAAGAAAGTTTCTTCTATATTTTTGGTGGTGGAACTCCAAGTACATTGACAGAAATAGATTTAGAAAGAGTTTTAAAGAAATTACTTGAAAAATATAGATATGTCAGATGTGAAAGAATTCACTTTTTGAGGCAGGTAGAGAAGACTCTTTAAATATTGAAAAATTAGAAATAATGAAGAAATATTCAGTGGATAGAATAAGTCTAAACCCACAATCATTTAACTTAGAAACTTTAAAAAGAGTCAATAGAAGATTTAATAGAAAAACTTTTGACCTAATATTCAAAGAAGCTAAAAAAACTAGGTTTTATAATAAATATGGATTTAATAATAGGCTTGCCTGAAGAAACAACTGAAGAAATCTTAGATACTTTAGCTCAATTAAATGCCTATGACATAGATAATTTAACTATACACTGTTTAGCATTTAAAAAGAGCTTCTAAGCTTTTTAAAGAAAGCCAAGAAAGAAACTCTATAGACAGAGCCTTGATAGAGGAACATATACAAGAGATAGTTAAAGAAAAAAATGAAACCTTACTATATGTATAGACAAAAAAATATCATTGAGTGGGAGAAAATATTGGCTATTCTAAAGAAGGAAAAGAAAGTATATTCAATATTGAAATGATAGAAGAAAATCAAAAATACTATGGCATTAGGTGGAGGTGGTATAAGTAAGATTGTTATTGAAGAAAGAAACGGTATAGACTACATTGAAAGATATGTAAATCCAAAAAGATCCTGCCCTATATATAAGGGAATTAGATAAAAGATGCAAAGAAAAAAATAGAGATGTTTAGGAAGGAGAAGATATGAAAAAGATTATAAGCTTTTTTACTATTTAGTTGCTTATTTGCAAATTCTTATGCAGTGCCAGCACTTAGTAATAATGATTATAGATTGATTATGAGTTCTCAAAAATATGCAAAAATGAAAAAAAGAGGAACTATTAGATATAAATAAAGCTAGTGAACAAGATATGTTAGGAAGAAAAAAATTTCTAAGTCTTATGTTAGCTAAAATTATGGAATATAGGGAAATAACTGGTGGTTTTTGACAAATTAGAGGATTTAAAAAGAATTAAAAGGAATAGGAGATGCAACTTACCAAAAATTATCTAAATTTTTTTAAAGGTAGGTTCAGCACCAACTAAAAAAGGTTTTAAATATTAATTCGGCTGATGAATTAACTTTAAAATACTATGGATTTTTCTAAAAAAAGAAATAAAAATTCAGACATATTTAGATAAAAATGATAGAATAACTGATAATATTGAATTTCAAAAAGCTAGTTAAGAAAAAAACTTATGAAGAATTAAAAAGATTTAATTAATTATGGAGGATAATGGGAAGATTAATAAGAGGTTTAAGTAAAAATGCTAGATTTTTGTAGCAGATACAACTGATGTTGTTCAAAAAAGCCTTAGACATACATAAATATGACGAATATTCTATGAAAACATTTGGAAAAATTTTTGTACTTTGGCAGCTATAATGGGAGCTACTTTAAAAGGTGAAGATAAATTAACTATCAGAACAGATACTGATGGTTATATAAAAAAATATAGTTGTCAATTCAGATGCTAATGGAGATATAAAAAGGTTACCTTATAAACACAAGCGAAGAAAACTTTGAAGGTCTTGGAAAAGGAACTATGAGAATTATTAAAGACATGGGGCTAAAAGAACCTTATGTTGCAATTACTAATGTAGATTATTCTTCATTGCCTGATGATATAAGTGCGTATTTCTATAACTCAGAGCAAATTCCTACTATTATTTCATTGGCTTGTGAAGATACTAATGATGGTAAAATACTATGTGCTGGTGCTTTTATGGTGCAGTTACTTCCTGGAGCAGATGAGGACTTTTATTACAAAATTAGAAAGAAAAGCTGAAGCTATAAGACCTATGAATGAACTTATGAAAGGTGGTATGAGCTTAGAGCAAATAATAAATCTTCTATATGATGATATGGACACTGCTGATGATAGCTTGGTTGAAGAATATGAAATATTGGAAGATTAAAATATAACTGTGATTGTAATTCTGATAGATTTCAAAGAGGAATTATGACACTTGGAAAAAGAAGAATTAAAACATATTTTTTTGAAGAAGAAAAAGGAAATTGAAGCAGAATGTCAATTCTGTGGTAAAAATATAAATTCACTGAAAATGACTTTGAAGATATATTGAAGAAATAAAAATGAAATCCCCTAATAATTAGGGGATTTTTATATTAATTATGAATAAAGAATTGAGCTCCTATTCCAAGAACCATAAGTACAAGTATAAAATAAGTATCAGTTTTTATTTCATTTTTGAAAATAAGTCCCAAAAGTACTAAATTTAAAATAGTATAACAAAGGATATTATAAATTTTTAGGAATCTGTTTGCTCAAATCCAAATTTATAAAAGCAAGCTATAAAAAAACATACCAAGAAAGAGAAAGACCTATAGAACCACAAATAACATATCCAATTTTTCCAAACATCATTTCTCATATTATATACCTCCATATCATTAGTTTTGCTTACTTGAATTATACCAAAAATTTAAAAAAACTATTCAATATTTTTAATCAATTGTAAACAAAAGAAATAAACTGCTATTGCAAGGATTATAGATATAATTAAAAAAATAAATGTTAAATTTTTAGTATCATCTTTTTATAAAAATATAGAAGCTATTGCTCCTCCTAAAGCACTCAGAGATATTATCATAAATTTTAGGAGCTGTTTGCTCAAATCCAAATTTATAAAGCAAGGTCTCAATGATATATCCAAAACAAATAATCCCTATAAAAATAATAAGTAGCAATTTTAATTTTTTCCAAACATCATTTCTCATATTATCTACCTCCGTATCATTAGTTTTCGCTTATTTGAATTATAGCAAAATTTAAAAAAACTATTCAATACTTTTTATGATATAATATAATGTAAAATGTAAAAATCAGATTGGTGATATTATTTTCCAAAATTTTTTTAATAAATAGGAGATGAAAAAAATGAAGAATTTAATTGTAGCAATAGATGGATCTGCAGGAAGTGGAAAGAGTACCATAGCAAAAACTTCTTGCTAAAAAAATATGATTTAACATATATAGACACTGGTGCTATGTATAGAATGATAACTCTTTATCTTTTTAGAAAAATAATATAGATATCAATGATTTAAAAAAAGAGGTAGAAAGAGTTTTTAAATACTGTAAATTTAGATATGCAAGGAGATAAATTCTTTCTAGATAATGTTGATGTAAGTACAAAGATAAGAGAAAAAAAGAATAAATGATAATGTATCTAAAGGTTGCAAGTATTAAGATAGTTAGAAGTAATTTAGTAGATTTACAAAGAAAGATTAGTAATAATAAAAAGATGTTATCTTAGATGGTAGAGATGTTGGAACTGTTATCTTCCCTAATGCACAAGTTAAGATATTTTTTTAATAGCTAGTCCTGAAGAAAGAGCAAGAAGAAGATATAATGAATTTCTTGAAAAGAAAACTGAAATAACTTATGATGAAGTTTTTAAAATCTATAAAAGAAAGAGACCATATAGACAGTACAAGAGATGAAAGTCCTTTTGTTAAAGCTGATGATGCTATTGAATTGGATAGTACAAATTTAACAATAGAAGATGTAATTAATTTCATATCAAAAGAAATTGAAAAAAAAGCTAAAATAAAAAAATAATGAGGGAAATTTTATGTATAATTTATTAAGAAAAAAATAGGCTTGACTCTGTATAGACCTTTTTATGAAGGAGAAGATGAAAACCTTTATAGATAAAAAGATTAAGTCAAGATTTTTTTCAGATTTAAAAAGATGAAGAATATATTTGGATACATTGTTCATCAGTTGGGGAAGTGAATTTATCAGAGGATTTAGTAAAGAAATTCTATTCTATATCAAGGAAAAAAACATATTAATTTCAACTTTTTACAGATACTGGTTATGAAAAATGCTGTAAAAAAATATTCTGATAAGAAAAAGATAAAAAGTTATATATTTTCCAATAGATGACAAAAAGAAAAATAAATGAAATTTTTAAACAAAAATCAAATTAAAACTTTTTAGTTTTTAGTAGAAACTGAACTTTAGTCTAACCTTATAAATGAAGTTAATAAAGAAAGAATTCAAGAATCATAGTTGTAAATGGTAGAATTTCAGATAGAAGCTATCCAAGATACAAAAAAACTTAAATTTTTTTATTGAAGTCTATGTTACAAAAGATAGACTACTTCTATATGCAATCTGAAATTGATAGAGAAAAGAATTGTAAGTTTAGGTGCTGATGAAAAGAAAACTGAGAATGTTGGAAACTTAAAGTTCAGCATATCTCTTGAAAAAAATATTCTGATGATGAAAAAAAGATGAATACAGAAAATTTTTTTAAACATTGGAGATAGAAAAGTTTTTTGTTGCAGGTAGTACAAGAACTGGTGAAGATGAGATAATTTTTAGATGTCTTTAAAAAGATTAAAAACTATGTTTTTAATAATAGTCCCAAGACATTTAGATAGACTGCCTAAAATAGAAGAGCTAATAAAAGAAAAATAATCTAACTTATGTTAAATACAGTGACTTAGAAAACAATATCTCAACTGGAAAAAGAAGATATAATTCTAGTGGATAAAATGGGAGTTCTTAGAAAACTATATTCTATATCTGACATTGCCTTTGTTGGAGGAACTTTAGTGAAATATTGGAGGACATAACTTTACTTGAGCCTCTGTTCTATAGAAAGGCTGTTATCTTTGGAAAAATACACTCAAAATGTTGTGGATATTGCAAAAGGAAATCCTAAGAAGAAAAAAATAGGTTTTTCAAGTTAATGATACCGAAGAATTTATTGAAGCAATTAAGAATATTGAAAGTGGGAAAAATTTTCAGATGAAGAAATTAACTCTTTCTTTGAAGAAAATAAAATGATAGCATTAAATATTGTGAAAAAGGAAAAATTTAATTATGAATAATATAAAAGATGAAGCAAAAAGACTTATGGAAGCACTTCTTCCACTCGGAGAAATCAAATTATAATATCTATATGTATAAATTACTTGATTATCCTGAGTATATAATGTATGATAATGATGTGATGAAAGCTAAAAAAATCAAAATGGAATGAATATTTTTGGAAATTCTAATCCTATTGCTGTGGAAATAGGTACTGGAAGTGGAAACTTCATGTATCAACTTGCTGAAAGAAATCCTAATAAAAAAATTTCATTGGTTTAGAATTAAGATTTAAAAGATTGGTCTTTAGCTACACAAAAAAATGTCAAAAAGAAATATAAAAAAATGTTGCCTTCCTTAGAAAAAGAGGAGAGGAATTAGAAGATTTCTTAGCTGAAAATGAAATATCTGAAATGTATATAAATTTCCCAGATCCTTGGGAAGGAACAGAAAAAGAACAGAATTATACAAGAAAGATTATTTGAAACTCTAGATAAAGATTATGAAAAAAAGATGGAGTTCTATACTTTAAAACTGACCACGATACTTATTATAGTGATGTTTTTAGAGCTAGTAAAAAAACTTTAAAAAAATTATGAAGTAGTTTATCATACTTCTGATTTACATAATTCAGAAAAAAAGCTGAAAAATAATATAAAAAAACAGAGTTTGAACAATTATTTTTTTACATAAACATAATAAAAATATAAATTATATTGAAATTAAAAGAAAATTAGTATAAAAACTATACTTTTAAAAATAATTCGTTACTGAGTAGATTTTTAAAAATTTCTTTAACGATTACTTGCCTGCCATTAGTGTTTCAGGAGCTCCGAAATGCTCCTTCAACAATAATGGACGTCGCAGTAATCTTAATAAAGTAATTAAGTCAATTTTTTTAAGGAAAGATTATAAAAGGTTTAAAAGAATATTTATCTAAAAATAACAGAGAATATAGGAGGAAAAAAATGGCTGGTTATGTTGTAGTAGGTACTCAATGGGGAGACGAAGGAAAAGGTAAAATCATAGATGTTTTATCAGAAAAAGCTGATTATGTAGTAAGATTTCAAGGTGGAAATAATGCAGGTCACACAGTTGTTGTGGACGGAGAAAAGTTCATTCTACAACTTCTTCCATCAGGTGTACTTCAAGCTGGTACTTGTGTGATTGGACCAGGTGTTGTTGTAGATCCTAAAGTTTTCCTAGATGAAATAGATAGAATAGAGAAAAGAGGAGCTAGAACTGATCATGTTATTATAAGTGATAGAGCACATGTTATTATGCCTTATCACATTGAAATGGATAAAATTAGAGAAAGTGTTGAAGATAGGATAAAAAAATAGGAACAACTAAAAAAAGGAATTGGACATTGTTATGCCGATAAAATTTCAAGAGATGGTATAAGAATGGCTGATTTACTTGATTTAAAAACAATTTGAAGAAAAAAATTAAGAGCTAATTTAAAAGAAAAAAATGAAATATTTACAAAAATTTATGGTGTTGAACCACTAGATTTTTGATACTATCTTTGAAGAATACAAAGGATATATTGAACAAATAAAACATAGAATAGTTGATACTATCCCAATAGTAAATAAAGCATTAGATGAAAATAAACTTGTACTTTTTGAAGGGGCACAAGCTATGATGCTAGACATCAACTATGGAACTTATCCTTATGTTACTTCATCATCTCCTACACTTGGAGGAGTTACAACAGGAGCAGGTGTTTCACCAAGAAAAAAATAAACAAAGGTATTGGTGTAATGAAAGCCTATACAACAAGAGTTGGAGAAGTGACTTTTTTGTAACAGAACTTAAGAATGAATTTGGAGATAAGATTAGAGGAATCGGTGGTGAATATGGAGCTGTAACTGGTAGACCTAGAAGATGGTTGGCTTGATTTAGTTGTAGGAAGATATGCAACTGAAATCAATGGACTAACTGATATCGTTATGACTAAGATAGATGTCTTAAGTGGATTAGGAAAGCTTAAAATATGTACTGCCTATGAAATAGATGGAGTAATTCATGAATATGTACCTGCTGATACAAAATCATTAGATAGAGCTATACCTATTTATGAAGAACTTGATGGTTGGGATGAAGATATCACTCAAATCAAAAAAATACGAAGATTTACCAGTAAATTGTAGAAAATATATAGAAAAGAGTTCAAGAGATATTAGATTGTCCTATATCTGTTGTATCTGTTGGATCAGATAGAAATCAAAAAATATATATTAAAGAAATATAGAAAAATAATCTACAAAAAAACAGTTCATTACTAAGAAGTAGCTTAGACAATATAAAAAAACTAATGCTATCTTTTTCTTTGATGAACTGTTTTTTTATAAAATAAAGTATGAGGAAAAATATATGATAAAAATATAATAGATGCTATTATTAATATAATAAAAAAATCCTATTTTTAGAATTAAAGGAATATTCTATAAGTCATAATAGAGCCAATAATATGGGAGAAGCACTTGAAGAATATATAAAAGATCTATTTTCAGGAACAGTCTTTGAAAAAAATGAAAATAAAAGAATGGAAATTATTTCAAAAGTATTTAGTTATTTAGGGAAATACAAATAATCCCTCCAGATAGTATTTTTAAGAGAAGGAGATGCAATAGAAGTTAAAGAAAAATTGAGAATAAAACTTCATCTTTAGCATTGAATAGTTCATTTCCCTAAAAGCAAAACTATACTCAAATAGTCACTATGATAACAGATGCCTGTAGAAATTGTGAAAAATGGGAAGAAAAAGATATCATTTATGCAATAGGTAGCTGTGAAAAAAATAAATTAACATCTTTGATATTTGTTTATGGTGAAGATTATGCAGCTGAAAAATAAAATATATGAAAATGTAAAAAAATAAAAGTAAAACTAGGAATTGAGTCAATAGATGGTCTAGAATTCTCAGAAACAAATGAAATAGGTAGAATTAATAGAGTAGACCCACTAGGGTATAACTTATTTTTAGAATAAGAGGTATGTGGGGAATTGAAAATCCAGTAAAAAGTATTTGATTATATTTATGAAAAGAGATGATAGTAAACAATTTCAATTTTATGGCACTAATCAATGAAGATAAATACAATTCTTTTTTTCTAATAGAAAAGAGCTAGAAAATTTAGAAAAAGAAAAATAAAAAAATTTGGAGATAAAGAATGTTAAGATAAAAATCCAAATAATCCAGCAAAATTAAAAAAAGCAAAATTAATTACATTTAAAATATAGTAGGAGATATGATGAAATTATTAAGTTTATTCAGTGGAGCAGGAGGCTTAGATTTAGGTTTTGAAAGAGCAGGATTTGAAATAATTGCTGCTAATGAATATGATAAAACAATATGGGAAACTTATGAAAAATCATAAAAGCAAAAATTAATAAAAAAAGATATTAGAGAGATTTTTATCTGATGAACTTCCTAAAAAGTGATGGAATTATTGGATGATCTCCTTGTCAATCTTGGAGCGAAGCTGGTTCATTAAGAGGAATAAATGACCCAAGAGGAAAAATTATTCTATGAATATATTAGAATATTAAAAAGATATTCAGCCTAAGTTTTTTTGGCAGAAAATGTAAAAAGGTATGTTATCAAAAAGAAATACTGATGCAGTAAGAGATATAATTAAGGAATTTGAAGAAGCTGGATATAATGTTTTTCATAAAATTGCTTAATGCTTTTTGATTATGGAGTGGCTCAAGATAGAGAAAGAGTATTTTTATGTTGGTTTTTAGAAAAGATTTAAATATAAGTCATTTTGAATTTCCTTATCCCTATTAAAGAAAAAAAGAAAGAAAATTTTTTTGAAAGATACTATATGGGATTTAAAAAGATAATGCCTTACCTGGAAAAGAAAAGAATAAAACAAATGCTGATGACTGTATTGTTGATAACCATGAATATCTAACAGGAGGTTATTCAACTATTTTTCATGAGTAGAAATCGTGTAAGACAATGGGAACAACCTAGCTTTTACAGTACAAGCCTCTGGAAGACAATGTCAATTACATCCTCAAGCACCTACTATGATAAAAAGTAGATAAAAAAATATATAAATTTGTTATAGGAAAAGAAGAACTATACAGAAGATTAAGTATAAGAGAGTGTGCTAGAATCCAAGGATTTCCCAGATACATTTAAATTTTTATTACACTTCACTAGAAGATGGTTATAAAATGGTTGGAAATGCAGTACCTGTAGATTTAGCATATATAATAGCCAAAAAGAATAAAAAGAAACTTTAATAGATAAAGAAAAAGATAAAAAGAAATCAGAGCAAAAAAACTTTATTTGATTAAATAAGGAGATTTATGAGAACATTATTATTATTAAGAGGAATACAAGCAAGTGGGAAAAGTCCACTTGGATAAAAAGAAAATAACTTAGAACCATACACATTAAGTGCTGATAACATAAGATTAAATATTGCAAACCCTGTTTTTACTTGAAGATGGTTCTTATGAAATCAGTCAAAAAAATACAATAAAGTGACTTGGGAACTTTTGTATAAATATTTAGAAATGAGAATGCAAAATGGAGATTTTTACTATAATAGATGCCACTCACTCAGACCTTAAACTTTTGAATAAATACAAAGACTTTAGCAAAGTACATACAAATATACTATGTATTGTCTAGAGTTTGATGTTCCTTTAGAAGAAGCTTTAAGAAGAAATAGAGAAAGAGACAGCTATAAATATGTACCTGAAAGAGTTATAGAAAGAACTTATGAAACTATTAAAAAAATAATGAAAAAAATTACCAAGTGCTTTTAAAGAAAATAGAAATCAATTGATGAAATAATAAATTTCTATACAGCTGATGTAAATCAATATGAAAAAAAGTTGTAATTATTGGAGATATACATTCTTGTGCTGAACCTTTAAAAGAAGTTTTTAAAAAGATTTCAATGAAGAAACTCTTTATATCTTTGTTGGAGATTATTTCGATAGAGGAATACAGCCTAGTTGAAACTTTCAATATAATGTTAGACTTATTAGAAAAACCTAATGTTATTTTTAATTGAAGGAAATCACGAAGAAAAAAGAGTATGAAAAAAATTCATCTATGATGAAGAAAAAAATATACAAAAATCTTTTGAAGAAACAACTTTACTACCTCTTTTAAAAAGAATATGATGTGGACTATGTAAGAGCCTCTTTAAAGAAAATATACAAGAAGTTAAGACAATGCTTTTGCCTTTTGAATTTAGAGGTAAAAAAATTCTTATGTACTCATGGAGGTTTACCACTTGTTCCAAATTTAGCTTTAGTTTCAGCTAAAGAAATGATACATGGAGTTGGAAAAGTATGAAACATGAAATAGGTGAAATCTATTCTGAAAAACTATAAGAAAAGGTTTGTGCCAAGGTTTCATACAAGTTCATGGACATAGAGGTGTAAATGATGGACAATTCTCTTATTGCCTTGAAGATAGAGTAGAGTTTGGTGGAGAATTAAAAGGTTTTAACTATTGATAATGAAGGAAAAAAATTAAAAAGACTGGTATAAAAAAACTCTGTATATAATAAAGGTTTAAAACTACCAATGTCAGGTGCTGTAGAAAAAGTTGAATTTAATACTGCAAAATGAACTTATCAATGAAATGATAAGACATCAATTTATTACTGTTAAAGAATGTGAACATAACTTAATTTCATTGAATTTCAATAGAGAAGCATTCAATAAGAAAAAAATGGAATGATTTAACAATAAAGGCTAGAGGGCTATTTGTTGATAAAGACAGTGGAGAAGTTAAAATCAGAAGTTATAATAAATTTTTTTCAACTTTTGGAGAAAGACATGTAAATCTTAGGTTATTTAAAGAAATATGCAACTTATCCAATTAGAGCATTTAAAAAAATACAATGGTTTCTTAGGTTTAGCCTCTGTTGTAAATGATGAAGTTGTACTTACTTCAAAGTCAGTAACTTCTGGAAAGTATAAAGATATTTTTCCAAGATATCTGGAATAAAGGTAGAAGATGAAGTAAAGAGAATTATTAAAACAAACTATGATAGAAAAATAATTGTACAGCTGTTTTTTTGAAGTAGTTTCTCCTGAATATGACCCTCATATAATAAAAATATGATAAAGAACATCTATACTTTATTGGATTTTCATAGAAAATAAATTGGATTTAGATACTCATAATATAGATTTAGAATTCTCTGAAAATCTAATGAAAAAAAGTTGAATTTTTCTTCTGATTTACTTACTAAAAAAAGAAGAACTTACAAGATTAGAAAACTATGATGAGTTGTATAATTTTCTTAGCTGAAAAAGAAAAAGCTTAGAAGAATTTGAAGGTTATGTACTATGTGATAATTCTGGTTTTCATGTTTAAATTTAAATTACCTTACTATAACTTATGGAAAACAAGAAGAGCTTGGCTTGAAAGATATCGTTCAGCCTTAGCTAAGGGTAAAAAAAGTTGAAGTAACTGAAAAAGATGAACATAGACATTTCAAGAAATTTCTATTAAAAATTAGGTAAGGATAAATTACAAGAATTAAGTATAATAGATGTAAGAGAACTATATGAAAAAGGAAAATTAAAATAAAAAGAGAGGTATGAAAATGAGTGTATAGAGTTTTGTTTTTCTATTGATTGCTGGAGTTTTTGTTTTTTTGCTTCTATATTTTTTTAATAATTGGAATTATATATGAAAAATATATCAAAATAATATGAAAAGGTTATGATAAAGGAAGTAGAAGGAAAAGTTTTTAGAAGTTATAAAAATCTGGGAAAGATGGTGTTATTGAAATTATTTGCTACTTTTTGTTGTGTATCAGTATATAGTAAATAATCATAAATATATTGTTAGACCTTATAGTTTTAGAAAAAAATTCAGCCATAAATCAAAGATATTTTTGATTCTGAAAAATGTTACTTGTATTATTTATAGAGGAAATCATGGTGGAACTAGTCAAAACAAAAATATCGTACAGGTGAAGATATAATAGTAAAATATAATTCTAATAATCCTGAGAGGCACGAAATTCTTAATGATAAGGATAAAACTTTTGCATCTAAAGTATTTTCAAAATAGTAGGAAAAAAATACTTATGATTATCCCACTAATTTTCCTTATCATATCATTTTTTTGTAAAGGGACAGGTTCAATAAGTAAGGAGACTATATGAAAAAAGAAATCAAAAGTCCTAATAAGTGCTTGCTTATTAGGAGACAATGTAAAATATTCTGGTGGAAATAATCTTACACCAGAACTTGTTACATTGTTAGAGAAATATAATGTGGACATTGTGAAAGTTTGCCCTGAGTGTTTTGGAGGTTTGCCCATACCAAGAGTACCCTCTGAAATTAGAGAGAATAAAGTTTTTTAGTAAGGATAACAGAGATATTACTGAAGAATTTTTTTAGCAGGAGCTGAAGAAACTTTAAAAGTAGCTAAGGAAAATGAAGTTAATTTTGTTATTTTAAAAGAAAGAAGTCCCCTCTTGTGGTAGCACTCATATCTATGATGGGAGCTTTCTCAGGTAATATTATTTCAGGACAAGGAATTACAGCTAAAAAGATTGACTGAAGAAAAGATAAAAGTTTTTCTCTGAAGAGAATTTAGAAGAGATTGAAAAATATCTAGTGGAATTGGCTAAAAAAATTAGGAGGTCTTTATGGAAAATCTATACAATGAAGTTTATTCCCTTTTACCTATGGAAGAGAAGAAAGAGATTTTTAGAAAAATTTAGCCAAGAAGTACAATATGGAGCTTTTTAAGATTTGAAACTTTCTCCAAGTATTCAAAAATCAACTTTTACAGCTGTTTTTAAATACAAGGAAAGTGAGTTTGTTTTTGTTCCTGGAGATACTGTAACTCTAGGTTATGAAGGACTACCTAAGAACTTTATCTGATGAAAACTTTAAAAAGTTTAAAATATTGTTTAGATGAAACTGAAGACTTAGATACAGTTTTTAGGAGAATATATCAGAGATAACTTTTAGTAAAACTTAGAAAAGGCTACTATAAAACCCTATGTTAGTTGAAAGAGAATTACAAACTGTGGCTTGGAGAAAAATCTAATTTAGAAGAATTAAAAAGACTTTGACAGCGACTTTACTAAAAAGACTATAATGAGTTTAAAAAGTTCTAACTACAATAGACTGATACTAGATGAAACAGCTAGATTTACAAAAAGGTTGGAAATGACATAGAAATAGAGCTATATGATGATATTAGCTATGATGAGCTTTGTGAAGATTTAAAAGATGAAGGCTTTTCTTTAGCTAATTTAGATGAGTGGGAATATCTTTGTGGTGGAGGTTGTAGAACTCTATTTCCTTGGGGAGATGACTTGGACTACAATATGAACTTGCTATATTTCTCTAAAGAAGACAATGATAAATATGACTTAGAAGAGCCTAACTTTCTTTGGACTTTCTATAGCTTATGACCCATACAAAATGGAAATTGTGAAGATGATGATGATTATGTATTTAAAGGTGGAGATGGAGGTTGCAATATCTGTGGAGGTTATGGAGATTTTTTAGGTTATTTACCTTGTTCTCCATATTACACTCAAGAACATATGAATTCTATAAACATTCTTGATGATTGCATTGTTAATGAGTATGATGATGAACTTGATGGCGATTTCAATTTTCTATCGTAGAATTATAAGAATAGGAGAGTAAAAATGAAAAATACTTGTATTATTACTTATGTTAATTTTTAGGAATTGTTAGTTATGCTAAAGAAGATGATATACTTGGAACTTGGCTTATTAAAGAAAATGGAAAAAAATAGTAGAAATCTATAAAAATGAAAATGGAGAGTACACTGGAAAGATTAAAGAAGATAATTTTATTTTCTTAAAAACAAGCTAATGACTTAACTTACGATAAAGAGAAAAAATAGCCTAGCCTATTTTTAATTTAAAATTTCCAGAAGATAAATTTTTCTTGGTATGTTTGGATAAACATAGAAAAAGATGGAAATCTCTTTATCAAAAGGTACTGGAAATACTGAAGTTGGAAAAATATGTTAGAGAATTACATCTGATTAGACAAAAATAATTTTTATTAAGGGGATAAAATGGTAGAAATTATTGACATCAGGAGCTATGAGCAATAGAATGTTACTTTCAATCTTTGCAACATTTTTTCTATCTTTCCAGCTATGTTTTTTAATATTTGGAATTATGATGCGAAGAGGAGCAACAAAATAATATTAGTAGTTATGATGGTGAAGTTAAAGGAGAGATAATAGAAGTTTTAAACTCTGAAAAAAAGTGCAATGTATGCTACTTATCCTATATATCAATATGAAGTAAACAAACATAAGTATATTGTTAAACCCTAATTTTTACATTTTAACTCTAGTTTAGATAAAAATATCATGATAGTGAAAAATGTAACTTGTATTACATATCTAAATAAACATGGTGGAAATACTAGAACAAAATATAAGGTTGGAGAAAGTATAATAATAAAATATGATATTGAAGATCCTAAAAATCATGAAATTCTAAATGATAAAGACAAAAATTTGCATATGATAGTAGGAGAATTGTTGCACTTCTTCTTATGATTTTTTTCCTCTTATTTTCTTTTATCGCTTCATTTTTTTATAAAAGGACAGGCAATTTTTACACCAACAAATTAATATTACTTTTTGAAGGCTAAGAAATCAGTCTTCTTTTTGTAACAAAATTACCTTTTTCATTACATTTTTACAGCAATATTTTATATAGAAAAATCTATTGAAATTATTGACAAAATTGTATATTTAAGGTATAATAATGTATCGTTACAAAAGACATATATACTCAAATTTTAAAAGGGACAAAAATTTATGAAACAAATGAAATTAATAAGTATTAAATTTTAGGGGGAGTGAAAAATGGGCAAATTATTTACCTACAGTTGATTTACGTTCTATAGCCAAAAAGATATGAGAAATGTAAAATATTCACTTGGGTCTTGCAATTCTTTTTTTAATGAAAGGAACAAGTGCTTTTTCTGATGATAATAAAATTCAGGAAGTAGAAAAGAAAAAGATGTTTTAACTAACGATCAAAAATTAAAAAGTCTGTAGTTAAAGAAACAAAAAGCAGTAACACAAGCTAATCAAAACTAAAAAGCTTCTTGGGCAACTATGCAATTTGGTGCTAACGATTTGTATAGCAATTTTTGTTACACCAAAAACTAAAAGTGGATAAAGCTTCAATTGTAAAGAGTGAAAACACTATCTTTACTAGCTAGTGCAGATAACACTACAAGTTTACCTACTTTTTCTAAAATTGCATCTGATATAGAAGAAACTTATGCACCTACAACAGAAGAAATAAATGCAAGTAAAGGAAATTTAAGAAATTCTATAGGAAATTTACAAGAAAAAATAAGTCGTGCTAGAGCTGAAAATGCTAAAAGAAGTTCAAGGTTTAAAACTAGAGTTAGTTCAACTTATGGAACAAGGAGATCAAGTAGTTAAAATCACCTTGGTCATCTTGGCAAGCTGGAGCTAACTATATGTACAATGACTGGAATGGTGCATATAAAGGAAGAGGGGATAAAGTAGTAGATCGAGTTCTTTCAAGAGATAACTCAGGAAGTATTAATAGATTTGTAGCAGGTAGCTCAACTACAACTTCATATGGATCTACAGACTTAGCACTAGTTGAAGAACCTTTTGCTAAAATTGAAATAACTCCTGGAATTAATCCAAAAATTATAAATAGACAGGCTCCAAGTTACAGACCTTCTACACCAGAAGTGTCATATCCAACTTTTGATCCTAGATTTATTAGAACTCCTGTTAAACCATCTGCACCAGCAGAAATAACACCTACAACTTTTGATCCACCTGCATTAAACTTTGTAGGAGGAGGTTTTATTCAAAACCAAATAATTGGGATGACACAAACTAATATTATCGTCCAAAACTATGAAAAATATTCTACTGAAGGTGTTTTTAAAATAACAGCTGGAGCAGCTCCAGGTTGGTTAGGAACAAAATGGGAAGGAAAACTTAATGTTGAGACAACTTTAGATCCTACTAAGAATGGTTCTTTAACAACAGGACAAACAGGTAATGAGTACTCAATTTGGAATGAATACTTTCATAAATGACCTAAGAGACCACAATACTATGTTCACTGGAGAATATGAATTAACTGACTTAGGTGGAAGATCTTGGACAAAAAGTTTTATAAGCTATAACCCAGCAGGTGTTGGGGGAGACTACAATGGATATTATACTCCTGGTAATAGAACATCAACTTTTTGCTGGAAAAATTAACTTTACATGGTATTCCTGTTCCTGTTAATTCAAATGTTTTAGTTGGAATAGAACATCAATTATGGGCAACTAGTCGTAATCACCCTCAATCAAGTTCTACTCTTTTAAATACAGGAGAAATAATACTAGCAAGTGGTAATAACGTTGTAGGGTATTATGATAGATATAGAAAGAATGGTAGATCCAGATAGAATACCACATAAAACTATAAATGATGGAAAAATAATTATCAATAAACCAAAATAGTATAGGTATGGATTTTTGGACAATATATTTATGGCTATAGTGGAGTATTTAAAGTAGATGTATCATTAGGAAATATAATAGTTAATGGTAAAAATAACTATGGTGCTAGAATGAAAAAAATATTTTTCGTAAAAGCCTCAAACAGATCCTTTATACCCTACATGGTCAAAAATACTATGATATGGTGACAGTGACTTCTGGTACTGGTATAACTGTAAATGGTGAAGAAAATGTTGGTATGGCTATTGGAAAATCATTGTCAGCAGTAGCAAGAGAATCAGCACCAGGAGCTAATGATACTAACCCTATTGCAAAATATATCTGATTTAAACATAGAAGTAGCTGGAGAAAAAGAATATAGGGTTTCTTAAGACTTAAAGATTATTCAGATAACAATACTAATGACATGATACTTGACTCTACTACAATGGGAACATTTACTTTTTGGAAATGGTGCTAAAAATAGTAGTTTAGTAAGAACAGATAAACATGGTATTCAAGTGAAGAAAGATATTTCTATCACAGGAAAAAGATGCTGATGGAAATGACTATACAGGAAGTGGAAACACAGTTTTACACTCAAATGGTGAAACTCAACATATCTATAACTATAATACTATAACAGTTGGAAAAGGATTTACTAAAAACTGTTGGTATGGCAGCTACAGGAACTAAAGCATCTACAATAGATAATATTGTAAATGAAGGTACTATAGCTTTGCAAGGTAAACAAAGTATAGGTATGTATACTGATAAATTTAGCCAAGGTAAAAATACTGGCTCAATTAAATTATCAGGAGTTGGAGATACAGATCCAAGTGGTAATATAGGAGATACAGAAAATATTGGAATTTCTAATAAAGGGAAATTTACTTTCTTAGAGATCTTGAAGTTAATGGTAAAAATCTTCTGGAATATATAACACAGGAACAACTACAATAGAAGTTGGTGCTAATCCTACAGATAAGACAAATATTAAGGCGACAAATGGGGCAACAGCTCTATATAGTAAAGGTGCTGGAAGCACAATAGCTTCCAATGCTGGAAATAAATTAAATATAACTGTTGAAGCAGGAGCAACTAAAGAAGGACTAGCAGTCTATGCTGAAGATAAAGGACAAATTACTTTACATAATGCTAATATAAATGTAGTTGGTGGTTCAGCAGGTGTTGCTGCCTATGATGCTAATACTAAAATTGACTTAACAGGATCTACATTAAAGTATGATGGAGATGGTTATGCAGCATATTCTGATGGAAATGGTCAAATCATTTTAAATAATGCTGATATAGAATTAAGAGGAAAAGCAACATTAATGAATGTGGATTGGTCAGTTCCAGCTGCAAACAGACCTATAAAAACATCTGCAACTAATGTAACAGTATTTTCAAATGATGTTGTAGGAATAAATATAAATAATCTAGGGACTCAAAATGTTTCTAATTTAAGTGCAATAAAAATTCATTGGGAGTTGTTCTTAATCCTGGAACTGAAGGTGGACAAACTTTCAATAAATTTAAAGAACTTGCAATAGATGATGGAACAATTAATTTCGATGTTGCAACAGATAAAAATGAAGGAGATTCGACTCCTGGTGGATTCTTCTTTAAAAAGGTTTTAGGTCAAAGATTAAAACTAAATGTAAATGAAAACTTAACTGCTAGATTAAGTTCTGCAACTGCAAATGAATTCTACAATGGGCAAGTTGTTGGTCTTGAAGCTAATTCAAGTGAAAAAGCTACAACTAATACTGAAGCTAGAGTAAATATAGCTAGTGGAAAAATTGTTGATGTTGCTAGAACAGATGGAACTGATAAAGGTGGAGTAGGAGTTTTTGTTAACTATGGACAAGTTAATAATAGTGGAACTATAAATGTTGAAAAAGATTCTTCTGCTAACAGCAATGCAGTTGGAATATATGCAGTAAATGGTTCAGAAGTTACTAATAATGGTTCTGTTAATGTAAGTGGAGAACATTCTATAGGGCTATTAGGAATGGCATATAGAGTAGATACAACTGGTAAGATTGTTGTTGATGAATTTGGAACTGGAGCTGTTGGACAAGGAACAGTAAACATTGTAAATAAAGGTTCTGTTGACTTAGATGGTCAAGGAGCAATAGGAATGTTTGCTAAAAATAATAAAGCAGGAACAACATTCACAAATGCTGTTGCACTAAATGATACAACAGGAGTAATTACAACAACAGGAAATAAAGCTGTTGGAATGGCTGGAGAAGAAGCAACTCTAACTAATAGAGGAACTGTAAATGTAAATGGACAAACAGGAACTGGAATGTTTGCTAAGTCTAATTCAAAAATTGAAAATGATGGAACAATAAATATAGCTAGTTCAACTTCTGCTACAGAAACTAATATTGGTATCTTTACTGAAGATCAAAAATACAGTAATTGATAACAATAAAAGATATAATAGGTGGAAATAACACTTATGGTATCTATGGTAAAACTATAAACATGGGTGCAAGTGGAAAAATTCAAGTTGGAGATAACTCAGTTGGTCTTTATTCAAATGGACAATATGCAAGTTCTACAACCCAAATGTAACTTTAGCAGCTGGAAGCTCAATAACAGTTGGAAATAATCAATCTGTTGGAGTATTTGTAACAGGGCAAAATCAAAAATATATTAAGCCAAGCTGATATGAGAATTGGAGATAATTCTTTTGGGTATGTTGTAAAAAGGAACAGGAACTAAATTAACAGCAAATGCAACAAATCCCTGCGACAGTAGGAAATGATACAACATTTATATATTCAACTGATACAACAGGAAAATATAGAAAATAGAACTAGATTAACTTCAACTGGAAATAAAAACTATGGAATATATGCAGCTGGTAATGTTACTAACCCAGCTGATATGGACTTTAGCTCTGGAATTGGAAACGTTGGTATGTACAGTATTGCTGGAGGAACAATAGTAAATGGTAGTCCTACAGTTAACTCTATCATAAAAGTAGGTTCTAGTGACAAACCTAACAAACTATATGGCATAGGGAATGGTAGCAGGTTACACAGATGATAATGGAAATGTTATCCAAACAGGAACTGTTGAAAACTATGGTACTATCAAAGTTGAAAAAGATAATGGTATAGGAATGTATGCTACTGGAAGTGGTTCAAAGGCTATAAATAGAGGAACTATTGAATTAAGTGGAAAAATACTACTGGTATGCACTTAGATAATAATGCTGTTGGAGAAAACTATGGAACAATTAAAACAGTCCCTAATCCAACAAATGATGGAATAGTAGGAGTATCTGTACAAAATGGTGCTGTAATCAAAAACTATGGTAGTATAATAGTAGACGGACCTAACAATACTGGAATCTATTTATCAAGAGGTAAAAACGAAGGTGCTACACCTACTGCAACAAATGGAGCAGTAGCTGTTAGAAATAAAGTTCAATCTGATACAAGTAAAAAGGTGGCTGGTATTGAAATTAAAGCACCTGGAAATGGTACTGCAACTGTTTCAAGAGACGGAAAACTTGAAACTCCAACTTTTGTAGATACAACTGTTGCATCACCATTAGCTTCAAGAGTAATTGTTGGAGCTACAGAATTGGATTTAACTTCTACTAAACTAGGAGATACTCCATCTGGTGGAATGGCTTCAGAAATAGGAATGATGTTGATACATCAGGAATTAACTATACAAATCCTATCCAAGGTTTACAATATTTAACAGCTGTAAAAGATGTTAACTTAATCTTTTGGTACAGAGGCTTCAAGATATACAACTAGTAAAGATATTAAAATTGGTGAAAATATCTTAAAACCATATAATGATGAAATAAGTGCATTAACTGCTAGTGCTAGTGGAAAGAACTTCTATGTTAGTTCAGGAAGTTTAACTTGGATAGCAACTGGAACTCAAAATCCAGATGATACTTTCAATGCAGTATATCTATCTAAGATACCTTACACAGCTTTTGCTAAAGATAAGAACACATATAACTTCATGGACGGTTTAGAACAAAGATATGGAGTTGAAGGTGTAAACTCTAGAGAAAAAGCTCTATTTGATAAATTAAATGCAATAGGAAAAGGAGAACCTGTACTATTTGCTCAAGCAGTTGATCAAATGAAAGGTCATCAATATGCTAATACTCAACAAAGAGTACAAGCAACTGCTGATATCTTAAATAAAGAATTTAACTATTTAAGAAATGAATGGTCTAATCTAACTAAAGACTCTAATAAGATTAAGACTTTTGGAGCTAGAGGAGAATACAATACTAAGACTGCTGGTATAGAAGATTACAAGAGCAATGCTTATGGAGTAGCTTATGTTCATGAAGATGAAACTGTAAGACTTGGAGAATCAACAGGTTGGTATGCAGGTATGGTTCATAATAAGTTAAAATTCAAAAGACTTTGGAAGATCTGAAGAAGAAATGTTACAAGGAAAACTTGGAGTATTTAAATCAGTTCCATTTGATGAAAATAACAGCTTAAATTGGACAATATCTGGAGATATATCTGTGGGATACAATAAAATGCATAGAAAATACTTAGTGGTAGATGAAATTTTCAATGCTAAATCTAGATATAGTACTTATGGAGTGGGTCTAAAGAATGAAATAAGTAAAGAACTTAGATTGAGTGAAGGTTTCTCAGTAAAACCTTATGTAGCATTAAATGTAGAATACGGAAGAGTATCTAAGATAAAAGAAAAATCAGGTGAAATGAGATTAGAAGTTAAGGGTAATGACTACTTATCTGTAAGACCTGAAATAGGAAGTGAACTTGCTTATAAACATTACTTTTGGAGCTGGTGCATCTCAAGGCTGCTGTTGGAGTAGCTTATGAAAATGAACTAGGAAGAGTTGCAAATGCTCATAATAAAGCTAGAGTAGCTAATACTTCTGCCGATTGGTATGATTTAAGAGGTGAAAAAGAAGATAGAAGAGGTAATGTTAAGGTTGACTTAAATGTTGGCTTAGAAAGTGAAAGATATGGAGTAACTGCTAATGTAGGTTACGACACTAAAGGTGAAAAACCTAAGAGGTGGAGTAGGATTAAGAGTTAAATTCTAATCTTTCAATTAATTCAACACTAACCCTAGTGTATATAGATTATTATTCCCTAAGAAGAAGACTGAGAAATCGGTCTTCTTCTTTTTTAACCTAATTTTTAATTTTTTTATATTGTAAAATAGTAAAAATAATAGATAAAAAAAGCTTAAATTAAAGTATAATAAAAGGAAAATTTGAATTTTATAGGGTGGAAATTAAATGGAATATAAAATTATTAAAAACGATACTAACTATAATTTAGACGATTTTAACAAAACTATTAAATACTTCATATTGGGCAAAAGGATAGAAAAAGGAAACTGTAAAGAAAACAGTTGAAAAACTCTCTATGTTATTTTGCTTATGATAAAGATAAAAATAAATTAATTGGTTTTACAAGAGCAATAACAGACTATACTACAAATTATTATATATGTGATGTAATAGTAGATGAAGAATATAGAGGAGAAGGAATAGGAAAAATTAGTTGAAACATTGATAAATGACGAAGACTTATTACATGTAAGAGGTTTACTAATTACAAAAGATGCTAAGAAATTTTATGAAAAAATTTGGTTTTTATAATAAAGAAGATGTTATGCAAAAAGATAAAAAAATAAATGAGTAGAAAATGAAAAATAGCATTTTTAAGACCTAATTTAGGTGGACAACGCTCAAAATGATGCAATAGAACCACTTGGTTTTGCAGTTTTATCAGGACTTACAGATAGACATGATGTTATACTATTTGATGAAAGAATAGAAAACATACCAATGGATTTAGAAGTTGATTTAGTTGTTATCACAACTTTTACTTTAACATCAAAAAGAGCCTATACTATAGCTGATAATTACAGAAAAAGGTATCTATGTTGTTATAAAATTGGATATCATGCTTCACTCATGCCAGAAGAAGTTCAAAGAATATGCAGACACTGTCTTTGTTGGGGAGTGCAGAGGAAATTGGGAAAAATTTTTAATTGAATTAGAAAAATGGTCATCCTCAAAAAGTGTATAGAAGAAATTAAGTTGCCAGATATCAGTGAAGTTGTTTTATGATAGAAGTCTATTTAAAGATAAAAATATTCCTTTGTTATACCTAGTGCAATTTGGTAGAGGCTGTATGCACCAATGTGAATTTTGTACCATAGGTTCTGTTCATAAGGGAGATTATGCTCATAGAAAAGTTGAACTTGTAATAGAAGAAATTAAAGAAATTTTCAGAACTAATAAAAGAGCAAAGATTATATATTTTGTAGATGACAATATCTTTGCAAATAAAAAGAAAAGCACTACATTTATTTAATGAATTAAAAATTAAAGATAAAAATGGGCTTAGTCAAGGAAGTATTGATATTGCCAAAGACGAGGACTTAGTTAAACTTATGTCTGAGTCAGGTTGTATTGAAATGCTCTTAGGTTTTGAAAATATAAATATAATGAATATCAAAAAGATGAATAAAAATCTAATTATGATTTTGACTATGAAAATATCATAGAATATTTTAAAAAACATAGAATTTTAGTTCATGCAAGTTATGTTATAGGTTATGACTATGATACTAAAGACTATTTCCAAGAAATTTTAGATTTTTCAAACAAGCACAAATTTTTCTTAGCAGGTTTCAATCCAGCTTTACCTATTCCAGGAACTCCTTTTTATGAAAGATTAAAGAACGAAGGAAGATTACTATATGATAAATGGTGGCTAGATGAGGACTTTAGATATGGAAAAAGCCGCCTTTACTCCACATAATATGACAGTGGAAGAATTTGAAGCAGGAATATTGAAATGTAAGGTTGAATACAATACCCATAAAAATATATGGACTAGATTATTTGACAGTGCAGCAAACTTTAAACATGCTTTTGATATATCTAGCAGTTAATTATATAAATAGAAAAGAAATTTACAATAAAAAGGTATAAAATTATGAGAATAATGTTAGTTTTTAGCAAAGGACAATATATATAGATTTGACTCTCTTCATCAAAGAAAATATTATCCTCAAATTACTTTATAACTTTTGGAATCATTGATAGATAAAAAAATATAATGCAGAGATAGTTTTAGTAGATGAGGGTGTGGAAGAATATGATGCAACTTCTTCAAAATATAGTGATGAAAAGTTCGATTTAATCTGTATATCAGCAGTACTCTGCCTCAAGAAGAGCAAAAAGAAATCTCAAAGTTCTGGAAGGATAGGGGAGCATATACTAAATAGGGTGGACACTATGCTGCTACTGTACTGAGTGATGAAGCCTTAGAATATTTTGACACTGTTATAAAGTAGGCACCTGCTGAAATTGCTTTTTCCTGCATTTATTAAAAGACTTTTGTGGAAGGAAAGCCTAAGAGGAATATTTTTGAATTAGTAGGAAATGATTTCGAGTATAAGCTCATTAAATAGAAAGTTACTTACAAATAAGAAATACTATAAATCTTTTTTGGAACTATAGTAGCAAACAATGGTTGTCCTAACAAATGTACCTACTGCTCAGTCACTAAAATGTATAGTGGAAAGAATCAATTAAAAATATAGACTTTGTTGTAAGTGAAATAAAATCAAATAAGCATAAAAAGTGGGTATTCTATGATCCAAACTTCCTAGCTGATAAAAGTTATGCAATCAATTTAATGAATGAGCTAAAAATTAAAAATAAAATGGACAGCCTCAGCAACAATCAATATCGGAAATGATATAAAAATGTTACAATTAATGAAAGAAGCAGGTTGTATTGGCTTGTTATTGGCTTAGAAAGCTTCATACAAGAAAATTTGGATGGAGTAAACAAAGGATTTAATAATGTAAAAGAATACAAAAGATTGGTAAGTACTATACAATCTTATGGTATATCTATCCTATCAACTTTAATGATAGGTATGGAAACTGATACAGTAGAGTCTATAAGACAGATACCTGATATAATAGAAGAAATTGGAGTAGATGTTCCAAGATATAATATTTTTAACTCCATATCCTGGAACCTTTTCTATGAATCAAAGTTAAAAGCAGAAAATAGATTGCTTACGACAGATTGGTATTACTATGATACTGAAACAGTTGTATTTTCAACCTAAGAATATGAGTCCTGCAACTTTTGCAAGAAGAATTCTATAAGTTGTGGCAAGATATCATTCACTTATAAAAGAATTTTTAAAAGATTAAAAACTTCAAAGAACAAAGGACTAAAAATTAATATTAGAAATTTACAAGGCAACATGCTAAGAAATTTAAAAATACACAAAATTAGATTTCATAAATTAAAAGTAAGTTCTTCAATTAATTAAATTTTTCTTTGAAAAAGTTATTTTATAATTCTAAATGAGATTACTGCGACGTCCATTATTGTTGAGAGAGCCTTTGTGGAGCTCTCGAAACACTAATGGCTGGCAAGTAATCGCTATATGTAATTAACAAATAATGATAATACTCAAAGAAAAATTTATTAATAATATCATCTATTTATTTTTAATTTAAAAATATAAGGTAAGGTAGGAGATATATTTTGAAAATTACATTTATATTACCAGCTATTGGTAAAAAGAAAGGACAAAGATATATAAAAACTTGGAAGCATATGGAGCCTTTAATGATAGCAGTTTTTAAAAATCTTTGACTCCCAAACGATATAGAAACAAACTTCATGGACGATAGAAATGAATTGATAAACTACGATGAAAAACAGATTTAGTCGTTATTTCTGTTGAAACATATACTGCTAAAAAGAGCCTATGAAATAGCTAAAAATTTAGAGAAAAGGGAATTAAAGTTCTTGCTGGAGGATATCACCCAACAGTTGAGCAGAAGAATGTTTGGAGAACTTTGATTCAATAATTATAGGAAATGCAGAAAATGTTTGGCTAAAGATGTTAGATGATTGCAAAAACAATAATTTACAAGAGAAATACTTTGGTACAAGCACATCTTTTGCTATGCCAGATAGAAGTATTTACAAAGATAGAAAATATTCACCTTGGCACTTATTGAAACAGGTAGAGGTTGTAATTTTTAGTTGTGAATTCTGTGCTATACACTCATATTATGAGAAGAAATACTATCGTAGACCTGTGGAAGAAGTGGTACAGGACATTAAAAATCAGTGTAGAAATATGTATTTTTCATAGATGATAACTTTGTTGCTGACCATAATTATGCCTTAGAAATCTGGCAGCATATAGCACCACTAAGATTAAATGGGTAACTCAAGGTAAAGCTACTACTATGGCAAAAATGATGAGCTACTTTATTGGATGAAGAAAAGTGGTTGTAAGATGGTACTTATAGGTTATGAATCAATGAATCCTAATATTCTAAAAAGATATGGGTAAAGGTTGGAGAAGTTCAGTGGGTGAGATAAACGAGCTTACTAATAAAATTCATAGCTATGGAATGGAATTTATGCAACTTTTTGTGGTTTTGGTGATGATAGCCAAGAAGTTTTTGATGAAACAGTTAAACTTTGCAAAGAAACATTCATTTTTCTTCGCAGCCTTAATCACTTAGTGCCTTTCCCTAAAGACAGGAGTATATAGGAGATTGAAAGAAGAAAAAGACTTTTTAAGTGATAAAGGTGGCTAGATTCAAGATATCCTTATGGTAGAATTTCACTACCTTTGGATCAAACTCAGATGAACTGTCATGTGCCAATGCTAGAAAAGAAATTCTTTGAATGGGGATCTATTTTGAAACGAGCCCTGTTCAATTCAAACGTGAGCTTTGATCTCAGGGATACGTCTTTATCTTCTTAGACTAGAAAACTTTAACTTAAAACGAAGTTTTAGAAAAATGATTTACCTTTTATGCAGATAATTTCAGATGAAATGCCAAAATAGCATTATCATATGAAAGGAGATATAATGAATAACTCAATAAATAGTGTCTTAGACATTTAAATGGAATATATATAGCTAAAAATACAGATAATAATATCAATGAGACATTGAGTATGGCAGAACTTGCGACTCTAATAAAATTTGAAGGCTATGGCTATATTTTGCAGTAAAGAACTTGCTATTGCTATCTGTCAAAAAGAAGAAGAAATACAATAATTGATAGATTGAAAGCTGTTATAGAAGTAATTGAAGATTTTAAATCAGATAAAAATTACATTGTATTCTACAAAAAATTTTTCCTGATGAAGTTATAAATAGACTGAAACAGAACTATATAAATCAGATTCTTCACTATTGGTTTGGATATTTACCAGCTATCAATGAAAATATTACAGAAAGGAGATGTTGAGTCCTCTAAGTTAGTTAAAAGCAAGAGAATTAAATTTAGTTGATGATGAAAATGATAGAAAAACTATTTATTGACTTATTATCAAGTAATGTAACTCTTTCAGAGCAATATAGATGATGTTTGTGTTTTAACTAATAATAAATCAATTAAAAATTAGAAAAATATATGGAATATATCCAAATGAAAGAAAACTCTTACTACTGTTTCAAATTATATATTGCAAAAAGAAGGAGTTTTAGTAGTAATTTTAAACAGCAACAGATATTTTAAGGCTAATAGCAAAAGATATCTGAGTGAATTATAATAAAGCATATACATTTTGCATATTTTTCAAAAGAACTGCACTAAGTCAACTAATGAATAAGCTTGAAAACTTAAAAATATTGTGTCAGATATTAAAAGATATTCTAAACCTTGGCATAGTTTCTTTTAAGCTTTTATGCTAAAATAAACTTTAATAAATACCCTAAGGTAAGAAATGCTGTGGATATGCTGTTTTGGAGATATTTCATATATGACTGAAAGAGGAAAAATCAACGAACAAATTAACAGACTTCCTACTATGTCAGAAGAAGAATTAGATAATTTTGTTAAAGAATATACAGTTTTCTATGGAGACTATATAAGAGAAATTTTATCTTTACTGAATAAAGCTAATGAAAATCAATATGAAAAATTGTTGCTAGGTTTAGAAAATTGTGTAACTAAGGTTAATACAAGAATATTATTTCAACTGTATGATAGAATTATAAATTTAAAAGCTAATAATAAAACCGTTCCTCGTCTAGTAAATAGTGAAAGGAAAATGGAGAATCTTACAAGAAAGTATTAATCTGTCTGATGAATTATTAAATAGAGTTCTACAAATTGTAGAAGATGGAATAAAAAGCGCAATTAAAAAGAAAGGAAAGTCTTGGAAAAGTTTATATTGATGAAGACTATAAAGATATTATGTTGACTACAAGTGAAAAAGATAGCAATGTAAGTTTAAGACCTATGACAAGAGGTTCAAGAATAAAAAGTTTAATCCCCAATGCAGAAGTTTTAAGATTTTTGTTGCTTGGAAAAATTTAGATGAAAAACTTTTCAAAAAGAATTAAATGCTATTCTGATAGAGTAGATGTAGATTTATCAGCACTTACTTTTGATGAAAACTTAGAATTTAATGATGTAGTTGCTTACTATAATCAAAAAGAAAATCATATTTTGCTTTTTAGTGGAGATATTACTGATGCACCAGAGGGAGCATTGGAATATATTGATGTTTTTGATTTAGAAAAACTAAAGAAAAGAGGAGACAGATATGTCTTAATAGAAATTCGTTCATATAATGGCTATACATTCAAAGAAATAAATAGTGTTTATGCTGGTGTAATGGAGTTAACTCAAAGAAGCTAAAGAAAAGAAAAATATGTATAGTACTGCAATTACAGAAGGCTTTTCAAATTGTATCTTCTGGAGAGAACAACTAATACAATTTTAGTTGATTTAGAAAAATTCTGACATATTTGGTTGAGATACAAATATAGCCAGCTATATGTTAGGTGTTATGTAATGCGTAAATAATGAAGAACACCTTATTTAAATGATTTCAAGATATTTCTCGAAAAACAATATGTTACTATGTATGACTTATTAAAATTAAATGCTGATGTTAGAGGAGTTTTTAACAAAAGATAGAAGCCAGATATTATATTTGAAAAGTGGATAATAAAAACAATTTAGCACTTGCTGATATTTTAAGCAATTACCTTTAATTTATTCTTGTATATGTTTTATGTTAGAATAGATTAGAGTTTTGCTGTTCAAAAGTTATTCCTACTTCTATTATTGAAAGTGGGAGGAAAGACTTCGAGTCCCCTCCATTAACTTGAGTAATACACACAGCAAATGATACCTCTATTTTTTATTTATCCATCTATCTTGAAACCAATACCATTGTTCTGGTTTATTTAAGATAATCTTCTCATAAACTTTTAGAAGCCTCATTCTGTGAAATCACTTTCATTAGTATAATTTTCAGGGTGGATAATTTCATCAATATAGATATTACAGATATTATTGCTGTCCACTTCATTATGAATAACTATAATAAGTAATTTCTCTCTCATAGAAAAGAATGCTGTAAAACCTGAAGCTGTTGTTGTAAATTAAAAAGTTTACTTTCTCCATTGGGTTTTTCGAACATCATTTAACATAATAAAGAAACCTTTAGATTTCTTACTGCTCAGTGCTTTTATATTTTGTTCTGTGAAAAGCATATTTTTCTTAAATCTAATTTTATTCATATAAGCTTCAATAAAATCTATTGGGAACAGGTCTTATAATTATAAACATCTGTTCATCTATGATGGATACATACTCATATGAAAAGAAGCACACTAGTAATGTAGCTAAAACAATTCTATCATTTGTTTCTTTCAATTTTTCAAGTAGTTCTATATTGTGAATGATAGGTGGATACTTCTCAGCATATTCATAAATCCAAAAAGGTAACAAGAAAAGACTTCATAGTATTTCTACAAGATTTAATAGCTATATCTTTAATTTGCTTGTCTGTTAAATTACAGTTATATTGTTCGTTTAAGATTAAAATTTAGATTTCTTAACGATAGCTTTCTACCTTTTGGAATTAAATAATATAAAAATAAACCTAGAAATTCAGAAAATTTTAATTTGATTTTTGCTAGGTAGATTTTTAAAAAAATAGATATAAATATTAAAAATATAAGATAGATTATAAAATCAAATATTAGTTTCAATATTATCACAACCTTAGAAATTAGTTTTAATAAGAAAATAAATGAGTATTCTTAAAAATTTGCTTAAGACTACTGCGACGTCCATTATTGTTGAGTGAGCCTTTATGGAGCTCACGAGACTACTAATAACGGCAAGTAGTCGCTATATAATAAAAAGTTAATAATAATTTTTAACGAATTATTTTCTTATTAAAAGGAGTTATGGAAATTATTATAGCATAAAGAGGGGAATATGATAAATAAAGTAAAATTAGGAATAAACAATCTATATTTATTTAAAAATAATAATGATGATTACTTATTACTTGATACTGCTTTGCCTTGCAAAGAAAGATGTAATTTTTAGATGAAATCAATAAACTTATTGGTGACTACAATAAAATTAAAGTAATAGTAATTACTCACTCTCATTCTGGACCATATTGAAATTTAAAATTATTATTAGATAAAATAAAAAAGAAGATAAAGTTGTAATAGCACATAACAATGCTAAGAATATTATGCTTACAGGAGAAAAGTAATTCCCCATGGTTTCTATAAATTTTCAAAATATATTTCTAAAAATTCAAAAGCTAAGTCTTCAGGAAATTTTCAAAAAGCTTTTGAAAAATCTGACAGAAGAATACTTCAAATATGTAAACTTTTTAGATTTTTAAAGATTATGAAGAATTTTCTTTTAGATAAATATGTTTTGAGAATTTGAAATTAATCTACCTCCAGGACATTCAAAAGTTCGATTTCTCTGTCTACAATGATGATTACTTGTTCTGTGGAGATATGGTTCAAAAATCTCATGCTTTAAATATCCTCTGATACCTCTTTTCGGAGATGATATTGAAGAATTAATCGTTCTTGGAAAAACCATAGAAAAAGGCTACTCTAGGTTTTATCCTGCTACTTCTAAAAAGCTATATCTTGAGAGAAAAATTTAATCAAAAATTGGAGAAATATGAATAAGATAGAATTTAAAATTATAAGAGGAAACGAGAAGTGAAGAAATAAGTGAAATTCTAAATGAAGAAGATATGGATAGTTCCATACAAATTAAATATATAAAGTATCCTAATCTCTTTGAATCGTTGAAATTAGATGGAGTAAAGAGAACCACTTATTGTCCCTGGAATAGACACTACAAATGATAGAATGGTTGGTTTTAGGTGCTTGTACCATATTTGAAGATGAGTATTGCTTACTTAAATCTCTTTTAGAATAAGGACAAATGACAGAAACAAGGTTAATTTTGGAAATGGCTACAGATTATAGTAGAAGACTAGAAAAAGAAGGGATGAGACACGATTATAACAACTATTCTGGACGATAATAAAATGGCGAAAAGAAATACTTACTAAACAAGAAGAAATATGCCAATCTATGAGTTCTATAAAAATATAACTTTCTATAGCATAAAAATATTAAGAAAAATAGCCCAGTTATAGATGATTTACATATAACAGAATATAAGAATTTCAGAATAGAAATTAAAAATAAGATAAATATATTTTGTTGAAGACTACAAAGGCATATATAAATTTTTGTATAAGATGAGAAAAGTCATCTCTTTCTTTGGTTATCCTGAACTACCAAAGAAAATACTGAAATGAAAATTTCTATATGTTGATATAGAAACAAAGGACAATGATTATAGCAACACTTTGGAAGCTATAAAACATTTACAAAGTATGGGTTGTTCTTGTGATTTCTTTATGATAGGTACTTATGAAAATTCATCACTAGATATGCAACTAAGAAAATTAAATCTTTTAAATATAAAAAGTAAACTCTATAAAGTATATTATGGAGAAGATAAAAATAAGGAAAAGATATAAGATCCAAATTTTGGAACTTGTAAAAGAGGTGAAAATTAATGGAACTAAAGGGCGATATAGTTAAAATCAATAAAATTTCACAGAGTGAAATAGAAGAAATGTATATTTTAATGACCGAGTTTTTACAATGATGTTGAAAAAGATGTATTTTTAAAAGATTTAAAAGAAAAGATTATTGATATTTTGAAAGATGATAAAAATAAGGTGAAAGGTTTTTCAACTCAAAAAGATAATGAACTTTACTTTAGAAAATGAAGAAATATATGGAGTATTCTCAGGTGACACAATAATAGATAAAGAAAATTGGAAAACTTAACTCTATTTAAAGTTTTTGCTAATTTCTTCTTCCTTTGGAGAAAAATACAAGAATTTCTATTGGTTTTTAATAGTCAAAGGCTACAAGACTTATAAATTTCTTCCAACTTTCTATAAAAGAATTTTTATCCCAATTATGAGGCTGAAACTCCTGAAAAATTTAAAAATATAATGGATCTCTTTGGTGAAATTAAAATATCCAAATGAGTATAACAAAGAAAATGGAGTTATAGAATATAAAGGAATAAAGGACTCTATTGAAAAGGAGTTGCTGACATAACTGAGAAAGAGTTAAAAAGATAAAAATGTTCAATTCTTTTTAGAAAGTAATCCTAATTATGAAAAAGGGAACAATTTAGTTTGTATCACTTCTTTAAAAATTGAAAAATCTAAAGAAAAAGACATTAAAAATTTTTATTCACTTAATTTATTGAAAATAGTTTGTTACTATTAGATTTTTATATATAACTCCTGATATGACATTAGTGTCTCGTGAGCTCCGAAATGCTCACTCAACAATAATGGACATCATGTAGCAGTAAAACTTAAAAATGCAATTCAACTATTTTTCAATGAAATCATTCAAATGGGAAGGAAATTTATGTTATCAAAACTTTATCTTTATATTGTTCATAGTATATTTTTGCTTTTCTACAAAAAGAATATAGAAAAATATATGAATAGTAGAAATATTTTAGAGATACAAGAAAATAAATTAAAAGAGATTTTAGAAAACAACAAGAATTCTCTTTATGGGATATATTTCAATGAGATAAAAACTATTGAAGATTTTCAGAGAAGTTCCACTTACAACATATGAAGATTATCTACCCTATAGATAAAGAATGGCGAAGAGCATATACTGACTTATGAGAAAGTTAAGATGTTTGAGTTAACAAGTGGTTCAACTTCTGCAAGTAAAGTTAATACCTTACACTGATAGTTTAGTTTCAAGCTGGGTATAAAAGTTTGGTTGTATTGTCACTATATAAAAATATCCTAGCTTAAAAATTTGGAAAAAGTTATTGGAGTATCACTCCTAAAAATAGATTTTTCAACATATAAAGAAAAATCTGTTATTCCATAGGCTTTTGAAGAAGATAGTGAATATTTTTGGAAATTTTGGGAAAAACATCTGATAGACTCTGTCTTTATGAAATCCTAAAGATATTAAAAATGAAAAAGATATGGATAGATTTTACTTTCAAAACTCTTTTCTGCCCTTGTGGCAGAAAGAAAATATTAGACTTTTTCTTTTTGGAGTCCTAGTTTACTACTTTTGTTAATAGAATATTTAGAAAAAGAATTCTGAAAATATTTTAAAATTTCTTAAGAAAAAGAAAGAGAAGAAGTATATATATAGAAACCAAAGAATATCATAAAAATTTGGAAGAATCTAATTCTTATAAGTTGTTGGGGAGATATGAATTCAACTGAATATCTAAAAAGATACAAGAAATCTTTCCTAATACAGTAATTCAAGAAAAAGGTTTACTTACAACAGAAGGATTTATTTCATTTCCTGATGCTGAGAAAAATCTTTCTAAACTAAGTTTTTATTCACATTTTTGAATTTCTATCTTTTAGATGACAATAAAATTTATAATATTTCAGAAATTGAAGCTAATAAAAATATGAACTTATTCATTACAACTTCTGGAGGTCTATATAGATATTGTATAGGTGATATCATAGAGGTAATTTCCATTGAAAATAATGTCTCTACATAAAAATTTGTTGAAGAAAAGAGGGCAGTATCTGAGTTTGTTTGGTGAAAAACTAGAGGAAAGTTTTTGAAAAATATAATGGAAACTTACAAACAAAAATAGATTTCTATATGTTTGCACCTAATAGAAATCACTATATACTTTTTATAAAAACTGATAAAAAATAAATGTTCAAAGATTTAGAAAAATAAAACTAAGAAAATTTTCACTATGATTATTGCAGAAAATTAGGACAATTAAAAAGCAATAAAAGTGTTTACATTAACTGGTCAGCACTGAAAAGAATATATACAGGCTTGTCAAAATAAAAATCAAAAATTAGGAAATATCAAATGACAGCTCTTTCAAAAGAAAGTGGCTGGGGAGAATATCTTCAGTGGATATTTTTCAAGAAAGTGAGGACAAATGAAGATAGCTTTTTGGCACCTGCTAGTGCAATGCACCGTTTTAATGGAAGTTTTGGGAAAAAGTCTCCATTATGCACCATTAACATGTAACAACTTTGCAGCATTAATTCCTGAAAGTTTAAATGCTGAAGCAAAAATCTATGATGAAACTATTGATTCCTTTGGATTTAGAAGCTGATATTATTGTTATGACTTCCATCACAGGAACATCTCAAAAGATGCTATGCCTATGCAGATTATTTTTTAGACAAAGAGGTATCACTGTTGTTTTAGGTGGAGTTCATCCATCACTATGCCAGAAGCAGTCCTCAACATGCGGATGTTGTAATGGTAGGATTTGCTGAACAAACTTTTCCACAAATGCTTTTTAGATTTTAAAAATGGAAGTTTAAAAAGAATGTATATTCAAGACAAAGATTTAATTTAGATAATAAGGTAATTCCTAGAAGAGAGCTTTTACAAAAGATAAATATATCACAACGGCAACTGTTGAAGTTGTTGAGGTTGTTCACTACCTTGCACTTTCTGTGCCTATCCAACTGCCTTTGGAAGAAAAATATATAAGAGACCTATAAAAAGGAAGTATTATCTGAGATTGAAATGTTTTCAGAAAAGATTATCCTTTTTCCCTGATGTAAATTTAATCGCTGATAGAGAATATGCAATGAGACTTTTTAAAAGAAATGAAATCTCTAAATAAATATTGGATGGGACTTGTAACTTCTTCTGTGAGGTATAGATGAAAACATGATTAAGACTTTTTAGCAGATAGTGGTTGTAAAGGTTTGTTAATAGGTTTTTGAATCTATCACTCAGGAATCTCAAAGTTATATCAATAAGGGTATAAACAAGGTTGCTGATTATGCAGAACTTATGAAAAAACTTCATGACTATGGAATTTTAGTACAAAGGTTGTTTCGCTTTGGAAGTGATGAAGAAGATACTTCTGTATTTGAAAGAACTGTCGAAGCTGTCGTTAAAAGCTAAGATTGACTTACCTGAGATACAGTATTTTTAACTCCTTTTCCTAAAAACACAATTCTATGCTCAACTTGAAGCAGAAAACAGAATATTTGAAAAAGAATTGGGCTATGTATGATGTGGAACACTGTATTTACTCCTAAGAAAATGACAGTTGAGGAGTTAGAAAAAGGTACTGCTTGGGCTTGGAGAAAACATATAGTATGAAGAATATTTTTAAAAGGTTGTCATCCTTTCACTCATAGTCCTTGGATATCTTTACTTTAAACATAGCATATAGAAAAATATGCTGATAAACTATGAACATTTCACAAGGAAGTTATGTGATAACTCTGATATACCTTAATATTTGAAAAATAATAAATTAGAGAGAAGTGAGAAATATGAAAATAGATAAAATAGCAATATTAAATGATATTTCTTCAGATAATATAAATCTAATTAATTTCTTAGATACATTTGCTAAATTTTTCTCAAAATACAGAAGATATTGAAGAATTTGTATATTTTGAATGAAAAATATATCTCAAAAGTTTTTTAAGCTAACAAAGTTGAAAAAGAAAGACTTAGAAGATATTTTAGACATTCTTAAACTTATTAAAGATAAATCTAAAAAGGAAGATTTAGATATCTATGGTGAGGAAGTTGAAAGAGGAATTAACGAAATAAATTGGCTTATTGAAGAAAAATCTTTATCAAAAATATTTTTTTCAAGAATTTGATAATAAAAAGGTTTTTGGATAAAAATTCCATAGTGAATGAACTATATAAAGATGAAGATGCTTCTAAAGTCAATATCTGATTAGAACTTTTTCAAATAAACTATGGAAAGAATTAGATGAAGAAACCATTGTTAATTTTTTAAATGGACTAGATTTTACTATTTAAGTAATGAAGCATATTTTTTTCATTCTTCCTGCTTGTATTAGATATGGTCTTGAAAAAGTTTTGAAGACAATGAACAACTAGACTATTTTAACATTCTTTTTATCTGATAAAGAAAGAGTTAATTATGCTGATGAAAATTAAATATTAGTTGTTTCTTATCTAAATTTATTAAAGAAATTAAATTTTTCAGGCTATTTTTGAAAAAGGAGAAAAAGAATGCCTAGAGTTATGGAATAGAAAAGGACTACAATGTAGTCCTTTTTGCTTTATTCTTATTTATTTAATATTCTTTTTAATTCTGTTGCAACAAATTCAACATGTGTCCTCATTATAACTTGTACTGCTTCTTTTTGAAGGTTTTTAAAAAGACCTGAACTAATTTCTTTATTTCAGCATCTTGAATTTTTGTCACTGTCTTTAACTTTTAATCTAAGTCTTGTTGTACAGTTGTCAACTTCAACTACGTTGTCTGCTCCACCTAAGTAAGTTGCTAGGGCTTTCAGCTAATCGCAGTATTAGATGTATTTACTCTTTACAGCTTCTTCTTTTTCTTCTTCACTTTCTTCTCTACCTGGAGTTTTTAAATTGAAAGCTTTTATAACAAATAAGAAAACAAAGTAGTAAATTACAAAGAAAACTAAACCTAAAACCACTAGCATAAATGGACTTTGAGCATTAGGATTTTTAAAGATAGGAAGAAGTCAATAAATCCTCCTGAGAAACTGAATCCTGCCATCCAGTTAAATGAAGCTGCTAAGAATAGAGAAAGCCCTATTAATAATGCATGCACTAGATATAAAAAGTGGTGCAAACGAACATGAATGCGAATTCTATTGGTTCAGTAACTCCTGTTAAGAAACTTGTAAATCCTAGCTGCTACCATTATTGAAACTATTTTTAGCTCTATTTTCAGGTTTAGAAGTTTGAATAAATGCTAGACAAGCTCCTAAAAGTCCAAACATCATTATTGGGAAGAACCCTGCTTGATACATTTCCAACATGATATGTTCCTTGTAATATTTCTGGTAAGTCCGCATAGCTTTCATTTCTGGTGCTCCCCAGAATCTTCTCTATCATTTATTCCGCAACGTTAAACCAGAAAACTGAGTTTACTGCATGGTGTAATCCTACAGGAATTAATAATCTGTTAAGGAATCCATAAATACCTGCTCCAATTGGTCTAATTTAGCAATACTTGTACCAAAAAGCTTACTAAAGCTCCAAATATAACTTACCATATGTAGTTAAGATGAAAGATACTACTATCATAACAACTGATGTTATAATTGGAACAAATCTCTTTCCACTAAAGAAAGCTAAGAACTTAGGAAGTTCAATCTTATGGAACTTATTATATAATTCCTGATATAACCCCACAAAGTATTCCAATAAATTGGTTATTTACCTTTCCAAAAGCTGCATGAACTTGTTCAGGGATCTATTCCCATTATTTGTGCTACTGCACCTTTAGATAACAATGTTGTTACAATTTCAAAAGCTACCAATCCAGCAAAGTGCTGCTGCTCCATCTTTATCCTTTGAAATACCATAAGCAACCCCTAACTGCAAATAGTATTGGCATATTATCTATTACTGCTCCTGCTTTTTATTAAGAAAAGCTGCTAATTGACTGTTTGCCCCCATCCAGTTGGGATTCATCCAGTAACCTAATCCTAGCATTATTGCTGCTGCTGGTAAAACGGCAACTGGAACCATAAGTGCTTTTACCTATTTTTGCAAATAACTAAACATAAACTCTCCTCCCTTTTTATTTTTAAAACGATTATAAACTAATTATATCATATTATATTTAAAGTCAATATCTTTTTGTGCTGTTTTTATAGATTTGATTCAAAAATATTCTATTTTTGAATTATAAATAAACAAAAAATCAAAGAAAATTTCTCTTTGTTTCTCTTGAAAACATAATATATAATAGAACTAAAAAGAAAAAGATGTGAGAGGATATGGAAAAATTAAAAACTATAAAAAGAGAATGCTCTGTAGAATTTGAAGATCAAAGTTTATTGCCTCTGTCAAACCTGTCAAAAAGAGGAAGCAGAAGATATATAAATTACATTAAGAGTCTCCACCCAAATGCAACTCATAATTGTTCTGCTTATAAAATAAATAATAAAGGCTTAGAATTTTTAAGGTTGATGATGACGGTGAGCCAAAGTGGAACAGCTGGTAAACCTATGGGAGATATCATAAACTATATGGAAGTAACTAACTTAGTTGTTATTGCTACTAGATATTTTTGGTGGAATTAAAATTAGGGTGCTGGTGGTCTGGTTAGAAATTACGCTAAGACTGCTAAACTTGGAATAACTGAGGCTGAAATTATAGATTTTGTTAACAAAGTTGATTTACTTTTTGAAATTCCCTATGAAAAATTGGGAGAAATAGAAAAGTTATTAAAAGATTATGAAGCTGAGGTTATAGACAAATCATTTCTAGAAAAATAATTTTTTAAAGTTAGAATAAATGAGGAATTTCTAACTAATTTAGAGAAAACTATCCCATATATTAATCTAATTGATTCTTAAATAAGTAAAAACTTTGTAAAACAAAGACTATATATGGTATAATTGCTAGTAGTAGTATAAAAAATAAAGAGGTGATTCAATGGAAGCTGTATTAGTACCCATACTAATTATATTTTTATATTAGTTATAACTCTTGGAGCAGATAAAGCTTCTAAAGTAATCTTCCCATTAATTATTACAGGAATTTTATTTATGGTTGGCTTTTTCAAATACTTTTTGGATAATTATACCTGTTTACTTTATTTCTAAGTTATTGAAAAGTAGTAACTCATCGTCTTCTAATACTTACAGAAGAACTAGAACTCAGAATGATGACTTTTTAATAGAAATAAAAATAATAGTAGCAATAGTTCAAATAGAACAAATCAAAATAATACTTATAATGAAACAAGATATTATGGACATTTCCGTACTAGAGAAGAAGCTGAAGAATTTTTTTAGAAATATCTTTGGTGGTGGCTCTGGTACAAATAGTAACAATAGAACTTATAGTAATACAAGATCTAGTGGTACTTTCACTCAAGAAGAATTTGAAGAGTTTATTAGAAATGCCTTTGGTGGTAACTTTGGAGGTACTTATGGTGGTAGCACCCATGGTAACTCTTCTGGTGGCTATAGACAAAGGTGGCAACTATCAAAGAACAGGTACTTATACAAGTAATAGAAGTAGATACTATCGTATTTTAGGACTTAAAGATGGAGCGAGTCAAGAAGAGATTAAAAAGCCTATCGTCAACTTGCAAAAAGAACATCACCCAGATAAGTTTTGTAAATGCATCTGATAGTGAAAAAGAAATTCATGAAAGTAAAATGAAAGAAATAAACGAAGCTTATGAAAAATCTAAAAATCTAATTAATATTAATGGAGGATAAAATGAAAGCGATTATTATGGCTGCTGGAAAGGGTACAAGAATGAAAATCTGACTTACCTAAAGTTGTTCATCTTGCTCATTCTAAACCTATGATTATCAGAATCATAGATGCTTTAAATGCTCTTTAATACAGAAGAAAAATGTATTGATACTAGGGCATAAAAAGAAAAGGTTTTAGAAGTTTTGAGAATCTGATGTGAGTTATGTTGTACAAGAAGAACAATTAGGAACAGGTCATGCTGTTAAACAAGCTGTACCTAAACTAGAAAAACTATCAAGGTGATGTTCTTATAATTAATGGAGATATTCCTTTAATTAGAAAGGAAACTTTTAATAGATTTCTACAACGAATACAAAAAGGAAAATGCTGATGCTATAATTTTTATCGGCTGTCTTTGAAAATCCTTTCAGTTATGGAAGAGTTTTTAAAAGATGGAAACAAAGTTTTTAAAGATTGTTGAAGAAAAAAGCTAATGAAGAACAAAAAGATAAAGGAAATCAATGCTGGTGTCTCACATCTTTAAGTCACAAGACTTAGTTAGCACTTTAGCACAAATCAATAATAACAATGAAAAAGGTGAATATTATATAACTGATGTTATAGAAATTCTATCAAATGAAAATAAGAAAGTTATTTCATATTCTCTAGAAGATAGTATGGAAATTCAAGGAGTGAACTCAAAAGTTGAGCTTGCACTTGTTTCAAGAGTACTAAGAGAAAGAAAATACTGCTCTTATGGAAGAAGGGGTTATCTTAATAGACCCTGCTAATACATATATAGAAGATGAAGTAAAAATAGGTAGAGATACTACTATCTACTCCTAATGTTACTTTTTACAAGGAAATACAGAAATTGGACAAAACTGTGAAATATTATCAGGTACTAGAATTGTAGATAGCAAAGTATTTGATAATGTTAGAATAGAAAGCTCTGTCATTGAAGAAAGTATAGTAGAAAACGGAGTAACTATAGGACCTTATGCACATTTAAGACCTAAATCTCATTTAAAAGAAAATGTTCATATAGGTAACTTTGTTGAAACTAAAAATCTACCCTGAAAAAGGAGTTAAAAGCTGGGCATTTAACATACTTAGGAGATGCTCATGTTGGTGAAAAACTAACATAGGTGCAGGAACTATAACTTGTAACTATGATGGTAAAAATAAATTTAAAACAGAAATTGGTAAAGAAGTTTTTATAGGAAGTGACACTATGCTTGTTGCTCCTGTAAGTATTGGGGATAATTCCCTTATCGGTGCTGGTTCAGTTATAACTAGGATGTTCCAAGCGACTTCTTAGTGTTGAAAAGAAGTAAACAAATAATAAAGGAAGGGTGGAAAAATAAGATGATAAATTTTAATAACGTTAAAATTTTCTCTGGAAGTTCAAATGTGGAGTTGGCAAGTAAAATTGCTGAAAAATAGGTTTACCTTTAGGAAAGGCAGAAATTCAAAGATTTAAAGATGGAGAAGTCTATATTGAAATTGAAGAAACTGTAAGAGGTAGAGATGTCTTTGTTGTTCAATCTACTTCAGAACCTGTAAATGAAAATCTTATGGAACTTTTAATATTTGTTGATGCACTAAGAAGAGCTTCAGCTAAGACAATAAATGTTATTATTCCTTACTATGGTTATGCAAGACAAGATAGAAAGTCTAAACCAAGAGAACCAATCACATCTAAACTTGTTGCTAACTTATTAACAACAGCTGGTGTTAACAGAGTTATAACAATGGATTTACATGCTGATCAAATTCAAGGATTCTTTGATATCCCTGTTGATCATATGCAAGGATTACCATTAATGGCAAAATACTTTAAAGATAAAGGTTTCTATGGAGATGATATAGTTGTTGTTTCTCCAGATGTTGGTGGAGTTAAAAGAGCTAGAAAATTAGCTGAAAAATTAGATTGTAAAATAGCTATCATCGACAAAAGAAGACCTAAACCTAATATTGCTGAAGTTATGAACCTAATTGGAGAAGTTGAAGGAAAAATCGCTATATTTATAGATGACATGATAGACACAGCAGGAACTATAACTAATGGTGCTGATGCAATAGCAGCAAGAGGAGCTAAAGAAGTTTATGCTTGTTGTTCTCATGCTGTTTTCTCAGATCCAGCAATAGAAAGACTAGAAAAATCTGCTTTAAAAGAAGTAGTTGTAACAGACTCAATAGCATTACCTGAAAGAAAGAAAATAGACAAAGTTAAAATAATATCAGTGGACTCTGTATTTGCATCTGCAATAGACAGAATAACTAATAATAAATCAGTTTCAGAATTATTTGAATAATGGAAAAATATCTTAAGATAGATAATATATCTGATATTAGTGATGATAAGTGGACTGAATTAGCAGATGAATTAAAAAGGTTCACTTATTATCTATCCAACTGACACTGTCTATGGTCTAGCTTCTATTGTTACTAATGAACAAAGTATTAATAATATATATCTTGCAAAGAGTAGAAGTTTTACTTCTCCTCTTATTGCACTTTTAAGTTCTGTTGATAAAGTTGAAGAAGTTGCTACTATCTCTGATGAAAATAGAGAAGTCTTAGAAAAGTTAGCTCATGCTTTTTGGCCTGGTGCCTTTGACTGTCATACTTAAAAAGAAAAGAGCACATTCCAAGTATTATGGTCTCTGGTGGGGATACTATTGGTGTGAGAATTCCTAATTTAGATTTAGCTATTAAAATTATTGATTTAGCTGGTGGTATTTTAGCCACAACTAGTGCTAATATCTCAGGGGAGGCTACTCCTAAATCATATAATGAATTGTCAGAAGCTATAAAATCAAGAGTTGATATTTTAGTGGATGGTGGCGAATGTAAAACTCGGTGAAGCCTCAACTATAATTGACCTGACTTCTGATGTTCCTAAAATACTTAGAAATGGTGCAATATCTACAGATGAAATTACAAAAATAATAGGGAGAGTGAGGTGATAAAATGAAGGGTACAAGAGTTAATCCAACTGCCTTAAGTCCTATGGAAATGAATAATATGTCTTCTATGATGGGAATGATGAGTTCTATTCAAAAAAATAGGAAAAGGTAAAAGAAAATATACAATACAATTAGATAAAAACGATAAAAAAACTTCTTGTTAGATTCATTAATGAGGCTAAGAAACAATTTTCTGATACAGCTTCTAACAGTCAATATGCAGGAGTATATAATTTCCTAAATTATATTACTGATGTTGCTTCTAAAAAGGAAAGTACTGAAATTAAAATGAGCTATGAAGAACAAGATTTCGTTAAGAGAATGCTACAAGATTCTGTAAGAGGAATGGAAAAAAATGCAATTCTTCTGGTATCAATTTATCAGAAAATTCACTGTTAAAACTTTTAGCGAAGCAATACAGAGAATTACTTAAAAAAATTCTAATACTAAAGATGCACTAAAAGAAATAACTCGGACTGAGACTGAATTTTTAAAAAAATTACATAGTAGATGTACTAGCAAAACCATCTTAAAAAAACTAGACTTGGGGTGCAAGTCCCTTTTTATTGCTTAAATTTTAAGATATTCGATTACTTGCCTGTCATTAGTGTCTCGGGAGCTCCACAAAGGCTCCCTCAACAATAATGGACGTCACAGTAATCTCACCTCTTAATTTAACACTAAAAATAAGCGAGTTAAGAAATTTACTCAGTAACAAACTATTTTTTTATTTTTTTCACTAAGCAATAAAAAAATTATAGAGGAGGAAAATGGGTATAAGGTATAGTAAGGTAGAAGGAAAAATTTCAAAGAGAGATAGTGCTCTTAAAAATCTTTTCCTTGTGCTTATGGAAAATGTAGTTTCTGTAACTACATAGAAGATAACTCAAACAATGAGGAAGAAATTAATGAAGTTAATTTGGAAGTTTTTAAAGGAAATAACTGGAGAATTTGGAGTTTTTAGAGGTTATAAATTCTGGTTCTGTGTTTGAAATACCTAAGAAAAACTTTAGAGAAAAATATAGGAAGTTGTCTATGAAAAAGATATTAAAATCTTGTATTTTGAGATTTTTCTATTCTTATCTTTCTCGTTTAGATGAAATCATTGACTATTTCAATGAAAAGAAAAAGTTGAAATTAGATTTAGAACGGGGATAGAAAGTTTTGACAACAATTTTTAGAAGAAATGTTTACAAGAAAAAAATATTCTCTTAGATGAAAAGAAGATAAAAAGAATTATCTGAGAAAATATATTCAGTTTGTCTTTTAATTGCAACTCAAAGACAGACAAAAGAGATGATAAAAAAATGATATTGAACTTGGCTTAAAGTATTTTAAGGCTATAACAATAAATGTTTTTTTGTAAACAATGGAACTGTGGTAAAAAGAGATGCTGAGCTTGTTAAATGGTTTTGTACAAGATATGAAACATCTTTTTGATAATGATAGAGTTGAAATTTTAATAGATAATAAAGATTTGAGGGTTTACGAACAATGATGCACAATATTTTTTCTTTTGGTTTTTTTAATGTTAGTAATTAATTTTTCTTGTATACTTTTTGCTTACAGAAAGTTTGGTAAAATAGGACTTTATATTTGGGTGCCTATCTCAACAATTTTAGCAAATATACAAGTTGTTATCTTGGTTAATCTTTTTGGTATGGAGGCAACTCTTGGAAATATTCTATATGCTGGTGGTTTCTTAATCACTGATATTTTTAAGTGAAAAACTATGGTAAAAAGCTGCAAATACAGCTGTAAAAATTGGATTTTTCTCACTTGTTGCAACAACTTTAATAATGCAATGTGCTATACACTTTAAAACCTCTTGATGTTCCTGAAGGTTTAGCCATATTTGAAAGTGTAAAAAGTATATTCTCATTATTACCAAGATTAGCTATAGCTTCACTTATTGCATATTTAATTTTCTCAATTCCATGATGTTTGGTTATATGAAAAATCAGAGAGAAATTTCCTGCTAAAAAAATTTATTTGGATTAGAAACAATGGAAGTACAATGCTAAGTCAACTTATAGATAACTTAGTGTTTACAACTATCGCTTTCTATGGGGTTTATCCAATAGATGTTATGATTAATATCTTCTTATCAACATATATAATTAAATTTATAGTTGCTATCTGTGACACACCATTTATCTATCTTGCTGATAAGATGTTCAGAGATAAAAAGATACCAGAAGATATTTAGATAATATATTATCTAAATATTGACTTTTTATATATTTTTAGATAATATATTATATATGAATATGAATTTTTTTAAATATGAAGACACCAAAAGAAATACAATTAGAAATAGCAAAAAAATATTAGAAAAAGAAGAAAAGAATTAAAATTAACACAGGAAGAATTTTTCAAAGAAGTCAGGGGTGAGTTTTGGTCTCGATAAAACGTTTTGAAAAATACTGGGGAAATCTCTCTTTTTTTCTCTTATAAAAATTGCTATTGTTTTAGGTTGTGAAGATGAATTTTTAAACTTATTTCAGCAAAAACAATATAGTTCTATTGAGGAGATAATAAATGAACAAGATTAAGTCTCTACAAGTTTTCTATAATGAGGTTGGAACACTAGCTTTAATGAAAAATAATATTGTGGCTTTTGAGTACGATAATGAATGGATAAACAATGGTTTTTCAATAAATGGAGAGCATGCAACAACTGTGAACTACTCACGACTAACACCCTACGAGTGCTAGAGTCGAGAGCTTCATAAGATAACTGAAAAAGTAAGTTATCTTCTAAGAAGTTTGGTTTTTAAACCCTTATTCTTTTTGGCTAGCCCACGATAGCCACTACTGGATAAGACTTGTGTCTACACCGCTACTTTTATCTGTATATCATATTTTAAAAAGAACAACTATACAGAACAGTGAATATTTTACAAGGCTACTGTTTACTAGCCTTAACTCCATATATTCAGTTGCTAATGTTCTAAATATATTATACATTAAAAATTAGTAAAATTGCAAATTTTAGTACAACATTTTTCAATGTTGGTGTTATTCATACCCTACGAGTACATGTCTCACGGCTAACACCCCTAACGAGTGCTAGAGCCACGAGTCTTCTAACACATTTAATAAAATGGTAATGGAGTAAATCCTAGTTTAAATGATATATTAAATGTTGCTGAAAAAAATTGGTTTAGATAAAAAGAAAGCCAAAAATTGCTATTGAAATAGAAGAAAATAGTAAAAAGATTTAAAAATATTTTTAAAAAAATAAATTTAGAACAAGGATTGAATTCTATATTGAATGGAATTTAATCCTTTTTTTATTTTTATCTATACTCCTATTAAAATTTGTGTTATAATAAGTATATAATATAGAATACATTTTAAAAAGGAGTTAAAGTATGGTTGAAAAGCATTAATAATGAAATAAAAGCTATTCGAAAGAAATAAAAATTCGTTCTAGTTGGGATAATGAAAAAGAAGAATACTATTTTCTATTATAGATGTAATTAAAGTATTAACAGATAGCAGTAATCCTAGAGATTATTGGTATAAAGTAAAAAGAATGACAGATGAGGAGAAAAGTCAGTTGTCGACAATTTGTCGACAACTGAAATTAAAATCAACAGATGGAAAAATGTATATGACAGATGTCGCTGATATGCAAGGGATTTTTCGTATAATTCAATCTATTCCATCTCCCAAAGCAGAACCTTTTTAAAAATGTGGCTAGCAGAAATTGGAAAGGAAAGAATAGATGAAATTATAGATCCTGAATTAACAATTGATAGAGCTTTTAAAAACATATTTAAAAAGGGTATTCAAAAGAATGGATAAATCAAAGATTACAGGCTATTCAAGTTAGAAAAAGAATTAACAGATACTTGGCAAGAACATGGAGTAAAAAGAAGGAAAAGAGTATGCGATTCTTACAAATGAAATCACAAAAGCTTGGAGTGGAATGACTACAAGAGAATATAAAGATTTTTAAAGGATTGAAAAAGAAAAACTTAAGAGATAATATGTCTACATTAGAACTTGTACTAAATATGTTAGCAGAAGCTACAACAACAGAATTAACTAATATACATAACCCTAAAAAAATTTGGATGAAAAATAAAAATTGCAAAAAGAGGAGGAACTATTGCAGGTAATACAAGAAGAGAAATTGAAGCTGATACAGGAAAAAGCTATAATAACAAGCAAAAAATGCAATAGATTTTTTTCAGAATTAGTTGAAGAAGTTATAAAAGATGTCCCAGAATTACTTGAAAAGATAAAGATACAAATAAGAAGAAATAGTAAAAAAAGACTTAAAAAAATATTTTTTTAAAAAAATAAATTTAGAATAAGGATTGAATTCTATATTGAATAGAATTTAATCCTTTTTTTATTTTTTTCTATATTCCATTAATATATGTTTCATTCAAAAAAATGAAAAAAATATAAGTAAAAAAATAGAAATTCTAGTAAAAATTATTTAACAAATAATCATAGTTATTTTTATAATCGCATTATAAAAAAATAATAAAAGTAAATTTTTGTATATAGATTATTTATAGCTAAATGTAAGAGGGGCATATATGGATAAACTAGATATTAAGAAAAAGAGTTATGATGTATTTTTATTGAAGCAACTGGAAGAAATTTCATCAGCATTATTTTTTTATATCAAAAAGAGAATTTTTCAAGTCTTTATACTCAAAAAAATTCTCTTTTTTTATGTCAGACTAAATTTTTAATTTTTATCTTATTCAAATTGAACAACTAATGAAGCATCATGAACAACTTTATTTTTGTCTATCCATAGAAGCAAACAGCTCTTATAACCCATTGTCCACTTCTTGATGGAACAAATGCAAATACTCCATTGTCATCAGTAAATACTCTTACACTTGTTTTAGGAGCTACTTTATTAGGAGTCCAAGTGTTGTTAGTCATATCTATTTTACCATTGATGAAATCAACATCTACTCTTGCATTCTTTATAGGATTTCCATCTTTATCAACAAATTTTGCTCTGAATACATTTTTCTTTCCAAGCATTAACTGGATTTAACTAAAGGAACTATTTCATTGTATCCTGGAGCTACTCTTTGGTTGTAGTCTGATCCTGCTGAATCTTTAGTTATTATTAATTTTTCTACTGGATTGAATGTGTACCCTTCATCTTTTGTGTTTCCACTATCCATTACGAATACCCAGCTTCCTCCACCTTTTAATCCATCTTCAGCTAGTGTAAACTAGCATCAAGTGCTACATATTGTCCTTTAGCTGTTTTTATAGTTCCAACTTTAACTTTAGATAATAAATCTGTTTTTTTACTCCATCATGAACTACGAAGAATGCTTTTGGTAAAGATGTTTTACCATCAACTGTTGCAATACTTATAGGTTCTGCTTCTGGTCCTTCTGCAGGGTGAGCTAAAATAGCTTTCATTTTAACTTCTTTTTGATTACTTGCATCTAAATTAGATGTGTAAAGAAAATGATCATGTGCAAATAGATTTGCTGCTAATAAGATACTACCAATTAAAAACTAAACTTTTTTTCATACTGAGATACCTCCGAATATTATTTTTTTGTATCATCCCAACCTTAATTTATAGTTTTATAATAAAAAAATTTTATTATTTTTTTCTAACATTAATTCTTTCCATTCTCCAAAGTCAAAGCTTGCAGTTGCTTTATCCCAGTTAGCTTTTTCAGCAGCAGTTAAAGCAGGTCCTTTTTTGCTAGCAACGTGTCCTTCTCCAGCATTGAAATATACTTCATATTTTTCAGTTGCAGGTTTTTGGCATAGTTATGCTTCCTTTAGCATCTAATTTTCCTTTATAGATAACTTTCTTTTCCCTTTGAAAGTTTCTTCAGGACCATTGTATGCCTTATCTTTAACAATTATGATTTCAACACCTTCACCTGAAGCTCCATTTGAGAAACCACCTTCAATATACACAGTTCCATCTCCATTGTCATCAACAGAAATTAATGGTGCATGTGCAAATGCAACAACTGACATTAAAACTCCAATAACTAAAACTAAAAACTTTTTCATTTTGTCCTCCTACAATATTAAGTTATTTAAAAATAAACGAGTTACACTGAGTATATTAGTAAAAAAACAAGTGAATCTGCATTCTAAATTTTTAGATAAAAAAATCAAACAGAGTGAGCCGAGTAATTCTCAGCGTGTTTGAAGCTGACTTGTCAGCAAGTTTGCTGAAATTACAGCGAACTCTTGATTTTTTATCGTTAAGAAATTTAGCTAGCAGTGAACTGTTTTTTACTATACTATCTAAACAGTAACGAGATATTTTTTTATTTCTTTAGTGCTTCTATTAAATTATCTGTATTTTTCTTTAAATGCTTTTTAATATAGCTTCTGGATCCATTTTTTTCCATCTTTTATCCATAGGTATATCTAAAGTATTTATAATAACAAACTCTCCACCTGCATCTTTCAATGCTTTTTATAACATTTTTTTCTTTAACCATCTATCAGAGATAACAACTTTTATTCCCTTTATCTCTCACTAAGTTAGCGATATTTTTCTGCAGTTACACTGTCATAGTCAACATATTCTGCATATATATTCATATCATTTAAGAAAATATTGTAAATTTTTCACTTAAAGATATAACTGAAGCATTATCAACTGAAAGTAATTTTTTTCATTAGCTTCATTTTCAATTTTTTTAATAGATCATTAGTGAAATTTATTTACATTCTTTTCTATCTTTAGCTTTATTTTTGAGGGTATAATCTTATTAAATCTCTAGAGATAATGTTTACCATTCTAACTAGATTTTTTTACTACCTGTCCAAATATATGGGATTACATTCTCCATTTGAATAATCACTGAAGAATATTGTTGTCATTTTTTCATCATAAGGATAGCTTGCATCTATCTCAACAATATTTATTTTATTCATTCTTGCTTTTCCATAGATAACATCTTCAGACCAAACTTTTGCTATATCTACAACTGCTTGAGCTTTTTTTAGCAACTGATAAGTCAAAACCTTCTTCTCTTATAGCTTCTTTTTGACATAGTCATAGATATGTCTGAACCAAAGGGAGTGTAAACTTTTATATCTGTTCCCTTAGTTAAGTAACTAGTCAAAGAATATAGAGGTTGTATAGATGTGATTACTATGTTTTCAGCAAAACTAACTGTACCTAAGACTAACATTAAAAATAAATAGTAATATCTTTTTTTCATTTCTATTCTCCTTCTGCAAAAGTTTCTAAATAACATTCTAATAATAACTGTAATAATAAAGATAGCTGATGAAATCATTATTATTGCTCCACCTGATGGAATTGATATATCAAAATGTATTGGTAAATACACTCCTAACAGACAGCTAACAAGGGCAAAAAGTACCGAGTAGCTTACAAAACCTTTTATAGACTTTGATAAGTTCTTTGCTGCCGCTGCTGGTATCAATAACAAGGCTTCAACAAGTATAGATCCTACTATTTTTTTACTGAGGCTATTGTAATAACTGTGACAATTATAATAAAAAAATATTCTATTAATTTTACATTTACACCTCTTACTATTGCTAGATTTGGATTAAAAACTTGCTAATAACATTCTATTTAGATATGGTACTAACACAAAACCAATTATAATTGCTGATACAACTAAGATGTATATATCAGTATCATTTACTGTAAGTATAGAACCAAATAATATACTTTCTAAGGCATGTGAATTTACCTTAGCTGATACATAGATAAGAAGTGAACCTCCTAAAGCTATTGAAATTGAAAGGAAAACTCCTATCAAGTATCTGAGGACATCTTTGTTCTATTCTTTGTGTAATTGATAATCAATCCAAATAATATACAATATGTAAAAAAAGTGAAATATATGGTGCTGAAAAAAAGGTTCTCCTAATAGTACACCCTATAGCTATTCCTGTCATAGCAGCATGTCCCTACTGCTTCTGAGAAGAAAGGCCATTTTCTTTGTAACTACCATAGTTCCTATTCCTCCAAGTATTGATCCTATAAGCAATGCACATATCATAGCATTGATAACGAAACCATACTTAAAAAGAAGCTGGAATACTACCTTGCTCAGCTAAATTTATTAAGAAATTTCTAAAAAGTTTCTAACATTTTCTCTCCTACAAATCTACCTTTTTTCTTTATCTGTAATAGTATATAAAAATAAGTGATCGTTACATTTACTAAATTTTTAGATAAAAAAATTAAGAATTGCTGTAAATTAGCAGACGTCCCAATAATGTTGAGCGTTTGAGAGCCTGAAACATTTACTGGCAAGTCATTCACTTTGATTTATAGCTAAAAATTTCATTCGTAACTCACTTATTTTCGTTACGAAATTTAGCTAGTAACGAACTATTTTTATATATCTCTATTCAAATATTCTCATAATTTTATCTTCTTTTAATTCTTCTTTTGGATCTCCACTGAATATCATTCTTTTCTTTATACAAGTAACAGTGTCTGCTAACTCTTTTACCTGTGCTAGATTATGGTGTATCCAAAGAATTGTTATACCTTCTTCTTTTTAATTCCTTTATTATTTCTTTTGAAATAATCTTCTCCAGCCTTATCTATACCAGTTAAAGGTTCATCTAGAAATTAAAAGATTAGGTCTTGGGAAAAGAGCCTGAGCTAATAACACTCTTTGTCTTTTCTCCACCTGATAAATTTCCCCAATAATCTTTTTTTCTTTTTCATAAAACTCCTAATTTCTTTTAGAAGATTATCAACTGTCTCTTTATGTTTTTTTAGATATACCAAGGAAACAAGGTCTAGTTTTGATTAGTCATAGCCATAAAATCTTCAACAGTAATAGGTAAAGTTCTTTTCAAAATCTAAAACTTGAGGAACATATCCTATCACTCTATCTTTTTTCATATTTCATCTCTATACTACCTGTAAAAGGCATTTGTCCTAGTATACATCTTAATAGTGAAGTTTTTTTCCTCCACCATTAGGACCTACAAGACAATGGATTTCTCCTGCTTTAACAGTTAAATTAATATTCTCTAAAAATCTCATTTCCTGATAGCACTAAATTTAAATCTTTTATTTGAATTTCAAGTCCATTCATTATTTCTTTCCTTTTTTTAGCTGCTACGTCTTTAATTGCTTTTTTACAACTTCATCTAAGTCAACTTTAATAAATTTTTTTCAAAACCATCTGGTTCATAAGCACCATTTGTCATATGAGATAGTGATCTAACTTCAACACCTGTTTCTTTTATGAATAGTATCTACGAATTTGTTATTGAAGTTCTTTTTCACCAAAAATTATATCTATTTTTTTCATTTTTTTAATTATTTTTGATAACTTTTTTTCTAAGTCTGCTGCACTTGGTTGAGCACCATGAGATGGTTCTATAACTGCCTTTAACGTCTATACCAAATTCAGATAATAGATAGTCATATCCACCATGTAGAGTTGCAACTCTTATATCAATATTTCCTAATTTCTTTACTTCATTTAGAGCATCTGCTTTTTAATTTTTCTTAATTTTTTTAGCATATTCTCTTGAATTCTTTTAAGTAAAATTCTTTTGTTAGCTGGATCTATTTCTCCCAATTCTTTAGCTATGTTATACACTTGTTGAATTGAAGTTGTTATGAGATAAAAAGTATGAGGGATTCATAACTTTTTTTCTTTTCTGATTGAACCTGCTATAGGCATTAAAGAAACATTTTTTTATTTGCATAAATAACTTTTTATTTCTTTTCTTTCTATCTGCTGCATTTAAAATATCAAAAGATAAATTCATCATGTCCTACTCCATTTACTACAAGGACATCTAATTCATTAATTCTCTTTAATATCTTCTGGTTTTTGGTTGATAGCTATGAGAATCATATTTATCTAGTCTTACAACTGGTATAACTTCTGCCTTATCTTTTTACTGTATTAGCTACGAAACTGTAGTAAGGTTGTAAAGTAACACCTATTTTTTTAATTTATCCTTAGCCATAACTGAAAAACTAAAAATTAACATTAAAAATCGCCAATAACTTTTTTTGTACATTTGATACCTCCATTATTTCTTAGTTCTATTTTTTTATTTTTTTGTTCTTAACATATTTAATAGCACTTACAACTTCATCTAGGTCAACTTTGATAAACTTTTTCAAAGCTATCAGCTCTATAGGCACCTGTTGTTAAGTGTTCTAACTTTCTAACTTCTATCCCTGTCTCATTCTTAATTATAGATACATATTCATCACTATAATTCTTTTTCTCCCAAAGATTATATCTATCTTTTCTTTCTTTATTTTTTTCTATCATCTTTTTGAAGTGATGACATACTTATTTGTGAACCATGAGTTGGTTCTAAAACAGCCTTAACATCTATTCCAAACTCAGATAATAAGATAGTTATATCCACCTAAGAAAGTGGCAACTCTAACATCTGTTCCATTTACATCTTGAACTTCTTTTTAAAGCATCTGTTTTTTTAATTTTTCTTAACTTTTTTACATATTCTCTTGAATTAGCAAGATAGAAAATCCTTTATTCTTAGGGATCTAATTTTATTAATTCCTTTGTTATATTATGTACTTGTTGAATTGCAGCTGTTATAGATATGAAAAGTATGAGAGTCCATAATCCTTTCATTACCTAATGTACCTGCAACTGGCATAAGTGAAACATCTTTATTAGCATTGATAATAACAGGTTTATCCTTTTTATCAACTGCATCTATGATTTTATATACAAATTCATCATGTCCTACACCATTTACAACAATGGCATCTACTTTTGAAGCTCTTTCTATATCTTCAACCTTAGGTTGATAAGTATGAGAGTCAAAACCTTCTGCCTTTACTATGGGGATAACTTCTGCCCTATCCTTTACTATATTTGCAACAAAACTATAGTAAGGTAGTAAAGTTATACCTATTTTCATTTTTTCTCCTGCCATTGCTAAAACATTCAATAGCAAGAACATTAAAAGTATCATTTTTTTCATTTTTGCCTCCTATTTGGCAATGTACTTTTGTCTTTCGTCATTACCTGTATAGGGAACTATTTTTTTCATTATATGTTCATATTTCTCAAAAGTTCTTTTTCTATATCTTTAAAACTAACTTTATCTTTCATATAGAAAAATATCGCTTTCATCTATATTCGCATCATTGAACTTTACAAGGAAAGTTCCTATTCTTTTCATTTCCTATACCAACATAGTAATCTTCATTGTCATGTTTAATTTTTTTCCATTCCATTGCTCCCTCTTTGTTCCCCAAGTTACATCCTTGTAGTAAGGTGGAATTTCTTCTTCTGCCAAAACTTCTATATCAGGTAAAGCTCCATTTTTCTTCTTTTTAATTGAGCAATATCTACTAAAGAATTTTTTTATATCAGAGTATAGACCTAATTCTATGTTATCTAAAAACTTCATAAGAAATTATTTCATTCTCTTGTAAATTTATTTTATAGTCTGTTCTATGTCTAATTTTTCAAAGCTATACCCTGCTAAAAGAATCAGGACAACAAAAGCTAAAATAAGGAAAGATATTTCTCTTCTTTTGAGCTAAGTGGTTTTTACAACATAAGTATTAATTTTTTTATCACCTCATTCTGAAATTCAGTTAATTGTAATTATTCTTATATATAGTATCATACTTTCTTAAATTTTGAAAGAAAAAAACTAATTACATATGTAAAAATTTTTTTAATTTATTTTTTTACTTTGATTAGCTTAATTTATTAAAAAAATAAGAAGGCTAAAGAAAAAAAAAGACTACTGTAAATTAATGATAAAATCATATATTTACAATAGTCTATCTTTTCAATTTTTTTCAATCTTAGTTACTAATTACAGGTTCTCTTGGAGTATATCCTCCAACTTTATTGAATACGCCTCTAATAAATTTAGTTATTGGATATTCAAAAGTATCTTGGTTTTTTTCTTTTTCTTTCTTAGTGTATAAGTTTTTCTAATTCTTCTTTATATGCTTCAACTTCTTGAGCTGTTACATCTCTTACAGGATATTTTTTCTTAAATTAGGATATTCTCTATCAAGTACTCTGTTCCATTCTTCTACTTGAGGTTTGAATAGAGCTAAGATAAAGTCTCCGTTATCAGAAATTCTAACTTCTTTTATAACGTCACCCATTTCTAGTTTTCTAACTTTTATAGCATCTCCTTCTGAACGAACTTCACCAAAAATAGTATGTACTCCATTTAACCAATCAGCTGGTGCAAATGTCATAAAAAATTGAGAACTACCTGTGTTAGGGTCCTGCATTTGCCATAGCAAGCATTCCTGGTTGATAGAAATCTAGCCAATCAACAAATTCATCAGGTATAGTATAACCTGTTCCACCCATTCCTGTTCCAGTAGGGTCTCCACCTTGTACCATGAAGTTTTCAACTGAACGATTGAATTTTGTGTTATCATAGAAACCTCTTTTTGCAAGGTTGATAAAGTTAGCAACTGTTATAGGAGCTGCTTCTGGATAAAGATAGAATGTAATTTCTCCTTGAGTAGTAACGAAAGTTGCTGTTACATTGTTGTATTTAACTGGATCTTTAAATACACTAGTTATTGACTTCATTGTAGATTTTACAGAACTACAACCTACTAAAAACATAAGTGATAGCCCTATAATGCTTAATAATTTAAATAATTTTTTTCATCAAAACCTCCTAAATTTACTTTAGTCATAGATATTATACTACATTTTTAAGAAAAAAACTATTTTTAATGAAATTCTTTTGTAATTTTTTTGTTGATAATGTCAATAAAATTGAGATAGCTATCAACAGAACTGATAGAGCATTTACCACTGGAGAAACTCCAAGTCTTATCATAGAATATATTCTAAGTGGCAGAGTTGAAGAACCCTGGTCCTGAAACAAAGAAAGTTATTACAAAATCATCAAAAGATAATGTTAATGCCATTAAAAATGCTGATACTATAGCTGGCAATAACATAGGAATAATAACCTTTGTTAAAGTCTGTCTATTTGTTGCTCCTAAATCATAGGCTGCTTCTACAACTGAATAATCAAATTCATCAAGTCTTGAAAGTATAATAAATAAAACATAAGGGATATTAAAAAGTTGTATGTGCTATAAATATTGTTGTAATCCCTAGTTTAAATTTTCACTGTTGCAAACATTATAAGAAGTGATACCCCTATTATTATATCTGGTACAACAAGAGGTAGAACACTTATATTTTTTTAAATATTTTCTTTCCCTTTGAAATCAAAACCACTTTTAAAGCTATGGCTCCAAATGTCCCTATAACTGTTGAAACAAATGATGAAATCAAAGCAATAAAATATACTATAATAAAAAAAGCCTTCCATATATTGCTTGAGTGTCTAAACAATTCTTTATACCATCTTAAAGAAAAATCCTTGCCAAGCCATACCCTTTTCCATTATTGAAAGAATAAATAACTAGAACTGCAAGTGGTAAGTAAAAAGAATATCATAGTAAGAACAAAAATTACAAAAAGATGTTTTTTTCTTCTATCTAATTTATTTGACATTTTTTTCACCTACTTTGTTTTCTTTTTTTCTTCATATTTTGAAAAATACCCAAAGGACTATACTTGTTAGAACTATTAAAGCTCCTGAAATAGTCGAAGCTAAAGGCCAGTTTCTTGTAACTGTTAAATGTTGTGCTATAACATTTCCTAGCATTAGTGAATTTGTTCCTCCCACCAATTTAGGTACTGCATAAGAACCTAAAGCTGGTATCAAAGTGAAAATAGTTGAAGTTATTATTCCTGCTTTTAATATTAGGAAGAAATACCTTTCTAAAAAGCTTGGAAGTTAGTTGCTCCTAAAGTCTCTTGCTGCATCTAAAAAGTGAGAAAGTCAAACTTTTCTACCACTGCATACAGAGGTAAAATTGCAAAAAGGTAGACTTGTATACACTGAGATTACCACAACAGCTGGAACATTGTATAGCATTTTTATAGGGCTCATTAATCAGATGAAATTTCATAAGAAAGTGATTAATAAAACCATTGTTACCCAAAAAGAGCTATCCAAGAATATATTCTAACTAAAAAAATTTGTCCAAAAAAAGGTATGATTATTAAGAACAGAAGTTCCTGTTTATGTCTTGATCTAGCTATATAATATGAAATCGGTATAGCTATTAAGACAGTAAAAAAATAGTTATTAATATTGAAATATATATAGTGTTTACAAGTATAGTTAAAAATACCTTATCCACAAATATATTAAATGTTTCAAATGATAATTTAAACTCCACTCCACCATAGGTACTTCTTTTTCAAAAAAAGAATAAGAAAGAATAATTAAAATAGGAATAAGAAAAAAATAAAGTCAACCAAATATTTATTGGTAAAGAATAACCTAATCCTAATTTACTATTTTTTTCACTTTCCACCTCCACTAGATAGCCATCAAAGGCATCCCATGTGATGTATGCATCTTCGTCCCACCATATTGCTTTTTTTCATCATTATCATCGAAAAAAAGGCAGCATGTTGTAAGAAGATCTTAAATTTTAAGTCCTTATTATTTTTTTAGATGAACATAATATTTACTTTGGAAACCTGAATATATATATTCATCAACATAAACAGCCACACTGTTTATACAATTTTTTTAGACTTAGTTATTTCATTCTTAGAAAGTCTAATTTTTTTCAGGTCTTAGAGAAACAGTAACCCTATCTCCAATTTGTACCTTTTTATCTTGCTCTATTATTATTTCTCCTATACCTTCTAAGTCTATCTTCGCTAATTCTTCATTTATTATTCCTGTTACCTTTCCACTGAAGAAATTGTTTTCTCCTAAGAAATCAGCAACAAAAGTATCCGCTGGTGCTTCATAAACTTCAGCAGGTGTTCCTACTTGTAGAACTTTTTTTCCAGCATTCATAACTGCTATTCTATCTGATATTGATAGAGCTTCTTGTTGATCATGAGTTATGAAGATAAAAGTAATTCCAACTTCATCATGAATTAAATCTAGTTCTATCAAAAGATTTTGTCTTAATTTTGCATCAAGTGCCGATAGAGGTTCATCTAGTAATAAAAACCCCTGGCTTATTTATCAAGGCTCTTGCTATTGAAACTCTTTGTTGTTGTCCTCCTGATAATTGACTAACTTTTTTTGTGCTATGTTCATCTAGTCCAACAAGTTTTCAAATATTTCATAACTTCTTCATTTATTGTTTTTTTCATCTGTCTTTTTTTATCCTTAAAGGAAAAGCAACATTTTCAAAAAAACATTTAAATGAGGAAAAAGAGCATATTTTTTTGAAATATTGTATTTACATTTCTAAGATTTGGTGGTAGGTCAACTATATTCTCGTCACCAAGGTATATAGCTCCACTATCAGGCGAAATAAATCCAGCTATCATTCTTAATAAGGTGGTTTTTACCACAACCCGACAGTCCTATAATAGAAAAAAACTCCCCTTGTTCTATTGTCAAGTTAATATCTTTTTAAAATTTGAACTCCGTCAAAACTTTTTGTTTACATTAACTATTTTTTTATATCTTTTTCCAATTCCTTTTTTTACCTCCAATTCCTATATTATCTTTTATATTTTTAGCATTTAATAATAATATTTTCAAATCTATTATTTATCTAGTAAAAACAAAAAAAGGCATAATTATATATGCCTTTTTATTATATTTTATTATATTAACGCATTTATTGATATAAATATTAAAAAGTGCTGCTCCTAAAAAAATGAGATTTTTTTGTCCTAGTATGTCTCCAAATTTATTTCCAACTATGAAACCTAATCCTGATATTATAGCTGTTATAATCCCAATTTCAACTGTATATACTAAAACTTTATGGAAAGGAAGTATTGAATATGTCAAACCAACCAAGAGTGCATCTAAACTTGTAGCCACTCCCATTATAATTAAAGTTTTTGATATCTAAGTACTTTCTCATCATATTCCATCTCTTCTTTTTTTCAAAGCTTCTTTCAACATCATAAGTCCCAGAAATAAGAAGATTGCAAAAAGAAATATACTTTGAATACAATGAAATATAGTGAACAAATAAACTTCCTGACAATGATCCCACTAATGCCATAGCAAACTGAAAAAAATTCCAAATGTTAATATTATTTTTTTCATGAAATTTTGCTTTTCTTTGATTTTCTGTAGATGCTATTCCCCTGATAGATAGAAAGAGACATAGCATCCATAGCCAGTGCTAAGGCAGTTATTAAAACAGCAATTGTTGACATTCTGTTCCTCCATTTTTAGTCAAAAAAATCTTATAAAAAAAGTCTAAGGAACTTTTCCAAAGACTTGGATATACATTTTGGTGGAGACGACGAGAGTCGAACTCGTGTCCGAAATCACAACGACTATAAGCTTCTACAAGTTTAGTTTACTATTTAATTTCGTAATAATTACTCCCGTAAACAGGGCTAACTAAAACTATCCTCTAAAATGTCCCATAAACTTAGAGAAATCATTTATGGTAATCTATACTAGTCGACACCTTTAGAAAACCCGTATAGAATAAGTTATCCAAGGTGTAGCTGAACTAAGCAGCTAAAGCGTATTCTTTGTTTCCATCTAAACGATGTGTTTAGTCTCTCACAGCGACAAGCCTGACTTGCTACCTATAACCTCATAACCCCGTCGAAACCTTTGCGTCCCCATATTTATTTGTGAAGTATATTATAGCACCCTTTTATGCAAATATTTTTTTAATATTATTTCTCTAAAATTTTTTTCTATATATTTACACTAGAAATCAGCTATAATAAAAAAATACATTAAATAGCAGAGGGAGAAATTATGAGAAAAAAACACTAAATTAAATTTTTATGTATATATTGATAGTAATTCCAATTTATTTTTTTCTACAATATTTGTAAATCATTTTTCAACAGTATGAATATATTTTTCACAGATGTAAATAATATTAAAAAAATATCAAGTCACTAGTAATAATGATGCTTCTTATGCCTATATAAAACTAGATAATAACTTATATACAGAAGGATGAGTTTTCCACTTTTTGAAATAAGAAAGGTATATGAAGATGAATATTATTTCATAGCTTACTATTTTTAAAGAAAAAAATTATATAGTTGTTGATAAAAAAAATTAGCTAGTATGAAAAATTTATGATGAAAAAGGAATTTAAAGAAAAAAATATAGAGATATTAATGATGAAAAAAATTTGTAGATATCTATAATTTTTTTAAAAGAGAAAAAGGAACTAAAATAGGCATACACAGAGAGGTGCTACTATGAGATTTTCCCACAGCTAAATTTACTGAAATTGCTAAAACATCTATATTAATAATTTTGATTTTTAAACTTTTTTTATTATTTTTTTGAAATAAAATACATAGAATATATTTATCTTGTTATTTTTTTACTTTTTAAATTTTTCTTTTGAATATCATAATTATAAAAAAATTATAAAAAAATACTTATGAAAGACTAAAAAGCAATACTAAAAGCTAAAAGAACATTTTTTTGTAGCAATCAATGTTTTAATATTTTTTTCTATATTTTTTTAAAGAACCTTATTTCTTCTTATTTCAAACATAAAATATTAATTTTTACTAGGAAGTGTTATTATAGGTTATTTTTTTCTTTAATATTTATACAAAAAAATAAATATAAAACTATCACTAAAATTTCTTTAAAGAAATAGTAAAAAAATATTTTCTTTATTTCTGCTATCATTTACTACCTTCCGATAGCATCAGTTCAATTAGGAAAAATTGTCTATATATTTTTAAAGAAAATAATATATAATAGAGAAAAAAATAAAGGGAGGTAAGACTATGAAGCAAAAAGAAAGAATAGATAAAATGGAAAAAAATACTTAATAATTCAACAAAATTACTTGAAGAATTAGAAGAAATTTTTAAATAAATTAGATGAAGATTCTAAAAACTATAATGAGCTTGTGAAATATTATTATAGTAAGAATTGGGCAAAAGGACAAGGAAGATTTTGAAAAGGATCTATTGCCAGATGTTGAAGCTGCTGGTGTTTTAACAGAAGATAGTATCTATGACATGATGACTACTAGTAGCGGATTAGCAATTCAAATGCTAGAACTTGCAACTAAAATGCTAAAAAGATAAAAAAAAGTAAAAAAATAGTTCAGTTACTGAATAGATTTCTTAAATAATATCTAGCTACTTGCCTGCCATTAGATGTTTCAGGAGCTCAGAAATGCTCCTTCAACAATAATGGACGTCGCATGATAGCTAAGATAAAAAAAATATTTTTCTAAAAATCTCTACTTAGTAACGCATCTATTTTTTTACTTTTTTTATTATTTTTGCAACAGCCTTTTTATTTTTTTAACTATTTAATTTTTTTCTTCCATAAAAGTTAGAATTTCATCTCTACCTTTATTTGTTAAAGACGAATGGAAGAATACATCTTCTTTTTCAAAAAAACAAGTCTTGTTTTGATTGCTTTCAATTGTTTAGCTCTTTCGTTATTTGATAATTTATCTATCTTTGTAAATATAATTTTATAGTCCATCTCATTATATTCAAGCCATTCAAGCATTTCTATGTCTTCATCACTTGGAACTCTTCTTATATCAAGCAAAAACAAAAACTAATTTTTCTTTTTTTACTTGCAATATACCTTTCCATCGTTTGTCCCCATTGTTTTTTTCATTTCCTTAGGAACTTTTTGCAAATCCATAACCTGGTAAATCCACTATATAGAACTCATCATTTATTAAGAAATAATTTATTAATTGTGTTCTACCAGGTGTTTTTACTTGTTCTTGCTAATTTCAATCTTGATGTTAAACTATTTATCAAAGAAGACTTTCCAACATTAGATCTTCCAACGAAAGCAAATTCCATTTTTATCTAATTGTTCTGGGTAATCTTTTTCATATACTGCTGATTTTTACAAAGTCAGCCTTTTTTTATTTTCATAATTTACCTCTAATTTATTTTTACAAAAAAACTAATTTACTTACATCATCATAAGTTTTAGCAAAGTGTATTTTTCATAGTTGATTTTTAATTCATCAGGAATTTCATCAGTATCCACTCTGTTATCTTCAGGTAGGATAACTTCTTTTATTCCAGCTCTATGTGCTCCTATAACTTTTTTTCTCTTACTCCACCTATAGCTAAAACATCTCCTGTTATTGTAATTTCTCCTGTCATTGCTATATCTTGTCTAACTTTTCTATTAGTCAATACAGATACTATTGCAGTTGTTATAGTTATTCCTGCAGAAGGTCCATCTTTTGGAGTTGCTCCTTCTGGGAAGTGTAAGTGTATAGCTCTATCCTTAAAGAAATTTTTCATCTTTTGGTGGATATTTTTTCAAGTTTGCTTTTACATAAGTCATCGCAACAGAAGCAGATTCTTTCATAACATTTCCTAGAGTTCCAGTCAATGTTACATCTCCCTTTACCTGCTGTATCAACTCCTTGAACATCAAGAGTTACTCCTCCAACAGCTGTCCAAGCTAGCCCGTTTACCACTCCAATTTTTCCAACTGCTTTTCTTGATTTTTCAGGTCTGAATTTAGCTTTACCTAGATATTTTTTCCAAAGTCACTAGCTTTTTAGATTAAATTTCTTTACTTTCTTTTTCTACAACTTCTCTTGCTAATTTTTCTACAGATATTTATAATTTCTCTTTTTAGATTTCTAACTCCTGCTTCTCTTGTATATTCATCTATTAGCTTTGAACATAACTTTATCAGGTATTTTTTTATATCTATATCAGCAAGTCCATTTTCTTTTTGTGCTTGTTTCAACAAGAAATTTTTGTGCTATATGTAATTTTTCAAATTCTGTATAAGAAGATAGTTGTAAGATATCCATTCTATCTCTTAAAGGTGCAGATACAGTTCTTAAATCATTTGCTGTCGCTACAAAGAAAACCTTTGATAAATCAAATGGCATATCTATATAGTGATCTTCAAAACTCTTGTTTTGTTCAGGATCTAGAACTTCAAGCATTGCAGAAGCAGGATCTCCCTTATAGTCATTTGACATCTTATCAATTTCATCTAAAAGTATAACTGGGTTCTTTGTTCCAGCTTCTTTCATAGCCTTCATTATTTTTCCTGGCATAGAACCTACATAAGTTCTTCTATGTCCTCTGATTTCAGCTTCATCTCTTACTCCACCTAATGAAACTCTAACAAATTTTCTTCCCATTGATTCAGCTATAGATTTAACTAGAGATGTTTTACCTATTCCAGGTGGTCCTGAAAGACATAAAATTGCTCCATTCATAGATGGGTTTAATGTCTTAACTGCTAAGTAATCTAAAACTTTTTCTTTAGCATCTTTTAGTCCATAGTGATCTCTTTCTAAGATTTCACTTGCCTTCTTTAGATTTAAAACATCTTTCGTTTCTTTATTCCAAGGTAAATCTAAAACTGCTTCAATATAGTTTCTGATAACTGATGATTCAGCTGAGAAAGGTTGCATTTTAGTTAATTTCTTAATTTCAGCTTCCAATTTTTCTCTAACTTCTTTTGGAATATCAGCATCTTTTACTCTATCCACAATTTCTATAACATCATCATCTTGTGAGAAATCTCCTAATTCTTCTTTCATTACAGAAATTTTTTTCTTTAAGATAATATGCTCTTTGTGCTTCATTCATCTTAGTTTTTTTACTTTTTCATCTATAGTTTTTTTCAAGTGAAGCTATTTCCATTTCAGCAACTATATCGTCTAAAATCTTATAACCTCTATCTTTTACATTACTTATTTCTAAGATTTCTTGTTTCTTTTCAGCTGAGATATTTAAGTTTGATGCCATAATATCTAAACCATTTGAATAATCTTCTATCTTCTTTAGATTTAAAAATTAATTCAGAAGAGAATTTTTCCTATCATACTAATGTATTTTTTTCAAATCTTGTAAAAAAACTTTTCTATAAATAGCTTCTGTTTCTTTACTATCTTTTTAAAGTTTCTTTGATTACTGTATATGTAGCAAAGTATTCTTTATCTTCTGTTTCTATATCTTTAATTTTAACTCTAGATTCTGCCTCAACTAAAACTTTTATGTTGTTATTAGGCATTCTAATTATTTGTACTATATTTGCTATAACTCCAACTTCATAGATGTCTCCATCAAAAGTTGGATTTTTCTTCACTTGCATCTTTTTTGTAAACCTAGCACTAATTTTTGTTTTTATTTGCTATGGCTTTTTCTAATGTTGCTATACTATTAGCTCTACCAACATATATAGGTGTTACAACATTTGGAAATATTACTAAATCTCTTATTGGTAGAAATGGTGCTTTTAACATTGCTCCTCCTTATTTCTTTCATTTTACACACTAGCAGAAAACAAATTATTTAGATTTAGACTACTGCGACGTCCATTATTGTTGAAGGAGCATTTCAGAGCTCCTGAAACACTAATGGCTAGCAAGTAGTCGGTATTAAAATCTAGTTAATAACTTGTTCTTCCGCTTTATACTCTATTTTTGCTTCCTTATAGTTATCTATTGCAGCTTTAGTTATTGTTATTTCTTTTATTTTGTTATTAGATGGTAGCTCAAACATTATATCAAGCATAGTATGTTCTATGATTGCTCTTAAACCTCTTGCTCCCATCTTTCTTTTTAAAGCTCTTCTTGCAATTTCTGTAAGAGCTTCTTCTGTAAATTCTAGTTTTGCTCCTTCTAATCTACATAATTTTTGATATTGCTTTACTATTGCATTTTTAGGCTTTGTTAAAATGTTTATTAGAGTTTGTTCATCTAAGTTATCAAGAGTAGTTATTACAGGTAATCTTCCTACTAATTCAGGAATAATTCCTTGTTTAACTAAATCCTCAGGTAGAACTTTTTTGAAAAATTCTCCTTCCGCTCCTGCCATTTCTTGTTTTTGAACTTCTGCTCCAAAACCTATAACCTTTTTATTAGTTCTTGATTTTATAACTTTTTCAAGCCCTTCAAAAGCTCCTCCAACTATGAAAAGAATATTTTTAGTGTCTATCTCTATCAACTCTTGGTTAGGGTGCTTTCTTCCACCTTCAGGCGGAACTTGAGATTTTGTTCCTTCAATTATTTTAAGTAAGGCTTGTTGTACTCCTTCTCCAGAAACATCTCTTGTTATAGATACATTTTCAGATTTTCTTGCTATCTTATCAAACTCATCTATATAGATTATTCCTCTTTCTGCATTCGGTATATCATAGTTACAAGCTTGTATAAGTCTTACTAAAACGTTTTCAACGTCATCTCCAACATATCCTGCTTCTGTTAAAGTTGTTGCGTCTGCTATTGCAAATGGTACATTTAAAATTCTTGCAAGAGTTTGAGCAAGTAAAGTTTTTCCAGAACCTGTAGGTCCTATTAGAAGTACATTAGACTTTTGTAGTTCCACTCCATCTTCATCTTGACCACCATTTAAAATTCTCTTATAGTGGTTGTAGACTGCAACAGATAAAACTTTTTTAGCTTCATCTTGACCAACTACATATTCATCTAATTTTGCTTTTATTTCAATAGGTTTCAATAGTTCTATCTTATCTTTATGCCCTTTTGTTGAAGACTTTCCATCTTTCAACATATCATATTCTCTTGCTAGAGAATACATATCTTCTCTTAATAAATTATGGCAACTTTCAACACAATTATCACAGATGAATACGTCACCTGGGACCTTTGAAATAATTGTGCAACCTCTCTTTCTGATCTACCACAGAATGAGCATTTATCTAATTTCTTTGACATTTTTTTATCACCTATCTTCTAAATACACTATCAATTAAACCATATCTTACAGCCTCTTCTGAACTTAGATAATTATCTCTTTCAGTATCATTTAATATTTGTTCTTTGGTTTTTCCTGTATTTCTAGCAAGTAATTCTGCTAATCTGTCTTTTATTTTTAAAAGTTCATTAGCATGAATTGAAATATCAGTAGCTTGACCTTTTAATCCACCAGATATAAGTGGTTGATGTATCATTATTCTTGAATTTTTCTAAGGCAAATCTTTTACCTTTAGCACCTGAAGATAACAAAAATGCTCCCATACTTGCTGCCTGTCCTACACAAACAGTTTGAACATCAGGTTTTATATAGTTCATAGTATCATAGATTGCCATTCCATCAGTTACACTTCCACCTGGGCTATTGATATACATTATTATATCTTTTTCAGGATCTTCTGATTCAAGATACAATAATTGTGCTATTATTGAGTTTGCAACATTTTCATCTATTGCCGTCCCCCACAAATATTATTCTATCTTTTTAAAAAGTCTTGAGTATATATCATAAGCTCTTTCTGATTTTCCATTGTTATCTATCACTGTTGGATTATACATTTTAATACCTCCCTCATTACATAAGTACTAAAACACTTAAAATATCCAATATATCTTAAGTGCTTTTAATACTTATCCGAAATTTTTCATTTTCGGATAAATATTTTAATTAATTATTTTGCATTTTTTTACAACTTCATCGATAGCTTTTTTTCATAACGATATCGTATTTTTACAGAAGCTTTAAAGTTATCTAAATTATTATTTTTCTTTAATTCTCCTTCTAATGTAGGAACGTCCATTCCATACATTTTTGCAACTTCTTCCATTCTTTCTTTTTAATTCTTCTTCAGAAGCTTCAAATTTGTTTTTCTCTAGCTATTTTATCTAGGATTAAATCTACTTTTTTACTTTCTTTTTCAGCTGCAGGAGCTAATTGAGCGGCGAATGTATCAATATTTCCTCCCATCATTTTTTAAGTAATCATCCATTTTGAATCCTTGCATAGAAAGTTGATATTCTAATTCTTTTTAATCTATTTTTGATTTCAGCTTGAACCATAGAAACTGGAACATCTATAGTAGTTGTTTCCATTAATTTATCTAAAAAGAGCTCCAACATATTCATTTTCTATTCTATCATTTTCTCTTTTTGATTGTTTCTTCTCTAGTTTTTATTTTTTTAAATCTTCAAGAGATTCATATCCCTAATTCTTTTTGCGAATTCATCATTTAATTCAGGTTCTCTTAATTGTTTTATAGCATTAATTTTTTTACTTTGAATTGAGCTGGTTTTTCCTGCTAATTCTGGAGCATGATATTCTTCAGGGAATTTAACAGTGATTTCTCCTTCTTGCCCTTTTAGTATATCCTACTAATTGATCTTCGAAAGTTATCTATAAAGCTTTTGCTTCCTAATTTTAATAGGTGAGATTCAGCTTTTTCCTCCTGGGAATGGAACTCCATCCATGAATCCTTCAAATGCTAAATCTACTGTATCTTCTAATTGAGCTTTATATGAAGCATCTTCTACTTCTACAAGTTTTAGAGTGGTTTCTTTGCATCATTTCTAATTCAGTATTTAATAAATCATCTGTCATTTCAAAAGTTTTTCTTTTCAGCTTCTAAACCTTTGTAGTTTCCTAATGTAAATTCAGGATAAACATCTATATCAAATGTTAAATCTAAATCATCTTTTAAAGCTATTTCTTTTAATCTTACATAGCTAACTGGTTCTAATTTTTCTTTTTCAACTATTTCTGGGAAATAAGCGTTTATAGCATCATTTGCAACATCGCTTTCTATATGGTCTTTGTAGTTAGCCATAAGAGCTTCTTTTGGTACATGTCCTTTTCTGAACCCTGCTACTTCTGCATGTTCCCCTACATGTTTAAGCACTTTGTCTACTAAAGGGCTCACTTCTGCAGCATCTAGGTGTAATTTCACTTCAACTGCTGATTTTTCTAATTTTTTTACTTCGTATTTCATTTTTTCCTCCTAAAAGTTATTTATTTTCTTTAATACTTTTTAATATAATTTGTGTAACTTCCTCATTATTTAAAATGATTTTCTCAGGATAGTATACTATATTATATGTCTTATTAATATAGTCTTCTTCTATTTCATCGGCTAATTCAAAAGCCAACAGCATTATAGCTTACATTGTCCTTGTATATAATACCATTAAAATGTCTAAAGTCTACTCCGAATCTTTTTATATTATCTAGTTTTTAAATTTCTATCGAAAGAAACAAAGGATGTGGATTATTAGAACCAAAAGGTCCCATTTTTTCCATAAAATCAAAAGCTTTTTTTCTCCTAAAGTCCTTTCACAGATAATTCAAAAATCGAAACTCTTTTCATAATCTTTTTTAGCCTTATTGTCTTCTTCTTTTTAACCTAGGTATAGTTCTTATAAAGTATTCCCTAAGTTCATTTAATTTTTTTCTTTGTGTACAACAAAACCTGCTGCTAAATCATGTCCACCATATCTTTCAAGAAGATGTTTTACATTCGATAAAAGATTGAATATACTTATATTTCCAACACTTCTACAAGAAGCCTTTCCATAATCTCCATCTATGGCAACCAGTATAACTGGTACATTGAACTTTATAGTCAATCTTGATGATACTACCCCAATAACTCCAGGGTGCCATTTAGATGATGAAAGAAAGATAACTGAAAGTTTATCAAGTGGTAACTTTAAGTTCTTAATCTTTCTCATTGCATCATCATAGATATTTTTTTCTAATGTTCTTCTTTGCCTGTTTTGTTCCTTCATCTCTTCGATTATATTATAAAGATCAAATTCATCTTCCTTTAAAAAGAAGTCTGCTCCCATTCTTGAGATTCCAACTCTTCCTAAAGAATTTATCAAAGGTGAAATATAGTAACTAACATCTGTTGTAGTTAAAGTCTTTTTTTATTTAATCTTAAGTAATTAGTAAATATGAAAGCCCTTTCACCTTAGTATTCTTTTATAATCTTTAGACCTTTTTTATAATCAGTCTATTTTTCATCTATCATAGGCACAACATCTGCTATAGTTCCTATCATAACTATATCCAAATATTTATAGATAATTTCCATGTCTAAGCCTAAGCTCATACACAGCCCTTGTGCCAATTTAAATGCTACTCCCGCCCCAGAAAGATATTGAAATTTATAGGTTTTACTCAATTTTTGGATTTAAATACAATATCTCATCATCAAACTTTTTCTTTTCACTGTTTTATGATGGTCTGTGACTATCACTTCCATACCTAGACTTTTTGCATATCTCACATCTTCTATAGTATTATAACCTGTATCTACCGTTATAACTAACTTTCCTTTTCTTTTTATGAAAGTAGTCTATACTCTTTTTAGATACTCCATAGTCTGTTTCATTTCTACTAGGAATATAATAGTTTGTGTCTATGCCTCATCTCATTAAAAAAATCTAGTTAAAAAAAGCTGTTCCACTTATACCATCTACATCATAATCTCCATAGATAAATATTTTTTTCTTTATTTTCTCTTGCTGAGATTATTCTATTTACTATTTTTTTCCATATTCTCAAAATCAAAAGGATTTTTGAAGTCCTTGTATTCAGGATTCATAAATTTCTCTATTTGATGTTGACTTTCTTGCCCTCTCTTCTCTAAGAGATCCTTGATTAACTCTTCTGTACTTTTCTCATCTAGCATACTACCACTAAGCTTTCAAGTCATTTAAAAAGTTTAGTGATTTTTCATAGCATTTTTCCATTGAGTTATCAAGTTTTCACTCTTATTTCAGGTGTAAATCTTATGTCTACTTCTTCTGCAACCCTCTTTCTTAGAAAACCTTTTATTTCATTTAAGGCTTCTAAAATTTCTTCATGATCATATTGTTTTTCTTCATCATTTAAAGGTGGTAAAATACTAAAAATATGTATCAGCAAACTTTAAATCTTCTGTAACATTCACTTCTGTAACTGAGACTAAACCTTTTATCTTAGGATTTTTTACTTCTTCAAGAAGAACTTTAGAGATTACCCTCATCATTTCTTTTTCCTATTCCTTCAAGTCTTTGTTTCTTCATCTAAATCACCTCTCTTATTTCAGTGTTCTCTTTATTTCTACCATTTCAAACGCTTCAACTACATCTCCCTCTTTAATATCATTGAAGTTTTCTACTCCAAGTCCACATTCTTGACCTGCAACAACTTCTTTAGCATCATCTTTAAATCTCTTTTAATGAAGCTAATTTTTCCTTCATATATAACTACGTTATCTCTAAGTATTCTGATGTTTGAATCACTTTTTTTAACTTTTTCCATCTATAACGACACAACCAGCAACATTTCCAACTTTAGAAACTTTAAATACCTTTTTGATTTCTATTCTTCCTTGGTATTCTTCTTTAAATTCTGGATCTAACATTCCTGCAAGTGCCTTTTCTATATCTTCTATAATGTGGTAAATTATACCAGAAGTTCTAATTTCTACCTTATTAGTTTCAGCTTCTTTTTAAAGCTTTAGTTGTAGGTCTTACATTAAATCCTATTATGATTGCTCCTGCTGCTTCTGCAAGTTTTTATGTCACTTTCAGTTATAGCTCCAGAAGCTGCTTGAATAATATTTACTGCAACTTCATCATTAGATAATTTTAATAATGAATCTCTTAAAGCATCAACAGAACCTTTAGAATCTGCTCTTAAAATAAGATTTAATTCTTTTTAGATCTTCATGTTTTCAATTGGTCAGATAAACTTTTCTAGAGATATAGTTTTCTTTAGTAGTTTCTTGAATTTTTTTCTTTCTTTTCTAACTTCTTCAACTATTCTCTTAGCATGTTGTTCATTTTGAATAACATACATAGTATCTCCAGCATCTGGTACATTATTAAATCCAATAACTTCCACAGGTTGTGATACTATTGCATGTGTTTACTCTTTTCTCCCTTATCGTTTAAAAGAGCTTTTACCTTACCTTGAACTTCACCAGCAACGATAACGTCACCTATTTTTAATGTTCCTTCTTGAACAAGTATATCTGCTATTGGTCCTATCTTAGGATCTAGTCTTGATTCTAAAACTACCCCTTTAGCTCTCTTTTTTAACATTTCCTTTTTAATTCAAGGATTTCTGATGTTATAAGGATAGTGTCTAAAAAGACCATCAAGGTTGATTTTTCTTTGCTGAAACTTCAACAAACTCAACATCTCCACCCCATTCAACAGAAACTATTCCATGTTCCATAAGCTCTTGTTTAACTTTCATAGGATTTGCTTCAGGTTTATCTATCTTGTTTACTGCAACAATTATAGGTACTTTTGCAACCTTAGCATGCGATATTGCTTCAACTGTTTGAGGCATTACACCATCGTCTGCTGCAACAACTAATATAGCTATATCTGTTACTTGTGCTCCTCTTGCTCTCATGTCTGTGAAAGCTTCGTGTCCAGGAGTATCTATGAAAGTTATTCTTTTTCCATCTTTTACAACTTGGTAAGCTCCGATTTTTTGAGTTATTCCTCCAGCTTCTCCTTCTACAACATTTGTAGTTCTGATAGCATCAAGAAGGGAAGTTTTTACCATGGTCAACGTGTCCCATTATTGTTATAACAGGTGGTCTTTCTTTTTAAATCTGCTTCTCTGTCTTCTATTTCTAAGGCAAATTTTTCTCCGAAATCTAATTCTACTTCTTGTTCTTCTTCAACTAGAGCATCATATTCTCCAGCTAATTCTTCTGCCATTTCTAAAGTGATAGGGCTATTTATAGTAAGCATTTGTCCTTTTTAAAAAAATAACTTTTTAATGATTTCTCCACTATTTACCCCTAATTTTTTTCAGCAAAATCACCAAGTGTTAATTCCCTCTAAACTTAATGATTTTTTTATTCCATCTTCTTCAACTACGTCTGGAGTTGCTTCAACAGTCTTTAAAACAAAGTCTGTTCTTCTACCTTTTTTTCTTTTTTTACTCTTGTTTCTTTATGGCTATTTCCATCTTCATCAAAAAGTAATATTATTGTTTTTTTCTTTGTTTTTTTGTTGAATTTTAGATTTTTTTATTATTCTTTTTGCCCTTCTTCAACCTCATCTTCTTCGTCTATTATTTTTTTCTAATTGGTTTTTTCTTCTTTTTTTCTCTTTATACATCTTTACTGGTTCCACTGTTTCTACTTTTTAACATATTCATTTTTGCAAAAATAATCATCAATTTTTAACTTGATCTTCATCTAAATTAGATAGGTGAGATGTTACGCTTACGCCTATGTCTTTTTTTAGTATTTCTAAGAATTCTTTATTCTTAAGCTCGTATTTTTTTAGCTAATTCATGAACTCTAACTTTCATTTTTATCACCCTCCTTAATCTTCTATCAATCCTCTTGCCATCTTCTTTATCTTTTTATTCCAATGACAGTTATTTCTTCTTTATTAAATATTTTTTCCTAATTCTTCCATAGTTCCTGCTGTAACATATGGTATTTTTTTAACTCATTTATTCTTCTCAGTATCTTTTTCCTCGTTCTTTTTAGAAATATCCTGTGCTAGAACTATAAAGTGTATATGCTCGATATTTTTCAAAAAGTAAGTTTATTCCAAAAACCAATTCTCCTGAATTTTTTTCATTGAATTTAAGATATTTAAATAATTTTTTTATTAGCTTTATTTATAATGCTCAGCATAGCCATTAAATCTTGGCTATCTAGTTTTACTTTATTATGTTTAGCCAGTCTTCCTAAACAAGTTAAAGACTTGCAAACATACACTGCTCTTGTTTGTTTCTTTTGTTCCTTATCGAACTCATAGAATCCTTCTTTGACTTTTGCCAATCTAAATAATTTTGATTTATCCTTTCTTAGCTCTACAAAGTACACAAGTTCTTTCTGGAATATGAGTATTACTCATCATCTTCTTCCTTTTCTAGAACTTTGATATCCACTCTTGTTCCTGTCAATCTAGCAGCAAGTCTTGCATTTTGTCCATTCTTTCCTATAGCTAATGATAGTTGAGATGGTTCTACTAGAACTTTTGCTGTTCCATCTTCTAAGATTTCAACACTTGAAACAACTGCTGGACTAAGTACAGCTGAAACAAATTGTTCCATTGATTCTTTCCATTCAACTATGTCTATTCTTTCACCATTTAATTCATCAACTATATTTTTTATTCTTGTACCCTTTTGTCCTATACAAGCTCCTACAGTATCAATATTTGGCACTTGAGAATATACTGCAACCTTAGCTCTTGATCCTGCTTCTCTAGCTACAGATTTTTATTTCTATAATACCTGCTGATATTTCAGGTATTTCGATTTCAAACAATTTCTTTAAAAAGTCCTTCGTTCTTTCTTGAGATTAATATTTTAGGGAATTTATTTGTCTTTTTCAACATTGTATACAAATACTTTTTATTCTTTCCCCTACTCTATAGATATCAGAATAAGATTGTTCTGCTGGAGGTAGTATCAATTCTATTCCATCAATTTCAATAAAAAAATATTCTTTTTATTGTCAATTCTTCTGATTATACCACTAACTATATCATTTTTCTCTTTCTTTGAACTTTTTCATAGATATGTTCTCTCTCAGCTTCTCTGACCTTTTTGGATAACTATTTGTTTTCCATTTTGGACAGCATTTCTTCTAAAAATTATCACAGCTTACTTCAAATTTTAGAACATCTCCAATTTTTCGCTCTTTTTCTTGATTTCTTTAGCGTCTTCTAGTGAAATTTCTTCATTTTGGATCTAAAAGGTCATCAGCATCAACAACAGTTTTTGCTAGCTAGAACTTTTTATTTCTCCACCTCTCTATCCACTATAACTTCTACATTTTCATCTTCACCATAATTTTTTTGTATGCTGCTAAAAGTGCTAACTCTATAGCTTCCAGCACACTTTCTTTGCTAATTCCTTTTTCTTTTTTTCAAGCTCATCTAATGCTTCTAAGAAAAATTTTTAGAATCCTTTAGCCTTCATAGTTATTCTCGACCTCCATTATTATTTTTAAAAATCATTAAATTCAAATAAGATATTAGCTTTTTCTTATTTCTTTAAATTCTATTTCTACTTCTTTTTTTATCTATTAAAAAAATACTATATTATCGCCTTTTACTTCCTTAATAACTGCTTTTAAATTGCTTTTTATCATTTAATTTATGCTTTTAAATGTAAAGTTATTTTTTTCTCCAGTAAATCTAATATAATCTTCTAATTTCTTTAATGCTCTTTCTAGACCAGGTGAAGATACTTCAAGGAAAAAAATTTATGTTCTATTAGCTCTTCAACTCTGTCTTCTATCTTAGAACTTAGTTTGCTACAATCCTCTATGCTCAATTCTCCATTTCAAATTTTCAATGAAAAACTCTAACATACCAATAACCTCCATCTTGTAAGTACTCAACATCTACAAGAGATAAGTTCATTTCTTCTACAAAAGGATTAACAATTTTGGTAATTTTTTTCTATAATTTGACTATTATCTTCCATAATAACTTCTCCTTTTTCTACAAAATAAGGAGTGGTCTTTTCTCCACTCCTTAGTAGCTTCTTACTTGTTAACTTATTATATCATATTTATTCTTATAAAGCAATTTTATTTTTACAATTTTATCACTATTTTTTTGTTTGTAAATAAGAGTTCCTATATATGCAGTTAAAGGAACAGAAATTAAGATTCCTATACTTCCACAAACAGATCTCATAATCTCCACTGCTATGTCTTGGAAATTTAAAAGTCTAGCCATTGGATATTCTCCTGCTTGTGCATATACAAGAAGTAAAGTAAATACTGAGCTTGCAATGTAGGCTAAGATTAAAGTATTAATCATAGTTCCTATTATATCTGTACCCTATATTTATAACAGATTTAAACATAGATTTTTTTGAGACATATTTGGATCTGTTTCATGCAATTCATTTATAGATGAAGCTATAGATACTGCCACGTCCATTACAGCTCCCTAAACTTCCTATTATTACTCCTGCTGGTATTACTTCTTTTTAGATTTATATTCTTTAAAATACTTGCTGATGATAAAAAGCTCAGGATCTAAATAGCCATTAAGACGCATTCTATATGTAAATATATATGAAAGTATTCCTGCTACTAATACTCCTCCTATAACTCCAAAAAGAGATACAAAAAAACTTTTTTATTCATACCCACAGTGTAATATATCGTCACTAAAGATGAGAATATAGCAGTTATAACAGCAAAAAAAGTATGGGACTATATCCATTAAATACAGCAGGTATGAAATACTTTTTACGATAAAAGCCACAGTTACTATTAAGGCAAAAAAGTGCTTTTTAAACCATTTTTTTCCTTGCAATCACAAGAACAAGTGCTACAAAAATTATTCCCATAATATAGATTTCCATTCTCTTATCTACATCAGAGATATAGTACTGCATTTGCATTTCATCATTTGCCATAGTCGTCAAAAAGTTTTTGAAAAACTACAACTCTATCTCCAACCTTAACATCTATATTGTATTCTTTGGCTGTGTATATAGGGAAAATCTATTTCTACAATCTCTCCCTTTATCTATCACCTTCTAAAAAGTTTTTACATTAAACTTTTTGTAATTTTGCTATACCCCTCTTCATCAGATTTTTCTTCAGATACAAGTTCTATAATTTTTTTCCAGATAAATACTCTTCCTTAGTATCCTTCTGCAAAGATTAAAAACTGAACTCAATAAAAAAATATTATAAGTACAAAAAAACTTTTTCATAAATTTCACCCTCTTATAAGCAATATAAAAAAACAGTTCATTGCTAACTAAATTTCTTAACGATAAAATTTAGATGCAAGTTCACTTGTTTTTTTATATTTTTACTCATTAACAATCAGTAGTAAACTGTTTTTTTACTGTACAAATGAAATAAAAAAATAGAGGGATAAATTTCTTATCCCCCTTATTAATAGTACTATTTTCTGATACCCTAATTTAGCTATTAAAGCTCTGTATCCTTCAAGATCTTTCTTAGTTAGGTAAGCAAGTAATCTTTTTCTTTGCCCAACCATTTTTAAGTAATCCTAATCTTGAGTGAAAATCTTTCTTGTGCACTCTTAAGTGTTCTGTTAAGTGATTAATTTTTTTCAGTAAGTAGAGCTATTTGAACCTCAGTTGATCCAGTATCTGCTTCTGATTTTTCCAAATTCTTTTAATAATTTCTGCCTTTTGTTCTCATTTTCATTCCTCCTAATATTTAATATCTAAGCTAAGTAATACATAGGCTAGTTGTAAAAACCGAGCTTAAATTACCTGACTATTCTAACAAAAAAATATTTAAATATGTCAACATTTTTAAATATTTTCATCTTCCATTATAGCTTCAAATTCATCTCCCATAATAGTTTCTTTTTTTCAAGTAAAACTTTTGTTACAGCTTCTAATTTATTTCTATGAGTCATTCAAGATATCTATTGCCTTTTTGATATGCTTCATTGATCAATCTTCTTACTTTCATCATCAATTTCTTTTCCTGTTTCTTCAGAATAATATTTTCTTTTGGAACATATCTCCATCTTGAGTTCCATCTAATAGGATAGGTCCAAATTTTTCTGTCATTCCTATTTGTGTTACCATAAAACGAGCCATTGCAGTTGCTACTTTTAATATCACTACTAGCTCCTGTAGTAATTTGATCTTTACCAAAAATAATTTCCTCAGCTGCTCTTCCACCATAAAATATCTGCCATCTCATTTAAAAAAATACTTTTTAGAGACGATACATTCTTTCTTCTGCTGGTAGAGGCATAGTATAACCACCTGCAGGTCCTCTTGGAATCATAGTTATTTTATGGACTTTTGTTTCTCCACCTAGTATATGGTTTACAACAGCATGCCCTGCCTCATGATAAGCAGTTATTTTCTTATCTATATCAGCAATAACTTTTGATCTTTTTTTCAGGTCCCATTTCAACTTTTTTTCAGATGCTTCTTCTAAGTCTGCCATAGTTATTTCAGTTCTTCCTGCTCTTGCTGCTAAGATAGCTCCTTCGTTTAGTATATTAGCCAAGTCAGCACCAGCCATTCCAGCTGTTTTTCTTTGCAATAATATTTAAAATCTACATCTGGAGCAAAACTTTTTATTTTTTAGCATGAACTTTTAATATTTCTTCTCTACCTTTTTAAATCTGGCATATCAACATAAACTTGTCTGTCAAATCTCCCAGGTCTTTTTAAAGCCTTATCTAATACATCTGCTCTGTTTGTTGCTGCCAAAACTATTATAGTTTCATCAGTCCCAAACCCATCCATTTCAACAAGAAGTTGGTTTAGAGTTTGTTCTCTTTCATCGTTTCCTCCACCTTGTCCACTACCTCTTTTTCTACCAACAGCATCTATTTCATCTATAAATACTATACAAGGTGCATTCTTTTCTAGCTTTTCCAAATAAATCTCTAACTCTTGAAGCTCCAACTCCAACGAACATTTCTACGAACTCAGATCCAGACATACTAAAGAATGGAACTTTAGCTTCTCCGGCTACTGCCTTTGCAAGTAAAGTTTTACCTGTTCCTGGTTCCCCTAAAAGAAGAACTCCTTTAGGGATTCTTGCTCCAATTTTCTTAAATTTTTCAGGTTCTTTTAAGAAATCTACAACTTCTTTTAATTCTTGTTTTGCTTCATCAATACCTGCAACATCAGCAAAAGTTACATCAGAAATATCTTCTCCATTTTCTTTTGCCTTAGATTTACCCATATTGAATATTTGTGGTCCTCCTCCACCACTACCTTTACCCATTCTATTCATCATAAATACTAGTAGTCCTATCATTATTACGTAAGGTAAAAGTGAAAGAGCTATACTAAGCAATAATGATGGTTGAGGTGGTTCAGTAGATTGTATAAGAGCTCCATTTTTCATTTATAACAGATATTAAGTTACTATCTTCACCCTAGTCTATTTGTTATAAGTCTAGCTTTTAAGCCCTTGAACTCCAGTTTTATTATCAAAACCTAATTTTTGATTTTTAGGCTATTATTTGATTTATTATCAAGATATTTTACTTCATTTGCCTTGTAACCATATACATAGCCATCTTTTTTTCTTCAACTACACCTATCTTTTTACTTTCAATATTTTTTTATAAAAATCTGAATAAGATATATCAACATAATCTTGAGTTTTGCTTTCTTCCATTATTTTTTTGGAGCAACAGCAAAAAGAGTTATAATAAAGATTAACATTAATAAACCTTTTTAGGTTAAAGTTTACTTTTACAGCCTTTCCAACTACTCTTTTTCTTTCTTCTTCTCTTCTGTTATATCTTTTTTTCTTCATTTTTTTATCTTCTTCTTGTTTATTTTCTTGTTTTTTTCTTCTTCTTTTCAGAATTTTCTTCTGGTTTTGGTTCTTCCTGTTTTGGTTCTTCCTGTTTTGGCTCTTCTTCCTTTTTATCTTCTTTCTTCTTCTGGCTTTTATTTCTTCATTTATTTTTTTCTTCTTCATTTATTTTTATTTTTCTTGATTTTTCAGGAATTTGTGAGTCATTTTTAAATCTTCATCTTCAAACTGATTATCCTTCATTCATTACCTCCTCCACTGTGATTAAAAACTTGTCTAAGTTCACTTGTATTTTTTTGTTTTCTTTAGGAATATAGGCTTTTTTTATCCCATATATCCAAAATATATTATTCTTATATAGAAATATAGGAATTCTATCCCTTACATCTCTAGGAACTTTCTGATTAATTAAAACTTCTTTTTAGTTTTTAGAATGATTCTCATCTAAAAAGAATTCTATCTCCTTCCTTTCTATACCTAATCTCTATTATATCATTATTCATAGCATATAGTAAGTACTGATTTTTTTATACTTTGTTTTCTCTTTATTTTCAACGAATTCTACCTTTATTTTTATACTTATCGAAATAAGTTTCACTTGGAATTTTTTTAATTGAAGAACTTCATTTAAACAAGAAACAGTTCTTCTTCCTTTTTCTATATATAAATGATGATAGTCTTTTTACAATTCTAAAAATTTAAGTCCAAATCTATTTTGTACCATCACTTTTTTTATTAGACTGTTTTATCTCATCTATTTTTGTTTCTATTTATTTTTATATTTTTTTATTCAAAAATGAACTAGCAAATTTTTTTCTTTCAAAAAAAGAGATAAAGTCTTTATTTTTTTCTAAAGTTAATCTATTTTTCTTCATCTACATATTCATCTAAATCTAAAAAAATTTTTGTTATTTTTCTCTTATTTCTTCAATTAAAGAAAAAAAGTTTATCTTTAAATTTGATGTTATATCTTTTTCAATAAAAAGGAATTAAATCCAACCTTATACTATTTCTAGTAAATTCATTTTCAAAGTTCGTCTTGTCTATTTTTATATTGAATTTCATTTTTATTCAAGTATTCAAGTATATCTTTTTTTATATTTCTGAAATAGGTCTTATAATATTGTTATACTTTAACTTAATCCCCTCTAAGCCTTGTAAAGATGTTCCTCTTACTAATCTAAATAGAAAAGTCTCTATTTGGTCATCTTTATTGTGAGCTGTTGCTATCTTATTAGCTCCAACTTTATTATATATTTCAGAGAAAAAAATTATATCTTTCTTCTCTACCAACCTCTTCAAGAGTTTTACCCTATTTTTCTTAGCAATTTCTTTGACTGGAATTCTTTTTTTACAAAAAAATTTCTAAGTTATTTCTCTTGGCATAGTCATAAGAAAAACTTTTCATCTGCATCTGCATCTTCCCCTCTTAAAAGATGATTTATATGCACTAGATAAATTTTTAAACTTTAAAAAAATCTTGTAATTTCTTTTAACATTTCCACTAAAAACAGAGTCAGGTCCCTCCTGAAAAACCTACTACTATAGTATCGTTATTTTCAATTAGATTATATTCTTCATTAAGTTTTAATATTTCTCTAAATAATTCCCATAGCCCCTCTTATTTATTATTTTTTGGAAATCTAAAGTGTTCTTTTATAAGTTTTTACTAAAGAAGTGTGCTCCTCCACCCTTTGTAACAAAGAATAAAAAAATTCAGTGTCAGCTGGATTATAGCTGCATCTACTGAGCTTACAGTTGGATTACAGATAGGTCCAGGTGGTAAGCCTTTTATTTTTATATGTATTATATGGAGATTGCACTTCTAAATCTTTATAATATATTCTTTTCTTTTCATAATTAAATACAAAGTTTACAGTTGAGTCTGCTGATAAAGTCATATTCTTAGCTATTCTATTATAGAAAACTGAAGCCATTAGAGGTTTTTTTCACTATCTAAGGCAGCTTCTCTTTCAAGTATAGACGCCATTATTAATTTTTGATAAAATTCTTCTTTATCAGTATATTTTTTTCCACAGGAATCTCTTTAAGAATTCCTTTAAAAATATATTCAGTACTGCTTTTTTTCGTCATAAGATTCTGGTATAAAATATGTTTCAGGATATAAATATCCTTCAAAAATTTCTATCAGGAGTTGGATAAAGGGAAGTCTATTTCTTTAAATGCCTTCATATAGTTTTCTCTAGTTCCCTTTCCATTAGCAAACTAATTTATCTATAACATTTTTTTACTGTACTTCCTTCTATAATGGTAAACTTAAATACCTTAGATTTTACCACTTTCAAGCATAGATATAAGCTCTACTATATTGTATTTTTCCTCTTAATTCATAGCTACCTGCCTTTTATATTTCTACCACTGTTTCTAAACTTTAAATATAGTTTAAAAAAGGATTATTAGACACAGGTAAAGTTGATAAAGATTCCTTTAATGGTTTTATCCTTATCTATTTCTAAAACTAAATTATATTTATCTTTTTTTGCTAAGTTGGTAAGCAGTTGTACCTGCTAAAAATTATAATTACTATTGATACTATAGCTAGTAATTTTTTTCATTTTAACCCTCCTACTTCTTAGAGTATTTTTCTTTTAATTCAGTTTCTTCATCTAAATTATTTCTTAGATTTTTGCTTTTTTCTATCAATGGTTTTTGCCTTTTCTAATTTCAGCAAAAAGCTTCAATTATTATTTCAGCTTCTTTTAAATGCAACTGAAACAAAAGAGAAAGCATCATAAACTTCTGCATTTTTTTATATATGCTTGTTTTACCTTAGCTTTTTAACTATGAAATCAACTAATTTCTTTGGTGTCATTCCATCTTTTTCTACCCATAGCAATGAAAAGTCTAGTTTTACCTGTATCTTCCATTTTTAACTGGAGATATTTCACTGTAATTACTTTCATCTAAAAACATCGCTATATGTTAATTTTTAATAGAGAGGCAACTATATTTTTCTGCTTCTTCCATTTTTAATAAATCTTTAGCTAACTTTTTAAACTTATCGTAGTCATTATCTATTAAGATTTGCCCTATATCATCTATTATTCTAAACTTTTTAGCTTGAATAACATCTTTTTACATCAGGTAAACTTTCTTTTCTAATTTCTTTTTAACAGCCTTTTGTATTTGTAAAAGTCTTCTATATTCTTGAGGAGTAATAAAAAGTTATAGCAGTACCTTCTTTTTCCAGCACGACCTGTTCTTCCTATTCTATGAACATAGCTTTCAACTTCTTGAGGGTACAGCATAGTTTATAACATGGCTTAGATCATTTATATCTATTCCTCTAGCAGCAACATCAGTTGCAACAAGAATATTTATTTTTCTTAGTTTTAAATCTTTTTAAAGTTACTTCTCTGTAATTTTTGTCCTATATCTCCATGTAGACCTTCAGCATCATAACCTCTGTCATTTAATCTTCCTACTATTTCATTTACATCTGTTTTTAGTTCTACAGAAAAATTATTCCATAGAATTCCTTTGTTAAGTCTATTATTCTACATAGAGCTTCAAATTTGTCTCTTTCATTAACTTCAAAATATATTTGTTCTGTTAAGTCTGTTGTTAATTCTCTACTCTTTACTGCTAACACTTCATATTCTTTCATATGAGTTTTTGCAATTTTTCATTATTTCTGGTGGCATAGTTGCAGAGAAAAATAACATTCTCTTATCATCATTTTGTAAATGTTAAGATCTTTTCAATATCTTCAATAAATCCCATATTAAGCATTTCATCTGCTTCATCTAAAACGAAATACTTTAATGAGTTTAGCTTTAATAGCTTTCTTTCAATTAAATCTATAACTCTTCCTGGAGTTCCAACAACAACATCTACTCCAGTTTTTATAAGTTTTCTTTGTATGTCTATAGATTGTCCACCATAAACAGGGATTACCTTCATTTTTTACTTGTACTTAAACTATTCATTTCCTCAGCTACTTGTAAAGCTAATTCTCTTGTTGGAGTTAAAACTATTGCTTGTATATGATGATCTGAAGTTTCAAAGTTTTCTATTATAGGTAAAGAAAAAGCAGCAGTTTTACCTGTTCCAGTCTGTGCTTGTCCTATTATATCTTTATCATTTTTTAACAGTGCTGGTATTGTTAATCTTTGTATAGGTGTAGGGAGATTCATATCCCTTTTTTTGATAATACCTTTAATACCTTTTCACCAAGCCCCTAATTCCTTAAATTCTTTTTAATTTTTTTCTAATTGTTCCATTATTCACTTCCTTTTTATTCATTCTTTTAATTATATCACATAATAGAGAAATAACATATATTTTTTTGCTCAAAAACAAAAAAAGAGAGAAACACTAGTTTCTCTCTTGTTTGAGCTCAGCAAATCCATACTCTCCCAGGCTGCTTCCAGCCAAGTACCATCAGCGTATATGGGCTTAACTTCTAGGTTCGGAATGTAACTAGGTGTACCCCCATAGCTATACTCACCAAGCATATATATTGTATCACATAATCTTGTTATGCGCAAGTCTGAACACTTGAAACTATATAGTAAAAACAAACTTAGATTAAAAACTTCGATAATTAGTATTGGTCAGCTAAATGCATTGCTGCACTTACACCCCAACCTATCAACCTCCTAGGCTCGAAGGTATCTTAAAGAATACTTATCTTGAAGTTAGTTTCCCGCTTAGATGCTTTCAGCGGTTATCTATTCCAAACGTGACTACCCAGCTGTAGCCACTGGCGTGACAACTGGTACATCAGAGGTTTGTCCATCCCGGTCCTCTCGTACTAAGGACAGGTCTTCTCAATATTCTAACGCCTACAGTGGATAGGGATCGAACTGTCTCACGACGTTCTGAACCCAGCTCACGTACCGCTTTTAATGGGCGAACAGCCCAACCCTTGAGACCTTCTCCAGCCCCAGGATGCGATGAGCCGACATCGAGGTGCCAAAACCCTACCGTCGATATGGACTCTCGGGTAGGGATCAGCCTGTTATCCCCAGGGTAGCTTTTTATCCGTTGAGCGACGACCCTTCCATTCGGAATCGCCGGATCACTATGTCCTGCTTTCGCATCTGCTCGACCCGTCAGTCTTGCAGTCAAGCTCTCTTATGCCATTGCACTCTATGGTTGATTTCCATCCAACCTGAGAGAACCTTTGAACGCCTCCGTTACTCTTTCGGAGGCGACCGCCCCAGTCAAACTGCCCACCTAGCACTGTCTCCGTGGCTACAAACCACAGATTAGAATTTCAGCATTGAATGGTTGGTATTCCACCGATGACTCCGATACAGCTAGCGCCATATCATCTCAGTCTCCCAACTATCCTATACATGCAATGCCAAAACCCAATACCAAGCTACAGTAAAGCTCCATGGGGTCTTTCCGTCCTACTGTAGGTAACCGGTATCTTCACCGGTAATACAATTTCACCAGTACTCTCCCGTCAAGACAGCGCTCAAATCATTACACCATTCGTGCAGGTCGGAACTTACCCGACAAAGGAATTTCGCTACCTTAGGGATGGGTTATAGTTACAGTAGCCGTTCACTGGGGCTTCAATTCGAGCTCTCACTCCTCCTCTTAACCTTCCAGCACTGGGCAGGTGTCAGCCCATATACATCGCCTTCCAGCTTAGCATAGACCTGTGTTTTTTTGTTAAACAGTTGCTTGAGCCTCTTCACTGCGACCCTCGAGCGCTTTTGTATCGCGTGGATACTGACCCTCAAGGGCTCCTCTTCTCCCGAAGTTACGAGGTTATTTTGCAGAGTTCCTTAACGAGAGTTAGCCTGTCCGCCTTAGATTTCTCATCCTGACCACCTGTGTCGGTTTGCAGTACGGGCAGTCAAATATTAACGTTAGAAGCTTTTCTTGGCAGCGTGGGATTTTGCGCATTCATCTTACGACTGTATATCATACCTCAGATATAACTCAATGGATTTTTCCTATCAAGTCATCCTACATACTTCTACGGACACTTCCGTTCGTCCGCGCGCATACCCTTCTGCGTCCCTCCATCACAATATATGACTGGCACAGAAATATTAATCTGTTTTTTCCATTCGCCTACGCATTATAGCCTGGGCTTAGGGTCCGGCTTTACTCAGGGAAGACAAGCTTTACCCTGAAAACCTTGGTCTTCCGGCGAGGGGATTCTCGCCCCCTTTCTCGCTACTTATTCCTGCATTCTCACTTCTGATACCTCCAGAGTCGGTTACCCTTCTCCTTCAACGGTACCACAGAACGCTCTCCTACCAATCCTTACGGATTCCACAGCTTCGGTTTATAACTTAGCCCCTGTTACATTGTCGGCGCAGAGACTCTCGACTAGTGAGCTATTACGCACTCTTTAAAGGTATGGCTGCTTCTAAGCCAACCTCCCTAGTTGTTTGTGAATCTCCACCTCCTTTCCCCACTTAGTTATAATTAGGGGACCCTAGCTGGTGGTCTGGGTTGTTTCCCTTTCGACAATGGAAGTTAACTCCCATAGTCTCACTCCTGAGCTCTAAATTATGGTATTCGGAGTTTGATTGATTTCAGTAAGCAATACGCCCCCTAGATCATTCAGTGCTCTACCCCCATAATTGAACACTCAAGGCTGCACCTAGATGCATTTCGGAGAGAACGAGCTATCTCCTGGTTCGATTGGCTTTTTCACCCCTAAAACCTACCTCATCCCCCAACTTTTTCAACGGCGGTGGGTTAGGGTACTCCACTGTGTCTTACCACAGCTTCATCCTGGACAGGTTTGAGATCACCAGGTTTCGCGTCTACGCCAAACGACTAAATCGCCCTATTAAGACTTGGTTTCCCTTCGGCTCCGTTATACTTAACCTCGCCGTTTAACGTAACTCGCAGGATCATTCTCCAAAAGGCACGCCATCACCATTGCTGGCTCTGACCGCTTGTAAGCACACAATTTCAGGTTCTATTTCACTCCCCTCCAGGGGTTCTTTTTCACCTTTCCCTCACGGTACTATGCGCTATCGGTTAGTAAGAGTATTTAGCCTTATGAGATATGGTACTCACAGATTCACACAGAATTCCTCGTGTTCCATGTTACTTGGGAGCAGAGTTATATGTGTAAGGATTTACTTGTACAGGACTTTCACCTTCTACGGTTCGCCCTTTCCAGACAATTCCAATTCATCAATACACTATATTGAATATCTTACAGTTCTTCACTACTCTGTCCCTCAACCCCCTAAATACAACGGCTGTATCCTTGACATATTTAAGGTTTAGGCTTGACCCATTTCGCTCGCCGCTACTTTGGGTATCGTTTTTTACTTTCTTTTTCCTCGCGTTACTTAGATGTTTCAGTTCACGCGGTTCCTCTTTCGTATTAAGACTCCATCTTAATAGATTGCTCCATTCGGAAATCCTAGACTCTTACGTTCGATTGCAACTTATCTGGGCTTATCGCAGCTTACCACGTCCTTCATCGGCTCTTACTACCCTAGGCATCCTTTGTGTGCCCTTAATTATTTTAACCTATTTTTTTGACAGCTAACTCTAAGAAATTGTTAGAGTTAATTTTTTCTTGTTTGTTCTACTATATAGTTTCCAATGTTCAGAAGTAATCCCAACAGCATTGCGCTGAAGAACATTACCAATAGAATAGAGAAAGACATATTCTCCTTAGAAAGGAGGTGATCCATCCGCACGTTCCCGTACGGATACCTTGTTACGACTTCACCCCAATCGCTAATCACACCCTCGGAGCATCCCTCCTTGCGGTTAGGCCTGCTACTTCAGGTGCAACCAACTCTCGTGGTGTGACGGGCGGTGTGTACAAGACCCGAGAACGTATTCACCGCGACATTGCTGATTCGCGATTACTAGCGATTCCAACTTCATGTACTCGAGTTGCAGAGTACAATCCGAACTAAGAATAGTTTTCTGAGATTAGCTCCACCTCGCGGCTTTGCGACTCTCTGTACTACCCATTGTAGCACGTGTGTAGCCCAGCGTATAAGGGGCATGATGACTTGACGTCATCCCCACCTTCCCTCCTGCTCATCGCAGGCAGTATCGCATGAGTCCCCAACTTAATGATGGTAACATACGAAAGGGGTTGCGCTCGTTGCGGGACTTTAACCCAACATCTCACGACACGAGCTGACGACAGCCATGCACCACCTGTCTTTAGGTTTCCCCGAAGGGACACTGAAACATCTCTGTCTCATTCCTAAGATGTCAAACGCTGGTAAGGTTCCTCGCGTTGCGTCGAATTAAACCACATGCTCCACCGCTTGTGCGGGTTACCCGTCAATTCCTTTGAGTTTCATACTTGCGTACGTACTCCCCAGGCGGATTACTTATCGCGTTAGCTTGGGCGCTGAGGTTCGACCCCCAACACCTAGTAATCATCGTTTACGGCGTGGACTACCAGGGTATCTAATCCTGTTTGCTACCCACGCTTTCGCGCTTTAGCGTCAGTATCTGTCCAGTAAGCTGGCTTCCCCATCGGCATTCCTACAAATATCTACGAATTTCACCTCTACACTTGTAGTTCCGCTTACCTCTCCAGTACTCTAGTCATGCAGTTTCCAACGCAATACAGAGTTGAGCCCTGCATTTTCACATCAGACTTACATAACCACCTAGACGCGCTTTACGCCCAATAAATCCGGATAACGCTTGTGACATACGTATTACCGCGGCTGCTGGCACGTATTTAGCCGTCACTTCTTCTGTTGGTACCGTCATTTTTTTCTTCCCAACTGAAAGCACTTTACATTCCGAAAAACGTCATCGTGCACACAGAATTGCTGGATCAGACTTTTGGTCCATTGTCCAATATTCCCCCACTGCTGCCTCCCGTAGGAGTAAAGGTGAAATGTCTCAGTCCCCCTGTGGTAGTTCACCCTCTCAGGCTGGCTACCCATCATCGCCTTGGTGAGCCGTTACCTCTCCAACTAGCTAATGGGACGCAAAGCTCTCTCACAGCGCATATAGCTTTCATAATCTTAGGATGCCCTAAAATCATAATATCAGGTATTAGCATTCGTTTCCAAATGTTGTCCCTAACTGTGAGGCAAGTTCTTTACGCGTTACTCACCCGTCCGCCACCCAAACCGAAGTTCAAGTAGACTTGCATGTGTTAAGCATTCTGTCAGCGTTCATCCTGAGCCAGGATCAAACTCTTCGTTCAATCTTTTTAATAGCTCAATTTTTGCTATTTTAATTTAACACCAAATTTATGGTTGCTTTTTTTGTCTTTTTCTCTATTCTGTTGCTAATGTCCTTGTCTTATTGACATCGATTATCTTAACATCTTTTTCAAACTTTGTCAATAAAAAAATTAAATTTTTTTATTTTTTTATTTCTTTTTCATTTTATATTCATTTTAAAGGATTATTTTTATATTTTATTAGTTATTTTTAGGTGTTTTATACATAAAAGAAAAAGCTGTCATAAATCAATGATAAAAATCATCAATTTATAACAGCTTTATTCTTTATCTTTTTAAGATTTAATTATATAAGGATATTAGAATATAACTCTAAGTCCAAGTCCACCTCTAATATTGCTTCCTTTTTGTATCGTAACCAACATTAGCTGTTACTCCAATTCTTTGGTTATCTACACCGATATTAAGATCTGTTTTAACATTTCCTCTTCTATCTTCTTTTTCACCTCTGATATTGAACCAATCAGCAGATGTTCCTGCTACTCTAGCTTTATTTTTTTAGGATTTGCTAATACTCCTAATTCATTTTCATAAGCTACAGTTACTGCTGCTTTTAATGACTTAGGTCCAAAAGAAAAGCTCTATAAGATAATTCTGCTCCAATTTCAGGTTTTATAGAAATATAATCATTTGATTTAACTTCTAGTTTTACTTCTCCTGATCTTTCTCTTATCTTAGACATTCTTCCATATTCTAATCTTAATGCTCCATAAGGTTTTTAATGCAAACCCTTCTGATAATCTAAATTCCTTACTTAATTCATTTTTACTCCAAGTCCATAAGAATAGTATCTAGATTTAGCATTAAATATTTCGCTTACAACTAAGAATCTTCTATGCATTTTGTTATATCCTACAAATATATCTCCAGATATTGTCCAATTCAAGCTATTGTTATCATCGAATGGAACTGATTTAAACATTCCAACTTTTCCTTGTAACATTTCTTCTTTTGATCTTCCTATATCTTCAAATTTATATCTATTATGGACTAAACCTGCATACCAACCTACTGTTTCCCCAAGTTTTACACTTTCATCTTCATGAACATATGCAACTCCTTGAGCATTGTATTTGTAATCTATAATACCAGCAGTATCAGTTTTATATTCTCCATTTGTTCCGAAAACTTTAACTTTATTAGCATCTTTTTGTTGGGTTAGACCATGCATTTCTTAAATAAGAGAATTCTCTGTTTAAGATATTTCCTGTTTCATAAATTCTTTGTTGTACATTAGCATATTGGTGTCCCATCATTTCATCATATGCTTGTGTTAAAAGAATTTCTTCGTTATTTCCAATACTATTTAATAGATTGAAAACACGTTTTTCTCTAGAATCAAGAGCATTCATTCCATATCTTTGTTCTAATCCATCTGCAAAGTTCCAAGCATTATGTGATTTTTCTACAAATGCTGTATAAGGAAGTTTAGTCATAGCCACACCTTTAATTTGACCATAGTTATCCAAAACAGGTGTTGCCATCCAAGTTAATGAACCTGCTATAGATGTTAACTTAAAGTTTCTTCCTTGAATTTGTTGTAAGAAAGGAGCTATTACATCATCTTTTACAAACCATTCTTTCTTATTTGTAAGTTCTGAATATTCAGTTCCCACTATTAATTGACTGTTTATAGGAGGTGTTGCTCCATTGATATCAATTGGTTTAGTTCTTCCCAATGTATCTATATAGAATCCAACATCAGACATTCCTAAGTTTGAAGTTGCGTTTCCTATAATTTTTTCAATTTTTTCTACTTCACTATCAGAAACAGGTACTCCATTTCTAGTAAATATAGGTTTTTCCATTTTTGGATAGTTATACTTACTCCTTCATATGACTTATCTGTTCCAGCTGCTGCTACTAATTCTTGTCCAGTTGCATCAGATTTTAATTTTGAGTTAACTATAGCTTCTAAAGCTGCAAGATCTGCTGCACTTATATCTTTATAGCTAACACCATAAGTTCCTCTACCTCTTACATTTATTCTAAAGTTTCCATAGTTTTTAATAACTGCTGGTTGAGTTGGACTCTTACCTCTGATTACAACTCCATAACTTTCATTAGCATCTATATCGATGTTACCATAGTTTTCTAAAGTTGAACCATTCATTACAGCAACTCCAACAAGTCCTGAAACATTATCGTCAACTTTTATAGTTCCACCAACATCTTTTCCAGCATAGGCATCTGCAGTTCTTATATCTCCTTTATTTACAAATGTAGCACCTTCGTCAACATATACTCCTATCATACTTTGTATTTTATTTGTAGCTGTTGCTCTGCTTCCATCTAAGAATATTGTACCATTATTTTTCAACTGTAGTTCCTACACCTTTTCCATACATACCTATAGACTTGTCACCATATATTCTTATTTCATTATTATTTATGATGTGACCACCATTATCTGCAGCCATTCCTATTCCATAAATAATTTTTGAAACATCTGTATATGTTTTTCCAGTTGCTGGATCTATAGAGTCAGTATCTCCTACTAGGATTCTTCCATTATTTGTTGCTTTTTCCTCCTGGTGCATATATTCCTATACTTCCTAGAGATTAGAAAATCTATAGTTGCATTGTTTGTTAGATCTCCTCTATTAGTTCCATTTCCTTTAATATAGAAACCAATTAAACGTTTAGAGTTAGAAGAAATATCTCTTCCATTTGTAAGACTAGCTTGTCCATTAGAATATAGGAATACACTGTCATCTCCTAGGCTAACTGTTCCTGCACCTGTACTTGTATATTGGTTTGTAGTTGCAGTAGTTTCATTTTCAAGGATAAATCCAAATGATTTAGCCCCAACTGTTATTTTAGAAGCACTGTCAGTTATATTAGCTCCATTTAATCCATAAAGTCCAACAGGTTCACTGTTTTTAGTTGTACTTGTATGAGCAGCTACATCAATTTCTCCTTTTAGAAGAGCTGTTCCAGATTCTTTATAGATTCCTATTGCTTCATCTTTTACATTAATCTTAGCTGGAGTATCTACTTCAACACCAGAATTTGTTGCTGAGAAGATACCAATAGATTTTGTTCCAACATCTATTGTACCAGAGTTATGTTTTATAGTTGATGTTCCATCTTTAGTGTAGATTCCAACTGTTTTTTCTGCTGGAACAGAAGATGTTGTATCAGCTACATCTATGTCAGCTGTATTTACAAATGTTTGACTTCCTTTTAGGAATACTCCTAAAGTCTTTTTTTACCAGCTATAGTTAATTTTTCCGTTATTAGTAACAGTTTTTAGCATTACTTGCATCTGAGTATATTCCTATTGAACTATCTCCACTTAAAGTAATTTTACTATTATTAGTTAAATCAGATTCTAATGCTAATAATCCTTTAGCACCTTCTTTTTGTACTTTCTATATCAATTACATTTGAAGTGAAAGTAGCATCCTTCATGAAAAATACCGTTAGAGTTTTCTCCTACTGTTATCTTTTTAACTCCATTTAATGTAGATGTCCCTTCAACATATACTCCTGCAAATGAATCGCTTGTTGCAGCCTTATCAGGAACAGTTATATCTATATCAGTCCCTGCTCCATTCATATTTGCAGTACTGTTTTTCAAGAATAATATAGTATTTTGATGAGCAGTTAAATCCCCATAATGAGAAGTAAAAAGTACTGTTTTCAAAAATATCCTAAGATACCTTTATTACTATAGTTAACTGTACCTTTTTGCTGTTATTGTACTATTTTTTTCCATATAAAGCTATACCTTTTTCTCCTACTGTAATATCAGGTGTTCCAGTATTTCCTTGAGTTAAATTAGTATTTTCTGCATAGATACCAACTGCTGGTGCTCCAGTTAAAGTATCACCTACTGTAATATTTCCATCATTTGTTACAGTATTTCTAAGTGTATCAGATTGTCCTCTAGTATAAATTCCAACTGAACCATTACCTAAAGTAATATTTGACTTATTAGTCATAGTTAAGCTATTAAAAATTCTTACCTTGACTATTATATGCATTAGCTTCATCTTTTTCATCTTTAGTTCCTGTAGCAGGAACATCTATTTTTCCATTTATTGCATAGATACCAACATTATTAGTTGCTCCTGTTACAGATTGAATAGTTCCTCCTGCTGCAGTATTTAATTTTTCAGCATTTACTAAATACATTCCTGTTGAACCTTTTTTTAGACTTATACTAGAAGTTGCTGTTGTATCTATTTCTAATTTATTAGGATATTTAGTACCTCCAGCATCTTCAAATTTAGGACTATCATCTCTATATACTCCATAAATTCCCGTTGATGATTCTCCTAATTTTATAGTCCCTGCATTTTTAACTCTAGCTGATTCAGCATAGATAGCTGTTGACTTATTAGAAGTTGTAAAATCTATAGTTCCTTCATTTATTATTTCATAGTCAGTACCTTTATCCCAAGTAATTCCAACTTTTGTATTTTTTAACCCTTGAGCCATAAGACCTATATTTTCTTCTTGTGCAATAGCAGAATTTGTTGGATCTGCTATAGCAGTTACTGATTTTCCACTATCTAGGTATGTTTCTCCATTAATTACATGGGTTAATACCATCTTAGGTTTTAAAGTCTTATCTGTTGTTACTTTAGCTATACCTTCTTTAAGTCTAACTTCTTCAGCAGCATTACCATTGTTGTTAAATGTCCAACTTCCTACATCTACTTTAGCTCCTCTTTCACCATAAACTCCAATACCTGATTTTGATAGATTAACTTCACTCTTTCCACCTACAAACTCAGAATTTTGAGTAACATAAGCAACTAAACCACCATCTAGATTAATAGTTGTTGTTTTATTAGTTGTATCTAATTCAGTTTTTTCCATTTACATAGAATCCTGTTGAACCTTCTCCAAGATCCATTTTAGATCCTAAATATTTTATATAACTCTTGTTAGCAACTACTGGTGTTGTTTTATCTGGAGCACTGAAAATACCTACTGCTTTTTTACCTGTTTGAATATCAGCTTTTATAACATATGGTGTACCACTAACTCCTTGTTTTTCACTATAAATTGCTATTGCTGGAGCTATGTCTTCACCAGTTGTTGCATCTACTACTGTATTTCCTACAGTAATTTTTTTGTTATATGCAGATATATCTGTATCTCCTTTTTAGATATAAACCTACGATTCCATTTCCAGTATCATTACCAGTTGTGAAGTTTAATGCTGGAGAAGTAGCTGTTAATTCTGCTTTATCTGTTGCAGAAGTTCCTTCTAAGTATACTCCTACTCCATAACCAGAAACTTTTCCTATAACTGTACTTGTTCCAAAACCTGTATCTTTATTTTTAGAAAATAAGCAATATTTTTTTCCAGATTTTTCCTAAATCTATTTCATCTGTAGAAGCTGTAGTCGCTTGAGCTCCTTTAGAAAGATATACAGCTATAGATTTAGTTACAGCATCTGCCATTGTTACTTTTTCCAACTTTAGAAACTGTAGAAGCTGGTGCATAGATTCCTATAGATTCTGTCCCACCTTTGATTTCTATTTCATTATTAGAAGCTGTTAACTTAGCAGCTGCTGGATTTGTAGAACTTCCAGGTAGTGTTGTAGCATTATTTAAATATAGACCTACAGATTTTTAGCTTATTAGTTGTTATTTTACCATCATTTTTTTAACTGTTAAAGTATTATTTCCAGTTACTTTAGCATACATTCCAACTGATTCTTCTTCTTTTTACTTCTATTGACTTTTCCAGCCTTATTTTTCAAATGTAGTAATATCTTCTCCATACATTCCTGCAGCTGCTTTACCATTCATAGTTATAGTTCCATCATTTGTTGCTTTACTTCCTACCTCTTTTGCATAGATACCTATACCATTATTTGTTCTATTAGAAACTATTGCTCCTTTATTTTCAGCTGTAGAACCATTACCTGCTGTAGTTGTTCCGTTTACTGCTGCTAAGGCAACTTGTGTATTTGTTGTTAATGTTTTTTCTACTATCAACAGTCACTGAAGATTGATTTGTAGCTAGTAATGCTATAGTAGAAGCATTTGCATTTTCCTTTATCTATAGTATAGTCAGCATCTAATAGAGCTTTTGCTTGATTATTAGCATAAACTAAACTAGAATTTGCTCCCATATTTTCTACAATAGTCACTTTTTGCAGGATTTAAGTTAAAAATTCTTTTTAATGTTGTTGTTGCACTTCCATCTAAATATGCAAAAGTTGAATCTGCTCCTATTTTTATATTTAAATTTTCCATGATTTTTTTAAAAAGTAGTATTAAATTTATCTTTATCTGCTGAATATATTCAACAGAATTTGCTTTTTACAAAAATATTAGAGTTATTTCTAAAAGTTTACTATTGCATTTCCATCTGAATATACTGCGATATTTCCTTTTGCTGCTGTTGGAGAATCTACTTGTATTGTTCCTTCATGTTCAAATATCATTCCTGCATTTTTAACAACAACAGAATGAGCTAATATTCCTTTTTGTATCTATAATTCCTTTATTAGTAAATTTCCCATTTTTCTCCATAGAACCCTAAACTTCCCTCATAATTTGCAGAACCAGCTGCTGTTGGAGAGTGTTACCTGTTACTTCTATTGTTCCACTATTTGTACCTTCTCCTGATAACATAGCATAACCTATAGATTGCTTACCTGTTACTTCTATTGTTGCACCTTGATTTATATCAATTTTTGCTATTTCTTGAACTCCAGTATAATATGCATCCGCTGCTTTTTTAACTTGTCTTTGATAAGCACTACCATTAGAAAGAGCTCCATAGTTCTTTTCACCTTGCACTACTACTTTTCCACCATTTACTAAAGTAATACTTCCACTTGCTTTATTTCTTAGTCCAAAACTAGATGCTGAATTTTGATTATAAAAGTTACTATTTTACTAACTTCAACTGTTTCAGTACCTATTGTTACTCCTGTATATTTTAATTTATTTACTATATTTCCATGAGCATCTGTTTCTGTGTAAGTAGTAGTTGTATGTGTATCATTAACTCTACCATGATCATCATAATAAGCTTCTACTACTTTTGGTGTCACTCCATCAGCTTCAAATTCTTGTTTACCATCAGTTGTGTATTTATAAACTTTAGCTCTTACAGGTCTAGTCATTTCTTCGGTGTATACTCCAACAGAACCTTCAACTTTGCTAATTGTTCCTCCTGTTATTCTATTTGCAAGTGTAGAACTAGCTCCATCTCCAGTTAAAGTTGTTGGATCTCCTACTCCTATATTTATATCTCCATCTACTTTAACTTCTTGAATAGTATTTAAAATACTAACTCCTGCAGAATCATCACCTAAGATATCTATTGTTCCTTTATGTAAAATACCACTTCTATTCGTCTCATCCGATCTACTAGCTAATAGTCCTCCATTAGGAACCATAACTTTATAATTAGTTTTATCAAAGCCAGTATTTTTAGGATTTTTGACTACTGTAATTCCAACATTGTTTCTTCCATTTAAAGTAATAGCACTTGTATTTTTGGGCAAATTGCATATTCAATCCGCCACCAGCACTATTAATTTCTGGACGAAGCATCATACCAGCACTTATAGGAGCATTCATTTTTTTATAGGTCCTTCATTTGATAAAAATACTCTAGTGGTGTCATTTGAAGCATCAAAGTTATTAAATGAAATTCCAGCCTGCTTTGTATTATTATTACCTTCTCCTATAATAGTTCCTCTATTATATACAGACATCTGATAAATATTTCCTAGACTTCCTTGATGTGTACCTTGAACGTCTATACCAACATTTTCAGAGTTTTGTAATCTTATAATTCCACCCTTATAAATAAAATTATCTCCTCCAGCAAAAGAACCTTCATCTACCATAAATGCTCTTGTATTTTGTTTTTGCACATTCACATCTAGATATTTAAAAAGTGTTTCTCCAGATTGAGCATGCCAAGTTGCTATATAATTGTTAGTAGTTACATTATGAGTGTTATGATTTGTTTCTGATTTTTCCATCAAATCTACCATCATATGCTGTTGCTGCGTGTCCTAGACTATAAGTTCCAAATGTTGTTGTTGCTCCTGGCATTCCACCAGCAGTCAATGCGAAGTCTACTGGTGTTACATTAGGTGGATTTACAGTTATATTTCCAACTTTTTCTACTTTTAATACAGATATAGTTGGATTAAAACTCAAATTAGGATCCCCTGGTATTTCTAATTCTGGTGGTTTAGGCAAGTCGACTTTTGGTGCCTCAGTTGGTTTATTTACATTTGGTTTTACAACTGGTGCAGACAATGTAGCTGGAGGTGTCACTGAAACAGGTATATCCAACTTGTCTTTTTTAACTTCTTTTGGTGAAACATTTGCAAATATTTCTACTTCATTAAGTGGTTCTCTTATTTTTCTAAGCTCAACAAGTCCCCATTCTCTTTTACCATTTGTTGATGCATCTATTGAAGTATCTCTTTTTAATTTTGTAACTCCTGTTGGTGTAGTTGCTGTTTGCCAAGTACTTGTATTTTCATTTCCAGGTGTTATAGGATCACCATCGACACTTTTCCCTGCAATTGTGTCTATAGCATTTCTTTTCTTCCCAATTTCCTCTTCTATAAATACTGTTGTAAACATATTTTTGGTGGTTTATCTCCACTTCCTTTATATGTCCCACTCCAATTATCATACATATAATTTATTCCAAATTGCCAAGATGCCCAAGGTGATTTTACTACTTGATTTCCTTGTTCCATTAGTTGAACTAATTCCAATCTTAGTGATTCTATAGATTTTTGTATTTTTCTGCTCTCGCATCTTTAATTTTTTTCCTTGTAAACCCTTCTACAGAATCTTTTATGTCTTCTCTTGTTGCTATTGTTTCAACAGAATTGCTTACATTTTGATCTGTATTTACCTCTTCTGAAAAAGCATTTAACCCCATCATTAAAAAAATAGAATTACTAAGCCTATTGAATATTTAACACTTTTTATATCTTTTTTTGCAATAGAACGTAAATCTTTTTCAATTTTTGAAAATTCTTATTCAATCTCTCTCCTCCTATAAAATTGTTTCATTTAACTCTATATAAACGAATTATAGTCTTTTATTGTAATTTTTGTCAACATTTCGAATGTTTTTTTGTTTTTGATATTAAATAGATACAAAAATACCATTGATTTTACTCAATGGTATTTATAATTATTACAATTTGATTTGAATTCTACTATATTTTTTTACTTTATTTTTTTCTTTACTTCTTTATCATTTTTTTATACATTGCTTGTTCTACAACTTTTCCATTTTTCATCGTATCTTTTAACAAGCCCTTCTACTGAACCATGTAGATATGGTATTTCTATTTCTAATTTTTCCTTCTTCTGAATAACCTTTCATTAATCCTTCTTCCTTATCATTTTTTTGAAAAGTTACTTGGCTTAATAGTTTTCCACTTGGATAATATTTTTTTAGAAAGTCCTTCTCTTTTTATCATTAACATAATTTGTTTCGTACTCTAACTTTTCCATCTTTAGTATATTGTTTTTACTAAACCATTAACAACATCATTTTGATATGGTACTTCTATAATTAATTTTTCCTTCTTCTGAATAATGTCTTTCAATACCATTTCTTAAATCATTTTTTTATTAGTTACTTCAAACTCTAATTTTTCCACTTGGATAATATGCTCTTTCTACACCTTCCATAAGACCATTTATATAGTTTTTCTTCTTTTTCACTTTTTCCATCTTCACTATATACAAAATGTCTTTACCATTTAATTTTTTCCATCTTTAACTTCCAAAGTAGCTTCTACTCTTCCATTTGGATATTTCTTCTCAACTACACCTGTAAATGGTGTTTGTTGCCCTTTAAGATATACTTTTTTTCTTCTTTTTACTTCAATTTCTTTTCTATTGCAATTTTTTTCTGCTGAAAATACTGTAATAGAAAAGTAATATAAATAAACTTGCTAATATTTTTTTCATTAGTCCTCCTATTTTCTTATTTCTCCATTATATTTATCTTTGATTAGTTCTAAAATAGCAGTCATAGCTTTATCTATGTCTTCATCTGTAAGAGTTCTATTTTTTTATCTCTTAAAACTATACTCATAGCAACAGATTTTTTATCTTTATCAATTTTTATCTCCTGAATATACATCAAAGATATCTATTTTTTTCAATAAGATTAACTTTCTTTTTAATTTCTTTTAACCATTTCTCCAACTAAAACAGATTTATCTAAAGTTATAGCTAAGTCTCTTAGTACTTCTGGATATTTACTTATTGTTTCATAGTTTACTTTTTATCTTAATGTATTTTAGTAAACTTGTTAGATTAAGTTCTGCAAAGAAGACTTTTTCTCTTTTTTTATTCCAAAGTAATTTACTAAGTTAGGGATGAAGTTCTCCTAAAACTCCTATAACATCTTCTCCTATTTTTTTATTTCAGCACTTGCTCCTGGGTGGAAGTTTTTATTATTAGTCAATCTAGTTAAAGAATATTTTTGTAACATTTAATCTTTCTAATAGGAATTCTAAATATCCTTTTTAAATCATAGAAATTGTAGTCTGATTTAGATTGGTTCCATAGATTTTTTTCTTCTCTACCAGATAGGATTAAAGCTATTTTTAAATCTTCAATAGCTAAACCATTTTTGTCCTTCTCCTAGCTTTTTTTAAATGTTTTACTTATTTCAAATAGTTTTTAAATCTGTTTGATTTCTATTTATATTATCTCTAACATTAGCTATTAAACTATATAGTAAAGTTGGTCTCATAACAGCCATATCTTCACTTAAAGGATTTTTTTATTTCTATAACTTCTTCACCAAAGTTAAATAATTCTTTTTGTGAATTTAGGTATGAAACTATAGTTTATAACTTCATTTAAACCTAATTCTTTTTAAAATTTCTCTAACTATTCTTGAGATTTTTGAAGTTAGTGTTTTCTTCTCCAGATTCTATTGACATCACAGGCATTTTTAGCTTCTATGTTGTCAAATCCATACATTCTGATAACTTCTTCATAGATATCTGCAGGTCTTGTTAAATCTGCTCTATAGCTAGGTGGAATTAGAAAGTGTAGTTCCATCTCCTAGTGGCTTTAATTCGATATCTAAATGAGTTAATATTTTTTTCCAACTTCTTCATATGTTAAAGTTTTTCCTATGAATTTATTTAATTTTTTTCTAAATTCAATGATATTTCTGCTCTCTTAGGTTTTTCTACATATTTATCTATAACTTCTGATAGAACTTCTCCTTCAGCAACTTCAGCTAAGTAAAGAAACTGCTCTATTCATAACAGTAGCTAGATTTTCTATATCCATTCCTCTTTCATTTCTATATGCAGAATCTGTAAAAATTCCTAAATCTCTTGATTCTCTTCTGATGTTTTCAGGTGTGAAATAGGCTACTTCAACAAAGATATTTTTAGTATCATCATCTATTTGAGTATTTTGTCCTCCTATTACTCCTCCAATTGCTATAGCTTTTTCATCATCAGCTATTACAAGTTCTCCATTTTTAAGAACTCTTTCAACTCCATCAAGAGTTGTTATTTCTTCATTTTTCTTTAGCAGCTCTTATTGTGATATTTCCTTCTACCTTATCTAAGTCAAAAGCATGCATAGGTTGGTTATATTCAAACATAACAAAGTTTGTAACGTCAACCACGTTATTTATAGGGTTTAATCCCATAGCTCTGATTCTAGTTTTTTTAACCATTCAGGTGATTCTTTAATCTTTTACATTTTTTTATTACTCTACCCATGTATCTTTTTGCATCTATCTTTATCTTCTATATTTACTTTTTATTACTGTATTTACAGATTCAATAGTTTCAGCCATTTCTATAACAGGGTATTTAACCTTTCTATTATAGTAAGCGGCAACTTCTCTTGCTATACCTATATGAGATAGACAATCTGGTCTATTAGGTGTAATTTCAAGTTCAAATATTACATCATTTAATCCCGCATACTCTCTATATTCTTTTCCTATAGGAGCATCTTCTGGAAGTATTATTATTCCTTCACTTTCTTTTGCAAGTCCTAACTCTGCTTCTGAACATAACATTCCAAATGATTCTACATCTCTTATTTTACTCTTTTTTATTTTAAAGTTTCCAGGTAAAACTGCTCCTATCTTAGCAACAACTACCTTGTCATTTAATTTGTGATTTGTTGCACCACAAATTATTTGTAAAGGTGCTTCTTCTCCAACATTTACTTTTAATAGAGTTAATCTATCAGAATTTGGATGTTTATCAAATTCAGCTATTTGCCCTATTACAACATTTCCTAAATCTTTTCCTTGGATATCTATAGCTTCAACTTCTTGTCCTATCATAGTTAAGGCATTAGCTATTTCTTCCACACTTTCTTTTATATCCACATATTGTTTTAACCAATTTAATGATATTAACATTATATATTCCCTCCAATAAATGATATGAATCATGAAAAAAATAGTTCATATAATAGTAATGAGATTATTTTATATCTTCTACTTAAATTGTTTTAAGAACCTCATATCATTTTCAAAAAATGCTCTCAAATCTCCAATACCATGTCTAAGCATAGTTACACGTTCTATACCTACTCCGAAGGCAAAACCATTCACTTCATCAGGATTAAGTCCTACATATTTTAGAACTTCTGGGTCTACCATTCCACAACCCATTATTTCTATCCAACCACTATCTTTACATAGTCTGCAACCTTCTCCATGACAAATCATACATTCAACGTCCATTTCAGCACTAGGTTCTGTGAATGGGAAGAAATGAGGTCTGAATCTTACTTTTCTATCTCCAAAAACTTCTTTTACAAAGTGAGTTAATATTCCTTTTAAGTCTGCGAAAGATATATCTTTTCCAACAACTAAACCTTCCATTTGATGGAACATAGGTGTATGAGATATATCATAATCTGGTCTGTATACCTTACCAGGACAAATCATTCTAAATGGAGTACCATGTTCAAGCATATATCTTATTTGAACTGGTGATGTTTGTGTTCTCAACACAATAGAATCATTTAAATAGAATGTGTCTGTCAAATCTCTTGATGGGTGAGTTTTAGGAATATTCAAAGCATCGAAATTGTATTCAACAGTTTCTATTTCTGGCTGAACCTCCCACGACTGAAGTCGCAGGGTTCTTGGGTAATAGTTGCTTTTGTTAGCCAACTAAATTTACCAAGCTATCCCCATAGTTCCTACGGTTCATATATTTTTATTTAAGCACTTATACCTAATATCCTTTAGTCCTTCTTTTTAATATGTTTTTGGCTGCATTTATATCTCTATTATGTACAGCTCCACATACTGGACAAGTCCATTCTCTCACACTTAAATCTTTTTACTTCTTCATTTCTATATCCACAACAATTACATATTTGACTACTTGCAAAAAAATTTATCTACTCTTACTATTGTTTTTTTCCATGCCATTTCGCTTTTATAACTTAGTATTCTATTAAATTCACTCCATGATACATCTACAATATTTCTTGCTAATTTATGATTTTTTTACCATATTTTTTTACTTTGTAAATCTTCAATACAGATAATATCATATTCTTTTTTATTAGCATTGTTGATAACTTTTTGCAAAAAAATCTTCTCTTTGATTTGATATCTTTTTCAAATAATCTTGCTACTTTTTATTCTAGCTTTATTCCTATTTGAACTACCCTTTGGTTTTTCGTGATAGTTTTCTTTGTAATATTACTAGTTTATTCAAAGATTTTTTTGTAAATATTTTTGGATTTTCTATTGAGATTTCATCACTGGTAATCGCAAAGTCTTTTTATACCTAAATCTATTCCAACATTCTTATTTGTACTTTCTAACTTTTTCTGCTTCTACATCAGTACAACATAAAGATATATAATATTTTCCACTAGGTACTTGTGTTATTGTTGCATTTATTATTCTTCCTTGTGGTTTTATTTTTATCTCTTATTTTTTTAGTTTTTCCTAACTTAGGTACTTTTTATCCATTTTATCTAAAAAAACTCTATATTATTATTTGTATAATTGGTTCTGTATGATTTTTCTATTATCTTTCTTAGATTTAAACTTTGGATAGCCACTTCCACTAAAGAAGTTTTTATAGGCTTTATCTAAATCTTTTAAAAGAATTTTTGTAAAGAAAATTTATCTACATCTTTTTAACCATTCTTTTCTCTTGTTTTAAAACTGTTAATTCTTTACTACACTCACTATATGACATAGATTTTTTTCTCTTTGTTATATAGCTCTTGTTTTTAAACCTAAAAAAAATGATTATAGACATATCTTACACAACCAAAAGTACAATTTAATATTGTTATTTGAGTTTTAGTTGGATAAAATCTAAACTTATATGCTTTTTTTCCATGCGATTTCACCTCCATTTACCTATATATAGTATACCACTTTTTTTATACTATAAGTAAAATGAAAAAAAGTAAAAATTTTTTTCTAAATATATGAACCTAAAAAAACTGACTCAGTCGTTTTTAGAGGTTGTCGTTCACATAAGTACGCTACCACTTATGCAGTTCTCTTGGCATATACACTCCTTAATAAATTAAGGAGATTAGCCTTGAACTTCTTAATATTTCTATTAAGCACAGACTATATCTTATCCCACAGCTCTATCTGTTTGGGTCTACCCACTTCCACCAGCTTTGGTGTACTTCCCTCAGGAGGAATAGTCGTTGAACCTTACCTTTCGGTCTTGGCTGCTGATTGCCCATTTTTAGCCTTTCCCAAATCTTTGATTTGGGGCATTACTGGCTTAACACTTAGGATTTAACCTTATGTCATCTAGTATATTTTTTCTGCTTTCGCCACTTTCACACTTGTACCATATTATTTAGGTACTATGTTGTAGTTATACTAGCTTTAGGGGTTTCCAGCAATTCGAGTAGTATTGGATAGCTTTTTAAAGTTGCTACCTCTACATACATATTTCTATATATGCTGACTATACTTAATGGTCTAACTCATGACTGACACCCTACGAGTGCTAGAGTCACAAGTGTGCGACCATATTTTTTTAATCAACTATATCAAGCCCATTTTTTTGAAAAGATATTTTTCATAAGCTCCATAGTTTCATTGATAGGATGTATTGTACCGTAGTTATATTTTTGTTCCAGGTAAACTTATATCAATTATTTCACTTTCTAATCTTTCATTTAATTCTTTTTCTTTTTAAAGCCTTATTTTTTTCATCTAATAAAAGTACTTATTTTTTTCTTTAACTTCATTTTATTATTTGTCCAATCTTAGGCCTTTCTTCTGCTGTAAGGTCTTTCATTTTCTTAGATAAGTCTGTAAAGATTCCTTTTTTTCCCCATATAGTTTACTCTAATTTCTTCAAGCTTTTTTGAAGAGTTTTAGATTCTTCTATATGTTTTTGTATTTCTTCCTTAACTTTTTAGAATTTCTTCTTTCATTTTCCTACTTTCCTCCGTTTATAACTGTAATTGCTTGTGAAACAATTGTATATTACCATCTTTTAAAATAATAAGGCCATATCTTCCATCTTCTGTCGCTCCTGGATTAAAAAAAGTATCTCATCTTCATAATATTCTATATATGGTTTATGAGTGTGACCAAAGATAACAAGATTAGCTTTTAATTTTTTAGTCATTTCTTTTATAGAACTTAGACTTCTCTTTTACGTCATAAAGATGCCCATGAGTTAGAAAAAAATTTTTTTCCTTCTATCTCAAAAAAATATTCTCTTCGCTATGACTTCTTTCAAAAAAATCACAATTTCCCTTTACCATATAGTAGGTAGCTTCTGGGTGGACATAGCTAAGATCATCTATGTCCCCTATCCCATCACCAGCAGCTATAACTATATCAGGTTTTTTTCTTTTTTTCAAAAAAATTTTTTTAAAGCCTTATCAAAATATGAATGTGAATCCGATAAGACTAGAATTCTTTTCATTTTTTTCTCCAATCTAATCTTCTAATTCTTCTTCTTTTTTTTTAATTTTTTTGTGATTGCTGCAACTTTTTCTTCATCTGCAACCTTCATTATTCTAACACCTTGTGTTGCTCTTCCAATACGAGATATTTCACTTATAGAAGTTCTTATTACTATTCCATTAGAAGTTAAACACATAAGCTCTTCATCTTCATTGACTTCAAGCACTGAAACGATCTTACCAGTTTTTTCACTAACTTTTAAGTTTATAACTCCTTTTCCACCTCTATTATATTGAGGATATTCATCAAGACTAGTTCTCTTACCATAACCATTTTTCAGTTATAGTTAAAATATCTGTTTCAGGATTTTTAATAAGCATAGCTGACACAACTGCATCTCCTTCTCTCAGAGTTATAGCCTTAACCCCTTGAGTACTTCTTCCTGTAGGCCTTATTGTATCAGTTAAGAATCTTGTACAATATCCATTGTGAGTAGCAATCAATATTTCTTCTTTAGTTACATCTTCTATTAGACCAACAAAGATTATATCGTCATCTTCTTTAATCTTTATAGCTATTAAACCTGAATTATTGATATTTTTAAATTCTCCTAAAGAAGTTTTTCTTTATCAAACCATTTTTTTAGTTATAAAGACAATTTCTTTTTCTGGAAAGAAATTCTTTTTATTACTATAGTGTCACTTACTTTTTTTCACCTTCTGAAAGATTTATTATATTGCTTAATAATCTTCCTCTTGATTGTTTAGATAAATCAGGTATTTCATAAGCTCTTATATTATATACCTTTCCTTTATCAGTAAATATCATCATAGTATCAAGAGTTGAAGCTGTAATTATCTTTTTCAGCATAGTCATCTTCAATAGTGTTAAGAGCTGATACTCCTCTTCCACCTCTTCTTTGTGCCTTATACTTACTAGCTTCTATTCTCTTTACATATCCTTTATTAGTATATGTGATGATGATTTCTTCATCTTTTATTAAATCTTCTGGAAGAATTTCCATTCTTTCTTCTTCAATTTGAGTTCTTCTCTTATCATTATATTTTTCTTTAAGTTCTAATAATTCTTTTTTTCATTATTTCATAAATCTTAGACTTATCTTCTAAAACTTCTCTTAATTCCTTTATTAAAGCTTCAATTTCTCTATATTCATTATCGATTTTTTTCTCTTTCCAAACCTGTCAATCTTTGCAATTTCATATCAAGTATTGATCTAGCTTGAATATCTGTAAATCCATATTTTTTTCAATTAATTGTTCTCTTGCAACTGTACCATCAGAAGATGCTCTGATAAGTTCAATTATTCTATCGATATTTTTCTAAAAGCAATTTGATACCCTTTTTAAAATATGAGCTCTCTTTTTCTGCTTTATCTAAGTCAAATGCTGTTCTTCTTGTAATAACATCAAATCTATGTTTGATGTATTCATTTCAACATCTCTTTTAGATTTAAAACTCTAGGTACATTATTTACTAGAGATAGCATTATAACACCAAATGTGTTTTGTAAATCTGTAAATTTATATAGCTTATTTAGAACAAGTTCAGGCTCTTCACCTTTTTTTAACTTCAATTACTATTCTTATTCCTTCTCTGTTTGACTCATCTCTTAAGTCTGAAATTTCAGTTATTTTCTTTTCTTTAACTAAATTTGCTATTTTTTTCGATTAGATTAGCTTTATTTAATTGATATGGAATTTCACTTACTATTATGTTAGCTTTTCCATTCTTTTTGCTCTTCTATATCTACTTTTTCCTCTTACTTTTTATCTTACCTCTACCTGTTTTATAGGCTTCTATAATTCCAGCTCTACCATCTATTATAGCTCCTGTTGGAAAATCAGGTCCTTTTAATATAGTTCATAAGTTCTAAGATTTCTATATCTTTATTATCTATCAAAGCAAGAATACCATCAACTAACTCTCCTAAGTTATGAGGAGGTATGTTAGTTGCCATACCAACGGCTATACCTATTGCTCCATTAAGAAGTAAGTTAGGTAATTTTGCTGGTAATACTGTAGGTTCATCTAAGGAGTCATCAAAGTTCTTTCTCCAATCTATAGTGTCCTTATCGATATCTTCTAACAGTTCAGCAGTTATCTTTTCCATTCTTGCTTCAGTATATCTCATTGCTGCCGCTGAGTCTCCATCTATAGAACCAAAGTTTCCATGCCCTTCAACTAAAAGATATCTATAGTTGAAATCTTGTGCCATTCTTACCATTGTCCCATAAACAGCTGAAATCTCCATGAGGGTGATACTTACCTAAAACTTCCCCAACAATTCTGGCAGATTTCTTAAATGGTTTATCATTAGTCATTCCCATTTCGTTCATAGCAAATAGTATTCTTCTATGAACAGGCTTCAGACCATCTCTTACATCTGGTAATGCTCTACTTACTATAACACTCATAGAGTAATCCAAGTAAGATTCTTTTAACTCTTCTTCAATGTATCTATTATCAACATTTGACATTTACTTATCCTCCATTAATAAAAATACATATAGAAATTATAAAATAACTACCTACTGAGACTGAATTTTTTTAATCGTAAAATGCTAATCGTTCAGCGTTAAAAAAAGCAAAACTCGTTGATAAATCAACTCAGACACTTTGCTTTTCTTAACGCTCACTAACATAGCATTTTCACGATAAAAATTCAGTCATTCAGTAGTGCGTTTATTTTATAATTTCTTTATCCCAATATTTTTATTATATATCAATATTTTTTTACATATTCTGCATGTTCTTCTATAAATTCTCTTCTTGGTTCAACTTTATCTCCCATAAGTTTATCAAATAGCATATCAGCTTCTCTAGCATTATCTACTGAAACTTTTTAAAAGTAATCTTCCATCAGGGTTCATTGTTGTTTCCCAAAGTTGTTCAGGGTTCATTTCTCCTAACCCTTTATATCTTTGTATAGTATATTTTTTTATTGTCTTGATTCATTTGTGCTAAGACATTTTTTTAACTCTAAATCATTGTAAGCATATATAATTTGCTTACCTGATGATACTTTATATAGTGGAGGACAAGCAATATATATATTTCCTTCATTTATTAACTCTCTCATATATCTATATAAGAATGTTAAGATCAATGTTCTTATATGTGCACCATCGACATCGGCATCGGTCATAAGAATTATTTTTCCATATCTTAATTTTGATATATCAAATGTATCTCCTATACTTGTTCCAAAAGCAGTTACCATAGCTCTTATTTCTGAACTTTCTAAAGATTTATGTAATCCAGCTTTTCTCAACATTTATTATCTTTCCTCTAAGTGGTAAAATAGCTTGATTATATCTATCTCTACCCTTGTTTTGCAGAACCTCCAGCTGAATCTCCTTCGACTATAAAAATTTCACATTCTTCAGCTTTTTTAGAAGTACAATCAGCTAGTTTTCCTGGAAGAGATCCAACTTCTAAAACTGATTTTCTTAAAACTAATTCTCTTGCTTTTTGAGCTGCTTCCCTAGCTTTCTTTGAGTTTAATATCTTTTTCAACTACTATTTTTTTGTTATAGCAGGATTATCTTCTAAAGAAATATTTTTTAAACTACTTGAAACAATAGAATTTACTATTCCTGAAACTTCAGAGTTTCCTAATTTTTCCCTTTAGTTTGTCCTTCAAATTGTGGTTGAGGTATTTTTTTGTTGATACTATTGCCACAACCCCTTCTCTTATATCATTTCCCATAAGTTTACCATCTTTGTCTTTTTAGTAAACCTTGAGCCTTACCTACATCATTTTATAACTTTTTGTTAAAAGCGGTTCTAAAACCCTTGAACGTGTGTTCCACCTTCATGAGTGTTAATATTATTAACAAAAAGAATAGATAGTTTCATTTTTGTGAAGTAGTATAAGTAAATGTTACATCTACTCCTACATTATCTTGTTCTGCTGAAACATAAAATGGTTTATCAATAATAGTTGCTTCTTCTTTTTACAATTTCATTTAAGAAATCTAAAATTCCTCCATCAAATTTATAAGTTTCTTCTTTCTTTTCTTCTTTTCTTAAATCTGAAAGAGTTATAGTTAATCCCCTATTTAAATAAGCTAATTCTTTTTAATCTATTTGAAAGAGTGAAATAGTTATATACCAATGTTTCAAAGATATCTCCATCAGCTTTAAATCTTACTGTTGTCCCATGTTCATTTGCTTCACAAGAACCTATTATTTTAACATCTTCTTCAGGTTTTCCTCTGTGGTATTTTTGATAATATACATTTCCTTCTTTTCTAACTTCAACTTCTAACCATTCAGAAAGTGCATTAACTACAGAAACTCCAACTCCATGTAGACCTCCTGAAACCTTATAGTTATCATTTTCAAATTTTCCACCCGCATGTAGAACTGTTAAAACTATTTCTAATGCTGATTTTCCATATTTTGGGTGGATATCTGTTGGAATTCCTCTACCATTATCAACAACTTCTATTATGTTGTCTGGAAGAATTTTCACGTCTATTTTATTACAATAACCAGCTAAAGCCTCATCTACAGAGTTATCAACTATTTCCCACACCAAATGATGTAGACCTCTTTCTGATGTTGTACCTATATACATACCTGGCCTTTTTCTAACAGCTTCTAGACCTTCCAGAACTGTTATATTCTGTGCTTCATAACTCATTTTTTCCTCCATTAATAAAAGTTAAGAAATTCCCTTAACTTTTTTTATTTTTTTATATCTTCTATTTCAAACTTTATTTCCAAACTTTCCGTTATTTTATCTATTAATTTTTTTGTTTATTTGCAAAAAAATATAATGCTTTTAATACAGAATCATAGCTTTTTTTATAAATAATCTTTTCATTAAAATCAATAACAGTACTAATTTCAGCTAAGTCTGAAAAATAGTTCTTTCCACTTTTCTCTTAAAATCATAAGTTTTATCTTATCTTCATTTTTCGATTGCCGATATTGCCATATCACTTATTGACATTATTTTTCATCTTCTATAATCCCTTTTTCAACATAGAAATTTTTTAGCTTCTATATCTAATTTATCTGTTGAACTTATTAAAAACCTGTATGTCTCTTTTTATTGAAAAAAATTCTAATATTGACTTTTCTTCTATCTTCATCAAAATATGAAGTTATATCATCAATAATAACGACAGGATTTTCTTTTCTATTTTTTTCTTTATTATCTCAATTTCTGAGAGTTTTTAAAGAAAATATTATAGATTTTTCTCACCTTGTGAGGCTGAAATTTTTTGCTTCATAGCCATTTAAAAAGAAATTTATAATCATCTTTATGTGGACCTACAAGAGAAAATTTATATCTATCTTCCTGATGTTTCTTTTTGCAAAATCTCTTTTTTTGTAAACTTTCCTGTATCATCTCAACAGTTACTTTTTCCAGTTTTATCTAGGTTTTGTTTCATATTTTTAAATTTAACTCTTGCTCTATGTTAAAAAGTTTTTCTATATTGTAAATTCAATATAATAGAGACTTTTCACATACTCTAGCCTTGTAAAAAAATAATATAGGAAGCATATTTAATAAATTCTTTCTCATAAATAGCAAATTCTTCAGTGTTTCTTTTTATTTTTCTTTCAGATATTTATTTCTAATTTTTTTAAAAGTTTATCATAATTCTTTAGATTGCTTAGGTATTCCTTATCTATCTGAGAAATCTCAATATCAAAGAAATCTCTTCTATTTTTTTAGGTGAACCATTGATAAGAATTATATCTTCAGGTATATAAGCAATAATATTAATTTTTCCCATAAAAAAATCTGTCTGGCTTATTCTTTTTCTTATTGAAGAAAAAAACTCTTTTTTTAGCTCCAGGTATATTTTTTTAAATCTCACTGAAATCTTATTATTAGCAATATAATCACTATATGAAATTGAGGAGATGAACTCATCAAAATTATATTTTATCATCTCCGTAGTTTTTCTTAGTTTTGAAACTTATACCTGTCGAACTATAGTATATTGCTTCCAATAGACTTGTTTTTCCCCTGAGCATTTTTTTACCATAGAAAACATTGATTTTTATCTGATAGCTCTATTGAAGTATTTTTCTAAATTTCTAAAAATTAAGGTAACTGATATTAGATATTTTCAAGACAGCACCTCAATTATTCCACTATATATGTTTTTATCAAATATTTCAACCTTGTATTCAGGATAAATTTTTTTCTACCTCTTCTTGTTTCTACTTCATCATTTACTTTTACTTTTTCCATCTAAAATAATTTCTTTAGCTTCTGAACCACTATCTACGACAGCAAGCCATTTTTAAAAATTGATCAAGTTTAATAAATTCAGTTGAAATTTTAACTTTTTTTCTATATTTTTTTCATAATCCACTTCCTTATTTTTTTAGCCTGTCTTATAGTTTACCATATTTTTTTGCTATTTGTCATTTTTTTGTTTATATTTTTCCAAAACTTCCGAATACTCTGACTTTAAAATTTTTCATTATAGATGCACCTATCATTTTATAGTACATAGTTTTGCTAAATTTTTTTACATTTAATATAACATCTATGTTGCTATTATCAATTTCTTTTTTTATATTTTTCTAAAAGCCTTTTTCTTCTATAGTATTTCTAGTTTCTTCATCAAAAAAAGATAGTAGTTTTTTTCTAAATTACTTTCTTCTATATTGTATATTTTTTTCATCTACGTTGTCAAGCTTTTTCATTTTTTTACTTCTGCCTTTTTTTCAAGCAATGAAGTTTTATCTTCAAGCTTATCTTCAAGAAATTATTTTCAATCATTATCTCTTTAATATTTGAAATTTTTTTCCATTCCTTTCTTTTCTAGCTTGTTTTTATTTGATTTTTTTACTTTTTTTAATCCTTTACCCTTGCTGACATTTTTCAAAAAAATAGTCATATTGATATTGTTAGCTTTTTTGCTACCTTTTTCCACCAATATTCTTTAATATTCCACTGATATAATTAGGTAAACCTATTTCTATATTTTTTTGTCCATATGAATAAGAATGTTTAAAACTCTTTTTAACATTTCTTCTCCATCTTCAGCTAAAATCTTCTTTATTTTTCTTATCTACCCAAGCATTCCATTTTAGGAGAAATTTTTTTGGATTTTTCTTTAGCTTTATTTATTAAATATTCTATATTATCTTGATAATCAATATCAGCATTAAGGTCTATTACTTCCTCAACCCCATCTATATTTTTCTTTGACTATATTCTTTTTCGTTTTTCTTAATAAATTCAGACATATGGCAGTCGCCATCTCTTTCTTTATTAAAAAACATAGGCTATATAGTAAGTTTTTTTCATCTTTGTTATATATTTCCTCAAAACTTACTATATATTTTAATTCTAAAAAGAACATCAAAAAGCCTTAAGAATTCTTGTTAAAACTGGCTTCATTCTATTTAAATAATATTCTTTAACTCCCATTCTTTTATAATCTTTTTCAACTCTTTGTTCCATTTTTTTAATGGAATAATAGCTGCTAGAGTTCTAACATTAATTTCACCCTTATTGTTTTTTTATATCTTATCTTACTTATATACTTATATATTCTTGAAGCTATAGGATCTTTTTACCATAATTTCAAGTAAATTTTTTTGTGTTGTATTTTTATATATCTTTTTACTTTTTTTATCTTATTTACAATATTTTTTTATTCAACACAACCCTATAGAAAAATTTTTCTTTCCTACTTTCATTTTTTTGATAATTTAAAAAGTTGGAAAGAGCTATCCTCAAATTTATTTTTTTCCAAACTTAGTGTGGTTAGAAATTTCAAATTGATAGATAGTATTCTTTAAATTTTTTAAGAGCCTGCTCTACCTTAGAGTAATAAGTCCTATTCATCTTGTTACCTAAGAAATTCACTATGAAGTCTGAAATTTCAAATTCTATAGCAACTTCTTCATTTTCATCTTGTTGAAGACTTTTCTCTTGGTACATAGAAATTAAAAAAAGTATAGATTTTTCTCTTCAAATATAGAAGGTTGAAAAAAACTTTATCTTTTTTTATCTTTAGGAATAAGTGTACTATACATAGTTACTCCCAAATCTTCAAAAGTATACTTAAAGTTTATTCTTTTATTTTTGTTTCTGTGGGAGTAAAAAAAGGAAAAATAAATCATTTCAATTGGTATATTGATAAAATTTTTCCTGTAAATTTAAATAGTTTCCCTGTCTCTCTTATATAAATTTCTTGTACTTCAATATCAGGAACTTCTTTATTTTTCTATTTTTTATATCTTTTACATTCTCAAACTTCATTAAGTCATCAGCAAGAGAACCTGTCTTAGAAACTTCAAAATTTTTCTGTTTCTATAACTTCAACAACTTCTTTTTTTCATCTTGTTCTACTTTTTCTTTTTTTCATATTAAAATCTCCATCTAATATATTCTTGCAATATTTTTTTAAAAAAATGTATATAATCAAAAAAATAAAAAAAATATCACAAAGAAATTTTTAACATATTTTTTTGTATATATTCAATAATAATATTTTTTTAATTTTTTTCTTTGTCGAAATTTTTGTGAGATTTAAAATTTTTATATATAAATATGACTTTGAAAAATAAATAAAAATTATTATATGTATATATATAATAATAATTTTATTTAACTTATAATCTATTGTAGAAATTTTTTTATAAATTTTTTTAACTTTGAAATATAATAAAAAAATTTACATGTATATTAACAGTAATAGTTTTATAAAATTAATTTTTCTTTTTAATTTCAATTTAAATATTTTTTTCTATTTTCTAAAAAAATATCTGAAGAAAATAATGATTTTTAAAGTTTTGTATATGGATAAAAAAATAATCTTAAATTTTTTTGTGCTTTTTTTCTCTTCATAAATTCTAAATTTTAATCTCGTCATAATTTTTTTACTTCACTACATATAACATAAATTACTAATTACATAACTAATAATTTAAAAATTTTTCGAATTAAATATTAAATAAATACTTGACAAATTCATAAATAACTTGTAAAAATTCTAAACTGAATACAGTAGATTTTTTGGAGGTGAATATATATGAAAAGAACATTTCAACCAAATCAAAGAAAAAGAAAAAAAGATCATGGTTTTTAGAGCTAGAATGTCAACTAAAAAAATGGAAGAAAAGTTTTTAAAAAGAAGAAGAGTTAGAGGAAGAGCTAAACTATCAGCATAAAGCCCAGTGATTAAAAACACTGGGTTTTTACCTAGATTTTATTTTTTTGGAGAAATGATGAATACTTTAAAAAAAGAATGGAGAGTTTCAAAAATATATACAAGCTTGGAAATAAATATTTTGGTAATTACTCTCTTATTTTTTTAATAAAAATAAGTTAGATTATTCAAGATTTCGGTTTTTGTTGCAAGCAAAAAAAATAGGAAAAAGCCTTTTGTAGAAATAGAATCAAAAGACTATTTAGAGAGTATATAAGATTAAATATAGAAAAAAATTTAAATGCTAACTATGATATAATTATAGTAGCTAAGAAAAAAAGCTGGAGAAATTATAGAAACTATTAAATATCAAGATATAGAAAAAAAGACTTAAATAGAGTTTTTAAAAAAATTCTAAAAATTATTTAGGAAGAATAATGAAAAAAATATTTATATTGTTTATAAGATTTTTATCAGAAAATTTATATCTCCATTATTCCCAGCCAAATGCAGATATTATCCAACTTGTTCTCAATACACTTTAGAGGCAATTCAAGAATATGGAGCAATAAAAAGGAACATATTTAGGAATAAAAAGAATATTAAGATGCCACCCCTTTCATGAAGGTGGTTATGATCCAGTACCAAAAAGAAAAAAATAGAAGATTCGGAGGAAAAAGAGAAAGAATGAGCTATCTTTATAATTTATTAAAACAATTTTTTTAGCACTTTTTTTATTAAACTACTACAGATAAAGTATGTAGGAAATTTTGGAGTTTCAATAATAATAGTAACAATTTTAATTAAAAATTGCTTTATTACCTTTGACATTAAAAGCAAGATAAAGTCAATGAAAAGAAATGAAAAAAAACTTCAACCTGAAATAGAAAAAAATTAAAAAGAAAAAAATATGCTAATGATAAACAGATGTTAAATATAAAAAAACTATGGAACTATACAAAGAACACAAAAGTAAATCCATTAGGGAGGATGTTTACCACTATTACTTCAACTTCCTATATTATTTGCTTTATTTGGAGTTTTAAGAAAGTGGAATTATCCCAAACAGATTCTTCATTCTTATGGTTAAAATTATCTGATCCAGATCCATTTTATATATTACCTGTTTTAAATGGAGCTGTATCTTTCTTACAACAAAAAAATTAATGGGATCAGCAGATAGTAATCCTCAAATGAAAAAAATATGATGTATATTTTTCCCAATAATGATGATATGTATTTCATATAAAATGCCATCAGGATTACAACTATATTGGTTAACATCAAGTATTTTTAGCTGTTGTTCAACAATACTTTATAATGAAAAAAAGGAGCTTAGTATGGAAAAAAACAATAGAAATTAAAGCTATTGATAAAGAAAAAAAGCCCTTAAAAAGAGCATTAAATATTTTAGGGGTAGAACTTACTGATAATGAAACGGTTGATATAGTAGAAAAAGTTGCCCCACGTAAAAAAATTCTTTGGTCTATTAGGAACTGAACCAGGATTATATGAAGTTTCAATTAAGACTAAACAAGAAGAGAAGAAAAGAAAGTTAAAGAACATAAAGAGCATAAACCACATGTACATAAATATGAAAAAAAGAAAAAGACAGAGAAAGCATGTAAAAAAATGAAAAGGTTTGAAAAAGCCTGAGAAAGCTGAAAAAGTAGAAAAAAAACAGAAAAAGTCGATCACAGTGAACAAGAGAAAGAAATTTTCAGAAAAAGTTGCTTTTTTTGTTGAAAAAAATGAAGCTAGACATAAAATATAAAATCAAAAGAGTTAAAAGAAAGAGTTTATGTTGTAGAATTCTTTTGGTAAAGATAATGCCTTAATAATAGGACAAAAAGGTAAAACTTTAAATAGTTTTGAATATCTTTTTAAATTCAATGATAAAAAAATTGTAAAATTGAAATAGATGTTGAAAAGTTTAAAAGAAAAAAAGAAATGATACTTTAAGAGTATTAGCAAAAAGAATGGCAGAAAAAAAGTTTCAAAAAAACAGGAAAGACTGTAAGACTTAATGCTATGCCACCAAGAGAAAGAAAAAGTTATACATGAAGTTGTTAACAAATATCCTGATTTGGACACTTTCAGTGAGGAAGAGATCCAAGAGATATATAGTTATAAAAAAAGAAAAGATAGAAAAGTGAGGTTAAGAGTATGTTATTAGATACTATTGCTGCTATTTCTACTCCTAGGGGAGAGGGTGGAATTAGTATAGTTAGAATGTCTGGTCAAGATTCTCTTAATATACTTGAAAAAGATCTTCAGAGCCAAAAAGTAAAAAAAGTTAGTGAATTAAAAAAACTATTCTATAAATTATGGTCATATTATTGATAATGAACATATAGTAGATGAAGTTTTTAGTTAGTATTATGAAAGCACCTAACACTTATACAAGAGAAGACATTGTTGAAATAAACTGTCATGGGGGATTTCTTGTAACTGAGCAAGTCTTGCAAGTTGTATTGAAGAACGGAGCAAGAATAGCTGAAATTGGTGAATTCACTAAAAGAGCTTTTTTAAACGGAAGAATAGACTTAACACAGGCCGAAGCCGTAATAGATGTTATACACGGAAAGACAGAGAAATCTCTGTCTTTATCTTTAAATCAGCTTAGAGGAGACTTAAGAGATAAGATAGCAACAATAAAAATCAGTTTTTAGATTTAGCTGCACATATCAATGTAGTACTAGATTATCCTGAAGAAGGAATAGATGATCCTGTTCCAGAAAATTTAGTTGATAATCTTAAAGAAAGCCTCAGCTGAGATAAAAGATTTGATTTCATCTTATGACAAGGGAAAAATTATAAAAGATGGAATAAAAACTGCTATTATAGGTAAGCCAAATGTAGGAAAAATCAAGTATATTAAATTCTTTATTGAGAGAAGATAGAGCCATAGTAACTCATATTCCAGGTACAACAAGAGATATAATAGAAGAAGTTATCAATATAAATGGTATACCACTATTACTTGTGGATACAGCTGGAATAAGAAATACAGATGATATAGTTGAAAATATTGGAGTAGAAAAAAATCAAAAGAACTTATCAATAGTGCTGATTTGATTTTTATATGTAATAGATACTTCAAGAGAAATAGATGAAGAAGATTTTTAGAATTTATGACATTATCAACACTGATAAAGTTATAGGAATTTTTAAATAAAATTGATATCAAAAAAAGAAATAGATTTATCTAAATTTCCTAAAATTGATAAAGTGGATAGAAATTTCAGCACTTTCAAAGATAGGAATTGATAATTTAGAAGATCAAATCTACAAATATATTATGAATGAAAATGTGGAAGATAGTTCACAAAAAAATTAGTTATTACCAATGTTAGACATAAGTCAGCACTTGAAAAAAACAAATGAAGCACTTTTTAAATATTATTGAAACTATTGATATGGGATTACCTATGGATTTAATGGCTGTAGATATAAAAAGATGCTTTAGATTCTTTATCAGAAGTTACAGGGGAAATTTCAAGTGAAGATTTATTAGATCATATTTTTTTAGTAATTTCTGTGTAGGAAAATAAAGAATTAAAAAGAAATCTAATTAGGGACTACTTGTCTGCCATTAGTGTTTCGAGAGCTCCACAAAGGCTCTCTCAACAATAATGGACGTCGCAGTAGTCCTATAAAAAAATATGGTTAAAAAAATATAATAATTCAATTATTTTTTTGCATTTAAAATTAAAATATAATTTAACTACTTTTTTTAATTGATAAAAAAATATGGATGAATGAATAGAAGGAAGATGAAGATAATGGATAAGGATTATGATGTTATAGTTGTAGGAGCAGGGCATGCTGGAGTGGAAGCAGCACTAGCAAGTGCAAGACTTGGAAATAAAGTAGCTCTTATAACTCTATATTTAGATACAATTTCAATGATGTCTTGTAATCCCTCAATAGGAGGACCAGGAAAGAGTAACCTTGTAACAGAAATAGATGTTCTTGGTGGAGAAATGGGAAGACATATAGATGAATTTAATCTTCAATTAAAAAGATTTAAATACAAGTAAAGGACCTAGCTGCAAGAATTACAAGAGGGCAGGCTGATAAATATAAATATAGAAAAAAATGAGAGAAAAGCTTGAAAAAAACTGAAAACATCAGTTTAATTCAAGACTGTGTAGAAGAAATTCTTGTTGAAGATATTAAAGATAGACAAAATTTATCCTATGAAAAAGAAAGTTATAGGAGTTAAAAACAAGATTGAGGCTTAATCTACAATACTAAGGCTATAGTTTTTAGCAACAGGAACTTTTTTAAAAGGAAAAAAATAGTTATAGGAGATGTAACTTATTCAGCAGGTAGACAGGGAGAGACATCAGCTGAAAAAAATTATCTGATAGTTTAAGAGAATTAGGGATAAAAATAGAAAGATATCAGACAGCAACACCTCCAAGACTTTAGATAAGAAAACTATTGACTTTTTACTCAATTAGAAGAGTTAAAAGGTGAAGAACATCCAAGATATTTCTCAATTTTTTTACTAAGAAAAGAAAAAGAAATAATACTGTTCCTACTTGGCTAACATACACTTCAGAAGAAACTATTGAAGTTGTTAGAGACATGATGAAAGTACTCACCAATAGTTAGTGGAATGGTAAATACTCATGGACCTAGACACTGTCCATCGATAGATAGAAAAGTTTTAAATTTTCCAGAAAAAGGCAAAACATCAAATATTCTTAGAAATGGAATCTGAAAATTCAGATGAAATCTATGTAAATGGACTTACAACAGCTATGCCAGCCTTTGTTCAAGAAAAGATTTTAAGAACTATTAAGGGACTAGAAAATGCTAAGATAATGAGACATGGATATGCAGTTGAGTATGATTATGCACCAGCAAGTCAACTTTATCCAAGTTTAGAAAATAAGAAAATTTCAGGTCTATTCTTTTCAGGACAAATAAATGGAACTTCTGGATATGAAGAAGCAGCAGCTCAAGGATTTATCGCAGGAGTGAATGCAGCTAAGAAAATAAAGGGAGAAGAGCCTGTAATAATAGATAGAAGTGAAGCATATATTGGAGTTCTTATAGATGATTTAATACATAAGAAAACTCCAGAACCATATAGAGTATTGCCATCAAGAGCTGAATACAGACTTACTTTTAAGATACGACAATGCTTTTATGAGACTTTTTTGATAAGATTAAAGAAGTTGGAATTGTAGATAAAAGATAGAATAGAATTCTTTAGAAAATTCTATCAATAATGTGTATACGGAGATTAATAATTTAAAAAAATATTTCTGTTAGTATGAATGATGCTAACAACTTTTTTTAGAAAGTTTAGGAGTAGAAGAAAAAAATTTGTAAAAGGTGTTAAAAGCCTCAGAAATTTTTAAAGATAAAAAGATGTAAATTATGATGATTTGAAAGCATTTTTGAATCTAAACGACTATGAATATTTTTGTAAAAAAATCAAATAGAAACTATGATTAAATATGAAATTTTTTTATAGAAAGGAAAATAAACAAATAGAAAAAAATTTAAAAAGTTAGAACATATGTATATAGACAAAAAAATATAAACTATGATGATATAAAAGGAATATCTAATATTGCTAGAGCTGGACTTAATGAAGTCAGACCTCTTTCTATTGGAGAAGCTACAAGAATCAGTGGAGTTACCTCAAATGATATAACACTTATTATTGCTCATATGAATGATAAATAATTATGGAGGGATAAAAATGGATATGTATTTACAAGGTTTCTTAATGGGCTTGGCTTATGTTGCACCCATAGGAGTTCAAAAATTTATTTGTTATCAACTCAGCAATTAGTCAAAAAGAGGAAGAGCATTGTTAATAGCTTTAATTGTAATATTTTTTTGATATTACTTTAGCCTTTGCTTGTTTCTTTGGAATAGGATTATTAATAGATAAGTTGGAATGGTTAAAATTAATAATTTTATTGATAGGAAGCCTTATTGTTATCTATATTGGTCAAGGACTTATTAGAAGTAAAAGTTCATTTAAAGAAACAGATACAAATATTTCCATTAGCTAAGGTAATAACAACAGCCTGTGTTGTAACTTGGTTTAATCCTCAAGCAATCATAGATGGAACTATGATGTTAGGAGCATTCAGAGTTAATTTAGCAGCAAGTGATGCCACTTATTTCATCTTAGGTGTAGTTTCAGCCTCTTTTTACTTGGTTTACAGGAGTTACTCTATTTGTTTCATTCTTTAGAGATAAATTTAATGATAAAGTTTTTGAGAATTATAAATATAGTTTGTGGAGCTATAATAATTTTTCTATGGAATAAAATTATTATTAAGTTTTTTACACTATGTTAAAAGGATAAATAAAATCTAAAAAAAGGACTATTGCAAAGTTACTTAAGGATTGAAGTTTTTAATTTTGCTACAGTCCTTTTTTATTGAAAAAAATTAAAAAAATTTACTATTAAATTTTTTTATTGTAAACTTTATTGTCTTGTCAATAAAAAAATTTAGTGTTATAATTGTCTCAGAAAATTTTTACTATAAAAGTATTTTTGGGAGGACTAATGAAAGACAGAATAAAAAAGAATTACAAAAAAAGAAAAAGGATGTTGCTATTTTTAGCTCATTATTATGTAGATGGAGAAGTTCAAAAGATTGCTGATTATGTTGGAGATTCTTTTTACTTAGCAAAGACAGCAACAAAAATTAAAAATAAGACAATAATAATGGCTGGAGTATATTTTATGGGAGAAAGCATAAAAAAATTTTTAAATCCAGAGAAAACAGTACATATGGTTGATGTTTATGCCGATTGTCCTATGGCACACATGATAACTATAAAAAAATAAAAAAAGAAATGAGAGAAAAATATGATGATTTAGCAGTGGTTTTGTTATATAAATTCAACAGCAGAAATTAAAAGCTTATTGTGATGTATGTATAACTTCATCTAATGCACTTAAAATTGTAAGCAAATTAAAAAGAAAAATATATTCATAGTTCCTGATGGAAATTTAGCTTCATATATAGCAAAAACAAATAAAAAAATAAAAAAATATTATTCCAAATGAAGGTTATTGTTGTGTACATAATTTAGTGCATTTAGAGAATGTAATAAAAATTAAAACAAGAATATCCTAATGCCAAGGTTTTAGCACATCCAGAATGTAAAGAAGAAATTTTAAATTTAGCTGATTATATAGGTAGTACAAGTGGAATAATTGAAGAAGCTTTTAAAAGATGGAGATGAATTTATAGTCGTAACTGAAAGAGGAATACAATATAAAATATATGAAAAATCCCCTAATAAAAAAACTTCATTTTGCAGATACATTATTATGTAAAAGTATGAAAAATACTTTAGAAAAAAATAGAAAATATTTTTATTAAATGGTGGGGATGAATTGAAGTTGCTGATGAGATAGCTAAAAAAAGCTTTAATTCCTTTAGAAAGAATGTTAGAGTTGGCAGGCGATTAAGATGAAAAATTGAAAATTCTGATGTAGTTATAATTGGTTCTGGTGTTGCAGGTTTAATTTGTGCTTTGACTTTATCTAAGAAATTTAAAATAATATTATTAACAAAGAAAAAAACTTAAAGATAGTAACTCCTATCTTGCACAGGGAGGAATATCTGTTTGTAGAGGAAAAGAAGATAGAGAAGAATATATTGAAGATACTTTAATTGCAGGTCATTATGAGAATAATAGAGAAGCAGTTGAAATATTAGTTGATGAATCTGAAGAAGCAGTAAAAACATTTAATTGAAAATGGAGTTAAATTTACAGGAGATAAAAAGGTTTGTTCTATACAAGAGAGGAGGACACAGAAAATTTAGGATTCTATATTGTGAAGATCAAACTGGTAAATATATAATGGAAAGTCTTATAGAAAAAAATTCTAGAAAGAGATAATATACAAAATAATCGAAGATTGTGAGTTTTTGGATATTATTGAGAGAGAAAAATACTTGTTTGGGAGTATTAGCAAAAAGAAGAAATATTCGCTATAAAATCAAAATTTACAGTATTAGCAACAGGTGGTTTAGGTGGGATATATAAAAATACTACAAATTTTTTTCCCATATTAAAGGAGATGGAGTTGCAGTAGCTATAAGACATAATATAGAATTAAAGGATATTTCATATATACAGATACATCCAACTACATTATATACCAAAAGAAAATAAAAGGAAATTTTTTTAATTTCTGAATCAGTAAGAGGAGAAGGTGCAATACTTTTTAAATCAAAAAAATTAGAAAGATTTACAGATGAATTAAAACCACGTGATAAAGTAACAAAGGCAATTTTTAGAGGAAATGAAAAAAAGATAAGTCGGAGTATGAGTGGTTAGATTTTTAGTACAATAAAACTAGATGTAAAAAGAAAGATTTCCTAATATTTATAAAAATTTAATTAAAAAAATAATATAGATCCTCTTAAAGATAAAAGTTCCAGTAGTTCCAGCTCAACACTATACAATGGGGGAATTAAAGTAGATATGAATTCAAAAACTTCAATGAAAAAAATTTATATGCTATTGGTGAAGTTGCTTGTACAGGCGTCCATGGAAAAAAATAGACTAGCAAGTAATTCTTTGTTAGAAAGTGTTGTATTTGGAAAAAGAGCTGCATATTCAATTATTGACGAAAATAATATTTCTATTTATAATAACATAAAAAGATGATATTTTTTTGAAAAATATAGCAGATAAAATAATATTAACTGATGAAAAAAAGAAAATAAAAAAATATCATAGAAAAAAAGGATAAAAGAAGATGAATTTGAGAAAAAAATAGATAAATTTCAGATGGATGAATCAATTAGATTAGCATTAAAGGAAGATATTACTTCTGAAGACATAAGCACAAATGCAGTTTATAAAAATGATAGATTGGCAGAAATTTCACTTTATTCAAAAGAAGAAGGGGTTTTTAGCAGGAATAGATGTATTTAAAAGAGTTTTTTTGAATTATTAGATAATTCCGTGGAATTTACAGAATATAAAAAAAGATGGAGATAATCTTTTTAAATAAAGGATTTAATATTGAAAATTAGAGCTAATGTAAAAATAATATTATCTGCTGAAAGAACAGCTTTGAACTATTTACAAAGAATGAGTGGAATTGCAACTTATACTCAAAAAAAATGGTAGAAGCACTTGATGATGAAAAATATAAAGTTACTAGATACTAGAAAAACTACTCCAAATATGAGAATATTTGAAAAATACTCAGTTAGAGTTGGTGGAGGATATAATCACAGATATAATCTTTCAGATGCTATAATGTTAAAAAGATAATCATATAGATGCTGCTGGCTCTATAACAGAAGCAATAAAACTTGCAAGAGAATATTCTCCTTTTATTAAAAAAATTGAAATAGAGGTTGAAGATTTAAAAGGAGTAGAGGAAGCTGTTAAAGCTGGAGCAGATATAATTATGCTAGATAATATGGATATAGAAACTACAAAAGAGGCTATAAAAAAATTATAAATAAAAAAAGCTATAATAGAGTGTTCTGGAAATGTAGATATAAACAATATAAACCGTTTTTAAAGGATTGAAATTGACTATATTTCAAGTGGAGCTATAACACATTCAGCTAAAAATTTTTAGATTTAAGTTTGAAAAAAATTTGAGGTATGTAGATGATTGAAAGAGAAGAGAGAAAAAGAAAAATACTTGAGATATTAAGAGATAGTGAAACTCTTGTTAGTGGGACATATCTTGCAGAATTTTTTTGATGTTTCAAGACAAGTGATAGTACAGGATATAGCAATATTAAAAGCTAAAAAAATATAGATATTATTTCAACTAATAGGGGTTACAGATTACTATCAAAAGGAATAAAAAAAGTTATTAAGGTCAAACATGATGATGCAGAAATTAGAAATGAATTAAATGCTATTGTAGACCTTGGAGCAAGTGTTGAAGATGTTTTTTTGTTATCCATAAAACTTATGGAGAAATAAGGGTAAAATTGGATATAAAATCAAGGAGAGATGTTGATTTATTGGTAGAAAATATAAATTCTAAATTGAGTAAACCTTTAAAAAAATCTGACAGATAATTGTCATTACCACACTATAATAGCTGAAAATGAAAATATTTTTAAAGAAGTTGAGGATAAATTAAAAGAGCTTGGAATTTTGATGGAAGAATAAAAAGGAAGTTAAAAAAACTTCCTTTTTATTTTTATTCATATGAATGTATTAACAAATAGTAACAACAACTATATTCTTATTTTTCAGCAACTTTATTATAGAATTCTTTTAAATTTTCAAAAATGTTCAGAAAGTTCTTCCATTATTTCTTCTCTTTCTTCATCATAGTCCCAAATATCAGGATAAATTCCATTTTCAGCAAATTTATTCATATCAAAATCTTTTAAATAATCTTCAAAAATTTATTTCATTAAGCTTTTTTTAGCAATTTCTATCACTCTTTTCTGTTGGGATATATCTTGTAAAATCTTCAGATTCCTCATCAAAAACTTTCACTACCTATAATAAATTCACTTAGTATATTCTCTTCAGGATCACCATGGATTGCAGAAAGTCCATTAAGTAAAAAAATGAAGTGCATCCCACATTTTATCTATATCACATAGTTCAGTTCCATCTTTTTTTCTTCTAGTTCTTCAATAGTTTCAAAGAAGTCATCACTTTCTAACAATTTTTTAAAATCTTCTTTTTAACTTCTTGATACATTGCATACATTCCCATACTATTACCTCCAATTGTTTATATGATATTTATCATACAAAATATTATAACAATATTTTTGAGAAAAAAATACAATTATAAATTATCATGCAAAAATATTTTGTGATATAATCTAATAATAAAACAGTAGAGGTTGAGGGAAAGATATGGGATTAATAATAAATTTTTTTAGCTATAATTATTGGTGGAGTTTTAGGGACTGACAATAGGAAAAATTTAATGAAGATATAAAAAAATATTATTGTAGACTGTGCAGGAATTTTTATAATGGTAATAGGAATAAAAAGTACTTTAGTTGCTGAAAAGATATAATGATATTAATATATCTAATAATTGGAGCTGTGATAGGGCAAATTATAAATATAGATAAGAGAATAAAAGATTTTAGTCAATTTCTTGAAAATAAATTTGTTAAAGAAAAAAATTCTTTAAATAATGAAAAATCTTTTGCAAAAGGTTTTTTTCAACAGCAACAATACTTTTATTGTGTTGGGGCTATGGCAATTTTAGGTTCAATAAATAGTGGTCTTACAAAATGATAATACTATTTTTAAATATAAAGGCAATATTAGATGGAGTTATATCAATAGTTTTAACTTCTATATATGGAATAGGAGTTATTTTTTTCAGCTGTTTCTGTAACTATTTATCAAGGAATATTCTATCTTTTTGCAAGTCAAATTAAAGATTATTTAAGTTCACAAGCAATATTAGAATTGAAATGCAGTTGGAGGAGTGTTAGTTCTTGCAATAGGAATAAATATGACATTAAAAAAAGATATAAAAACTGCAAAATATGTTACCTGCAATTTTTATACCTTTTGTTAGTTTCTATTTTTTTCTTAGAATATATAAATATATAGAGCTAAATTATTTTTAACTAGTTCATTGTAAAAATTTTTTTAAATTCATTAAATCTATCTATTGTACCTTCAACATCAAAAAAATATTCTTCTTCCTTCATAGAAGAATAAAATCTTCTTGTAGTTTTTACTCCTAAATAAGAAAAATCTTCTCCTTTAAAAATTTTTTATCTGATATTTCTTCAATAGTACCTATTTTTTCAAAATAATCTTTTATATCAATCTTATTTAAAAATTAGCTATTTCTTTAACTTTTTTTCTTTGCAACTACAATAGGAATAAATATCTCCAGGAGCAAAGCTAACTGTTACTTCACCCTAAAAATGCTTCAATGAATAAATCTCTTTCATTTTTTTCCTTGAAAATCTTCCTCTTCTAATTCTTTTCCCACTTGAATATAAATAATAAAAGCTCTTTTGCTGAAAAAAACTCTTAATGTGTGATGCTTTAAATTTGTAAAATCTTCCTCAAAGTTTCCATCAAGAATTTTTGGTATATCTTCTTCTTTGACACCATAATAACATAAGTCCATACCCATAATAAAACCTCCTAGCTTTTTTATAAATTATATCACAAATAAAAAAATTACCGAAATTCAAAAAGTCAAAACGGTTAAGTGAATGCGGAAGATATATTTTTATAAAAAAATAATATATAATATAATTAATTAAAAATGAAAGAGGGGTAATAAAAATGTTAGAAAAAAATAATTTATTTAGTTTTTGCTACCAGTGAATTATCACAAGATGCTTTTTATCTGTTGGTGTTTAAATTGGATTAATTATCCTGATGAGATGTTGTATCCTATGGCAAAAGATATTTTTTTCAAAAATTACTAAAAAGAAGAAAATTTAGAAAATGAGAAGGTAGAAATATTAAGACAATATAAGAAAATAGATGTCTTAGTTATTTTTAAAAAAATTTAAAAAGCTTTTCTTATAGAAGATAAAACTTATACTTCTGAACATAGTGAGCAAATTAAAAAGATATAAAGAAACTATTAAAAACGATTTCAAAGAAGAAATTAATGATGTAAAAAACAGTATATTTTTAAAACAGGTTTTTGGTTTTCTGATGACTATAAAAACTACTATTGATGAAAAATAAAGTAAATATAAAAATAGATAGAAAAATTTTCTAGATATACTAAATAAATATAGAGGAAAAAAATCCAATTTTAGATGATTATTATGAATATTTTGAGGAAGTAACTAAACAAGAAGAAAAAAAGAGAAAAATTATTTTATTTCAAAAAGAAGAACTTAATCAAAAATATTGGGAGTTAAACATAGCATGGAGTGCTATATCACAATATGAATTTATGAGAAAGATTTTTCCTGAGGGATATATAAGGAGTGGTAGAAGTATTGGTGGAGGAGTATATACACAATATGATATCTTAGAAAAAGATATTTCCAGATACAAGAGAAGAAAATTTACCAGAAGATAAAAAGAACATATACAGTATTTTTGGCGTATTGATTCAAAAGATAAAATAGGATCTTATATTTCAATAAATTTTTTTATACAGAACATGGAAAAAGGAGATAAAAAAACCAAGAGCTAGAGAAGATGAGTATATAAAATTAAAAGAAAAAAATAAAAATTATTGATGATAATTTTTATTAAACTAGAAGAGGTTGAATGTAGATTTTATGATTATTGGGAGCCAAATCTTTTAATGGTACCTTTTAAAAAAATTATTTAATATCACAAGAAAAATTTTATGAATTAATTAAAAGCGATTAAAATAATAGATGAAGAGTTAAGAAAAATAAAATTCATACTAAATTTAGAAATATATTATATAATAAAAAAATAAAAAAATGTTATCTATACACTATCTTCATTTAGTAAGTTAGTCACTTTGTAAATATTATTCTAATGTTCTTTTTATTTAAAAATATACCATTTTGTTTGAGGTGATGTTATGAAAAAAAGTTTTTTTATAATTACTGGTTCCACTGGATTTTTTTAGGAAATACTATAGTAAAAACTATCAAAAATAAAGATTATGAAGTAAGAGCTTTAGTTTATTCTAAGGAAGAAGAATATATACTAAAAAGATATAGATTGTAAAAATATTTCATGGAGATATAACAAATAAAAGCTTCTTTAAAAAGATATCTTTACTGTTGAAGATAATACAGATATCTATGTAATACATTGTGCTGCAATAGTTACTATAAAATCTGATGAAGATCCAAAGGTTTACGATGTTAATGTCAATGGAACAAATAATGTTATTGATTATTGTATAGAAGTGAATGCAAAATTATTATATGTTAGTTCAGTTCATGCTATAAAAGAGAGTGAAGGAAAAAAATATTTGAAACTAAAGATTTTGATAAAGATTTAGTTCATGGATATTATGCTAAAACAAAAAGCTGAAGCTGCAAAAATGTATTAGAAGCTGTTAAAAATAGAAATCTTAAAGCTTGTGTCTTCCATCCAGCAGGGATAATAGGACCAGGAGATTCTTCTAATACTCATACCACACAGTTAGTAAAGAGAATGCTAGAAAATAAAGCTAGTATTTGTTGTTAATGGTGGATATAATTTTGTAGATGTAAGAGATGTAGCTGATGGTATAATAAATGCAGCTGATATGGGTAAAAATAGGTGAAACATATATTTTTATCTGGGAGAATATATTTCTATTAAGGATTATGCTAAATTAGTTGAAAAGATACTTGGAAAAAAAGAAATATATATTTAGTATACCTCTTTGGTTTGTTAAAATGATTGCACCTGCAATGGAGAAAATATTATGATCTAGTAAAAAAAGTCCCTTTATTTACAAGATATTCTATATATACATTACAAAACAAATTCTAACTTTTCTAATGATAAAGCTCATAAAGAATTAAACTTTAGAAATAGAAAGATAGAAGATTCAATAAAAGACACAATTATTGATATAACTAAGAAAGAAATTCAATAAAATACATTATAAAAACTTCTTTAAAAAAAGTATTTAAGGAAGTTTTTGTTTACTTAAATATAAAAATATGATATTTTATATTTAAAGGAGACCAACTATGAAAAGTCAAGAACTTTTTTAAAAATTTTTAAATAAGAATTTTGGGTATAACAAAATTAGAGTTATGAAACTCTTGATTTTTTTCATATAGTTAAAATCTAATATATACTATTCTAATTTTTTTCTTCTTGATAAGAAATGTCTTTCTTTATCAATGTAAATAAAAATTCTTACTAGTTTATGCGCAACATGACCAAGAGCGTTGTAATGTGATTTACCTTGTGAGCGCTTTAAAGAATAATATTTATTAAATTTTTCTGAATGCCTAACAATATTCCAAGCAGTAAAGATTAAAGCATACCTTAAATATGGAGAACCTTTTTTAGACATTCTACAAGATGAAGCATTAAAATTACCTGATTGTCTTATCTTTGGATCAAGACCAGCAAATGCAAGTAATTTTTAGAGCTAGAAAAATTTTCAAAATTATTTGTTTCACCTAATATAATGGCACAAGCAATAACACTTATTCAGGAACTGATAGAAGTGTTGTGTCTAAATTATTAACTATATCAGTTATTTTTAATTTCAATATCTTTAATTTGTTTGGTATATAATTCAATTAATTCTATTAACTGAATTAAATGTAATGAGATTGAAGTATCCTTAATACCAACAGTAGTTTTTAGCAAGACTCTTAAGCTCAACGGACTTTTTCTTTTTTTGAAATGTCCTTTTGAAGAAGCATATAAAAAGATTAGAGATTTCATCATCTTTTTAGGGCTGCTATCTCCTCTGCTGAAGGATATTTTTTTAAGAAGAGAGTAGATTGCTTTGCTATGAATTTTACTTTTAAAAAGATATTGTAATTCTGGAAAAAGTAAATCAAGTAAAGATATTAATTGAATTTTAGCTTTACTTCTTTGCTTAATTAGGTTACTTCTAAATCTAGTAAGTTTTTAGAGAAAAAAACACTCAATGTTCTTCTTAGAAACGAAGTTAAGTTTAGCAAAAACTAAAAGATTTAGCAATATTAAGAGAGTCTAGATTATCATTTTTAGCATCTCTAATATTAGCTTTTTCTCAGATGTGAAGTTTGCAAAAGGATTAATAAGTGCAACTTTAAAATCATGTATAAATAAAAATTAATAAGATTTTCACCATAATGAGAAGTTGATTCTAAGCCAATAATAAGATTTTTTTAGCATCGAAACTTTTTAATTTTATTTAAAAGAGCGCTAAAACCTTTAAAATCATTTTTGAATTTAAAATTAGAAAAACAACTTCATTAGTGGAAGAATCAATACAAGAAGCAACATGATTAAGTTTAGCAATATCAATACCAAGTAAAAAAACATAAGATCACATCCTTAAAAATTAATAACTGTGGAATCCACATCTTAGAAAACAATACATTCTTGCGATATATGAAAGTTTAAAAACTTATCCAACTATAAGTATATGAGTTAAAAAGAGTGTGGCAGTAGTCTCCTTAAAAAGTAGCAAAAAGCTCTTTAGGTTAAAATAAAAAGTCCACAGTATAAATAAATTATAAAAAAATATTAAATAAAATAAACTATGAAAAAGGAGGTTGTATAGATAAATATTTTATGTATTTATCATACAAGGATAAAAATGTCAAATAAATATGAAAAAAATTAATAAAATTATATTATAAAAAGAAAAAAATATAGATGAAGAGTATATAAAAAGAATAGAAAATCCTGCTATACTCATTACAGAATTGAAGATTAATCCTATGAAAAAAAGGAAATAAGATTTTAGATAAGGAATATAGCTTATTTTATTAAATAGTGCAAGAACACTCGTGACTCTAGCACTCGTAGGGTGTTAGTCATGAGACATGTACTCGTAGGGTATGAATTGCACGAAGATTTTAGTAAGCATATAGGGAAACTTGTATGTAGACACGGAGCAAAACTGTGCAACAAAGAAACTGAATTGCTGGGAACTCTTAAAGCTAGTACAACCACAACATAATACCTAAGTGAGAATATGGTATAAGTGTGATGGTGGCGAAAAGCAGAAAAAAATATACTAGATGGTGCAAGGTTAAATCCTAAACATTATGATAATAGACAATCAGCAGCTAAGTCTGAAAAGAAAAGTTCAACGACTATCCCTCGTGAGGGGAGTACAATACAAGCGATTGGTATTGGAAGTGGTTTCGCCTAAGGTGTTGAGATACACTATGGATAAGATATAGTCTGTGCTTGTTAGAGATAACAAGAAGTTCATAAGAGAACTGCATAAGTAGTAGCGCACTTATGTGAACGATACTTCCCACTGTTGTGGGGTTTTAAAAAAACTTTAAAAAAATATTTAAAAATAAATAAAAAAACATTACTTTTTAATGGATAAAATGTAGAATATATGGTATAATATCTCTGATAAAAAGGAGGTGATTATATATGTATTTAACATTAAAAACAACAAGTAAAAACATCTTAGCAAAAAAAGAGTTTAGAAATTTAAAATATTTGTGCCATATAGCTAAGAATTTAAAGAATCAAGCTATATATAATGTTAGACAACACTATTTTTAAAAAAATAAAAAAAGTATTTAAGCTATAATGAAAAACTATAAAATGCTTAAAAAAATAGTGAGAACTATAAGAAGTTAAATTCTAATATGGCTCAACAAATTTTTGAAAGAAGTAGATGAAAGTTTTAAATCATTCTTTGCACTTTTTAAAACTTGCTAAGAATGGTCAAAATATAATGGTAAAATAAAATTACCTAGTTATCTTGATAAAGATGGTTTTTACGACTCTTATTATAGGTTTTGTTAGATTAAAAGATGATATGCTGATAGTTCCTTATTCAAATTCATTTAGAAAGGCACATAAGGAAATAGCAATAAAGCTACCATCAGTATTAAAAAGACAAGAAGATAAAAGAGATTAGAATAATACCCAAAACAACATTCTAGGTACTTTGAAATTCAATATACTTATGAAGTAAAAGAAATTCAAAGGGAATTAAATGAAAATAACGTACTAGGAATTGATTTAGGTATAGACAATCTTTGTACTTGTGTTACAAGTACTGGAGCTTCATTCATAATAGATGGTAGAAAAATTAAAAATCAATAAATCAATACTATAATAAGATAAATGCAAAATTACAAAGTATAAAAAGATAAGCAAAAGATTGAGCGCACAACATTAAGACAAAAGAGGATAACTAGAAAGAGAAATAATCGTATAAATGATTATCTTTCAAAAGCAGCAAGAACAATTGTAAATTATTGTCTTAATAATGATATAGGAAAACTAGTTCTAGGATATAATGAAGATTTTCAAAGAAATTCAAATATAGGAAGTATGAATAATCAAAATTTTGTAAATATACCATATGGAAAATTAAGAGATAAATTAGTATATCTATGTAAACTATATGGAATAGAATTTAAACTACAAGAAGAGAGTTATACATCAAAAGCAAGTTTCTTTTGATGGAGATGAAATTCAATATATGATAAAGAAAATCTACAAGAATATGTATTCAGTGGAAAAAGAATAAAAAGAGGACTATATCAAACAAGCGCAGGTAAACTCATAAATGCAGATTGTAATGGAGCATTAAATATTCTAAGAAAAAGTAAAGTTGTGGACTTAAGTGTCCTATACAATAGAGGTGAGCTGAACACACCTAAAAAGAATAAAGGGTAGTGTAAAAGCTATCAAACTTCTTAGAAAAATTTTTAAATATTTTTTAAAGATTTTAAAACCCCGCAACTCTAGCACTCGTAGGGTGTCAGTCGTGGGAGGTTCAGGTAAATTTATTAGAACACACTCTATTACAAGAAAAAAATAATGGAGAATAGTAAAAATTATTTCTCTTTCAAATCCAAATAAATTTCCTCAAATTGCTATAAAAGAAATAATTAATAAAATTTTATCAAATGAGTTATATAAAACTAATAAGATTGAGGAATAGAAAGTAGTAAAAAGTCAAATATATTCTTCATTAAAAGAAAATGGAAAAACTTAATAAAAAAAGAAAAATAAACTAGATGGGATAATAAAAAAATATAAGGATATAATGGAGAATAATTTTTAAAGATACAGAACATATAGATAGTCTTTCTAGTTTTTAGAAAAAAATATGATGAGATGTTTGAAGATTTTTGAAAAAAAGTGGTAACTATAAATTAGATGGAAAATATTTTTAGAAAAAGATACTGTAAGAGTCATTAATGGATTAGGAAATATAATTCATATAGGTGTAAATGGAGAAGAAGCTATAGAAAAAAATATAGAATCTTTTAATTGAATTTATGAGTAGAAAAGATATTCCATTTTTTTAGTGAAAAGCTAGTATTGTTCATTTTTTTCTTTTGAGTATATACATCCATTTTATGATGGGAAATGGAAGATTTGGAAGATATCTTTTATCTCTATATTTAGCTAGAAAATTAGATAATTTAACAGCTTTTTTTCAATGTGTCTTATTCAATATCAAGAAATTTAGATGAATATTATAAATCTTTTGTTGAAGTAGAAGATGTAAATAACTATGGAGAAATAACATTTTTTTGTTGAAAATATTTTTGAAAAACTATAAAAAGTGGGCAAGAAATGATAATAGAATTATTGAAATGACAGTGTTATGAAATTTAAGCATTCAATGGAAATTTTTAAATGAATTGACAAAAGATTTATCAGAAAAAAAGAAAATATAATCTTACAAATATATTTACAAAATTATTTATTTAATGATTTTTGAAGAAACTTACTAATGTAGAATTAACTTCTATCATAGGAGAGTTTGAGTCAACAAACTATAAATAAATATACTCAGAAACTGGCAAAAAGAAAAGGATATTTAGTAAAAAAATAAAAGCAAAGACCACTAACTTATTCTTTATCTGAAAAAAATAACTGAAAAAAATATAAAATAAAAAGGATTGGTATAGGATTATCTCCTACATCAATCCTTATTTATTATAGTTATAACATAATTATAATTTTCATTTTTTTATAAAAGATCAATCTTCTTCATCAATGACTGTTTTATAATGTGATTTTTCATTTCCTCTTTTATAATTGTTACAATAATAAGTATTTTCTTCGTATTTACTTTTTAATAATCTACTTCCACAGATAGGGCAAGTGTGGACTTTATCTAGAGGTTCAGTATAGTTACATTTTTGGATAGTGATAGCAACCATAGAATTCTTCATTGTTTATAGAGTTTTTTTCTTCTTATCATATGAGAACCACAAGCTTTTACAAAATTCTATTTTCACCATATTCATCAAGAGTTTTATCTTCATAATCAAATAATTCTCTAACAAAAATAGAAGGATAATTTTCATCAAATAAAACAAAAGTTCTATTTCTTGTTCTTGTAAGAGCTACATAGAAAAGCCGTCTTTCTTCTCCATATAGATATGAATCAGCATTAGAAAGAACATAGAATAATACAGAGTCATCTATTATTTTATTTGGGGAATCCTACAATATTATCATTAACATCTATTAAAAATAACTTCATCAGCTTCTAATCCTTTGAGATCCATGAGCTGTTTTACAATCTAATTTTTATATTTTTAAGATTATATTTGAAAAAGAGATTTGTAATTTATTATCTTTATGATTATTTTTCTACTTTTAAAAATTTCACTGAATCCTAATTTTCTAAGATTTTTCATTTATTCTTGCTAAAAATAGTAACAGAACATTCTTTTTATTGTATTCCTTAGAAATATTTTTTAAGAATCTCATACACAACTTCATCTTTATTTTTTTCAAATTAGTTTTTTCATATACAATAGGAATATCTAATCTTTTATCAGATTTTTAAATTTTTTTCTTTATTTGATTAGGATTACTCATTACAAATCTTTGTGCAATATCAACTAATTGTTGAGAGTTTCTATATGTTTTTCAATAAAACTAGTTTCTGTTTTTACCAAAGTATTCTTCAAACTCAGTAAATATACTGATATCTGATCCAGCAAATCTATATATTGATTGCCAGTCATCTCCAACAGCTAGAATTTTACAATCATTTAATTTATCTTTCAATGCCTTTACAAGTTTAAATCTAGCAACAGATGTATCTTGGAATTCATCGATAATTATGTATTTGTATCTTAAACCAAGTTGAAAAACTTCATCTTTCTTTTTCATCTAAATGATCAGTTGCCTTATTGATCATATCTGAAAAATCTATCTCTTTATTTTTTTGTAAATTTTTCATTATAGAAGTTTAAAATAGCTTCAAACATTTCAAAAGAATAATAAATGTTTATCTCTTAAGAAAGTAGAATAAGAATGAGCTATATCTCTAAATTCCTCTAATTTAGATAATTTATAGTTATTAGACTTAAATAAAGTTAAGAAAGTAATCATCAATCTAATAAAAAGCATTTGTCTCTTCTTTTCCTGAGCCAACTTCTATAATTAAATTTATTTCTTCTTTAGAAATATGATTGAATTTAACTCCTCTAGCTAAAAGCATTTCTTCTAATTTTTCTTTTTAAAAATACCTTGTTGATGATAGAAAAGAATATGTTTCTATCAAATCAGTATTATTTAATTCATGAACTTCTCTTTTCCATTTCATATTTTTCTTCATATTTTTTTATTTTTCTAAATTAGTATATTGGTGGGCTTTCATATCACTATCAACACCAAAATGTTCTATATAAATATCGTAGTCTGGAAGGTAAAAATCTGGAGAATAACTTCTATAGTATTGTAACTATTTTCTGGAGTTTCATAATTTCCATCTTTATATCTACTTTCATATTTAAAATTAATTCCATTCATATAAAAAAAGTTTGCAATTATTCTTTTCTTCTTCACTTTTTTTACTGTTATTTTTTCTAAAAAAACTTTTACTATATCCAGGTATAGTTACATGAAATAGAAATTCGTATAATTGTTCTTTAGTTTCATACTTTAATTCTTTATCTTTGATATATTCTTTAATAATTTCAACTTCTGAAGTTGTTATTGTAAGTCTATCCATCCATAAACTTTTTAACATTAATTTTTATTTTTCATTAATATTTGTTTTTTTGAATAAACTTATACAATATTTAAAATTAAATCCATCAGCTTTTTATTTTCATAAAAATATAAAAACTTTAAAAATTTATCAAACTATTATATAGAACTTGTTTTAATGATTCGCTAATAGGAACAGGATTATCAACAAAATCATAGAATTCCCCTTTATTCTTAAAAGTAGCATCTACTTCTGTTATATTATCCTTAGTATAATAATTAATATAATCAATAAAAAGCATTGGAAGTTTCTTCTTTTTAAAAGGACTTTTATAATACTATGTTCGTTTAGATATTTGTATGGATTATCTAAAACTTCATATTTATCATCTTCGAAATAACTTGATAATCTCATACCTAAACTATGAAATGTTGATGCATCTATATTTATTTTTTTAATTTATTTTTTTGATTCTTTCAGTCATTTCATTAGCTGCGGCTTTTTGTAAAAAGTAAGTAATAGAATTTCTTCAGGTTTTTATTTTTCTTTCAACCAAATATTTTTACTTTCCCTGAAATTGTGAGAGTTTTTTCCAGAACCTGCTCCTGCTACAATAAGGTTATTATCTTCATCAATAATTACAGCTTTTTCTTTTGTTGTTCGTCTAAAGATTTACCATCAACATTAGAAAGAAAATCTTTATTCTCCTCTAATTCTTTTTCTACATATTTTTCATTTAATTCCTTTACTTGAGAATCTTCTAATTTACAAACATCCAATTTTTTTCTAGATATTCATTATACTCACTTAAAAAAATATCTTTATGTTCTTCAATACTTTTCCAAGTTTCATATATTTCATTATACTCATTTTTGATATTCTTTTTACTTTATATTCATTCAAATAATCATCTAAAGAAGTTAATTTTAGATATTTTTTTATTTAAAATATCAATTTTTAAAGTTAGTTTTTTTAAATATCTCTTTAGCATTTTTCTTTTTCTATTCTCTCTTTTTAGTATTTCTTCTTTTTGTTTCTCTAATCTTTCAAGTTCTTCAGCTTTTTCTTTTCTTAGTTTTTTTCCTCTTTCTATATTAATCATCAAGCTGATAATTAATGTGAAAATAATAAAACATAAAAATAATTACCAAATTTTTCAGTTTTCATATATTTAATTCCCCCTAAAAATTCCCTTAAAATAAAATTATAAATTATATAAAGATAGTGTTATTATAGCATAAAGAATATTGTTTTAGAAATAAAAATTTATTTATTGATATATAATATAAAAATAGAAAAGGATTGATGTAGTTTTAGTTCCTATATCAATCCTTATTTTTTGATTAATCTACTTTTTGGATAACTGTATTTAAAACCATATTCTCTAGCTAGTTTTGCTATTTTTCTCTGTCTGCACGATTTAAAAAAAGAAATCTACAATTTTTAAGAGTTTTTTTCTTCCATTTTCACTTTGTCCCATATATTCAATAGCCTCTTGAATAGCATAAGTATTATCTGAAAACAATTATTTTATCTTGATATTGATAGATGTAATTTGCCGCTTTTTTTCAATTTGTTTCTTATGTGGAAGATTATTAGCAACATTTCTAATAGATTGTCCTATAATACCTGAATAAGGTTCCGTGTATACAACAACACTAGCTGTTCCTCCAGCATATAAATTTTGTTTTTTCTTCTTCAGTCATTAATTCAAAAAGTTCCCTTTTCTAAATAGTTCTTCTCTAGTTTTTTGGATCAACATAGGGATTGAAACTGCTACATGAAATACAAAAACAAACTTAAAAAGATTAAAAAAATAATTTTTTTCATAAAATACCTCCCATAAACTTATGAATAATAAAAAAATTTTTAGTTATATTTTATATTTTAATTATATCATATGTAAAAAAAGATAATAGGAAAAATCTTTTCAAATAAAAAAACTTGATTAATTTAGTAAAAAAATTTGAAATTTTTAGATTTTTTTGGGAGTATAATATTAACATCACTTGAAAAAAATTTTACAATAAGAGAGGTGTTAACTATGGTAAACAAGGGAATTGTTACTAAAATTCAAGGTGATACTGTTGCTATTAAATTATATAAAAGTTCTTCTTGCTCACATTGTAGTTGTTGTAGTGAAAGCAACAAAATGGGAAAGCGATTTTGAATTTAAAATAAATCAAAAAAAGTTGAATTAGGGTGATTTAGTAACCTTAGAAATATCTGAAAAAAAGATGTTGTAAAAAGCTGCTATGATAGCATATGTTTTTTTCCACCTATTATGATGATTTTAGGTTATATAGTAGCAGATCGTTTAGGATTTTTCAGAAATGCAATCTATAGCTGGTAGTTTCATAGGATTAGTTATAGGATTTATATTTTTTTGGCTATCTATGATAGATTTTTTTGCTAAAAAGACAATTGATGAAGAAATAAAAAAATTGTTTCTGTTGAAAAAGTATGATCCAAATGCTTGTGAAAATTTAGCAGAAAGATGTGAAGACTTTTTAGAAATGTGAACTACTCACGACTAACACCCTAACGAGTGCTAGAGTCACTGAGTGTTCTAACACATTTTATAAAAATGGGCTGTTGCAAATAAATAAAAAGTAAAAAAATAGTTAGTTACTGAGTAGATTTCTTAACGATAAAAAAATCAGAATCTGCATCATAGAGCTCTAGCAATAATTGTCTAAGTGCTTCTAGAAATCAGAAACTCACTTCGTTCAGCACAGCTCCTGAATTTGCTCAGCTCATTCTATTTGATTTTTTATCGTAAAAATTTCCATTCGTAACTCACTTATTTTTTTACTTTTAGAATTGAAAATTTTATTTGTAACAGTCTCTTATTTTTATTTATTAAAGAAATATTTGTAGGAGAAAATGAGAAAAATTAGTTTAGACTATTCAAAAAAATTTCTAAGTTTGTAAAGTGAAAATGAATTAAATGAACTTAAGAATAAAGTTGAATTAGTAAGTGAAAAAAATTACATAATAAAACAGGAGCTGGAAATGATTTTCTAGGTTGGCTAGACTTACCTGTTAATTACGATAAGGAAGAATTTGCTAGAATAAAAAGGCTAGTGAAAAAAATAAAATCTGATTCTGAAGTTTTAGTAGTTATTGGAATAGGAGGATCATACTCTAGGAGCTAGAGCAGTTATAGAATGCTTAAGTCATAGCTTTTTTTAACTCTTTATCTAAAGAAAAAGAAATGCACCTGAAATCTATTTTGCAGGACAAAATATATCAGGGAACTTATTTAAAAGATTTAATAGAAATTATTGGAGATAGAGATTTTTTTCAGTAAATGTAATCTCAAAAATCAGGAACAACAACAGAGCCAGCTATAGCTTTCAGAGTTTTTTTAAAGAACTTTTAGAAAAATAAATATGGTGAGGCAGCAAAAGAAAGAATCTATGTTACAACTGATAAAAAAATAAAGGTGCTCTAAAAAAAACTTGCTGATGAAAAAAGGATATGAAGAGTTTGTAATTCCTGATGATGTTGGAGGAAGATTCTCTGTTCTAACAGCTGTTGGTTTACTTCCTATAGCTGTTGCTGGAATAAGTATAGATGATCTAATGGTTGGAGCACAAACAGCAAGAGAAGACTATTCAAAAGATTTTACTTCAAATGACTGTTATAAATATGCTGCTATAAGAAATATATTATATAAAAAGGACTATAATATTGAAATTTTAGCTAATTATGAGCCTAAACTTCACTATATTTCTGAATGGTGGAAACAATTATATGGAGAATCTGAAGGAAAAGATAAAAAAAGGAATTTTTCCCAGCTTCTGTTGACTTAACGACAGATCTTCACTCTATGGGGACAATATATCCAAGATGGTAGAAGAAATTTAATGGAAACTATATTAAATGTTGAAAAATCCACTTAAAGATATAAGTATTAAAAAGGAAGCTGAAGACTTAGATGGGACTTAACTACTTTAGAAGGAAAAGGGCTATCTTTTTGTAAATAATAAAGCTTTTTGAAGGAACTTTACTTGCTCATATAGATGGTGGAGTACCAAACTTAATTATAAATATACCAGAACTTAATGCTTTTTAATATAGGATATTTAATTTATTTCTTTGAAAAAGCTTGTGCTATAAGTGGTTACTTATTAGAAGTAAATCCTTTTGACCAACCTGGAGTTGAATCATACAAGAAAAAAATATGTTTGCTCTTTTTAGGTAAAAAGGATATGAAGAACTTTCTAAAGAGCTAAATGAAAGATTAAAAAAATAAACATTTAAATTTATATTAAATAATAAAAAGCTATTGCAAAAATTAATCGCAATAGCTTTTTTTCTATTATTTCCCTAGTGTATATAGATTTCCCTTATTCTTGAGCGGTTTGAGCAGCTTGAGCCTTTTGCTTGTTCTTCAGCAAGTTTTAATGCTTCAGCTCTTTCCTTATCCTCTTTTTCTATTCTTTTTTCTAGCTCTTTTCTAAAGCCTCAAAAGCTTCTTTCTCTTCTTTTGGTGTTAAACCAGATGCAGTAGTAACAACTTCTGTAACAGTATTTCCATTTTCTTGTACTACAGTTTCTTGAACTTGTTGTACTTGTTTTTGTTGTTCTTCTGCTTCAGCCTGAGCCTTTTGCTTGAGCTTCTTCAATTCTTTTTAGCTTCTTCTTGAGCTTGTTTTTTTCAGCAAGTTTTAGAGCTTCTTCTCTTTCCTTGTCTTCTTTCTCAATTCTTTTTCTAGCTCTTTCTAAGGCCTTGAAAGCTTCTTTTTCCTCTTCAGGGCTTAGCTTTACTATACTAGTTTCAGCTACATTTTGAGCTGTTTCTTGATTTCCTGTATCTCTTATCTTAGCATAAGCTAATGATGATAAAATTAAGGAGAATAGGAATAATCCAAATAATTTCTTTTTTTCATTTTAACCTCCTAAGTTAAATTTTTATTATGTAATAGTTTTTGTATGATTGTTTTTGTTCCCCGACTATTACCCCTCTTAACTTAGTTTGAACCTCTCCATTTTTATCGTGAAGTCCCCTAGTTCAATCTAATAATGAATATTTATTTTTACAGTATACCCCATAAAACTCTAATTGTCAACTAAAAAAATACATCAACTTCCCATTTTACCGCAAACAAAAAAACCACAAGAAATGAGGGGAGAGACTTGTGGTTTTTCTATCTACATATTCATTTTTATTAGGGAGGGGTTTATCTATGTCCCTTATATGTTCTAAGTATATAGGAGAAAAAAATGAATGTAAAATGAATTGTAAAAAAATTATTTATTCTATTTCAACTTTCAATTTTATGTACATATCTGAGTTTTCTCTTTTCTTTGTAGTGTTTTTAAAGAAAAAAACTTATAATAGGGATATCACCTAGGATAGGAATTTTACTTTCAATATTTTGTTGTATTGATTTTTTTAATCCTCCTATTAAGATAGTATCTCCATTTTTAACTCTAACTTTAGTTGTTAAAAGCTCTTCCAACTTTAGATCCTCCTTCAGAGTTATATGTACCTGAATTTACATCCTTTATATTTAAAACATTTCCTCTTAAATTTGAAATCACTTAATTCTAAACTAATTTCTAAAAACAATATAGTCATCATCTTTAATGAAAGGCTTAACCTTCATAATCAAACCTGCTTCTTTAAATACAGGTTCAGTATGTTTATCATTTTTATTTTCTCTAGTTGTCTTTACTCCAACTATTACTTCTTCTGTTACCTTAAATTCTCCTTCTTCACCACTAGCTATCATAAGAGTGGGAACAGAGCTTACAACCAAGTCATTAGTTGATTCAAGTAAATTTAATCCTGTACTCAAAACATCACTTTTATTATTGAATTGCCTAACTATATTAAGAGTAGAACCTACGCCATTTAATCCTGCCTTACCTAAAATTATAGCAGTCAGACTATTTCTTTCTTCACTTGCAACATTTTGTCTGTATACCCAGTCAAAACCTAATTCTTCAAAAAGGTTATTGGATATATCTAAAATTTGAGAACTTATCTTAACTTGTTTGGGATTTTTATCTATATCTTCTATTATGGAGATAGCATTTTTCTAATATATCTCTTTCAGCACTTACAACCAATTTATTAACTTTATTTAGACTACTTACCTTTATATTTTTCTCCAAAAAGTTTCACGAAGAACTTTTTAAAACTTCATCAGGAGAGACATTAAAAAGAGAAAAAGTTTTAGTATAATAAAATTTTCCATCAACTTCATAGAAATTTAAATCTTCAAGATCAGTTTCATTTTGTCTATTTGTATAATTATCAGCTTTTTCTTTTAAATCTACATTCAAAATAGAAATAGACTTAGAACTATCTATAATTTCACCTTTTTTTCTTCATAACCTTTTTTTGGAAATCTTGCAAACATAGACATCTTTATCCAAATTATCTAGGATAAAATTTCCACTTTTTATCACTGTAAACAAATTTATTCAAATCTTTTTAATTCAATTTTAGCTCCTTCTAAAGACATATTATTAGAGGTAACTCTACCAATAATTTTAGCTTTTTTTAGAATTTTTTTCACTAGCTAACATGAATATTGTGGTATTATTTTTCTTTTTTTCATAGTTAAACCATAGGTTTCAGCAAGAAATCCTAAAACAGAGTCCAAATCTTCACCCTTATTAAAATATGTATCAATCACAATGTCCTTAGCTTCTTTAGAGCATATTAAATTTCTACCACATTCTTTAGATAAAACAGCTAAAACTTCATGGAGTGGCATATCAATAATATCGACATCACGATTTAATCCAATTGAAAAAAAGAAAGTTATTTAAAATTAAAAATAATATTAGAGTAAAATTTTTTTCATCAGTCCTCACCTTTGTCTTTTTGTCTTAGTCTTTTTGTTCTTCTTCTTATTTTTCTTTTTTTGCTGAAACTCTATAATAGGTTTTGTCACCTATTCTCATATATGAATATGAATTTTTTTCATCTTCTTTTTTCTTTAGGATTTAAATTAAGAGATTGAAAAAAATATTTTTTTATCTCCTATATTTGTATCAATTTCCACTTCTTCTTTTTTTATCTAAAAACTGTGGCAACAAGATTAGATTTTTACTTCTAATAAGTTCTTATCTACAGTTATTTTTAAATATGAAGAGGAAAAAAATTGATATCATAATCTTCATTTTTCTATATCTGAGAAAAAAATTTTTTTATATCTTTTTTTCTTTACCTTTGAAAGTCATAGTTAGATTTAACTTATCTTCTTCTCTTCTGCTTCTTCCAAAAATTTTTGAAAAGTTAATATTATTTTTTTAGCAATTTTATCTTCTATATATCTGAAAAGTGAAGGAATATTATCAAAAAGACTTCTTAGTTTCATCTTCTTCATTTTTTTACTATCTTTTTTTCTGTTCTTTCTCAAAATCTTCTTTTTTTCAAAGCTAATGCTTTTTAAAACTGTATTTTTTCTCATAGTTAAGTCTTCCTATTTTTTTATATCTTCTTGTTCTATTAATTCTTTTTATTTCAACAAGTTTTAAAATATTTTTAAAAAAATGAGAAGATAAAAACTATAAGATAACAAACAAGTAAAATTATTATCTTTAGATTTTTAATTTTTTTAAGTCTTTTAAACATATCCTCACCTCGGAACAGCTCTATACTTGACTTCAATTTTTAAATTCTATCTCATTGGATTTTTTAAAATATAGTCATAGTTAGACAGTATAAAAATTTTTTTAGAGTTTGTTATATTTTTCTAGAAATTTTTGTTATTCTTTCAACTTTGTCAGTCTTACCTTCTATATTGAAAATTTTATTTTTCATCATATTCTATACTGGATATTTTTCAAGTATTCAGGACAAAGATAAGTCAATTCTTCCAAAAATGAAGATATTTTTATATCCATATCTTCCTTTTTACAAGAAACTCTTGTAAGTTCTTACTTTCAACTTCAATCTCTTCCATTTCATTTCTAGCATTCTCAATTTCTTCTTCAAGCTTGGTACTTTCAAGCTCTAAGGCTTCTAATTTCTTTTCAGAACTATTGAGACTATAGTGAATTATTATTGTCAATATGATTGTTAGTATAGAAAGTCCCGACAAAAATATATAAATATTTACTTTCTATGTAGTAAAGAGAATATTTATTTCTTAAATCTTCAGGAAGAAAGTTAGGATACTTAGAAAAAAATCTAAATTATCAACAGAATAAAAAAAGAATAAGTCTTATTCTCTAGCTCTAAATCTTCAAAATTTATTTTTATCTCCAGTGAAAAACTATATGTATATCCTCAGTAATATTAGCTAAAAAAAGTATTTATTATAGAGAACTTATCTTCAACTTCAAAATCCTCATTATCAAGTGAAGACTTGCTTAGTTTAAAAGTTTGTATATCTAAAAATATTATTGTTCATATACTCAGTTATAACTAGCATAGTTTCACTTATATCGAAAGTTAAAATAATGATTTAAGTCTTTTTCTCTCTGCATATAAAAAGAAGGAATAATAGAAATGAAAACCATAGTCCTTCGTATCATCAATAATACAATCGCTTAAATAATTGATGTCCATTAAATAAACGACTATATTTTTCTCTTTTTATCTTTTTTTAGAATTTCATATCTCAATACAAAAGTCATCAGAATTATATCTTGGAAAAACGATTTCCAATCTATCTTCTAATTTTTTTCTTTTCTGTCCTCTTCATTTAAGACATTCTCTATTTGAATTTTAAAAAAATATAAAAAAACTTATTCTCTAAAAAGAAGAATAGTATTTTTTTCCACCATTTATGTAATTATCAATATGACTTAAAGCTAAAGTTTTTTTAGACATCTTCTTTTATCCACATCCTTGTCAAGACACCGTTGTAAAGACTTCCTAAATCTCTTGAACTGCCTACTTCATATTTTTACTGTTGCCAATATCAAATAATTTTTTTGTCTTTTATACTTATTTTCTTTTTTTAAAATGTATATTAACAGAATTAAAAAAATACTTATTTTTATTTCATCATTTAATAAAGTATAGCCTCCTAAAGAAATTTTTTTGTTAGGATCAACTATCAGAAAAAAATTTTTTTCTCCTGCTTCATTAAGAACTATATAATCAACTGCATTTTTTTAATACTTCCATCATTAATATTTTTTTCTATATTTCTTATTTCTGCTTTCATTATTTCATTTAGAAAATCAAGATTTTTGAAAAGTTTTTCCTGAGTTTCATAATCCACCTTGTACAACTTAAAAACTATTATTTAAGAGTATTTGTAGAAAGAGAGTTAAGCTAATAAATAGAAAAAGAAATTATTATAACTTCTAAAAATATAGGCTTTATTTTTTGAGCATAGTACAATATTTCCTCATATTCTTTTTTTCCTTATCTTTTAGATAGAACTTTAAAATATTATTATTAAAGTTAAATTTACCAGAACAATTTTTCCAAAATTACTGTGCCATTAAAGAGGTTGACTACATCTCCCTCATCAAAATAGCTAATACTCACTTTATCCTCATAAAACAAGAAACATCTATAGTATTTGCTTGTAGTTTTTCTCAGTTTCATTATAGGCTTGAATTTTTTTAAAACTAAAAAGATTTCCTTCTTTATCACTTTCTTTTTAAAAATAAATTTCCTAAACTATTTATATTTTGATTTTTTTAGAAAGATTACTAATTCTTATTTCAACTCCCTCATTCCACTTTATATGACTAACAAGTAAATCCCTAAAACTTGCTATTTCTTTATCTCTTTTATAAGTCTTGTTCATAACTAAAAAAACTTTTTATTCATAGAATAGAAAGTGATAAGACAGATAGAACCTACTATTAAAGTGAGGCTTATAGCTATTATAATTTCAACAAGAGAAAAGGCTTTATTTTTTTGTTCATATACATTTTAATCCTTAAATTTTTATAATTTTTATTTTTTTATAAGTTTTTTTGAAGCTCCTTTGTATTCTAAATTAATTAAACTTATATTTTTCTTTTTCTATCAGAAAAATCTACTTCTATATCTTCAACATCTATTGTTAAAATTAAATTCATCATTTTTGTATATTTCTAACATAAGTTTGAAAGTCATTGAAGGAATTTAGAAAATCAGAGTAACTATTAAATTCTAAGTGGCTATTTGAGATAGATTTAGATTTTTAAATAGTTATTTAAAGAGTTAAAAAAATGTAACTCTTTTTCTTTATTCCTTATTTTTGAATAGGTTTTTTTAACTGTTGACTATTCAATTTTTATGCTAGGTATGAGAACTAAAAAAATAAGATAAATACTGACACAATAACTTCCATTAAAGAAAAAAAGCTCTAGATTTCTTCATAATATACCTTCTATATAGTTGTAGATAATAAAAAGGCTATACATATATAGGGAGCAAATGCTATCTCTACACCTCTAATCTTTAAGGCTCTGTTTTTTTACAAAAAAATATACGCAAAGATAAAAAAAGTAATATAAAGGGTGGCAATTGAAAATACTAAAAAGGTAAAAAAATATAAATTTGTAAAAAAATGTTAATTTCACTGTGATATAAAAAGACCTCCTAGGGCTATTATTAATTTTATATCACCAAAAGCCAAAGACTTCTCTCTTCAAAATATCTGAGACATAGCCATAAAAGATTAATATAGGTAAGACATAGCAAGCTGCACCTATAAAGAAATTTTTCTATCTCACTTATCCCCCTACTGAACCTCCCACGACTGACACCCTACGAGTGCTAGAGTCACGGGGTTCTAAAATCTTTAAAAAAATCTTTAAAAATTTTTCTAGAAGTTTGATAGCTTTACACTACCCTTATTCTTTTTAGGTGTGTTCAGCTCACCTCTATTGTATAGGACACTTAAGTCCACAACTTTACTTTTTCTTAGAATATTTAATGCTCCATTACAATCTGCATTTATGAGTTTACCTGCGCTTGTTTGATATAGTCCTCTTTTTATTCTTTTTCCACTGAATACATATTCTTGTAGATTTTTCTTTATCATATATTGGAATTTCATCTCCATCAAAGAAACTTGCTTTTTGATGTATAACTCTCTTCTTGTAGTTTAAATTCTATTCCATATAGTTTACATAGATATATTAATTTATCTCTTAATTTTTCCATATGGTATATTTACAAAATTTTGATTATTCATACTTCCTATATTTGAATTTCTTTGAAAATCTTCATTATATCCTAGAACTAGTTTTTCCTATATCATTATTAAGACAATAATTTACAATTGTTCTTGCTGCTTTTGAAAGATAATCATTTATACGATTATTTCTCTTTCTAGTTATCCTCTTTTGCCTTAATGTTGTGCGCTCAATCTTTTGCTTATCTTTTTATACTTTGTAATTTTTGCATTTATCTTATTATAGAATTGATTAATAGATTTTTAGTTTTCTACCATCTATTATGAATGAAGCTCAGTATTTGTAACACAAGTACAAAGATTATCTATACCTAAATCAATTCCTAGTACATTTTCTTTATTTAATTCCTTTGAACTTCTTCTATCTCATAAGTATATTGAATTTCAAAAGTACCTAGAATGTTGTTTTGGTATTATTCTAATTTCTTTTATCTTCTTGTCTTTTTAATACTGGTGGTAGTTTTTATCGCGATTTCCTTATGTGCCTTTCTAAATGAATTTGAATAAGGAACTATCAGCATATCATCTTTTAATCTAACAAAACCTATAACAAGAGTAGTAAAACCATCTTTATCAAGATAATTAGGTAATTTTATTTTACCATTATATTGACTATTCTTAGCAAGTTTTAAAAAGTGCAAAGAATGATTTAAAACTTTCATCTACTTCTTTTTAAAATTTGTTGAGCCATATTAGAATTTAACTTCTTATAGTTCTCACTATTTTTTTAAGTATTTTATAGTTTTCATTATAACTTAAATACTTTTTTTATTTTTTTAAAAATAGTGTTGTCTAACATTATATATAGCTTGATTCTTTTAAATTCTTAGCTATATAGCACAAATATTTTAAATTTCTAAACTCTTTTTACTAAGATGTTTTTACTTGTTGTTTTTAATGTTAAATACATATATAATCACCTCCTTTTTTTATCAGAGATATTATACCATATATTCTACATTTTATCCATTGAAAAGTAATATTTTTTAAATATTTTTAAAGTTTTTAAAACCCCACAACAGTGGGAAGCATCGTTCACATAAGTACGCTACTACTTATGCAGTTCTCTTATGAACTTCTTGTTATCTCTAACAAGCACAGACTATATCTTATCCATAGTGTATCTCAACACCTTAGGCGAAACCACTTCCAATACCAATCGCTTGTATTGTACTCCCCTCACAAGGGATAGTCGTTGAACTTTCCTTTTCAGGCTTAGCTGCTGATTGTCTATTATCATAATGTTTAGGATTTAACCTTGCACCATCTAGTATATTTTTTCTGCTTTCGCCACCATCACACCTATACCATATTCTCACTTAGGTATTATGTTGTGGTCATACTAGCTTTAAGAGTTCCCAGCAATTCAGTTTCTTTGTTGCACGGTTTTGCTCCGTGTCTACATACAAGTTTCCCTATATGCTTACTAAAATCTTCGTGCAATTCATACTCTACGAGTACATGTCTCATGACTAACACCCTACGAGTGCTAGAGTCACGAGTGTTCTTGCACTATTTAATAAAAACTGAAAGTATTAAGATAGAAAAAAATTTAAAAACATTGGGAATATTTTTTTATTAATATCTATATACATAACAAAAAAATCAATGCTATATATAGAAAAAAATTATCAATATTTTATCCATTCTTTTCCTTTGCTATCAAAAATTTTTTTAGTAGGATTTTACAGGAACTAACCACATATAATAACCATCACTGTTAGCAGCATTATCAGGATTTTTTTAAAAAGTAAATTTTACTTTTTCCTCCATACTTTTAAATCACCATTTTTCAGTATCTCTTGAAGCTCCTATAGTTATTTCTATTTTTATCTATAATTTCTTTAGCATTCTTTATCTAAATAGATTTCTAATTTTTTTAAAGCATTTTTTTATTTCTGTATCATCATCATATTTAGAACTATCTTCAATAAGAGGTTTATCATTATCTATTTGATAAGTTTGAGCTGCTAAACGAAAAGGAGTTAAGAGTCGCTACAGCTCTAGTATCTTTAGAAGTTGCTATATAAGATCTCAATTTTTAAAGCCAACAATACCTGATAATATTCCCTATTATAGCTACTGCTACAATTACTTCAATCAAAGAAAAAAACCACGATTTTTTTCATATAGACCTCCTATAAAATCATTATTTAAAAAAATTATAATAACGACTGCGAATAATTATAAAAAAATTTTTAATAACGACTGCTGAATGACTGAATTTTTTTAATCTGAAAATGCTAATCGTTAGTGAGCGTAAAAAAGCAAATGTCTGAGTTGATAAATCAACTGAGACACTTTGCTTTTTACGCTCACTAACGATTAGCATTTTCACGATTAAAAATTCAGTCATTCAGCAGTCATTAATTTCAAATTTTTTTATATAAATATATCTCCTATTGATAATATTGGTAGATATATTGCTAAAACTACGAAAACCAACTATAAGTCCTAAAAATTAAAATTACTAAAGGGTTCTAGTATAGCTAGTAATTTTTTTAACTTATAATCAAAATCTTCCTTTTAAAATTTTTAGAAATTTGTAAAAAGTTTTTCTGAGAGATATCCACTTTCTTCTCCTACAGTGATTAAAATAGAAAATCTATCGTTGTAAAGATTTAAATTTTTTTAAAAGGAAGTAGTTATGTTATTTCCTGCTAATATAGCTTTCTTAACCTCAAATAATCTATCTTTAAGATAGTAGTTATTATTGTTCATATACATTATTTCTAAACTTTCTACCATTCCTATTCCAGCATTCAAAAAGTATTGAAAATGAATGATAGAGGTTTGAAGCAAGTAATAGTTTCTTTAATTCTCCAAATAAAAAAATATGTTTAAAAAGAAATTTATCTCTTCTTATTCTTTTTATATTTATTTTTTTGTTTATATACATATTAAAAATAAATATTATTGTTAATATACATATTATAAAAATTAAAATATAATGAAAATTCTTTGAAAAACCTAATAAAATCCTTGTAACTAAAGGTAGTTCAATTTGATTTTTCTTCAAAAATTGTAATAAAAGCTAGGCAAGATAAAGATGAGTAAGAAACTCACTATCAAAAAGTTAAACAGATAACTACTATGGGATAAATTAAAATTCCTCCTAATTTTTTTCCTTCTACTTAAATCAAAAATCTAAAGATTTTGAAATATCTTCTAAGCTTTCTACTATATTTCCACTGAGCTCTCCAATTTTTTTAAAAATATATAAATAGGTGCTTCCAAAAAGTATTTTTCAAAAAGGCTTAAAACTATCATAAATATTTTTTTACCCATAGTTAAGTTTTTTTATGAATTTTTCTTTTAGAATATCTTTAAATTTTTTTATTCTTCTCTTCTTTTAATATAATTTCTATAGCTTTTTGTAAAAAGTTAGACCACTTTTTATAAGTAGAGCTAGTTCATTAGTGAAAAAAATAAAAATTTTTTTCTTTTTGATTTTCTCATAATTGCCTCATTATTTCATCAAGTGAAGTTAATCCTTCCTTAGCCTTATCCATCGCATTTTCAAGTAGAGTTTTAAAATTTTGTTTTATTTCCTTTTTCTGTGCTAGCATATTTTTTTAAACTTTCATCAAAATAAATTATTTCAAAAAAACAGGTATTCTTCCTATATAACCTGTGTTCATACATTTTTCATAAGCTCCAGAAGTATAAAACTTTATATCCTTATAGTTTTTCTTCAGCTAGGTTTAAACTTTTTAATTTTTTTCTTTATAGTTCTTCATCTTCTTTTTACAATGAGGACAAAGTTTTTCTAACTAATCTCTGAGAAACTATCATCTGTAGAACCAAACTTAAAAAGATAGTTATCAATGCCCTAGATTGACTAGTCTGTTTATACAACCTAAGCTATCATTTGAATGTAGAGTTGAAAAAAACTAAATGTCCTGTCAATGAAGCCTTTAACAGCTATTTCAGCTGTTTCTTTATCTCTAATTTCTCCTATCATCAAGATATCAGGATCTTGCCTCAATAAAGACCTTAAAAATTGTAGCAAAAATTTAAACCTAATTCATTCTTACATTGAACTTGGTTAATTCCTTCAATTTGATATTCAATAGGGTCTTCTACAGTTGAAATATTAACTTCTTCTTTATTTTTTTATATTTCAATATGCTGTATAGAGTACTAGATTTTTCCTGAACCTGTATGGTCCATTTACTATGATAATACCATTGTTCTGATTGATAGCCTTTATAGAAAAACTTTTTTTATTTTTCTTCTGATAAATACAAATCATCTAAAGTAAAGTTATAGTTAAACTTATCTAAAAATTCTAATTACAATTTTTTTCACCATTCATAGTTGGGCATGATAGAAGTTCTAAAATCTATTTCTCTACCTTTTATATCTCAATGAAAAATCTACCATCTTGAGGTTTTCTTTTCTCAACTATATCCAAGGAAGATAAAAATTTTTATCTTTGAACTTATAGCTGCTAGAAAACTTTTTATCTATTCTAGCGACTTCTTTTTAAAATACCATTTATTCTATATCTAATCCTAACTATATTATTTAAGGCTTCTATATGGATATCACTTGCTAAAAAAATTTTTATAGCCTCTAATAATATGTAGAAAATACCTTTATTAGAACTTAGATTTTCTCTGATATATAACTCTTCTATATCCTCAATAAGTGAAATTTTATTATTATCCATACTACTATTAATTGACTTTTTTTAAAAATAATTCTCTATTTTTTTCCATTTTTTCTTTCCTTTTTTGAAAATTAATTATCTTCGTCATACACTTCAAAAACTATTCAAATTATTCTCATCTGAAAATTTAATAAAAATAGCTTCTATTAGCATTTTTTTACCTATAATATCAATTCTAACTACATTTTTTTACTTTGTTTAGAAAAAGATATTTAAGCATATGAACAAAAAAATAAAAAAAGCATAGAAATAATTTCTTAATCATTCTTTTCTCCAGTCCTTGTAAAAAGCTTTCTCTATCTTCATTAGTACTCTATGATAGTCAGCAATATTGTTGTAGTTTATTTCATTATTATTTTTTTCTTACGATAACTATTGATTTTTTTAAAAATTTACTTCTATCGAAAGCCATAAAAAGAAAGTTTGTATCTTACTTTTTTTCTCTTTGTTGAAAAAAATATATTGAAAATGACTTGGAAATATTGCCATTTTTTAGTAAAAAGAGAATTTAAAAATTTTTTTAAATTAGATGTATACGTATGATAATAAATTAAATTTTTTTGGAAGCTCTATATCTTGTGATTGAAGTGTTTTATCTGATATTACAATTTTTTTGCAGAAAGGTCTAATTCTAATTCTTGCTTTCTTTTTCTGTTTCAAAGAAGTTGTTGATACCAAATAAAATGCTTCTGTAATTTTTGTTTTGGCTTCATTTATATCCCTTAACTCTTTAAATTCCTTGTACTTTAGAAACGCAATATTCAATAAAATTGAAAAAAATTAAAATAGATAGTATTATCTCAAAAGTTGAGAATGCTTTATTTTTTTCTATATAAATCACCCTCTTTTTTTAAGATAATTATACATCTAACTGATATATAATGTCAAATAAAAAAACATATAATTTTATTATAGTTTTTAATGTTTTAAATAAAATGTAAATTTGAAATAGAATTTTAATATTTTTTTATAGAAGTATATAAGGTTTTTTTGAGTGAATGAAAATTATATTAAAAAGCTTTTATGATATAGAAAAATGGAGGTGAAGCTTATGGAAATGTCAAAAGTTGTTGGTTAAGGATCTTATGAATGGAAAGTTTGAATTAATTTCTGATTACATATACCAGATAGAAAAATTATGTTATAAGAGTACCTAAAGGGTTTTTGTAACAGATTATGCTTCCATACCTAGGATATTTAGAGCTATTGTTCTTCCCTATGGAAAACATAGTGGGGCAAGTGTTGTGCATGACTATCTTTATTCAAAGGGCTGTGAGCTGAATATTGAAAGAAAAAAAGGCAGATAAAATATTCTTGGAGATATTAAAAGAAGAAGGAGTTAATCCTATTTTTAGCTAGACTTATGTATATTGCAGTTAGATGTTTTTGGAAAAAAACTAGATATAAAAATAAAAAAAATAGCACCTACTGGCATAGGTGCTATTTTAGTCATTATTTAATGTTTATTTATTCCAATTAATTAATTGTATCATAGATTTTTTTGAAATTACGAGGTAAAAGAATGAAAAATTTTATTTATTATAGGGTTGTTACAAAATTTCAATCTTAAAGTAAAAATAAGTGAGTTATGAATTATGCCAGAACACTCGTAGGGTGTTAGTCGTGAGATGAGATGGCATATTTTTTTGTTTACAAAAAATTTGAAATAGTTAAATACATATAGTATAATAAAAATGATAATAAAAAAATATCGAATATTAACTTTGGAAGAGGATATGTGTATTCAATTCAATATCATATAGTGTGATGTGTAAAATATAGAAGATATATCCAAACTCAAAAAGAAAGATGAGAAGGAGGAACCATGGCGAATTATGTATTGACATTAGCTTTAAAAAAAGTATCAGAAAATTATGAAGAGCTTACTGATAAAGGTTATAATACTGTTGGAGAGAAGAATTAAAAGATTTCTATAATAGGAAACAAGCAGAAATAGAAGAAAAGAAAAAAATTAAAAAAATACTAATTTAAGATAGGAACAGAGGGAATGTTATGCAAAAAATTTTTAAAAATTTTATTAGTTATATTAGTAATATTAATAATATTATTTTTTTAAAAGCTTGTGTTACATATAGAACTAAGGGTAATTATACTATAAATAGCCATGAAAAAAATATAACATAGAAATTTACAAAAATACCAAATTTAAAAGAGTGTTGATATTTTATATTCTGGAAAAATAAATTTTTATATTATATGATAATACATGCAATTTAGTTTTAAGAAAAATTGAGATATACTATAAAAATAAACTTTTTGGGAAGAACTAATATTAATATAAATATATGTAAATTAGAAAATTTAAATGAGAGTGAAACTAGTAAATTTTTATTCTCTTCAAAAATTTTCTTTTAGAAGTTTTTAGTAAAGAAAATGAAAAAAATAGAGTTAGATCATACTAATACAGGGAATATTATTTTTTTATATTTATATTAAAGATACAAATAAAAATAAAGAATATAAAATAGAAAAAAATAGGAAGTATATTTTTTTGAAAAAAAGGTTTTGATATTTTTTTGTTCCTAATATTTAGAAATAAATTTAGATATCTTCTTTGGATGAAATAAATGATATTGGAAATGTTATCGCGAATACCATAGACAATAAAGGTGAAGATAAAAGAAACTTTTTTTGGTATATTAAGAGCTCAAAGAGGAGCAACAGATTTATATAATATATCTGGAGATAGCTTAAATTTATTAAATGAAGCATATAAATCAAATAAAATAGGTGCTGATGAATATAAGGAAGGTCTAAGAAATATTATTGAAGCTAGTGGAAATGATTTAGGTTTAAATGTAAGTTTAGTATATTTAGATACTTCAACTATGCCAAAAGATAGTAAAGGTAGTGTTAGTGCTGCCTATATTGATAAAGGAAACTGGAAGAACTCTAATTCCAATAAATACTGATAAAATAGGTAGTATATCTGAATTATTAGGAAAAAGTATTTGAAAGAAAATTTCGCATATTAGAGATGGACTTGTTGGTATACAAGATAAAAAAAGTTGCTGATGATAAAAGTAATAATGAAAAAGGACTTGAAAGTTTAGGAAGACCTTCTAATGACTATGCGAAAAAGAAATTTGAAAAAAATGATAGTTCTATAAATTTAACAACAGATCAATATCATATAGTGTGGTGTGTAAAATATAGAAGGAAAGTATTAATTGATGATATTGAAAAAAACTTTAAAAGAATTATTAATTGAAATTTCTAATGAAAAATAATATAAAAATAATAGAAATGGAAACAGATTTAGACCATATTCATATATTAATTGAGTGTAGTCCTCAACATTTCATACCTAATATTTTTGAAAAATATTCAAAGGAATTTCTGCAAGAAAACTTTTTTTAAAAACATCCCGAGATAAAAAAATAAGTTATGGAAATTTTTTTATTCTGTTAGAGAAAAAGGTAATATTACAGGACTTAGATTTTTTTAAAGAAGATTGTTGCATATCTTGGTTAGGCTTAAAGATTCCTGTAATAATAAAAAAATAATGATAAATATGCATAAAGTTGTTTTTAGATAAGTTATTGTATTGCAGATTACTTAAGAGGGTTGTAAATGGAAAAATAAATACTATGTTCAAATAACTTTTGAGGACACCTCCTAAAAAAACATAAAGTTGGTGGAGAAAACGAAATTGGAACAATAGTAAAAGTTGAAAATATGAATTTTAAAGCTTTACAGAGAAGAAGCAAGAAAACTGAAATATCTGAAAAACTGGAAAATTTAAAAAGAAAAAAAGAGATTTGGAAAAATCATTATCAAATAGAGCACCTGCATCATTAATTGAAATAATAAATAGAAAATTAGAATATATTGGAAAAAAATATAATAAAAAAATTGATACTTTTTAAAGTAAAAGCTAGTCAACTAAATCATAGTACAAATGAATATGAAAAAGAAAAAAATCTATCAAAAAGATGGGTAAAAATATTAGGAAATAAAATACAAAGAGATTTGTATTCTGCATTTTTAATAAAGAATGTAAAAAGAAAAATTTAGAAGAAGTAAATATAGAAAAAAAGCACAAAAAGAATTTAAAAATTTTTGTTAAATTGCATAATGAAGAAATTGAAAAGAATAAAAAAAGGAAATGTAAAAACATTAAAATGTATGGGATTTTTAAAATAAAAAAACTGGTTTTTGAACCGAGCCAACAGGACGTAAATATTTCTCAATGGAGAGCTTGTCCATTAAAGTCTTAAGGAAATTAGCTAGTATTTGAATACTAGATATTCAAAAAGAAACTAAATAGTACTTAAGAACCTCGCGACTCTAGCACTCGTAGGGGTGTCAGTCGTGAGAGGTTCAGGTGGGAGATGCTCTGGCAGGTACCTCCTGCTTTTTTTATAAAAAAATTTAGTGGAAATATATTGTAATAATTGATATAATCTATTCTGTATGGATTAGGAGAGAATATGGAAAAAGAAATTTAGAGGAGAAATCCCATTTTGGCTAAAAAAATAAAAAAAGAATAGCATAGTCTATGTCTGTTCATCTAATAGAAATATAGATGATTATTTTTTTGTGCTAAAAAGATTTCTATAAAGGAAGAATTCTCAGAATAAAAAAAGAAAATGAAAAATGGAGAACTAAAGAAATATAATTATGATCTATTAGAACTTCTAAAAATCAGATGAAAAAAATTTATAATCTTAATCTCTTTAGAATATTTCTTAGAAGATTATTATTCTAAGGCTAACAGTATTTTTTTATTGAAAAAGGAAAAAGAAGTAGATATAAAAAGCCTTGGAAGAAAAAAATTAATTGAAGCTGAGTTTGAAAAAAACATATATGCTTACTCAAAGAAAAAGAATATTCAATAAGAGGGGATATCTTTAGATATTTTTTTAATATCAATCAAGAAAAATCCTGTGAGAATAGAATTTTTTTGGAAATGAAGTTGATAGAATAACATATTTTTGACTTTAGATTCTCAATTAAGTATTGAAAAATTGAATAGTATAGAATTGTACATAGACAATAATAAAGATAAAAAAAGATTTTTTCTCTTATGTATACAAGCAAAAAAATAAAGTGGAATATTACTATGAAAAATAATGATATTTTACAAGCAAAAGTTAAAAAGACTCATAAGTGAAAAATTCAGATAGAGAAAATGACATAATAAACAAAAATAACAGAACTCTCTAAAATAGGAAAGCAGACAGAAATACAAAAATTTACAGAAGAAGAATTAAAAGCAGTTTGAAGTTATAGACAGAATAAAAAAATTATCTGAAAACACAAATATAGTAATTTACTCAGAGGAAGCCACAAGATACAAAAGAAATATTTAAGGGCTATGATATTAAATTTGAAAAGTATCCACTTTTTTTGAAGGTTATAGAACAGAGGATAAGCTAATACTGACAGATAGAGAAATAAAAAGGTATTAGAGTAAAAAGAGAAAGAGTTGAAAAGAAGGCTCTAAGGTATAAGACTGTCGATGAAATAGCAGAACAAGATTATGTAATACATGAAAAATTTTTGGTGTAGGAATATTCTTAGGTCTAGAAAATATTGATGGACAGGATTACTTAAAGATAAAATATGCTGATGAAGACAAGTTGTATGTTCCTCTTGATGGTATAAATAAGATAGAAAAGTATATTAATATTTCTGATGTTATACCTGAAATATATAAACTTGGAAGAAAAGGTTTTTAGAAGAAAGAAAGCTAGATTGAGCGAAGATATAGAAATCTTTTGCTAAAGAAATAATAAAAAAATTCAGGCTAAAAAGAAATTTAGCAAATGGTTTTAAATTTTTCAAAAGATACTGTTATGCAGGAAGAATTTGAAGAAGCTTTTCCATTTACTGAAACTCCAGGTCAATTAAAGGCTATTGAAGATGTAAAAAGAGATATGGAGTCAGGTAAAGTTATGGATAGACTTGTCTGTGGAGATGTTGGTTATGGTAAGACAGAGGTCGCTATAAGGGCAGCTTTTTAAAGCTATAATGGACGAGAAACAAGTTGTACTCTTAGTTCCTACTACTGTACTGGCAGAGCAACATTATGAAAGATTTAGTGAAAGATTTAAAAATTATCCTATAAATATAGAGATTTTTAAGTAGAGTACAAACTAAAAAGAGCAGGAAGAAAGTCTTAAAAAGATAGAGAATGGCTCAGCTGACTTAATCATAGGAACTCATAGATTATTGTCAGACGATATAAAAATATAATGATATAGGTCTTCTTATAATAGATGAGGAGCAAAAGTTTGGAGTTAAAGCCAAAGGAGAAAGTTGAAAAAAACTCAAAGGTGATATAGATATCTTTAACTTTAACTGCAACTCCTATTCCTAGAACTCTAAATTTATCTTTATTGGGAATTAGAGATTTATCTATTATAGATACTTCTCCAGAAGGAAGACAAAAAAATTCAAACAGAGTATATAGACAATAATAAAGATTTAATTAGAGATATTATACTTACTGAAGTCTCAAGAGAAGGACAAGTTTTCTATATCTTTAACTCAGTGAAAAGAATTGAGATGAAGTCAAAAGAACTTAGAGAACTTTTACCTGAGTATATAAAAGTTGACTATATACATGGTCAGATGTTGGCAAGGGATATAAAGAGAGCTATACATAATTTTTGAAAATGGAAATACAGATGTTTTAATTGCAACAACTATTATAGAAAATGGTATTGATATAGAAAATGCTAATACTATGATAATTGAAGGAGTTGAAAAAGTTAGGTTTATCCCAAGTTTATCAACTTAGAGGAAGAATAGGTAGAAGCAATAAGAAAAGTTATTGTTATATGCTTATGAACGAAAATAAAACTAGAAAATGCACAGAAAAGAGAAGAAAGTATTAGAGAATTTGACAATTTAACAGGTATAGATTTATCTATGGAAGACTCTAAAAATCAGAGGAGTTGGAGAAATCTTAGGGTGAAAAAGCAACATGGAGCAGTTGAAACCTTTGGTTATAATCTATATATGAAAATGTTAAATGAAGAAATATTAAAAATTAAAAAGGTGAAAATGAAGAAGAATTAGAAGATGTTAACATAGAACTTAATTTTCCCAAGATTTTTTTACCTGATAATTATATAGAAAAAAATGAAAAAAATAAAAGATTTACAAGAGGGCTTTAGCTTTAAAAAAACTTTTGAAGAATTAGAAGATCTACATAAGGAGTTAGAAGACAGATTTGGAAAGATTAAAATCTGAGGCAAAAGGTTTCTTTGAATTCTTAAAAAAATTAGAATAAGAGCTAGAGAACTAGGTATTGTAAGCATAAAGGAGGATAAGGAAAAAAAGGCTTTTTAATTAATTTTTAATGAAGAAAAAAATAAATGTTGACAAAATTATTTATCTATTGGCTAATAAGAAAATAAGCTATTTAAAATTTACTCAAACTATAGGGTTTTGAAGGAGATATTTTTTTGAGTTTTTTTGATTTATATTCTAATTAAATCTAATTTTAAAATAAATTGTTATTATAACAATATATTAAGCATTTATAAGGTTTTAATAAGATTTATTAGAAAAAAAGCATAAAAAAATATTACATTAATTAAAAATAAAAAAAGTTGACATAATATGGAAAAAAAGAGGTATAACTAAAAAGAAAAAGGATGTTTTTATGAGATTAGACAAATTTTTTTAAAAAGTTAGTAGAATTATTAAAGAGGAGACCCATTGCAAAACTTGTTGTAGATGGAGGAAAAAGTTAAAACTAGATGGAAAAGTTGTAAAAAGCAGCTGCTGAAGTTAAAGTCGGGCAAACTTTAGAGATAGAATATTATAATAAATATTTTTAAGTTTGAAATTTTACAAGTTCCTTTAGGAAATGTTTCTAAAAGACAAGACAAGTGATTTGGTAAAATTATTAGATACTAAAGGTTTAGACATTGAAATTAATTTAGATAAGGATGAGGATTTCTTTTGAATAAGTATAAGATTTTTCCCGAATGCTAAAAATTAATATAGGTTTAAATGTTTATCAAAAAAAGCAGGAGATGGTTATCATGAAATTGATTCAGTAATGTCTCCTATTGACTTATCCGATGAAATGGACATAACATTTTTATTCAGAAATAGGAGATTTAAAAATTAGCTGTTCTGATAAGAATATTCCCACTGATGAAAGAAATATTTTGTATAAGGCATATGAGATATTTTTTTGAGAACAGTAAGAAACACAAGGAGAAAATAGAAATATCTTTAACAAAGAATATTCCTTCTGAAGCTGGTCTTGGAGGAGGAAGTTCTGATGCTGGATTTTTTTCTGAAACTTTTGAATGAGCATTATGGAAATGTTTACAATGAAAAAAAGAATTGGAAGAGTTGGCAATGAAAGTAGGCAGTGACGTACCTTTCTTTATTAAAAAAATAAGACTGCAAGAGTTGGAGGAAAAAGGTAACAAAAGTTGAGTTAGTGGAAAATAATTTAAAAAGATTCGCTAATTTTAGTAAAAACCGTTTAGGGTTTTGGTGTATCAACGAAAGATGCTTATAATAGTTTTTGATGAATTAGATGAAGTTAGATATGCAAATTTTGAAAAAAATCGTTGAGTGCTAAGGAATGACAATAGAAAAGATTTAGAAAAATATATAGAAAATGGTCTAGAGCAAGGAATTTCAGAAAGAAATGCTGATATTAAAATGTTTAAAAGCAATATTAAACTCAGTAGTACCTGGAAAGAAATTCTTTATGTCTGGTAGTGGGAGTACATACTACACATTTGTTACAGAAATAGAAAGATCCCAAATTGAAACTAGGTTGAGAACTTTTTGTTGATAATGTAAAGATAATCATAAGTAAGACAATAAATTAGTATAGGGGGATTAAAATGATTGTTACAAATGTAAAAAAAATAAAAAAAAGTGGATGGAGACAAATTAGACAGACTAAAAAGCATATGTAGATATAACTTTAGATGAAAGTTTGGTTATCCATGGTTTTAAAAATTAATGCAAGGAGAACAAGGATTGTTTGTAGCAATGCCATCAAGAAAAAAATGCGTAACGAAGAATATAAAGACATTGTTCACCCAATTTGTCCTGAACTTAGAAATTACATTACAAAAAGTTGTTGAAGAAAAGTATAACACAATTGAAGAAGAAACAACAGTAGAAATAGCTTAAAAATTATGATTATAAAATGGTGCTAGTAACAACTAGCACCATTTTTTTATTTTTAAATAAAATTATTATAATTTGAATTATTATAATTTATATTATATAATTTTATTGAGGTGATACTATGACTTTTATCAATAGAGAAAAAGAGATGGAAACTCTTGATAGAGAATATAAAAAAAGAAAAATAGTTTTGTTGTAATATATGGGAAGAAGAAGAGTTGGAAAAGACCACTTTAATAAAAAGAATTTATTAAAAGATAAAAAAAAGCATTCTATTTTTTTGCTGATAAACAAAAATGAAAATTTACAAATTGAAAGATTTAAAAAAATCAGATAGCTGAAAAACTTTTAAAGATGAAATTTTTAAAAAAAAATAGAAATAAAAGATTGGGACACACTTTTTTTGAATATTTAATAATGAAAAATTTCAAATGAAAAAGTTTGTTTTAGTAATAGATGAATTTCAATATTTAACTTTAATTAATAAAAATTTTTTTCCTCTATTTTTTTCAAAGAATATATGATGAAAAAGCTAAAAGATAAAAATATTATGATTATCTTATGTGGCTCTCTAATATCTATGATGTATTCAGAAACTTTAGCCTATGATAGTCCCTCTATATGGAAGAAGAACAGCACAGATAAAAGCTTCAACCAATAAAATTTAAATACTATAATAAATTTTTTTAAAAAAATAAGTCCACTCAAGATTTAATAGAACTTTACTCTATAACTGGAGGAATTCCTAAATATATTTTTAGGTATAGATAGAGAGCAATCAGCCTTATATAATATAGAAAAATAATCTATTTGATTAAAAAAATATGGTCGCACACTTGTGACTCTAGAACTCGTAGGGTGTCAGTCATGAGTTAGACCATTAAGTATAGTCAGCATATATAGAAATATGTATGTAGAGGTAGCAACTTAAAAAAGCTATCCAATACTACTCGAATTGCTGGAAACCCCTAAAGCTAGTATAACTACAACATAGTACCTAAATAATATGGTACAAATGTGAAAGTGGCGAAAGCAGAAAAAATATACTAGATGACATAAGGTTAAATCCTAAGTGTTAAGATAATGGGCAATCAGCAGCCAAGACCGAAAGGTAAGGTTCAACGACTATTCCTCCTGAGGGAAGTACACTAAAGCTAGTGGAAGTGGGTAGACCCAAACAGATAGAGCTGTGGGATAAGATATAGTCTGTGCTTAATAGAAATATTAAGAAGTTCATAAGAGAACTGCATAAGTGGTAGCGTACTTATGTGAACGACAACCTCTAAAACGACTGAGTCAGTTTTAGGTTCATATATTTAAAAAAATTTTACTTTTTCATTTACTTATAGTATAAAAAGTAGTATACTATATATAGGTAAATGGAGGTGAAATCGCATGGAAAAAAAGCATATAAGTTTAGATTTTATCCAACTAAAACTCAAATAACAATATTAAATTGTACTTTTGGTTGTGTAAGATATGTCTATAATCATTTTTTAGGTTTAAAACAAGAGCTATATAACAAAGAGAAAAAAATCTATGTCATATAGTGAGTGTAGTAAAAGAATTAACAGTTTTAAAAGCAAGATAAAGAATGGTTAAAAAGATGTAGATAAATTTTCTTTACAAAAATTCTTTAAAAAGATTTAGATAAAAGCCTATAAGAATTTCTTTAGTGGAAGAGGCTATCCAAAATTTAAATCTAAGAAAGATAATAGAAAATCATACAGAACCAATTATACAAATAATAATATAGAGTTTTTTTAGATAAATGGATAAAAGTACCTAAGTTAGGAAAACTAAAAAAATAAGAGATAAAATGAAACCACAAGGAAGAATAATAAATGCAACAATAACACAAGTACCTAGTGGAAAAATATTATATATCTTTATGTTGTACAGATATAGAAGTAGAAAAAAATTAGAAAGTACAAATAAGAATGTTGGAATAGATTTAGGTATAAAAGGATTTTGCGCTTATCAGTGATGAAATCTCAATAGAAAAATCCAAAATATTTACAAAAATCTTTGAATAAACTAGCAATATTACAAAGAAAAACTATCACGAAAACCAAAGGGTAGTTCAAATAGAAATAAAGCTAGAGTAAAAAGTAGCAAGATTATTTGAAAAAAATATCAAATCAAAGAGAAGATTTTTTTGCAAAAATTATCAACAATGCTAATAAAAAGAGTATGATATTATTTGTATGGAAGACTTACAAGTAAAAAAATATGGTAAAAATCATAAATTAGCAAGAAATATTGTAGATGTATCATGGAGTGAATTTAATAGAATACTAAGTTATAAAGCGAAATGGCATGGAAAAAAACAATAGTAAGAGTAGATAAATTTTTGCAAGTAGTCAAATATGTAATTGTTGTGGATATAGAAATGAAGAAGTAAAAAGATTTAAGTGTGAGAGAATGGACTTGTCCAGTATGTGGAGCTGTACATAATAGAGATATAAATGCAGCCAAAAACATATTAAAAGAAGGACTAAAGATATTAGGTATAAGTGCTTAAATATACAATATATGAACCGTAGGAACTATGGGGATAGCTTGGTAAATTTAGTTGGCTAACAGAAGCAACTACTACCCAAGAACCCTGCGACTCTAGCACTCGTAGGGGTGTCAGTCGTGGGAGGTTCAGAAAAATAATTATCTCTATTCAGAACCTAAATTTTTACTTCAAGAGGAAGTAAATGATCTATCAAGATATTTTTCTATATTGAATGCCATATCTATAGGCCATACAAAAATGTCTTCAATATCCTCATATTTACAAATAAATGCAGGAGGAATATCTGCCTATATATCAAAAACTTATAGAACTAGATATTATTGAAAAGGAAATACCTATTACTGAAAAATATAGATAACTCAAAAAAAGTATTATATAAGATAAAAGATAATTACTTGAAGTTTTTGGTTTGCTTATATATATCCTTATCAAAGTTATTTTTGAAATTGAGAATTTAACTTATAAAAAAATAAAATTAATAATGAATTTGAGCTATATGTTTCAAAAAAATATGAAGATCTAGCAAGAGAAAGTATGTGGGAGAATATTCCTTTTCCTTTATTAAAAAGTTGGTAGATGGTGGGATAAAAAAATACTGAAGTAGATATTGTAGCTTTAGGAGAAAATAATAAAATTGTTTTTTTGGAGAATGTAAATATTCTAAAAAAACAAGTAGGTTTAAGTGTCTTTGAAAGAATTGCAAGAGAAAAGCTAAAAAAATATAAAATGGAATAATAACAATAGAGAAGAATATTTTATTTTATTTTTCAAAATCAGGTTTTAGTGAGGAATTAGAAGAATTAGCTCAAAAAGAAAAATATAATTTTGAAAAAAATTAATATAAAAAAACTATATTCATTTGGTATTCATTAAACTAAATTATACTATGCATACAATAAGAACGAAGTTACTTATTAAAAAAATAAAAAAACATAAAAAAATAAAATTAATGTTTCATCTTTTTATTCATAAATATAAATTATAATTATAGTATAAGAAAAGAATAGAGGAGAGGAAGCATGAAGAGATTATTGTTAGTAGGAGCAATTATCATTGGAAGTTTAGGGTTTTCAACAAATGCTTTAGCTACATTGAGTCAGGAGCAAATAAAAAAACAATAGTAAAAAAAGAAGTTCCTAATGGACAACTAACTAAATTTGAACTGAATAGAGAAAATGGAAGAAAAAGTCTATGAAGTTGAAGTTATGGATGGAAATGTTGAGAAGGAATTTAAAATAGATGCTGAGACAGGCGAAGTTATAAAGTTTAAAAACTGAAAAAAAGTAGTAAAAAAAGCAAAAAAGAACCAAAAATTTCTTATGATAGAGCTAAAGAAATTGCATTAAAAGCAATCTAAAAATGGAAAGTTTAAAGAAATAGAATTAAAACATAAAAATGGTGTTTTTAGTATACGATGTAGAAATTGCAGAAGGATTTATGGATAGAGAATTCTTAATCGATGCAATGACAGGAGAAATCTTAAGAGATAAAAAGATTTTTTTAATATGACCCCACCCTAATAAAAGTTAATATAGATTATTTTAAAACTACAGGTACCCCCTCACCTGTAGTTTTTGTTTAGAAATAAAAATAAAACCATTGACATTCAAATCAAAAAGAACAAGAATCAGACTTTTGCTAAACCAGCAATAAAAAGAAATCATTAAAAAAAGCTATAGCTACTCAAAGTTATGAAGTAGATGGAGTTTCAGGGGCTTCATTGACTAGTGAAGGAACAAAAATACTATGCAATAGAAGTTTCACCAGCAGTACATCATACTATGGGTGGAGTTCGTATCAATACTAATGCTGAAGTTCTTGGAAAAAATGGTAGACCAATAAAAGGACTTTATGCAGCTGGAGAAATAACTGGTGGTATACATGGAGCTAACAGAATAGGTGGAAACGCCGTTACAGATATCACAGTATTTGGAAAAAAATAGCTGGAGAAAATGCAGCAACATACTCAAAAATCAGTAAAATAAAGAATAAAAAAAGAAAACTGTTACAAATTAAATTGTAGCAGTTTTTTAGTTAGTATATAAATAAAAAGTAAAAAAATAATTCGTTACTGAGTAAATTTCTTAACGATAAAAAAATCAAGAATTCGCTGCAAATCAGGAAACTCACTTCGTTCAGACACTCCTGCATTTGCTCGGCTCATTCTATTTGATTTTTTTATCTAAAAATTTCCATTCGTAACTCAATTATTTTTTTACTTTCAAAAACTTTCTATTCATATCTTTTTATTAATATCTTTCAATATATATCTTGTAAAGTTTTTTTAGCTTTCATTCTTTTTTTAAATAGTACAAAAGACAACAGGGACTAAATCAATAACAGTATCAATGATTTTTTTGATACTTACTAAACCTACCTGTCAATAATTTCATCTCATTTATTAACCAAGACATCAGTACTAAATTTAAAATTCTAATGAAAAGCTAACTCCAAAAATTCATAAGTCCTTCTTGAGTTAAATAGAAATTATAGAATTTAAAAAAAGAACTTTTTCCTTGTTGACCATAGTAAAGTTGAACTAAAAAAAGTTGACAGATAAAAAAATAATAAAACTTTTAACTGTCTTGAATGCTTTTTTTAGATTTTTTTATTTAAACAAAGATTTAAAATAAGAACTACAAGCAAAATACCTGAGAGTATAAGTAAATTGCTGATAAAAAAATATTTACCAGCAAAAAGTATAAATAAACTACTTTTTTAATAACATCTATTCCACCCATATAAGGTATAAGAACTTTAGGCACTAAGAAAGAACCATCTTCTTGTTGATAGTTTTTCCATTATAGCAACCAATGTTCTTCCAACAGCAAGTCCTGATCCATTTAGAGTATGACAGAATTCACTTCCATTAGTTACTTTATATTTTTAATCCCATTCTTCTAGCTTGGAAAGCTTCACAGTTTGAACAAGAAGAAATTTCTCTATATTTATTTTTGAGATGGTAACCAAACTTCTAAGTCATAAGTCTTAGCAGCACTGAAACCTAAGTCTCCTGAACAAAGTTGTATTACACGATATGGTAATTCTAATCTTTGTAAAATTGTTTCAGCATTGTTAACCATTTTTTCTAATTCATCATAAGAAGATTCAGCATCTGTAATTTTAACCATTTCAACTTTATTGAATTGGTGTAATCTGATAAGTCCTTTTACATCTCTACCATAAGATCCTGCTTCTCTTCTGAAACAAGGAGAATAAGCAGTGTAATACTTAGGTAATTCAGATTGCTCTAAAATTTCTTTTCTATGAATATTAGTCATAGTGATTTCTGAAGTAGAGATTAAGTACATATCATCAGTTGTCTTATACATATCTTCTTCAAATTTTGGTAATTGTCCTGTTCCTTCACAAACTTCAGCTTTAACCATAAATGGAGTTATATGTTCAGTATATCCATGTTCTAAAGTATGAGTATCAAGCATAAAGCTGATTAAAGCTCTTTCTAATCTAGCAGCAGCTCCTCTATATAGAACGAATCTTGAACCACTTAATTTAGATCCTCTTTCAAAGTCCAATATTCCTAAACCTTCTCCAATATCCCAGTGAGCTTTAGGCTCAAAGTCAAATTTTCTAGGTTCTCCCCATCTTCTGATTTCTTTATTAGAATCTTCATCAGGTCCAATAGGTGTTGAAGGGTGATAAACATTAGGAATAGTCATTTGAATATTTTTTTAATTTCTTCATCTATTTCTACAAGTTCAGCATCTAATTCTTTAATTTTAGAAGAAACTCCTCCCATTTTTTCAATTAGATGATTAGCATCCTTTTTTTCTTTTTTCAAATTAGCTATTTCAGCTGAAACATTATTTCTATCTCTTTTTAAAGCTTCTACTTCCGATAGAACTTCTCTTCTTTTTGCATCTAGTGCAACAAAAGCATCCATATCGATGTTGCTGTTTCTGTTTTTTTAGCATTTCCTTTAGCATTTCAACATTTTCACGCATAAATTTTTAGTTCTAACATTTTTTTCCCTCCTTAAAAGTACAGTCCATTCTAGTATATAATATATATATTACTCTAAAAGTTTTGAAATTTCAAGACTTAATAATAAAATTTAGTCTTTTTAATCCTGCCAAGGCAATGCCGATAGGAGTTATATATAAAGGCATATAAGGTTTATGAATATTCAATCCCTAATTCTTTTTGCAAAAAAATCTTTTCACTATCTTCAAAGCTACAAGCTCCACCAACTAAATATATATCTTTGACATCATAACCACTTATATATTTTTTTACTATAGAAGCCATTTTTTGTAAAACAGGAGTTATTTGTATACAAACTTCTTTTTCTCTTTTCTTATCAGTCTTTATGTCTTCAGCTGTTTCAAAATCTACTCCATAGCTTCCTGCTATAACTAAAGTCATATGTGTTCCACCAGTTGGTTCATCTGCAACAAAGACAACCTTACCATCTTTAAGTATACTGATACCTGTTGTTCCACCTCCCAGGTCAACAACAACTCCATCACTTATACCTAAAACATAGGAAGCAGCAGTTGGTTCGTCCACAACTTTTTTGACATCTATACCAGCTGATTCAACAACATTCACAATGGCTTTTACACTACCTTGCTCTACTCCTGGTGGAATAGCAGTGTAACCTTCAGTTATTTCTATACCTAATTTTTCTTCTAGCTCTTCTTTCAACTTTCTAACAATAGAAATAGCTCCCATAAAATCTACAACTATACCATCTTTAACAACTCTGGAACGTTGAGTTGCACCTGCAACAGGTTTTTCCATCTTTATCTAAAATAGTGATCATTATGTTAGCTGTACCTAAATCCACCCCAACAAAAAAAATTTACTCTTGTCAAAATTAGTTCTAGGTTTAGTAATTGTTTTTTTCAAATTCTTTTTATATATTTATTAACTTTATCTAAAGTTCATAAATTTCCTCCTTTAGTTTTCTTAAAAAAATACTATCTTAATATCTAAAATTTGTCAATAATATTTAATTTTTTCACTTATAAAAAAATTTTTTTGTCATTTTAGTAAAAAAATACTATAAATTAGACAGAATTTTTTTGATATAATATAAAATAAACTTAGAAAATTAAAAAAATAAGGGGCTCTAATGAAATCAGTAAAAGTACATATAAAAAACAAAAAAGGTTTGCATGCAAGACCTTCGTCACTATTTGTTCAATTAGTTACAAAGTATGATTCTGACATAACAGTAAAGTCTGAAGATGAAACTGTTAATGGTAAAAGCATTATGGGGCTTATGCTTCTAGCTGCCGAAGAAGGTAGAGAACTTGAATTGATAGCAGATGGTCCAGATGAAGATGCAATGCTAGCAGAACTTGTAGACTTTAATAGAAGTAAAAAAATTTAATGAGGAGTAAAATTTATGGAAATTATTAGGGCAAAACATATGGGATTTTGCTTTGGGGTATTAGAAGCCATAAATGTTTGTAACTCTTTGATTGAAGAAAAAGGTAGAAAATATATTTTAGGAATGCTTGTTCATAATAAACAAGTAGTTGAAGACATGGAAAGAAAAGGCTTTCAAGCTTGTTAAAGAAGAAGAGTTACTAGAAGATATTGATGACTTAAAAGAGAATGATATAGTGGTAGTAAGAGCTCATGGAACTTCTAAAAAAATGTTCATGAGAAATTAAAAAGAAAGAAAAGTAAAAGTTTATGATGCTACTTGTGTTTTTTTGTCAATAAGATAAGGCAAGAAATAGAAATAGCAAATGAAAAAGGGATATAGCATTCTATTTATGGGTGATAAAAAAATCATCCAGAAGTAAAAGGAGTTATCTCTTTTTGCTGATAATATACAAATCTTTGAAAGTCTAGAAGAGGCTATGGAAGTTAAAAATAGACTCAGATAAAACTTATTTACTTTCTACTCAAACAACTTTAAATAAAAAAAGTTTGAAGAGGTGAAAAAAATATTTCAAAAGAAAACTATCAAAATGTGATAATTTTTTTGATAAAAATATGTGGTGCAACAGCAGTTAGACAAAAAAAGCTGTTGAAGACTTAGCTGTAAAGGCTAATATAGTAATAATAGTTGGAGATACAAAAAAAGCTCAAATACAAAAAAAGTTATACGAAATATCTAAAAAAATTAAATTCAGAGAGCTACCTTGTTGAAAATGAGGAGCAGTTGGACTTAACTATTTTTTTAGAGGGAAAGAAGTAATAGGAATTACTGCAGGAGCGTCAACACCAGAAGAAACAATAATGAATATAGAAAAAAATAAGGGGGACATATAAAATGCCTAATGTAAATGAAAACCAAAACGAATTCTTAGAAATGTTAGAAGGATTCCTACCAAACCAAGAAAAAGAGTAGAAGGAACTATAGAATCTATGGATCAAAAACTATTCATATCTTGATGTTCCTGGTGAAAGAACAGCAGTAAGAGTTAGAACAGAAGAATTAAAAAGGGATATAAAGTGGGAGATACTGTTGAAGTATTGATTACAGGTGTATCAGAAGAAGATGACGATCAAGAATACATCATCGCATCAAGAAAGAAAAATTGAAGTTGAAAAAGAACTGGGGAAAAAAATCGAAGACTCTTTCAAAAAAATAAAAACTGTTTTTAGAAGGAGAAGTTACAAAAGAAAAATAAAAGGGTGGATACTTAGTACAAGCTTTTATTCCATGCAGGATTCTTACCTAATTCATTATCAGAAATTCCTGAAAATGAAGAAAAAAAGTTAATGGAAGAAAAGTTCAAGTTATAGTAAAAAGATATCAAAGTTGATCCTAAAGATAAAAAGAAATAAGAAAATTACTTACTCTGTAAAAGATATTAAATTAGCAGAACAAGCTAAAGAATTTGCAGGATTAGAAGTTGGACAAATTGTTGACTGTGTTGTAACAGAAGTTTTAGAATTTGGTTTAGCAGTTGACATAAATGCTTTTAAAAAGGATTTATCCATATTTCTGAAGTATCTTGGAAGAGATTAGATAAGTTAGCAGATGCTTATAAAGTTGGAGATAAAATCAAAGCTGTAGTTGTTTCTTTAGATGAAGCAAAAGAAAAATGTAAAATTATCTATTAAGAGATTAGAAGCAGATCCATGGGCAACAGTTGCTAACGAATTTAAAGTTGGAGATGAAGTTGATGGAGTTGTAACAAAAGTTTTACCTTATGGTGCTTTTTGTTGAAATTAAAACCTGGAGTAGAAGGTCTTGTACATATTTCTGATTTTAGCTGGACTAAAAAAAGAAAGTTAATGTTGCTGAATATGTAAAAAGAAGGAGAAAAAAAGTTAAAGTTAAAATAACTGACTTACATCCAGAAGATAGAAAAATTAAAATTAGGAATCAAAACAATTAGTTGCTAATCCTTGGGATAGTGCTGAAAAAAAGACTATGCAGTTGATACTGTTATCAAAGGAAAAAGTTGTTGAAGTTAAACCATTTGGAATTTTTTTGTTGAATTAACAGATGGAATAGATGCTTTCGTTCATAGCTCAGACTATAACTGGATAGGAGAAGAAACTCCTAAATTTGAAATAGGAAATGAAGTTGAATTAAAAAAATAACTGAACTTGATTTAAATGATAGAAAAAAATCAAAAGGAAGTTTAAAAAGCATTAAGAAAAAAAGTCCTTGGGAACATGCAATGGAAGAATACAAAGTTGGAACAACAGTTGAAAAGAAAATAAAAAAACTGTAGCTGACTTTTGGATTATTCGTTGAATTAACAAAAAGGAATAGATGGATTTATTCCTACTCAATATGCATCTAAAGAATTCATTAAAAAAATATCAGAGATAAATTTAATGAAGGAGATGTAGTAAAAAGCTCGTGTTGTAGAAGTAAATAAAGATACACAAAAAAATTAAATTATCTATTAAAAGAAATAGAAAGAGAAGAAGCAAAAAGAGAAGAAAGAGAACAAATAGAAAAAAATACTCTGTTTCATCTTCAGAAGAATAATAAGTAAAAAAATATAAGAAGCTGTTGCAAATGAATAAAAAAAAGTAAAAAAATAGTTCGTTACTGAGTAGATTTAGAAAAATTTTTCTTTGAGAGATTATAATAGAATTTAGTTATATATATGATTACTTGCCTGCCATTAGTGTTTCAAGAGCTCTCAAAAGGCTCTTTCAACAATAATGGACGTCGCAATAATCATGTCAAAACTATAATTATTTAGCTCAAAGAAAAATTTTAATAATAAAATTTATAATGTAACTCACTTATTTTTTTAACTTTTAAACTAAGAATTATGGTTTGCAACAGCTTTTATTTTTTTAAGGAGGAGTAATGAGTAGTGCATTTACAGGTTTTGTATTATTAAACGAAGCTAAATTTGATAAAGAAAAAAAGTTTTTTAAAAAGATTTAAAAAGAAGATTGGAAAATTACATTAGATTTAGGTGGGAGAAGACGAAAATAAAGAAAAAAAGATATGTTGGTTGGAAATATTGGAGATATAATGGTTGCTGTTGCTTTAATGCCAGCTCCTATTCCTAACAATGAGGCAGTAGAAAATGCAAAGACAAACTACAGATGGCCAGATGCAGTTAAAGTTGCTGAAGAACATAAGGCTCATATTTTTAGTTTCTTTATTGGGAGAGCCAGACTTAATAGAAGGTGCAAAGTTATATACAAAGATTGTATCAGCACTTACAAAACAAGAAAAATTGTACAGGAATTAATGTCTTAGGAACAGTTTTAAATCCTGGTATGTATAGAGACTTTTACAGAATACTATGAAGAAAATGATATGTTCCCAGTTGAAAATATGATATTCATAGGATTATATGCAGTAGAAGATAATAAAGTGAGTGCCTATACTTATGGTATGGAAGCATTTGGAAAAAAAAGAAATGGAAATAATAGCTAGCTCACAAAATCCAGAAGATATTTATTATTTCTTACAAGGAGTAGCTGACTATGTTATAACTTCTGATGTTATATTACAAGATGGTGAAACAATAGGTTTCTCAGCTGAGCAAAAAAATTTCTATAACTCATTCAAAAAGCTATAGCTGTTAATGGAGTATCAGTAAAATTAGCTTTTTTTAAGAAAAATTTAAAAAAATTAAAAAAATATTTGCCAAAATATAAAAAAATATGTTATATTAATAAGGTATCAAATAGATATCGTGGTCGCATAGCTCAGTTGGGAGAGCACCTGCCTTACAAGCAGGGGGTCATAGGTTCAAGTCCTATTGTGACCACCATAGTAGTGGGGGTGTAGCTCAGTTGGTTAGAGCGCCTGCCTGTCACGCAGGAGGTCGCGAGTTCGAGCCTCGTCACTCCCGCCATTAATGCCCAGATAGCTCAGTCGGTAGAGCAGGGGACTGAAAATCCCCGTGTCGGTGGTTCGATTCCGCCTCTGGGCACCATTTATTAATATAATGGCGACGTCGCCAAGCGGTAAGGCAGAGGTCTGCAAAATCTCCATCACCAGTTCGAATCTGGTCGTCGCCTCCAAATAAAAAAATATTGACAGAATAAAATTATTATGATAATATAATAAGGCAATGCGGGAATAGCTCAGTTGGTAGAGCGTCAGCCTTCCAAGCTGAATGTCGCGAGTTCGAACCTCGTTTCCCGCTCCATAAATGCGTCATTAGCTCAGTTGGTAGAGCATCTGACTCTTAATCAGGAGGTCACAGGTTCGACCCCTGTATGACGCACCATACATTAGCCCCGTTCGTTCAGTGGTTAGGACATCAGATTTTCACTCTGGAAACAGGGGTTCAATTCCCCTACGGGGTACCATTAAAATATTTAATATGGTCGCATAGCTCAGTTGGGAGAGCACCTGCCTTACAAGCAGGGGGTCATAGGTTCAAGTCCTATTGTGACCACCATAGTAGTGGGGGTGTAGCTCAGTTGGTTAGAGCGCCTGCCTGTCACGCAGGAGGTCGCGAGTTCGAGCCTCGTCACTCCCGCCATTACATATGCCGCTTTAGCTCATCTGGTAGAGCAACTGACTTGTAATCAGTAGGTGATTGGTTCGACTCCGATAAGCGGCACCAGTAAAAATAAACGAACGAATATACGCGGGGATGGCGGAATTGGCAGACGCGCTAGACTTAGGATCTAGTGTCCCAGACGTGAGAGTTCAAGTCTCTCTCTCCGCACCACGCTCATTGGATTTCTTACAATCTAAAACAATTAAATATGGGGATATAGCTCAGTTTGGGAGAGCGACGCACTTGCACTGCGTAGGTCAGCGGTTCGATCCCGCTTATCTCCACCATTAATGCCTAGGTAGCTCAGTTGGCTAGAGCATACGGTTCATACCCGTACGGTCGATGGTTCGAATCCATTCCTAGGCACCATTTTATTTATAAGCATTGATGAATTATCATTAATGTTTTTTTATACAAAAATGACAAAAAAATAAGCTTTTAATTTTTCTTGCTAAAAAGTCAAGAATGTTATAAAATTAAACATAGTAAAAAAATTATGAGGTGAGTTATTTGAAAAAAACAAAAAAATAGTTTGTACTATTGGTCCTGTGACTGAATCAGTAGAAACTTTAAAAGAGCTATTAAATAGAGGAATGAATGTAATGAGATTAAATTTTTCTCATGGGGATTACGAAGAACATGGAACAAGAATAAAGAATTTTAGACAAGCTATGTCTGAAACTGGAAAAAAAGAGCAGGGTCTATTACTAGATACTAAGGGACCTGAAATAAGAACAATGTCTTTAGAAGATGGAAAAGATGTAAGTATAAAAGCTGGGCAAAAATTTACATTTACAACAGATCAATCAGTTGTTGGAAATAGTGAAAGAGTTGCAGTAACTTATCCAGATTTTGCAAAAGACTTAAAAGTTGGAGATATGATTCTTGTAGATGATGGTCTAATAGAATTAGATGTTACAGAAATAAAAAGGAAACGAAGTTATATGTATAGCTAGAAATAATGGAGAATTAGGGACAAAAGAAAGGTATAAATCTACCTAATGTTTCTGTTAATTTACCAGCTTTATCTGAAAAAAAGATATAGAAGATTTAAAAATTTGGTTGTAAAAAAATAATATAGATTTCGTTGCAGCTTCATTTTATAAGAAAGGCTGAAGATGTAAGAGAAGTTAGAAGAATTCTTCATGAAAATGGTGGAGATAGAATACAAATAATTTCTAAAAATAGAAAAGCCAAGAAGGTTTAGATAACTTTGATGAAATCTTAGAAGAATCTGATGGAATCATGGTAGCAAGAGGAGACCTAGGAGTAGAAATTCCTGTTGAAGATGTTCCTTGTGCACAAAAGATGATGATTAAAAAATGTAATAGAGCAGGAAAACCTGTTATTACAGCTACTCAAATGCTAGATTCTATGATTAAGAATCCCAAGACCAACAAGAGCGGAAGCAAATGACGTTGCTAATGCTATAATAGATGGAACAGATGCTATAATGCTTTCTGGAGAAACTGCAAAAGGAAAATATCCTTTAGAAGCAGTTGAAGTAATGGATAAAATTGCTAGAAAAGTTGATCCAACTATAGTTCCATTTTTTGTAAAACATGTTACAACTAAAAATGATATAACTTCTGCTGTTGCTGAAGGAAGTGCAGATATAAGTGAAAGATTGAAATGCAAAACTAATAATAGTTGGTACAGAATCTGGAAGAGCTGCAAGAGATATGAGAAGATATTTCCCTAAAGCAGATATCTTAGCTATAACTAATAATGAAAAGACAGCTAACCAATTAATCTTAACAAGAGGAGTAATTCCTTATGTTGATGCAACACCAAAAAAACATTTAGAAGAATTCTTTATTTTAGGGAGAAGCAGTTGCTAAAAAAATTGAATTTAGTTGAAAAAAAGGTGATATAGTAATAGCAACTTGTGGAGAAAGTGTATTTATCCAAGGAACAACAAACTCAATTAAAGTTATACAAGTAAAAGCATAGTTAAAATTTAAAGGAGGAATGCAATGACAGGTATAGTAGAAGTAATAGGAAGAGAAATTTTTAGACTCAAGAGGAAACCCTACAGTAGAAGTAGATGTAGTATTAGAATGTGGAGCAAGAGGAAGAGCTGCTGTTCCATCAGGAGCTTCAACAGGAAGCCATGAAGCAGTTGAGCTAAGAGATGAAGATAAATCAAGATATTTAGGAAAAAGGAGTTTTTAAAAAGCTGTAAACAATGTAAATACAGAAATCAGAGAAGCTCTTTTAGGAATGGATGCTTTAAATCAAGTAGCTATAGATAAATTAATGATAGAATTAGATGGAACTCCTAACAAAGGAAGACTAGGAGCAAATGCTATTTTTAGGTGTTTCTCTTGCAGTTGCTAAAAGCTGCTGCTGAAGCTTTAGGACAACCTCTATATAAATACTTAGGTGGAGTAAATGCTAAAGAATTACCTTTACCTATGATGAATATCTTAAATGGTGGAGCACATGCTGACTCAGCTGTTGACTTACAAGAATTTATGATACAACCAGTTGGAGCAAAATCTTTCCAAGAAGCTATGAGAATGGGAGCTGAAATTTTCCATCACTTAGGAAAAATCTTAAAAGCTAATGGAGATTCAACAAATGTTGGAAATGAAGGAGGATATGCACCTTCAAAAATCCAAGGAACTGAAGGAGCTTTAAATTTAATATGTGAAGCTGTTAAGGCTGCAGGATATGAATTAGGAAAAGATATAACTTTCGCTTTAGATGCTGCTTCAAGTGAATTCTGTAAAGAAGTAAATGGAAAATATGAATACCATTTCAAAAGAGAAGGTGGAGTTAAAGACACTGATGCTATGATTAAATGGTATGAAGAATTAATAAACAAATATCCTATCGTTTCAATAGAAGATGGATTAGGGTGAAGATGACTGGGATGGTTGGGTAAAAAACTAACTAAGGCTATAGGAGATAGAGTACAAATAGTTGGAGATGACTTATTTGTAACTAACACTGAAAAGATTGAAAAAAAGGAATTGAATTAGGAGCAGGAAACTCTATCTTAATAAAAATTAAATCAAATAGGATCATTAACTGAAACTTTAGATGCAATAGAAATGGCAAAAAGAGCAGGATATACTGCAGTTGTATCTCATAGATCAGGAGAAACAGAAGATGCTACAATAGCTGACGTTGCTGTTGCAACTAATGCAGGACAAATAAAAACTGGTTCAACTTCAAGAACTGATAGAATGGCTAAATACAACCAATTACTAAGAATTGAAGAAGAATTAGGATCTGTTGCACAATACAATGGAAAAAAATGTTTTTCTATAACATTAAAAAAATAAACTAAAATAACTAATTAAAAATGCACTGATAGTCTTAGAAATAAGAATAAAAAGTGCATTTTTTTATTAAATAAAAATTGACAAGCACATATTAATTGTTTATAATTTTTAGTAAACAAATTTAAGGAGGTAATTTTTTTATGAAATTTAGAAATCTTATTAAAATTATGCTTCTATGTGTAAGTATAGGAGTAACTGCCTTAGCTGCTGAGCAAACAAATAATGTAGAAAGTAAAAGCTTTAGGTACAGAATTGAAAGAATATGGAAAAAAATTTATAATAAAGATGGAGTTTTAGTTGTTCATAAACAACTTAAAAAAAGGGAGAAAAAAATTCCTCCACATACTCATAAATATAAAGGAACTTTTTCTTTACAGTAGTGTCAGGAAAAAAATGGAAGTTCATTTAAATGATAAAAGAAACTTATATAGTAGAACCTAAAAAAAGCTTTTAAATTTTTGCAGGAGATGTAAATATATCTGCAACAGCATTAGAAGATAGTGATATTTTTTTATATTTAGTTGGAGAAAATAAATAATTAATTTAGGGGACTATTTACTAAATAGTCTCTTTTTTATTGTTGTAAAAAAAGCAAAAAAAGTTGTAAAATCTAATTAGGAATAAATTAGTATAAAATTTGCAACAGGAGGGTAGAAATGAATAAGGTTATAAAGAAAGAGGATTGGAAGGTTTCTGTTTGGGCAGGAGGAACAACAAATGAGATTTTTTTATACCCTGAAGATTCTAGCTATGCAGATAGAATTTTTTTAAAGCCAGAATAAGTGTTGCAACTACGAATAATGAAGAAAAAAATCTCTTTTCACAAAACTTCCTGGAGTAGAAAGATATATATCAAAACTAACTGGAGATATGAAACTTCAACATACAGGTCATTATGATGTTGAAATGGAAGATTATCAAATAGATAGATTTAAAGGAGACTGGGAAACTTATTCTTGGGGAAAAATTTGAAGATTTTTAACTTGATGTTAAAAAGGAATAAGAGGAGATCTATACTATAGACAAATCAGAGGTAGATGTAGATTACATCTTGAAAAAGGTAGTACAATAGTATTTTTTTATATGTTATAGATGGAAAGATTAATGTCAATGGAATAGATTTGGAAACAGAAGATTTCTATATAACAGATGATAATATTTTTAGATGTTTTTTTGGAAATAATCCAAAAAAATATTATGGTTTTCATTAAGGAATGGGATCAATAAATGAAGATAATATTTTTCTCCAAGTAAGGAAATGAGAGAAGAAAAATATTTTTTTGAAAAATAAAAAAATTGAATTTACTGAATCTCCATTTAAAGATAAAACTAATATTTTTAATAGATATATTGAAACAAAAAAATCAATAGAAGAAATAGAAAGTATAATGAAATTAAAAAGCTGACTTACTAGCTAAAACATATAAAGATATACAAAATTATGATAAATTAAAAATATATTCCAGCTATTTCAATGTACTATGGAGTTTCATTTAAAGAATTAGAATTAGAAGCTTATTCTGAAAAATCTTTAAAAATATTTGAAGGATAGGCTTTTTTTATTTTTATCTGCACTTTATGGATTTTCACAGCCTTTTTAATTTAGTGAAAAAAATATAGATTGGATATGACTATGTCAATTGTCAGATAAAGGTTTATATAATTTTTCTGGAAAAAAAGAAATTAATGAATATATTTCAAAAATCTCTTGCTAAAGATGAAGTTTTTATTGAATTTAGCCTCAGGAGAGTTCTCAAAATTGATAGATACTAAAAAAATTAATATGATTAATATTGATTTTCAAAGAAGAAAAAGATGGAACTCTATAAAGTCAGTGAGCACCTATAGTAAAAAAAGCTAGAGGGAAATTTTTTAAATTATCTTATAAAAAAATCAAATAGATAGTTTAGAAGAAATAGAAAAAAATTGATTTCAGATGGATATATTCTTAATAAAGATTTATCAAATTCTAAGAATTTAATATTTACTAGAAAAAAAATTTCTAAAAAAATTAAAAAAAGTATTTGACAATGGTGTTTATATATGATAGACTTATAGGGTACTTTAGGACGGAATATAGCGCAGCCCGGTAGCGCACCTGCCTTGGGAGCAGGGGCTGCAAGTTCAAATCTTGCTATTCCGACCATTCTTGGGGTGTCGCCAAGCGGTAAGGCAACGGACTTTGACTCCGTTATGCGTTGGTTCGAATCCAGCCACCCCAGCCATATAAATAATAATGCTAGTGATTAGTCACTAGCTTTTTTGCTATAAATAAAGGATTTTTCTATGATATAATAGAAACATTATTATCAAGGGGGTACAGTTGTTTGAATAATATCTTGTTTTTTTAAGTTCAGTTGTAATAATCTTATCAATATTCATATATAGATATTTAAGTAAATTTGGTGTTCCTATGCTTTTTGGTCTTCATAAGCTTGGGTATGATATTTGGTGAAAATGGTATATTTAAAATTTCTTATGATAACTATGAATTATCTAGGGACATATGTAGTTTTGCACTAATATATATCATTTTCTTTTGGGGGCTTTTGGTACAAATCTTTCAATGGCAAGAGGTATTATTAAAAAAATCTTTAATTTTATCTTCATTGGGAGTTATATTTACCTCTCTTTTAACTGGTCTGTTTTTCTCACTATATTTTTAAAAATTAGATTGGTATAGCTCTCTTTTGATAGGTTCAGTCCTTGGTTCAACAGATGCTGCCTCAGTCTTTGCAATTTTAAGATCACATAAACTAAACTTAAAAAGAAAAATACAGCCTCTTTACTTGAAATAGAAAGTGGTTCAAATGACCCATTTGCATATGTTTTAACTATAGCCTTTTTGACTCTTTCAAAAGGAAATCTAAATTTACCACTGTTATTATTCAAACAAGTTTTGCTTTTGGTTTAGCTGTAGGTTATATATTTGCAAGAGTATCTCGTTATATAATTAGAAAAGTTAATAATATAGATAGTGGAATGTCTATGGCTTTGATAACTGCCTCTATGCTTTTATCCTATTCGACGAGTGAATTTATTGGAGGAAATGGGTATATAACAGTGTATCTTTTAGGAGTTCTATTAGGAAATATACATTTTCAATAAAAAGAGTGAAATTGTTAGCTTCTTCAATGGACTTACAAGTATAATGCAGATTTTAATATTCTTTTTACTAGGACTTTTTAGTAAAAACCATTGGAAGCATTAAAAATATGCTATTCCTGCTGTCTTAATTATGACAGTGATGACACTATTAATTCGTCCATTTGTTGTCTATGCTTTAATAAGTCCTATGAAGTCGAGTAGAGGACAAAAAAACTTTTTAGTTTCTTGGGCAGGTTTAAGAGGAGCAGCCTCAGTTGTGTTTGCTATATTAGTTGTGGTGGCAAATAAGGAAAGAGGAATGGTGGTATTTAATATCGCTTTTATAGTTGTTCTATTGTCAATCGCTATACAAGGCTCACTACTTCCATATTTTTTTCTAAAAAAAGTTAAATATGATAGATGAAGACGGTGACGTACTTAGAACCTTCAACGATTACTCAGACACAGAAGATGTTGATTTTATAACTGCTGAAATAGATGAAACACATAAATGGGTAGGTAGACAGGTTAAAAAAATCTTGAGCTTATGCCTTCAGTACTTTTTAGTTTTAATAATAAGAAACAATGAGAATATTATTCCTAATGGAAATACTGTAATAGAAAAGGGAGATAGAATAGTTCTTTGTGGTTCGAGTTTTTGTAGATAAGGGTACTAGAATAAATCTATATGAGAGTATGGTTGATAAAAAAATTCAAAATATATAAACAAATCTATTCGTGAACTAGATAGAAATATACTGATAGTCCTAATTAAAAAGAGAAAAATAGAACTATGATACCTAGTGGTAATACAGTACTTTTTAGAAAGATGATCTTTTAGTACTTTTTAGATAGATAATAAAGATGAAAAAAAGGGGGTTAGATAACCCCCAATTTTATTATTTCTTTTTCTTCTGTTTTTAGCTTCTGCTGGAGCTGCTTGTAGCTGGAGCAGGTGCTTCAACTGCAGGTTGTGCTGCATCTGGGAAATCTTTCTTTAAGATTTCTTCAATTTTGTATTTGTTTAATAAATCTTCATAGTATTTATTAACAATAGCAGTTTGTTTTTTTCATAAGTTATTTGAGCTACTATAGCATCCTTAACGCTTTCAAAAGGAGTATTTCCAATTTCTGCCTTATGGATATCATAGTATTTTTTTGAGCTTCTTCTTCTGATACTTGAATGTTATTAAGTTCAGATTCGAATTTCTTTTGTAGATAGTAACTTACTTCTACTTCTTGTTTAGCTAAATTAAGATTGTATTGATCATCTTCACTTAATTTTTTTCTGCACTTGCATCTTTTTAAGATAGCTTTTTTTGAACTAGAAGTTGTCTTGCAACGTTAACATCTCCATTTACTCTTTTCTTTTTTTCTTGTTTAGTAAGTTCTATAGAACCAGAACTTCCACAAGCAACTAGTACCAAAAGCTAAAAAGATACCATTAATTTGTTTTTTTCATATAATCATTCCTCCATAAATATTATAGCTCCATTTCTTCCAGAAAGTTCCTTATCCCTTCTAAAAGAATGGAAGTTTTTCACTAAATGTACATCTATTATTTAAGAACATTTTTTTCTTCTTTAACACCATACTCTTTAAGTAGATAATAGTTAAAAAGTTGATTATCAAAGAAAAAAATTCATTATTCTTTATAGAAAAAAACCTTGTCCACAATTTCTTTTTGAAAATTTGTTTTTTTAAAATCTTCATAAAATTCTTTTTCCTACATTATATTTCTCACAAGAAATACCTATACCAAATAATATATTTATAGTAGATAAATCCTTAGGATTTATTTTTTTCAATAGCTCTTTTTACTATTTCTTGAAATGAACCCTTCCAACCAGAATGCACTGCTCCAAAAAAATTTTTCGTTTCTTCATCATAGATGAATATAGGTAAAGCAGTCAGCATACTTAGTAAGAACAGCAGCATTTTTTTATTTGATGTTAATATTCCATCAGTATTTGGAAAAATGGTGTACACTTGTATCCTCACCTACTAAAACAACATTATCACTATGTGTTTGATGGCAAGAAAGCATTATTTTTATTTAAAGAAAAGTCTTTAGCAACATCTTCTTTACTTCTTTCAGGAATACTTCCATAATGTTTTTTTAGTAAAAAAAGATTTTTTTATATTAAATTTATTAAAGGTAGTAAATTCAATATAGTCTTCATGATCTTTTATATCTTTATCTATATAGTTCATTATTCTAAATCCTTTCTAAAATACAAGCTCTTTCTTATATTATTAGCTACTTTATCAAATAATTTAAAAGTCAAGTGATTGAGCATCCATCAGATAGTGCACAATCTGGATTTTTCATGTACTTCTATCATGGCTCCATTAGATCCTGCCATTATTCCTGCTAGTGTAAGAGGTCCAACTAAACTTCTTTTTTTCCTGTTCCATGGCTTGCATCAACTATGATAGGAAGATGAGATAGTTCTCTTACTAAAAGCAATAGCATTTAAATCTAAAAGTGTTTCTTGTCATAGTTTCAAAAGTCCTAATTCCTCTTTCACAAAGAATAACATTTTTGATTTCCATGAGCAAGAATATATTCTGCTGATAATAAAAATTCATTTATAGTTGCACTCAAACCTCTTTTTAAGTAAAAACAGGGTTTATCTAATTTACCTAATTTTTTTAAGTAAACTAAAGTTTTGCATGTTTCTCGCTCCTATTTGAATTATATCTGCATAGGAAGAAACAAGTTCCAAGTCATCACTATCCATAAGTTCAGTTACAACAAGCATATCATTTTTCATCAGCAACTTCCCTTAAATATCTTAATCCTACTTCACCAAGTCCTTGAAAAGTCATAAGGAGAAGTTCTAGGTTTGTATGCTCCACCTCTTAGGGCAACAGCTCCACCCTTTTTTTACTTCTTTAGCTATATTTGAAAGCATCTCCCTATTTTCTACAGAACAAGGTCCAGCCATAAGCATAAAATTATCTCCACCAATTAGATGACCTTTTACATCTATAATAGTATCTGCCTCTTTTAAATTCTCTACTAACAAATTTATAAGGGCTTGTTAATTTTATAACTTCAGCTATGTCTTGAATTTCTTTAAAAATTTTTCTTGATTAAAAAAATCATTTGGTGTATATAGTATAGCATATTTTATATCAATTTTGTCCATTATTGTAAAATATTTTTATATTATTTTTTTATCCAAAAAAAGTCATTTAATCTAGCTGACATTTTACTATCTTTTTAATCTTATATACATATTTCCTCACATTCTATTCTAACCTAGATATTGGAGTTACATAGGTTACACCTGGATTAGTATCTAGCCTATAACTCAATTTATCTCTATTATTTGACAAAAAAATTTCTTAAGTTAGTTGCTAAAAACAGCTTTGTGCCCCAATTTATTGGCACCATATCCATGAATTACTAAGATCTCTCTTCTATCCTTTCTTCTTTAAGGCTTCATTGTATTTCTTTTTTAAAAACTGATAGAGCAACTTTGAAGTCAAGATTATGTAAATCTAATTCATTATACATTTTTCATCCCTCTAAAAATATTTTTTTATCTACTTTATTATATCACAGAATAATTTTTTTGTTAAAATATTACTTTATTATTTTTGTCTTTTTTTCTTTTTATTTTTATAATTATTATAAATAAAAAGGTTTTAATTTCCATGTTTTTTTGACTGCTTTTTATTGGAAATAAGTTTTTAGAAAAATTTTTTTAATCAAAAATAGTTTTTTTGTTTGAATATTTTTTTATTAAAGATTATAAAAATATTACTTGACTAAATAAGAATGATGTGATAAATTTAATTAAATAAATGTTATATTTATACAGGATGATATGTTCTATATAAATATAAAATATTTTTAAATTTGTAGGAGAGAACGTTATGAGTAGTAAAAAAATTAGGTTTAGTTCCAAGGTTGATAATTGCCATAATTGTTGGTATATTGATTGGACAATTTATGCCACTTTGGATTGTAAGAATTTTTAAAACTTTCAGTACATTCTTTGGCTCATTCCTATCATTCTTTATACCATTAATGATAGTTGGGTTTGTTGTATCAGGAATAGCAAAACTTACAGAAGGTGCAGGAAAACTTTTTAGGATTTACTGCTATTGTTTCTTATGTTTCAACAATAGTTGCAGGAACATTTTCATATACAGTTGCAGCAAATCTATACCCTAAATTAGTTTCTGGAATTTCTCAAGGAATCAATTTTGAAGGAAAAGATGTTGCTCCATATTTCACTATTCCTTTAAAACCACCTATAGATGTTACTGCTGCAATAATTTTTGCATTTATGATGGGGATCACAATTAGTATTATGAGAAGTCAAAAGAAAGGTGAAACAACATTTAATCTATTTTCAGAATATGAAGAAATCATATCAAAAATATTAGCTGGATTTGTAATTCCACTATTACCTTTCCATATATTAGGAATATTCAGTGAAATGGCATATTCTGGTATAGTATTTAAAGTTCTTGGTGTATTTGCAGCAATTTATCTATGTATATTTGCTATGCACTACATCTATATGCTTGTTATGTTTTCTATTGCTGGTGGTGTATCAAAGAAAAATCCATTTACTCTTATTAAAAACCAAATACCAGCATATTTTACAGCAGTTGGAACTCAATCATCAGCTGCAACTATCCCAGTAAATATTCAATGTGGATTGAAAAATGGTACAAGTCCTGAAATAGTTGATTTCGTTGTTCCTCTATGTGCAACAATTCACTTATCAGGAAGTATGATAACTTTAACAAGTTGTATTATGGGAGTTTTATTATTAAATGGTATGCCACATTCATTTTCAATAATGTTCCCATTCTTATGTATGCTTGGAATAGCTATGGTTGCTGCACCAGGAGCACCTGGAGGAGCAGTTATGAGTGCTTTACCTTTCCTATTCTTAATAGGTATAGATGCACAAGGACCTTTAGGTTCTTTATTAATAGCTCTATATATTACTCAAGATAGTTTTGGAACAGCAATAAATGTTTCAGGAGACAATGCTATAGCTATCTATGTTGATGAGTTCTATAAGAAGTATATTAAAAAAGCAGCATAACAAATAGTATATAAATAGAGGAGCTGTTGCAAAGTAATAAAAAAAGTAAAAAAAATAGTTCGTTACTGAGTAGATTTAGAAAATTTTCTTTGAAAGATTATAATAGAATTTAGTTATATATATGATTACTTGCCTGCCATTAGTGTTTCAAGAGCTCCACAAAGGCTCTTTCAACAATAATGGGACGTCGCAGTAATCTTGTCAAAACTATTAATTATTTAGTTCAAAGAAAATTTCTAATGATAAGTTATAATGTAATTCACTTATTTTTTTACTTTAAGTTCAAAAATTTAACTTTGCAACAGTTTCTTTTTTTATTTTTTTGAAAAGAAATATAATTTGCTATAATATAATATAGTAAAGAAAGTTAGTGGTAAAAATAAAAATAATATAGAAAGGATAAGTATATATGGAAAAAGGATATGTTCAAATATATACAGGAAATGGAAAGGAAAACAACTGCAGCACTTGGACTTATTACAAGAGCTGTAGGAAATAACTTTTAAGATTTTTCTTCTGTCAATTTTTTAAAAAGGAAGAGATTATGGAGAACTACATACATTAAAAAAATTTGAAACTGTTGTTCATGAAAGATATGGAAGAGGAGTGTTCATAAGAAGTAAGGAGTTTGTTACTGATGAAGATAAAAAAACTTATGAGAGAAGGATATGAAAGTTTGAAAAGTCTGCTCTTTTAAGTAAAAAAAATATGATATAGTCATAGCAGATGAAATTCTAGGAACATTGAGATATGATCTAATTTCTGTAGATGAGATTAAATTTTTAATTGAAAAATAAACCTGAGACAACAGAACTTGTTTTTGACTGGAAGAAATGCTCCAGATGAACTTATTGAATTAGCAGATTTAGTTACAGAGATGAAAGAAGTTAAACACTATTTTTCAAAAAGGTATTATGGCAAGAAAGGAATAGAAAAAAATAAACAGATTAAAAAAACTCCTAAATTCCTAAAAAAACTTAGGAGTTTTTTTCTTTGTTTTAAAGTTTTTTTATCAAGAAATTTTTTTATGAAAAAAAGGATTTATTTTTTTATTGAAAGTATAAGAAAAAAATATAAAAAAATAAATTTTTAAAAAAATTAAAAAAATTCTGTTGACAAAGTTTATGAAAAAAATGTTATTATAGACGATGTCAACGAGACAAGGACATTAGCAACAGAATAGAGAAAAAGACAAAAAGCAACCATAAATTTGGTGTTAAATTAAAAATAGCAAAAATGAGCTATTAAAAAGATTGAACGAAGAGTTTGATCCTGGCTCAGGATGAACGCTGACAGAATGCTTAACACATGCAAGTCTACTTGAACTTCGGTTTTGGGTGGCGGACGGGTGAGTAACGCGTAAAGAACTTGCCTCACAGTTAGGGACAACATTTGGAAACGAATGCTAATACCTGATATTATGATTTTAGGGCATCCTAAGATTATGAAAGCTATATGCGCTGTGAGAGAGCTTTGCGTCCCATTAGCTAGTTGGAGAGGTAACGGCTCACCAAGGCGATGATGGGTAGCCGGCCTGAGAGGGTGAACGGCCACAAGGGGACTGAGACACAGGCCCTTACTCCTACGGGAGGCAGCAGTGGGGAATATTGGACAATGGACCAAAAAGTCTGATCCAGCAATTCTGTGTGCACGATGACGTTTTTCGGAATGTAAAAGTGCTTTCAGTTGGGAAGAAAAATGACGGTACCAACAGAAGAAGTGACGGCTAAATACGTGCCAGCAGCCGCGGTAATACGTATGTCACAAGCGTTATCCGGATTTATTGGGCGTAAAGCGCGTCTAGGTGGTTATGTAAGTCTGATGTGAAAATGCAGGGCTCAACTCTGTATTGCGTTGGAAACTGCATGACTAGAGTACTGGAGAGGTAAGCGGAACTACAAGTGTAGAGGTGAAATTCGTGAGATATTTGTAGGAATGCCGATGGGGAAGCCAGCTTACTGGACAGATACTGACGCTAAAGCGCGAAAGCGTGGGTAGCAAACAGGATTAGATACCCTGGTAGTCCACGCCGTAAACGATGATTACTAGGTGTTGGGGGTCGAACCTCAGCGCCCAAGCTAACGCGATAAGTAATCCGCCTGGGGAGTACGTACGCAAGTATGAAACTCAAAGGAATTGACGGGGACCCGCACAAGCGGTGGAGCATGTGGTTTAATTCGACGCAACGCGAGGAACCTTACCAGCGTTTGACATCTTAGGAATGAGACAGAGATGTTTCAGTGTCACTTCGGTGAAACCTAAAGACAGGTGGTGCATGGCTGTCGTCAGCTCGTGTCGTGAGATGTTGGGTTAAGTCCCGCAACGAGCGCAACCCCTTTCGTATGTTACCATCATTAAGTTGGGGACTCATGCGATACTGCCTGCGATGAGCAGGAGGAAGGTGGGGATGACGTCAAGTCATCATGCCCCTTATACGCTGGGCTACACACGTGCTACAATGGGTAGTACAGAGAGTCGCAAAGCCGCGAGGTGGAGCTAATCTCAGAAAACTATTCTTAGTTCGGATTGTACTCTGCAACTCGAGTACATGAAGTTGGAATCGCTAGTAATCGCGAATCAGCAATGTCGCGGTGAATACGTTCTCGGGTCTTGTACACACCGCCCGTCACACCACGAGAGTTGGTTGCACCTGAAGTAGCAGGCCCTAACCGTAAGGGAGGGATGCTCCGAGGGTGTGATTAGCGATTGGGGTGAAGTCGTAACAAGGTATCCGTACGGGAACGTGCGGATGGATCACCTCCTTTCTAAGGAGTATATGTCTTTCTCTATTCTATTGGTAATGTTCTTGTGTGGACTTATCAATAATGCGTTTGTAGCTCAGCTGGTTAGAGCACACGCCTGATAAGCGTGAGGTCGGTGGTTCAAGTCCACTCAAACGCACCATATGGGGATATAGCTCAGTTTGGGAGAGCGACGCACTTGCACTGCGTAGGTCAGCGGTTCGATCCCGCTTATCTCCACCATTAAATTATCTGAACATTGGAAACTATATAGTAGAACAAACAAGAAAAAAATTAACTCTAACAATTTCTTAGAGTTAGCTGTCAAAAAAATAGGTTAAAATAATTAAGGGCACACAAAGGATGCCTAGGTAGTAAGAGCCGATGAAGGACGTGGTAAGCTGCGATAAGCCTAGATAAGTTGCAATCGAACGTAAGAGTCTAGGATTTCCGAATGGAGCAATCTATTAAGATGGAGTCTTAATACGAAAGAGGGAACCGCGTGAACTGAAACATCTAAGTAACGCGAGGAAAAGAAAGTAAAAACGATACCCAAAGTAGCGGCGAGCGAAATGGGTCAAGCCTAAACCTTAAATATGTCAAGGATACAGCCGTTGTATTTAGGGGGTTGAGGGACAGAGTAGTGAAGAACTGTAAGATATTCAATATAGTGTATTGATGAATTGGAATTGTCTGGAAAGGCGAACCGTAGAAGGTGAAAGTCCTGTACAAGTGAAATCCTTACACATATAACTCTGCTCCCCAAGTAACATGGAACACGAGGAATTCTGTGTGAATCTGTGAGGACCATATCTCATAAGGCTAAATACTCTTACTAACCGATAGCGCATAGTACCGTGAGGGAAAGGTGAAAAGAACCCCTGGAGGGAGTGAAATAGAACCTGAAATTGTGTGCTTACAAGCGGTCAGAGCCAGCAATGGTGATGGCGTGCCTTTTTGGAGAATGATCCTGCGAGTTACGTTAAACGGCGAGGTTAAGTATAACGGAGCCGAAGGGAAACCAAGTCTTAATAGGGCGATTTAGTCGTTTGGCGTAGACGCGAAACCTGGTGATCTAAACCTGTCCAGGATGAAGCTGTGGTAAGACACAGTGGAGGTCCTAACCCACCGCCGTTGAAAAGTTGGGGGATGAGGTAGGTTTAGGGGTGAAAAGCCAATCGAACCAGGAGATAGCTCGTTCTCTCCGAAATGCATCTAGGTGCAGCCTTGAGTGTTCAATTATGGGGGTAGAGCACTGAATGATCTAGGGGGCGTATTGCTTACTGAAATCAATCAAACTCCGAATACCATAATTTAGAGCTCAGGAGTGAGACTATGGGAGTTAACTTCCATTGTCGAAAGGGAAACAACCCAGACCACCAGCTAAGGTCCCTAATTATAACTAAGTGGGAAAGGAGGTGGAGATTCACAAACAACTAGGAGGTTGGCTTAGAAGCAGCCATACCTTTAAAGAGTGCGTAATAGCTCACTAGTCGAGAGTCTCTGCGCCGACAATGTAACGGGGCTAAGTTATAAACCGAAGCTGTGGAATCCGTAAGGATTGGTAGGGAGAGCGTTCTGTAGGCAGTTGAAGGAGAAGGGTAACCGACTCTGGAGGTATCAGAAGTGAGAATGCAGGAATAAGTAGCGAGAAGGGGCGAGAATCCCCCTCGCCGGAAGACCAAGGTTTTTCAGGGTAAAGCTTGTCTTCCCTGAGTAAAGCCAGGGACCCTAAGCCCAGGCTATAATGCGTGAGGCGAATGGAAAACAGATTAATATTTCTGTGCCAGTCATATATTGTGATGGAGGGACGCAGAAGGGTATGCGCGCGGACGAACGGAAGTGTCCGTAGAAGTATGTAGGGATGACTTGATAGGAAAAATCCATTGAGTTATATCTGAGGTATGATATACAGTCGTAAGATGAATGCGCAAATCCCACGCTGCCAAGAAAAAGCTTCTAACGTTAATATTTGACTGCCCGTACTGCAAACCGACACAGGTGGTCAGGATGAGAAATCTAAGGCGGACAGGCTAACTCTCGTTAAGGAACTCTGCAAAAATAACCTCGTAACTTCGGGAGAAGAGGAGCCCTTGAGGGTCAGTATCCACGCGATACAAAGCGCTCGAGGGTCGCAGTGAAGAGGCTCAAGCAACTGTTTAACAAAAAAACACAGGTCTATGCTAAGCTGGAAGGCGATGTATATGGGCTGACACCTGCCCAGTGCTGGAAGGTTAAGAGGAGGAGTGAGAGCTCCGAATTGAAGCCCCAGTGAACGGCGGTCCGTAACTATAACGGTCCTAAGGTAGCGAAATTCCTTGTCGGGTAAGTTCCGACCTGCACGAATGGTGTAATGATTTGAGCGCTGTCTTGACGGGAGGCCTGGTGAAATTGTATTACCGGTGAAGATACCGGTTACCTACAGTAGGGACGGAAAGACCCCATGGAGCTTTACTGTAGCTTGGTATTGGGTTTTGGCATTGCATGTATAGGATAGTTGGGAGACTGAGATGATATGGCGCTAGCTGTATCGGAGTCATCGGTGGAATACCAACCATTCAATGCTGAAATTCTAATCTGTGGTTTGTAGCCACGGAGACAGTGCTAGGTGGGCAGTTTGACTGGGGCGGTCGCCTCCGAAAAGAGTAACGGAGGCGTTCAAAGGTTCTCTCAGGTTGGATGGAAATCAACCATAGAGTGCAATGGCATAAGAGAGCTTGACTGCAAGACTGACGGGTCGAGCAGATGCGAAAAGCAGGACATAGTGATCCGGCGATTCCGAATGGAAGGGTCGTCGCTCAACGGATAAAAAGCTACCCTGGGGATAACAGGCTGATCCTACCCGAGAGTCCATATCGACGGTAGGGTTTGGCACCTCGATGTCGGCTCATCGCATCCTGGGGCTGGAGAAGGTCCCCAGGGTTGGGCTGTTCGCCCATTAAAGCGGTACGTGAGCTGGGTTCAGAACGTCGTGAGACAGTTCGGTCCCTATCCACTGTAGGCGTTAGAATATTGAGAAGACCTGTCCTTAGTACGAGAGGACTGGGATGGACAAACCTCTGATGTACCAGTTGTCACGCCAGTGGCACAGCTGGAGTAGTCACGTTTGGAATAGATAACCGCTGAAAGCATCTAAGCGGGAAACAACTTCAAGATAAGTATTCTTTAAGATACCTTCGAGCCTAGGAGGTTGATAGGTTGGGGGGGTGTAAGTGCAGCAATGCATTTAGCTGACCAATACTAATTATCGAAGTTTTAATCTAAGTTTGTTTTTTACTATATAGTTTCAAGTGTTCAGACTTGCACATAACAAGATTATGTGATACATATATATGCTTGGTGAGTATAGCTATGGGGGTACACCTAGTTACATTCCGAACCTAGAAGTTAAGCCCATATACGCTGATGGTACTTGGCTGGAAGCGGCCTGGGAGAGTATGGATTTGCCAAGCAATTGTTGCTTCCTTAGCTCAGTCGGTAGAGCATGCGGCTGTTAACCGCAGCGTCAATGGTTCGAGTCCATTAGGAAGCGCCATTTTAAAAATTCAACACACTGTAAAGTGTGTTTATTGTTATATAATTATTTTTTTATGTCTAGGGGAGGTTCTATGAAAAATTAAAATTAGTTGGAAAAAAAGAAAGAAGTTAAAGATACTTCAAGAATGGGACTAATGTATTGTTTCAAAAAAGTTGTTCTGCAAATCAAAACTAGAGTTTAGTCCAGGAAATATCCTGGATTAAACTTTTTTATTAGAATAAAAAAATAGGGGATAAACTATGTGTCTAGATAATTTTTTTAGAAATAGATGGAACGAAAAACTTATACTTTTAAGAAATTTTTTTATTGAAAAATATGACTCAAAATATATAGTTATAAAAAAAGAATAAATGGATTATTTTTAAATAATGATTTTTCAAAAAGAAATTTTTTTAATTTACTTTCAGAATCAAAAACAATTGAAGATATTTTTAAGGATTATGAAGAAGAAGTATATTAAATGTTTTAACTCAGATAGAAGCTAAAAAAATTTGAAATTGAAGAAATGAATGAAGAAAAAAAACAAAGGGGGCATATATATATTTAACAAATGAATGTAATTTAAATTGTCCACATTGTTATATGAATTCAGGAAAATGAAAATGAATTAACAACAGAAGAAATAAAAAAACTTCTACTAGTCTTGAGCAAAAAGATGTACACATGTAACTTTTACAGGAGGAGAGTTTTTTTAAAAAGGAAATTTGATTCAATTTTAAAAATTTTTCAAAGAGATTAGGATTAAAAAAATATTATATTAACTAATGGAACTTTAGCAACTAAAAAAAGATTTCAGAATTAGCACCATTTATAGATGAAGTTCAAGTAAGTATAGATGGTTATAATGAGAAAACAAATGCTGAAATAAGAGGAAAGAAATTTTAATTTAGCAAAAACAAGCAATAGAAGCTTTTTTTAGAAAATGATGTAAAAACAGTAATTGCAATAACACCACAGTATGAAAATTTATCTAAAAAAATTTAGAAGGATATAAAAAAATTTTTCAAAGGAGTTACTTAATAAATTTCAAAAAAATTTTTAAAATTAAATTTTTCTTTAGAGTTACTAGATGGAAGAGATTTTTAAGGCAGATATAGATAAAAAAATAAAAAAATATAATTTTTCAACTTTCACAACTCATAGATGAAATTTATCCTAATGAAAAAAATAAATAATTTTTGCTTTTGAATTATGAAAATGGAGGATATATAATAAATTGTGGATATGGAGAGCTAACATTTTTCATCTAATGGGGATATTTATATGTGTAGTCTAATCGAAAAAAATTGATAAAATAAATAATTTAAGAAATATAAATTTTTGATTTATCAGAGATAGAAAAATATATCAAAAATCAAAGATAATACATCATCTTTAAATATAAAAACCTTGTAAAAATTGTTCTTTAAAAATATATTTGTGGAGGAGGATGTAGAATTAAATATTTATCTTCGTTAGAAACTACAAAAAAATATTAAATCCTGAAGAATTAATAAGAAAAATGTACAGTTGAAACAAAAAAATTATTTTTTTATAAATTAATGATTGAAAGTAATGAATACTTATTTAATTAAAATAGGAGAAATATATGGAAAAATTATTTTTTTCTTTTTGATTTAAAAAGTAGGGATTTAAATTTAATATATTTAGAGACTTTTTTATTGTTCAATAAAATTGATAATCAATTTTTCAGGTGTATTAAAAAAAGGTATGATAGTAAAAAAATTATGAAGAATTAACATTAGGTGAGAAAAAAATTTTTATCTGATTTAAAGTTAGAGAATATTAAAAGTTTTTATTACATATGAAGGAAAAGAGATAGAAATTTTTTAAAAATATTTCCTTACCAATATTTATAAAAAAAGAAAAAAAGTTTGTTTTTAATAGAAAAAAATTATAAAACAAGAGAAGTTAGATAAAGAGAAATATTTTTGTATAAATAACCTAAAAAAATATTTTTTCAAAAGGAATATTATATTATAATTTTTTTCTCACACCAATGTGCTAGAGGAGGTGAATAAATCTATTACACCTAAGATAGAAATCAAAAATAAAAGGAATTAGTTATAGTAAACTACATTTTTTATTTAGAATTTAATTATGATGGGGATATTGTGAAATCAAATGATGGTAGAACATTATTAAAAAAATAAACTAAAAAGAAATTTTATTTATGAAAAAAATATAGAGAATATTATTTTTAGATAACAATTTTAAGAATACCAAATATAATTTATATGAGGGAAAATTTGAAAATTTAGAAAAAAACTAAATGAAATTTTTTTAGTGATGAAGATCTAAACCTTTATTATTTTTGAAGAAAAAAAGTGTATAAGAAAGTAAAAGATACCGAAATTTCAAAAAAATAGAAAAAAACTGAAAAAGACTGGATATCGTATGATATAATATATCAGTTTTTCAAAAATTATTCTATAGTAGATGAAATAGATTTTTATCAAAAATGGACAATTTTAAAAAAATGAAAATTTATATCTTCTTTCTCCAAAATTAAAAACATTGGTTGCAATAGAAAAATAATAACTTAGGAAAAGAAATACCTTGGTACAAAAGGGGAGTTTTATCTGATGTGTTAAAAAAATATGGAGAAAAAAATAAAAAGAAACGTATTCTTATGAAAAGATAAGTTTAGAGCTTCCTGATATGATTTTTAAAAAAATGTTAAAAATCATATCAAATTCTAGGGTAAAATGGCTAAAATATTTATATTTAAATAATGTTAATGGTTGTTTAGCAGATGATATGGGTTTAGGAAAAACACTTCAAGTACTAGCTTTTTCTTTATGATCGAGATATTAAAGAAAAAAATATATTAATTGTGTCTCCTAAAATTTTAGTAAAAAAATTGGGCTAAAGAAATTATTAAATTTAAATTTAATTTTTAGTTTTAAGATAATAAATTCAGCTAAAGATTTTTGAGACAGTCAGTTTAGATAAAAAAACAAAAATATTCTAATTACTTCATTTGGAGTAATTAGAAACTTAGAAAAAAAAGTAGAAAAAAATTGATTTTTTTAATTGTAGATGAGGCTCAAAAATATCAAAAATTTTTTTATCTTTATCGTATCAAATATTAAACTCAATAAAAAGTGAAGAATAGATTATTATTAACAGGTACTCCTATTGAAAAATAACGTTTATGAGTTAATTGGTTTAATGGATTTTTCTAAATCCTAATTTATTTGATACCAAAAAAACTTTAAAAAAATAATGAAATAAATAATATAAAAAGAATAGTATCCCCATTTATTTTTAAGAAGAACAAAAGAAGATGTGTTAACTTTGCCTAAAAATGTAGAAAATATTTTTGACTATGCAAGGGATCAAATTAAACTCTATATCAGTTTAGTAGAAATTCAAGAAAGAATTAAATGAAAAATCGTTATAGAATAAAAAGATGGAACATTATTTTTAAAAATGTTAATGATTTTTAAGACAAGTATGTTGTCATCCTGGTATACTACCTCCAAATTTAAATCCAAATAATGTTAATGAATCAATTAAATTTGAAAAAAACTAAAAAGAAATATTAAAAATCTTATTTAAAAAAACAAAAAAATTATTATTTTTAGTCAATTCACATCAATGTTAAAAAAATAATAGAGAAATATTTAAAAAAATGAAAATTACAAGTATTATTATTTAGATGGTCAAACAATGAATAGGGAAAAATTATTACAAGAATATGAACAAGATTTTTGATTTTTCTGTTTTTAATTAGTTTAAAAAGTAGGGTGGGGTCGGAATAAACTTAATAAGTGCCCAAAAGAATTGTAATATATGATCCTTGGTGGAATCCAGCAGTGAAGAGCAAGCTATAGACAGAATTTACAGAATAGGTCAGCAGAAGGATGTAGAAGTATATAAGTTATATGTAAAAGGGACAATTGAAGAAAAAAATATATAATCTAAAAATAGTTAAAAAAATCAAATATTTAAAGACTTATTAGAAAAAAACAAGATAATTTACTTTCATTGTCTGAATTATAAATTTAAATAAATATATAAATATAATAGAGAGATGAGAAAAAAATTATAATTTTCTTATCTCTCTTATATTTATCCAAAAATTATCAACTAGATAATGGTCTTTGCTGATATTATTTTTCTTCTAAAAAGAGTCTTCATAGTTTTTTATGAATTCACCAGTTCCAATAATATAGTAGTGAGCATCATAGATATCATCTAATTTTTTTCTTTTAATAAATCTATGTTTATTCTAGGTTGTATACCTGTGAATACAGGATTGTAGTTATAATTTTTTTAATATTATAGCTTCCTAATCTTTCATGATAAGTTGTTTTAGCTAAAGTTCTATTAGAATAGAATAAGCTAACCTTACCTTGATAATCAATTTTTTCAAGCTCCATAAGCATTGGTATGATTGGTGCAATACCTATACCTGAAATCAAGAAAACAATTTCTTTATCAGAAAATTTAAAACCAAAGCTTCCTGTTGCTTTAGTAACAGTTGCACTGTCTCCTTTTTTCATAGCTAAACATCTTTGTTTAAATTCACTATCACTAGTTCTCATAACAAATCTTAATAAATCTTCATCAGGGTGAGAAGCTATAGATAAAGCTCTAGCAAAGTTTTTATCTTGAGGATCTTCTCCTACGTTTAAAAATGTATATTGCCCTATTTTAAATTCATAGTCACTTGGTTTAGTGAAAATTAGTTCAATAGTATTTTCTGCAACATCATTTCTTTCAACTAAATTTAAGTCATATATTTTTTTCATAATCCGCCTACCTTTAAAAATAATATTTTTTTGATTATAACATAAAAAAATTGAACTATAAAAGAAAAATTTTTTTGTAAATGATGTCTACTAATGATAATAAGTTAAAAAAAGAAGTATAGCTCATATAAAAGTAGTAAAAAGTAAAATATATTTTTTTATATAATAAAATTAAAAGATTTACTTTACTTTTTTTCGTTTTATATATTAAAATTAATAGGTTGATAACACTATATATTGTGTTATTATTTTATTTTCACACAATATATGGGAAATAATGAGTTTAAGGAGTGTTTAGAAATGATTAAAAGTTTATGGTAAGGAAAACTGTAGTAAATGTACATCTTTAAAAAGGGATATTAACAGACAGAAACATTGAATTTGAATACATTGAAGATGTAAAAACACTTATGATAGTTGCTAGTAAAAGCAAGAATTATGAGTGCACCAGTAATAGAATACAACGACACAATCTACTCAATGGAAGCCTTCTTAAAAGGTGATCTAATGACTAATGAGAGAAGAAAAAGTTATCAATAGGGATAACATAGTTGAAGATTTAAATATAGAGAAGATAAGAGAAAAAAACTTTTTAAGAGCCTGTGATGGTTTAGAAGTAAATATGGTTGAGTTAGAAAGTAATATAGATTCAATCTATGAAGAAAATATCACAACTCAAAAGATACAAGCCTCTTTAATAAATACGGCTGTTACTATGACAAGCTTTGAAGAAAGTGACTGGGCTTATGTAGCAGGAAGATTACTGATGATGGAAGCTGAAAAGAAGTTTACCATTCAAGAAAGTTTTTCTTATGGAGATTTTGCTAAGACTATAAAAGCATATGGTTGAATTAGGATTGTATGATGAGAGATTACTTTCATATACAGAAGAAGAATTAAATCAAATATCTCAACTGATAGATTTAAGTAGAGATATGGTTTACGACTATGCTGGAGCAAATATGCTTGTCAATAGATACCTAATCAAACATGATGGTAAAACTTATGAACTACCTCAAGAAACATTTATGACTATATCTATGATGTTAGCATTAAATGAAAAAGAGGAGAAACAAGAGTAAATATAGTAAAAGAATTCTATAATGCTCTATCACTTAGAAAATTATCACTAGCAACACCAATACTTGCTAATCTTAGAATACCTAATGAGAACTTATCATCTTGCTTTATAACTGCAATAGATGATAATATAGAATCTATTTTCTATAATATAGACTCAATAGCAAGAATTAGTAAAAAAATGGTGGAGGAGTAGGAGTAAACGTTTCAAGAATAAGAGCAAAAAGGTTCTATGGTAAATGGTTATTACAATGCAAGTGGTGGAGTTGTACCTTGGATCAGAATAGTAAATGATACGGCAGTTGCAGTAAACCAACAAGGTAGAAGAGCAGGAGCTGTTACAGTTGCTTTAGATACTTGGCATTTAGATATAGAAACTTTCTTAGAACTTCAAACTGAAAATGGAGATCAAAGAGGAAAAAGCTATGATATCTATCCACAAGTTGTATGTTCTAACTTATTTATGAAGAGGTGAAAAAAATAATGAGTCTTGGACTCTATTTGATCCATATGAAATAAGAAAGAAATATGGAATTGAGCTTTGCGAGCTTTATGGCTATGAATTTGAGAATCTATACGAGAAGCTAGAGAAAGATAATGAAATTAAGTTAAAGAAGGTTTTAAGTGCTAAGGAACTGTTTAAAAGCATAATGAAAACTCAATTGGAAACTGGAATGCCATATATCTTCTTTTAAAGATAGAGCAAACGAAGTAAACCACAATTCTCATATGAGAATGATAGGTAATGGAAATCTATGTATGGAAAGTTTTTCAAACTTCAAACCAACTATAAATTTTTGTTGAGGAAGAAGATGGAAACACATCTATAAGAAAAAGTGAAATGGGAGAAATTCACACTTGTAACTTAATTTCTCTTAACCTAGCTGAACTTACTTCTGATGAATTAGAAAAACATGTTGCTTTAGCAGTGAGAGCTTTAGACAATACTATAGATTTAACTGTTACACCATTAAAAGAATCAAATAAACATAACTAATGTATAGAACAATAGGAGTAGGGGCAATGGGACTTGCTGACTACTTGGCAAGAGAATATATGATCTATGAAGAGTCAATCAATGAGATAAATGAATTATTTGAAAGAATAGCACTTTATTCAATAAAAGCTTCGGCATTATTGGCAAAAGATAGAGGAGCATACAAGGCTTTCAAAGGTTCTAAATGGGATCAAGCTATATTCTTTGGAAAGAAAAGAGAATGGTATGAAGCTAATTCTAAATTTAAAGATGAATGGAATGAAGCCTTTTATTTAGTCGAAGCTAATGGACTTAGAAATGGAGAGCTAACAGCGATAGCACCGAATACATCAACATCATTATTGATGGGTTCAACTGCTTCTGTAACTCCAACATTCTCAAGATTCTTCATTGAAAAATCAAAGAGGAGCTATACCAAGAACAGTTAAACATTTTAAAAGATAGAGCTTTGGTTCTATCCAGAATTTAAAAAAATGTAAATCCTATTAGTTATGTAAAAAAATAATGGCTAAGATAGGTTCTTGGACAACACAGGGAGTATCAATGGAAATGGTCTTTGACTTAAACAAAGATATTAAAAGCCAAAGATATTTATGACACTTTAATTACGGCTTGGGAAGAAGGATGTAAGAGTGTCTACTATATAAGAACTATTCAAAAGAATACAAATAATATTTCAGAAAAAAGAGGATGTGAAAGCTGTAGTGGATAGAAAGAAATTATTTAATCCAGAAGGTGATGATACATTAAATGCAAGAAAAGATAATAAAAGAAATTCAACTAACCTTTTTAACTTGAATAATGTCAGATATCAATGGGTACAATCAATTGTATAGAACTATGATGGCAAATTTCTGGATACCAGAAAAGGTAGATTTAACTCAGGATAAAAACGATTATGAAAACTTAACTTTACCTGAAAGAGAAGCCTATGATGGAATATTGTCATTCTTAATTTTTCTTAGACAGTATACAAACGAATAATATTCCTAATATATCAGACCATGTAACAGCACCAGAAGTGAATTTGTTACTGGCTATACAAACTTTCAGAAGCTATACATTCTCAATCTTATCAATATATAATTGAGTCTATACTTCCAAAACAAAGTAGAGATTTAATTTATGATAAATGGAGAGATGACAAGGTATTATTTGAAAGAAATAGTTTTATTGCAAAAATATATCAAGATTTCATAGATGAACAATCAGATGAAAATTTTTGCTAAGGTTATAATAGCAAACTATTTACTTGAATCATTATATTTCTATAATGGATTTAACTTTTTCTATCTTCTAGCAAGTAGAAATAAAAATGGTAGGAACTTCTGATATTATAAGACTTATCAATAGAGATGAACTATCACATGTTGTTCTTTTTCAGAAGCATAGTCAAAGAAATCAAAAAAATGATTATCCTGAATTCTTCTCAGCTGAAACAATTTATTCTATGTTTAAAAACAGCTGTTGAACAAGAAATTAACTGGACAGAACATATAATTGGAAATAGAGTATTGGGTATAACTTCTCAAACAACAGAAGCTTATACAAAATGGCTAGCTAATGAAAGATTAAAAATCATTAGGTTTAGAACCTCTATATTCTGGTTTCAATAAAAATCCATACAAACACTTAGAAAGATTTGCCGATACTGAAGGAGAAGGAAATGTTAAATCTAACTTCTTTGAAGGAACAGTTACAAAGTTACAATATGAGTTCTTCTATTGATGGTTGGGAAGATTTTTTTAAAATAGAATGTAAAATAAAAAAATAGCATCTTGTGGGGTAGATGCTATTTTTTTATTTTTCTATAAAAGTTTGTTTTATTCTATAATCTAATTCTAAAAAAATCAATAAATCTAGCTTGTCTGTGGATTTCTTTTCCATTGTAAAATAAGATAACAACAGGTGCTGTGTATAGGTTTAATTGACCTACTGCTTCAGATATTTCATCAGCTTGAATATAATAGGAAACATAATTATTTTTTTATCTACTATTTCTTTAATCTTTGGAAAATCTGCCTCACAAACTGAACAGCCTTCACTTTTTTTATATAATAAAAAAATTTCTCTTCATTTTTTTATTTTTTTCTAATAATTCATCATAAGTTTTAATTTTTTTCCATAATAAATTTATCCTCTTTTTATTTTATTGCTCTAGTCATAATAAATGTAGGAATATTCATCTCATGAAGTCTTCCTTCACCACCAGTATCATCTTCAATATTTGTTAAGATAAAACCTGCCTTTAATTGTCCGCCAAGTTGCTCAGTTAAACTATGTGAAAATTGGTAACCACAGTCCATTTTTTAAGAATTCTCTGTGTTCTTCATTTTTTTAAAGGATTAAATGGTATAGAAAAAAACTACTTTTTCTTCATTTTTCATCTAAGATATAATTGATTATTGTGTCCAGTCCACAAAGTAAAAATTCCACCTTTTTTTCAAGATTCTATAACATTCTTTAAAAAACAGGTTCTACACTTTCAATATAACAATTGCTTACTGGATGAAAAAAATTATATCAAAACTTTCATCTTCAAAAAGGTAAAAGGTTTAGTCATATCAGTACTTTACAATATTTACTTTATAATTTTCTCTTTCAGCAACCATTTTTTTCACTTGCTAATTGCTCATCTGAATAATCAAGTACAGTACATTCTGCACCTAAGGCAGTAAATATAGGGATTTGTTGTCCTCCACCAGAAGCAAGTCCTAATAATTTTTTTACCTTTAAAATCTCCAAACCATTCATGAGGTACAAATTTTACTGGTGTAAGTTTTACATCCCATTCTCCATTTAAAGCCTTGACATAATCTTCATGACTTATAGCTCTTCCCCATTCCCAATCTTCTTCTTTAATCCATCTATTTATTGTTGCAGCATTAATATCTTGGTAACTCATTTTATTATCCTCCCTACGATAAAGTTGTTATAATTCAATCCAAAACCTTTTCTTATTTTTCACCATCAACATTTCTAATATCTTCCAATTTAGCATTGGCTGATAAAATAACTTTCTCACTCGCTATATTATCTTCATCACAAGTGATAAGAACTCTTTTTTTATTTTTAATTCTTTGCACTTCTCTAAGGCAAGCTTTTAACATTTGTTTGGCATAACCTTTTATTTCTTTTCAGTTTTTTTCTAACCCCATATCCAATATGTCCACCAACTTGAGTTAGATATTCATTCAGATAATGTCTAATATCTATCATTCCTACAATATAATTATCTTTTTCTCTTACTGCTAAATATGTTGATGAAGGAACAAGTCCTTTAGGAACAGTGTCTTCACAACTTCTCTTTTTAATTCTTGAAGCCAATCTTCAATGGAAGAAAATCTATCTAAACCAGCTGAACCATTTATAATGGGGCTTTCTGCTAAGATTCTTTCCTTATATTTAATAATTTCATCTGCATAAGATAAGTCAGGTTTTACTAAAATAATTTTATCCATAATAAGCTCCTTTCAAAAAAATTTCTGTATATTTGAATAATATCATAAATTGATGAAAAAAACAAATTTATGTTAATATAGTTTTAACTTACAATCGATTTTTCAAGGAGGATTTTTATGAAGAAAAGTTTTTGGGAAAAAGACAACATTACTACCTTTACCAGTATATATTATTGGAACTTATGATGAAGCTGGGAAAGCCAATGCGATGAATTTAGCTTAGGGGAACACAATGTGGTTATCATGAAGTTTCATTGAGCATAGCAAAGAGAACATAAGACAATGAAAAAAACATTTTTATTGAAGAAAGAATTTACGATAAGTTTAGCAACTAAAGCTACAAAAAGATATTGCAGATTATTTTTGGAATAGAATCAGGAAATAAAGTGGATAAAATAGAAAAATCAGGAGTGCATGTAGTAAAGAGTGAAAAATATAGATGCTCCAATTATAGAGGAATTTCCATTGACTCTTGAATGTAAAGTTATAGAAATTCAAGAAGAATTAGGAGATTATAGAGTAATTGCTGAAATTATTAATACACTAGTAGACGAATCTGTACTAAATGAAAAAGGTCAAATAGATGTAGATAAGTTAGAACTTATAACTTTTTGACTCAATTACCAATTCATATCGTGTACTTGGAGAAAAGGTTGGACAAGCTTTTTAAAGATGGAGCTAAAATAAAATAATTAAAAGAAAAGGGAGAAACTAATAATGAAAAGAATTAAGTAAAGAACCAGTAAGAGATAGGGCAGAGCATAATGCATATTTTCCATCAGATTATTCATTGAGTATTTATACAAGTCCAAAGACAGATTTTTGATGGATTTAAGTTTAAAAAGGCTTATGAAGGAGGGAAATATAAGGTATTAATGGTAGCATCAGATGAAAGATATGTACAAATGAAAAAAATGGAAAGCTTTTTCTCAACTGGTAATCACCCTGTTGAAACATTGCTACCTATGTTACATATACATCATGCAGGTTTTGAAATAGATGTGGCAACATTATCTGGAAACTTAGTAAAAATTAGAAATGTGGGCTATGCCTAATGAAGATAAAAATGTTATGGATATGTATCAAAAAAATATCTTCCAAAATTAGAAAAATCCCTTAAAATTAAGTGATATTTTAAAAAGAAGTAATAGGAGAAAATTCTCCATATTTGGCAGTATTTTTCCCAGGAGGACATGAATGGTGGTGAATCTTCCAGAAAGTCATGATGTAAAAAGAAGTTTTAAAATGGGCTATGGAAAAAGATAGAAAGATAATTACATTATGTCATGAATGAGCAGCTTTATTATCAGGTTCAATAGATGAGGATAAATTCCTATTTGATGGTTATAAAATGACTGTTTTTTTCCAGATAGTTTAGATGAAGGAGCAAACCAAGAAATTGGTTATATGCCTGGGAAATTAAAATGGTTATTAGCTGATAAATTAGAAAAAAATTAGGTGTAAAAATAGTAAATACAGGAATTACTGGAGAAGTATGTAAAGATAGAAATGTACTTACAGGAGATAGTCCATTGGCAGCAAATAATTTAGGAATATTGGCAGCTAATGAGTTACTAGCTATGGTTGAATAAAAAGGTAATTAAAAATTATAGGAACAAGATATCCATTAATAAGAGCACCAAAGAATTGACTTATAAATATAGAGTTAGTTGTAACAGTTTCTAATTATACAATCAAAAAATCCCACAGAGTTTTCTGTGGGATAAATATGTATATACTTTTTGGTAATTAACGTTTTGAGAATTGTGGGCTTCTTCTTGCTTTTTTTCTTTCCGTATTTCTTTCTTTCAACCATTCTTGAGTCTCTAGTTAAGAATCCAGCTTCTCTTAAAGCAGCCTTTTAAACTATCATCAGCAAGTACTAAAAGCTCTTGCAACACCGTGTCTGATAGCTCCAGCTTGTCCAGAGTTACCTCCACCAACTACATTTACTTTAACTGCATATTTGTCTAAAGTTTCTGTTAATGCTAAAGGTTGTTCAACAATTCTAGAAAAGGATTGCTCTTCCACCGAAATATTCGTCCATACCTTTACCGTTTATTTCTACTCCTTGTCCACCAGGAATTAATCTTACTCTTGCTACTGAAGTTTTTCTTCTTCCAGTTCCTAAAAATTGAGTTATTTTTCTGCCACTGTTCTACCCCTTATTATAATTCTACCTTGTTTGGTTTTTTGTGCAGTATGAGAATGTTCTGTTCCTACAAATACTCTAAGTCTTGTTAGTTGTTGTCTTCCTAATTTGTTTTTGGAAGCATTCTCTTAACAGCTAGCATTAAAAAGTTCTTCAGGTTTTTTTAGCTAAGATTTCTCCTAGTTTTTCTTGCTCTTATTCCTCCAGGGAATCCAGAGTGATTGTAGTAAACTTTGTCATTTAATTTTTTTACCAGTTACAACTAGTTTTTTTCAACATTAGTAACTACAACATAGTCTCCACCATCTATATGTGGTGTAAATGTTATTTTTTTCTTTACCCATTAATTTTTTTAGCAATTTCAACTGCTAATCTTCCTAAAATTTGTCCTTCTGCATCATAATGGTGCCACTCTCTGACAACATCTTCTTTTCTTTGCATAAAAAGTATATTTTTTTCACTTTTTAAATCCTCCTAATATGGTTATATTTTTTAATATAACGCAACAGTCCTTTAGTGGGAAAAGGCTTACATCTGATTATTATAGTCTTTTTTAGATTATGTCAATATATTTGTTTAATTTCATGCTCTTTATTAAAAAAATATTTTCAGCTATAAGGTTTCCAGCCTTGTCATAAACTTTACAGCTCTACTATTTTTTTATCTCTATCTTCCGTTTGCATAACTTGTCCATTTTCATAATATATCTTACTACTTACAGAGCCATCTATGCTAGGTGAAAGTCTCAATAAAAGTTTTTTTCCACTTGGATAGTACATAATAGCAGTTGTACCCTTTAATTCAATAGATGGTTTTCCACTTTTTATATTCAGCTTGAATAGTATCAGAGTTAAAAGAAAAGAGCAGTTTTTAACTAAACTTTCTTTTTGAGAACATATCTAAAAGAGATTTTTTTAGCAGACTCACCATTTATTTTAATTCCTTCATCTGAGTTAGAGAAAACTTCTTTCCCATTTTTCATGATATACAGCTACGTTAGTTTTATCCATAGAGAATAGTTTTTTTACCACTTGAATAGAAGATAGTTATTTTTTTACCTTCAATTTTTAGATAACAAATCTCCATTTTCATAATATATCTTTCCTGAAATTAATTTTCCTTGAGTGTAATTTAACTCAGAAATGATTTTTTTCCATTTTCATAGTAAGTAGTTTCAGTACCTTCAACCTTGTTATTGATTATATTAATTTTTTTCCATATAGTTTTACCACTTGGATAGTATCTTTCTTGAAGTCCATCGGCTAAACCATCTTTAAAGTTTCCTTTTATGATAACACCATTTTTCTTTGTATTCTTGTTTTCCATTAGCAAGAACATTGTCTACATACAAGCTACCATTTTTTTCTTTCATAGTTTTTACTTGTACTTACATTTTGTAGTTTTTTACTTCTTTAACTTCGCCTCCTGAGTTAGCACCTATATTATCTAGGTTGACACAGGCAGTAAAAATTAAAGCTAATAATATAATTCCTTTTTTTCATAAATCCTCCTATAATCCCCCTTATTTAATTTCTTAATCCAATTTTTTATATCTGTAACTAAGTCAAAACCACCAACGATTTTTATCCCCTTCTTCGTTATAAATAATTTCTGAGTCCCCATTTATTTCATATAATGGTTTACCATCTCTATAATTTAGAATGCTTCCACCTTCTTTTCCTTTCATAAATGTATTTCCATTTTTTTAAAGAAAAACTCAGTTTCTCCCGTACTCTCATTTACTTTTAGTAAAGGTTCACCTGTTGAGTATAAATAATTTATGATCTCATCATTAGCATCTATCTTAGCAATAACTTCATTTCCTTTTTACAAGTTCAAATGTCCCATCATCTAATTTTTTTAGAGTTGCACCAATATCTGTTAGATCATCATCTCTTAATTTAGAAATTACTTCATTCTTTTTCATTATATAAAGTTGTTTTCATTAGAGTTACCAATCATTAAAGGATTACCATTTTCATGATAATAAGTAGATTCTTCTTTTTTTCAGCATCATAACTTAAGATTAGACTTCCATCATCATAATAAAGTTTTATGTCATAGTTTTTCTGTAAAAATTTCCTAGTAAATTACCATTCTTATAGAATAATTCTTTAGATGTCATCTCACCATTTACAAAAATTTTCTTTTGCCATGATACTACCATCTCCATAATATTCTTCAAATGCTCCATCAGGCAAACCATTTACAAAATTTCCCTTTACTTTGTATTTACCTGTTTTAAATTCAAATGTTCCAGTAGCTTCTTTTTCCATCAGAATCATACATAAGCCCATCTTTTAATTCATATTTTTACTCCACCACAGGCAGATAATAGCATTGCAAAAAAATTAATAATAGTGCTGATAATATTTTTTCATAAAAAAACCTCAATTTATTTTTTTAATTTTAATTATATCTAGCAAGAAGTCCCCTACTTCTATAAGTATGGGATGAATTGTTAACTAAAACTTGTAAATTTACAAGTTTTTAGTGTATAATATATTTAGAACATTGGGAACTGAATATATAAGGTTAAGGCTAGAAAACAGTAGCCTTGTAAAATATTCACTGTCTTAGATATATTGTTATATATCAAACAATTATAATAAATAATTATATCAAATAAAAATATATCAGGGTAGGGACTACCCAAAGAGCTTGGTAAATATATGTGGCTAACAAAAGCACATACTTCCCAAGAAGCACCCACTTCTACAAGTGGGAGTAGTTCACTTATATCACAGTATTAAAAAAATTAAACTAATCTATTTTTTTAATATCTCTAATTTCCTCAAAAGTTACTCATGATTTCTTTTCCATCTCTATCAAAGAACTTCCATTCTCCATTGTTTGACTCATATAGTAATTTTCCATCTTTGTAGTAAAATCTACTGTTTACTCCATTTACTTTAAAGAAAGTTTGTCCATTTTTTTAAAGAAGATTTCAGTGTCTCCAGATACAGAACTAGATGTCATTAACTTTTTCTCCACTTGAGTATAAATAAGTTAAAGTTTCTCCCTTAGCATCTGTTTTTAGCTATGATTTTATTATCTTTTAGAATTTCAAATGTTCCATCTTCTAATTCTTTTAAAGTTGTTCCAATATTTATTGATTCTCCATTTTTTTACTTCAAATAATGCTTCATTATTTTTCATTATATAGAGTTGATTTAGTTCTAGTAATAACAAATAAAGGATTTCCATTTTCATGGTAGCTTGAACTTTTTCCCGTTTGAAGATTAAAAACTCATAACTAATTGTCCATCATCATAGAAAATATCTATTCTTTTTATCTTTTAAATGAGTGACCATTAATTTTCCATTTCTATAGTATACTTCATCTTTTTAAATGCACAGCATTTGAAAAAGAGTCTTTGTCTTAATATTTCCATCAGGATAATATACTTCAAGTAGTCCATCAGCTAAACCATTTACAAATGTTCCTTTAGCTTTGAAACCATTTAATTTAAATTCAAAAAGTTCCACTTGCTTCTTTTTCCATCCTCATACATAACTCCATCTTTGAATTCATATTTTACTTTCCCACAAGCAGATAAAAGGTATTAAAAATAATAATAAAAAGTATTAATAAAATTTTTTTCATAAATCCTCCTAAGTATAAAAAAGGATTAAAAAGTATTCCAACTTTTAACCCCCTTATTTAATTTTTAATCTAATTTTTTTAACATCTGTAATATTGTCAAAGTTACTTATAATTTGTTTTTCCTTCTCTATCAAAGAATTTCCATTCTCCTCCGTTAGACTCATATAAAGGAACACCATCTTTATAGTTGAATCTAGAGCTTACTCCATCTCCTTTGAAGAAAGTTTGTCCATTTTTAAAAGAAAAATTTCAGTATTCTCAGATGCAGTATTAGATACCATTAAAAATTTCACCAGTTGAATATAGATAAGTTAAAAATTTGTCCATTAGCATCTATCTTAGCTATAACTTTATCCCCTTTTACAAGTTCATATGAACCATCTTCTAGTTTATTCAAAAGTTGCTCCGATATCTGTTGATTGCCCATTTACTATTTCAAATAAAAACTTCATTATTTTTCATTGAATAAAGTTGATTTTTGTTCCACTAATAATTAATAAAAGGATTTCCATTTTTCATGGTAAGTTATAGTTTCTCCTGTTTGAGGATTAGAAGCCATAACTAATTGTCCATCATCATAGAAAAGATTTAAACCTTTTTTTCACTTGAGAAGTCAGCCATTAATTGCCCATTCTTATAGTATATCTCATCTTTTAAATAGTTACCATTTGAAAAAGTATCTTTTACCATAATACTTCCATCAGGATAATATCTTTCAAATAATCCATCAGCTAAACCATTTACAAATGTTCCTTTTTGCTTTAAAAACCATTTAAATTAAATTCAAATGTTCCACTAGCTTCTTTTCCATCGGCATATAAAAATTCCCTCTTTAAATTCATATTTTATTCCACCACAGGCAGATAATAACATTGCAAAAAGCAACAACAATGTTGACAATATTTTTTTCATTAAAAACCCCTCCATTTTTTTAATTTTTAATTAATATGTAAATCTTTCAATAAAAATCCATATAATTATATCACATTATTTAAAAAAATATTAATAAAAATATTGTAAAAATTTTTTTCATAAAACTTCTTCAATTTATTTGATTTTTTTCTTATACCAATGATAGAATCATTAGGAATTTCTTCTCCATCTTTATTGAAGAAAAATCTCTGTAATTTTATTTGTTTTTATATAATGGTTTTCCATCTTTATAGTTTATTCTGAAATTATTAGCATCTGCTTCAACAAAAAAACAGTTCCATTTTTTTAAAGAAAATTTGTAATAATTCATTGTTATCATTGAGTCTCATTAATGGCTCTCCTGTTGAATATAGGAAGGTTACTATTGTACCACTAGCATCAAGTGTAGCAATAACTTTATTATTTTTTTACAAGTTGATATGAACCATCTTTTTAATTCTTTTTAAGTCTCCTTGACTATCTAGTGATTCATCACTATTCAATTTAAATAGAATTTCATTATTCTCATTATCTGAACCTCCCACGACTGACACCCTACGAGTGCTAGAGTTGCGGGGTTCTAAAAATCTTTAAAAAAATATTTAAAAAAATTTTTCTAAGAAGTTTGATAGCTTTACACTACCCTTATTCTTTTAGGCGTGTTCAGTTCACCTCTATTGTATAGGACACTTAAGTCCACAACTTTACTTTTTTTCTTAGAATATTTAATGCTCCATTACAATCTGCATTTATGAGTTTACCTGCGCTTGTTTGATATAGTCCTCTTTTTTTATTCTTTTTTTCCACTGAATACATATTCTTGTAGATTTTTCTTTATCATATATTGAATTTCATCTCCATCAAAGAAACTTGCTTTTTGATGTATAACTCTCTTCTTGTAGTTTAAATTCTATTCCATATAGTTTACATAGATATATTAATTTATCTCTTAATTTTTCCATATGGTATATTTACAAAGTTCTGATTATTTATACTTCCAATATTTGAATTTCTTTGAAAAATCTTCATTATATCCTAGAACTAGTTTTTCCTATATCATTATTAAGACAATAATTTACAATTGTTCTTGCTGCTTTTTGAAAGATAATCATTTATACGATTATTTCTCTTTCTAGTTATTCTCTTTTGTCTTAATGTTGTGCGCTCAATCTTTTTGCTTATCTTTTTATACTTTGTAATTTTGCATTTATCTTATTATAGTATTGATTTATTGATTTTTAATTTTTCTACCATCTATTATGAATGAAGCTCCAGTATTTGTAACACAAGTACAAAGATTATCTATACCTAAATCAATTCCTAGTACATTTTCTTTATTTAATTCCCTTTGAACTTCTTCTACCTTATAAATGTATTGAATTTCAAAGTACCTAGAATGTTGTTTTGGTATTATTCTAATTTCTTTTTATCTTCTTGCTTTTTTTAATACTGGTGGTAGCTTTTATTACGATTTCCTATGTGTCTTTTCTAAAATGAATTTGAATAAGGAACTAATCAGCATATCATCTTTTAATCTAACAAAACCTATAATAAGAGTTGTAAAAACCATCTTTATCAAGATAATTAGGTAATTTTATTTTTTTACCATTATATTGACCATTCTTAGCAAGTTTTTAAAAAGTGTAAAGAATGATTTAAAACTTTCATCTACTTCTTTTCAAAAATTTGTTGAGCCATATTAGAATTTAACTTCTTGTAATTTCTCACTATTTTTTTAAGCATTTTATAGTTTTTCATTATAACTTAAATACTTTTTTTATTGTTAAAATAGTGTTGTCTAACATTGTATATAGCTTGATTTTTTTAAATTCTTAGCTATATGGCACAAATATTTTTAAAAATTTTTAAATTCTTTTTTACTAAGATGTTTTTACTTGTTGTTTTTAATGTTAAATACATATATAATCACCTCCTTTTCATCAGAGATATTATACCATATATTCTACATTTTATCCATTAAAAAAAGTAATGTTTTTTTATTTATTTTTTTAAATATTTTTTAAAGTTTTTTTAAAACCCCACAACAGTGGGAAGCGTCGTTCATACAAGGACGCTACGCCTTGTACAGTTCTCAAAGACTTTATATCTTATGAACTTCTTGTTATCTCTAACAAGCACAGACTATATCTTATCCATAGTGTATCTCAACACCTTAGGCGAAACCACTTCCAATACCAATCGCTTGTATTGTACTCCCCTCACGAGGGATAGTCGTTGAACTTTCCTTTTCAGGCTTAGCTGCTGATTGTCTATTATCATAATGTTTAGGATTTAACCTTGCACCATCTAATATATTTTTTCTGCTTTCGCCACCATCACACTTATACCATATTCTCACTTAGGTATTATGTTGTGGTTATACTAGCTTTAAGAGTTCCCAGCAATTCAGTTTCTTTGTTGCACAGTTTTACTCTGCGTCTACATACAAGTTTCCCTATATGCTTACTAAAATCTTCGTGCAATTCATACCCTACGAGTACATGTCTCATGACTAACACCCTACGAGTGCTAGAGTCACAAGTGTTCTTGCACTATTTAATAAAGTTGATATATTACTATCAGAAACCACTAGTGGCTTTCCATTTTCGTGGTAAATTATATAACTACCTGTTTTGATGTTACGACTCAAAACTAAACTACCATCTTCATAGAAAACTTTCAAACTATCATCTTTTTTTAGAGGACTTTATAAATAATTTTACCACCTTTATAATATGTTTCTTCTGTCATCCTTACACCTGCTACAAAAAGTATTCTTTAACATAACACTTCCATCAGGATAATATCTCTCAAATATTCCATCAGGTAAACCATTTACAAAGTTTCCTTTTTGCTTTATATTTTTCCTGATATAAGCTCAAATGTTCCTGTAACTTTTTTTACCATCATTGTATAAAATTCCACCTTTGACTTCATATTTTTTTCTTTAGCAGAAATGGATATAGGCAGTAAAAAAATAATAATAAAAAGTACTAATAAAAATTTTTTTCATAAACATCTCCTTAAATTAATCTATTTTTTTAATATCTTCAACTTTGTAAGAATTCATAAGAATTTCGTCACCATTTTTCATTATAGTATTTAGTTATCCCTTCATTTAATTCATGTATTGGTTTTACCCATCTTTATGATAGAGAATAAATTCTTTCCCATTACTTTTTAAAAAAATATTTCCATTTTTTTAAAGAAAAAAATTGAGTTTCAGCAGTTGAAGAATTAGTTGTAATCATTGGCTCTCCAGTTGAATAGAAATAAGTTAAAATACCTGTATTGTCATCCATTTTAGCTATAACTTTATCATCCATTATAATTTCAGAGAGACCATTCCCTACATTTTTTTATTATCATATCTAAATTTACTTCTTCCCCATTTTTCCTCTTTAGATAAAAATTTCACTGTTTTCATTATATATACTAGAGTCCCTACCTATAGTAATTATCGAATGGCTTTTCCATTTTCATGATATATTATATTTTTTTATCTTTATCAGCATCATAACTTTCAACTAAAGCGTCCATCTTTATCAAAAAGTTTTTAGATATTTGCCATCTGTAGCAGTTGCTAGAGTCTCCCCACTTTTTATAGAATATTTCTTCTTTTTATAAGAGTTCCATCTTTGAATTCATCTTTTATAAAAAAATACTTCCATCAGGATAATATCTTTCAAATAGTCCATCAGGCAAACCATTTATATATTTTTCCTTTGGTTTTTATAACCGTTTAATATAAACTCAAATGTTCCAGTAGCTTCTTTTTCCATTAGCATACATAGTCCCATCTTTTTAATTCATATTTTTATTTTCGCCACAAGCAGTTAACAATAAAAATAGCAGAAAATGATAATAGAATTAATAAAATTTTTTTCATAAAACTCCCTCAATTAATTTTTTTACTAAATCTTAGCATTCTAAAAAAAATACTGTCAAATTAAAGAAAAAAATATTTTTATAGATTTAGCTATGATTTATAATTATAAATTTATAAAGATTGTAATTTTTTTACAAATTTATATTCTAAAAAATTTTAGTATATTTAAATGATGAATTTATAAAAAAACATTCATAAAAAGTAATATTAATATTCATAATTTAAAAAAATTAAATAAAGAGAAATAAAAAAAATAGCAAATAATATGAAATAAAATAAAACATATTTAACAAAAATCAAAAAAATTATAGCTTTATTACAAAATTTTTTTGATGCTTTATTTAAGAATAAAAATAACACTAAAAACTTGAAAAATGAATGACGTCTACAAAAAAAGCTTGAAAAATCATTAAAAAGATATGATAAAATTAATGTCAACAAAATTAGTATATTATAGCTGTCCAAAAAAATAAAATAACAGCTATAATAAAAGATGGAAAGTGGGAAAATACATAGTCTAAAAATACATTAGTTTATGCATAAAAGGAGAGAGAATGAATAACAAAGAGAGAGACGAAAAATTTCTGAAATCTTGGTTAAAAAAGAAAATCAGTATAACAACTTCTACGGTTGTTGGTTTTTTAATTACTGGTGCGGTAGGAGGCGGAGCAGCCTATGGAGCAGGAAATAGAGCTGGAACTGGAGGAAATAACAATTCTGTAGCATGGGGTCAAGGATCAAGCGTAGATAATGATTCAGTGGCTGTAGGAGCTAATGCCAGAGCAGTCTCAGCATCAGGAGGAGTTCCAGCAGTAACATCAAAAGGAGTAGCAATAGGGAATAATGCTAAAGCTGAAGGAAGTATCAGTATAGGAGAATTGTCTTCTTCAAATCACTTCGGAGTAGCGATAGGATATAATGCAGGTGCTCAAAATACTACAACTGGTGCTTCTTTTGCAAATGTGACAATAGGAGCAAATACAAGGGTTGGAGTACAAGGAGGGACTCAAGCTGCACAAGGTATAGCAATAGGAAGTGGAATACAAGCTCATGAAGGAGCTTGGGCAAAAGGAGATCAATCTATAGCGATAGGAGCAAATACAGAGTCTACAGGAGATTCATCTATAGCAATAGGAGGAGATGATCTGAAGTCTGTATCTAATAAAACTTCTTCATATAGTGATGCAAGATTTGATAAAAATGGAAATAAAATAGGTGGAAACTCAAATAATACAGCTAGTGTAAATAATATATTTAGTAGACTTACAGGAAGAGGAGCCATTCTTAATGGTGGAATAGGAACGGATGGTACGAACTATAGCCAATGGAGAAATACTCAGTCAGGACAAGGAGGAGTAGCTCTTGGAGTAAAATCTATATCAGGAGATATAGCATTAGCTATAGGAACATTCTCTGAAGCGACAGGAACTAACTCAGTTGCTATAGGTACGGGAGCTCAAACTCCACAATCAGGGGCAGTAGCAATAGGAGGAGGATCTACAACTAATGGTCTTCAAGGTAGACAAATAAACTGATGCAGATATAACACTTACAGATGGAACTACTATGGCTTTAACTAATTTTGCTGGAGCAAGTGGAGTTTTAGAAGGAAGTATGGTTTCTTTTGGTAAGGCTGGTAATGAACGTCAATTAAAACATATAGCACCTGGAGAAGTTACAGCTACAAGTACAGATGGAATCAATGGTTCTCAATTATTTGCAGTAGCTAAAAAATTAGGTGATGATATTAGCAAATTTAAATATGTTTCTATAAAATCGAATGATGCAGGAAACAAATTAAATGACGGAGCAACAGCAAATAATGCTATTGCTATAGGACCTAATGCTTCAACAAAGGTTGAAAGTGGAGTATCTTTAGGAGATGGAGCTAATGTACTTCCAGGACCTACAAAAGATAAAGCTGGAACTTTATTACAATCAGTAATAACTTCAGGTTCAGGAGTAGCTATTGGTAAAAATGCTACAGCAACACAAGCTGGGGTAGCTATAGGAGACACTTCTTCTACAGTTACATCAGGTATAGCTATAGGTAGAGAAGCAAAAGTAACAAATAAATATGAAGCAGCTTCAGGGCCATATGTAGTAGGAGATAGCCAAGATGGGTATCTTAACTATGATCGTGTACAAAACCCTGATAATTTACAATATAGCAAAACAGAAGCTACAGGAAATAATATATTCAGTCCAGACAGATATAATGGACAAGGTATTGCAATTGGATATAAAGCAGAATCAAATATGTTTGGTACAAGTTTAGGTAATAGTGCAGTTGCAAAACAAGGTGGACTAGCTTTAGGAACTTTCTCTAGAGCTGAAGGAGCAACAGCAACAGCTATAGGTTTAGGTGCTAACTCTAGTGGAGCTAGAGGAATAAGTATGGGTAGACAAGCTTCTGCAACTACAGCTGATTCAGTAGCAATAGGTACAGGAGCAAGAGGTGGAGCTTCTAGTGCTGGAGGAAGTGTAGCAGTAGGGGGAGGAGCAGCAGCGACTGGAACTCAAGCTATAGCAATTGGAGGTCTTTATGGTAATGACCTTTATTCGTCATCTGCAACAAAAGATGGAGCAGGAAGCTTAACTAAAAATACTCAAGCTAGTGGAGAAGCTTCTATAGCTATGGGGGTTAATACAAAAGGCAACAGGTAAACAAGCATTAGCAATGGGATCAGATGCTCAAGCTAAAGAAGAAGCTTCTATAGCTATGGGGGTTAATGCAGTAAGTGAAAAATGGAATAGCAATAGGGAAAGATTCTATAAGTGGAAAAGATGCTAGTGTATCTGTTGGTCTAGGAGCAAACAGTAACGCTGGAGGAATAGCAGTAGGGAAAAATGCAAAGTCTAAGTCTACAACTTCTATAGGAATAGGAGAAGGAGCAATTGCTAATGCTAATAGTGTTGTAATAGGAACAAATACTAACTCAGGGACAGGAACAAAAGCTGTTTTAATAGGAGATGGATCTTCAGTAGGGACACCTACAAAATTCGGAAATGCAACAGGAGTAATATCTATAGGGCAAAATGCAGGTAAAGACAGTGCAGGACCTAATCTTATGAGTACTATTAATTTAGGGTCTAATACAAAAGTAGGAGATGCTGCAAGAACAACAGTACTTTCTCAATCAATAGCAATAGGTAGTGGGAATAGTCCAGGACAAGGAGCTTGGGCTAGAGGAGATCAATCAATATCAATAGGTTCTGATACTGAATCAACAGGAGATTCATCAATAGCGATAGGTGGAGATGATCTAGTTAATGTCTCAAGAGCAAACTCTAGTTATAGTGAAGCTAAATTTGATAAAAATGGTAATCCAATAGGAGGATCATCAAATCAAACAGCGACTATAAATAATATATTTAGCAAACTTACAGGAAGAGGGGCTATTTTAGCAGGCGGAACAGGAACAGACGGTAGAACTTATGACAAATATAGTGGTACAAAAATCAGGACAAGGAGCAGTAGCTCTTGGAGTAAAAGCTCAATCAGGAGATATAGCTCTAGCTATAGGTACTATGGCTGAAGCTACAGGAACAAACTCAGTTGCTATAGGTACAGGAGCTCAAACACCTCAATCTAATGCTGTTGCAATAGGTGGAGGTTCTACAACTTTTGGAATCCAAGGAAGACAAGTAAAAGATGCAGATGTAACACTTGCAGATGGAACTACTATGAACTATAGTGGTTTTGCTGGAGCAGATAATGTTTTAGAAGGAAGCATGGTTTCTTTTGGTAGAGAAGGTAAAGAACGTCAATTAAAACATATAGCACCAGGAGAAATATCAGCTACAAGTACAGATGCAATCAAATGGTTCTCAATTATATTCAGTAGCTAAGACACTTGGAGAAGGATGGAAAGCAGATGCAGGTGGAAACAAAATTGGTTCGTCTACATTGACATCAGTTAAACCAGGAAATACTGTAGTTTATTCAGCAGGTTCTAACTTACAAGTTAAACAAACTGTAGATGCTACTAATGGTAAGCAAACTTATGAATATAGTTTAAATAAAGATTTAACAGGATTAGATTCAGTAACAACTAAAACTATAACAATTCCAGGAGCAACACCAGGAACAAATGATGTAGTAATAGGAAAAGATGGAATCAATGCTGGAAGTAAACCAATAACAAATGTAGCACCAGGAGTAAATGGAACAGATGCAGTAAATAAAAACCAATTAGATCAAAAAAATTGGAGATAACACAATCAAAATTAGGTGGAGATAAAGGAACGACAGGAACACAAAAATTTATCACAAGCTGGAGGTCTTCAATTTAATATAAAAAGGTGGTGATGGATTAGAAACATCAGCATCTGGAACAGATGTAACAGTTCAATTAGATACTGTAACAAAACAAAAACTAAATAAAGCAGTATTACCATTAAAATTCAGTGGAGATGACTATGATCCATTTGATGAAGTAAGCACTGTAGTATCTAAAGAATTAGGAAATAAATTAGAAATAGTTGGAGGAGCAGATACTACAGATCCTACAAAATTATCTAACAATAATATTGGTACTATGGTAGATGGTACTGGAAAAATAAATATAAAACTTGCAAAAGAGTTAAAAGATTTAACATCAGCTGAATTTAAAACACCAGCTGGAGATAAGACAGTAATAAATGGAGATGGCTTAACAGTAACTCCATCTACAGCAGGAGCAACACCAATTTCTGTAACTAAAGATGGAATAAGTGCAGGAGATAAGAAAGTAACTAATGTAGCACCAGGAACTATAAGTGCAACATCAAAAGATGCAATAAATGGTTCTCAATTCCATGGGTTAGCTAAAAATACTATCCAATTAGGTGGAGATAAAGGAACAACAACAGATACTCAAACACTAGATAAAACTGGTGGAATTAAATTCGACATAGTTGGAGCAAATGGAATTACTACAGAAGCTAAAGATGGAAAAGTAACTGTATCAGTAGATCCTTCAAAACTATCAGCTGGAAACAGTAAATTAAGTTACACAGCAAATGGAGATACAACTAAACAAGAAGTTAAACTATCTGATGGATTAAATTTCACAGATGGAAACTTAACAACTGCAAGTGTAGCAGCAAATGGAGTAGTAAAATATGATGTAAAAACATCAGCACTAACATCAACAGATGGAAAAGTAACAGTTCCAACAACAGACGGAGTAGCAACAGCTAAAGACGTAGCTAATGCAATAAATAACTCAGGATGGAAAGCAAATGCAGGTGGAAATGTAGATGGAGCATCAACATCAACATTAGTAAAAGCAGGAGACGAAGTAGTATTCAAAGCTGGAGATAATCTAACAGTAAAACAAGATTTAACAGCAGGAAAACAAGAATACACTTACAAGTTAAATAAAGATTTAACAGGTCTAGATTCAGTAACATCTAAGACTATTACAGTGCCAGGAGCACCAGGAACAAATGATGTAGTAATAGGAAAAGATGGAATCAATGCTGGAAGTAAACCAATAACAAATGTAGCACCAGGAGTAAATGGAACTGATGCGGTTAACAAAAACCAATTAGATCAAAAAATTGGAGATAACACAATTAAATTAGGTGGAGACACAGGAACAACAGCTACACAAAATTTATCTAAAGCTGGAGGTCTTCAATTTAATGTAGTAGGAGCTAATGGAATAGAAACATCAGCAGCAGGAACAGATGTAACAGTTAAATTAGATGCAGCAACAAAAGGAAAAAAATAGATAATGCAGCAGATAAGAATTTATCTAATTTAACACCAGCAGGAAAAGATGTAATAAAAGATACAGCAGCTTGGAAAGTAAAAGCAAATAGTAATGCAGCTGAAACAGTAAAAGGTGGAGACGAAGTAGTATTTAAAGATGGAGCTGGAGTAACAATCACACAAAATGGTAAAGAATTTACAATATCAGCAGATACATCTAAGATCTCAAAAGATACTAAGATAAGCTACACTGCAAATGGAGCAGCGCCTAAGAAAGAAGTTTCATTAGCAGATGGATTTAACTTTGAAAATGGAAACTTAACAACAGCAAGTGTTGATACAGCAGGAAAAGTAAAATATGATGTAAAAACATCAGCGCTAACATCAACACCAGATGGAAAAGTAACAGTTCCAACAACAGACGGAGTAGCAACAGCTAAAGATGTAGCTAATGCAATAAATAACTCAGGATGGCAAGCAAATGCAGATGCAACAGGAACAGGTATAAAAACTGGAACTCCAAGTGCAAAACTAGTTAAAAATGGATCAACAGTAACTTATGTAGCTGGAAATAACTTAACAGTAGCACAAGCTGTTGATACAAATGGAAATCATAAATATACATACAGTTTAAATAAAGATTTAAAAGACTTAGATTCAGTAACAACTAAGACTATAACAATTCCAGGAGCAACACCAGGAACAAATGATGTAGTAATAGGAAAAGATGGAATCAATGCTGGAAGTAAACCAATAACAAATGTAGCACCAGGAGTAAATGGAACTGATGCGGTTAACAAAAACCAATTAGATCAAAAAATTGGAGATAACACAATTAAATTAGGTGGAGACACAGGAACAACAGCTACACAAAAATTTATCTAAAGCTGGAGGTCTTCAATTTAATGTAGTAGGAGCTAATGGAATAGAAACATCAGCTTCAGGAACAGATGTAACAGTTAAAATAGATGCTGCAACAAAAGCAAAAAAATAGATAATGCAGCAGATAAAAACTTATCTAACTTAACACCAGCTGGAACAAATGTAATAAAAGATACAGCAGCTTGGAAAGTAAAAGCAAACAGTAATGCAGCTGAAACAGTAAAAGGTGGAGACGAAGTAGTATTTAAAGATGGAGCTGGAGTAACAATAACTCAAAGTGGTAAAGAGTTTACAATATCAGCAGATACATCTAAGATCTCAAAAGATACTAAGATAAGCTACACAGCAAATGGAGATGCACCTAAGAAAGAAGTTTCGTTAGCAGATGGATTCAACTTTGAAAATGGAACATTAACAACAGCAAGTGTTGATACAGCAGGAAAAGTAAAATATGATGTAAAAACATCAGCGCTAACATCAACACCAGATGGAAAAGTAACAGTTCCAACAACAGACGGAGTAGCAACAGCTAAAGATGTAGCTAATGCAATAAATAATGCAGGATGGAAAGCAAATGCAGATGCGACAGGAACAGGTATAAAAACTGGAACTCCAAGTGCACAACTAGTTAAAAATGGATCAACAGTATCTTATGTAGCTGGAAATAACTTAACAGTAGCACAAGATGTTGATGCAAATGGAAATCATAAATATACATACAGTCTAAATAAAGATTTAAAAGACTTAGATTCAGTAACATCTAAGACTATTACAGTGCCAGGAGCAACACCAGGAACAAATGATGTAGTAATAGGAAAAGATGGAATCAATGCTGGAAATAAACCAATAACAAATGTAGCACCAGGAGTAAATGGAACAGATGCGGTTAACAAAAACCAATTAGATAAAATTGGAGACAATGAAATCAAATTAGGTGGAGATAATACAACTGTAACAGCAGGACAAAAAGTTATCAAAAACTGGAGGACTTCAATTTAATATTAAAGGTGCTAATGGAATAGAAACATCAGCAGCAGGAACAGATGTAACAGTTAAATTAGATGCAGCAACAAGAGGAAAAATAGATAATGCAGCAGATAAGAATTTATCTAATTTAACACCAGCAGGAATAGATGTAAAATAAAAGATACAGCAGCTTGGAAAGTAAAAGCAAACAGTAATGCAGCTGAAACAGTAAAAGGTGGAGACGAAGTAGTATTTAAAGATGGAGCTGGAGTAACAATAACTCAAAGTGGTAAAGAATTTACAATATCAGCAGATACATCTAAGATCTCAAAAGATACTAAGATAAGCTACACAGCAAATGGAGATGCACCTAAGAAAGAAGTTTCATTAGCAGATGGATTTAACTTTGAAGATGGAAACTTAACAACAGCAAGTGTTGATACAGCAGGAAAAGTAAAATATGATGTAAAGACAACTACATCAACATCGACAGATGGAAAAGTGACAGTTCCAACAACAGACGGAGTAGCAACAGCTAAAGATGTAGCTAATGCGATAAATAACTCAGGATGGAAAGCAAATGCAGGTGGAAATGTAGATGGAACACCAGCATCAACATTAGTAAAAGGTGGAGACGAAGTAGTATTTAAAGCTGGAGATAATCTAACAGTAAAACAAGATTTAACAGCTGGAAAACAAGAATACACTTACAAGTTAAATAAAGATTTAACAGGTCTAGATTCAGTAACATCTAAGACTATTACAGTTCCAGGAGCACCAGGAACAAATGATGTAGTAATAGGAAAAGATGGAATTAATGCTGGAGATAAGAAAATAACAAATGTAGCACCAGGAGTAAATGGAACAGATGCAGTAAATAAAAACCAATTAGATACTGCAACTAATGACTTAATTAATAAGGGAATGAACTTCAGTGCAGATGACTATGATCCAGCAACTGCAAATACAACTGTTTCTAAGAAACTAGGAGAAAGATTAGAAATAGTTGGAGGAGCAGATAAAAACTAAATTATCTAATGACAACATTGGATCAGTAGTAGATAACACTGGAAAAATAAATGTAAAACTTGCAAAAGAGTTAAAAGACTTAACATCTGCTGAATTCAAAACATCAGCAGGAGATAAAACTGTAATAAATGGAGATGGATTAACAGTAACTCCAGTAGCTCCAGGAGCAGCACCAATTTCTGTAACTAAAGATGGAATTAATGCAGGAAATAAAACAATAACAAATGTAGCACCAGGAGTAAATGGAACTGATGCAGTTAATAAAACCAATTAGATCAAAAAATTGGAGATAACAAAATAAAATTAGGTGGAGACACAGGAACAACAGCTACACAAGATTTATCTAAAGCTGGAGGTCTTCAATTTAATGTTGTAGGAACAACAAATGAAATAGTAACAGTAGCAAGTGGAGATCAAGTAAAAGTAGGTCTAGCACAAGCAGTAAAAGATAATATAGATAATAAAGCTAATAAAGATCTATCTAATTTAACACCAACAGGAATAGATAAAATAAAAGATACAGCAGCTTGGAAAGTGAAAGCAAACAGTAATGCAGCTGAAACAGTAAAAGGTGGAGACGAAGTAGTATTTAAAGATGGAGCTGGAGTAACAATAACTCAAAGTGGTAAAGAGTTTACAATATCAGCAGATACATCTAAGATTTCACAAGGAACTAAGTTAAGTTATACAGCAAATGGAGATGCGCCTAAGCAAGAAGTAACATTAGCAGATGGGCTAAACTTCAAAAATGGAAACTTCACAACAGCAACTGTAGGAGCAAATGGAGAAGTTAAATATGATACTGTAACTCAAGGATTAACAGTAACAGATGGAAAAGCAGGATTACCAAATCCAGCAACACCAGGAGCAACAACTCCAAATGGATTAGTAACAGCACAAGATGTTGCGGATGCATTAAATAATGTAGGATGGAAAGCAACAGCAGATGCAACAGGAACAGGAGCAAAAACTGGAACACCAAGTGCACAACTAGTTAAAAATGGATCAACAGTATCTTATGTAGCTGGAGATAACTTAACAGTAGCACAAGATGTAACAGCTGGAGATCACAAATATACATATAGTCTAAATAAAGTGTTAAAAGACTTAACATCTGCTGAATTTAAAACACCAGCAGGAGATAAAACTGTAATAAATGGAGATGGATTAACAGTAACTCCAGCAACTCCAACAACAAGTCCAATATCTGTAACTAAGGATGGAATCAGTGCAGGAGATAAGAAAAGTAACTAATGTAGCACCAGGAACTATTAGTAAGACATCAACAGATGCAGTAAATGGTTCTCAACTATATAACTTAGCTTCAAACACTATCCAATTAGGTGGAGATAATGCATCAACAACAGATAAACAAACACTAGATAAATCTGGTGGAATTAAATTTGATATAGTTGGAGCAAATGGAATCACTACAGAAGCTAAAGATGGAAAAGTAACTGTAAAAGTTGATAGTTCAACAATAGGATCAAACTCTAAGTTGAAATATACAGCAAATGGAGATGCACCTAAGCAAGAAGTAACATTAGCAGATGGGCTAAACTTCAAAAATGGAAACTTTACAACAGCAACTGTAGGAGCAAATGGAGAAGTTAAATATGATACTGTAACTCAAGGATTAACAGTAACAGATGGAAAAGCAGGATTACCAAATCCAGCAACACCAGGAGCAACAACTCCAAATGGATTAGTAACAGCACAAGATGTTGCGGATGCATTAAATAATGTAGGATGGAAAGCAAATGCAGGTGGAAATGTAGATGGAACATCAGCATCAACATTAGTAAAAGCAGGAGACGAAGTAGTATTTAAAGCTGGAGATAATCTAACAGTAAAACAAGATTTAACAGCTGGAAAACAAGAATACACTTATAAGTTAAATAAAGATTTAACAGGTCTAGATTCAGTAACATCTAAGACTATTACAGTACCAGGAGCACCAGGAACAAATGACGTAGTAATAGGAAAAGATGGAATCAGTGCAGGAAATAAAGTTATCAAAGATGTAGCACCAGGAGTAAATGGAACAGATGCGGTTAATAAAAACCAATTAGATACTGCAACTAATAACTTAATTAATAAGGGAATGAACTTCAGTGCGGATGACTATGATCCAGCAACTCCAAATACAACTGTTTCTAAGAAACTAGGAGAAAGATTAGAAATAGTAGGAGGAGCAGATAAAACTAAATTATCTGATAACAACATAGGATCAGTAGTAGATAACACTGGAAAAATAAATGTAAAACTTGCAAAAGAGTTAAAAGACTTAACATCAGCTGAATTTAAAACACCAGCTGGAGATAAGACAGTAATAAATGGAGATGGATTAACAGTAAGTCCAGCAACTCCAACAACAAGTCCAATATCTGTAACTAAAGATGGAATCAGTGCAGGAGATAAGAAAGTAACAAATGTAGCACCAGGAACTATTAGTAAGACATCAACAGATGCAATAAATGGTTCTCAATTATATAACTTATCTTCAAACACTATCCAATTAGGTGGAGATAAAGCTACAACTACAGATAAACAAACACTAGATAAAAATGGTGGAATCAAGTTTGATATAGTTGGAGCAAACGGAATTACTACAGAAGCTAAAGATGGAAAAGTAACTGTATCAGTAGATGCTTCAACAATAGGAGCAAATACTAAATTGAAATATAAATCTAATTCAGATGCAGCAACAGCACAAGAAGTAAAACTATCTGATGGATTAGATTTCAAAAATGGAAACTTTACAACAGCAACTGTAGGAGCAAATGGAGAAGTTAAATATGATACTGTAACTCAAGGATTAACAGTAAGTCCAGATGGAAAAGCAAGTTTACCAAATCCAGCAACACCAGGAGGAACAACTCCAAATGGATTAGTAACAGCACAAGATGTTGCAGACGCATTAAATAATGTAGGATGGAAAGCAACAGCAGATGCAACAGGAACAGGAGTAAAAACTGGAACTCCAAGTGCACAACTAGTTAAAAATGGATCAACAGTATCTTATGTAGCTGGAGATAACTTAACAGTGGCACAAGATGTAACAGCTGGAGATCACAAATATACATATAGTCTAAATAAAGTATTAAAAGACTTAACATCAGCTGAATTTAAAACACCAGCAGGAGATAAGACAGTAATAAATGGAGATGGATTAACAGTAAGTCCAGCAACTCCAACAACAAGTCCAATATCTGTAACTAAAGATGGAATCAGTGCAGGAGATAAGAAAGTAACTAATGTAGCACCAGGAGCTATTAGCAAAACATCAACAGATGCAATAAATGGTTCTCAACTATACAACTTAGCTTCAAACACTATCCAATTAGGTGGAGACAAAGGGGCAACAGATAAACAACAGTTAGATAATGCAGGTGGAATTAAATTTGATATAGTTGGAGCAAATGGAATTACTACAGAAGCTAAAGATGGAAAAGTAACTGTAAAAGTTGATGCTGCGACTATAGGAGCAAATACTAAATTGAAATATAAATCTAACTCAGATGCAGCAACTTCGCAAGAAGTAAAACTATCTGATGGATTAGACTTCAAGAATGGTAACTTCACAACAGCGACTGTAGGAGCAAATGGAGAAGTTAAATATGATACTGTAACTCAAGGATTAACAGTAGGTCCTGATGGAAAAGCAAGTTTACCAAATCCAGCAACACCAGGAGGAACAACTCCAAATGGATTAGTAACAGCACAAGATGTTGCTAATGCATTAAATAGTGTAGGATGGAAAGCAACCGCAGATGCGACAGGAACAGGAGAAAAAACTGGAAGCCCAAGTGCACAATTAGTTAAAAATGGATCAACAGTATCTTATGTAGCTGGAGACAACTTAACAGTGGCACAAGATGTAACAGCTGGAGATCACAAATATACATATAGTCTAAATAAAGTGTTAAAAGATTTAACATCAGCTGAATTCAAAACTCCAGCAGGAGATAAGACTGTAATAAATGGAGATGGATTAACAGTAAGTCCAGCAACTCCAGGAACTGCACCAATATCTATAACTAAAGATGGAATAAGTGCAGGAGATAAAGTTGTTAAAAATGTAGCACCAGGAACTATAAGTTCAACATCAACAGATGCAATAAATGGTTCTCAATTCCATAAGTTAGCTACAAATACTATCCAATTGGGTGGAGATAATGCTACAACTACAGCTACTCAACAACTAGATAAAAATGGTGGAATCAAGTTTAATATAGTTGGAGAAAATGGAATTACAACAAAAGCAACTGGAGATAAAGTAAGTATAGGAGTAGATACTTCAACAATAGGTGCAAACATTAAATTGAAGTATAAATCTAATTCAGATGCAGCAACAGCACAAGAAGTAAAACTATCTGATGGATTAGATTTCAAAAATGGAAACTTTACAACAGCAACTGTAGGAGCAAATGGAGAAGTTAAATATGATACTGTAACTCAAGGTCTAAGTGTAAGTCCAGATGGAAAAGCAGGATTACCAAATCCAGCAACTCCAGGAGCAACAACTCCAAATGGATTAGTAACAGCACAGGATGTTGCTAATGCATTAAATAGTGTTGGATGGAATGCAACAGCATCAGCAGTTGGAACAGGAGTAGCATCAGGAACACCAAGTGCACAACTAGTTAAAAATGGATCAACAGTATCTTATGTAGCTGGAGATAACCTAGCAGTAGAACAAAATGTTGATGCAAATGGAAACCATAAATATACATATAGTTTAAATAAACAATTAAAAGACTTAACATCAGCAGAATTTGTTAACCCAACAAGTGGAAACAAAACTGTAGTAAATGGTGATGGATTAACAATAACTCCATCAACTCCAGGAGCTAAAAATATTTCTATCACAAAAGATGGAATCAGTGCTGGTGATAAGAAGATTACTGATGTAGCAGATGGAGACATTACTCCAACATCGAAAGATGCAATAAATGGATCTCAATTATATAAACTAGCATCTAATACTATAAGTTTAGGTGGAGATAATGCAACAGTAACAGCTACACAACAATTGAATAAAAATGGTGGAATTAAATTCAATATAGTTGGAGATAATGGAATCATAACAGAGGCTAAAGATGATAAGGTAATAGTAAGAGTAAATCCTTCAACTATAGGATCTAACATTACTTTAAAATATGCAGCTAATGGTGCAAACGATCAAACAGTTAAATTATCAGATGGATTAAACTTCCAAGATGGTAATTTCACTAAGGCAAGTGTTGATACAGCTGGAAAAGTAAAAATATGATACTGTAACTCAAGCTATAGCACCAACAGCAGATGGAACAGCTCAAGTAGCACCAGGATCAACTCCAGGATTAGCTACATCAGCAGATGTTGTAAATGCTATAAATAACAGTGGATGGAAAGCTACTGCAGGCGGAAACGTAACTGGAACAGCTACATCAACACTAGTAAAGAATGGTCAAGAAGTAGAATTTAATGCTGGAGATAACTTAAAAGTAAAACAAACTATAGATCCTACAACAGGAAAACAAACTTATGAATATAGTTTAAATAAAGATTTAACAGGATTAAATTCAGCAGAATTTACTAATGCAACAGGAGATAAAGACTAAGATAACTGCAGGAAATACTGAATATACAAATGCAGCTGGGGACAAAACTGTTGTTAATGCAGGTGGATTAACAATAAGTTCATCAACACCAGGAGCTAAAGATATATCTGTAACAAAAGATGGTATCAGTGCAGGAGACAAAGTTATTAAAAATGTTGCAGCAGGTGTAAATGATACAGATGCAGTAAATGTATCTCAATTAAAAGATGTTGATAATAAGATTACTAATGTTAACAACTACTATAAATAAAGGTCTAAACTTCAAAGGAAATACTGGAGCAACAGTAAACAAACAATTAGGAGATACTCTTGAAATTGTTGGAGAAGGAACTAAGGCTGACAGTGAATACAGTGGACAAAATCTAAAAGTAGTTGAAGATGGTGGTAAATTAGTTGTTAAGATGGATAAAAATCTAAAATCTGATACAGTAACAGCTGATACTGTAAATACAAATTCAGTAACAGTTGGAGCACCAGGTAAAGATGGAGTAATAACTGTAAAAGATGCTAATGGAAAAGATGGAGTATCTATCAATGGAAAAGATGGTTCTATTGGACTTAATGGAAAAGATGGATCATCAGCAACAATTTCTACAGTTCAAGGTAACCCAGGAGTAGCTGGAACACCAGGAACAACTATGGATAGAATTCAATACACTGATAATTCTGGAACTCCTCATCAAGTAGCAACATTAGATGATGGAATGAAGTATGGTGGAGATACTGGAGCAGTTATCAACAAGAAACTAAATCAACAAGTTAACGTAGTTGGAGGAATTACAGATGTAACAAAACTAGCTGCTAATGACAACATAGGTGTTGTATCAGATGGTTCTAACAACTTAAAAGTAAGACTTGCTAAAGATTTAGATGGATTAGAAACTGTAACAGTTAGAGATGCTTCTGGAAATACAACAGTAGTAAAAGGAGACGGAGTAACTATAACATCACCAAGTGGAAACACAGTAAGCCTAAGCAACCAAGGTTTAGATAACGGTGGAAATGTTATAACAAATGTTGCAGCTGGTAAAGATGGAACAGATGCTGTTAACGTAGATCAATTAAATCAAACTGTAGGTAATGTTGTTAATGCAGCAGGAGATGCAATTGCTCATGTTAATAATAAGGTTGATAAGTTAGGAGATAGAGTAAATAAAGGACTTGCAGGAGCAGCAGCAATGGCAGGACTAGAATTTATGGATATCGGAATTAACCAAGCAACAGTAGCAGCAGCAGTTGGAGGATATAGAGGTACTCATGCAGTTGCAGTTGGGGTTCAAGCAGCTCCTACTGAAAACACAAGAATAAATGCAAAAGTTTCTATGACTCCAGGAAGCCGTACAGAAACTATGTACTCTGTTGGAGCATCATATAGATTCAACTGGAGATAATTTAAGTTTAAATAATTCAAAGTTTGAAAGGGTAAATATCTTTGGGTATTTACCTTTCAAACATTTTAATAGTTATCTAAATTGAAATATTTCTAATGAAAACTTGTAATTTTATAAGTTTTTGTTCTATAATATTGCTGTTTTGAAAGTTGGAATAATTTATAATGATTATATTTTAAAAAAATGAGGAGAAAATAAATGAAAAAGGAATTAAAAATTCTTGCTTTTTATGTTATTAGCTGTATTTTTTTACTGGATGTTTTTGCTTCAAACGTAGATCTTAAAGCTCAAAAAGATATATGCAAGAGAATATAAAGGAATGAAGATAGAATTAAGCCGTTCTGATTTAAGTGGGATTTTTGTAGATATACAAAATATGAGTAATAAAGACATCACTATTGTTTGGAAGGAATCAACTTTAGGTGGATCAAGAATAATAAGACACGATGCTATTGTATATCCTGCTTTAAATGATGAAAATACAGTTTTAACAGAATTACAAAAAGAAAAACTTTTGTTATTCATAGAGCAGAAGATTTCTACTATGTAGACCCTGTTTTATATGCTCAAAGTGGAGTTAGAATAAAACCTTTAAAAATTTCCAGTTGAGTTAAAATTAGTTATAAAAACTAATGGAGATAAAGAAACTCTATCTATTTTTCTTAGATAATAACTATAGAAGTGATGAAGATGCTAAATCTCAAAGATATAAAGAAGATGCTTATGACATAAGAAAAAAAAAGAAGATGCTCAAAAAGTTTAAATAAAGATTATAGAAGAACAAAAAAATAAATAGAAGAGATAAAGGTGGACGATCTTCCTGAAGCAAAAGTAATAAAGGAAAAATCCACCTGTTGAAGATGAATTATACATCAATCATAGAAAAATAATAAAAAAATAGAGAGGTTGTTGCAAATTTGCAACACCTCCTTTTTATTTTCAATAAAAAAACATCACTTATTTTTACTAAGTGATGTCTGGGGATGTCTTATCTAAGTTTATTTTAATTTGTTGTCCATTTTTTTGAAAGTAGCTTGTTGAAGTAATTTACCATTTTCATCGTAAGCTTTTAGCAACTCCATCTCTTTCTCCATTTTTTTATAGTTTTTCTTCTATAAATACTTTTACCATTTGGATAGTAGCTTCTTCCAAGTCCCTTCTGCTTTACCATTTTTTTATAGTTAAGCTCCATTTTTAGTTTACCATCTTCATAGTAATCTTTTTGAAGTCCAACTTGCACTCCATTTTTGAAAGTAGCTTCACTAGATAATTTTACCACTTGGATAATATAATTTTGAATATCCATCCATAACTCCATTTTTGAATTCAGCTTTAGCATCTAAAACACCTTTTTCATCATAATTTTTCTAGAACTCCTGTGAAAGGTGTTTTTTTGCCCTATTTCATATATAACATTACCTTTAGCTTCAATACGGTCTGATTTTTATAACCTTTTGCTGAAAAATGAAAGTGCAGAACACATAACAAATAATGCTAATAATATTTTTTTCATATTTAAACCTCCAAATTATTTAATTATTTTTACTTGTTGCCCATTTTTTTGAAAGTAGCTTGTTCAACTAATTTTCCCGTTTTTCATCATAAAGTTTAGAAATTCCATCTCTTTCATCATTTTTATAATTTTTCTTCTGTACGGATTTTTACCATTAGGATAATAAGATTTTTACTAATCCTTCAGCTTTACCATTTACTAAGTTAGCTTCAGTATCCAATCTACCATTTTTCATCATAAATTTTAGCAGGTCCAGTTTTTTTGTCCATTTTTTTATAAGTTGTTTCTATTTTTACTTTACCATTTTCATAGTAATCTTTTTGAACTCCTACTTGTTTTCCATTTTTAAAACTAGCTTCACTATATAATTTACCATTAGGAAAATATATTTTTTTGAGCTACCATCTTGTATACCATTTTTAAATTCAGTTCTAGCTACTAAAAACATTTTTTCATTATAAGTTTCGATAAAACCTGTATAAGGAGCATTTTGTCCAGCCTCATATACAACATTTCCTTTAACATCAATGTCAGTTGCCTTAATAACTTTCGCTGAGAAAGAAAGAGCAGAACACATAACAAATAAAGCTAATAATAATTTTTTTCATATTTAAACCTCAAATTATTTAATTTTTTTATAAACTTCTTTATTATACTATATAATATTTTACAAGAAATTTCAGTAACATATGTTACTAACAAAAACATCACTTAGCTAAGTAAGTGATGTCTATTTTAAATAATTTATTTAACTTGTTTACCATTTTTGAAAGTAGCTTGTTGAACTACTTTACCATTTTTCATCATAAAGCTTTAGCAAGACCATCTCTTTCATCATTTTTGTAGTTTTTCTTCTGTACGAATTTTTACCATTTGGATAATAAGTTTTTACTAATCCTTCAGCCTTACCATTTTACTAAATTGAATTCAACAGCTAATTTACCATTTTCATCATAAATTTTAGCAGGTCCAGTTTGTTGACTATTCTTATAAGTTGTTTCTGTAGCTACTTTACCATTTTCATAGTAATCTTTTTGAACTCCAACTTGTTTACCATTTTGGAAAGTGGCTTCACTATATAATTTACCATTTGGGAAATATATTTTTGAAATACCATCTTGTATACCATTTTTTAAATTCAGTTTTAGCCTCTAAAAACACCTTTTTTTCATTATAAGTTTCAATAATTCCTGTATAAGGAGCATTTTGTCCAGCTTCATATACAATATTATTTTCTCTAACTTCAGCATTATTTGCCTTAATAACCTTTGCTGAGAAAGAAAAGAGCAGAACACATAACAAATAAAGCTAATAATAATTTTTTTCATTTTTACCTCCAAATTATTTAATTATTTTTATTTTTCATAAGCCTTTTTAAACTCTTCAAGGCTTATTCCATACCTATTTAATTTTTGCCATAAATTGCTTTGCATTTGAGTAACCAATACCTAGTTCAGAACCTAATTCAGCTCTTAAATCAGAAGAGTTATTTTTCCCTATTAAACCATAATCCATCATTAAATTCAAGTCAAATATATTTTCTGAATTATCTAAGCTAAATCTTGCCTTTTCAAGTGCAGTGATAATGTCCTCAGGAGAAGCATTTTCAACTCCAATATCTCCATCTTTTGTACCACTTACACGAGAAATATAAGCATTTTTTGCATTGGGAAAGTGTTTACATAAGTATTTTCTAATCTCTTCACCAGCATAGTCAGGGTCTGTTAAAATGATAAGCCCCTTATTTTTCATAGGCTAGTTTTAAGAATTCAATACTTCTATTTTTTCTAACAGCATGACCATTGACTTGAAATACTTCTGCATCAACAGCATTTTTTACTGCTGAAATATCATCCTTTCCTTCAACAACAATAACTTCTTTTTATCTTCTTTTTCATTTTTATCCTTATTAAAAATTCTGCATTATTTGGAGTTCTTGGGAATGGTATTACATCCCTGATATTTTTGCATACCAGTTAGGTACATCATCATTCTTTCAAATCCTAGACCATATCCAGAATGTGAGAACTTCCAAATCTTCTTAAATCTAAATAAAATTCATAATCTTCTTCATTAAGTCCAAGTTCCTTCATTCTCTTTGAAAAGAAGCTCATAACTATCTTCTCTTTGAGAACCACCAATAATTTCTCCAATTCCTGGTGCAAGCAAGTCCATAGCTCTAACAGTTTTGTTATCTTCATTAAGTTTCATATAGAAAGCCTTAATATCTTTTTGGATAATCTGTTACGAATACTGGTTTTTGAGTATTCTTCAGCTAAAGTATCTTTCATGTTCACTTTGTAAGTCTATTCCCCATTTAACAGGAAATTCAAATTTCTTACCAGATTTTTCTAAAATTTCTATGGCTTCTGTATAAGTAACTCTACCAAAATCATTGCTAAGTACATTGTTTAATTTATCAAATAGTCCTTTTTTTCAATGAATGAGTTAAAGAATTCCATTTCTTCAGGACAGTTATCCATAACATATTTTTATGATATATTTAACCATTGCTTCTGCAAGTTCCATTAATGCAAATATATCTCCAAAAGCAATTTCAGGTTCTACCATCCAGAATTCAGAAGCATGTCTTGCTGTATTTGAATATTCAGCTCTGAATGTAGGACCAAAAGTATAAACATTTCTAAAAGCAGCACAGAAAGTTTCAAGGTTTAATTGGCCACTAACTGTTAGGTTAGTAGATTTACCAAAGAAGTCTTTAGAGAAATCAACCTCACCATTTTTCCTTCTTAGGTACTTTATTTAAATCAAGAGTTGTAATTCTAAACATTTCTCCAGCACCTTCAGCATCAGAACCTGTTATGATTGGAGCATGTACATAAACAAAGTTATTTTCTTGGAAAAATTTATGTAATGCATAAGCAAGTACAGATCTAACTCTGAACACTGCTGAGAAAGTATTTGTTCTTGCTCTTAAATGTGCCTTAGTTCTTAAATATTCAAAAGTATGTCTTTTATTTTGAAGTGGATATTCTAAGTCAGCCTTTTGGAATATTTCAATTTCCTTAGCTTTAACTTCTAAATCTTGTCCACTACCTTCTGATTTAACAAGAGTTCCTTTTACTTTAATAGTAGAAGCTATTGAAAGTCTTGAAATTTCATCAAAATTTTTCAAGTCCTTCTTCAAAAAAACTATTTGAACCCCTTTAAAAAAAGAACCATCATTTAATTCAATAAAAACCAAATTTCTTTTTGGTCTCTAATTTTTCTTACCCAACCAAAAAGCTCTATTTCTTTGTTTAGGTGCTCTTCACCATGTCTAAAAATATCTTTTACAGTAATCATCATAATAAATCCCCCTAGTTTTTAAAAATCTTTTTCATCAACGATTTCTATATTATCTAAATGTTTTTTTAACCTGTGCTTTAAACTGATCCAAATACATTCTTCTATAGATTTCTCTATCTTTTTATTTCTTCTTCTGTAAGTTTTCTTTCCTTACTTAATTTAGCATAGTAATTAACTTTTTCTATTATATCTTTCATTTCCATTTTTTTACACCTCTGTTGAAAAATTATAGCACTAGCACTTTTTGTTTGTAAAGTTTAATCAGTAGTATGGTTATTATTAACGTATATAATATATCCCATAGAAAGAGATAGTGCAAGTATTGAAGAACCTCCAGCACTTATAAATGGTAAAGGTATACCAAAGACTGGAATTAAACCTATAGCAACTCCTATATTTATAATAACCTGAGTTATTATATAGCCAGCTATTCCTGAAACTAAGTATTTATAGAAGTAATTTTTTTGATTTGCCAGCGATATTCATTATCAAAAACAAATAAAGTAAAGAATAGGAATAGAAACTATAAACATTCCAACAAAACCTGTTTCTTCAGCTAGATTTGCTATGGCAAAGTCTGTTTCTACCTCAGGAATATAGTTATACTTTTTGGACTCCATTTCCTATACCTTTTTCCAAATATTCCACCTGTTCCAAAAGGCAATAAGTGATTGATAGATTTGATAGGCATCAACTCTATCATAATTATTATGGAGAATTCCTTCTAAATATACTTTAAGTCTATGTTGCTTATAACCTGTTAAAACCTTAGAAAAGAAAGAAAGAAGTGCAGGTGCAGCAGCAAGCCCTCCAAAGAAAATAGGATATAGAACTTTATTTGGAATATCAGATAAAAAAATAACATAAAACCTGCTATCATAACATAGTGTATGGCAGTTCCCATATCTTTTCAAAGCTAAAGTAATGAAGGTGCAAAAGCACTAGTATAAAACAAAAAAAGCTGTCAAAAATTCTTTTTATAGGAAATTTTTTTCTTTAGTATCTTTTTCCTCTTGCAAAATATACCAGCTATAGAAACAACAAAAGGAACTTTTAATAACTCTGGTATTTGTAAACTCAAAGAGCCTAGCCTAATCCAACCCTTACCACCATTTACTGTTGGGAATACACTACTAGGGACCTAAAAGCAACAACTATAAAAAGTCCTAAACTAAGAAAAAAAGAAAAAGAAGCTCTAAAAAGTGGACCTCTTACAGTCTTATCAAACAAACCGCCAAATTTTTTTGTACACATAAGAATAAAAAAATTACAAGAGAAAGTCCTAAAATAATTGATTGTTTAAAAGCTTTATCCATAACTTTAGCATTATCAAATCTAGATATTGAACTAATAAAATTAAGAGAACCTATCATTACCAAGATGAGGAAATGATATTATTTCTTCTCTTATTTTTTTCTTTTCTTTTCTTTTTTTCTTCATCTTTTTCATTTATCATATTGTGAAAAAGCCACTTGGTCAGTAGCCCTGTTATTAAAAATCTATTTTTCTTTTCATCTTTACCTCTAAAAAAATTAATAATTTATATTATAACATATTTTTTTAGTTACAATTATAAAAAAATGATAAAATATAATAAAAATTAAAAATAGTTGGGTGAGAGGAATTTTATGAAAATTAAAAAAATATCTTTTTTTGTTAGTTTTACTTTTTAGCTTTTAATCTTTTTGGGAGCTAATAGTAAAAAAATATATCAAATATTTCAAAAGCTTAATGTCTCAAAAAAAGTGTTTCAAATGGATCCTATAAAACTTTACTATAAAAATGGGAAAATCAAATCAAAAGAATATTATACAGGTAATAAAAAAACAGGGATATGGCAATATTATCATGAAAATGGAAAGATAAAAACAGAAGTAATGTTTAATGCCTTATCAAAAGATGAAGAAGCCATTGTTAAGACTTACGATGAAAAAGGAGTTATCATAAGTTCAGGTAAAGGTTGTAAATGGTGAAATGGTTGATGTTTGGACTTATTATGATGAAAATGGGAAGAAAAACTAAATACTCTATGACTTAACAAAAGGGAGTAATAGTAACTTATAGCGAAAAAGGTAAAGTTATACTTAAAGTCTCTGAAAAAGCCTTACTTAACCGTTTAGAAGAAATAATGGTGGAGGTGAATAATGACAGAACTAGAGCTAATGAGGAAAAAAATTGATGAAATTGATTAAAAATATGGTCGCACACTTGTGACTCTAGCACTCGTAGGGTGTCAGTCATGAGTTAGACCATTAAGTATAGTCAGCATATATAGAAATATGTATGTAGAGGTAGCAACTTAAAAAGCTATCCAATACTACTCGAATTGCTGGAAACCCCTAAAAGCTAGTATAACTACAACATAGTACCCTAAATAAAAATATGGTACAAGTGTGAAAGTGGCGAAAGCAGAAAAAATATACTAGATAACATAAGGTTAAATCCTAAGTGTTAAGATAATGGGCAATCAGCAGCCAAGACCGAAAGGTAAGGTTCAACGACTATTCCTCTTGAGGGAAGTACACCAAAAGCTGGTGGAAGTGGGTGACCCAAACAGATAGAGCTGTGGGATAAGATATAGTCTGTGCTTAATAGAAATATTAAGAGTTCAAGGCTAATCTCCTTAATTTATTAAGGAGTGTATATGCCAAAGAGAACTGCATAAGTGGTAGCGTACTTATGTGAACGACAACCTCTAAAACGACTGAGTCAGTTTTTAGGTTTCATATATTTAGAAAAAAATTTTTACTTTTTTTCATTTACTTATAGTATAAAAAAAGTAGTATACTATATATGGGTAAATGGAGGTGAAATCGCATGGAAAAAAAGCATATAAGTTTAGATTTTTATCCAACTAAAACTCAAATAACAATATTAAATTGTACTTTTGGTTGTGTAAGATATGTCTATAATCATTTTTTTAGGTTTTAAAAACAAGAGCTATATAACAAAGAGAAAAAATCTATGTCATATAATCAATGTAGCAAAAGCACTGACAGTTTTAAAAACAAGAGAAAAGAATGGTTAAAAAGATGTAGATAAATTTTCTTTACAAAAATTCTTTAAAAAGATTTAGATAAAGCATATAAAAAAACTTCTTTTAGTGGAAGTAGCTATCCTAAAGTTTAAATCTAAGAAAGATAATAGAAAATCATACAGAACCAATTATACAAATAATAATATAGAGTTTTTAGATAAATGGATAAAAAGTACCTAAGTTAGGAAAACTAAAAAAATAAGAGATAAAATGAAACCACAAGGAAGAATAATAAAGTGCAACAATAACACAAGCGCCTAGTGGAAAATATTATATATCTTTATGTTGTACAGATGTAGAAGTAGAAAAATTAGAAAAGTACAAATAAGAATGTTGGAATAGATTTAGGTATAAAAGGACTTTTGCGATTACCAGTGATGAAATCTCAATAGAAAAATCCAAAAATATTTACAAAAAAATCTTTGAATAAACTAGCAATATTACAAAGAAAACTATCACGAAAAACCAAAGGGTAGTTCAAATAGGAAATAAAGCTAGAATAAAAAGTAGCAAGATTATTTGAAAAGATATCAAATCAAAGAGAAAGATTTTTTGCAAAAAGTTATCAACAGAGCTAATAAGAAAATATGATATTATCTGTATGGAAGACTTTACAAGTAAAAAAATATGGTAAAAAAATCATAAATTAGCAAGAAATATTGTAGATGTATCATGGAGTGAATTTAATAGAATACTAAGTTATAAAGCGAAATGGCATGGAAAAACAATAGTAAGAGTAGATAAATTTTTTGCAAGTAGTCAAATATGTAATTGTTGTGGATATAGAAATGAAGAAGTAAAAGATTTAAGTGTGAGAGAATGGACTTGTCCAGTATGTGGAGCTGTACATAATAGAGATATAAATGCAGCCAAAAACATATTAAAAAGAAGGACTAAGGATATTAGGTATAAGTGCTTAAATATATAAATATATGAACCGTAGGAACTATGGGGATAGCTTGGTAAATTTAGTTGGCTAACAGAAGCAACTACTACCCAAGAACCCTGCGACTCTAGCACTCGTAGGGTGTCAGTCGTGGGAGGTTCAGGAAAAGCTTTTAGTTTTATTTAAAGAAAGATTAGAAGTTTCAAAAGCAAAATTGGTATATTGAAGAAAAATATAAGATGAGTATTTTTGATCCTGAAAGAGAAAAAGCAAATAATATCAGAGGCAACAGAAGCTATGCCTGATAATGAAAAAAAATATACAGAAAGTTTTTTACATAATTTAATGGATATAAGTAAGGAGGTTCAAAGTGAATGAGAAAATTTGGACTTTTTAGGTAAAAAGCTTTCACATTCTCTATCACCACTTCTACACAAGGTCTTTTTGAAGAATTTGGAGTAGAGGCTGAATACAAGCTATATGAAGTTACTGAAACTGAAATAGATAATTTTAAAAAGCTATATGCTTGAAAATTCTATTGAAGGAGTAAATATAACTGTTCCTTATAAAAAAAGTATTTTTTTAGATAAATTAGATTTCATCAGTGATGAAGCTAAAACAATTGGTGCTATAAATCTTCTCTATATAAAAGACAATAAGTTCTATGGAGATAACACAGATTACTATGGCTTTTAAAGCAGACACTTATTAGTAATCAAAATAGAGCCAAGTGGAAAAAAAGAATAGCTATTATTGGTAGAGGTGGAGCTAGTGCCAGTGTGTATAAAGTTTTTAAAGGATATGGGAGCAGAAGATATAACTTTCTATTTTTAGAAAAGATAAATTGAGTGAAATAGAATTTCCAGAAAATATAGAAGGCGATATAATAATAAATACAACTCCTGTTGGAATGTATCCTAATATTGAAGATAATATTGTAGATGAACAAATTTTAAAAAAATTCAAAATAGCTATAGACTTAATATACAATCCTTTAGAGACAAAAATTTTTAAAAAAATAGCAAGAGAAAATGGTTTAAAAACTATAAATGGAATGGAAATGTTGATAGAACAAGCCTTTAAAGACAGATGAAATTCTGTATGATATTGTCTTATCAAATCAACTTAGAGAAAAAAATAATTAAAAAAATAATAAAAGAGGGTTAAAAGAGTTTTATGAAAAATAATGGTAATTAATGGACCTAACTTAAATATGTTAGGGTATAAGAGAAAAAAATATCTATGGGACTTTCACTTATGAAGATTTATGTAAGTATATTGAAACTTATCCAAACTACAAGGAGAAAGATATTGATTTTACATTTTTACAAACTAATCATGAAGGTGAAATAGTTGATTTTATACATAAGGCTTATACAGAAAAATATGATGGTATTGTTTTGAATGCAGGGGGCTATACTCACACATCAGTTGCTATACATGATGCAATAAAGGCAGTTAGTATTCCCACTGTGGAAGTGCATATCTCAAATATTCATGCTAGAGAAGAGTTTAGAAAAGTTTGTATGACTTCACCTGCCTGTGTTGGACAGATAACAGGACTAGGAAAGTTAGGCTATGTTTTAGCAGTTGTATATTTAACAGAAGAAAGGAAAAAAATAAATATGAAATTAATATCTTGGAATGTAAATGGAATTAGAGCAGCTATAAAGAAAGGGTTTTTTTAGATTATTTTTAATGAACAAAATGCTGATATATTCTGTTTACAAGAAACAAAATTAAGTGCAGGACAATTAGATTTAGAATTAAAAGGTTATCATCAATATTGGAACTATGCTGAAAGGTTATTCAGGAACTGCAATTTTTTTACTAAGGAAGAACCTTTATCAGTTAGTTATGGTCTAGGTATAGAAGAACATGACAAAGAAGGAAGAGTTATCACTCTTGAATTTGAAAAATTCTATATGATAACAGTTTACACTCCTAACTCTAAAGATGAACTTTTAAGACTTGATTACAGAATGGTATGGGAAGATGAATTCAGAAAGTACCTAAAAAAATTTAGAAAAAGAAGAAAACCTGTGGTTGTTTGTGGAGACTTAAATGTTGCTCATAAAGAAATAGACTTTGAAAAAAATCCAAAGACTAATAGAAGAAATGCAGGATTTACTGATGAAGAAAGAGGTAAATTTACTGAGCTTTTAGAAAGTGGTTTCATCGATACATTTAGATATTTCTATCCTGACTTAGAGCATGCTTACTCTTGGTGGTCATATAGAGCAAATGCAAGAAAAAATAATACAGGGTGGAGAATAGATTATTTTGTTGTGTCTAAGGCTCTTGAAAAATATCTAGTAGATGCAGAAATTCATGCTCAAACAGAAGGATCAGATCATTGTCCAGTGGTGCTATTTCTTAGATTTCTAAAAATAATTTATTATTAATAAAAAGTTAGACAATATATTTTTTTACGGAGGTATTTTTATGAAAAATTCAAAAAGTTTTTGGGCTATTTTGCCTTTTCTGCTAGTATGTGGCTAATGTAAATGCTGGGATCAGTAGGAGCACCTGAGGAATATCCTGGTATTAAATATGACTATAATAATGTCAATGTAAGTCTTCCAGCTTTTTAATTTTACAGAAAATTTGACTAATGGTGGAAACTATATAAGAGTAGAGGAAATTCTACATTAGATATAGCTTCTAATTTAAATATTAATCTAACAAGTAATATACCAGTCTCATATTCACCAAGTGTATATGGAAATGTAGTTGGTTTTGGAGCTTTTGGAACAAATAATGGAGCACCTACCATAAATGCTAAAAATGTTAAAATAAAAGTTGAAGCTAGGAGCAGCTGATGGTTATAATGCACCTAGAGGGAATGTTAATATATGATGGTGCTAAGTACTTTTGGAGAAAATATAGATATAAATTTAATTACAAATTCTACAACTGAAGGGAATGATATAATAGGACTTGATCTTATGGACCAAATGATGAGAATTTAGTAGCAAGAGCCTAGTAATTCAATAATGAAATGTCAAAGATATAAATATAAAAAAATAGTAAAATAACCAAGTTGTGATACCAGCTGGAGTGATGAAAATATACTGATTGGACTTTATGCAGTATGGAGAAAAAAATCAAAACATCAAGCTTTACATCAACAGGAAATTTGAAATATAGAAATAGATGATAAAGGCAAATAAGGCTCCATATCATACCTCAGCTGGAATCATTGTTGCAGGTGATGGGCACAAAAAGTGACTTTAAATAATTCAAATATTAAAAATAAAGTCAAAAAGCAGATAATGACTATTATGGAGGGCTATTGTTTTAGGTTATCCAGATTATGAAGCTACAACAACAGGGCAAGGAGCAACTTTAGAATCTAAAGGAAAGATGGTTTTAGATACTACAGAAGCACCTGATGTGGCAACATTGAATTTACATGGACATGGTAGTTTATTCAAAGCAGATTTTGAAAACAGTTCAACTGAAATAAAAATCAGGAGGAACTGCTATTAGATTTGCAGGAATTTCTCAAGCATTAAATGCTAATGGAGAAAATACTAAACCAGGAAGAGATTTAACTATAAGTTTAAAGAATGCTAAAATTACAACTTCAGCTACTACTCCTTATTCTGCTCCTTTAATCGTTGTTGAAGATGGTGTTAAAAATGCAACCTTCAATTTATCAGGGTCTGGAAGTGAAGCGATAGCAGCTGATCAAAATCAATTACTTTTAATTAAAGGAAATGATACTGATGTAACTTTAAATATAGATGATGGTGCTAAAATTAAAGGAACAATCTATAGAGCTACTTCTGGTGAAATAACAACTAATATTACAAATAATGCTGTTTGGTCGTCACCAGCTGGAAGTGGAAGTACTTATTCTTCTAATTTAACTCTAAAAAGATGGTGGAACTCTTGATTTAACGGATGAAACTCACCCAGATATTAGAGGAATTAATTATTATGAGATTAAAAATTTTTAATAGAGCTGAAGATGGAGGAAAAATCCTTAATGACAATGGAATAATAACTATGGCAAATACTTCATATAATGATGAAGTTGAAATCTATGGTAATTATGAAGGTAAAAATGAAGCTAAAATTAAAATGAATACATTATGGAATGCTCCAGGGGATGCAGATGGTGCAAACTCACAATCAGATATATTGAAAATCTTAGGTGGAGGTACTTCACAATATGGTTTTGCTACTGGAGTTACAGAAATTATTCCTATAGCCCTTGATGGAAGAGTAAATATAATAGAAGGAAATATTCAAAAGGTAGCTCAAGCAGTAAATACTGTACCTGTTGTAGTTGCTGATAAAGCAGTTGCTGGAACTTTCGTAGGAACTGCTCAAACAACAGGTGCTGGAGAAGTTCAACTTACAAGTAAACTAAATAGTAATGGTCAAAGAGTTTTCTTCTGGACATTGAATGCTATAGATGGAACTAACCCTTATGATGATGGTACAAGTAGAAATTATAGATTAGGAAAGGCTAGAACAATACTTAATTCATCAGTGGCTGGATATATAAATACAGCTAAGGTAAATATGGATTCAGGTTTTACTAGTTTATCAACTTTACATGAACGTAGAGGAGAAAATGCACTAGATGTAAATAATAAAAAAGGTCAAGCTTGGGCTCGTATAATAGGTAAGCATTCAAAAGATGAAGGAAAAGAAAGATTTAATTATGAAACAGATATATATGGAGTACAAGCAGGATATGATTTCAACATAAAAAATTCTGAAGATGGAAACAGATATACAGGATTCTATTTTACAAATACAACAGCAAGTACAGATTTCTATGATAGATATAGAGCTCAAAAATGGTATCATAGCTTCTGATAAATACACAGGTAAAGTTAAGACTAAAGATTTTTAGTTTAGGTCTTACAACAACAAAAATACTATAATAATGGTTTCTATTTAGACTTAGTGGGACAATTATCTTTTATCAATAATAAATATAACTCAAGAGATGGAGTGTCTGCTAAACAAAAAGGGAATGCTTTTAGCATTATCAGTTGAAGGTGGGAAAAATTATAGTCTAGGAAGTAATTGGGCAATTGAACCACAAGCTCAATTAATCTACCAATATTTGAATTTAAAAAGATTTTTAATGATGGAGTACGTGAAGTTCATCATGGAAATGACTCTGCTCTTCGTGCTAGATTAGGTTTTAGAACTACATATAAAAAAAGTCATTCTATTCTATAGCTAATGTATGGCATGATTTCAGTAACACAACAGAAGCAAATATAGGTTCTGACAGAATTAAAGAAAAATATTCTGCAACTTGGGGAGAAATTGGACTAGGAGTACAACTTCCAATAACAAATAGTGCTTATGTATACTCAGATGTAAGATATGAAAGATCGTTCACATCAAATCCTAAAACATAAAGGATATCGTGGAACAGTAGGATTTAAATATACATTCTAATTTATAGGAATATTGTTTAATAAGATTTTAAAAAGTAAAAATAGGTGAGTTACGAATGGAAATTTACTCAGTAACGAACTATTTTTTTACTTTTTATTATTTTGCAACAGCTTATTTTATTAGCTCTCTTAGGTTTTTTAACAACCTTAGTTGGATAGACTTTTTAATCTTTCAATATCATTCTCATCATGCACACCTGAACAAACCATTATAGTTTCAATATTTCCCTTCATAACCAAGTTTAATATCAGTTTCTAGATTGTCACCTAATAAGATTATATCTTCTTTTTTTAAGTTCTTATCTTCTAAAAAGAATATTTAATATTGTTTGATAAGGTTTCCCAACTTTAATAGCCTCAACTCCTGAAGCATATTCAAGCATATTTACTGTTGCTCCCATTACCTAAATCGAAAAAGTCCATTGTTTGCAAGTAATCTATCAGAGTTAGTTGCAATGAATTTAGCACCAGCTAAAATATGATGAAGGGCTTCACTATATTTAGTGTAATTTGCCTTTCTATCTAAGCCTACAACAACAAAGTCAGCCTTATCCTCAACAAAAATAAAAATTTTCTTCTTTTTAAAGCTTCTTCTAAGCCACTTTCACCTATCATAAAAGCATTTTTCTTTCTGAGTAATTTTTTTAGCAATATATTTAGCAGTAGCTATTGCTGATGTAAAGAAATCATCTTCTTTTATATTTTTTTAAAGCCTAAATTTAACATATGTTCCTTAGCTTGAGTTTTTAGTTCTTGTTGCATTATTTGTTAAAAATATATATGGAAAGCCTTTTTCTTGTAAATAGGCAATAAATTCTCTAGCTCCATCAATATTTGTATTCCCACTGTACATAGTTCCGTCTAAATCTATAAGATATGTTTTTCATAATTTCACCTCTTATCCATTATACAGTAAAATAAAAAGGACTGCAATTTTTACAGTCCTTAATTAATATTAATCTACTTGTCTGTCATCTACAAAGTTTGATTGTCTTTTTTAAGTTACCATTTTCATCATAAATCTTCATTGGTCCCATTTTTCTTACCATTTTTTGAAAGTAACTTCTTCACTTATTTTACCATTTTTCATGGTAAACCTTAACTATTCCTTCTACAACTCCATTGTTATAAGGAATTTCACCTTCTAATTTACCATTTTTCATGGTAACCTTTTTAATACTCCTACTTCCTTATCATCTTTAAAAAGTAACTTCACTTAATAATTTACCACTAGGATAATATTTCTTAGATATACCATTCTTTTTTTATCGTTAGCATATTGAGTTTCATATTCTAATTTTTCCATCTTTATCATACATCTTAGTAAGACCATTAAGTTGATTATATTGATATGAAAGTTCTTCTACTAGCTTTCCATTCTCTTGATATTGGAATGATTTACCATCTAAAACATCATTTTTGTAATTAGAACTAATTTTGATTTTACCACTTTCATAATAAAGTTTCGCAGAGTCCATTTAAAGAACCCATTAAGAAAGTTTGTTCAGTCATTAATTTACCACTAGGATAATATTCTTTTGAAATTCCATTAGGTTGTCCTTCTGTAAAATATGCCTCAGCTAGTAAAATACCTTTATCAGAGAAGTGTCTTGATAGACCATCTATTTTACCATTTTTTATAAGAAATTTCTTTTTCAACTTTATCATTAGGATAGTAATATTTTTTTCTAAACCATCTATTTTTATCATTTTTTTGTAGTTTGCTTCATATTTCTAAAATTCCATTTTCAGAATAACTTTTTTTACAGTTCCATTGACTAAAGCATCTTTGGAAAGTTTCTTCTCTTTGTACCTTTCCCATTAGGGTAATATGTAAAAGTTTTTCCCATCTAATTTCCCATCTTTTAAGACTTATAACAGCTTCAAGCTTACCATCTTTTGATTTTCTTTTTCAACTATTCCAGTAAAAGGAGTCTTTTTCGTCTTTAAAATAAGCTATACCATTATCAGTTCTTGTCATGCTTTCAAAAGGGACTTTTTTTAACATTTCCTTCTGAAAAAAAGCTAAAACTGAAGTTAATATAAATAAAGCTATTAATGATTTTTTTCATATTTAAACCTCCACATTATTTTTTTCTTATATTATATAGTCTTTTTTTAAATAATATCTGTAACATATGTTACAAAAAAATATGAGAGGCAACACTTAATATCCTAGTCTACTTGTTTGTCATCTACAAAGTTAGCTTGTTTTTAAAAAAATTACCATTTTCATCATAAAACTTTGTTATTCCATTTTTTTCATACCATTTTTTTATAAGTACTTTCTTCTTGTACTTTTCCATTTTCGTAGTAAACCTTAACAATTCCTTCTATAACTCCATTATTATAAGGAATTTCACCTTGTAATTTACCAGTTTGAGAGTAACCTTTTTAATATTCCTATTTCCTTACCATCTTTAAAAAGTAACTTCACTTAATAATCTACCATTAGGATAATATTTTTTTGATAGACCATTTTTTTCATTATTAGCATATTGAGTTTCAAACTCTAAATGTCCATCTCTATATAATTTGATAAGACCACTAAGCTGATTAGCTTCGTATAAAAGTTCTTGTACTACTTTTTCCATCTTCTTGATATTCAGTTAATTTTTCCATCTAAAGTATCATTTTTTTATAGTTTGAAATAATATATTTTTTTCCACTTTCAAAGAAATATTTTGCAGGTCCATTTAAAGCTCCCATTGAAAAAAATTTTTGTTCAGATTTTTAATTTTCCGTTAGGATAAAACTCTTTTGAAACTCCATTAGGTTGCTCTTCTGTAAAAATATGCTTCAGCTAATAAAAACACCTTCTTCAGAGAAAACTTTTGATAAACCATCTAATTTTCCATCCTTGTAAGACATCTCTGATTTTAATTTTTCCATTAGGGTAATAATTTCTTTCAATACCCTCTAGTTTTTCCATCTTTTATACTAATAGTAGATTCAACTCTACCATCTGCACTTTTTCTTTTCAATAATTCCCAGTGTAAGGAGCACTGTCACCTTCAACAAAAAAATTATACCATCATCACTTTTTATCATATTTTCATAAGGAACTTTTTTTACATTTATTTCTGAAAAAGCCAAAACAGAAGTTATTAAAAATAAAGTTATTAATGATTTTTTTCATATTTAACCCTCCCAATTATTTTTGAATATATTGTATAACACCTCTATTATAACATTTGTAATATATGTTATAGAAATATTTTAGTAATAATTTTTTTATTCAATTCAGATAGATGACGAAGTTTATTATTTCCGTTCATATATAAAATAAAAGTTGTTAAATAATTTGTTATAAAAATTGCAGTTATTATATAATAAAATATAAGAGTATTAAAAAAAGAATAAGGAGTGATAAGATGAAAAAGTTATTATTCTTATTATTTATGTTAATATTATCAATATCAGCTAGTTCAAAAAAATTTTTAAATACCAGCCAAAAAAACAAAGGAAGAACTTCAAGAGTTAATTGAAAATGAAAGTGTTTATCTTGGTGATATAGATACATCGGCTATTACAGATATGTCCTATTTATTTATAAGAGAAAAATAAAATAGATGCCTGTGGGACAACCTATGAGTATATAACTACAAAAAAAGAACAAACTTTTCAGGTATAGGGAAAATGGAATACTTCAAATGTAACTGATATGGAAGGTCTATTCTATAAAATGAAAGATTTTTAATGAAGACATATCAGCTTGGAATACATCAAAAAGTGGAGAATATGTCAAGTATGTTTGAAGATGCAGACAGCTTTAATCGATCACTAAATAATTGGGATGTATCAAAAAGTTAAAAACAATGAAAAATATGTTTAGAGGAGCAATATCATTCAACCAACCATTAAATAAATGGAATGTTGGTGAAGTAATGGATATGGAAGAAATGTTTGAGGCTGCTTACAAATTCAATCAAAATATTAATTCATGGAATGTATCTAAGGTAAAGAATATGTCATATATGTTTAATAGTGCAAAAGAATTTAATCAACCATTGAGATAATTGGAATGTATCTAGTGTTGAAAATATGACTTGTATGTTTAGATATACTAAGAAATTTAATCAAGCTCTTAACTCATGGAATGTTTCAAAAGTAAAGTATATGGAAGAGATGTTTTTTTGAAGCAGTATCATTTTAATCAAAGTCTTAATCGTTGGAACGTATCTAATGTTAGAGATATGGCTCGTATGTTTCTGTGATGCAAAAAAAATTTAATCAAGATTTAAGTATGTGGAAAGGTACAAAGGGGCAACTGATACTGTGAATATGTTTTTTTAGGTTCACCTTTAGAAAATAGAAAACCCTAAATGGGAAGGACAATAAAAAGGTGTGCTCATGGAGATAAATATAATTCGTGGACAAAATCAAATAGGTGGTTCTATAATAGAAGTTTCATCTAAGAATACAAAAATTATTTTAGATGTTGGTAGTAACTTAGATGATAAAGAAATAGTAGTTCCTGAAATTGAAGGACTATTTAAGGGAGAAGCTAAGTATGATGGAGTTTTAATTAGTCACTACCATAGTGATCATGAGGGCTTAGCAACAAAAATTCTTCCTGAGATACCAATATATATGGGAGAAAAAGCTATGAAATACATAAGGTTACAAGAGAATATATAAAAAGAATATTTAAAAGAACCTAAAACTTTCAAAAGCAGACGAAGAATTTCTTATAGGAGATATAAAAATTACACCTTATCTTTGTGACCATTCAGCCTTTGATTCTCATATGTTTTTGTTGGACTGTGAGGGGAAAAAGATATTATACACAGGAGATTTTTCGTTCTAATGGAAGAAAATTCTTTCAGTCATTATTGAATAAGTTACCCTAAAGTAGATGCTCTTATAACAGAGGGAACTAATCTTTCAAATGACAAAATAGGAAAGATAAAATTTGACTGAGAAAGAACTTGAAAAGAGAGGAATAGAGACTTTTAGAAGGAAATGATAGACCTGTGTTTGTATTGATGGCAGGAACAAATATAGATAGAATAGTTACATTCTATAAGATTGCAAATGCAACGAAAAGACTATTTCTGTTAGACACTTATGCAGGAAAGATTACAGATACTATAGGTGGAAATATTCTAATCCTAGAACATTTTCTAATGTTAGAAATATTTTTAACGAATCAAGATAAATATGAAATTTTTAAAAATTATCCAAAAATAAAATTGGTAAAAATGAAAATAGCAAATAAAAATTTTATGATGTGTATTAGAAGTTCAATGAAACAGTATTTAGAAAATCGTTCAAAAAGAATTTTCTTTTGAAGGCTGTGTATTATTCTATTCAATGTGGGAAGGCTATAAAAACAAGAAAAATATGAAAGAATTTCTAAAATTTATGGAAGAAAAAGGAGTAAAACTATATCTTTACACAAGTGGACATGCAGATGAAAAAGATTTTTGGATAAATTAATTAAAAAGTTGAACCTGAAAATTATAATTCCAGTACATACAGAAAATTCTGAATGGTTCAAAAGATATGAAAAATGTGAAAGTTATTTATGATAAAAAAATATAATAAAATATAAAAATTAGGGAGGGGGCTATTATGGGAATATTCAAAAGAGGAAATTATAAAAAGTTGGAAGAATCAAAGTCTGAGATGGGACAATTTTATAGTGAGAACTTTTTTAAATTATATAGGGTGAAAACATCAAATGAGGAGGGAGATTATACAGAAATTATTGCAGGATGGCTACTAGATAATATTGAATTATTTGATGATATCGAAATGATAAGTAGAAAAATCTAATTATAAGGTAAAAAACTCATGATGGAGTAATTAAAAATGAAAGATCAAAACGTGAAGAAGAAAAATTGCTATGAAATTATTTCATTCTTCACAAAAATCAAGGAAAGTTTTTGATATAATTGGAAAGATTATAGACTATCAAACTCCTTTTAAAAAATGTACAGACAGATAAAGCTGGAAAAATAGATTTACTTGCTTATAATGAAAAGAAAACCCAAAAACTCTAAGAATTTTAGAATTAAAGAAACTAGATAGCAAAGAAACAATGTTAAGATGTGTATTAGAAGCCTATACTTATTTAAAGATAGTAGATAGAGCTAAACTTTTTAAAAGATTTTGGACTACCAGAAAAATACAAAAATTAAAAGCTTGTCCATTTGTATTCTATGGAAAAGAACAACATAAAGAGAAATGCAAGAAGATAGAAAAACATTTAAAATATTTAATAGATGGGTATAGAAGTAATATATTTTAGAAGAAAAGATGAGTATATAGTATTAAAATACTGAGTGGAATAGGAATGTTCCCAGCACTGGCTGCATTCTGACTTTCAATCTTTAGAGATTGATGCATAGCGCGACTACATTGTCTGTTTAATTATAACATTTACTTGCAATTTCAATGGTATAATTTATAAAAGCATTATGGTTTGCTTTCTCTTTAGAGAGGAAAAGCTAATGCGAAAAATTGTCATAGTGATTAATGATAGTAATTTTCTTTCTTTTGCTCCAAAAATCTTTTACTAATGATTAGTAGTGTTATGTGGGTAGGTGTAATTCCAGCAATTTTACCTGCTATCGTAAAGCAGCGTTACGCAAAATTGTACTTCAATTTAGAAAGTATAAGAAATTTACCTGCAGTAACGAACTACTCTTTACTCTGTCTGAATTTGCAACATGCTCACTTTCGCCTCTACATCAAAGGGTTTATGAAGAATACTCATTGAATTTTAACTTGAAAGACAATATGAAACGTTCATCTACAATCTATTAAAACGATTAGATTTTTCATGAACTTCATTCTGCAAGAATTTTTCTTAGCAAGACTTGTTTCATTCTCTCTTTTGAATATATCTTCTGAAGGTCTTGCAACTATAATGAGGGTCCTAAGCATTGTTAGCTAAATAGTCCAGCCAATCTTATCAGAAAATTCAAGTGTAATATGTTTGGGTTTTGAATTTGTTTTCTCAAATCTACGGGCTCAGTTCAACATTTTCGTTTAATGGCTTCTAGAATCTAAAAGCTTTAAAAGTGATTATTTCATCTGTCTATTTAAAATTCAGGTTTAAATCTAGCTTTTTATTCATCTGCCACTCTTTCTCTTTGTATTTTCAGAGAAGAGCTGGATCTTCAAGTATTAACAGTCCCTATATTAGATGTCATAATGATTAAAGTGTTGAAAGTCCACTATTCTTCCTTGTCCATCTGTAAGTCTACCATCGTCTAAAACTTGTAATAGTCACATTGAATACGTCAGGGTGAGCTTTCACTTGTCAAAATAGGATTACTGAGATAGGTTTGTTCTAATACTTTCGTAAGTGTCCTCCTTCTTCTATCCAACATATCCGGGAGGTGCACCCTATAAGTCTAGTGACTGAGAACTTGTCCATGTATTCACTCATATCTATTCTGACAACATTATCTTCACTATCAAATAAATTGTCATGCTAGAAGTCTTAGCAGAGATATGTTTTACCTACCCCAGCAGTCCTAAGAATATAAATGAACCCATAGGTCTGTTAGGATCTTTTTAAAACCTGCAACTGATCTAAGCATAGTATCAGCAACAGCTCTCAACCGCTTCATCTTGTCCTTTAACTCTTTCTTTTATATGGATCTTCAAGATGTAACATCTTTTTAGTTTCAGTAGTTTTTGATACAGGATACCTGTCCATCTTGAAACGATATCTACGCAATTTCATCAGCGTAACTTCTTGTTTTAATAGAGAATTGTCTTTTCCATCTTTATCAACCTTATTTTGTTGTTCTTGTAATTCTTTTTCAAGAGTTGCCAGTTTTCCATATTTCAATTCAGATAATTGTTGTTAGTCATCTCTTTCAGCTCCATTTCAAGTTTAACATTTTCGATTTCTCTTTTAATATTCTTAATCTTAGCGATGTCTTCTTTTTCAAGTTCCCATTTAGATGTTAAAACTTTCTTTTCTTCATTTAATTCAGCTAATTCTTTTTCTATAACTTTAATCTTTCTTTTTGAAGCATCATCAGTTTCTTTTCAAGTGCCTTTGATTTCAATTTCAATTGTAAAGCCTTTTCTTGTCAATTGATCAAGTTCTTCAGGCATAGAGTCAATTTCTGTTCTTATCATAGCAGCAGCTTCATCTATTAAGTCAATCATGCCTTATCAGGAAGCTTATCAGTTATATATCTTTGCTAGGTTGCAGCTTTCAGCTGTGCAGTATCTGTTATTCTAACTCCATGATAAGTTTCAAATTTATCTTTTAAGTCCTCTTAGTATTGAAAATAGTATCATCAACATTAGGTTCATTTACTAATATTGTTTGGAATCTTCTTTCAAGAGCAGGATCTTTTTCTATATTTTCTGTATTCATCTATTAGTGGTGCACCAATAACTCTAATCTCCTCTCTCTGCTAGCATAGGGTTTTAACATATTTCAGCATCAGAGAACCTCTTCCTTACCAGCTCCAACTATAGTATGAATTTCATCTATGAAAAGAATAATATTTCCATTTGATTCTTCAAGCTGCTTTTAAAACACCTTTCATTCTTTCTTCAAATTCACCTTGTATGTAGCTCTGCTACTCCAGCTCCCATATCAAGAGAGAATATTCTTTTTATTCTTTAAGCTTTCAGGAACGTCTCCATTTAAAATTCTTGAGCAAGTCACTTCAACTATTGCAGTTTTACCAACACCAGGTTCTCCAAGGGTAAGGATAGGGTCGTGCTCTTTGCATTCTTCTTGAAATTATTTGTGTTAGCATCTTTCGATTTCAGAATCTCTACCAATGATAGGATCCATTTTGCCTTCTCAGCAAGTTCAACCAAATCTTTTGCATTATCCCAAAAACTTCATAAGTTGCTTCTGGATTTTGATTTATCTACTTTTCTATTTCCTCTTATACTCATCAATACCTCCATGTATTTTTCTCTAAACTGATGCCCGACTCTTTTGCAGCTGGCATTCTTCAATCATAGCTTTATATGTTCTACACTAGCTTATCTTCCATTTCTTTTCATAATCATTTCTAGCGACTTTAAATGCTATTTGTCTTTTGGTCAGTGAGTTGATTTTCGCTGCTAACAACTTTCGCTAACTGGATAATTACTCATTTCTTTTCTAATCTCGAAAGTGATATATTTCAAATCCAAAATTCATCTCAATTACTCTTGGAATTAATCCATCGTGTTTGCATAAGTAACCCTGAAAAGGCAAGTGCTTCCAGATGCTCTCTACTTTGCTGCATATTTCCCGTGCTGATATCCACAGCTAAGTTAATTGCAGTAATAGTATTTTCCTGCAACTGATTTGGACTCATCTTACATCAAACCTCTAACATTTATTATCTCTACTATATATCTAAATAAACAGATGAAGCCTCTGATTTTAGCGAGGAACTAGCTATCAAAGTAGCTACGCTAGCTATTCCTACAAAAATAACATAGAGGGGAGACTCATTAGCACTCTACTATGCAGTTGCTAAGCATAATCATAAACTATAGCATCATATATAAAATAAATGTAAGTCTACATTTTGAGGAAATATATTATTATATAATGTAAGAGCTCTAAGAATAAATATGGGAGTATGGAATGGGAATGAGAAGGTGCAATACGTATGCATCTTAGAGGATACCTACGTATGAGTAGTGGCAAAAATATCTGGAGAAAGCTCATGAAATATCTTTAGAGAATAATAAAAACTTCTAGCTTTGAAACAGAAGGAAGTCCTTTAGAAACTTGTCAGTATAGAATAGGTTGGTTCTCGGATCGCCTGGATGAGAATAGAATTTAAAAATCAGAACGAGGAAAACTCTTTAGATATGATGAAAAACTTATATACTTCTTCAAGAGAAAGTAGAGCTTCTTTTATGGAGAGTGTGAAAATAAAGGGGAGAAGCAGTTACTGTTATCTATAATATCCAAGTGAATATTATATTAAAGAATTGAAAGAGGCTGAAGGGCGGTAGTAAATGGTAAAATTGGTCTGAATATTGTGAGGGGGCTATTAGATTCTTGTGGGCTTATGTGACTATATATATGTTGGAATTTCTTTAAAGTAGCAGGAGTTGCAACTTACCTCACATAAAAAGCTTAATACACGTAGATAGCAGGTAAGAAAATAACTGGCTATCAGTGTGATCAGTGCAAAAATTTTTCAACCTATTCACCTCTTTAGAAGCTCCTTAGTGAGGAAAAATAGCAAATAAATTATATCATTGGACAATAAGAAAAATAAAGATTATAATTAAGTTGTAATGCGGGTAAATGATAGCACTACTAAACTGCTAACTAGCCAGTGTGTGTGTATCTTTCTCGTTCTCCTTTTATGTATTTTTCTGAATTCAGCTAACGATTGCTCAACATATTTATTCAATTCATGTTTTAGGAATTTCTGTAGCACATGCAACAGATGTTGCGAAGTATCAGCAGGCTTAGCGTTTTAAAAACGATGGTGTGCATAAAGTTTTGCTCGCATCAACATATTTTTCAACATAGGCTTCTTCCATCCTACTTAAAGAACCTTAGTTTTGAGAAGATCTCTAGAAGCATCTTCCTTTAAAATTTTATGGAGTTCAGCAGCAATCAGTGACTAACTCCATACTCAATATGGAAGATAGTTGTTGCACTTTCGTCCTCCAACTGTGGTATAGCACACTTCCTTCTGAATCACTGACTCAGCTTTATAACCTCTTCTTCTGCCTCTTTTGAATTAACAAAACTAGGAACAGCATGAAGAAGCAAACCAAATCATAAACAGCTCAAACTAACTCTGCAAAATTTTTCCTCTCCTTTAAATTTGATACTTGGATGAAACGCTCAGTGTCATTTAAATTTATCTATTACTTTATTTAATTTTTCTCCTGATAAATTTTTCTTTTCGGCTCAGTATATAGAACTGAGAATATGACACCTTACTTTTACTGTTTTTGGGAACAAAATTATGTGTGTATACATCTAGATAGCTAAATTTCATTCGCATAAGCTCTCATTATTTTTGAACAGAACCGTAAATTGAGCCTCACTAGGTGTATTTTCTTTTTCCATATCCCTTATATATTTTGGGAGATTTATTTGGTATTTCAAAAAGTGTGATTGATATCCTGTTCCATCTGATTCCATGAAATAAAAATATCTGGAATATTGCTATCTCATTTTATAACCAAGTTGCGTAATTTTAATCTAGCATTTACATGTATTTAGGTGCAGCAAATGATATAGCTCCTAAAATTAGAAACTAATCCTAATATAATCATGCTTTATACTCAAATTATTTTATCTTAAAAACCTTTCAACCTGATTAGAAACTATCAGCAACTTTATCTAGTTCAGAGCCATTTAAATCTTTATCTGTTGCATGTATAACGGTAGCAAATGTACCTTTTAAATTTAAGCTTTCTTTTTGAAACAAAGCTATAATAATAAGAACCATCATGTCTACATATTTAGCTATATAAGCTCTTTTGGTTTCCAGAGGTATCAACCAATTCTATTACTTCAGGAGCTGAGATTTTTAGCATCGTCAAGTGGTGTTTAGCAGCATCGTTTTTCAACACTCAAAGAATATTGCAAATACTTTGTTGCATCAATATCAGTTGTTTTATCAATAGCAGCTGAAAACTCATCTTGTTTTAGAAAGGCCATATCCGGCTCGGTTGACTTTATTTATATCTCACCTCTAGCAGCTATACCGACTTGATACAGCTCTCAAAATTAGAAAAATAATCCTAATATAAATCATAAAATTCTCCTTATTTATATCTTTTGTTATTTCATAAGCCCTTCCAGCTTCATTTAAAGTGGCATTAATAACCTTATTTATTTCTTCTATCGATAAATTTTTGGGTGACATATATGTAACATAAATATGGTATTTACTTATGTTTCCTTAGGTACACTAGTAAAAGAATAAAATCTGCATGTTTAAATGCATTTGTATATAAGCTCGTTGTTAGTCACAGCTTCAGCTACAAATTTTGGGACCTTGTTGCAGTTTCAGCTTACCTAGCATCGCTTCGCCTCTTGGACCTCAGAATCTGACAGGATAAAAGATGCTACTAAAATTGAGTCTCCGGGCTCACTATCTGCACTGCTTGCACTGTAAGTGCAGCTCACTATCTTCTATATTAGTAGTAACCAGCCTTTTGTACTTTTTGTTGTATTAATAAAATTAGGCATAGTAAAAGACACAGTTCCTAAAAATTAGAAATAATCCTGATATAAGTCAGCGCGAAATTTTCTCTCTGTCTATTTATTTAGTGTATATCGAGCGTGGCTCTAGCACTGGTAAGGGTGTTAGCCGTGAGGTTTGAGTCGAAAGATTCCAATCATTTACTATGTTTTATCAATAGCTTTATCTGAGATCAGCATCTTTTACTCTTTATCTGTCATGTATAAAACAGAAATAACAGTACCCTTTGGATTTAGAATTTTAGCAACAACACTCTCAGTAAATCATTGTATTGAGTATCTTTATGTTTAGGAGATATAAGCTCTTTTAGCTTTTAGAAGATAAGAATTTTTGATTTTGTGCAGTAACTTTATAGAATCATTAACACTCTTTAGCATTAATATCTCCTAGAGCAACAGTGATTCCAGCATCGTCAGTAGATTTTCCATCATTGCGCTGAATCTCTAATCTCTACAACTTCATAGCAGCTCTTTAATTTGTTAGCATCCAAATTCTTTTAGAGTAAAGTAAAAGATATTGCCTCACAAAATTCATAAATCCAATATAATCATAATTCTCTCACAAATCTTATTAATCGTGTAACTTATCTAGTTTTTATCATTGTTTTAAATACTAACCTCGTCAGACCTCGTTGTCCAAGGCATTATTTGAAATTCAGTCTGAGATGGTCCCGCATTCATGTTGCGTAAAACAGATATATAGCACTCTCATTTTGTATAAAGTACCAAAATTATATAGTAAAACCCATTTTCATTATTATACATCATTTATATGTGTTATTGACGGAACTTGATTGTTGGTTGTCTGGGTGCTTGAGTCTGGGTTCTTATCACTTACCCTTTCGAATTACCTCCTTCTATTATGGTGAAAGCGAGATGTTCCAGTTTCATCAGTAGATTTTACAGTGTGAGAAAGTCCATCATCATCATCATAAATTTCATGATTTTGATTTGATTTTATCAACATCAACGAAAAGCTCAGCTAGTCAAAAAGATAGTGCTCGAAACAGATACAATGCTTTAATACAATCATGTTGTCCTCCACATTTTGAGTTTCAGCAATTTGTGCGTTATTAGGTGAATATGATGGACTATAAGTAAAACGAATGATAGGAGTTCTGATTTTGATTCAAAAGGTTAATAGAAAAATTTAAAATATTAAAATAGCTGCTATGGATGACTTGATGTTAGATGAATATATTATGAAAAAGTAGAAAAGAAATTATTCTTTGACTTTTCCTGTTCCTGTTGTTGAGATGCAGAAAGAAGTTTGTCTCGTGGAGCTGTAATCAGTATCACTAACCTTGCATTAGACAATGTTTCATGGACTTGTTGAAATGATAACAATGTGAGAAAACATTATTGCTGCATCGTTGACTGCAATTTAATTTAAGCTTCGACAATCGTCACTACTATTGTAAAAGAAAAGAGTAATAGCAGGACATCAACAACTTTGAACTTTCCATTGTGGAAGAAAGAAATCTGTCAATGAAGAAAACGAAACGAAAATATAATAGATCTGATCATATATTAGTGCGATTGCCTTTATCCTACATAATGAGGACTGCGTAGATCTGCTTTCACATTAAATCTTTAATAGAGATATTGATGACTGTACGTTGATCCCTATTGGCATCTTCTTTGGCAGCAGCTTCTACTACCACAACGTCAAAAAGGGTGCTTTATTGGCTGTGGTCTGCAAACCCGGAGAGAAGATATTGATATAGTTGGATTAAAAGAACAATATAAACTAGATCACTGTTTTAATTACAAGAAGTGAGAGGGAAGGGTGTGTGTATGGTGGAAGGTTTTCATAAAACAATTCTACTTATGCAAAGGAAGTCTGTGATGTAACAGGCGCAGGGGCACTGAGTTATTTCAAGTTTCCTTAGCAAGAGCATGCTGGAGCAACTTAGGGAAGAAGCAAAGATATGTACAATGCTGCAGGAGGAATAGTAGTTGGAAAGATGGGTATCTACTGTTAGGTGAAAAGGAATTGATTGAAACTTATAACAGTATATATATATATAGACTTGTAAATGTTAAGATAGGTAATGGTTAGCGTGTTTCTTGATTCAGTTGAAGGGTGAGAAGATTAATGTGGGTGGAGTAGAAGTTCCTACAACTTAAAAGGAGTTCTAGGACATTCTGAGTGGAGATGTGCTGCATGCAGCTGATGCACATGGTGGAGCCTTAGGTTTTAGGTAGATATAGGGTTACATCTTCCCTGACAATGATGAAAATTTAAAGATATAGACAGCAAGTTTGTATTGAAAAGAATCAAATACATAATGAAAGACTATAGAATAGTGAATTTAGACTCAATTATAGTGACACAAAACCTAGTTCAGACCATATAGATAGTATTAGAGATCACATGCATGATATGCAGAGCCTGAACTTGTAAAATGTAAAGGCTTAAGACTAGAAGATTCCGCTCACAGGAGATGAGTAGACGAGCTAAACTCATATTGCGTGCTATTGGAGTGAAAGATAATGCTAGATAAGACTTCTTTTAGAAAATCTGCACTACTACCTGTGGCATGCAATTGATAATGTTGTATCTCAAGTACAGATGTTATTATGCTTGGATAGATACAGTGGTGGCACTCATCAGTCTCCTCACTTGACAGTACAGATTAGTTTTGTTTCTTTGAATGCTTATAAGTTGTAACTAACATGACCAACTAATATTGAGAGAAACAGATATTAAATCTATTGAAAAGTTTTATGTGAGATGGCCAGCCTGTGACATTTTGTCTTTTCTTTTCAAGAACCGCTATGTGAGATTGTTTAGCAATGATGAGGCAACTATCTTGCATAAGGAATAAGGTATTTCAAAGATAGTTGGTTTTTCATATTTAACAACTTCTATTTCCATGGTGTACTTAGTCACTTAAGTGAGAAGTGTTGAAGAGTTGAGCGTCAACAGTTGCCTATGCAACTCTCTTTGTTAATGTAACTTAATAATCAACTATCTTTTAATATGTATGGAAACTTTGGTTTTCCTGAGTAGGAGTTGAAGCAGTCGCAGAACTTCAAGTTGCAGAATTATTGGAATGAGGACCATTCTATGCAATCTCTAAGAATCACCACTTTGTTTCTATAAATGGGTGGAAATATATTAAGAGTTGATCCTGTTTTAAAGAAAGGTCCGTATTCCAGTACCACTATGATGAATGAACTTCTATGGGCTGAGGACAGGCAGAATAGCTATCTGAGAATTAGGAACTTCTAGGACCGTAGCAGCTAACTCTATAACATCTGGTTGTTAGACAACTAGCAATGGCTTTTGCTTTTGGACTTGCAAACACAGCAGCAGTTGCGGTTGGAAAAGGCATTGGTAGAGATCCTTACAGCAGAAATCTATGCAAAGAAACTATTTTACTCTTTTCCTTTCAAGTTTGGTAGAGTTGCCTTACTTATATAGCAAAACCTTTATCATAAGTAAGTTTGCTTTAAATGCTGAAGTGGAAGATTTTTAAATCATACTATAAATGTTTTATTTTACTATACACCTTTACAAAGTATTTCAGCAGTTTTAATTTTTATATTTAGAGCCGGTGGAGATACAAAGTTTGCACTGATATCGATGCCATACCACTATGTGGTTCGGTCTTACTTTCATTACAGAGCTTTCTATTTAGGACTTCAAGGTAAACTTGTCTATATTTTAATAATGTCAGATGAAATTATTAAATTCACTTCTACTATTTGGAGATATAGAAGTAGAAAGTGATAAATAATATCACAAGAGAATTGAAATAAAACATAAAAATTAAAAGGAGGTTTCATGAAAAGATTTTAGCTATAGGTATAGATGATTTGAAAATAATAAAAGAAGATTAATATTATGTTGATAAAACAAAATTTAGCAGATGTTTTTATAAGATGCCCAAATGTAAAATTATTTATCGTCCTAGGAAGAGATTTGGAAAACACTAAATATGTCTATGCTAAAGTATTTCTTTTGATGTTGAGGTTAAAAGAGAAACTTTTAATGGGTTAGATATAGAAAAATCAAAATATATAGATGAGCAAGGAAATATCCCACCATTTTTAATTTCATTAAAAAAGCATAAAAATATGAAACTTAAAGAAAGTTTAGAAGAATTGAAAAGTTTAACTTAATTTATACAATGAATTTGAATATATTAGAGAAAGCGAAATGAAAGTGAAATAGAACTTTAATGATATATGGTTTAAGAAAGAAAATGGGGAATATGCTAATTCACTAAAATTCTAAATATCTTTCTATATAAATATTATAAAGAAGGGATACTATTAATAGATGAATAGGATATACCTTAATAACAGCACATAAATATGGGCTATTATGATGAAATAATAAATTTATAAATATTTTTAGGAGAAGCTCTAAAAACTAATCAGTATTTGAAATGGGAGTTTTAACTGAAATAATTAGAGTAATATGACAGGAATATTTTCTGATTTAAATAATCTAAAAGTCTAGTTCCTATTTTTAGAAAAAAAATATTCAGAATTTTCGGTTTTACAGAAGAAGAAGAAGTTAAAGAAGCATTGTAATTTTTTGATATAGAAGAAGAACTAGTAAATGCAAAGTATTGGTATGATGGTTATAAATTTGGAGATTCAGAGCTATATAATCCTTGGAGTATAATCAATTTTTTTAGATGGAAGAGAGTTAAAAAAAGCTATTGGGTAGGAACTTCAGAAAATTTTTTTGATAAAAAAAATATTAGAGAATTCTACAAGTAGAACTAATGAGATTTTTAGAAAAATTATTCAATGAAGAGGAAGTAGAAGAAGCGATTACAGGAACATCAGACTTATCAATATTGATGGATAGTAAAGAAGTATGGGAGTTACTATTATTTAGTGGATATTTAACTGTAAAGGAAAAAAATTGATGAAGATATCTATTCATTAAAACTACCAAACATGGAGGTAAAAAAATTATTTAAGAAAGAATTTATCAATGTGCATTTTGGTATAGGCTTATTTAGAAAAAAACAATGGAAGCTTTAAAGAGTCTTAAATTTAATGATTTTTGAAAAAAATATTTTCAAGAGATAATGTTAAAATCAACAAGTAATTGGGATACAAGTAAAGAAGCTTTTTTTATCATGGATTATCATTAGGTATGTTAAGTTATTTAGATAATGATTACTATGTAACATCTAATTTTTGAAGCAGGATTTGGAAGATATGATGTGGTACTAGAACCAAAAAAATAAAAAAATAATAGAGCTTTTTATTTTTAGAGTTTAAAGTTACAGATGATGAAAATAAATTAGAAAAAAATTATCAGAAGAAGCAATTAAGCAAATTGAAGAAAAAAAGATATGATATAAATTTAAAATCAAGAGGAATAAAAGAAATTACTTTTTGTAGGAGTAGCTTTTTTATGGGAAGAAACTGAAAGTTAGCTATAAATAAAAAAACTTGAGCAAAAAAAGAATTCTTGTTAAAAATAGTAAAAAAACAAGAATATTTTAAATAGGTGATAATATGAGAGAAAAATTATATAGACTGGGATAGTTACTTTATGGGGATAGCATTACTTTCTTCAATGAGAAGTAAAGATCCTAATACTCAAGTTGGAGCTTGTATAGTAAACGAGGATAAAAAGAATAGTTGGAGTGGGCTATAATGGTCTACCTAAAGGCTGTGAAGATACAGATTTTCCTTGGGAAAGAGAGGGAGAATTTTTTTAGAAACAAAAATATCCTTATGTTTGCCATGCTGAATTAAATGCAATATTAAATAGTATAAAGTCTTTAAAAAGACTGTATTATATATGTAGCCTTATTTCCTTGTAATGAGTGTAGTAAAGGCAATAATTCAAAAGTGGTATAAAAAGAGATAGTATATCTTTCAGATAAATATGATGGAACAGATACAAATAGAGCCTCAAAGAAGATGTTGGATTCAGCAGGAGTAAAATATAGAAAATTTACACCTAATATGGATAAATTGGAGATAGATTTTTAAAAAAATATTTAGAAAGGGTGGAATAATGCTAGAAGCTTTTAAAAAGAAAGTGTTGTTTTTTTAATAAGATTCAAAGTGAAGATATAAAGAAAATTTTTAGAAGAAACTAAAATATGAAATAAAAAAACTTATTCTCCAAATGAAACAATAGCTTTTAGAGGAGATGAAGTAAAGGGACTATATCTAATTTCTAAAGGGAACATTGAGTACAGAAATGCTTACAGAAGAAGGAAATGTCATTAAAATTGAAGAATTAGTTAAAAAGTGATGTAATAGCTTCAGCCTTTATTTTTTTGGAAGTAGAAACTGTTTTCCTGTAGACTTAAAAAGCAAAGGAAAAAGGCTGAAGTATTATTTATTGAAAGAAAAGAATTTTTTAAAAATTATTATTTTTCACAAGAACAGATTTTAGAGAACTTTTTTAAATGAGATTTCAAATAAAAACTCAACTTTTAACAACTAAAATCTGGAATAATTTTAATAATAAAACTATCAAGAAAAAAATTCTGTAATTATGTCAATAGAAAACAAGAAAAAAAGGTGAATTTGTAATAGAAAACCTAGGAGCTTTAGCAGAGTTTTTTTGGAGTGGAAAGACCTTCTCTTTCAAGAGTTTTAAGTGATTTAGTAAAAGATGAAAAAAAGCTAGAAAGAATAGGGAGAAATAGATATAAGATATTGGATAAAAGAATTTTTTTGAAATATGAGCCAACTAAATAAAATAGAGCTATTGCAAATTAATAAAAAGTAAAAAAATAGTTCGTTACTGAGTAAATAAAAAAATTTTCTTTTGAGAAATTTTTAATAAACTTTAGCTATATATAGCAATTACTTGCCAGCCTATAATGGTTCTAGAGCTCACAAAGGCTCTTTTCACCATTATAGGACGTCGCAGTAATCTTATTGAAAAACTACTAGTTATTTACTCAAAGAAAATTTCTAATGATAAATTATGATATAACTCACTTATTTTTTTACTTTCAAATTTATATCTATGCAATAGCTCTTTTTTATATTTTTTTAGATCTCCTGGTTTTATATAACCTTTTTTTCTTCAATATCTTATATACAATAAAAAGTTATAATGGCAGGAAGTAAGAAATGTAATATTATCATAGTTGGTAGATATGACATTCCATTTACTGAGAATGAAGCTATCTGCCCAACAAGTCCACTTGTTCCCATACCAGAAGCAATACTATTTGACGATAAACTAAAAAAACAGTTGTAGAAAGTACACCTAAGATAGCACTTGAAACTATAGGTGGTATCCATATCATAGGATTTTTTTATTATATTAGGAATTTGTATCATAGAAGTACCAAAACCTATTGAAAATACAGTACCTAAATCATTATCATCATAAGACATAACGGCAAAACCTATCATTTGACAACAACATCCAGTTAAAGATGCTCCAGCAGCAAGTCCACTTAAACCTAAAGATATCCCTATAGCAGCAGAACTTATAGGAAGTGTTAAGATAATTCCCATAATAACAGACATAGTAAGTCCCATTAAAATAGGTCTAAGCTCAGTAGTTTTATTAACTATGACACCAATTTCGCTGATAACAGCTGAGATATATGGAGCAAAAGAACTTTACCAAGTAAGCAACCCAAAAAAATTATAGTAGTCATAGGTAAAAGTATAATATCAAACTTAGTTTTTTTCCTGCAATTCTTTTAGCAATAAGTAAACCAAAGATAACTGAGAAATATGCTCCCATTGGTTCACCAACTTTTAAAAATGCTTGCCCATCTACAAAGTTAATACTACCTGCACCATACATACCTGTTATAGCAGAAGCTATTAGGATTAAGACATGAGATTCAAGAGCATAAGCAACCCCAACTCCTATTCCAGCTCCCATTAAAAAGTTGTGAAAAATCCACCGAGATATGTTAAAAACTCTATATTAAAAAGGGTTCCAATCTGTTTTAAAAATAAGTCCTACTATTAATGATGAAAATAAACCAAAAAGCCATACCATTTAAACTCTTAATGAAAAAGTTTTTTCATTTTTTTCTTTTTAACCTCAAGTATTTTTTTAAAATGAATAGTTGATATTCATTTTTTTATATTATATTCTTTAGTAAAAAAATTGCAAGAACAAATTATTTTTTTGTAGAAAAATATTTTTTTGTAGGAAAGTCGAAAAAAATAGAAAAAAATTGTCTAAAAAAATGAATAAAAAAATGTATAATTTTTTTAGAACTTTAAACTTGAAGATGGCTATTAATCAATAAAAAAACATCATAAATTATATAAAAAAATATTGACTAATTTATAAAGTGGATATATAATAATTAAAACAATTTATTAAAAACAAATTGGGAAATTAATTAATTATTAGGAGGTTGGTATGAAAATTAAAAAGAATTCTATTTAGTATTTTAGCAATATTTATGTTTGTGTTTAGTAGCTGCTTGTGGTAAAAAAAGAAGCACCTACTGAAGATGCTAATGCTCAAAAAGAAGGAGCAGCAACTGAAGTTGCACAAAATTATCATATAGGTGTTGTAACAACATCTGTTTCTCAATCAGAAGATAATGCACGTGGAGCTGAAGCAGTTGTAAAACAATATGGAGCAAGTAATGAAGGTGGAAAAATTACAGTTGTAACAATACCAGACAACTTCATGCAAGAACAAGAAACAACAATTTCTCAAATGGTTTCTCTTGCAGATGACCCTGAAATGAAAGCTATAGTAGTAGCTGAAGGAATCCCAGGAACTTATCCTGCATTTAAAGCTATAAGAGAAAAAAGACCCTGATATTTTACTATTTGTAAATAATACTCACGAAGATCCTGTACAAGTAAGTACAGTTGCAGATGTAGTTGTAAACTCAGACTCAGTTGCAAGAGGATATTTAATAGTAAAAACAGCTCATGATTTAGGAGCAACTAAGTTTATGCACATTTCATTCCCTAGACACTTTAAGCTATGAAACTATTTCAAGAAGAAGAGCTATAATGGAACAAACAGCTAAAGATTTAGGAATGGAATATATTGAAATGTCAGCACCAGATCCCACTAAGTGACGTTGGAGTACCAGGAGCACAACAATTTATCTTAGAACAAGTTCCAAACTGGATAGCTAAATATGGTAAAGATATAGCATTCTTTGCAACAAATGATGCTCAAACAGAACCTTTACTAAAACAAATAGCTGCAAATGGTGGATACTTTATAGAAGCAGATTTACCTTCTCCTACAATGGGATACCCTGGAGCATTAGGAATTGAATTCACTGATGATGAAAAAAAGGAAATTGGCCAAAAAAATATTAGAAAAAGTTGAAAAAAAGCTGTTGTAGAAGCTGGTGGTTCAGGAAGAATGGGAACTTGGGCTTACTCATACAATTTCTCAGGTATTGAAGGACTTACAGATTTAGCAGTTAAATCTATAGAAAGCGGAGATAAAGACTTTACATTAGAAAAAGTTTTAGCATCTCTTGATACAGCAACACCAGGATCTAAATGGAATGGAAGCTTAATGAAAGATAACAATGGAGTAGAAGTTAAAAAAATTCATTCTTCGTATATCAAGATACTTATGTATTTTGGAAAAGGATATATGGGAGTTACTTCTGTTGAAGTTCCAGAAAAAAATATGGAAAAATTAGTGGTAAATAATAAATAATAAAATATAAGACTATTTAGGACAATGGGGGCTGGAGCATTTTTATGCAACCAGTCCCTATTCCTATTTAGACTTAAGAAGGAGGCTATGGTGTCAAATACACTATTAAAAAAATTGAAAACCCTCTAAATCGTTTGGTGAAAATACAGTCTTAAAAGATATCAATTTAGAATTAAATGAGGGAGAAATTCTTGGACTAGTTGGTGAAAAATGGTGCAGGAAAAATCAACTTTAATGAAAATTATATTTGGTATGGATGTAATTAGAGAAACAGGTGGATACAATGGGAAAAGATTTCTTTTGAAGGAAAAAGAAGTTAATTTTGCATCTCCATTTGATGCTCTTAATGCAGGTATAGGAATGGTTCACCAAGAATTTTCATTAATACCAGGATTTAAAGTTAGTGAAAATATAGTATTAAATAGAGAGTCTACAAAAAACAATGTGGTAACTCATTTCTTTGGAGATAGTATCAGTAAGATAGACCAAAAAGAAAATTTAAAAAGAACTCAAGAAGCTATCTCAAAATTAGGAGTAAACTTTAACAGGGCAAGAACAAATAAGTGAAATGGCTGTTGCTTACAAACAATTCACAGAAATTGCTCGTGAAATTGAAAGAGAACATACAAAACTTTTAGTTTTAGATGAACCTACAGCTGTTTTAACAGAAGATGAAGCAGAAATTTTATTGGAAACAATGAAAAAATTATCAGCTAAGGGAATAGCTATTATCTTTTATAACTCACAGACTTAATGAAATAATGGCAGTATCTGATAAAGTAACAGTTTTTAAGAGATGGACAACTTATAAATACAGTTGCTACAAAATCTACAAATGTAAATGAAATTACAGAATGGATGATAGGAAGAAAAGTAAATTCTTCGTCTGATGCTAAAAAAGTTGCTCATGATGATCTTGAAACATTGTTAGAAATCAGAGATTTATGGGTTGATATGCCAGGAGAAATGTTAAAAAGGTTTAGACTTAGACATTAAAAAAAGGAGAAATTCTTGGTCTAGGTGGTATGGCAGGACAAGGAAAAAAATAGCAGTGGCAAATGGAATAATGGGACTATTTAAATCAAAAGGTGATGTAAAATACAAAAATGAAGCCTTAGTTTTAAATAAACCAACATATCCTTTAGAAAAAGGTATCTTCTTTGTTTCTGAAGATAGAAAAGGTGTTGGATTACTTTTTAGATGAAAGTATAGAAAGAAATATTGCTTTTTCCTGCTATGCAAATCAAAAAAACAATTCTTTAAGAAATTTTTTTAGGAGTTTTTAATGTAATAGATGATAAGGCTGTTACAGAAAATGCAAAGAAATATATAGAAAAAAATTAGAAATAAAAAAAGTATGGGAGAAAAAGCAAAAAGTTGGAGAACTAAGTGGAGGAAACCAACAAAAAGTTTGTGTGGCTAAGGCTTTCACTATGGAACCTGATCTATTATTTGTTTCAGAACCAACAAGAGGTATAGATGTTGGAGCTAAACAATTAGTTCTTGAAACTTTAAAAGAATATAACAGAGAAAGAAATACAACTATAGTTGTAACTTCTTCTGAAATAGAAGAATTAAGAAGCATCTGTGACAGAATTGCAATAATAAATGAAGGTAAAGGTTGCAGGAATATTACCAGCTAGTGCAGGAATACTAGAATTTGGAAAAATTGATGTCAGGAATAAAGGAGGGAGAATAGTATGTTAAAGAAATTTGGTTTACCAAGACTAATAATATTAATATTCTTTAATGTCAACATATATAATAGCTCCTTTCGTAGGAATTCCTATAACAACAGCACTATCAGATACAATTATTAGATTTGGTATGAATGCTATTTTAGTTCTATCTCTTATGCCTATGATAGAATCGGGAGCAGGTCTTAACTTCGGTATGCCTTTAGGAATTGAAGCAGGACTTTTAGGTTCACTAATAAGTATAGAATTAGGATTTACTGGCTTTGTAGGTTTTGCTTTAGCAATACTTATGGCAATAGTATTTGCCTTTATTTTTGGTTGGGCTTATGGAGCAGTTTTAAATAAAGTAAAGGGTGGAGAAATGATGATAGCTACATATATCGGGTTTCTCATCAGTTGCTTTTTATGTGTATTATGTGGATAATTCTTCCATTCAAAAGACCAGATATGATTTGGGCTTATGGAGGTTCAGGACTTAGAACAACAATAAGTGTTGAAACTTACTGGAAGGGTGTTTTAAATAATGTATTTGGGAAAATATCACAAGCTATACCAGTTGGAGAAATAATATTCTTCTTATTACTTGCTTTTTATCATGTGGGTATTTTTTTCAGAACAAAAAGCAGGACTTTCTATGAGTGCTGTTGGAAAAAAATGAAAAAAATTTGCTCAAGCAACAGGTATCAATGCAGATAAGAGTAGAAAACAATCAGTTATAATCTCAACTGTTATCGCAGCAATAGGAATAGTTGTATACCAACAAAGTTTTGGATTTATACAATTATATCTAGCACCTTTCAATATGGCTTTCCCTGCTATAGCAGCAATACTTATTGGAGGAGCTTCAGTAAACAGAGTTACAATATGGCACGTTATGATAGGGAACTTTCCTATTCCAAGGAATACTAACTATGACACCTACAGTTGTAAATGCTGTTATAAAGACAGATATGTCTGAAACAATAAGAATAATCGTTTCTAATGGAATGATATTATATGCTTTAACTAGAAAGGATGGTGGAAGTCGTGGATAAGAATAATAAAGTAAAAAACTTTATATTGGATAACAGTGTTCCAATACTTATACTTATTATGGTAGCTATAATGTTTCCACTTTCTGGTTTGAGTGGAGATTACTTAGTTCGTGAAATGATAGAAAGAATTTCAAGAAACCTATTTTTAATAATGTCATTGTTAATACCAATAGTTGCAGGAATGGGATTGAACTTCGGTATAGTTTTTAGGAGCTATGGGAGGACAACTTGCCTTAATTCTTGTTACTAACTGGCACATTATGGGATTGCAAGGAGTATTTTTAGCAATGATACTTTCTATACCATTTTCAATTTTACTTGGATATGTCGGTGGGGTAATATTAAATAGAGCCAAAGGTAAAGAAATGATAACTTCTATGATTTTTAGGATACTTTATCAATGGTGTTTATCAACTTGTAGTTCTATATTCAATGGGAAAAATTATTCCAGTTAGTGATAGAACACTTTTACTATCTTCAGGTAGAGGTATAAAAAAATACAGTGGATTTAACAGAGATCTCAAAAAGCAGTGGATAATGCAATTCCTTTTAAAAAAATATTTGGTTATGATATCCCTGTTCTAACATTACTTTTCATAGTTGGACTATGTTTCTTTTATCATTTGGTTTCAGAAAAAAACAAAATTAGGACAAGATATGAGAGCTGTTGGACAAGATATGGAAGTATCTAAGTCAGCAGGTATAGAAGTAAATAAGGTTAGAATTTACTCAATAGTTATCTCAACTGTCTTTAGCAGGTATAGGACAAGTAATATATCTTCAAAATTTAGGAACAATAAACACATATAATTCACACGAACAAATAGGTATGTTCTCAGTCGCAGCCCTACTAATTGGAGGAGCTTCTGTAGCAAGAGCAACTATACCTAATGCAATAGGTGGGGTAATTCTATTCCATACTATGTTCGTTGTTGCACCAAGAGCAGGAAAAGAATTAATGGGTTCTTCACAAATAGGAGAATATTTCAGAGTATTTATTTCTTACGGAATTATAGCTCTTGTTCTTATCATCTATGAATGGAGAAGAAAGAAAGAAAAAGAAAGAGAAAGAGAAAAAGCAATAGGATTTTTAAAAAAAGTGAGGTAGAAGATGAAACATACATTAAAAAGTAGCTATTATAGTTTTTAATTCTTGTTGTGATTTCAGTAATTCTTTTTTGTTACAGGAAAGAGACATGATATTCTAATTGAAAAATAATTCAATGGCAGGAATTAAATACAGTATAAATGGAGAACCATACAAGACATTAGATGCTGGTAAAAAAAGCCCTAGGTATATCAAAGGGATAGGGAAATGTAATTTTTATAAAAAAACAGCAGATAATAAAGTTATAGAAAAAGAACTTCCTTCTAAGAATATAAATCTTTTTATCAATCAAGCTATAAATAATGGTGAAGATTGGTATAAAGAAAAGTGAAAAATAATAGTAGTTTTTTTATTGGTATATAAAAGGAATTTGTATTTTTTTGGATATTTTTGTGCTATAATAATCAGGTAGAATTTTTTTACTCAAATACATATTCTAAAAATAAAATAAAAAGGAGAATGCTACAATATAGTAACTTAGAATAGGTATGTGTACCGATGCTAGTCGGGAATTTAGGACTACAAAGAAGGTAGTAAAAATAATTTAGTAGCAGACTGTATGAAGAAATATTTACTAGCAGTTGTTTTTTTCTATGCTTGTCAATTCTTTCTTATTCTAATGATACAGAGACTCTAGATCAAGATACCAACACTGGTATTATTACTCAAGCAAAAGATTTTTGCTAAAGTAAAAGGTAAATCAAAAAAACAAATATTTATCGATACTCTTATTCCAACTATCGAAAAGATAAGAACTAAGATAGCTGAGGATAAGGAATATGTAAAAGACTCTTATAGAGAAAAGAAATCTTTAACAACAGAAGAAAAAAACTATATTTAGAGGAGATGTATATTAAATACAAAAGTAAAAATCTAAATCTAAAAACAGAATTAGTACACAAGATGGTGGTTCCACCAACATCGTTTATACTAGGGCAGGCTTCATTAGAAAGTGGTTGGGGAAATTCTAAACTTGCAAAAAGAAGGAAATAATCTATTTGCAGTTAGATCATCTTTAAGAGATCCTGAAAAAAACTGTAAATCTAGGACCCTAACCAATACTACAAAAGATATGAAAGTTTAGAAGAATCACTAATGGACTATGTGATGACTTTGTCAAGACATTCTAGTTATTCTAATTTAAGAAAAAGCAATTAATAATGGAGAACAAACAATAGTTCTTATCAAACATTTAGGAAATTATTCTGAAATGAAAAAAATCTATATGAACAAAGATTAACTCAGATAATTACAAAAAAATAATTTATTTAAATATGATAACTAAAGAAAGAAGATTTAGACTTTACTAAGAAGTCTAAATCTTTTTTTGTGATATAATTAAAAATATTGATACCACTTATTGCTAGGAGGAAAAAAATTGTGGAATTAATTCATATAGAAAATCCTAATTTTGAAATAATGCAAAAAGATTATAGAGATTGGAAGAAAGTGCTTTTGAGGGAGCAGGAAATGTAGACCTTTGGATAATAAAAAGCCCTTATAAGATATGGTATGGTTTTTTTGTTGTAAAAAGAAGGAGATAAAAATAGTATGCATAGTTGAATATATGCAAATTTTTTTAATAAAAAAATCTCTTTTTCCTTTATGGTATATCAACCTTGAAAGAATACAGACATAAGGGTTATGCAAACTTTATCTTAAATGAAACTGAAAAAAATCTTAAAAAGATTTAGGTTATACTGAAATAGAGTTGACTGTCGCACCAGAAAAATCAAATAGCGATAGATTTGTATAAAAAGCATGGCTATAAACAAGAAAGTTTTTTTAAAAAGATGAGTATGGTACAGGCATTGATAGATTTATGATGAAAAAAAATTTTATAAGATTATAAGAAAAAAAATATAATTTTTTTAGAAAAAAATCTTCAATAATAAAAAATTTTTTTATTGCAATAAAAAAATATGTTACAATGAAATATAGATAATTTTTTTGATGGGAGTGAGAAAATGGAAGCAAAAAAAGAATTTTTTTAAGAATGATAAATGAATGTGATGAAATAGCTTTTAGCTACTAGTATACACGATATGCCAAATGTTAGAATAGTAAATTACTACTATGATCAAGACAATAATATTATGTATTTTTGCTACATATAAAGGTAGAGAAAAAAATAAGTGAATTCTGGAAAAAAATAACAATGTAGCTTTTTACAACTATTCCTATAAAAAAAAGGAGTTAGAGAACAAGTAAGAGCAAGAGGACATGTTAGAGAAAGTGAAAAAAACTATAATAGATTTAAGAGAAGAATTTTCTAATAAAATGTCAGATTTTGCTGAAATTATAGATAAATATTCTGAAGAATTAAAAGTCTATGAAATAAGATTTACAGAAGCAACTGTAACTCTTGATAGTAGAACTTATGAAAAAAATAAGTCTATAGAAAAATAAAAAAAGTTCGTTACAGACTTAGGTTTTAGAAAAATTTTTCTTTGAGAGATAAAAAAAACTTTAGCTATATATATAACGATTACTTGCCAGCCTATAATGGTTCTAGAGCTCAACAAAGGCTCTTTCACCATTATAGGACTTCGCAGTAATCTTTTTTTATGCTATTAGTTATTTATTTCAAAGAAAATTTCTAATAATTAATTGAAATGTAACTCACTTATTTTTTTACTTTAGAATTGAAATTTTAATTTTGCAACAGCCTCTTTTTCGTTCTTATTTTTTTATAAATGTCTCCACGACTTCCAATATCTAAGACTAATATAGTTATAATATTTTTTTGTCTATCTTAAAAATTGCTCTATATTTACCAATTCTAAGGCTAAATGCTAAATTTAAAAAAAATATAAGCAAGTTAGTATAGCCATAAGAACATACTAATATGGTGGTTGAGTAGTACAGCCGATATGAAATAACAATAGAAGTTTTATTGTTATTCTCTATGAACTTAATCTATGTCACATTTATATATAATTTTTGATACTATGATAGTCCTTAATATCATACAGACTTATTTTTTTGTAACATCTTTCTGAAATCTCTTCAAAAAGCTTTTAAAGAATTTAGTACCCTCTAATTTATGAGATTTCATAAATTTTTACAGCTTCTTTTTTTATAAACAACTTTATAAGATTTCATCTAATGTTAGTTCAACTCCTTCATCATCTTTATCAGTTTCAATATGTTTTTATTATTTTTGCAATTTCTTCTCCCTCAGCTTTATCCATTTTTTTACAATTTAATTTTATATATTTTTGCTAAGTCCATTTTTTTCAACCTCTTTAATAAATTATACATATTTGTATATATAATACACATAATAGATATAAAAAGTCAAAAAAACTAAATTATGAATATTTTTTTATCAGTTATAACTGATAAAAAAATATAAAAAGACTTTTTTGTAAGTTATAACTGTGATACACTTAATAAATATTATAGATTTTTTTAATGAATTAAAAAATAAAAAAACACTATTGATTGCAGTCAATAGTGTTTTTTTGATATATTGCTATATCTTATGGTTGTAGAATAAAATGGTGTTGATAGAATAAATTTCTATCAATGCCATTTTTTTAATAAAAAAAGTTGAGACAATAAAATTTTTCCTGTTAAAAATTAAATCGCTGAAAATAACCATAAAAAGGAAGTGATTTCATTGTCTCTATCTAATCTTATCAAAAATTTCTTAAATATTCAAGATGATAATATTTCTTTTTCCAGAAGAAGAATATTGTCAAGTTACTCAAAAAGGTGATTATCGAATTAAAGTTTTTTAAAGGATTTCTTAAAGTCTAATTACTGCGCTTGTCCCTCATTGTAATTCTAAAAAAATATTGTTAAAAATGGTTCAAGACATCGTAAAATTAAATATATTCCTATTCAAAATTACAATATTGAACTTGAGCTTACTATACAAAGATATATTTGTAAGAATTGTAAGAAAACTTTCTCCCCTTCCACTAATATTGTCAGTGATAACTCTAATATATCTAATAATCTTAAGTACACTATTGCTCTTGAACTTAAAGAAAATGTATCACTTACATATATTGCTAAGAAATATGATATTTCTGTTGCTTCTGTGCAAAGAGTTATGAATATTTGCTATCCTGATTTTAAAGTTAATAAAGAACATTTACCAGAAGCTATTTGTATTGATGAATTTAAGTCTGTTAAAAATATTGATGGCGCTATGTCTTTTGTTTTTTTGCTGATTATCAAAGTAAAAAGTATTATTGATATTGTTGAAGACAGGAGACTTAATTCTCTTACAGAATATTTTTCAAGATTTTCTTTAGAAGCAAGAAACAATGTAAAATATGTCTGCATGGACATGTATGTTCCATACATTAGCCTAGTTAACTCTATCTTTCCTAATGCAGAAATAGTAATAGATAAATTTCATATAGTTAATCTTGTTAGCAGAGCATTTAATCAAACTAGAATATCTATTATGAATTCTATTCAAGATGATTCGTTAAAAAGAAAGCTAAAAGCTATTCTGGAAATCATTATTAAAAATATTATCCTGATCTTTGTCAAAGTAAACTATTATTGTCAAAGCTTTTAAGCGCAAACTAAGTAGCAAAAGATAAGGTAGATTATCTTTTAGAAAAAAAATCCCTGAATTAGAGATTAGTTTTAATATCTACCAAGATATTATTCAAACAATAAAAGCATAATAACTTTAAAAAGATTTGAAGAAATAGTAAAAAAATATTTAGCTAGTAAAGAAAAAAATTTCTAAGAAAAATGATAATAGCTCTAAAAAAACTCTGAAAAAAAATATATGAAATATATCGAAAATATGTTTGAATCAAATATTACTAATGGTTTAATAGAAGGTTTAAATAATAAGATAAAATCAACAAAAGAGAACAGCATTTGGATATTCAAATTTTAGTAATTTTTAAAAAAAGCGTGTATTGATTCAAGTAGGTATTATCCCAATTAGCGCTTAATTTTTTTAATGTAATTAATACAATAATGTGATTTAGTTTTAATAAAAAAAGAGAATTCTTAAGTTTTTTTAATTCTCAAAAAAATTCTCTTAATTCTATCAGGTCATAGTCTAAACTTTTTTTATCAACACTATTTTGACAAATAACCTATCTTATAATTAATTATTTTATTTTTCTTACTAACTCTTCCAAAGCTTTTTGCTAAACGAGTTGTGACATCAAAGCTTTCTTCTGTGTGAACATTGTAATTAATAATCCAGTTCTTAAATCATAAACACTAATATTTCCACTGAAAAAAAGTACCTCCTAGAAAACTTTTTATAATCTTCTTTTATCATTTTATCTACCACTATTAAGAAAGTTTCATTTCTTTTTTTCTAAGATTAGCTTTTTTTCAACTTCCCAAAAGTCTATTTCATTGACCTTCCACTTTCTAGATTCAAAACTAAGTTCTAAGTCATCTCTCCATTTTTGCTGAATATTCAGGAAAGTATGCAACAAGAACCTTTTTGTGAAGGATTAATTGGTGCTGCACTACCTGTTAAATTTTATTGAATCATTCATACAAGAAGCAAAAAGCAAATAACATTACAACCGCTAAAAAAATATTTTTTTGATAATTTTCATAACCTACCTCCAAGTTTATCTCATACTTTTTTTCAACTTCAATCACTGCTTTTTTTCTATACCTTCTAAAAAGGTCACCTAAACTTTCTTTTGTAAAGTTATAAACACACAGTCTTTCATTATTTCTTACATCAAATATACTTACATAACCTGTATATTCATAATAAGTAGAGCTTATAAAACCACCATCGCTATATTTATCTATATTTAATTGATCAAAGACAATAGCAAAAAGTTTCATTACCAGTAGCTCTACTTGAAACTTTCCAATTCCTTTGAAGTAACTTAGATCTTATAGCTTTTTTTCTACACCAACTGTTGCTCCTTCAACATATGCACTTCTTTGTGCTCTTGTAAATGATGCTGGAGTACTTATAGTTGTTATTTCTAGTCCAGAATTAGGGAAATAACAATGAACATGAAGTAAAAAGCTAATAACATAAATATACCTAATAAAACTTTTTTTAACAATTTTTCATAATCTACCTCTCTTTATTATTTTAATATTTTTTTACCTTGTATTAGTAAGGATTATTTCTACTATCTGCTACTGCATGTCTTCTTTCTATTTCTAAATCTCTTTTTACCATTTCCTTTATATCACTGCAAGCTGTTAGTATTGATAATAATAAAATAAATAATCCTAATTTTATAATTATTTTTCAAAAAAAGATCTCCTTCCTTTACTTTATATAACTTTCCACTTCATCTAGTGCAGTATTTGCTATATCTTTTAAAAAGCTCATCTGGCAATTCTTGTTCTGTGATAAGAAAAACATTTAAGAAACAACCTTTTCTTTTTTTGACCTTTGGCACAATATTATAACCATAGACTATTCCATTACGATTTTTTTCCAAAACTTTTTTTGAATATAAGCTCTATTAGTTTGAATTTCATCTGTATATTCTAATCCAAATGCTGGTGCAAACATCGTTTTGAATGCAATTCTTAAAGTTTGAGGATTTCCATCATTAGTAAAATACATAGTTACAACCAAATTCATATCAGATTCTTCTTGTGAGAAAGCAAGAGTGTCAACATCATTGACATCTATTTGATAACCGTCCCTTTGTATCTTATTTAAATCCACATAACTTGGTGCTGAAAAAGAATATACACCTAAGATTAAAAAAATAAAAAAATAATAGAATTTTTTTCATACCCTACCTCCAAATTTTTTTATAAAACAAAAGGACTATTTGCAAATAAAAAAATTGCAATAGTCCCCCTCTATTACTACTATTTATATTTTTACATTATATTTTTTTAATTTTGTCTACATACTTAATTGAAGCTAAATGTAAGAAAAAAACGTGTGTGTTTTTGAAAGAGTACTTATTTATTTGTTACTTTTTATTTTTTTGGTCTTTTTTTGTTTTTTTAAAAGAATAATATGAATAGCTACTCCAAGCCAAACAATAGCTAATGCTATTCTTGCATGTAGATTTTGAATTTTTATAAATAGAAAAAAATCATTCCACAAGATAAAAAAATAGTATAGCTTTTTATTTTTAACAGAAAGATTTAAACCTTTTCCTGAATAATAATCCTGTAATATAGGATCAAAAATATTTATTATTCATTATCATATCATGATATTTTTTTAGATGATCTCTCAAAAACAAAAATAAAGCTACAAGCAAAAAAAGGAACGGTTGGTAAACCAGGAATGAATACTCCAACTATCGCTAAAGCTACTGCTAAAAAAACCAAAAAGTTATATATAATTTCTTTTTTTAAATTCTTCATGTAATCTCCTAAAAAAATTTTTTTATTTATTATAAGGTTTATTATTTCTAAAAAGCAAGAACTTTTTTTAGTCAAAAATATTTAAAAGTACATAAGATTGACAAATGTCTACTAAAAAGAGTAAACTATTATAAAGAAACTAGTAATTTAAGGAGACTGAGATGATACAAAAAGAAGCACCTAAGGTGAAAGATGATAAAAAAATATAAAAAAATGTTATAGCTGTTATGAGTGGTAAAGGAGGAGTAGGGAAGTCTACAGTCACTACACTTCTTGCTAAAGAATTAAGAAAAAAAGGATATTCAGTTGGAGTTATGGACGCTGATATAACATGACCCTAGCATACCAAGACTTATGAATGTTAGTGAACAAAAAAATGGCAACTGATGGAAAAAAATATGTATCCTGTTGTTACAGAAGATGGGATAGAAATAGTTTCAATAAATCTTATGATAGATGAAAATGAACCTGTTGTATGGCGTGACCTAGTTATTGCAGGGGCAGTTATGCAATTTTGGAATGAAGTTGTTTGGAGTGACTTAGATTATCTTTTAATAGATATGCCTCCAGGAACAGGAGATGTTCCTCTAACTGTTATGAAAAGCTTTAATATCAAAGGACTAATTATGGTTTCTATACCACAAGATATGGTTTCAATGATAGTTACTAAAGCTATAAAAATGGCAAGAAAAAAATGAATGTCAATGTAATAGGTTTAATTGAAAAATATGAGTTATATAACTTGTGATTGTTGTGATAATAAAATATATTTGACAGATGAAAATGATATCCAAACTTTCTTAAAAGAAAATGATGTTGAACTTCTGGAGAACTTCCTATGACAAAAACAAATTGCAAGAATGACAAAGGGAGAAAGTGCTTATCCAGAAGAAACATTCTCTAAAAATTGCAGATAGAGTTATAGAAAAGGTTAAAGAATTATAAAAATTAAAAACACCATTAATTGCAGTTAATGGTGTTTTTTTGCTTTTCATAGAAAGCTATAGTATAATGAAACTATAGAAATAAAATAAAAAAATTTTTGTAGGAGGTTAAAATGGAAATAAAAAAATTGAAAATTTAAAAGACTTTCTATTAAAGTTAACTCAAGAAGATATAGAAGAGTTAATGAAAAAGAACTGAAAAAGAAGAAGATAGAATTTTTTTATAATAAATTATTTAATTTAATTTTAGAAACAAAACAAGAGGAATTAATAAAAAAAGGAGTATTTTTAATAAAAAAATCTTCTAAAACAATGAGGAAGTGTAATTATGGAAAAAAAGATTTGATAAAAAAATAAAATCATATATTTTTGAAAAAAATAAAGATATTTCTGTCCTTACTTTTTGATTAAAAAAATATGGTCGCACACTTGTGACTCTAGCACTCGTAGGGTGTCAGTCATGAGTTAGACCATTAAGTATAGTCAGCATATATAGAAATATGTATGTAGAGGTAGCAACTTTAAAAAGCTATCCAATACTACTCGAATTGCTGGAAACCCCTAAAACTAGTATAACTACAACATAGTACCTAAATAAAAATATGGTACAAAGTGTGAAAGTGGCGAAAGCAGAAAAAATATACTAGATGACATAAGGTTAAATCCTAAGTGTTAAGCCAGTAATACCCCAAATCAAAGATTCGGGAAAAGCTAAAAATGGGCAATCAGCAGCCAAGACCGAAAGGTAAGGTTCAACGACTATTCCTCCTGAGGGAAGTACACCAAAGCTGGTGGAAGTGGGTAGACCCAAACAGGTAGAGCTGTGGGATAAGATATAGTCTGTGCTTAATAGAAATATTAAGAAGTTCAAGGCTAATCTCCTTAATTTATTAAGGAGTGTATATGCCAGGAGAACTGCATAAGTGGTAGCGTACTTATGTGAACGACAACCTCTAAAAACGACTGAGTCAGTTTTTAGGTTCATATATTTAGAAAAAAATTTTACTTTTTTTCATTTACTTATAGTATAAAAAGTAGTATACTATATATAGGTAAATGGAGGTGAAATCGCATGGAAAAAAAGCATATAAGTTTAGATTTTTATCCAACTAAAAACTCAAATAACAATATTAAATTGTACTTTTGGTTGTGTAAGATATGTCTATAATCATTTTTTTAGATTTAAAACAAGAACTATATAGCAAAGAGAAAAAAATCTATTTCATATAGTGAGTGTAGTAAAGAATTAACAGTTTTTAAAACAAGAGAAAGAATGGTTAAAAGATGTAGATAAATTTTTCTTTACAAAATTCTTTAAAAAGATTTAGATAAAGCCTATAAGAACTTCTTTAGTGGAAGTGGCTATCCAAAGTTTAAATCTAAGAAAGATAATAGAAAATCATACAGAACCAATTATACAAATAATAATATAGAGTTTTTTTAGATAAATGGATAAAAAGTACCTAAGTTAGGGAAAGACTAAAAAAATAAGAGATAAAATAAAACCACAAGGAAGAATAATAAGTGCAACAATAACACAAGTACCTAGTGGAAAATATTATATATCTCTATGTTGTACAGATGTAGAAGTAGAAAAAAATTAGAAAGTACAAATAAAGAAATGTTGGAATAGATTTAGGTATAAAGGACTTTCGCGATTACCAGTGATGAAATCTCAATAGAAAAATCCAAAAATATTTACAAAAAAATCTTTGAATAAACTAGCAATATTACAAAGAAAACTATCACGAAAAACCAAAGGGTAGTTCAAATAGAAATAAAGCTAGAATAAAAAGTAGCAAGATTATTTGAAAAGATATCAAATCAAAGAGAAGATTTTTTTGCAAAAATTATCAACAATGCTAATAAAAAGAATATGATATTATTTGTATGGAAGACTTTACAAGTAAAAAAATATGGTAAAAAAATCATAAATTAGCAAGAAATATTGTAGATGTATCATGGAGTGAATTTAATAGAATACTAAGTTATAAAAGCGAAATGGCATGGAAGAACAATAGTAAGAGTAGATAAATTTTTTTGCAAGTAGTCAAATATGTAATTGTTGTGGATATAGAAATGAAGAAGTAAAAAGATTTAAGTGTGAGAGAATGGACTTGTCCAGTATGTGGAGCTGTACATAATAGAGATATAAATGCAGCCAAAAAAACATATTAAAAAGAAGGATTAAGGATATTAAAAGATAAGTACTTAAATATATAAATATATGAACCGTAGGAACTATGGGGATAGCTTGGTAAATTTAGTTGGCTAACAGAAGCAACTACTACCCAAGAACCCTGCGACTCTAGCACTCGTAGGGTGTCAGTCGTGGGAGGTTCAGTATGAGAAAATTATTAATAAAACAGATTTAGGAAATTTTTCCTAGTTATAGATTCAAACATATAAAAAAATTTTTGAGAGAAGATTTATTACCTATTGGATATCCTAATACAGTTGATTCTAATGTCTTAAAAAAATGGATAGATTTAAGAAAAAAATACCTAAGAATAGAGAAAAACGTGAATGCTATATTAAATTATCGTTTAAAAGAAATGGACACTACCCCAAATAATTTTATGAACTATATTGATTTATCTTATGGCTTATCTTTCAATGATTCTTATTGGATAATTCCAGAAGAAAAAAGATTTACTTTGGAAAGACTATAACCTTTATAAAAAAATAAGTTTAGTGAAAATCTCTCACTGGTAGCTTTTTGGAGAAGGGGGAAATATACCAGATTCTCTGAAAGATAAAAAGAACTTCGCCTGAGTATACAACTGATGGAATGTTAGCAAAATGTTGGACTGTAATTGATAATGAAATCTGTTTGTTAAAAAAAATCTTCAGAACATCATAAAGTTGAGGCTTATGCAGAATACTATTTATCACAAATAGCTGAAATAATGAATTTTTGAATATGTCCCTTATGATTTAATGAAATTTCATAAACACATAGTTTCAACTTGTAAGATATTTACAACAGAAGATAAAGGTTATTCACCAATACATCTTTGTTTTAAAAAAAGAGGATAGGTACAAAACAGAGGGTAATTTATTAGAAGCAATAGCAAAAAGTAATGGGAAAAGAAAAAAATTAGGAGATATTATGGTTTTTGATTCAATCATCTATAATACAGATAGACACTTAGGAAATTTTTGGAATGATAACTGATAATAATACAGGGAGATTATTAAAACCAGCTCCAATTTTTCGATAATGGTACTTCAATCTTTAATTTGCTTTTTTTAAAAAAATTCTATCCAAAGTATTTATAAAAAAATTATGTATCTAAATTTGAATTAAATTTTGATTTATTATCAAATATTTTTTTGTAGATGAAAGACATCAAGAGGGCTTAGAAAAGTTAAGAAATTTTTAAATTTAAAAGACATGATAAATACAATTTACCAGAAGAACTTTTTAGAAAAAAAGCTGAAATATTCATACAAAGTAGAAGTAAATTAATTTTTAAATCAACTAAAAAAATAAAATGGAGGTGCATTATGGTAAAAAAATAGAAGTGGCAAAAGCTATTAATTTCAATGAACTTATAAATTCAAAAAGAAGCTGAAGTTGTAAGTATGAGAATTTTTAAATGAAACCAATAGTTATATATCTTTGTTTTTCACTTGCTAAAAAAATGAAGAAATAACAGCCGAAGCTATGTTAGGAAATAGATATTATTATTGTTTCAATGGAAATGGAGAAATATCTGTAGAAAATAATAAAAAAAGTCTATTAAGACAGGAGACTTTTTTTAGAAGTTTTTAGCTAATAATAATTATTCTGTAAAATCTTTGGATACTTTTAAAAACTTATTGAAATTGGAGAAAAGATAGGAGATGAAGCAATGGAAAATCAAACTTTAAAAAAATGTTAGAAAGTGTGAGTGCATTTAGTCTTGCTGATTGTGTTGACTACAAAGAAGGACAAATTGTTAGTAAAAAAATTTAGTAGCAAAAAGCTAATTTAGTTATAACTATTATGTCATTTTTGGAAGGAGAATCATTAGATCCTCATAAAGCACCAGGTGATGCATTGGTAACTGTTCTAGATGGAGAAGGAAAAATATATAGTTGATGGTAAAGCCTTTGTTGTTAAAAAAAGGGAAAAGTGCAGTTTTACCTGCTAATATTCCTCATGCTGTTGAAGCAGAAACTCAAAAATTTTTAAAATGATGTTAACTTTAGTAAAATAAAAAAAAATAAAAATTTGAAGAGGCTGTTAAAAAAAATTTGTAACAGCCTCTTTTTTTATGTTTATATTAAAAGAAAATGATTGAATAAATTTATTTATAAAATATATAAAAAAAATAAAAAAAATATAGATACTTATTTCTATCTTTATGATATAATATAATGTCAATTTAAAAATCTATGGAGATAAAAAAATGAATAAAGCAATTTTTTTAGATAGAGATGGAACGATAAATGTAGAAAAAAAGACTACATTTACAAATGTGAAGATTTAGTTTTTTTGAAGAAGGTTCAGTAGAAGCTTTTAAAAAAACTTTTTAAAAATTTAGGATATATTTTAATTGTTGTAAGTAATCAATCAGGTATAGCTAGAGGATATTTTTACAGAGGAAGATTTAAAGGCTTTTTAACAACAATATGAATGAAAAAGTTAAAAAGAAGAGGCTGTTGAAATAACAGAATTCTATTGTTGTCCCTCATCATCCTGATGGGCTAGCTGAGTATAAAAAAAGTTTGTGATTGTAGAAAACCCTAACAACAAGATGCTAGAAGATGCAATTGAAAAAGTATAATATCGACAGAGAAAAAAATCATATATGATAGGAGATAAGGCCTCAGATATAGGAGCAGGTTTAAAGTCTAAATTAAAAAAACTGTTCTTGTGAAGACTGGTTATGGCTTGAAAGATATGGAAAAGATAGATAAAAATGAAACTTTAGTTTGTGAAAACTTAAAAGACTTCTCAGAAGTATTAAAAAAAGAGAAAAGTTAAATGAATTAATATTTGAAGAATTTTTCAAAGAAAGTTCAAATAAAAAAATGTTGTAATGGACAGTAGAAAAGTTACAGAAGGTTCATTATTTTTTTGCAATAAAACAACGGAAACTCTTATGTTAAAGATGTTTTAGATAAGGGAGCTAGCCTTGTTATAGCTGATAATACAGATATAGCAGATGAAAGAATAGTAAAAGTTGCAGATACTATTGCTACTATGCAAGATTTAGCAACAAAATACAGAAATAAATTGGATATACAAGTTATAGGAATAACGGGAAGCAATGGAAAAACTAGTACAAAAGATATAGTTTATTCTCTGCTTTCTAAAAAAAGCTAAGACTTTAAAAACTGAAGGAAACTACAATAATCACATAGGTTTACCTTATACACTTTTTAAATGTTACAGATGAAGAAAAGTTTGTAGTCTTAGAAATGGGAATGAGTTCTCTTGGAGAAATCAGAAGATTAGGAGAAATTTCGAAACCCTAACTATGCAATAATAACTAATATTGAGATTCTCATATAGAGTTTTTTTAAAGACAAGAGATAATGTTTTTTTAAAGCTAAAACAGAGCTTTTTAGAGTTTGTAAACAAAGAAAACACTTTTGTTTGTGGTGATGATGTATATTTAGCAAAGCTAGATGTGAATAAAATAGGTTTCAATGAAGATAATAATTTCAGAATAGAAAGCTATGAATTTTTCTGATAAAGGAAGCAAATTTACTTTTAGATGGAAAAGAATATGAAATGTCTTTACTAGGGAAAACACAATATTTCTAACACAGCTATCGCAATAGAATTAGCAAAAGAAAAATTGGACTTAGTGAGGAAGAAATAAAAGAAGGTTTAAAAGACATAAAAAAATAAGCAATATGAGATTTCAAGAAATAAGAGTAGGAGAAGATATTTATATCAATGATGCTTACAATGCAAGTCCTACTTCTATGAAGGCAGCAATAGACACTTTAAATGAAATCTATAACGACAAATATAAGATAGCCATTCTAGGAGATATGCTAGAATTGGGAGAAGATGAAGTGAAATATCATGTGGAAGTCCTAAACTACCTACTTGATAAAAAGATAAAATTGATATATCTATATGGAGAAAGAATGAAAAAGCCTATGATATATTTATGAAAAAAATAAGTCAGAAGAATATAGATTTTGGTACTATCCAACGAAAGAAGGAATAGTAGAAAGTTTAAAAAAATATCAGAATGGAAAAAAAGTAATTTTACTGAAAGCCCTCAAGAGGAACAGCCTTAGAGGATATAATAGTGAAAGAGTGAGGGGACGATAAAAGATGTTGTATTTTTTTAACGAAGTATTTTTGCAGAAATTGAATTTTTGAGATCAATTTATCTAAGAACTTTTTTTAGCCTTTTGTAATATCTTTTTGTATAGTTTTTATTTGCAGGAAACCATTTATAAAAATATTTAAAAAGTTAAAAAAATTCGGTGAAGAAATAAGAGATGATGGACCTAGTTCACATTTTTTTCAAAAAAAGGTACTCCAACTATGGGTGGAGTTTTGATTATAGCCTCAGTACTTTTGACAAGTTTATTGATAAAATGACTTAGCAAATAAGTTGATTCTACTTGTTTTAGTTTCTATGCTTATGTTTGCAGCAATAGGTTTTATTGATGACTATAGAAAGTTTACTGTCAGTAAAAAAAGGTTTAGCAGGAAAGAAAAAATTGTTATTTCAAGGTACTATAGGACTGATGGTATGGGCTTATCTATACTATATTGGTTTCACAGGTAGACCTATGATAGATTTTTCACTAATAAATCCTATAAGTGCTCATCCATATTATATTGGAGCAATAGGAATGTTTGTTTTAATTCAACTTATACTTATGGGAACATCAAATGCAGTTAACATAACTGACGGACTTGATGGACTGGCTATAATGCCTATGATAATATGTTCAACTATCTTAGGAGTAGTGGCATACTTTACAGGACATACAGAATTGAGTTCTCACTTGCATTTATTCTATACTGTTGGTTCAGGAGAACTATCTGTATTCTTGGCAGCAGTAACAGGTGCAGGACTAGGGTTCCTTTGGTATAACTGTTATCCAGCACAAATATTTATGGGAGATACAGGTTCTCTAACTCTTGGAGGAATTTTAGGAGTTATAGGAATTATCTTAAAACAAGAATTATTATTACCAATCTTAGGATTTATATTTGTACTTGAAGCTTTATCAGTAATACTTCAAGTTGGTTCATTTAAATTAAGAGGAAAAAGAATATTTAAAATGGCACCTATTCATCACCATTTTTGAGTTGATGAATATACCAGAGTCAAAAAGTTACTTTAAGATTTTTGGATAGCAACACTTATATTTGGAATAATAGCATTAGGAACAATTAAGATGAGAGGGATACTATAATGAAAAAAAGTAATGATTTATGGAATGGGGATAAGCGGAACAGGAGCAAAAAGCACTGTTAGAAACAGAAGGTTATGAAGTTATTTTTAGTTGATGATAAAAAAAGCTATGACATCTGAAGAAGCTATGCAACATTTAGATAATATAGAGTTTTTTTATTAAAAAGTCCTGGAATACCATACAATGATTTTTGTTAAAGAAGTTCAAAAAAAGAGGAATTAAAAATCTTAGATGAAATAGAAGTTGCATACAACTATATGGTAGAAAAGAATTTAAAAAAACAAAAAAATTATTGCAATTACTGGTACTAATGGAAAAAGTACAACTACAGCGAAAAATATCAGATCTATTAAATTATGCAGGATATAAAGCTTTGCTATGCTGGAAATATTGGAAGATCATTGTCTGAAGCTCTATTACATGAAAAAAAGATTTAGACTTTGTTTCTTTTAGAACTTAGTTCATTCCAATTAGAAAATGTTGAAAAATTTTTAGACCATATATCTCTATGATAATCAACATGGGGACCAGATCATATAGAAAGATATAAGAGTTTTTGATGAATACTATGACACAAAAATTTAATATAGCAAAAAAATCAAGATGAAAACCAATATTTTTATAGAAAATATTGATGATGTAGAAATTGAAAAAAAGAGCTAAACAAATAAAGGCTAAAAAGAATTTCTGTATCAAAAATCTAAAGAAGCAAATGTTTATGTTGAAGACAATAAAATTTATGTGGGAAAAGATTTTATAATTGAAGCAGATAAATTGAGTTTAAAGGGTATACATAATTTAGAAAAATACTTTATTTATGGTAGCTACTGCTGAAATTTTTAAATATAGATAGAGAAAAAAATTAAAAGAGTTTTTTTAATGATAGCGACTCCTTTAGAACATAGAACAGAATTGTTCTTTAACTATGGAAAAGTAAAAATTCATAAATGACTCAAAAGGCAACAAATGTAGATTCTACAAAATTTGCTATTCAAGCAAATAAAGATAGTATCTTAATCTGTGGTGGTTATGATAAGGGAGTAGATCTAGCACCATTAGCAGAAATGATTAAAGAAAAATATAAAAGAAGTATATTTAATAGGGGTAATAGCAGATAAGATTGAAACAGAATTGAAGAAAGTAGGCTATGAAGCTAACAAAATTCATAAATTAGAAACTATAGAAAAATTCTCTTCTAGATATGAAAAAGAGATTTACAAAAGATTCTGATGAAGTGATCTTACTTTCTCCAGCAACATCAAGTTATGATCAATTTAATTCTTTTTGAACATAGAGGGAAAGTTTTTAAAGAGTTAGTTTTAAAAAAATTTTTTTGGGTAGGTGTACAAAATGAGAAAAGTAATTCTTACAACAGGTGGAACAGGAGGACATATATATCCTGCTCTAGCTGTTGCAGATAGATTAAAAATTAAAAAGGTGTGGAAACAGTATTTGTTGGAAGTACAGAACGTATGGAACATGAGATAGTTCCAGAAAGTGGGCATAGATTTATAGGTCTTGATATATCAGTTCCTAAAGGTTTTAAGAATATAAGAAAATATTTAAAAAGCTATAAGAGGAGCATATAAGATTATAAAAAGAAGAGAAAACCAGAGGCTATTATAGGTTTTTGGAAATTACATATCAGTACCTACAATTATTGCTGCAATTTTACTTTAGAAAAAAATATATTTGCAAGAACAAAATGTAAATATAGGTTCAGCAAATAGATTATTTTTATAAAATGGCAAAAGCTAACTTTTCTTGCCTTTGATAAAACTTATGACGATATTCCTATCAAATCTCAAGATAGATTTAAAGTAACAGGAAATCCATTAAGAATAGGTATAGAAGAGTTGAGATATGCCACTGAAAGACAAAAAAATTAGGTATAGAACCTAATGAAAAAGTTTTATTGATTACAGGTGGAAGTTTAGGGAGCACAAGATATTAATAATACTATTATGAAGTATTGGGAAAAAAATTCTGTGCTGAAAAAAATATTAGAGTTTACTGGGCTACAGGAAATAATTTTAATGAATTAAAAAAAGTCTTGAAAAACAAAGAAAGAAAATGATAGGATAGAACCTTACTTTTAATGACATGTTAAATATTATGGCAGCAGCTGACTTAGTTATATGTAGAGCAGGAGCATTGACAATATCTGAACTTATAGAACTTGAAAAACCTTCAATCATAATTCCTTATGGTTCAATAAAGGTTGGACAATATGAAAATGCTAAGGTTCTTAAGGACTATAATGCAGCTTATGTCTATACAAAAGATGAGCTAGATGAAGCTATAAAAAAAGCTTTTGAAGTAATAAGAAATGATGAAAAATTGAAAAAGATGAGAATTAGGTTGAAACCATTGAGAAAGCCTAATGCAGCAGAAGAGATTATAGCATATCTCGATATTTGGAGGAATTAAGGCAATGGAAAAAAATTTATTTTATTGGAATAAATGGCATAGGTATGAGTGGACTTGCCAAAATAATGAAATGTAAAGGTTATGATGTAAAAGGAGCGGATATCTGTTCTAACTATGTAACAGAAGAGCTTCTATCAATGGGAATAACTGTTTACAATGAGCATGATGAAGAAAATGTAAAGGGAGCAGACTTTGTTATAGCTTCAACGGCTATAAAGGAAACTAACCCTGAATATGCTTATGCCAAGAAAAATGGTATAAAAAAATTTCTAAAAAAAGAGGAGAATTACTAGCTAAACTTCTAAATAGAGAAACTGGTATAGCTATAGCAGGAACTCATGGGAAAGACTACAACTTCTTCTATGCTTTCAGCAGTTATGCTAAAAAAAGATCCTACAATAGTTGTAGGAGGAATTTTACCAGAAATAAAATCTAATGCTAGACCTGGAAAAAGTGAATATTTTATAGCTGAGGCAGATGAAAGTGATAATTCATTTTTGTTTATGAATCCTGAATACTCAGTAATTACTAATATAGATGCTGATCATTTAGATGTGCATGGAAATTTAGAAAATATTAAAAAAATCTTTTTATAGAATTCATCTTACATACACAAAAAGGAATCTATAATATGTATGGACTCTAAAAAAATTTGATGGATGCAATTTCAAAAATTACCTGAAGGAAAATCTGTAACAAAAATATTCAATAAAAGATGAAAAATGCAGATATATATGCTAAAAAAATATCAGAATAGTGGACAGAAAAAAACTGTTTTTGAAGTCTATGTAAATAAAGAGTTAAAAGGAGAATTTTTCTCTAAACATTCCTGGTGAACACAATATACAAAAACTCTTTACCTGTAATCTATTTAGCATTAAAATTTGGACTTAATAAAGATGAAATTCAAGAAGCCTTTAAATCAATTTAAAGGTTCAAAAAGAAGATATGATGTACTATATGATCAAGAATTAGAAAATGGTTATGGTAGTAAAACTAAGAGAGTTAGAATAGTTGATGACTATGCTCACCATCCAACAGAAATAAAAGGCAACTTTTAAAAAGCTATAAAAAAAGTGTGGATAACTCAAGATTGGTTGCAATATTTCAACCTCATAGATACAGTAGAGTACACTTCTTATTAGATGAGTTTAAAGATGCTTTTGCAGATGTAGATAAGGTAATACTTTTTACCCTATATATGCAGCTGGAGAAAAGAATGAATTTAATGTTTCAAGTGAAATATTAAAAGAACATATAAATCATGCTAATGTGGAACTTATGAATGAATGGAAAGGATATAAAAAGATATGTAACTAGAGTTAAAAAAAGACTCTACATATATTTTTTTATGGGAGCTGGAGATATATCAACTTTAGCTCATGAAATTGCTGAAGAATTGGAAGGAATGTCTGATGAAAAATTTTTTTGATAATCAAGAAATGAAAAAAATTATTCAAATATGAGAGTCGGAGGAAAAGCTAAAAGACTAATCATACTTGAATCAAAAAGAAGAAATAATAGATGTATATAAGAATGAAGAAAATACTAAATATCTTTTATTTTAGGAAATGGAACTAAATGTTTTATTCACTGATGACTTTTATGGATAAGACTTTTGTTTGCACAAAAAAAATTAAATAAGATAGAAGATTTAGGATCTAATCTAGTTAGAGTTGAAACAGGTGCAAACCTAAAAAGACTTAACAGATTTTTATGAGAGATAAAAAAATTATTCTGGAATTGAAAGCCTATTTGGGTATACCAGGCTCTATTGGAGGACTTGTATATATGAATGGTGGAGCTTTTTGGAACAGAAATATTTGATAAAATAGTATCAATAGAAGTGTTTGATGAAAATCATCAAATAAGAGAAATAAAAAGAAGATTTAAAAGTAGCATATAGAAAAACAGAAATTCAAGATAAAAAAATTGGTTAGTTTTTAAGTGCAACTTTTTAAATTTGATGATGGTTTTGATGACGCTAGAGTAAAAGAAATAAAAGAATTAAGAGAAAGTAAAGCATCCTTTAGATAAACCAAGTTTAGGGAAGTACATTTAAAAACCCTGAAGGAGATTTCGCAGCGAGATTAATTTCAGAATGTGGTCTAAAGGGAACTATAATAGGTAATGCTCAAATAGCAGAAAAAAACATCCTAACTTTGTATTAAATTTAGGTGGAGCTACATTTGAAGATATTACAAATATTTTAACTTTAGTTAAAAAAAATCAGTATTTGAAAAAAATTTGGGGTAAAATTAGAAGAAGAAATAATAATTGTTAAATAAGAGGCGAAAGAAGAAAATGAAAAATAGCAGTTTTTATGGGGGGAACTTCATCAGAAAAAGAAATATCTCTAAGAAGTGGAGAAGCAGTTTTAGAAAGTTTACAAAGACAAGGTTATGATGCATATGGAGTTGTACTAGATGAGAATAATCAAGTAACAGCTTTTTCTTGAAAATGACTATGACTTAGCATACTTAGTTCTACATGGTGGGAACGGAGAAAATGGTAAGATACAAGCAGTATTAGATATTTTAGGAAAGAAATATACAGGTTCAGGGGTACTTGCAAGTGCTTTAACTATGGATAAAAATAAGACTAAGCAAATTGCAGAAAATATTGGAATAAGAGTGCCAAAATCATATAGAGATTTAGACTCTATTGAAAGATTTCCAGTAATAATAAAGCCTGTTGATGAAGGATCAAGTAAAGGACTATTTTTTTATGTAACAATAAAGAAGAGGCAGGGGAAGCTCTTAAAAAACTTAGAAAACCTATAATTGAAGACTATATTGTTGGAGAAGAATTGACAGTTGGAGTTTTAAATGGAAAGGCTTTAGGAGTATTAAAAATAATCCCTCAAGCAGATGTTCTATATGACTACGATTCAAAAATATGCAAAAAGGTGGGTCAATTCATGAATTTCCAGCAAAAAAATAGAAGATAAATCATATAAGGAAGCTATGAAAAATAGCAGAAAAGAATTCATAAAGAATTTAAAATGAAAGGAATTTCAAGAAGTGATTTTTATACTAAGTGAAGGTAAAACTTTATTTCTTAGAAGTAAACTCTTCACCAGGAATGACAAAAAAACAAGTTTAATTCCTGATTTAGCAACTCTTCAAGGATATACTTTTGATGATGTTGTTAGATTGACAGTTGAAACATTTTTGAAATAATTAGGGAACTTAATGAAAGTAAGATTGTTGATATTGAATATAATAATGTATTTAGTATATATGTTGCCCTCAAAATTTCTTTTAGATTAGATTACTTTTAATATAAATAAAGTAGATATTCAAGAGAGTGCAAAAGATGTTACAGCCAGAATTGACAAAAATTGAGTGAAAAAAATTATATAATAAAGAAATATTATTTATATAGATAGCAATGAAATAAAAAGAATTTTTTTAGAAAAAGATGTAAGGGTTGAAGATGTAACAATTACAAAAAATCCTTAGGAGAAATTAGTATTAATGTTAAAGAGAAAGACTTATCTTACTACGCAGTTATAGGAAAAAAATATTTATTTAGTGGATAAAGTTGGAGAGATATTTGCCTACTTAAATGAAAAAAAGATGTAGAAGAAGTACCTTTTATTGTAGCAAATAGTGAAGATGAAATCAAAGAAATAACAGAATTTTTTTAAATGAACTCTCAGATTTAGCAATATTTAAAAAAATATTTCTCAAATATATAAAATAAAACGATAAAGAATTTGTTATAATATTGAAAGATGGAGTTAAAAATAAAAAAACTAATAGAATAGAAGAAAATGACGAAGTTAATAAAGAAAAACAGAACAAAAGATATTTGATTGCACAACAACTTTATTTTTAATATGTCAAAGGAAAGGAAAAATAGACTACATAGATTTAAGATTTAATGACTATATAATAAAATATTTAGGTGATAACAAATGAGAGATGATGTAATAAGAAAAAGTAGCTCTGGACATCGGTAATGATACTATAAAGTTACTTATTGGTGAAATGAGTTTAGACTTTACAAAAATAGCTGTTACTGATTATGTCAAAGTTAAACACGGAGGCTTGATAAAGTCAGAAATTTATGATATGAATGCCTTAAGTGAAGGGCTTAGAACAGCAATAAATAAAAGTAGAAAGCATTGAATCTCCAATAACAAAACTATCTCTAGCTTTTAGGTGGTTCTAGAGTTGGCTCAACAACAGTAAATGTCAAGATTTCCTTTCCTGAAAAGGAAATTGAAGAATCAGATATGAATAAATTGCTAAAAAAAGCAAAAAGACAGATTTTTGGAGAAAATGAAGATAAGTTTAAAATACTATATAAAGAAGTATATAATAAAAAAAGGTTGATGAATCAAAATATAATAAAAGCAACCTGTGGGTATGGTTGGTAAAGAATTACAAGCAGATGTACACTTTGTATATGTGGAAGAAGAATATGTAAAGAAATTTAGAGAAGTCCTGTATGGGCTTGGAGTGGATATAGATAAGATATATCTAGACTCATACGCTTCAGCTAAAGGAACTTTAGATGAAGAAACAAGAAAAAAATGGGAGTAGCCCATGTAGATATTGGTTATGGCTCAACAAGTGTCATAATCTTAAAAAAATGGAAAAAGTTCTCTATGCTAAGACAAAATCACTAGGGGAATTACACTATATTTCTGATTTATCAATAATATTGAAAAATACCTAGAGAAGGGGCAGAAGAAATATTATTAAAATTAAAAAAATAAGAATATTGAATCAGATGAAACAATAAAATATGGAACAAAAAGAATACCTTTTAAAAAGTATAAAGGATATCATTGCAGCTAGAACAGATGATATTATAGAATTCATTAATACAACAATAGATGAATCTGGTTTCAATGGACTCTTGGCTAGGGGTATAGTTCTAACAGGAGGAGCAGTTGATATAGATGGAGTGGCTGAACAAGTTTCAAATAGATCAGGATATCTAGTTAGAAAGATGTTACCAATACCTTTAAAAGGTATAAAGAATAGTTTCTACAGCGATGCAACTGTGGTTGGAATATTTTTAGAAGATATGGAAAGAGAATATAAGAAAAGTACAGAAAAAAATTAAGGAAGAAACTATACAAATTACTAGAAGAGATGCAGTAAGAAATAAGAGTGTAAAAAGATGAAGTGGACGTTTTTTTAGAAGAAATAGATGACAGTAGATCTAAGAAAAAGAAGAAAAGTTCGATTTAATCAGATGGCTAAGAGAACTTTTTTTAGTCTAAAAGTAAGGAGGATATTTATGTCAGAAGGAATAAAAGATCTTGTTAAAATAAAGGTTATAGGTGTTGGAGGTGGAGGAGGAAATGCCATCAACGATATGCTTTTATTCAGGAGTAACAGGAGTAGAATATATAGCGGCTAATACAGATAGACAGGATTTAGAAAAAAATCATTAGCTGATAGAAAATTACAAATTGGTGAAAAAAATTAACAAAAGGGCAAGGAGCAGGTGCTGAGCCTGAAATAGGAAGACTTGCAGCAGAAGAAGATATAGAAAAAATTCAAGAACTTTTAAAAGGAACAGATATGCTGTTCATAACTGCTGGAATGGGTGGAGGTACTGGGACAGGAGCAGCTCCAGTTATTGCAAAAAGTTGCAAAAAGAATTAGATGTTCTTACAGTTGCAGTTGTAACAAGACCTTTTAATTTTTGAAGGTGAAAAAAAGAAGAAGAAATTCAGAAAATGGAATTGAACTTTTAAGACAAAATGTAGACAGTTTAGTTATTATACCAAATGATAAACTTTTTGATTTACCAGATAAAAAAATATAACTATGCTTAATGCATTTAAAGAAGCAAAACAATATCTTAAGAATAGGTATAAAAGCTGTTGTGGATCTAGTTTTAGGACAAGGATTCATAAACCTTGACTTCGCAGATATTAAATCTGTATTAAAAAAAATTCAGGAATCGCTGTTTTAGGATATGGAGAAGGTGAAGGAGAAAACAGAGCTATAAAAGCTGCTGAAAAAAAGCATTAGAATCTCCATTACTAGAAAAAAATCTATTCAAGGAGCAGATAAGATACTTATCAACTTAAGAACTTCTGAAGACGTTGGATTAAATGAATCACAAACAGTTACAGAAGTAATAAGACAAGCTACTGGAAAGAAAGTAGAAGATGTATTATTTGGAATTACAATAGTACCTGAATTCTCAGATAAAATTGAAATTACTATCATGGCAAATAATTTCAAAGATGAAATGGAAACTAATAATGAAACATTCATTAGAATGGAAACAGTTAAAACTACTGCTGAACCTATAAGAGAAGTAGAAAGAAAGAAAGAAGTGCCAGATGATATAATTGATATTCCACCTTGGATGAGAAAAAAATAATAGATAAAGGTTATTTGTCAAATAGTGTTGATAAAAAAAGTTTAGACTATGACCTGATAGAATTAAGAGAATTTTTTTGAGAATTAAAAAAACTTAAGAATTCTCTTTTGTATTGAAAAAAATGGGCTGTTGCAATTTTAATTTTGTACTGACCCCAAAAAAAGTTGGACAAATTAATTTAACTTACTAATAAGGATTGACTTCTGTAAGAAGCAGGAGTTAATCCTTTTAATTTTTTTCCTTTTATTCTTTTTGTTGTTGTAATAATATATATAATCTTCTATTGCTTCTTTCAATTCTTCTAATGTCTTGTACTTTTTCTTCTTGTTCATAAAACATTTCTGTTTTTTTAACAACCCAAAAGAAACTTTCCATTAATCCATTATCTAAACTATTTCCTTTTCTTGACATGCTTTTGAGTTATCTTTTTTTCTTTTTCAATCTTTCTTGATATGAAGAATGTTGATATTGCCATCCTTGGTCACTATGAAATATCAAATTTTCATAATTTTCATTTTTCTTTAAATGCTAAACTTAACATATGATTTATCTGCTCCAAGTTAGCACTGCGCGAAATATCATATGAAACTATATATCTTCCATAAGCATCTAATATTGGAGATAAGTATAACTTTTTCTCCTCTTAAATTAAATTCTGTTACATCTGTAAACCATTTTTTTGATTTGGAGCTGTTGCTTCAAAAATTTCTTTTAATATGGTTATCCGCTATCTTTCCTATGCGACCTTTGTATGAAGAATATTTTTCTTTTTTTACGGATAATACTTTGTAAATTAAACTTTCTTTCATAAGTCTTTGAACTTTTTTTATGATTAATATTTAAAACCTTGATTTTTTTAATTCCAATGTTACTCTGCGATAACCATATCTTCCTTTATTCACGTAGTAAATTTCTTTTGATTTTTTTTCAATGATATCTTTATTCTTCTCATCAATATCTTTTTTTATCAATATAGTAATAATATACTGATCTTGATATTCCAGCAATCTTTAATAGCATTTTTGAAAGGATATTTAGCTCTAAGTTCAGCTATTACTTTTTACTTTTTCTTCTCTTTTAGCTTCCCTTTCTTGAACTAGAGCTCTCAATTTTTTTAAATATTCATTCTCAGCCTTAAGATACAAATTTTTCTTCTTCTAATTGTTTAATTTTATCTTTGTTCAGATAATGTCTTATCATTTTTTTCTTAAGTTTAGTCATAGATTTAGGTTTCCTTCCTTTTTTTCTTTTTCTACAACATTATACCCATTTTTTTAAATTTTTGAAAGCCAATTATCTAAAAATACCAGGAGATACTAAACCAATATCAAGAGCAACAAAATTAATAGACTCATGATTAATTAAAAATTCTATTAATTGTTTGTAGTTTAAAAATCTTTAGAATATAGCTCTATTTTTTTATCTTTTCTTAAAATATCATATCCATGTTTTTTTCAATTAAAGCAATTAAATATTTAATATTAGATTCCTGAACATCAAAAAGCTTTTAGCTAAAGAAGGAATAGTTTCCCCTTTTTTTCTCCTTTCAAATATTTCAATTTTATTTTTCTCTTGTTAATTTACTCACTAAAAACTGCACCCTCCAATCTTATGTCCAAGATTATGGGTGCAGTACAAATCATTGATTTGCAACAGCTCTTTTTTAAAATTGATATGATATTTTTAAAAAAATATTGGTGGCGTTTCTTTAGGCATTTCATCAGCTCTTCTTAAAGCTTTTTGAGAATGCTATCTCAGCAGTTAAGTTATCCTTTTTGAAATTTTTAGACCTACTGCTATTCCAGCAATTCTATCACTATTTTTTTCTATAACGATCCCTAGATAAACCTAGATCAAGTCCTATAAAAGGATCAAAAAAACTTTTTATTTCTCCATATTAAAGTATTCTGTATATATAGTCCTTTATCGCCCTTTATAGTATTTTTCCTTAAAGCCACGAACACTGTCAAACCCCCATTTCAAATTTATTATTATCTAATAAATGTGATTTTTGAATAAGAGGAAAAATATTTAATTGATAGTTAAAATATCCATATTTTTGTTGGAAAAACTCTTAGAATAATTTATGTTTTAAGTTATATTTTTTTAAATTCTTTTCTGAACCTACTACAACTATATGTCATCTTTTATCTATACCTATAGTTTTTTTATAAAGATAAAAAAATAACTCAGTCATTTTAGAGGTTATTGTTCACATAAGTACGCTACCACCTATGCAGTTCTCTCAATCTTATTCCCATTAACTTGTTAATGGGTTAGTATCTTGAACTTCTTGTTATCTCTAACAAGCACAGACTATATCTTATCCCACAGCTTTATCTGTTTGGGTCTACCCACTTCCACCAGCTTTAGTGTACTTCCCTCAGGAGGAATAGTCGTTGAACCTTACCTTTCGGTCTTGGCTGCTGATTGCCCATTATCTTAACACTTAGGATTTAACCTTATGCCATCTAGTATATTTTTTCTGCTTTCGCCACTTTCACACCTGTACCATATTTTTATTTAGGTACTATGTTGTAGTTATACTAGTTTTAGGGGTTTCCAGCAATTCGAGTAGTATTGGATAGCTTTTTAAGTCGCCATCTCTACATACATATTTCTATATATGCTGACTATATTAAAACAGTCTAACTCATAGCTAGTTATTATTTTTTTGCCATGTAACGAGTATGTGACTGTAGTTTTACTGAACCTCCCACGACTGACACCCTACGAGTGCTAGAGTCGCAGGGTTCTTGGGTAGTAGTTGCTTCTGTTAGCCAACTAAATTTACCAAGCTATCCCCATAGTTCCTACGGTTCATATATTTATATATTTAAGCACTTTCTTTTAATATCCTTAGTCCTTCTTTTAATATGTTTTTTTGGCTGCATTTATATCTCTATTATGTACAGCTCCACATACTGGACAAGTCCATTCTCTCACACTTAAATCTTTTTACTTCTTCATTTCTATATCCACAACAATTACATATTTGACTACTTGCAAAAAAATTTATCTACTCTTACTATTGTTCTTTTTGTACCATTTAGCTTTGTATTCTAGAATTTTTATTAAATTCACTCCATGATACATCTACAATATTTCTTGCTAATTTATGATTTCTTACCATATTTTTTTACTTGTAAGTCTTCAATACAGATAATATCATATTCTTTTTATTAGCATTGTTGATAATTTCTGCAAAAAAATCTTCTCTTTGATTTGATATTTTTTTCAAATAATCTTGCTACTTTTTATTCTAGCTTTATTCCTATTTGAACTACCCTTTGTTTTTTTCGTGATAGTTTTTCTTTTGTAATATCGCTAGTTTGTTCAAAGATTTTTTTGTAAATATTTTTGGATTTTTCTATTGAGATCTCATCACTGGTAATCGCAAAGTCCTTTATACCTAAATCTATTCCAACATTCTTATTTGTACTTTCTAATTTTTTTCTACTTCCACATCTGTACAACACAGAGATATATAATATTTTTCCACTAGGTACTTGTGTTATTGTTGCATTTATTATTCTTCCTTGTGGTTTCATTTTATCTCTTATTTTTTTAGTTTTCCTAACTTAGGTACTTTTTATCCATTTATCTAAAAACTCTATATTATTATTTGTATAATTGGTTCTGTATGATTTTTCTATTATCTTTCTTAGATTTAAACTTTGGATAGCCACTTCCACTAAAGAAGTTTTTTTATAGGCTCTATCTAAATCTTTTTAAAGAATTTTTGTAAAGAAAAATTTATCTACATCTTTTAACCATTCTTTTCTCTTGTTTTAAAAACCGTCAGTGCTTTTGCTACATTGATTATATGACATAGATTTTTTTCTCTTTGTTATATAGCTCTTGTTTTTAAACCTAAAAAAAATGATTATAGACATATCTTACACAAACCAAAAGTACAATTTAATATTGTTATTTGAGTTTTAGTTGGATAAAATCTAAACTTATATGCTTTTTTCCATGCGATTTCACCTCCATTTACCTATATATAGTATACCACTTTTTATACTATAAGTAAATGAAAAAGTAAAATTTTTCTAAATATATGAACCTAAAAACTGACTCAGTCGTTTTAGAGGTTGTCGTTCACATAAGTACGCTACCACTTATGCAGTTCTCCTGGCATATACACTCCTTAATAAATTAAGGAGATTAGCCTTGAACTTCTTAATATTTCTATTAAGCACAGACTATATCTTATCCCACAGCTTTACCTGTTTGGGTCTACCCACTTCCACCAGCTTTGGTGTACTTCCCTCAGGAGGAATAGTCGTTGAACCTTACCTTTCGGTCTTGGCTGCTGATTGCCCATTTTTAGCCTTTCCCAAATCTTTGATTTGGGGGATTACTGGCTTAACACTTAGGATTTAACCTTATGTCATCTAGTATATTTTTTCTGCTTTCGCCACTTTCACATTTGTACCATACTATTTAGGTACTATGTTGTAGTTATACTAGCTTTAGGGATTTCCAGCAATTCGAGTAGTATTGGATAGCTTTTTAAAGTTGCTACCTCTACATACATATTTCTATATATGCTGACTATACTTAATGGTCTAACTCATGACTGAAGTCACAAGTGTGCGACCATATTTTTTTAATCAAAGGGTTAAGTATTTTTTTCATTTCCATTATTATTATCTGAATGAAACCAAGATACTCCTTTTTTCAAAGCCTAAATCAATGAATAAATAAGAATTATTAAAATAATGGGTATTTCTTAGACCTACTGTAAAACTTGAATATCTTTTACTTGAAACATCTAATTTTTATATCATTAAAATAATTTTTTTCGTATCTTTCAAATTTAAACTTGAATAAATTTCAAATTTATTTTCAGAATTTCTTGATAAAACTCTTGAAAATTCAAAATAATGTATATCTTCATCTTTTTTTAGTACTGTATTTTTTTATTTGGAAATCTATTAAAAATTTTTTTCTTAGTGAAACTATATTGTAAAGCCGAATAGCCTATTGGTACGGAATAAGTTAGACGATATTGGCTTTCTTTATTATCATCTCTATTCTTTGATAATCTTTCTTTAATAAAAAAATTGAAAACTATCTCCTAAAAAAACTGATGAATCTCGATAAAAAAATAGTGCTACATTTTCTCTACCTTGATCTTTTATAATTAAAATTATCTAAAATAACTCTAGCTCGAAATTGTTTTTTTCTTTTCTTTTTTTATCTCTATATCAGAATAACCTTCTCTCTCAGAAGGTAAAAATTTCTACTTTCATATTTGTTAATTCTGTTTTAGTATTTTTCAATAAATTGATCTATATCTCTTATATTTAATATTTCACCTTTACTTGTTGGTAAACTGAAATCATAGGAATCTTCAATTAAAAATATCATTAATTCTTCCATATTCTACACTAAAAACAAGTTCATTATCCTCTAAATTTATACTTTTTTTAATTTAACAAAACTAGTGATATATCCATTTTTTTAATATAAAAGATTAGTTAATTTTCGGCTCAAATTAACAATGTCTTCTTCATTTAACTCTTTATTCTCAGAAGAAGAAAGGAGACTTCTTACCTCCATAGGAGGAAAGAAGTCATTTTCTATTGTAATTGAAGAAAATGTATATGGATATATATAAACTCCAATGAAAAAAATAAAATAATATGAAAATACATCTATATCCTTTTTCTCAATTTTTTTCACCTATTCTTTTGATTTAGATTCTATTTCTTTTGTTGATTTCATATTTGATGAAATTTTTTTCACTTATTTTTATCTACCACTTCTTTATTTATAATACCATCTGTTTTTAGGTAAATGTAAAAATACTCTTATCATTTTTGTAATTGAATTCTTTAGTTCCAACTGAAAAAAATCTGGTGTTTTTTTCCATCTATACTAACACTAGCACTCACATTTACTCCTCCATCAATTTGAGAAGTATTTTTTTCTCCAGTATTAACATTTTTCACGGCTTTTTCCAATATCAAAAATTATATTCTCCATTACCACTTACACTTCCATCAGCTGCAATTACATGATTAGAAGAAACTCCAAGTTTTATATCTGCATTAACTCCAAGTTTACGTTCATCTTTATAGTGTGAAGAAGTCTTATCATCTTCAACTACATCTTTTGCATCTTTAACTATATTCTTTGCATTGATAGTACTATTTAAACTTTCATTTTTTTAATATCTGAGCTTCCATGATATTCAGTTCTAACTTCTATACCCTACTTTAGCATTAGCTCCATCTTTTTATATTTACTCCAATAGTTTCTGCTATTTTTTTGTTCCTAAAGAAAAAAACCATTATTTTTCTGTATGATCTTTTTTTCTCCTGCAAGTAATTCTACTCTATTTTCTGCATTTAAGACTGCATTATCTTTTTGCATCTATATGAGTATTTTTTTAATTTGATATCTCCTTTTTTTAGCTACTATATTTACACTTCCTTCTTCACTTTTTAACTGAAGTAGAAGTAGTTTCAGATATTTTTCTTAGTAGTGTTATCATAAGAAACATCTAGACCTTGTTTAGATTCAATACCAAGAACATCTTGCTTTGCTATATCAGGAATACTTTTTAGCAAAATCTTTAACTTCTTTTTACAATTTTTAGGAACATTGTCTAATAAATCTAAAAACTAATTTATTTTTCAATTTGTTTCTTTAAGTCTTTTGAGTCATTTACTATACTATTGATCTTATTAACTGTTTCATTAGAAAGAGTAATATCTCCACCTATTCTAATTTTTGGCAGTGTTTATAACTTCTTTACTTGTATTTTTCTTTATCCGTGCTAATGACATCTTCTCCACTTATATTAACATCTTTTTTTAGATAAAATATCTGTATTTCCAATATCAGTTGTTCCTTCAGAATCAATAGTAACATTAGCTTTATTAGCTACGATTTTTTATTATTTTTTTATATGTCATAGTATCTTTTGCATTAGTTTCTATATCTACGCCTGCTTTAACACTAGCTTTAGCTTGGGCTGTCTTAAATTCATTATCATCTTCTAATAATCCTTCTATTCCAGAAACTTTAGATGACTTTGTATTATTTATTGTATTTATTGAACCTGAAGCTCCCATTCCAGCAAATCCAACACTACCACTAGCCTCTACTCCTACATTTACTTTCTTTTCACTTGCTTTTTTTCTTTATCAGCTAAAGCAGAATTAATTGTCTTTCCTCCAGCCTTTGAGTTAACATCTGCAGCCTCAATTTTAACAGATACATTTTTTTCAAGTCTTTTTCCAGCATATATATTAACATTATTTTTCTGCACTAATTTCTGTAGATTTTACTTCTTCTTTTTCATTTGCTTTCTCATAATTATTGATTGAGCCACTTCCCCAATCTAGAGAATAGACTTCTTCTTTTGATTTATTTAGATTTGCTAAAAATATTTAGGTTTTTCATTTGCCTTTAAATTTATATCTTTTTTTAGAGTTCAATTTGCTGGCAATGACATCTAAATTTTTTTAGAAACTATATTTATATTACCTTCTGATTTTTAAAAACACTACTGATAATATTAATATTTTTCTTTTTCTATTCTTATCTATACTTACCAATCTGTATTTTTCCGTTCTTATCCTTACCTCTTGCATCAGAAAAAAATAATTAGAATAAGCTACTTCTTGGCTATTCTTTATAACTGTATCTCCTTTAGATTGAATATAGATATCACTGTCTTTATCTATTCCAGTAATAGAAGATCCCTCAACTAAAAATTCCATTATCAGCTGAAACACTAACTACATTTCCTTTTTATTGTCGATGCTTCTGAATTTAATTTAGCCTTAGATTCTTTAGCATATTGATGATCTTTTAAAAAGCTTTCCCCCAGTTTCAGTTAGTTTAGCCTCATAATCAGCATCTACAGTTTTTAAGATCTTTTTACTTTTTAATGAATCAGATTTTTATTGCAATCTTACCTTGATTTCCTGTTGTTAAATCAGTAGCTTCTAAAGTTATATCTCTTCCTTGTATTCCTATTGCATCCTCTGCTTCTAATGCTGTTTTTTTAGATACATATTCTTTTTCCATTATCTTTTTGAATATGATAATCCAGAACTTAAAAGAATATCTTTTTTTACCATCAAGTAAAAATAGTTTTTTTGCTTTCAACTTAGAAGAAGTAATATCTATATTTTTCTTCAGAATTAATTAATATTTTTTTCTTTACTAGTTATATCTGTATTATGATTTTTCAAAATTTCCTGTTTGAATAAAGATATTTTTCAGCATCTACAGTTCCATTTTTTTCTATCTTCTATTTTTTTCCTCTCTTATTTTTCAACTTTAAAATTACTAATTCTTAGTTCTTCTAATTTATCATCAGCCTTTTTTTCTCCAAAAAGAAATATTTTTTTACCATCTAACTGAACCTCCCACGACTGACACCCTACGAGTGCTAGAGTTGCAGGGGTTCCAAAAATCTTTAAAAAAATCTTTTAAAAAAATTTTTCTAAGAAGTTTGATAGCTTTTACACTACCCTTATTCTTTTTAGGTGTGTTCAGCTCACCTCTATTGTATAGGACACTTAAGTCCACAACTTTACTTTTTTTCTTAGAATATTTAATGCTCCATTACAATCTGCATTTATGAGTTTACCTGCACTTGTTTGATATAGTCCTCTTTTTATTCTTTTTTTCCACTGAATATATATTCTTGAGAATTTTTCTTTATCGTATATTGGAATTTCATCTCCATCAAAGAAACTTGCTTTTTGATGTATAACTTTCTTCTTGTAGTTTGAAATTCTATTCCATATAGTTTACATAGATATACTAATTTATCTCTTAATTTTTCCATATGGTATATTTACAAAGTTTTGATTATTTATACTTCCAATATTTGATTTTCTTTGAAAATCTTCATTATATCCTAGAACTAATTTTTCCTATATCATTATTAAGACAATAATTTAGAATTGTTCTTGCTGCTTTTTGAAAGATAATCATTTATACGATTATTTCTCTTTCTAGTTATTCTCTTTTGTCTTAATGTTGTGCGCTCAATCTTTTGCTTATCTTTTTATACTTTGTAATTTTGCATTTATCTTATTATAGTATTGATTTATTGATTTTTAATTTTTCTACCATCTATTATGAATGAAGCTCCAGTATTTGTAACACAAGTACAAAGATTATCTATACCTAAATCAATTCCTAGTACATTATTTTTCATTTAATTCCCTTTGAATTTCTTTTTACCTCATAAATGTATTGAATTTCAAAGTACCTAGAATGTTGTTTTGGTATTATTCTAATTTCTTTTATCTTCTTGTCTTTTTAATACTGATGGTAGCTTAACTTTTGACTTTCCTGATGAGCTTTTCTTAAAATGAATTTGAATAAGGAACTATCAGCATATCATCTTTTAATCTAACAAAACCTATAACAAGAGTTGTAAAACCATCTTTATCAAGATAATTAGGTAGTTTTATTTTACTGTTATATTGACCATTCTTAGCAAGTTTTTAAAAAGTGCAAAGAATGATTTAAAAACTTTCATCTACTTCTTTTTAAAAATTTGTTGAGCCATATTAGAATTTAACTTCTTGTAATTCTCACTATTTTTTTAAGCATTTTATAGTTTTTCATTATAGCTTAAATACTTTTCTATTTTTTTAAAAATAGTGTTGTCTAACATTATATATAGCTTGATTCTTTAAATTCTTAGCTATATGGCACAAATATTTTTAAATTTCTAAAACTCTTTTTTTACTAAGATGTTTTTACTTGTTGTTTTAATGTTAAATACATATATAATCACCTCCTTTTCATCAGAGATATTATATCATATATTCTACATTTTATCTACTAAAAAGTAATGTTTTTTTAAATATTTTTTTAAAGTTTTTAAAACCCCACAACAGTGGGAAGTGTCGTTCATACAAGGACGCTACGCCTTGTACAGTTCTCAAAGACTTTATATCTTATGAACTTCTTGTTATCTCTAACAAGCACAGACTATATCTTATCCATAGTGTATCTCAACACCTTAGGCGAAAACCACTTCCAATACCAATCGCTTGTATTGTACTCCCCTCACGAGGGATAGTCGTTGAACTTTCCTTTTCAGGCTTAGCTGCTGATTGTCTATTATCATAATGTTTAGGATTTAACCTTGCACCATCTAGTATATTTTTTCTGCTTTCGCCACCATCACACCTATACCATATCCTCACTTAGGTATTATGTTGTGGTTATACTAGCTTTAAGAGTTCCCAGCAATTCAGTTTCTTTGTTGCACGGTTTTGCTCCGTATCTACATACAAGTTTCCCTATATGCTTACTAAAAATCTTCGTGCAATTCATACCCTACGAGTACATGTCTCATGACTAACACCCTACGAGTGCTAGAGTCACGAGTGTTCTTGCACTATTTAATAAATATTTTTTTGCTTTTAATATTTGAACTGTCCTCTGTATAGAAAATATAATTTTTTTCATCTTTGTTCCAAAAACTTTTTCATCTTTAATTTCTTCACGGACTTTCCAATCAGAACCTAAATAAGCACTCAATAGTCTGTTTAAAGTTGGATCTTTAATCTGTTTAAGTGCATTATAATATTGTTTGTTATTTTTTTGATATTTTTTTATTATTTTTTTATCTGCTATGATATGTAATGCATCTAATAAGCTTCCTGATTTTTAATGTATAATTTCCATTAAAATAAGCGTTATCTACCAAACTTCTGTGTTCCCAAGTTAAATCAACTTTAATCATAGATAAAATATCTTCTAATTTTAAATTTGTTGATAGATCATAAGTTTTTAAAAATCTCCCTTTACTTTAAAAATTTTTGACCTGCCATAATATTTCCAGAAATATTTTCAAAAGTTCCATTTTCTTGTTCATTATTTATAATTATGTTCTTTCCAGCTTGTAAACTTGCTTTTCTTTTAGTTGTAAATTATTTTTCAATATCTACTAAATTTTTTTAATAGTTAGATTATAATCATAATAGATAATTCCACGATTACGATTAGTTAATTTTCCATCAGCTTTTTTTCATAAATACGAGAAGTTCCTGTTAATTGAGAAAGATTTTTTTAACAATAGGAGCATTTAGCTTAATATTTTGTTCAGCCTTCATATCTCCAGTATTTATTATTTCTTCTGTTGATTTTTGAATGAATATTTTTGTCCTTGGATATTAGAAGAAATGACTTTTCCATCAACTTCAATATTGACATCACCAGCAGCTAAAATATTTCCACTATATTTAACTCCGACTCCCTTTTCTGTACTTAAAATACTAATATTTTTACCATACATTGAGCCTAGTTCCGAAGCTGAAATTGAAATTCCATTTTTCTTTCTTTACTTTTTTTCTTCCACTTTTTTTCAATTATTTTTTTCCTTTATTTTTGAAAAAAATTACTTTATTATCTCCTGAAATTAAATCGATATTTGTTTTTAGTATTATCTGCTGAATTAATATTTCCATTAATTTCCATAGCTCTTGAAATTAAATTCAAATAATCTCCATCAGTTTTTTTAAACCTTTTTCTTGAACTTCGATTCTTGCATCGCTCTTAGAAACATCTAAAAGTCAACTTATCTCCATTTACCAAAAAAACAGCTCCTGTTGATAAAGTAACTGCTGAAGTATTTATAAAATTTGCACCATTTGTATAAATTCCATTTTCATTTGCTATTACCAAGTCAGCTTTTTTTCCAAAAACTTCCAAGCCACCATTCAATTCAGAAGCAGAGTTCCCATTTATTTCATTTAAAATTACTCCTGCATTCTCAGTTAAATTAGGATTTGCTTTTACTTTTTCCACCTGTTACAGATTCACCATCTTCTTTACTATTATTAAAAAAATAACATTGTTTCCTTCACCAACATTAAATTCCTGATATTTATTATGAGAAATTCCACTTTTTGGATTCTCAATATCTATAACATCAGTATTATTTTTCACTCAGTGACATTCTTTGTATTAGTGCCCTCACTTAATTTAATGTTATTTCTAATACGTACATCCCTTGCTTCAAGATTACCTGAAATTAAAAAAAGCAACTACACATGCAGTTGTTATTGATAATCTCTTTTTAAAAACTTTTTTTAATCTTTTTTTCCAACATTTCAATATCCATTTTAACCTCCTCTTTTTTAGATAAGATAAATAAAAGTATTCTTAGTGACTTTTATTATACAATATTTTTTTATTATTATACAAAAAAAATTTTTTTAAACATATAATGTATAATTATTAATAAAAAAATTTTTATTTATAGCATTTTTTTATAAAAAAAATAGGGGCTGTTGCAAAAATTAAAAATTTGTAACAGCCTCCTATATAATTTTATCTAAAATATTTGTTAAATGATTATTATTCTACTAAAAAAAGTATATTTAAATCCAACTGTTCCACGATATCCTTTATGTTTAGGATTTGATGTAAACGATCTTTCATATCTTACATCTGAGTAGACATAAGCACTATTTGTTATTGGAAGTTGTACTCCTAGTCCAATTTCTCCCCAAGTTGCAGAATATTTTTTTCTTTAATTCTATCAGAACCTATATTTGCTTCTGTTGTGTTACTGAAATCATGCCATACATTAGCTATAGAATAGAAATGACTTTTTTATATGTAGTTCTAAAAACCCTAATCTAGCACGAAGAGCAGAGTCATTTCCATGATGAACTTCACGTACCCCATCATTAAAATCTTTTTAAATTTAAGTATTGGTAGATTAATTGAGCTTGTGGTTCAATTGCCCAATTACTTCCTAGACTATAATTTTTTTCCACCTTCAACTGATAATGCTAAAGCATTTCCTCTTTGTTTAGCAGACACTCCATCTCTTGAATTATATTTATTATTGATAAAAGATAATTGTCCTACTAAATCTAAATAGAAACCATTATTATAGTATTTTTGTTGTTGTAAGACCTAAACTAAAAATCTTTAGTCTTAACTTTACCTGTGTATTTATCAGAAGCTATGATACCATTTTTGAGCTCTATATCTATCATAGAAATCTGTACTTGCTGTTGTATTTGTAAAATAGAATCCTGTATATCTGTTTCCATCTTCAGAATTTTTTTATGTTGAAATCATATCCTGCTTGTACTCCATATATATCTGTTTCATAATTAAATCTTTCTTTTCCTTCATCTTTTGAATGTTTACCTATTATACGAGTCCCAAGCTTGACCTTTTTTTATTATTTACATCTAGTGCATTTTTCTCCTCTACGTTCATGTAAAGTTGATAAACTAGTGAAAACCTGAATCCATATTTACCTTAGCTGTGTTTATATATCCAGCTACTGATGAATTAAGTATTGCTCTAGCTTTGCTCTGAACTATAGTTTTTTTACTTGTACCATCATCATAAGGATTAGTTCCATCTACAGCATTTAATGTCCAGAAGAAAACTCTTTGACCATTACTATTTAATTTACTTGTAAGTTGAACTTCTCCTGCTCCAGTTGTTTGAGCTTTTCCTACGAAAGCTCCAGCTCCTGCCTTATCTGCAACTACAACAGGTACAGTATTTACTGCTTGAGCTACCTTTTGAATATTTCCTTCTATTAAATTTACTCTTCCATCAAGGGCTATAGGAATAATTTCTGTAACTCCAGTAGCAAACCCATATTCTGAAGTCCCTCCACCTAAGATTTTCAATATATCTGATTGTGAGTTTGCACCATCTGCATCCCCTGGAGCATTCCATAATGTATTCATTTTAATTTTTAGCTCCATTTTTTACCTTCATAATTACCATAGATTTCAACCTCATCATTATATGAAGTATTTGCCATAGTTATTATTCCATTGTCATTAAGAATTTTTTTCCTCCATCTTCGGCTCTATTAAAAAAATTTTTAATCTCATAATAATTAATTCCACTAGCATCTGGATGACTTTCATCTGTCAAATCAAGAGTTCCACCATTTTTTTAGAGTTAAATTAGAAGAATAAGTACTTCCACTTCCAGCTGGTGATGACCAAACAGCATTATTTGTAATATTAGTTGTTATTTCACCAGAAGTATCTCTATAGATTGTTCCTTTAATTTTAGCACCATTATCTATATTTAAAAGTTACATCAGTATCATTTCCTTTAATTAGAAGTAATTCATTTTGATCAGCTGCTATTGCCTCACTTGCAGGACCTGATAAATTGAAAGTTGCATTTTTAACTCCTTCTTCAACAACGATTAAAGGGGTAGAAGAAGGAGCAGTAGCTGAAGTTGTAATTTTAGCATTCTTTAAACTTATAGTTAAATCTCTTCCAGGTTTAGTATCTTCACCTTCATTAATAAACTCTTGAGAAACTCCTGCAAATCTGATGGCAGTTCCTCCTGATTTTATTTCAGTTGAACTGTTTTCAAAATCAGCTTTAAACAGACTTCCATGTCCATGTAAACTTAATGTTGCCACATCAGGTGCTTCTGTAGTATCTAAAACCATCTTTCCTTTAGATTCTAAAGTTGCTCCTTGTCCTGTTGTTGCAGCTTCATAATCTGGATAACCTAAAATAATAGCCCCTCCATAATAGTCATTATCTGCTTTTGACTTTATTTTGATATTTGAATTATTTAAAGTCATTTTTGCTGCACTATCACCTGCAACAATGATTCCTGCTGAAGTATGATATGATGCCTTATTTGTCTTATCATCTATTTCTATATTCAAATTTCCTGTTGATGTAAAGCTTGATGTTTGATTTTTTTCTCCATACTGCAAAAGTCCAATCAGTGTATTTTGCTCACCACCAGCTGGTATCACAACTTGGTTATTTTCTATTTTTTTATATTTACATCTTTGACATTCATTACAGTATTACTAGGATTTCCTACTAAATTCTCATCATTTGTTCCAAAATCAAGTCCAAATACATCATTCCCTTCAGTTGTAGAATTTGTAATTAAATTTATATCTATATTTTTCTCCAAAGTACTTAGCACCATCATACATTACCATTCCTCTAGGAGCATTATTACCATCAGCTGCTCCTGCTTCAACTTTTATTTTAACATTTTTAGCATTTATGGTAGGTGCTCCATTATTTTTTTCCAAAAAGCTCCTAAACCAACTGCATTTCCATATATACTTGTTGAAGATGAGCTTGGTATATTGCTCGTTAAATTAATATTTAAATCAGAAGCTATATCTAATGTAGAATTTCCTCCTACTCTTATATAGTTTCCACCATTAGTCAAATTTTTCTGTAAAATTAAAAAAACTGGAAGACTTACATTGACATTATTATAGTCATATTTAATACCAGGATATTCCTCAGGTATTCCTACTGACCACCCAGCATTTACATTAGCACATACTAGCAGAAAGGCAAATAGCCCAAAAAAACTTTTTTTGAATTTTTTTCATAAAATACCTCCATAAAAAAATATTGTAAAAAAATTTTTGTTACTAATAATTTGATTATTTTTTTAAAATCTAAGAATAACACCACTGGACAATGGTCTGATCCTTCTGTTTGAGCATGAATTTCTGCATCTACTAGATATTTTTTTCAAGAGACTTAGATACAACAAAATAATCTATTCTCCACCCTGTATTATTTTTTTCTTGCATTTGCTCTATATGACCACCAAGAGTAAGCATGTTCTAGGTCAGGATAGAAATATCTAAATGTATCTATGAAACCACTTTCTAAAAGCTCAGTAAACTTACCTCTTTCTTCATCAGTAAATCCTGCATTTCTTCTATTAGTCTTTGGATTCTTCAAATCTATTTCTTTATGAGCAACATTTAAGTCTCCACAAACAACCACAGGTTTTTTTCTTTTCTAAATTTTTTTAGGTACTTTCTGAATTCATCTTCCCATACCATTCTATAGTCAAGTCTTAAAAGTTCATCTTTAGAGTTAGGAGTGTAAACTGTTATCATATAGAATTTTTCAAATTCAAGAGTGATAACTCTTCCTTCTTTGTCATGTTCTTCTATACCTAGACCATAACTAACCGATAAAGGTTCTTCCTTAGTAAAAATTGCAGTTCCTGAATAACCTTTTTTCAGCATAGTTCCAATATTGGTGATAACCTTTTAATTCTAAATCTAATTGTCCTGCACTTAATTTTTGTTTCTTGTAAACAGAATATATCAGCATTTTGCTCATTAAAATAATCTAAAAAAACCTTTCTTTATAGCTGCTCTAATTCCATTTACGTTCCAAGATATTAATTTCATAATTATTTTTTTCCTTTCTTCTGTTAAATATACAACTGCTAAAAACATAGCCTAACTTTCCTAGCCCTGTTATCTGTCCGATACAAGCAGGTGAAGTCATACAATTTTTTTCTAAATTCTTCTCTAGCATGAATATTTGAGATATGTACTTCCACAGTAGGAATACTAACTGCTTTTATTGCATCATGTATAGCAACTGATGTATGAGTATAACCCCCTGCATTTCAAAAACAATACCATCATATTTTTTTCTGTATAAGCCTTTATGTAAGTACTGAACCTCCCACGACTGAAGTCGCAGGGTTCTTGGGTAGTAGTTGCTTCTGTTAGCCAACTAAATTTACCAAGCTATCCCCATAGTTCCTACGGTTCATATATTGTATATTTAAGCACTTATACCTAATATCTTTAGTCCTTCTTTTAATATGTTTTTTTAGCTGCATTTATATCTCTATTATGTACAGCTCCACATACTGGACAAGTCCATTCTCTCACACTTAAATCTTTTACTTCTTCATTTCTATATCCACAACAATTACATATTTGACTACTTGCAAAAAAATTTATCTACTCTTACTATTGTTTCTTTCCATGCCATTTCGCTTTTATAACTTAGATATTCTATTAAATTCACTCCATGATACATCTACAATATTTCTTGCTAATTTATGATTTTCTTACCATATTTTTTTACTTGTAAATCTTCCATACAAATAATATCATATTCTTTTTATTAGCATTGTTGATAATTTTTTTGCAAAAAAATCTTTCTCTTTGATTTGATATCTTTTCAAATAATCTTGCTACTTTTTATTCTAGCTTTATTTCTATTTGAACTACCCTTTGGTTTTTCGTGATAGTTTTTCTTTGTAATATCGCTAGTTTATTCAAAGATTTTTTTGTAAATATTTTTGGATTTTCTATTGAGATTTCATCACTGGTAATCGCGAAAGTCCTTTATACCTAAATCTATTCCAACATTCTTTATTTGTACTTTCTAACTTTTTTTCTACTTCTACATCAGTACAACACAGAGATATATAATATTTTTCCACTAGGTACTTGTGTTATTGTTGCACTTTATTATTCTTCCTTGTGGTTTCATTTTATCTCTTATTTTTTTAGTTTTCCTAACTTAGGTACTTTTTATCCATTTATCTAAAAAAACTCTATATTATTATTTGTATAATTGGTTCTGTATGATTTTTCTATTATCTTTCTTAGATTTAAACTTTGGATAACCCTTTCCACTAAAGAAATTTTTTTATAGGCTTTTATCTAAATCTTTTAAAGAATTTTTGTAAAGAAAAATTTATCTACATCTTTTTAACCATTCTTTTTTTCTTGTTTTAAAACTGTCAGTGCTTTTGCTACATTGATTATATGACATAGATTTTTTTCTCTTTGTTATATAGCTCTTGTTTTTAAATCTAAAAAAATGATTATAGACATATCTTACACAACCAAAAAGTACAATTTAATATTGTTATTTGAGTTTTTAGTTGGATAAAAATCTAAACTTATATGCTTTTTTTCCATGCGATTTCACCTCCATTTACCTATATATAGTATACCACTTTTTCATACTATAAGTAAATGAAAAAGTAAAAATTTTTTTCTAAATATATGAACCTAAAACTGACTCAGTCGTTTTTAGAGGTTGTCGTTCACATAAGTACGCTACCACTTATGCAGTTCTCTTGGCATATACACTCCTTAATAAATTAAGGAGATTAGCCTTGAACTTCTTAATATTTCTATTAAGCACAGACTATATCTTATCCCACAGCTCTATCTGTTTGGGTCTACCCACTTCCACTAGCTTTAGTGTACTTCCCTCAGGAGGAATAGTCGTTGAACCTTACCTTTCGGTCTTGGCTGCTGATTGCCCATTATCTTAACACTTAGGATTTAACCTTATGTCATCTAGTATATTTTTTCTGCTTTCGCCACTTTCACACTTGTACCATATTTTTATTTAGGTACTATGTTGTAGTTATACTAGTTTTAGGGGTTTCCAGCAATTCGAGTAGTATTGGATAGCTTTTTAAAGTTGCTACCTCTACATACATATTTCTATATATGCTGACTATACTTAATGGTCTAACTCATGACTGACACCCTACGAGTGCTAGAGTCACAAGTGTGCGACCATATTTTTTTAATCAACTATTTCACCTTCATGATTAGTTTGTAAAAATGTAAAATCAATATCTTTCTCCTTATAGTTTGGATAAGTTTCTATATACTTACATAGATCTTCATAAGTGAAAGTCCCATAGATATTTTTTTCTCTTATACCCTAACATATTTAAGTTAGGTCCATTAATTACCATTATTCTCATAAAACTCCTTAACCCTCTTTATTATTTTTTTATTATTTTTTTCTCTAAGTTGATTTGATAAGACAATATCATACAGAATTTCATCTGTCTTTAAGGCTTGCTCTATTAACATTTCCATTCCATTTATAGTTTTTAAACCATTTTCTCTTGCTATTTTTTTAAAAAAATTTTTGTCTCTAAAGGGATTGTATATTAAGTCTATAGCTATTTTTGAATTTTTTTAAAATTTGTTCATCTACAATATTATCTTCAATATTAGGATACATTCCAACAGGAGTTGTATTGATTGTTATATCTCCTTCTATATTTTTCTGGAAATTCTATCTCACTCAATTTATCTTTTCTAAAATAGAAAGTTATATCTTCTGCTCCCATATCCTTTAAAACTTTATACACACTGGCACTAGCTCCCACCTCTACCGATAATAGCTATTCTTTTTTTCCACTTGGATTTATTTTGATTACTAATAAGTGTCTGTTTAAAAACCATAGTAATCTGTGTTATCTCCATAGAACTTATTATCTTTTATATAGAGAAGATTTATAGCACCAATTGCTTTTCGCTTCATCACTGATGAAATCTAGTTTATCTAGAAAATACTTTTTTTTTATAAGGAACAGTTATATTCACTCCTTCAATAGAATTTTCAAGCATATAACTTTTTAAAAATTATCTATTTCAATTTCATCAACTTCATATAGATTATATTCAGCTTCTACTCCAAATTCTTCAAAAAGACCTTGTGTAGAAGTGGTGATAAAGAATGTGAAAGCTTTTTTTACCTAAAAGTCCAAATTTCCTCATTCACTTTGAACCTCCTTACTTATATCCATCAAATTATGTAAAAAAACTTTCTGTATATTTTTCTTTCATTATCTGGCATATGTTCTGTTGCCTCTGATATTATTTGCTTTTTCTCTTTCTGGATCAAAAAAATATTCATCTTATATTTTTTTCTTCAATATGCCAATTTGCTTTTGAAACTTCTAATCTTTCTTTAAACAAAACTAAAAAGCTTTTCATCAATTTCATCAATTTTTTTCCTCATTAGCTCTAATTCTGTCATTATTCACCTCCACCATTATTTCTTCTAAACGGTTAAGTAAGGCTTTTTCAGAGACTCGAAGTATCACTTTTTCCTTTTTTTCACTATAAGTTACTATTACTCCCTTTGTTAAGTCATAAGTATTTAGTTTTCTTCCCATCTCATCATAATAATTCCAAACTCCAACCATTTCGCCATTTATAACCTTACCTGAACTTATAATAACTCCTTTTTCATCATAAGTTTTTAACAATGGCTTCTTCATCTTGAGATAAAGTATTGAATATTACTTCAGATCTTAATTTCCCATTCTCATAATAATATTGCCATATTCCAGTCTTTCTATTACCTGTATAATACTCTTTTTGATTTGATTTTTTTCCATTTTTTTATAGTAAGTTTTTTTACTGATCCATTTAAAAAAAGCCTTTTTTTGATATATTTAGCTTTTGAAGTATTGAAAATATTTTTTTACCATTAGTTGCAAAAAGATTAAAACTAAAAAAAGTAAAACTAGTAAAAAGATAATTTTTTTAATCTCATATAAAGTTCCTCTCGTCTAATTAATTTAAATTTTATTATATTTTTATCATTTTTTTATAATTGTAACTAAAAAAATATGTTATAATATAAATTATCAATTTTTTTAGAGGTAAAAATGAAAAAGAAAAATTAGATTTTTAACAATAGGGCTACTGATCAAGTAGCTATTCACAATAAGATTAACGAAATGGAAAGAGAAAGAGAAGTAGAAAAAAAGAAAAGAAGATATTAGTAAAAAGAAGAACTAATATTATTGGTTTTTTTATTATTTTTAGTACTGATAGGAGTTCTTAATTTCATTAGTTCAATATCTAGATTCGATAATGTCAAAGTGATGGATAAAGCTTTTTAAACAATCAATTATTTTAGGGCTTTCTCTTGTAATTTTTTTCTCTTATGTGTTCCAAAAAAATTTGGAGGTTTCTTTAATAAAAAGATAAATAGAACGAATTTTTAGAGGTTTATTTCTTGTTATTAGTTTAGTACTCTTCATAGTTGTTGCTTTAGATTCTAAAAAGTGTATTTCCAACAGTAAATGGTGGTAAAGGGTTGGATTCGTTTAGGTTCACTGAGTTTACAGATACCAGAACTCTTAAAAAGTTCCCTTTGTTATTGCTATAGCTGGTATATTTGCAAGGGAAAAGATACTAAAGAAAAAAATTTCTTATCAAAAAGAATTTTTTTGGACGGCTTTTATCTACACTGGTGCTTTTTGCAGTCTTTTCATTACCCTTAGCTTTTAAAAGATATGGGAACTGCTATACATTATGTTTTAATAGCAGGGTTTTATGTTATTTCTTTATCAGATATTCCAAATAAAGTTCTATATCCTATTTTTCTTTTGGAGGACTGGCAGCTACACCTGCACTTCTTTCTTTCTTATCTAAGGTTTTTAACAGGTTATAAGCAACATAGAATTAAGGTATATTTAGAAGGAATTCTTCATAATAATTATGATATAGTTGATGCCTATCAAATCTATCAATCACTTATTGCCTTTGGAACAGGTGGTATATTTGGAAAAGGTATAGGAAATGGAGTTCAAAAAGTATAACTATATTCCTGAAGTAGAAACTGACTTTGCTATAGCAAACTTAGCTGAAGAAACAGGCTTTTGTTGGAATGATTATAGTTTTTATTCCTATTCTTCACTTTATTTGTTTTTGATAATGAATGTTGCTACTAAATCAAAAAAATTACTTTTATAAATATGTTGTTGCTGGAATAGGTGGTTATATAATAACTCAGGTTATTATAAATATAGGAGTTGCTATAGGTTTACTTCCAGTCTTTGGTATACCTTTACCATTTATAAGTACTGGAGGTTCTTCAATACTTGCACTATCTCTTTCTATGGGATATATTATATACATTAATAATAACCATACTACTGATTAAACTTTACAAACCAAAGTGCTAGTGCTATAATTTTTCAACAGAGGTGTAAAAATGGAAATGAAAGATATAATAGAAAAAGTTAATTACTATGCTAAATTAAGTAAGGAAAGAAAAGCTTACTGAAGAAGAAATAAAAGATAGAGAAATATATAGAAGAATGTATTTAGATCAGTTTAAAGGCACAGGTCAGAAGACATTTAGATAATATAGAAATCGTTGATGAAAAAGATTTTAAAAAAATTAGGGGATTTATTATGATGATTACTGTAAAAGATATTTTTTTAGACACGGTGAAGAGTATCTAAACAAAGAGATAGAGCTTTTTTGGTTGGGTAAGAAAAAAATTAGAGATCAAAAAGAAATTTGGTTTTATTGAACTAAATGATGGTTCATTTTTTTAAAGGAGTTCAAATAGTTTTTTTGAAGAAGGACTTGCAAAATTTTGATGAAATTTCGAGACTTTCAATAGCTTCTACTATTAAAGTAAAAAGGGACTCTTGTTAAATCTGAAGGTAGTGGACAAGATTTAGAAGTTAAGGCTAAAAGAAATTGAAGTATTCCAAAAAGCTGACTTAGAATATCCATTACAAAAATAAAAGACATACTTTTGAATTTTTAAGAACTAAAGCTCATTTAAGAGCAAGAACTAATACTTTCTCAGCAGTATTTAGAGTTAGATCTGTACTTGCTTATGCAATACATAAATTTTTCCAAGAAAATAACTTTGTTTATGTGCATACTCCAATCATAACAGGTTCTGATGCTGAAGGTGCAGGAGAAATGTTTAGAATTACAACTTTTGATTTAAACAAAGTACCTAAGAAAGAAAATGGAGAGATTGATTTTTTTCTAAAGACTTCTTTGGTAAATCTACTAACCTAACAGTTAGTGGACAATTAAATGGTGAAACTTACTGTGCAGCTTTTTAGAAATATCTATACTTTTTGGACCAACATTCAGAGCTGAATACTCAAACACAGCAAGACATGCTTCTGAATTCTGGATGATAGAGCCTGAAATAGCTTTCGCTGACTTAGGAGCTAATATGGAACTTGCTGAAGCAATGGTTAAATACATCATTAAATATGTTATGGATAACTGTCCTGAAGAAATGGAATTCTTTAACTCATTTATTGAAAAAGGTCTATTTGATAAATTAAACAATGTACTTAACAACGATTTTTGGTAGAGTTACTTATACAGAGGCTATAGAAATTCTAGAAAAATCTGGTAAGAAATTTGAATTTCCTGTTAAATGGGGAATAGACTTACAAAGTGAACATGAAAGATACTTAGCTGAAGAATACTTCAAAAAACCTGTATTCGTAACAGATTATCCTAAAGATATTAAGGCTTTCTATATGAAGCTTAACGATGACAATAAAACTGTTAGAGCTATGGACTTACTAGCACCAGGAATTGGAGAAATAATTGGTGGTTCTCAAAGAGAAGACAACTACGACTTACTTGTTAAGAGAATGGATGAATTAGGGCTTAATAAAGAAGATTATGAATTTTATTTAGATTTAAGAAGATTTGGAAGTTTCCCACATTCTGGATATGGTCTAGGATTTGAAAGAATGATGATGTATCTAACTGGTATGCAAAAATATCAGAGACGTAATACCATTCCCAAGAACTCCAAACAATGCAGAATTTTAATAAGGATAAAAATGAAAAAGAAGATAAAAGAAGTTATTGTTGTTGAAGGAAAAGATGATATTTCAGCAGTAAAAAATGCTGTTGATGCAGAAGTATTTCAAGTTAATGGTCATGCTGTTAGAAAAAATAGAAGTATTGAGTTACTAAAACTAGCCTATGAAAATAAGGGGCTTATCATTTTAACAGACCCTGACTATGCTGGTGAAGAGATAAGAAAATACTTATGTAAACACTTTCCCAATGCAAAAAATGCCTATATTTCTCGTGTAAGTGGTACAAAAGATGGAGATATTGGAGTTGAAAATGCTTCTCCTGAGGATATTATCACTGCACTTGAAAAAAAGCAAGATTTAGCTTAGATAATTCAGAAAAATATCTTTGACTTAAATTTAATGATGGATTATGGTTTAATAGGAAAAAAATAACTCTTCTGATTTAAGAGCTGAATTAGGTTCTGAACTAGGTATTGGTTATTCAAACGCCAAGCAATTTATGGCGAAATTAAATAGATATGGAATAAGTCTTGAAGAATTTAAAAAGGCTTATGAAAAAAATTATTAAATAATTCGGAGGTAAAAATGAAAAAAATTATTATTAGCTTTATTTGTTATGTGCTCTGCACTTTCTTTCTCAGCAAAGGTTATTAAATCAACTAATGCTGAAGTTAAAGGAGATGTTGTATATGAAGTTGGACAAAGCTCAGCTTATACAGGAATCATTGAAACTTATAATGAAAAAAAGGTGTTTTAGAAGCTAAAACTGAATTCAAAAAAATGGTATTCAAGACGGTAGCTCAAAACTATATTATCCAAGTGGTAAATTATATAGTGAAGCTACTTTCCAAAATGGGAAACAAGTAGGAGTTCAAAAAGATTACTACGAAAAATGGTAAAGTGGCTACAGAAACAACTTATAAAAAAATAGCCAACCAAATGGATATGCTAAAATTTATGATGAAAATGGTAAATTAGCTGTTGAATTTAATTTAGTAAATGGTAAAAGCTGAAGGATTAGTAAAAACTTACTATCCAAGTGGTAAAAGTTCGTACAGAAGAAAAACTACAAAAAAATGATGAAAGAGATGGAGTTGCTAAAAGCTTATGATGAAAATGGTAAATTAGTTCAACAAGCTAATTTCAAAAAAATGGTAAACAAGTAAAATAAGTTTTTTTAAAAATAGAGTGCTATTGCAAATTAAAAATTTTAATTTTTGTAACAGCCTCTTTTTATTGGTAACATATGTTACTGAAAAAATTTTTTAAACTTATATACTATATTACACAAGTATTAAAAATAATTTGGAGGTTTAAATATGAAAAAAATATTATTAGCATTATTTGTTATGTGTTCTGCACTTTCATTCTCAGCAAAAGTTATTAACTCTAGTAATATAGAAGTTAAGGATAATGTTATATATGAAGCAGGGCAAAAAGCACCTTACACAGGAGTTTTTAGAAAATTACAATGAAAAAAAGGTATAGTAGATGCTAGAGCTGAATTTAAAAATGGTATTATGGATGGTTATTCAAAATTATATTATCCAAGTGGTAAATTATCTAGTGAAGCTACTTTTTAAAAATGGAGTACAAGTTGGAATTCAAAAAGATTACTATGAAGATGGTAAACTAAAAATGGAACTTAATTATAAAAATGGTAAACCAGAAGGACTTGGAAGAAGCTACTATCCAAATGGAAAAGTTTTTTTGTAGAAGAAAACTATAAAAAAATGGTGAAAAGAGATGGAATAGCTAAAAGCTTTCGATGAAAATGGTAAATTACTTCAACAAGCTACTTTCAAAAATGGACAACAAATTAAATAAACTTAAATAAGACATCCCCAGACATCACTTAGTAAAATAAGTGATGTTTTTTTATTGAAAAATAAAAAGGAGGTGTTGCAAATTTGCAACAGCCCCTTCTATTTTTTTATTATTTTCTATGGTTAATATATAATTCATCTTGAACAGGTGGATTTTTCCTTAATTACTTTTTGCATCAGGAAGATCGTCTACCTTGTCTCTTCTATTTATTTTTTTGTTTTTTTGATAGTCTTTATCTAAATTCTTAGCATCTACTTTTTCTTTGCTTATCATAAGCATCTTCTTTATATCTTTCAGATTTAGCATCTTCATCACTTCTATAGTTATTATCTAAGAAAATAGATAGAGTTTCTTTTTGCTCCATTAGTTTTTATAACTAATTTTTAACTCAACTGGGAATTTTTAAAGGTTTTTATTCTAACTCCACTTTGAGCATATAAAACAGGGTCTACATAGTAGAAATCTTCTGCTCTATGAATAACAAAAGTTTTTTTCTTTGTAATTCAGTTATAACTGTACTTTTCATCATTTAAAGCAGGATATACAATAGCATCGTGTCTTATTATTCTTGATCCACCTAAAGTTGATTCCTTCCAAACGATAGTAATATCTTTATTACTCATATTTTGTATATCTACAAAAATTCCACTTAAATCTGAACGACTTAATTCTATCTTCATTCCTTTATATTCTCTTGCATATTTTTTTGAGCCTTAAGATCTACGTTTGAAGCAAAACACCCAGTAAAGAATATAGCTAAAAAGCATAAAAGCAAGAATTTTAATTCCTTTTTTTCATTTATTTTTTTCTCCTCATTTTTTTAAAAATATAATCATCATCAATTTTTTTCTAACTTTCAGAACAGCAATATTATAGACCAAATCTTATAAAATTACAAGTTTTTCAGTAGAAATATTACAGCTTAAAGAACTATTAAAAATATTTGAAAGGTAAATACCCTAAGATATTTACCCTTTCAAACTTTAAATTATTTAAACTTAAATTATCTCCAGTTGAATCTATATGATGCTCCAACAGAGTACATAGTTTCTGAACGGCTTCCTGGAGTCATAGAAACTTTTGCATTGACTCTTGTGTTTTCAGTAGGAGCTGCTTGAACCCCAACTGCAACTGCATGAGTACCTCTATATCCTCCAACTGCTGCTGCTACTGTTGCTTGGTTAATTCCGATATCCATAAATTCTAGTCCTGCCATTGCTGCTGCTCCTGCAAGTCCTTTATTTACTCTATCTCCTAATTTATCAACCTTATTATTAACATGAACAATTGCATCTCCTGCTGCATTAACAATATTACCTACAGCTTGATTCAATTGATCTACGTTAACAGCGTCTGTTCCATCTTTACCAGCTGCAACATTTGTAATAATATTTCCACCATTGTCTAAACCGTCGTTACTTAAACTTACTGATTTTCCACTTGGTGATGTTATAGTTACTCCATCTCCTCTTACCACAGTTGTATTTCCTGCTGTATCTCTAACTGTTACAGTTTCAAGTCCATCTAAATCTTTTAGCAAGTCTTACTTTTTAAGTTGTTAGCACCATCTGATACAACACCTATGTTGTCGTTAGTAGTTAGTTTATTTGTATCTGTTATTCCACCTACTACATTAACTTGTTGATTTAGTTGCTTGTTGATAACTGCTCCAGTGTCTCCACCATATATCATTCCATCATCTAATGTTGCCACTTGATGAGGAGTTCCTGTTTTATCAGTGTATTGGATTCTATCCATAGTTGTTACTGGTATTCCTACTCCTGTTGCTCCATTTTAAACCTGGTGCTCCTTGAACTGTAGTAATTGTTGCTGATGATCCATCTTTTCCATTTATTCTAATAGAACCATCTTTTCCATTGATAGATACTCCATCTTTTCCAGTTGCATCTTTTACAGTTATTACTCCATCTTTACCTGGTAATCCTACTGCTACTGTATTGGTATTTACTGTATTAGCTGTTACTGTATTAGTATTCATTTCTTTACTCATTTTAACAACTAATCTACCATTATCTTCAACTACTTTAATATTTTTCTCCACTATATTCACTATCAGCCTTATTTCCTTCTCCAACAATTTCAAGAGTATCTCCTAATTGTTTTATTTATTGTTACTCAGTATTTCCTTTGAAGTTTAGCCCTTTATTTATAGTAGTATTAGCATTAGTAACTTTGTTCTCAACATCTTTTTAATTGAGATACATTTACTGCATCTGTATCATTTACACCTGCTGCAACATTTTTTTAATAGCTTTATCTCCTGCACTGATACCATCTTTTTGTTACAGATATATCTTTAGCTCCTGGAGTTGTTGAACTTATTGTTAATCCATCTGCATTAACAACAGTTTTATCCCTCAGCTACATTTGTATATTCAGTATTTCCTGCAGTTATCTTAGTCTTATCTCCTGCTACATTAGTAAATTCTGCTGAATTTAATCCTGTTAAATCTTTATTTAAACTATATTCATAAGTTTGTTTTTCCTGTTGTAGTATCTATAGTTTGTTTTACTTTTAAGTTATCTCCAGCATTAAATTCTACTTCTTGACCATTCTTTACTACTGTTGATGTAGCTCCTCCAGTTACATTTCCGCCTGCAGTAGCTTTCCATCCACTATTATTTATAGCATTTACAACATCTGTTGATGTAGCTAATCCTGGCGTTGATCCTGGTGCTACTTGAGCTGTTCCATCTGCTGTTGGTGCTATAGCTTGAGTAACAGTATCATATTTTACTTTACCTTGTGCATCAACACTTGCCTTAGTGAAGTTACCATCTTGGAAGTTTAATCCATCTGATAATTTAACTGTTTGAGCATTTGCACCATTAGCTGCATATTTTAAAGTAATATTAGATCCTATAGTTGCAGGATTTACTCTTACTATTACCTTATCATCTTTAGCTTCTGTTATGATTCCATTATCTCCAACTATGTTGAATTTAATTCCACCATTTTTTTATTCAATTGTTGTGTAGCTGTTACTGTTGATCCATCTCCACCTAAACTTATAGTATTAGATGCTAGTTTATATAATTGAGAACCATTTATTGCATCTTTCGATGTTGCTGTAACATCTCCATCTGCTACATCAGTGATCTTCTTATCACCAGCACTGATTCCATCTTTTGTGATAGAAATATTTTTAGCTCCTGGAGTTGATGGAGTTATTGTTAATCCATCACCATTTACTACAGTTTTGTTTCCACTTGTTGGATTAACAAATTCTGCAGATTCTAAAGCTTTTAATCTCTTATTTAAACTGTAAGTATAGCTATGGTTTCCAGCTCCATCAACTGTTTGTTCAACTATCATGTTGTTTCCAGCTTTGTATGAAACTATTGATCCATTTTTTAACTAGTTGTGCACTTGGTGTTGTTCCTGCAACTTCACCTGTTCCTACTGTTCCTGCATTTGCTTTCCATCCTACACTATTTAATGCATCTGCAACATCTTGTGCTGTTACTAATCCATTTGGTGTTGTTGCTCCTGGAGTTGCTGGATTTGGTAATCCTGCTTTTCCATCTGTTACTGTTAATCCTTGAGTTACAGTATCATATTTAACCTCTCCATTTGCTCCTACAGTTGCTGTTGTAAAGTTACCATTTTTGAAGTCTAATCCATCAGATAGTTTTTACTTCTTGGTCATTTGCTCCATTAGCTTTATACTTCAACTTGATATTTGCACCTATAGTATTAGTATCTACTCCTATAGTTACTTTATCTCCAGTTGCTGTAGTTGTAATTCCATTTTCTCCAACTATATTAAACTTGATTCCTCCAGCTTTATCTAGTTGTTGTGTAGCTGTAGTTGTAGCTTTATCTCCACCTAATTGGATAGTGTTTGTAGCTAACTTATGGAATTGAGAACCATTTATCGCATCTGTTGATGTTGAACTTATAGTTCCTGGTGCTACATTAGTTACTTTTTTTATCTCCTGCACTTATTCCATCTTTAGTTATAGATATTGGTGCAGTTCCTGGAGTTGCTGGACTTACTGTTAATCCATCTCCATTTATTACAGTCTTATCTCCTGCTGCTGTTTTGAATTCAGCTGATGTTAAATCTTTTAACACTTTATTTAGACTATATGTATATTTGTGATCTCCAGTTGTTACATCTTGTGCTACTGTTAAGTTATCTCCAGCTACATAAGATACTGTTGATCCATTTTTTTAACTAGTTGTGCACTTGGAGTTCCTGTTTTTTTGCACCTGTTCCTGTTGCATCTGCAGTTGCTTTCCATCCTACACTATTTAATGCATCTGCAACATCTTGCGCTGTTACTAATCCATTTGGTGTTGTTGCTCCTGGAGTTGCTGGAGTTGGTAATCCTGCTTTTTCCATCTGTTACTGTTAATCCTTGAGTTACAGTATCATATTTAACTTCTCCATTTGCTCCTACAGTTGCTGTTGTAAACTTACCATTTTTGAAATCTAATCCATCAGATAATTTTACTTCTTGGTCATTTTGCTCCATTAGCTTTATACTTCAATTTAATATTTGCACCTATTGTTGAACCATCTACTTTTACAGTTACTTTTTCCATCTTTTTGCTTCTGTAGTAATTCCGTTTGCTCCAACTATATCAAACTTGATTCCACCAGCATTTGATAATTTTACTGAATCTGTTGTTCCTGTATCTCCTCCTAATTTTATTGTGTTATCAGTTACTGTTTTTTTAATTGAGATACATTTACTGCATCTGTATCAGCTTTTTCCTGCTGCTACATTTGTTACTTTCTTATCTCCTGCACTGATTCCATCTTTTTGTTATAGATATTGGTGCAGTTCCTGGTGTTGCTGGACTTACTGTTAATCCATCTCCATTTATTACAGTCTTATCTCCTGCTGCTGTTTTTAAATTCAGCTGATGTTAAATCTTTTAACACTTTATTTAGACTATATGTATATTTGTGATCTCCAGCTGTTACATCTTGTGCCACTGTTAAGTTATCTCCAGCTACATAAGATACTGTTGATCCATTTTTTTAACTAATTGCGCACTTGGTGTTCCAGTTTTTTTGCACCTGTTCCTGTTGCGTCCGCTGTTGCTTTCCATCCTACACTATTCAATGCATCTGCTACATCTTGTGCTGTTACTAATCCATTTGGTGTTGTTGCTCCTGGTGTTGCTGGAGTTGGTAATCCTGCTTTTCCATCTGTTACTGTTAATCCTTGAGTTACAGTATCATATTTAACTTCTCCATTTGCTCCTACAGTTGCTGTTGTAAACTTACCATTTTTTGAAATCTAATCCATTTGCTAATGTTACTTCTTGTTTTAGGTGCTGCTCCATTTGCTGTATAGCTTAATTTAGCATTTGCTCCTATTGTTGAACTATCTACTTTTACAGTTACTTTTTCCATCTTTTTGCTTCTGTAGTAATTCCGTTTGCTCCAACTATATCAAATTTTATTCCACCAGCATTTGATAATTTTACTGAATCTGTTGTTCCTGTATCTCCTCCTAATTTTATTGTGTTATCAGTTACTGTTTTTAATTGAGATACATTTACTGCATCTGTATCAGCTTTTTCCTGCTGCTACATTTGTTACTTTCTTATCTCCTGCACTGATTCCATCCTTTGTTATAGATATTGGTGCAGTTCCTGGTGTTGCTGGACTTACTGTTAATCCATCTCCATTTATTACAGTCTTATCTCCTGCTGCTGTTTTAAATTCAGCAGATGTTAAGTCTTTTAACACTTTATTTAGACTATATGTATATTTGTGATCTCCAGCTGTTACATCTTGTGCTACTGTTAAGTTATCTCCAGCTACATAAGATACTGTTGATCCATTTTTAACTAGTTGTGCACTTGGAGTTCCTGTTTTTGCACCTGTTCCTGTTGCATCTGCAGTTGCTTTCCATCCTACACTATTTAATGCATCTGCAACATCTTGCGCTGTTACTAATCCATTTGGTGTTGGTGTTCCTACTACTGCTGGAGCTGGTAAGCTTGCTTTTCCATCTGTTACTGTTAATCCTTGAGTTACAGTATCATATTTTACTTCTCCATTTGCTCCTACAGTTGCTGTTGTAAACTTACCATTTTTGAAGTCTAATCCATTTGCTAATGTTACTTCTTGTTTAGGTGCTGCTCCATTTGCTGTATAGCTTAATTTAGCATTTGCTCCTATTGTTGAACTATCTACTTTTACAGTTACTTTTCCATCTTTTGCTTCTGTAGTAATTCCGTTTGCTCCAACTATATCAAATTTTTATTCCACCAGCATTTGATAATTTTACTGAATCTGTTGTTCCTGTATCTCCTCCTAATTTTATTGTGTTATCAGTTACTGTTTTTTAATTGAGATACATTTACTGCATCTGTATCAGCTTTTCCTGCTGCTATATTAGTAATCTTCTTGTCGCCTGCATTGATTCCATCTTTTTCCTATTACAACATCATTTGTTCCTGGTGTTGCTCCTGGTATTGTAATAGTCTTAGTTGTTACTGAATCAAGATCTTTTAGATTCTTGTTTAAACTATATGTATATTTATGGTTTCCTGATGCATCAACATCTTGTGCTACTGTCAAGTTATCTCCAGCTACATAAGATACTGTTGATCCATTTTTAACTAGTTGTGCACTTGGGTTCCTGTTTTTGCACCTGTTCCTGTTGCATCTGCAGTTGCTTTCCATCCTACACTATTTAATGCATCTGCAACATCTTGCGCTGTTACTAATCCATTTTGGTGTTGGTGTTCCTACTACTGCTGGAGCTGGTAAGCTTGCTTTTTCCATCTGTTACTGTTAATCCTTGAGTTACAGTATCATATTTTTACTTCTCCATTTGCTCCTACAGTTGCTGTTGTAAACTTACCATCTTTAAAGTTTAGTCCATCTGCTAATGTTACTTCTTCTTTTGCTCCACCATTTGCAGCATATTTTAATTTAGCATTTGCTCCTATTGTTGAACCATCTACTTTTACAGTTACTTTTCCATCTTTTGCTTCTGTAGTAATTCCGTTTGCTCCAACTATATCAAATTTTATTCCACCAGTTTTTATCTAACTGTTGTTTATCTGTTGCTCCTTTATCTCCACCCTAATTGGATAGTATTTGTAGCTAATTTTGTTAATTGAGATACATTTACTGCATCTGTTGGAGCTACTCCTGCTGCTACATTAGTTATCTTTTTATCTCCTGCACTGATTCCATTTTTAGTTACAGATACTGGTGTTGCTCCTGCTGCCACTGGAGTTACTGTTAATCCATCTCCATTTATTACAGTCTTATCACCTGCTGCTGTTTTAAACTCAGCTGATGTTAAGTCTTTTAACACTTTATTTAAACTGTATGTATATTTGTGATCTCCAGCTGTTACATCTTGTGCTACTGTCAAGTTATCTCCAGCTACATAAGATACTGTTGATCCATTTTTAACTAGTTGTGCACTTGGAGTTCCTATTTTTGCTCCTGTTCCTGTCGCATCTGCAGTTGCTTTCCATCCTACACTATTTAATGCATCTGCTACATCTTGCGCTGTTACTAATCCATTTGGTGTTGGTGTTCCTGCTACTGCTGGAGCTGGTAAGCTTGCTTTTTCCATCTGTTACTGTTAATCCTTGAGTTACAGTATCATATTTTACTTCTCCATTTGCTCCTACAGTTGCTGTTGTGTACTTACCATCTTTGAAGTTTAATCCATCAGTCAATGTTACTTCTTGTTTAGGTGCTGCTCCATTTGCTGTGTATTTCAACTTAGAGTTTGAACCTATAGTTGCACTATCAACTTTTACAGTTACCTTTCCATCTTTTTGCTTCTGTAGTAATTCCATTTGCTCCAACTATATCAAATTTTTATTCCACCAGTTTTATCTAACTGTTGTTTATCTGTTGCTCCTTTATCTCCACCCTAATTGGATAGTATTTGTAGCTAATTTTTGTTAATTGAGATATATTTACTGCATCTGTTGGAGCTACTCCTGCTGCTACATTAGTTATCTTTTTATCTCCTGCACTGATTCCATTTTTAGTTACAGATACTGGTGTTGATCCTGCTGCCACTGGAGTTACTGTTAATCCATCTCCATTTATTACAGTCTTATCACCTGCTGCTGTTTTTAAACTCAGCTGATGTTAAGTCTTTTAACACTTTATTTAAACTGTATGTATATTTGTGATCTCCAGCTGTTACATCTTGTGCTACTGTCAAGTTATCTCCAGCTACATAAGATACTGTTGATCCATTTTTTTAACTAGTTGTGCACTTGGAGTTCCTGTTTTTGCACCTGTTCCTGTTGCATCTGCAGTTGCTTTCCATCCTACACTATTCAATGCATCTGCAACATCTTGCGCTGTTACTAATCCATTTGGTGTTGGTGTTCCTGCTACTGCTGGAGCTGGTAAGCTTGCTTTTTCCATCTGTTACTGTTAATCCTTGAGTTACAGTATCATATTTTTACTTCTCCATTTGCTCCTACAGTTGCTGTTGTAAACTTACCATCTTTAAAGTTTAGTCCATCTGCTAATGTTACTTCTTCTTTTTGCTCCACCATTTGCAGCATATTTTTAATTTAGCATTTGCTCCTATTGTTGAACCATCTACTTTTTACAGTTACTTTTTCCATCTTTTTGCTTCTGTAGTAATTCCATTTGCTCCAACTATATCAAACTTAATTCCACCAGTTTTTATCTAACTGTTGTTTATCTGTTGCTCCTTTATCTCCACCCTAATTGGATGGTATTTGTAGCTAATTTTTGTTAATTGAGATACATTTACTGCATCTGTTGGAGCTACTCCTGCTGCTACATTAGTTATCTTTTTATCTCCTGCACTGATTCCATTTTTTTAGTTACAGATATTGGTGTTGCTCCTACTGCTGATGGAGTTACTGTTAACCCATCTCCATTTATTACAGTCTTATCTCCTGCTGCTGTTTTAAATTCAGCAGATGTTAAGTCTTTTAACACTTTATTTAGACTATATGTATATTTGTGATCTCCAGTTGTTACATCTTGTGCTACTGTTAAGTTATCTCCAGCTACATAAGATACTGTTGATCCATTTTTAACTAGTTGTGCACTTGGAGTTCCTGTTTTTGCACCTGTTCCTGTTGCATCTGCAGTTGCTTTCCATCCTACACTATTTAATGCATCTGCAACATCTTGCGCTGTTACTAATCCATTTGGTGTTGGTGTTCCTGCTACTGCTGGAGCTGGTAAGCTTGCTTTTCCATCTGTTACTATTAAACCTTGAGTTACAGTATCATATTTTACTTCTCCATTTGCTCCTACAGTTGCTGTTGTGTACTTACCATCTTTGAAGTTTAATCCATCAGTCAATGTTACTTCTTGTTTAGGTGCTGCTCCATTTGCTGTGTATTTCAACTTAGAGTTTGAACCTATAGTTGCACTATCAACTTTTACAGTTACCTTTCCATCTTTAGCTTCTGTAGTAATTCCATTTGCTCCAACTATATCAAACTTAATTCCACCTGCATTATCTAACTGTTGTTTATCTGTTGCTCCTTTATCTCCACCTAATTGAATAGTGTTTGAAGCTAATTTTGTTAATTGAGATACATTTACTGCATCTGTTGGAGCTACTCCTGCTGCTACATTAGTTATCTTTTTATCTCCTGCACTGATTCCATTTTTAGTTACAGATATTGGTGTTGCTCCTACTGCCACTGGAGTTACTGTTAATCCATCTCCATTTATTACAGTCTTATCTCCTGCTGCTGTTTTAAATTCAGCAGATGTTAAGTCTTTTAACACTTTATTTAGACTATATGTATATTTGTGATCTCCAGCTGTTACATCTTGTGCTACTGTTAAGTTATCTCCAGCTACATAAGATACTGTTGATCCATTTTTAACTAGTTGTGCACTTGGAGTTCCTGTTTTTGCACCTGTTCCTGTTGCATCTGCAGTTGCTTTCCATCCTACACTATTTAATGCATCTGCAACATCTTGCGCTGTTACTAATCCATTTGGTGTTGGTGTTCCTACTACTGCTGGAGCTGGTAAGCTTGCTTTTCCATCTGTTACTGTTAATCCTTGAGTTACAGTATCATATTTTACTTCTCCATTTGCTCCTACAGTTGCTGTTGTGAACTTACCATCTTTAAAGTTTAATCCATCAGCCAATGTTACTTCTTGTTTAGGTGCTGCTCCATTTGCTGTATATTTCAACTTAGAGTTTGAACCTATAGTTGCACCATCAACTTTTACAGTTACCTTTCCATCTTTAGCTTCTGTAGTAATTCCATTTGCTCCAACTATATCAAACTTAATTCCACCAGTTTTATCTAACTGTTGTTTATCTGTTGCTCCTTTATCTCCACCTAATTGGATAGTATTTGTAGCTAATTTTGTTAATTGAGATACATTTACTGCATCTGTTGGAGCTACTCCTGCTGCTACATTAGTTATCTTTTTTTATCTCCTGCACTGATTCCATTTTTTTAGTTACAGATACTGGTGTTGCTCCTGCTGCCACTGGAGTTACTGTTAATCCATCTCCATTTATTACAGTCTTATCTCCTGCTGCTGTTTTTAAATTCAGCAGATGTTAAGTCTTTTAACACTTTATTTAAACTATATGTATATTTGTGATCTCCAGCTGTTACATCTTGTGCTACTGTTAAGTTATCTCCAGCTACATAAGATACTGTTGATCCATTTTTAACTAGTTGTGCACTTGGAGTTCCTGTTTTTTGCACCTGTTCCTGTTGCATCTGCAGTTGCTTTCCATCCTACACTATTTAATGCATCTGCAACATCTTGCGCTATTACTAATCCATTTTGGTGTTGGTGTTCCTACTACTGCTGGAGCTGGTAAGCTTGCTTTTCCATCTGTTACTGTTAATCCTTGAGTTACAGTATCATATTTTACTTCTCCATTTGCTCCTACAGTTGCTGTTGTGAACTTACCATCTTTAAAGTTTAATCCATCTGCTAATGAAACTTCTTTCTTAGGCGCTGCTCCATTTGCTGTGTATTTCAACTTAGAGTTTGAACCTATAGTTGCACTATCAACTTTTACAGTTACTTTTTCCATCTTTTGCTTCTGTAGTAATTCCGTTTGCTCCAACTATATCAAACTTGATTCCACCAGTTTTATCTAACTGTTGTTTATCTGTTGCTCCTTTATCTCCACCTAATTGGATGGTATTTGTAGCTAATTTTGTTAATTGAGATACATTTACTGCATCTGTTGGAGCTACTCCTGCTGCTACATTAGTTATCTTTTTTTATCTCCTGCACTGATTCCATTTTTTTGAGTTACAGATATTGGTGTTGCTCCTACTGCTGATGGAGTTACTGTTAACCCATCTCCATTTATTACAGTCTTATCTCCTGCTGCTGTTTTAAATTCAGCAGATGTTAGAGTCTTTTAACACTTTATTTAGACTATATGTATATTTGTGATCTCCAGTTGTTACATCTTGTGCTACTGTTAAGTTATCTCCAGCTACATAAGATACTGTTGATCCATTTTTAACTAGTTGTGCACTTGGAGTTCCTGTTTTTTTGCACCTGTTCCTGTTGCATCTGCAGTTGCTTTCCATCCTACACTATTTAATGCATCTGCAACATCTTGCGCTGTTACTAATCCATTTGGTGTTGGTGTTCCTACTACTGCTGGAGCTGGTAAGCTTGCTTTTTCCATCTGTTACTGTTAATCCTTGAGTTACAGTATCATATTTTACTTCTCCATTTGCTCCTACAGTTGCTGTTGTGAACTTACCATCTTTAAAGTTTAATCCATCTGCTAATGAAACTTCTTTCTTAGGCGCTGCTCCATTTGCTGTGTATTTCAACTTAGAGTTTGAACCTATAGTTGCACCATCAACTTTTACAGTTACCTTTCCATCTTTAGCTTCTGTAGTAATTCCATTTGCTCCAACTATATCAAACTTAATTCCACCTGCATTATCTAACTGTTGTTTATCTGTTGCTCCTTTATCTCCACCTAATTGGATAGTATTTGTAGCTAATTTTGTTAATTGAGATACATTTACTGCATCTGTTGGAGCTACTCCTGCTGCTACATTAGTTATCTTTTTATCTCCTGCAGTGATTCCATTTTTTTAGTTACAGATATTGGTGTTGCTCCTGCTGCCACTGGAGTTACTGTTAATCCATCTCCATTTATTACAGTCTTATCTCCTGCTGCTGTTTTAAATTCAGCTGATGTTAAGTCTTTTTAACACTTTTATTTAAACTGTATGTATATTTGTGATCTCCAGCTGTTACATCTTGTGCTACTGTCAAGTTATCTCCAGCTACATAAGATACTGTTGATCCATTTTTAACTAGTTGTGCACTTGGAGTTCCTGTTTTTGCACCTGTTCCTGTTGCATCTGCAGTTGCTTTCCATCCTACACTATTTAATGCATCTGCAACATCTTGCGCTGTTACTAATCCATTTGGTGTTGGTGTTCCTACTACTGCTGGAGCTGGTAAGCTTGCTTTTCCATCTGTTACTGTTAATCCTTGAGTTACAGTATCATATTTTACTTCTCCATTTGCTCCTACAGTTGCTGTTGTGAACTTACCATCTTTAAAGTTTAATCCATCTGCTAATGAAACTTCTTTCTTAGGCGCTGCTCCATTTGCTGTGTATTTCAACTTAGAGTTTGAACCTATAGTTGCACTATCAACTTTTTACAGTTACTTTTTCCATCTTTTTGCTTCTGTAGTAATTCCGTTTGCTCCAACTATATCAAACTTGATTCCACCAGTTTTATCTAACTGTTGTTTATCTGTTGCTCCTTTATCTCCACCTAATTGGATAGTATTTGTAGCTAATTTTGTTAATTGAGATACATTTACTGCATCTGTTGGAGCTACTCCTGCTGCTACATTAGTTATCTTTTTATCTCCTGCAGTGATTCCATTTTTAGTTACAGATATTGGTGTTGCTCCTGCTGCCACTGGAGTTACTGTTAATCCATCTCCATTTATTACAGTCTTATCTCCTGCTGCTGTTTTAAATTCAGCTGATGTTAAGTCTTTTAACACTTTATTTAAACTGTATGTATATTTGTGATCTCCAGTTGTTACATCTTGTGCTACTGTTAAGTTATCTCCAGCTACATAAGATACTGTTGATCCATTTTTAACTAGTTGTGCACTTGGAGTTCCTGTTTTTGCACCTGTTCCTGTTGCATCTGCAATTGCTTTCCATCCTACACTATTTAATGCATCTGCAACATCTTGCGCTGTTACTAATCCATTTGGTGTTGTTGCTCCTGGTGTTGCTGGAGCTGGTAAGCTTGCTTTTTCCATCTGTTACTGTTAATCCTTGAGTTACAGTATCATATTTTACTTCTCCATTTGCTCCTACAGTTGCTGTTGTGAACTTACCATCTTTAAAGTTTAATCCATCAGCCAATGTTACTTCTTGTTTAGGTGCTGCTCCATTTGCTGTGTATTTCAACTTAGAGTTTGAACCTATAGTTGTACTATCAACTTTTACAGTTACTTTTCCATCTTTTGCTTCTGTAGTAATTCCGTTTGCTCCAACTATATCAAATTTTATTCCACCAGTTTTATCTAACTGTTGTTTATCTGTTGCTCCTTTATCTCCACCTAATTGGATAGTATTTGTAGCTAATTTTGTTAATTGAGATACATTTACTGCATCTGTTGGAGCTACTCCTGCTGCTACATTAGTTATCTTTTTATCTCCTGCACTGATTCCATTTTTAGTTACAGATACTGGTGTTGCTCCTGCTGCCACTGGAGTTACTGTTAATCCATCTCCATTTATTACAGTCTTATCACCTGCTGCTGTTTTAAACTCAGCTGATGTTAAGTCTTTTAACACTTTATTTAAACTGTATGTATATTTGTGATCTCCAGCTGTTACATCTTGTGCTACTGTCAAGTTATCTCCAGCTACATAAGATACAGTTGATCCATTTTTTTAACTAATTGCGCACTTGGTGTTCCAGTTTTTGCTCCTGTTCCTGTTGCGTCCGCTGTTGCTTTCCATCCTACACTATTCAATGCATCTGCAACATCTTGTGCTGTTACTAATCCATTTGGTGTTGTTGCTCCTGGAGTTACTGGAGTTGGTAATCCTGCTTTTCCATCTGTTACTGTTAATCCTTGAGTTACAGTATCATATTTAACTTCTCCATTTGCTCCTACAGTTGCTGTTGTAAACTTACCATCTTTAAAGTTTAATCCATCAGCCAATGTTACTTCTTTCTTAGCTGCTGCTCCATTTGCTGTGTAGCTTATCTTAGTATCTTTTGATAATTTAGATGTATCCGCTGATATCTTAAATTCTTTACCAGTTTGTGTAATCTTTATTCCATCACCATCTTTAAATACTACTTCGTCTCCACCTTTTTACTGTTTCTGCTGGATTACTATTAGCTTTTTACTTTCCAAGCTGCTGTATCTTTTTATTACATCTTTTCCTGCATTTGTTATATTAGATAAATTCTTATCCGCTTTATTATTTATGCTATCTTTTACTGCTTGCGCTAATCCTACTTTTACTTGGTCTCCACTTGCTACTGTTACTATTTCATCTGTTGTTCCTACAACATTGAATTTAATTCCGCCAGCTTTATTTAATTGTTGTGTAGCTGTTGTAGTCTTATCTCCACCCTAATTGAATAGTATTTGTAGCTAATTCATTAAATTGAGAACCATTTATTGCATCTTTTGATGTAGCGCTTATTGTTCCTGGTGCTACATTTGTTATCTTCTTATCTCCAGCTTTGATTCCAGTTTTATCAATTACAACATCATTTGTTCCTGGTGTTGCTCCTGGTATTGTTATCTTCTTAGTTGTTACTGAATCTAAGTCTTTCAGGTCTTTATTTAACTTGTAAGTGTACTCTTGTTTTTCCAGCTGATAAATCTTGTTTTACTGTTATGTTATCTCCAGCTTTGAATACTACTTCATCACCTGATTTTTACTAATGTTGATGTTGATGTTCCATCTACATTTCCACCTGCATTTGCTTTCCATCCTGCATTATTTATTGCATTTTGCTACATCAGTTGCAGTCACTAAGTTATTTGTTGCCGGTGTATCTACTTTTTCCATTTGATGAAGTTAATGTTGTAGTTTTTTTACATCATATTGTATTACTCCATTTGGTGATACACTTGCTTTTTGTTAAGTTTCCATCTACAAAGTTTAATCCATCTGCTAATGTAACTTCTTTCTTAGCTGCTGCTCCATTTGCTGTGTAACTTATCTTAGTATCTTTTGATAATTTAGATGTATCCGCTGATATCTTAAATTCTTTACCAGTTTGTGTAATCTTTTATTCCATCACCATCTTTAAATACTACTTCGTCTCCACCTTTTTACTGTTTCTGCTGGATTACTATTAGCTTTTTACTTTCCAAGCTGCTGTATCTTTTTATTACATCTTTTCCTGCATTTGTTATATTAGATAAATTCTTATCCGCTTTATTATTTATGCTATCTTTTACTGCTTGCGCTAATCCTACTTTTTACTTGGTCTCCACTTGCTACTGTTACTATTTCATCTGTTGTTCCTACAACATTGAATTTAATTCCGCCAACTTTATTTAATTGTTGTGTAGCTGTTGTAGTCTTATCTCCACCTAATTGAATAGTATTTGTAGCTAATTCATTAAATTGAGAACCATTTATTGCATCTTTTGATGTAGCGCTTATTGTTCCTGGTGCTACATTTGTTATCTTCTTATCTCCAGCATTGATTCCAGTTTTTATCAATTACAACATCATTTGTTCCTAGTGTTGCTCCTGGTATTGTTATCTTCTTAGTTGTTACTGAATCTAAGTCTTTCAGGTCTTTATTTAACTTGTAAGTGTACTCTTGTTTTCCAGCTGATAAATCTTGTTTTTACTGTTATGTTATCTCCAGCTTTGAATACTACTTCATCTCCTGCTTTTTACTAATGTTGATGTTGATGTTCCATCTACATTTCCACCTGCATTTGCTTTCCATCCTGCATTATTTATTGCATTTGCAACATCATTCGCTGTTACTAGATTATTTGCTGCTGGTGTATTTACTTTTCCAGCTGTCGATGTTAATGTTGTAGTTTTTACATCATATTGTACTACTCCATTTGGTGATACACTTGCTTTTTGTTAAGTTTCCATCTACGAAGTTCAATCCATCTGCTAATGTAACTTCTTTCTTAGCTGCTGCTCCATTTGCTGTGTAGCTTATCTTAGTATCTTTTGATAATTTAGATGTATCCGCTGATATCTTAAATTCTTTACCAGTTTGTGTAATCTTTATTCCATCACCATCTTTAAATACTACTTCGTCTCCACCTTTTACTGTTTCTGCTGGATTACTATTAGCTTTTACTTTCCAAGCTGCTGTATCTTTTATTACATCTTTTCCTGTATTTGTAATATTAGATAAATTCTTATCCGCTTTATTATTTATGCTATCTTTTACTGCTTGCGCTAATCCTACTTTTACTTGGTCTCCACTTGCTACTGTTACTATTTCATCTGTTGTTCCTACAACATTGAATTTAATTCCGCCAACTTTATTTAATTGTTGTGTAGCTGTTGTAGTCTTATCTCCACCTAATTGAATAGTATTTGTAGCTAATTCATTAAATTGAGAACCATTTATTGCATCTTTTGATGTAGCGCTTATTGTTCCTGGTGCTACATTTGTTATCTTCTTATCTCCAGCATTGATTCCAGTTTTATCAATTACAACATCATTTGTTCCTGGTGTTGCTCCTGGTATTGTTATCTTCTTAGTTGTTACTGAATCTAAGTCTTTCAGGTCTTTATTTAACTTGTAAGTGTACTCTTGTTTTCCAGCTGATAAATCTTGTTTTACTGTTATGTTATCTCCAGCTTTGAATACTACTTCATCACCTGCATTTTACTAATGTTGATGTTGATGTTCCATCTACATTTCCACCTGCATTTGCTTTCCATCCTGTATTATTTATTGCATTTGCTACATCAGTTGCAGTCACTAAGTTATTTGTTGCCGGTGTATCTACTTTTCCATTTGATGAAGTTAATGTTGTAGTTTTTACATCATATTGTATTACTCCATTTGGTGATACACTTGCTTTTGTTAAGTTTCCATCTACAAAGTTTAATCCATCTGCTAATGTAACTTCTTTCTTAGCTGCTGCTCCATTTGCTGTGTAGCTTATCTTAGTATCTTTTGATAATTTAGATGTATCCGCTGATATCTTAAATTCTTTACCAGTTTGTGTAATCTTTATTCCATCACCATCTTTAAATACTACTTCGTCTCCACCTTTTACTGTTTCTGCTGGATTACTATTAGCTTTTTACTTTCCAAGCTGCTGTATCTTTTTATTACATCTTTTTCCTGCATTTGTTATATTAGATAAATTCTTATCCGCTTTATTATTTATGCTATCTTTTACTGCTTGCGCTAATCCTACTTTTTACTTGGTCTCCACTTGCTACTGTTACTATTTCATCTGTTGTTCCTACAACATTGAATTTAATTCCGCCAACTTTATTTAATTGTTGTGTAGCTGTTGTAGTCTTATCTCCACCCTAATTGAATAGTATTTGTAGCTAATTCATTAAATTGAGAACCATTTATTGCATCTTTTGATGTAGCGCTTATTGTTCCTGGTGCTACATTTGTTATCTTCTTATCTCCAGCATTGATTCCAGTTTTATCAATTACAACATCATTTTGTTCCTGGTGTTGCTCCTGGTATTGTTATCTTCTTAGTTGTTACTGAATCTAAGTCTTTCAGGTCTTTATTTAACTTGTAAGTGTACCCTTGTTTTTCCAGCTGATAAATCTTGTTTTTACTGTTATGTTATCTCCAGCTTTGAATACTACTTCATCTCCTGCTTTTTACTAATGTTGATGTTGATGTTCCATCTACATTTCCACCTGCATTTGCTTTCCATCCTGCATTATTTATTGCATTTGCTACATCATTCGCTGTTACTAGATTATTTGCTGCTGGTGTATTTACTTTTCCATCTGTCGATGTTAATGTTGTAGTCTTTACATCATATTGTACTACTCCATTTGGTGATACACTTGCTTTTTGTTAAGTTTCCATCTACGAAGTTCAATCCATCTGCTAATGTAACTTCTTGTTTAGTTGTATTTCCATTTGCTGTGTAACTTAACTTACTATTTCCAGCCGATAGTTTTGAAGGATCTACTGATACAGTTACTTTTCCATTCTTAGCTTCTGTAGTAATTCCGTTTGCTCCAACTATATCAAACTTGATTCCTCCAGCATTATCTAATTGTTGTGTCCCCGTTGTTCCTTTATCTCCACCTAATTGGATAGTGTTTGAAGCTAAGTTATATAGTTGAGAACCATTTATTGCATCTGTTGATGTCTTATTAATAGCTCCTGGTGCTACATTTGTTACCTTTTTATCTCCTGCACTGATTCCATCTTTTAGTTACAGATACTGGTGCTGCTCCTGCTGTAGATGGAGTTATTGTTAATCCATCTCCATTTATTACTGTCTTATCTCCTGCTGGTGTTTTGAATTCAGCAGATGTTAAGTCTTTTAACTCTTTTTGCAAGTTTTTATATTTATTTTTTTCCAGTACCATCTACCATAGTACCAATATTATTGTTAGATAATTTTTGTAGGATCTGTAGTATCTGCTCCTCCAACTATTTCTAATTTTTTTGTCCTAATTCTTTAGATACTACAGTGCTTAGTTCATCAAACGGATCATAGTCATCTCCACTGAATTTTTAATGGCAATACTGCTTTTATTTAGTTTTTTTGTTTTGTTACAGTATCTAATTGAACTGTTACATCTGTTCCTGATGCTGATGTTTCTAACCCATCGCCACTTTTTTTATATTAAATTGAAGTCCTCCAGCCTTAGATAAATTTTTGTGTTCCTGTCGTTCCTTTATCTCCACCTAATTTTATTGTGTTATCTCCAATTTTTTTGATCTAATTGGTTTTTATTAACCGCATCAGTCCCATTTACTCCTGGTGCTACATTTGTTATTTTGTTGTTACCAGCGTTAATACCATTATTATCTATTACAGTATCTTTTCCACCTGTTCCTGGCACTGTTAATTTTTTTAGTTGTTACTGAATCTAATCCAGTCAGATCTTTATTTAAACTATATTCATAAGTTTGCTTACCATTAGTAGCATCTACAGTTTGTTTAACTTGTAAGTTAGATCCTGCTGAATAAACTACAGTATTTCCTGGTTTTAACTGCAGTCGGTGTAGCTGCTCCAATTTTATTTCCATCAGCTGTTGCAGTCCATCCTTGTGAAAGTTTATTAGCTACTGAGTATAATTGAGAACCATTTATTGCATCAGTACTTGTAGCTGATATTTCTCCAGCTGCTACATTTTTTTAATTTGTCTTTCATTTCCTGCACTACCAATAGATAATGATGAACTTGGATTTGTTCCAGCAAATCCACTATAAGTTACTCCACCTACAGTAGCACTAGTTACTGAAGTTGGAGCTGATGTTACTTTTGAACCATAACCCTAAAGCTACGTCATTATTTTTTTGAAAACTTGAGTACTTCCACCTAAAGCTAAAGCATTATCTTTATTAGCAACAGCATTAACTCCCATTGCTATAGAACCTGCTCCACTAGCTTGAGTATTTTTTTAGTTAAGTTTCCTGTTCCATCTTTTGTTGCAGATGACGAATAAAGGTCATTACCATAAAGACCTCCAATTGCTATAGCTTGAGTTCCAGTCGCTGCTGCCCTCCTCCTACTGCTACACTTCCTCCAGCACTAGAAGCTCCACCTCTTGCTCCTGTACCTATTGCTACTGAATCATCTGTAGTTGCAGAAGCTTGTCTTCCCATACTTATTCCTCTAGCTCCACTAGAGTTAGCACCTAGACCTATAGCTGTTGCTGTTGCTCCTTCAGCCTTAGCAAAAAGTTCCTAAAGCTAGTCCACCTTGTTTTGCAACCGCACTGTTACCTAAACTTGTACCAAACATATTTGATTCTGCTTTATATCCTATTGCAATACCTTGTCCATTATATCTACCTGGACTATATGAATCAGGATCTGTAGTTTCTGTATTGCTATATTTTAAGTTATCAGGGTTTTGTACACGATCATATTTAATATACCCATCTTGACTATCTCCCACTGCATATGTTCCTGATGCTGATTCATATTTATTAGTTACTTTTGCTTCTCTACCTATAGCTATACCTGATGTAACTGTAGAAGACGTATCCCCTATAGCTATACCAGCTTGTACTGCAGAGGCATTTTTACCAACAGCTACTCCTGAACCTGAAGACATAACTGGTTGTAAAACCTTTCCATCTTTATCTTTTGTAGGTCCTGGAAGTACATTAGCTCCATCTCCTAAAGAAATTGCACTTGCAACTTTTTGTTGAAGCATTAGGTACCTATAGCAATAGCATTATTTTCTGTTGCTCCATCATTTAATTTGTTTCCTGCATCATTAGATTTTATAGAAACATATTTAAATTTACTAATATCATCACCTAATTTTCTAGCAACAGAAAATAATTGTGATCCATTTATTGCATCTGTACTTGTAGCTGAAATTTCCCCAGGTGCTATGTTTTTTTAATTGACGTTCACTCCCTACTCTACCAAAAGAAACCACATCTCCTTCTTCAACTCCAGCTGCTCCTGCAAAGTTTCCGAAATTTACATTAGTTCCATCTGAAAGAGTTATATCTGCATCATTTATCTGTCTTCCTTGTATTCCAGCTGTTGAAGATCCACCACCTATAGCAACAGCATTGGCTTGTGGAGTTTGAGCTCCTGTACCTATAGCAACTGAGTTTATCCCTGTAGCTTCTGACATAGTCCCTATAGCTAGTGCTATATCTCCTGCTACAGATTTTACTCCAAGAGCTACTGCTCCCTGTCCTGCATTAGTCCCTGTGTAGTTTCCAGGTTTTAATCCTTCTGTCCTTCCTGTTAGACTTTTTATATATCATTCAAATTCTTATTTACATTTTCTGTACTTATTTGAGTTCCACTTTTTATTAAAAAAATTTTTTTGTATAACTAGAACTTGAATTAGCAACTGCATCCAAATCATCTCCACCTATTACTATAGATGAATCTCCCAGTGCTTTAGTATTAGAACCTATAGCTATAGATTGATCTCCTCTTGCCCAAGCTCCTTCATCATTCTGTACTCCACTTCCTATTGCTATTCCTTGCCCAACTTTTTTTCCTGACTCCCCAACTCTAGTATTAGATCCTATTGTTATATTTGAAATAGAAGTTCCAGTTGTTGTATTTTCTGCACCTGCTCTATATCCTATTGCTATTCCAAAACGATCTGAATTAGCTGATTCTCCTATGCTGACACTTCCTTTAGCTGTAGAGTTTTTTCCTATTGCTACACCTGTTGATGTTACTGCTGGAATTCCTGCTACTCCATAGATTGCATTAGCTCCACTACCTATAGCTATATCTCCTGCTGTTTGAGCTACTGAATCTGAACCTATAGCTAAACTTTTAGCTCCTGTTGCTCTAGCATTAACTCCCATAGCTTGAGCATTAGTTCCATCAGCAACAGCTTTTCTTCCCACAGCTATACTTGAATCTTCTCCAGAACCTTTAGCTTCTGCACCAGCTCCAAGAACAACAGCACCTCCAACATAAGTTTTTGAACCATGTCCAAAAACCACTATTCCTTCCTGAGTTGACCATGCTGCTGAATTTGCCCCTGCATTATTCATCTTACTATTGGGAACAGCATAGCTGGCTGCACCAGTAATCAAAAAAACTAACAACCGTTGAAGTTGTTATACTTATTTTCTTTTTTTAACCAAGATTTCAGAAATTTTTCATCTCTTTCCTTGTTATTCATATTCTCTCCTTTTTATGTATAAAACTAATGTATTTTTTTCAGATTATGTTTTTCCCACTATCCATTTTTTTATTACAACTGTTATTTTATTTTTTTATTCACTTATAATATACTAATTTTGTATTCACTAATTTTTATCATATTTTTTTAAAGTTTTTTTCAAGCTTTTTTTATAGCCTTTTTTTACTAGGATAATTGAAAAATAGTGTTACTTTATCTCAAAATATTTTTATAAAAAAATTTTTATAAAAAAATTTATTTTTTTAAAATTCAGTTTAAATTGTTTATATTTATAACAAACTAATATTGTTGTCCAGCTATTTTTCATTTTAATCAAACTTAAAAATGAAAAAAACTTTTCTCTTTATTTGACAGTCTTTTTTTCTAATGATAAGATTTAAAGAAAAAAATAAGGAGGATTTTATGAAAAAAATATTATCAGTACTATTATTAATTTTTTTGCAATGCTATTATCTGCTTGTGGTGGAGTAAAATATGAATTAAAAGACGGACTTATGTATGCTGACGGAAAAAGAAGCTAGTGGAAATTTTTGAATTTAAAACAGGTAAATACAAAGTTAAAGGAAATTTTTGTAAATGGTTTGCCTGATGGATTATTTGAAGAATATTATGAAAATGGTAGTATCATGGCAAAGGAAACTTTTTGTAAATGGTGAGATGACATCTAAAGAATTATATTATAAGAATGGGAACTTACTAGGAAATTTTTGCTGAGAATGGTGACATAAAACTTTATTATGATGATGGAAGTCTAATCTTAAGTTATGATGCTGAAAAAAAGAAGAATCTACTTATTATCATGAAAATGGTAATCCTTTTTATGATTGGTAACTCTAATGAAACAACTTTATATAATGAAAATAATGAAGTAGTTTCTAAATTGAGAGATGATGATCTAACAGATATCGGTGCAACTCTAAAAAAATTAGATGATGGAACATTTGAACTTGTAAAAAGGAGATGTAGTTATTGCTAAGATAGATGCTAATGGTGAGGTTATAAACTATCTATATTCAACAGGTGAAACTTTATTAACAGTAAATAATAGTACAGGTGAAACTGAGTTTTTTTCTTTAAAAAAATGGAAATACCTTTATGAAAGAAAAAGAAGGTGGAAGCGTTCTAAATTATAGAGATGGTAAACCATTATACAGAAATAGATGGGGACTCAGAAAATATTTACAACGAAGAAGGAGATAAAATCGTTGGTGGTTTTGATTTAGTTACAGATATAAAAAAATTAGATTAAAATTATAAAAAGGATGGCTGTTGTAAAATTAAAATTACAATCCTAAAGTAAAAAAATAAGTGAGTTACGAATGGAAATTTTAGATAAAAAAAATTAAAAGCAAGTGAGCCGAGTAAATGTCGACATGTTTGAGCTAACTTGTTAGCGAGTTGGTCGAATTTACAGCGAAACGTTAATTTTTTTATCGTTAAGAAAATTTACTCAGTAACGAACTATTTTTTTACTTTTGTGAATTTGCAACAGCCCCTTTTTTTATCTTTAGGAGGTTATATGAAAAAAAGGAATTATATTATTAGCATTAATTTTTTTACTGCCTGTGTTAACCTAGATAATATTGGTGGCAACTCAGGAGGTGAAGTTAAGGAAATTAAAAAAATACAAACATAAGCACAAGTAAAAACTATGAAAGAAAAAAATGGTAGCTTGTATGTAGACAATGTTCTTGCTAATGGAAAAACAAGAATACAAAAGAAAAAAATGGTGTTATCATAAAAGGAAACTTTAAAGATGGTTTAGCTGATGGACTTCAAGAAAGATACTATCCAAGTGGAAAACTATATGGAAAAAAATTAATATAGTAAATAATAAGGTTGAAGGTACTGAAACTACTTACTATGAAAAATGGAAAAAAATCATTTCTGAATTAAATTACACTCAGGGAAAAATTAATTTCAGGAAAAAAATATTATGAAAATGGAGATTTATTATCTCAAATTGAAGGTAAAAAAATGACTATTTTTCTATTCAAGTGGAAAAAAATTATTCACTATGGATAAAACAGATTTAGCTGTATATCATGAAAATGGAAAAGAAGTTTTCTCTAATTCAGCTGAAGGTATTAAAATAAATGGTGAACCTGCTAAAAAAATCTCTTTTTGGATATATTCTCAAAAGAAAATTTAGTAAAAACTGCTCTTTATCTTTTAACTTCTGATACTATTCAAGCTGAATATAAGAATGGAAAACCATCTATTCAGCTAAAAAGGTACAACTGCTGTTATGTATTATCCAAGTGGAAAAATTTTTACTTGAACTTTCACCTAGCATAGATGGAACTGTAAATAGTAAGATATATTATGAAAATGGACAACTTATGCAAGTGGAAGATAGAAGTAAAAAAATGGTAGATCTGTAAAAAGTTTACGATAAGGCTGGAAATCTTATAGCTGAAAAATATTTTTTTAATAAAGACCATGAAATTAAACAAATATATTGACATAATCTAAAAAAAGACTATAATAATTAGATGTAAGCCTTTCCCACAAAGGACTGTTGCGTTATATTAAAAAAAATATAACCATATTAGGAGGATTTAAAAGTGAAAAAAAATATACTTTTTATTAAATAGTGCAAGAACACTCGTGACTCTAGCACTCGTAGGGTGTTAGTCATGAGACTATGTACTCGTAGAGTATGAATTGCACGAAAATTTTAGTAAGCATATAGGGAAACTTGTATGTAGACACGGAGCAAAACCGTGCAACAAAGAAACTGAATTGCTGGGAACTCTTAAAGCTAGTATAACCACAACATAATACCTAAGTGAGGATACGGTATAAGTGTGATGGTGGCGAAAGCAGAAAAAATATACTAGATAGTGCAAGGTTAAATCCTAAACATTATGATAATAGACAATCAGCAGCTAAGCCTGAAAAGGAAAGTTCAACGACTATCCCTCGTGAGGGGAGTACAATACAAGCGATTGGTATTGGAAGTGGTTTCGCCTAAGGTGTTGAGATACACTATGGATAAGATATAGTCTGTGCTTGTTAGAGATAACAAGAAGTTCAAGATACTAACCCATTAACAAATTAATGGGAATAAGATTGGGAGAACTGCATAGTAGTAGCGCACTTATGTGAACGACGCTTCCCACTGTTGTGGGGTTTTAAAAAAACTTTAAAAAAATATTTAAAAAAACATTACTTTTTTTAGTAGATAAAATGTAGGATATATGGTATAATATCTCTGATGAAAAAGGAGGTGATTATATATGTATTTAACATTAAAAACAACAAGTAAAACATCTTAGTAAAAAGAGTTTAAAAACTTAAAATATTTGTGCCATATAGCTAAGAATTTAAAGAATCAAGCTATATATAATGTTAGACAACACTATTTTTAAAAAAATAAAAAAAGTATTTAAGCTATAATGAAAACTATAAAATGCTTAAAGATAGTGAGAATTACAAGAAGTTAAATTCTAATATGGCTCAACAAATTTTTAAAAAGAAGTAGATGAAAGTTTTTAAATCATTCTTTGCACTTTTTAAAACTTGCTAAGAATGGTCAATATAACGGTAAAATAAAAATTACCTAATTATCTTGATAAAGATGGTTTTACAACTCTTGTTATAGGTTTTGTTAGATTAAAAAGATGATATGCTGATAGTTCCTTATTCAAATTCTTTTTAGAAAGGCACATAAGGAAATCGTAATAAAAGCTACCACCAGTATTAAAAAGAGAAGAAGATAAAAGAAATTAGAATAATACCAAAACAACATTCTAGGTACTTTGAAATTCAATACATTTATGAGGTAAAAGAAGTTCAAAGGGAATTAAATAAAGAAAATGTACTAGGAATTGATTTAGGTATAGATAATCTTTGTACTTGTGTTACAAATACTGGAGCTTCATTCATAATAGATGGTAGAAAATTAAAATCAATAAATCAATACTATAATAAGATAAATGCAAAATTACAAAGTATAAAAAGATAAGCAAAAGATTGAGCGCACAACATTAAGACAAAAAGAGAATAACTAGAAAGAGAAATAATCGTATAAATGATTATCTTTCAAAAAGCAGCAAGAATAATTGTAAATTATTGTCTTAATAATGATATAGGAAAAATTAGTTCTAGGATATAATGAAGATTTTCAAAGGAAATCAAATATTGGAAGTATAAATAATCAGAACTTTGTAAATATACCATATGGAAAATTAAGAGATAAATTAATATATCTATGTAAACTATATGGAGTAGAATTTAAACTACAAGAAGAGAGTTATACATCAAAAAGCAAGTTTCTTTGATAGAGATGAAATTCCAATATATGATAAAAGAAAATCTACAAGAATATGTATTCAGTGGAAAAAAAGAATAAAAAGAGGACTATATCAAACAAGCACAGGAAAACTCATAAATGCAGATTGTAATGGAGCATTAAATATTCTAAGAAAAAGTAAAGTTGTGGACTTAAGCGTCCTATACAATAGAGGTGAGCTGAACACACCTAAAAGAATAAGGGTAGTGTAAAAGCTATCAAACTTCTTAGAAAAATTTTTTTAAATATTTTTTTAAAGATTTTTAGAACCCCGCAACTCTAGCACTCGTAGGGTGTTAGTCGTGGGAGGTTCAGGCAAAGAAAAGAAGATGTTGTCAGAGAGTGGCACCATTATGATGCAGAAGGACAAATTTTTAGGAAGATTAGCAGTTAAAAATTGCTAAAAAAATTAATGGGTAAAGAAAAAAATAACATTTACACCACATATAGATGGTGGAGACTATGTTGTAGTTACTAATGTTGAAAAAAACTAGTTGTAACTGGTAAAAAATTAAATGACAAAGTTTACTACAATCACTCTGGATTCCCTGGAGGAATAAGAGCAAGAAAACTAGGAGAAATCTTAGCTAAAAAAACCTGAAGAACTTTTTAATGCTAGCTGTTAAGAGAATGCTTCCAAAAAAACAAATTAGGAAGACAACAACTAACAAGACTTAGAGTATTTGTAGGAACAGAACATTCTCATACTGCACAAAAACCAAACAAGGTAGAATTATAATAAGGGGGTAGAACAGTGGCAGAAAAAATAACTCAATTTTTAGGAACTGGAAGAAGAAAAACTTCAGTAGCAAGAGTAAGATTAATTCCTGGTGGACAAGGAGTAGAAATAAACGGTAAAGGTATGGACGAATATTTCGGTGGAAGAGCAATCCTTTCTAGAATTGTTGAACAACCTTTAGCTTTAACAGAAACTTTTAGACAAATATGCAGTTAAAAGTAAATGTAGTTGGTGGAGGTAACTCTGGACAAGCTGGAGCTATCAGACACGGTGTTGCAAGAGCTTTAGTACTTGCTGATGATAGTTTAAAGGCTGCTTTAAGAGAAGCTGGATTCTTAACTAGAGACTCAAGAATGGTTGAAAGAAAGAAATACGGAAAGAAAAAAGCAAGAAGAAGCCCACAATTCTCAAAACGTTAATTACCAAAAGTATATACAATATTTATCCCACAGAGTTTTCTGTGGGATTTTTTT